>WBZS01000158.1_pt1 | contig 124858 bp, 115 predicted proteins | sample 5204201 | NCBI WGS metagenome assembly WBZS01 (sample SAMN12344357, study PRJNA552823) | activated sludge metagenome | biome: Activated sludge suspended growth; feature: Nitrification reactor; material: Wastewater; isolation source: activated sludge from nitrification reactor of wastewater... | reverse complement strand
CGATCACCGCCTGCACCACTTGCGCCTTGAATTCAGGGCTGAACTTCTTCGGAGCCATCAATTCCCTTCCCAATCTCCAAGGAATCCTATCCTTGGGCTCTTGGTCCGGTATCAATCACTCACTCCAACCCACCGTCGCGCAGGTTCAGGGCTTGGCGCAGGGCGGGGGTGACGAGGCGTTGGCTGCGGCCCAGGTCCAGGATTTCGGAGGGGCCACCCAGGATCGCGGGCAGGATCTCCGCGTCACACGCCAACCGGCGCAGATCACCGGCCGCGATGACCTGCCCGGAATCCAGCACACCGGCGGCGAGGCAGTCGTCGCGGAGTTCGCGGTACGGAATGGTGACCACGATCCGGGGCCGGTCCCCACCCAGCGACGGCGCCCAGGATTGTTGTTGGTGGTGGGCGATCAGGTTGACCAGGGCATCGGCCCGCTGCTGGGCAGCGGTCAACGGCTCGACAGCGGGATCGTGGCGGTCCAACGCCCGCCGATGATCCTGGTGGGCGTAGGCCTCGATCAACGTGACGAACGGCTCCGCCTCCACCGTCGGCAGCGACCCGCGGATCAAGGTCGAGCCATGCCCGTCGGGGTAGAAGTTCAGGTGCCGGGCCGCCCGGGCCGAGCGGGCATCCCGTTCCAGACGGTGGGCTTCGCGTTCGTCGGCGCCGGCGGGGTCGATCACCTCGACCAGTCGCCGGGTCAACTGGGCCAGGCCACGGGCGTCGAACTCCCGGGCGTACCCGATCATCACCCGCTCGGCCTCCACCACCTGGCCACCGGTCAGGTCATCACCCAACCGGGACAGCACGCCGCTGATGGCGGTGGCCTGCTCGAACCCGACCTCACCAGCCACCGCCGCCGCCGTCAACATCGGGTAGCGGGTCAGGTCGCGGCCCTGGCCGATCAACCGGTGGGCCTCGCGGCGGGTGGCCCGCTGGGTGGCCGGCAACCACGACGACAACGGCACCCCCGACACCTTCTCCGCGGCGTGGGCCCGGTCGGCCTCGGCCGCCAAGGACACCAGCAGGGCCTGCAGGCGGCCGGTGACCCGCCGGGCAGCCACCACCCACCCCAACCGCTCCCGATCATCGGCGAACACCCGGTCGGGATCCAGCCGGTCGAGCAGACCGGCCACACCGGCCAGCACCTCCCCGACCCCCACCAATCCCGCCTGTTCCATACCCGACACGCTACGGACCGCCTCCGACAGTTCCGGCGTGGCCGACGCCGTCCCACAGCCAACCTCGGTAACAGAATCATAACGATGTACGAATCAAGACGAGGGTGGGTGACGGCACGCTGGCGGCGGCGACGATGGGCAGGCGGGAGGGTCCGCCCCAGGTGCGAACCCGGACCCCTACACGGAGCCAACATCGTACCTCTGGCTACGGACAGCTGGCTGGAACGAACCCAGGCCGGCACACTCGCCGAACTCCAGGTCGGGGTGCTGGTTGCCAAGACGGCGCCGGTCCGCGCCGAACGGCTGCGCCGTCTCAGCATCCTGCAGCAGGACTTGTTCGCATCGGCGCCGAACCTACCTGGACGCCGACGCGACGGGCGTTCAGGCCGGGCACCCGGACGCCAACTTCAGGACCGCAGGCCCCAGAAGTCGACGAACAAGCGGTCGGGGTCGGTGTAGATGCAGTGTGTGGCGCCCGCGCGGTCGCGGTCGAACCCCGGCACGTCGATCGTGACGTAGGGTCCGGCACCGGTCGAGAGGGTGACCTCGACGTGCTTCGGGACGATCACGTCGGTACTGCCGACGACGTGGAACGGCGTCCCGAACCCCGCGGGAGTGAGGTAGGTCGTCACCAACTCCCCGTCACAGGTCATGACGCGCTCCTTGGTCCAAGAGGGCGGCGGGGAGTCGGCGGACGCCGCCGGCGCGGCCAGGACTGCGCCACCGGCGACGAGAGCGGCAACTGCCAGCAGGTGGGCTGTGCGGTGGTGCAGAGGGCCATTCATCGCGATCTCCTGTCGACGAGGGCCACGCCGAGGTGGACGCGGCCTTGATCCCAGGGACCTCACGTCGGGTTCCCGCGACGTTCCCGCCCGAGCCCGCGCTCGGGCGGCTCACGGAGTTGGTCCAGCCGCCTGCGCGGGTTCCAGTTCCTCCTCCCCGGTGAGGCGGCGGCGCCGCCGACGGCACGCCGCGTGATGCAGTTCGTTGCCCGTGAGCTGCAGGCATCGATCCTCCTCGAGGTTCGCGGCGAGCGCGGACACGAGATCGCCCTTGCGGGTGAGGACGTCGGTGCGGCTCCACCACGCGATGGACTCCAGGTAGGGGTCGCCGACGGAGCGGGCCAGCGCGACGGCTTCGTCCAGGCAGCGCAGGGCCGCCTCCCACTCACCGAGGCGTCCCCTGATGCTGCCGCGGTGTGCCTGGATCGCGCAGAGCAGCGCCGGGTCCGCGGCCACGGTCGCCACGACGAACGCCTGGTCGACCACGCTCCGGGCCTCCTGCGTGTGCCCCATGAAGGCGAGGATCATCCCGCGACGATCGAGAGCCGTCCCGTGGACCAGTGGGTCGGGGTCGGCCGCGAGGAGCGCCAGGGCGTCGTCGCACAGCCGCAGACCGTCGTTGAACAACCCCTGGCGGGCCAGCACCCACCCGAGGTGCGTGCAGACCGATGCCTTGGTGGCGGCGCGCACCCCCGAGAGCGTCAGCCCGGACTGGTACGTCTGGGCCGCCTGGGCGAGGTCACCGTGCATGTACCGCATCCATCCCTCCGCGACCAGGAAGCGGGCCCTGGTCTCGTCATCCGGCGCGTTGCTCCAGCCGAGGCGGTAGGCCGCACCCGACTCCTGGGGGGAGCGGCAGGCGAGTGCGTGGCCGAGGATGAGGAGCGCCTCCGACCGGCTCTCTGTGAGTCGACGCCGCGTCTCCGCATCCGCGGACGTCCAGGCCCGGTCGGCGCGCCGCGCCATGTCGGCCGCATCCTGGTCACGCCCTTGAGACAGTGCGAGGCGTGCCGCGTGCAGTGCCGCGTCGACGGCGGACGACGCGTGCTGAGCGTCGGGGCGCGACTCGAAGGCGGCCATTCGATGGTGGGCGAGCGCAGCGGAGGCCGGCCGAAGCAGCGACAGCGCCTCGGAGATGGCGTCGTGCAGCGCGGCCTTGGTCGTGCGGCCGAGAAGAGTCAGCGCGGCCTCGCCGATGAGGGGGTGCGAGGGGGTGAACGCTGACCCGTTTTCACGCAGCAGGTCGTCCGCCCTGAGGACGTCGACGGCATGTCGGACGGTCGCGTCTTCGGCCGGGTCGGTCCACAAGCGTCTGGACGCCTCGGTCAGGACTTCCCAGGTGGCCTCGTCTCCCGCGATCGTCACGAGGGGCAGCAGCAGACGCTCGGCCGGTTGCAGGCGTCGCAACCGTTCCCGGAGCAGCTCGATGGCGGTAGGGGGAACCGCGCGGGTGTCTCCGCGCACCCGGAGAAGGGCGGCGATCTCGAGCGCGAACAGCGGGTTGCCCCCGGACCGCGCCACCGCCGTGTCGACCTGATGGGCGGGACTGGCCGGGTAGCGGTTGCGGATCACGGTCCGGATCGAGTCGTCGTCCAGTGGGGCGACGGTGACCAACTCCCCGGTTCCCAGCGTCGAGGTCGCGTACCGGCTGGCCGCGACGATCGACCAGGAGCGGGGGCGTCCGGTTCGCGCCAACGCCTGGAGGAGGCGGAGACTCGCCGGGTCCACGTCGTGCAGGTCGTCCACGGCCAGCAGGGTCGGGATCGTGACGGCCCGTTCCAGCAACTGGCCCACCGAGGCGTGCAGGGTGGCGTCGCCTCGCACCTGATGCGTGGGGGGCGTGAGCGGGCCAGGGCCGGCGCCCAGCAGCCGATCGAGGGCGGTCCTGTCCCCGTCCGGAAGGAGGGCCTCAAGGAGCACGCGGGCGGTCCCGTACGGGTGGCCGAGCCTCGCCGTCCCTGCGACTTCGGCCACCTGCCACCCCTGCGCACGGACATGAGCGGTCACGGCCCGCAGCAGGCTGGACTTGCCGGCGCCGGCGGGCCCCAGCAGCGTGACGCTCCCGCCCCGCTGGACGTCGGCACCGCCGAGCAGCTCAATGAGTTCCGCTCGTTCGTGCGTGCGGCCCACGAGCGGCGTCCGGTCCGGGGTTGTGCGCGAATGCGTGGGGACGGGCCGGGTCGGCGGCCGTGGTGGCGAGGCAGGGACGCCGCGGGTGCGCCACACCTCCTCCAACTCGGGCCCCGGCACGACCCCCACTTCCGCCCACAGCACCTGCCGGCAGCGGCGCCACGCCGCCCGCGCTTCGTCCTCCCGGCCAGCCGCGAACAAGGCGCGCAGGAGCGCGATCTGCATGTCCTGGTCGAGTGGATCCTCGTCCACCAGCGCCTGCCACCAGCACAGTGCCTCCGCCACCTCCGCCGGTCCACCGTCGGCGAGCGCGCGGGCCAAGCCCGTGCGGGCCACCCTCCTGCCGCGCCGCACCTCCTCGCGGAACTGGTCGACCCACTCGTCGTCCCATCCAGGCAGCAGCTCCAACGTCTGGTCGGCGATCGTTCGCAGGGTCGCTAGGTCATCAGCGGGGACGCCGGCACGGGCAGCCTGGAGGACGGCGTCCGCGTCGGTCCAGGCCCCGCCCTCCCAGCGAAGCCGGCCGCCGTCGGACACCAGGTGCTCGTGCCACGGCGTGCCCAATGCCTGACGGCACCAGTGGATGGCCTTGGCGAGGGCATTGGGTGCGTTGGCGTCCGCCTCGGGGAACAGGGTCCGCGCGACCTGAACGCGCGTGAGGGAACGCCCCGGCGAGAGCAGGATCAAGCAGAGCAGCCGACGTCCGGTGGGACGCACCCAGTGATCCACCACGGTCCCGTCCGGCCGACGAATCGTCAGCGTGCCGAACATCTGAGCTTCGAGCCGACGCTCCATCAACCCACCCTCACGGCCGGGAACGACGCGGGAATGGTGCGGCGGGATCATGCAGGCGACGCGAAGGAGGCACATCATGATTCTCGTCACCGGGGCCACCGGCAAGACAGGGGCACGCGTTCTGAGCCAACTCATCGCTCGCGGCGACCACGTGCGAGCCCAGATCCACGACGTCGAGAAGGTCGACCGAATCCCGGACGGCGCCGAGGTCGTCGTCTGCTCCTTCGAGGACGCCGCGTCGTGGGACGCCGCCGTGGCCGGGTGCTCCGCCATCTACCTCGTCTCGCCGCCGGGGCCGGAACAGCGCCGCCAGGAAGGGGTGGTCATCGACGCTGCCCGACGAGCCGGCGCCGGCGCCCGCCTCGTCAAGGTCGCGGCCATGGGCCTCGACGACCCCGAGGCCGGACGGCTCGCGGCCCAGCACAGCCAGATCCGGGCCGACCTGGCCGCCTCGGGCCTCCCGTGGAGCGTGGTGGCCATCAGCCAACTCATGGACAACCTGTACCTCTACCTCGATCCCGTGCAGACACTCGGCATCCTGCCGGTGCCCGCCGGCGATGCGCGGGTCGCGTGGGTCGACGGCGACGACGTCGCTGCCGTCGCCGTCGCTCTCCTCACCTCCGGTAGGTACGACGGCCGGACCTTCGACGTGACCGGCCCGGAGGCCCTTCATCACCGCGAGGTGGCGAACCTCTTGGGCGCCCGCCTGGGACGCAGCGTCACGTATGTCGATATCCCACCCGACCAGGCGCTCGCCGGGATGATCGCCGGAGGCCTCCACCCGTGGGTGGCGGCCGGCCTGGTGGAGACCAACGCCTGGTTCGCACGCGGCGGCGCCGCCCAGCCGACGCAGTCCGTGGCGACGCTCACCGGACGGGCGCCGACGACGCTTGCGGACTTCGTCGCTCGGCTGCCGCTCGATCCAACCGGCGCCGACTTGGGTGAGGACGGGTAACCCACCTCCGCCGGGCTCTTCCACGTCATTCCCCCATTTCGATATTCCGAGGTGAGCGATGTCTCAGTTGTGAAGTCAGGCTACTGGCGGCTGTTGTTCCGAGATCACTCCCTGGCGCGTCTCAACTCCACCCGGCGGCCCAGAAAGCGCCCGTACCGCGCGAAGGCTGCGTCGAGGTCCGCCGGGCTCAAGGGCGCCGCCAGCGGCGCCACGTCCACGACGACTCGGCCGGGTTTCAACGTGTGCGTCCAGGTGGCCACGGCGAGGCCGGCGGCGACAACGGTGGCGCGGAACATGCCGTTGCCGCCGGGCATGACGCGCTCGGAGGAGCCTGGCGGGAGTTGCAGCGACCGATCCTTGAACCCGACGACGAACTCGTCGAACCCGGGCAGGGCCACGACGGGGTGCGCCGACAGCTCCCTGCCCTGCAGCCTCTCGGCCAGACCGGTGGTCACCCACAGTTCCCCGGCAGCCGAGCGGAGCGGGACCAGGCGTCCCTCGTTGCCGGCGGCCGCCTCGCGCGCGTCGGTCAAGGTCAAGCCGGTCCAGCCGGCGAAGTCGCGCGCCCCGACGGGGCCGTGGCTGCGCACGTACCGGAAGAACAACTCCGCGAGCGCGTCGGCACGCGTCATCGTCACCTGACCCGGCGCCCAGTCGGCCAGCAGGACCACCGTCTGCTCACGACCGCGCTGCGGCCCGATGCAGATGATGCCGGTTTCTGAGGCATACCGCAGCAGGTGATAGGCGCGCTGCCCGGTGACGTCGATCCCGGCCGCGGCGATCGCGGCGACCGCCTGGGCACGGGTGAGGACGCGGGCCGTCCCCAGTTCCGTGACGAGCGCCTCCGTGGCCCGAGCCTCGACCCCGCGGGTCAGCCCGAGGGACTCCCGCCGGCGCTTCGACGAGGCCAACGCCCGGGGGCCCATCAACCGGATCATCCAGGACACGTCCCGCGCTGGGACGACGTGGATCGTCCCGCGCATGGGCCAGGTCCGGACGATGTCCCCCCGCTCGAACGACTCGAGGACCGTCGCCTCTGTGGCGCCCCGGCAACGCACCCCCAGCGACCAATGAGCGCTGGCCACGTCCTGAGCCTGGAGGGCGCCGAACCATTCGGCGACCTCCAGGGGAGTGCGACGCTCCTGATCGGCGAGCAGCAGGCTCACCATGCGGGCTGCACGCAGCTCAGCCCCCGGAATCGGAGCCGAATCCGTTGTCATCGCCACCGCCGATACCATAGGCCGCACGGCTGGGTTGAGCCCGCCCGCACGCCCAGACAACTCGGTAGTGGCTCGGGCCAGGACGTCTCCCTGTCCCCATACCCCACGCCGTCCAGGTCCTTGAGCCCCTCCGAGGTGCAGTACGCGGAGCGGAGGTCATACGCGTTCAGGAAGATCTCGCAGTCGCAGAAGCCGCCCAGTTGCCCCAGCCGCCGCTCCAGGCCGGTCGCTCGCGGGGCTCGCACGTCACGGTAATGCGTGGCGAACCTCAGTCCGCCGCAACCGAACGCGAGCAGCATGCGCTGGACGTAGCACAACAGGCATTCGCGCTCCTTCGGCTCCAGCAGGTCCACCCCCGCCTCCGCGATGACCTGCTCGGCGTCCTGCACCACCCGCTCAGGGACGGGGACCGCGCCGGGCGGCAGCGCCGGCTGAGGCGCGGACCACTCGCCCAGCAGAGCCGCCCAGCCGCGAGGCGTCACGACGAAGACCTCCCCGTGGAAGGCCTCGGTGAAGTGGTTGCTGAAGCGCCACCCGTAGTGGAACTGCACCTCAGTCGGAGAGATCGCGGCGGCGCCGTCCCGGCAGACCACCGTGATGAACTCGTACGTCGGGACGCTCCACCCACTGCCGGTCCACACGTGCTGCGGCGCCATGGCCTCCGCCACATCGTGCAGGACGCCGGCCAGCCGGCGGATCTGCGCACTGTCGAAGCAGGAGTCCGCCCCCAGGATGGGCTCCGGGGTGGCGATGGCATGCACCATGTGGAGGAGGCGTGTCGCCCGGTCGACGAGGCCGATCAGGGTCGTGCCGGCCGCTGCCGGGCCGCAGTCGAGGATGTCGCTGAGAACGCGCTGACGATCCACGAGGCCGGTGAACAAAGAGGTGAGGTTGGTCATGCCGCCAGCATCGGCGTCCGCACCGACAATCGACGACCACGACCCGAGGCCTGTGGATAACCCCCTCCCCGGCGTCATCCCACCCGAGGCCCACGGGCGGTCCCGCCGGCCGGCTCCCGCCCGATCTCAGCCAGGAACGAGAGCATCGCCGGGACGACGGCGTCCGGACGGTCGCGCTGCACCCAGTGCCCGGCGCCCTCGACGACGACGAGGCGGGCGTCCGGGATGAGCTCCGCGGCCGCCCGCACCCGCGCGACCGGGACGCCCACGTCCCGGGACCCATGGACGATCAGCACGGGCCCGCGCAGGCCCGGCAACCGGAGCGTGTAGTTCGTCCGCAGCCGAGTCGGGCCGAACTGGTCCCGCTGCCACTGCCCGAAGGCGGCGAGGTTGGTGCCGAGGCGTCCGGCGGCCAGCACCTCGTCCACCAGCTCGTCGGTGAGTCGCCGCTTGTCCCTGACCGACGCGGACAGGCTCAGGGCCAACAGGCGACGGTTGCGCAGGGCGGGGCGCATCGCGGCGTCGAGCGCGCCGGTCCGGAGCAGCGCCCACGTCGCCCGGTGCGCGGTACCGGCGAGGGGACCCTCGACCTGCCGGTCCATCAGCCCGTAGCAGCCCAGCAGCATCAGCCCCCGCGTCTCGCCGCGGGCGAGCGCGTGCCCCAACGCCATGCCGCCGCCCAGGGAGATCCCGCCGATGATGGGCTCCGCCCAGGACAGCCCGTCGATGATCTCGCCCACCCACTCCACGAGCCGCTCCTGGGTGAACGTCCAGGACGCCGCCGGCGAGCGCCCGAAACCGGGCAGATCCGGGGCCACCACCCGATGACCGGACGCCGCGAGCGCCGGTCCTACCTCGCCCCACGACAACGCGGCGCTGTCCAGGCCGCCTCCGTGGAGTAGGAGGATGCCCCCGTCGGCTTCCCCGTGCGTCGGCTCCCACTCGAGGTAGGAGATCTCCCCCCAGGAGAGCCGCAGAGACCGCCGGCTCACCGGCCCGATCCGACCGTCCGACGTAGCCATGGGCCCACTCTACGAGAGCGGGCCCATGGCTACGTCGGCTCACCGGGCTCCTCAGCCCCGGATGCCGCCCCCGGGGGACACTGCCCCGAACCACGCGAGCCCCGCGAAACCCCCTTAGCTCGCGACCTTCCGAAGGGCCCTCGCTGCGCGGATTGCGGCCAACCCATCCGCTCCGGCTTCGTTCGGTGCGACCCCTGCAAGCTGGCCCTGTTCGGTGGTGCCGCCCGATGACTGCCGCCCTGGAAGCCGCTCTGATCGCGCACGGGCACCCGACGCCGTGCCAAGGGACGAACTGGGCTCACTGGACGTCCGAAGACCCCGACGAACGAGCCGCCGCCGCCGACGCGTGCCGGTGGTGCCCCGCCGGCGTCCGGGATGCCTGCCTGGACGCCGCAACCGCGGGCCGGGAACGCTGGGGAGTCTGGGCAGGCCTCGACCACGCCGACCCCCGCCAACGCCAATGGAAGGTGACCCGGTGACCATCCCGCACGCTGCCCGCTGCCCGCGCCCGTCGCCCCTGCTGCGGTTGTCGTGGTCCGGCGCGCCCGAGCTCTGGTGCCCACGCTGCGGACGCACCGCCCCGGCCGACGACCACACGACCCGACTCGAGGAGACGAGCCCGTGACCGTCGCCCGCGTCCCTCACGGGGCCCTGCTCATCGCCGGCGACGACTTGGCCCTCATCGCCTACGCGGTCCGGCGTGCCGTCCGTGGTCGTGCCAGTGACCGCCTGTCGCCCATACCCCGCCTGGACGCCCTCGCCGAGGCCCTCGCGGCGTCCGCCGCCCTGACGTCACCCGTGGCCGCTACCGGTCACGCGGACACCGCCGCCCACCCCACTGGGGACGATGGACGCATGACGACGACGGACGTGGCGCGGATGCTCGGATGCTCCGAGCGGACCGCCCGACGCCTGGCGCCCGGTCTCGGGGGCCGCCGCATCGGCGGGCGCTGGCACCTGGACGCCGCCGCCGTCGCCGAACACATCGCCGGGCAGGCCTCGTGAGCACCCGCGGGGCCTCGTTCGAGGAGTACCGCCGGCAGCGGTTCGCCGAGGAGCTCGGGCTCATCCCGCGCCTGGACGTCGACACCCGCGAGGCCGGGCCCGACACCCCCGCCACCACACGAAAGGCATTGGCCAACCCATGACCATTGACGAGCTGATCCGCAACGTCAGGCGGCAACTGAACGCCGAAACCATCCGCTACAACGACCTGACCGAACAACTCAACGCCGTCCGCGCGTCCGACACCGTCGACACGGCGCGGGAGACCGCCCTCGTCCGGGAACGCGCCCACGTTCAGGCCCTGGTGCAGACCCTGACCGGCCGCATCGACGACATGGAGAGGGAGGCCGAAGCCGACCGCGCGGTGGCGGAACTGCAAGGCCGGTCGATGCCCACCGGCACCAGCACCGGCCGCGGCACCATGTACCAGGGGACCGGGACCCGCACCGACAGGGGCTACCTGAGCCTGCGAGGCATGGCCGACGCCCTGCGAGGCTCGACCGAGTTCAACGTCCGCGCGTTCATCGCCGCGGGCTCCGTCGCCGCGCCGCCGACCGTGCTCGAAGCGTCCCCTGTGAGCATGGGCAAGCCGGCCACGTCGCTGCTCGACGTGCTGCCCGTCCGCGTCGTCGACAACGGCTCGTACGGCTACCTGCGGCAAACCGTCCGCACCAACGCCGCGGCGCCCGTCGCGGTAGGGGACGCCAAGCCTCAGAGCACCTACACGTTGACGCGCGTCGACGGGACGTTGCAGGTCGTGGCGCACTTGTCCGAGCCGATCAACGAAAAGTGGTTGCAGGACGTCGCCTCCCTCGAACAGTTCGTCGAAGCTGAACTGGCGCTTGGGGTGAACCTCGCCCTCGAAGACCAGATCCTCAACGGCACCGGGGTCGCCCCCCAGTTGGACGGGCTGATCGCCACCGGCACCGGAACGCAGGCCTTCGCCACGTCGCCGATCGTCACCGTCCGCACCGGGTTGGCCCAGTTCGAGGCCGCTGGCACCGCGGCGGCCGCCGTCGTCCTGGCGTCCGCCGACTGGCTCGCCATCGAAACGGCCACCCTGACCGCCGGCGGCTACGTGCTCGGCCAGGGCACCAACGGGGCGCCGCTCGACCGGATCAAGCGCACCCTCTGGGGTACGCCCGTCATTCTCAGTTCCGCCCACACGCCGGGAACGGCCGTCCTCATCAGCGAGGGCGCCGCTGGTCTCGTGGTGGACGGCGCCGTCGACTTCAAACTCGGCACGATCGACGATGATTTCAAGCGGAACGTGCTCAGGGCTCGCTCCGAGATCCGGGCTCAGGTCGAGGTCTACCGGCCTCACGGAATCATCGTCGCGGACTTGACCGCCTGATCCACTGGCCTCGCGTCAACCACACCGAGCCGGGGTTTCGGTTCCTCGATCTTCACAGCCCCGGCAGTACGACGGAATGGAAGGCAGCCAACCGGCTGGCCTGCGCGAGGCAGGAAGCGGGAACGCCCCGGCCCATCACGGCCGGGGCGTTGCCGTTCGAGGCGACGACTGTGCAACGGTTTCTTTGAGGCCAGAGACCCCCAACGGACTCCGGGGTGCGGCGTTCCCCCTCCGGGCTCTCGGCGTCCGGACAACCCGACCGATTGGAGATCGATGAACCGACCGTGTGAGACCTGCGGCACGACCCTCGCCGCTGCGAGCCCGCGGGCCCGATTCTGCTCGGACCGGTGCCGGAAGCGTGCCGCCCGACGCCGTCCGCTGGCCGCTGTGACGCCCCTGGCGCCCCCGTCGCCGACCGCGGCCGGGCCGGTGGAGGTTGCGGTAGCCGAAGCCCTCGCGGCCGCCGCTGGGACGCCGATGGGACAGGCTGCTCTGGTGCTGGCCCGGCGGCTGGACGCCGACGTAGACACGGGCTCGGCACTTGCCGCGGTCGTGAAGCAGCTGCAGACCACGCTGGACGAGGTTCTGCGCGGGTCGCGCCACACCGCCCCGGACCTGTTGCGCGACGAACTCGCCCGCCGACGCGCAGCCCATGGGGGGAACTGACCCGCGCCATGGCGTCCGCGCTCGTCCTGCGACCCCAGCGGACGCGAGGACGCCCCCCGGCCCAACTTGCCGGGGGGCGTCTGTTCGTCGCTTCTAGGGCCCGTTCTGGCCGTCTGGTGGGTGGTGCATGATCGAGCCCGTGATCGCGGTAGCGCTGCTGGGCGTCCTCAGCACGTACGGCGCCGCGCGCCTCGCCCGCCGGACCAAGCACGAGGAACTCGAGTCGTCGCCGTACGAGGCCCTCGCCGCCCGGGTCGTCCGGCTGGAGGAGCGCAACGACAAGTTGGAGGAGCGGGTCGGGTCGCTGGAGGACGACAAGCGGCAAGACCGCGGGTGGATCACCCGCACGATCGGCCGGGTCCTGGAGCACGACGGCCAGTTGGTCGCGCTGCTGATCCCCTGGCCCGTGTGGTACGAGCCGACGCCGGGCGGTAGCTGCCGGATCCCCGACGCCGCGGTGGCGAGTTAGCGAGTCAGGCGAGCCACGGATACGGGCCATCTCAGGATGACCAACCCTCGCAGCAGGGGTTTTGACCGCCTTTCTGACCGCCTTTCCCTTCCATCCGTGGCAATCCGCTACTGTCCGAAAGTGGCTTTGACTACGGATGAGCGGGCTCAGTCGGTTCGGTGCGACGGCCCAAGCCAAGGAAACGGTCGGCGTCCACGAGGCGGCGGCAGGCCCCAGCGGACGCCGGCATCCGGCCTACTGGGGCAGCGAGGCTGCCGCCTCGGCGAACGCGCTGGCGAGCGCGATCCGCCAGGCCGCCATGTCCCGAGAGAGGGTCACCCACGTCAGCCGGCGGTCGATCTCGTCGTACTGGTGGATCAGCCAGTTGCGGTTGGCGATCGCGTCGGCCCACGCCACGCCGGGTGGCGGCTCGACGTGGGCGCGCGCCAGACGACCGGCCGCTTCGCCCAGCTTCATCATCAGCGAGTCGCCGGCCTCCTGAAGGAGACCGTCGGCGGCGTAGGCGTCCTCGCCGCGGCTGACGATGTCGCCGGCGCGGTCGAGCCAGTCGCGGAGGTGGAGGAACTCTTTGGCCACCTTCCGGTCCATCACAGCAAGACCGCCTCGGCGCGGATGTCAGCGTCGATCGTGGCCTTCAGCCCGCCGTAGGTCACCAGGTCGACGGGGCGCCCGAGGATCTCCTCGAAGATCCCCCGGAGGCCCACCAGTTCCTTGATGCCGGCCCCGGCCGGGGGCTCCACGAGGAGGTCGATGTCGGAATCGGCTCGGGCTTCGCCTCTGGCGACCGATCCGAAGACGGCCAGACGATCGAAGCCGTTGGAGCCGGCGACGTCCACCAGGATCGGGGCAGCCGCGGCGAGCAGCGTCTCGGGATGCACCGCCGCGGTGACGGCACGGGACGCCTTCAGTTGCTGGCTGACGGCCGGCTGGGTCACGCCGAGGGCGTCCGCGATCGCACGCTGGCTGGAACCGGTCGCGACAAGGGCGCGCAACGCCAGTGCTCGCCGGAGTCGGGCGACGTCCTCCTGATGGCGCGCCTGCTGATACTCGACAACCAGACTCATAAGCTGAGCTTATCAAGACTGTCGGCGCTGGTCGAGGACGCGGAGGGTGACGGTGACGTCGTCGCGGTCGTCGAGGTCTTCGGCGTGGCGTGGGGAGCGCCGACGAAGCCGTTGCGTGGGTCAACACCTTCGTCCAACGCGTCGCAGGCGCCAGCCAGCGCGACGAGTAGCGCCCCAGGACCACCGCTACCGCGAGCGGGGCAAGAGGAGGCCCAGCAGGTAGCCGTCATCTCATGCGCGATGTCGCCGGAGGTGATGCGCCTATGCTCGCCAGCCGAGTTCGTCCATGAGTTCACGCACCGCTCGGGCGCCGGCGCTGTCGTTCCATTCGGGCTCCTCGGCTCGCAGGGAGTTGAGGGCTTCGGCCAGGACGCGGTCGGCGTCGGTGGCGTCCTGCTGGTAGTCGCGGTCGAGGAGGTAGCTGGCGCGGCCGCGTCCGGCGATCTGGCTCTGCCAGGCGACCCGGTCGAGGAGGATCTCGAGTTGGCGGGCCGCCGCCGTGAGGTCGTTGTCGGTGCGCAGGTGGTGGTAGTCCAGTTCGTTGTACCGCTGTTGGCGGTCGGTGCGGCAGAGTTCGATGGCGGTGCCGGCGTGGGCGTCCTGGGGGAGGTCGGTGGCGAGCGCCCGCACCTTCTGGACGGCTTTGGACATGGCGAGGAAGTCGTCGTCTGCGAACCCGAAGCCGACGAACAGCAGGTGGCTGGTGAGCATGAGCGTCTGCACCACGCCGCGCAGCGCCGGGAGGTCGTGCTCGAGCGCTTGGTACTGGCTTCGGGTCAGCACGATTGTCTTGGGGTGGGCCACGTCACCGTGGAGCTTGAGCAGCCAGGGGCCGCCACCGACGGCCAGTTGGCGGGCGATGACCCGCAGGGTCGGGTCCTGGTGGATGGCGTCGGCAGCGTTCTCCAGGCACGGGTCGTAGTTCGTGGTCACCAGCGACGGGGTGCGCAGGTCGAGCAGGAGGGCGTGGCCGAGGGCGTGCTTGCGGGTGGTGAGCCGCTTGGCCACTTCGTCGTTGAGGTCGTCCCGGCCGAGGTCCTGGGCGACTTGCGGGTAGTCGGTGTCCTTGGTGAACGTGAGCGTCCGGTTCGGCGACAGGTCCTGGAGCAGCCGGTCCCAGCTGGGGAGGCCGACCGGACGGCTCACCCCTGCACCGGCGAACACCGACAGTTCGCCCTGGGCCGCCTTCACGCCGAGGTTGTCCGCCAGAGTCAGTTGTTCGGGGGTGAGTTCGGGCCAGCAGTTGGTGCCAAGCTCGCGGGTGACGCGGTGGCGTTCCCACTGGGCGGCGGCGAAGTCGGCGGTGCGCTGCAGGGTGAGAGCGACGTCGATCGGATGGGTGGCGACGAACGCGAGCAGTTGAGCGACCAGTTCACGGACCGCCTCGGCTCGTCGTCCCGGGAACTTACCCTGGCCCACGCCGAGGATGGGCATCGACACCAGGGGGAGTTCCCGGCCGCCGTGGACGACGGCTTCGGCGGCCGCGCGGCGCACGGCCTCCAGGGACCGCGTCACCATGGCGTGGAGGTCGGGGACGCCGACGGTGTCGACCAGCACGCGCAGGCCCACGACCTGGTCGGGGGTGGCGTCCTTCGGGGTGGGGTCCGGCAGGACGGCGACGCCATCGTCGAGGTGGACGCCTTTCGGCCGGAACCAGTCCCCCTTGGCCTGGGCGGGGGCGCCGGGCTCGACGAAGGGACGCCACGTGCCGCTCACGTTCAGGTCACTGTCGCAGGGGATCAGGAACGCGTCCGCGGCGAGCCGCGTCAGATCCGCCTGGACCACGAAGAGGCGCCCACGATCAGCCATGAAAGCAACGCTAACCCCCACCCGCGCCGGGGGGCACGACCGCCCAACGTCGCTCAGCAGTCGGGCCGGGGCGGCGGGTGAGGGCGTCCACGGCGTCGATGACGGTCTCGGGGAAGCCCAACGCCCGCAGCTGGTCGAGGGTGATCGCAGTGTCTTCCACGACGTCGTGCAGCCAGGCGGCGGCGACGGCGTCCGGGTCGTCGGTGGTTCCGGCCACGTGGGCGGCGACGCGGCGGGGGTGGTCGAGGTAGGGGCGTCCGGCCTTGTCTGTCTGTCCGGCGTGCGCGTCGGACGCCACCTGTTGGGCGGCCGTGATCTGGTCCATGGGTTCGCTCACTTTCAGTAGGTGCGTTGGATCTCGACTTCGGGGCCGAGGAGGACGATGTCGTCGGGGGCGCTGGGGATGATGTCGAAATCGAAGTCGTCCTTCCACGGCGAGAGGCGCACCCAGGTCTGGATGGCTTCCCACACGTGCTGTTGGTCGCCGTGGAGTTCTCGGCTGTTGTCGGCGGAGTGGGACCAGTAGAAGGCCCAGATCACGGAGATCGCGGCGTCCAGGCGGGCCGCGTGGCGCCAGCCGACAACGTCGGACGCCTTGACGGCGTCCTTCGCCTGCTCGAGGGCGAGGGAGGCGCGGAACAGGCGTTCGTGGTACATGGTGCCGGTGGCGATGCAGGTCAGGGCGTAGTGCTCGGCGAGCGCGAGCCGGTGGGCGAGGGCGGTGTTGTCGGCGCGGCTGGGCAGGAAGCCGCGCAGGACGCCGACGTTCGCCTCGGTGTCGGCGACGAACCCGACGTTCGGGAAGTAGTCGTCGCCGGGGATCGCCATCGTGACCGACAGGCGGCCGTCGTTGAGGCGGATCCACTCCTTCACGGGGTGTTCGGCCCAGGGCTGGCCGTTGAGGGTGGCGTAGCCGTTGGGGTAGAGCAGCACGTCGCCGTAGGTGGTTCGGACGCCGAGCGGTTCGCCTTCGCCCTCGGTGGGGGCGGGGCGGGGTTGCAGCGTCCGGGGCGGGTAGGGCGAGTACCGGTAGAGCGGCAGCTCCGCGGTGAGGTCGTCGGTGCTCACGCCGTGGACCTCGACCAGGGCTGTAATGACGGCTTTGGCGGTGGCGAACAGGTCGCGGTCGCGGCCGTCCTCGATGCCGATCCACCAGTTCGGCATCGCCTCGTCGGGGCGGTTGAACCCGAGCCGCAGCAACTGCTCGTGCTGGGCGGCGGTGCGGCGGCGGTCGTCGGGGAGGAACTCGTCGCCGGTGATCTCGATCAGGACGGCGTCGCCCTCGTAGGAGGCGGCCTGGTAGAACACGGCGCCGAGGTTGGTGGTGAACGACTCCTGGGTGCCGCGCAGGAGGCGGAGCCGGTGGGTGAGCGCGGCGGCGAGCCGGGTGGTTTGGTCCATGAGCGTTTCTCCTGGTCAGTAGCTGAAGAAGCGGAGGGGGAAGGGGGCGTCGCGGAGCAGCGCTTCGAGGTCGAAGGACCGGAGGCCGGTCCAGTCGCGGGCCAGCAACTCGAGGATGTCGTCGCCGGGTTCGCCGCCGAGGAGGGCGATCAGGGCGGGCAGGTGAGCGGGGGCGATGATGCGCCAGTACTCGTACTCGCCGTCGGAGTTCATGAGGTAGGCGGTGCCGCCCAAGTCCTGGGCCTCGAGTTGCAGCGACCCGTCGGCAGTGAGGCTGGCCTCCAGGAAGCTGTGGAGCCCGTCGTCGAGGCGCAGGTCCCGCAGGACCACCGGCGGCCGGCCGGTCACCGGGCCACCCGGGCGGCCGTGTGCCACAACAGTCCGTCGACCCGGTGGCCGACCGCCTTCTCGATCCGCCCGGACGCCCCCGGCGCGGCCCCGCGGACCCGGCTGTACGCCAGGGCGACCGCGGGCGTCCGGTGTTCGGCGTGCACGCAGTGCAGCAGCACCGTCTCGCCCTGGTCGCGGAGCGCGGCGATCGTGCGGGCGGCGTCGGTGAGCGTCCAGGCGAGGTGGGCGTTGCCGGCCGGGTCGTCGGAGTCGATCAGCCACACCTCCGCGTGCTTACCGGGCGCGGCGCCGGCGGCGGCCAGGTCGGGGGCGCCGACCCGGGACAGCGACACCACCGCGGTGACCCCAAGCTTCGGACAGCGGGTGAGGTCGGCCTCGGTGCCCAGCAGGACGCCGGAGTCGTCGGGGTGCGGGACCGCCAAGGTTTGGGCGCCCCCATTCAGCAGCGAACCGCCGGCGTACTGGGGCTCGGGGCGTCCGGTGGCCGTGGCGGTCGCGAGGCCGATCAGGTCGCGGCCGCGGAGTTCGGGCCAGCCGTGGACGCGGCGGGCCAGGTCGGTGGGCAGCCCGGACACGCCGTAGCGGGCGCCGAGCAGTCCGCCGGCGATCGCAGCGATCGTGTCGGTGTCGTGGCCGATCGCGACCGCCGCCTGGAGGGCGGCCTCGACGTGGTCGGGACCCTTGATGTGCCGGTTCGACCAGATCGCAGCCCAGGCGGCCTGCAGGGCGGTCACCGTGTAGCCGTTGCGGACGAACGTGGCCGGCGGCCGGGTTTCGGCGTCCTCGATGAGCGCCGCCCACTCGGCGCGGCGCTCCGTGGGCAGCAGGGGGAGTCCGGCGCGGACGTCGAGGCGTCCGGTCGTGACCGCGACCCGGACGGCCTCGGACCACAGCGCGCACGCGTCGACGCAGCGCTGGTCGGCGTGGGTCAACGCGGCGACGCGAGCGGCGGCGTCCGCGGTCGCCTGCGGGTCGTCGAGGGCGACCAGGCCGACGACGTTGGTGCGCATCAGGGCGCCGTTGCCGGCCCGGCCGGACGCCGCGGCCGCGAGCGAGGCGTCCGTCATCCGGCGGGCCAACGGCCCGCTGCTGCGGCGGGCGGCACCCAGCACCGCCGCGGTCTGGGCGCCGATGTCGCTGGCGCCGCGGGCCTGCCAGTCCAAGAACTTCCGGGCGACGGCGTCCAACCCCGCCTCGGTACGCAGGTCCGCGCCCGTGGCGGTCACCTGGGCGATACAGATCGCCATCTGGGTGTCGTCGGACCACTCGCCCGGCGCGTACGGGCCGAGCCCGCCGCCGACCATCCGGGCCTCGCCTGCGGTGATCGGTGCGGCGAACTCGTAAGGGACGCCGAGGGCGTCGCCGATGGCCTGGCCGAGCAGGACGCCGCCGGCCCGGTCCTTCTGAATGTAGGAGAGCCTCATGTCAACCACCCATCTTTTCGTGTCGCTCTAACGTTTATGAGAGTAGGCGCGTGGCGCAGCCATGTCAAATCCACATGTAAGGTGGGGTCATGGTGTTCGAGTCCCGGTTCCCCGTGTTCGCCGTCACCGCCGACATCGTGGCGTTGACCCTGCGCGACGGGCGGTTGTGCGTGTTGCTGATCCGCCGGTCGAGTTCGGTGTTCACCGGACGGTGGGCGCTCCCTGGCGGGTTCGTGCACGTCGACGAATCGCTTGAAGACGCCGCCTACCGCGAGTTGCGCGAAGAGGCCGGCATCACCGCGGACGCCGTCCGCCTCGAACAACTCCGCACGTACGGCGACCCCGGCCGCGACCCGCGTCCCGAACGGGTGGTGTCGGTGGCCTGGCTCGCCTTGGGCGCGGACCTGCCCGACCCGGTCCCCGACACGGACGCCGACCGCGCCGAATGGGTGCCGGTCGAGGAGGCTGTGGGCAGGGAGTTGGCGTTCGACCACGCGCAGATCCTGGACGACGGCATCGAACGCGCCCGCTCGAAACTGGAGAACACCACCATCGCCACCGCGTTCTGCGAACCCACCTTCACCCTGCCCGACCTGCGCCGCGTCTACGAAGCCGTCTGGGACACCGCCGTCGACCCTCGCAACTTCCAACGCAAAGTCCTCAGTGCCGACGGGTTCGTCGAAGAAACCGGCGACATCGTTCGCGGTCGTGGCAAACCCGCCAAGGTCTACCGCGCCGGGACAGCCACCACCCTCCACCCGGCCATCATGCGGCGATAGGAGTCGTGGGGGATAGGCACGCGCGGCACGGCCGTGTTGCCTGGGTGGGCGCAGGCCGGCGGGGGCAGAAGGCTGGGGCCCGCCGGGCGACGCGATGCCCAGCGGGATCTCGCTTGCGCGGCTACTTCTGCGCTGCCACCGCTTCGTAGAGGGACGTCTCGGCGTCCAGAAGTTGCTTCTCCACCCGTGCGGGTGGCTTTGCCGCTGCATGGGCTCTATTTGCTCGTAGGCCTCCCACGCCGCTCGCTGGATTGGCGTAGGGGTTGTCAGGCATTTCTAGCAGGGCGAGGACGGTCGCCGAGCCGAGCCGTCCAGCGGTGCGCCGCAGTGGGGGCAGAACCGGCCCTCGGTCGTCCTCTCACCGCAACGGGGGCAACGCGGCCGTTCACTGGCGTCGGCGAAGTGTTGGACCAGGTCGACAACCGGGTCCCACGACTGCGCGAGTCGCTGGAGCTGCCCCAGGTAGTCGCGCAGGTTGGCCACGTCGACGGGCCTGTCGGGGAGTTCCGGGGTGGCGGACGCGAGGTCGACTCGGCCCGGAACGCCGGCCAGGTCGGACGGGACCTCGTACACCCGGCCGGGTACGAACGGTGCGGCGTCCGCAGGGCGGGGCGCTGAACAGAAGCGACACGCAGGGCCGGGCGCGTCGGTGACCAGCCCGCACGTGTCGCAGCGCCACGAGCGCGGGTCTGTGTGCTGCTCCTGCCAGCGCTCGTACGACGCGTCGCTGTCTCCGGCCTTCGACCTCAACAGGGTCTTGGCCTCCCGTGCGACGCCGTCAGCCAGTTCCACCACTTCGTCTCCGGAGGCCCACAGCGGCCGTCCGGCCTGTCGGTCCAGCATCCAGACCCCGTCGTCGAGGCGCACGATGAGGAGCGGGTCGGGCCCGGCAGAGAGGGTGACCGACACGGGCGGCTCCCTCCGCCAGGCCAGAACCTGCGTATTGCCCTCGACCTCGAACACGGTCACCTGCCAGCCGTCCCCCTCCTCGGGGGCGACCTCCTGCTGCAGTCGGCCCAGGGACTCGGCGACCTCCACGGCGAGTGAGAGCCGGGCATCGTTTCGCCCGACACCCTGCTCGTCCTTGAGAGCCGCGACGAGGCCGTCCAGTCGGTGGACGAGTTCGTTGCGCTCGGCGTCGTGGGTTGCGGTCACGGACCCACCTCCTCGCGTTTGTAGAGCAGCTTCAGACGAGCGATGGAGGTTTCACGGATGAACTCGAGGCTCCCGAGGGAACGCGTCAGCGTGAACGCGGCTTCGGCGAGTTCGACCAGGCTGCCCAGCTTGTCGAGCCCGCCGGCGATGGACGGGGCCAGTTCGTCGGCGAAGGGGCACTTGATCTGCAGAGCCTTCAACAGCGACTGCGCGGCGCAGGCTCCCGACTTGGCGAGGAATGCCGCCGGCAGGATCAGCCCCTGCAGCACCCGGAAGGTGACCATGATCCAAGCCACGCCCATCTCCTCCTCGTAAGCGCGGGTGGTGGCCTCCTGCTCGGCCGCCCGGTCGGCCTTCTCCGCCTCCATGACCCGCTCGGTGGCTCGGACCGAGTCCTCCGGCACGTTCAAGGCCCGCGACAACTCGACCGCTTCGACCAGAGCCCTGCCCAGCAGGTTGTCGAACTCGTTCTGCGGCGCGATCCGCTCCGTCAGCACGGTGGTCAGGTCAGGCACCCCTCGCGGACGTGGCGGCACCGCCAGGATCTGATCCTGCATGGCACCCGTCCAACCCCAGAGCGCGTCCAACATCGACTTGGCGGACGCCGCGATCACGTCCGTGACCTTGATCCTCATCGCTTCCGGTCCGCCGCTCCAGGTGAAGAGCACGCGGATCGACGCGACCGCAGTCGCCCAGACGTACAGGGCCGTGAACACGACCACGCCCATGAGGACCACCACGTAGAGCAGCACGATCTGCACGAGGACGACGAAGCCCATGATCGTGCCGAGCGCGAACTCGAGGGTGGCCCCCGCACCCCGCGCCGCCTCATCCAGGACTCCCCGGGGGCTGGGGCTGCTTCGAAGCCATGCCACGACCCGTTGCGGGTAGCCGCCCAGTTGCGGCTGGGCGACAGGGATCTCACCGGGATGGCGGACAAGCGTCAGCATCTTGCGCATCCCGCTACAGATGGATTCGAGCAGCGCCACCGCCGTCTGTTGCCACTGGCTGTTGGCGTTGGACCACATGGTCTCCGCCACCTGCCGCTGCGCGTCCTGGAGCCTGTCGCCGAGGATCTGTCGGGTGGCCCGCTCCATCGCGGCCGGGTCGGTGAACTGCGCCACCCACTTCCACGCGACGTCGGCGAGGTTGGTCCACTCGACCAGGGTGCCGATCGCGGCGGAGCGAATCCCTCGCCTCCGCCTCCCATTCTGCGGGTTTCGACGCTATCGCGCGGCGGGGGTCACGGCGATTCCTACCCTGAAGTCAACCGATCCAGATCCCCCAACCACCGCCCAGAACGGAACCACGACCATGGCCATGGACCTGACCCTTAAGCCCGACGAGGACCAGCAGCTCATGCTCGAGAGCCTTCGCGAACTGCTCGAGCGCGAGGCGCCCGATTCGTACGTCGCCAAGTGCGACGAGGAGCACAAGGTGCCCGTCGAACTGCGGCAGGCCCTGTACGACGCCGGCTTCCTGTCCCTGGGCGTCCCCGAGGAGTACGGCGGCACGCCGGCCTCCACCGAGACGGTGTGCCTGGTGGCCGAGGAGATCGCCCGCCACGGCCTCAACATGGCGTTCGGCCTCGACATCATCGACGTGCACGACATCCTCGACTTCGGCAACGAGGAACAGAAGCAGGCCGTCCTCGCCGAACTGGCCTCCGGTAACGAGCCCTTCGCCCTGTGCATCACCGAGCCGGGCGCCGGCTCCGACAACGCGGGCATGACGATGACCGCGGTCCACGCCGACGGCAAGGTCACCCTGAACGGCACCAAGACTCTGGTCACGAACTCGATCAAGTCCAAGTACCTGCTGGTCATCGCGGTGAATCCCGACGCGACGGACCCGCGCAAACGCAACTCGATGTACCTGATCCCGACCGAAACGCCCGGCATCAGCCAGGACATCCTGGTGAAGATCGGCTGGTGGACCATCGACTCGGCCGAGGTGCACTTCGACGACGTCGTCGTGGACGAGTCGACCCTGGTCGGCATCAAGGGCGAGGGCTTCCTCCAGCTCATGAAGAACTTCGAGATCGAGCGCGTCGCCCTCTGCGCCGTGATGCTGGGACTCGCCGAAGCCGCGTTCGACGACGCCGCCACGTACGCCGGCCAGCGCGTCGCGTTCGGCCAGCAGATCGGCAACTTCCAGCTGATCCAGGAGAAGCTGACCGACATGAAGACGGCGATCGAGAACATGCGGTCGCTCACCTACCGCGGCGCCGCCCAGATCGACGCCGGCGAGGACCCCAAGCTGATGGCCGCGATGGCCAAGCGCTACTGCGCCCAGAAGGCCTTCTGGGTCGCTGACGAGGCGATGCAGATCTTCGGTGGGGTCGGCTACACGACTGGCACGCGCGTCGCGCGCATCTGGCGTGACCTGCGCGGCTTCCGCTTCGGGGGCGGCACCGACGAAATCATGGTCCACATCGTGGGCCGCCAGATCGTCAAGGATTACCTGCGGAAATAGCGAGGCGTCCGGGGCCGCTCGAAGGGGGCCTCCCCGGCTACCCGACTTCCGAACCGAACTCTTCAAGAGGAGACATCAGAAATGACCATTGTTGTTGCCTACAAGTGGGCAGCGAATCCGCAGGACGCCTCGGTCGGTGCCGACGGCACCGTCGACTGGTCGCGCGCCAAGGCGTCCGTCAGCGAGTACGACCCGATCGCCATCCAGGTGGCCCGCAACCTCGCCGACGCCAACGGCGCCGAGGTCGTCGGCGTGTCGGTCGGGACCCCCGACGTCGCGTCCTCGATGGCGAAGAAGGCGGCCATGTCCCGTGGCCTGGACCGTGGCCTGGTGGCCACGGATGACGCCGCGTCGGGCTGGAACCTGACCGAGACCGCCGGGGCGTTGGCAGCCCTCGTCCGTCGGGTCGGCGGCGCGGACATCGTGCTCACCGGCGACGCGTCGATCGACCAGAACGCCAAAATGGTGCCCGCCATCCTGGCCGGGTACCTCGGGTGGCCCGCCTTCCAGGGTGTGACCGCCGTCGAGAAGTCCGCAGACGGGTGGTTGCTGACCCAAGCCGTGACCGGCGGGACCCGGACCATCAAGGTCGCCGGTCCCGTGGTCGTCTCCGTCACCGCGGACGCCGTGCAGGCCAAGGTCCCGGGGATGAAGGACATCCTTGCCGCCGGCAAGAAGGCCGTCGACCAGGTGCCCGCCGCCGATCTCGGCGTGACCCGCACGTCGGTGGAGGTCACCTCCCGGACCAAGCCCGCCCAGCAGTCCCGCAAGCACCAGAAGTTCGCGGGGGCGTCCGCCGCCGCCGACCTCGTCGCCGCGATGCGCGCCGACGGCGTCCTCTGAGTCGGCGTCCGAAGAAAGGAACCACAGACATGGCCAACACCTGGATCATCACGTCCAACACCCAGATCTCCGCTCTCGTCGAGACGGGTCGCCGGATCGGCGGCACCGTGACGGTCGTCGCTCTCGGCGAAGGGGCCGGTTTCGCCGGCGTGGATCGCGTCATCGCGCTGCCCGTCCCGGACGCCGCCCCCCTGGAGGCCCTGGCCCCCGCGGTCGTGACCGCCGTGGCCGCTGCCCCCGGCGACGTCATCCTCGCCCCCAACCGTCCCGCCGAGCGTGTGCTCGCCGGTGCGGTCGCAGCGAAGCTCGACGCGCCCGTCCTCACCAACGTGAAGGACGTGGCGGACAACGGGATCACGGTCGCCCGCTTCGGCGGGATCACCCGCGAGACCGTGCGCGTGGCCTCGGCGGCGGTCGTCATCATGGACGGCGGCCAGGCGGTCGAGGGCAGCCCGGTCGCCGCCGTGCCGGCTGCGGTCGAGGTGGGCCCGGCCACGGTCGTGGCCCAGCAGACCGCCGAGGTCAAGGTGGTCAACATCGGTGCCGCGAAGCGCGTCGTCGGCGTGGGCCGGGGCTTCAAGGCCGAGGGCGACCTCCAACTGGCCCGCGACCTGGCCGCGGCCCTGGGCGCCGAGGTCGCCTGTTCGCGTCCGCTCGCCGAAGGCGTCAACTGGCTGCCCAAGGAGATCTATCTGGGCATCTCGGGTCAGACCATCAAGCCCGCCCTCTACTTGGCTGCCGGCATCTCCGGCCAGTTGCAGCACATGACGGGCGTGCAGGACGCCGCCACGATCGTCGCCATCAACAAGGACGGTGACGCCCCGATCTTCGCCTACGCCGACTACGGAATCGTCGGTGACCTCTACGAGGTGCTCCCGGCCCTGGCCAAGGCGCTGGCATGACCGAGGTCGATTTCGATGTCATCGTCATCGGCGGTGGCGTCGCGGGCTGTGTCAGTGCGCTCAAGCTCGCCGAGGCCGGCCGCTCGGTCGTCCTCATCGAGCGCGGCGAGACCGCCGGCTCGAAGAACCTCTCCGGCGGCATCTTCTACTGCCGGGTCATGGAACAGGTCATCCCCGGCTTCGTCGACCAGGCTCCGGTCGAGCGACGGATCACCCGCAACACGATCAGCTTCCTCAACGCCACGTCGCACGTGAACATCGACTACTACGACCAGCGTCTGTCCGAGCCGGTGAACGCGGTGTCGGTGCTGCGGGCGAAGCTCGACCCGTGGCTGGCCGAGAAGTGCGAGGAGGCCGGCGTCATGGTGATGACGGGCGTCCGCGTCGACAGCCTCCTGAAGGAGGGCGACCGGATCGTCGGCGTCCGGAGCGGCGAGGATGAACTGCGAGCGCACATCGTCATCGCGGCCGACGGGGTCAACTCGTTCATCGCCCGGGACGCGGGCGTCCGCGCCAAGGAGCCGATGAAGCACCTCGCGGTCGGCGTGAAGTCGGTGTTCGGACTGCCCCGGAACGTGCTGGAGGACCGCTTCCACCTCACCGGCGACGAGGGCGTCGCGTACGCGATCGTGGGCGACGCCACGCAGGCCGTGGCGGGCGGTGGCTTCCTCTACACCAACACCGATTCGATCTCGATCGGGACCGTCCTGCGCCTGGACGACCTTGCGGCCAAGGGCCTCACGTCGTCCGACGTGCACGACCACTTCCTGGCGAACCCGGCGATCGCGCCCTTCCTCAAGGACGCCGAACTCCTCGAATACGGGTGCCACCTCACCATCGAGGACGGCCCGGCGATGGTCAAGCACGACGTGGCCCGGCCCGGACTCATCATCGTGGGGGACGCCGCCGGTTTCACCCTCAACACCGGCTTGACGATCCGTGGCATGGACCTGGCCGCGGGGTCTGCGCTCGCAGCCGTCAGGGCGGCAGACGCGGCCCTGGAAGCCGGCGACTTCAGCCAGGCCGCCATGGACCGCTACGTCACCGAGTTCAACGCCACCTTCGTGGGCGCCGACATGAAGACCTACGCCAAGGCGCCGGCCTTCCTGGAGACGGAGCGCATGTACTCCGACTACGGACGACTGCTGGCCGACGTCCTCCACGGCGTGTTCAACCTGGACACCACGCCGCGCAAGCACCTCGCCGCCACCGCGATGGCTGCGTTCAAGAAGTCCGGACTGAAGATCACGGCGCTGGCCCGCGACGGTTACGCCGCCATCAGGGCCCTGTGAGGAGGGACGACATGACCAACTTGGGTTCCATTCCGGATCGACTCGCCAAGGTCCGCTTCCTCACGGATGAGGAGGAGTCGCACATCGAGGTCCACCAGGAGGTCGCGCGACGCACCGGCACGGGCAAGCTGCTCGTGCGCGTCTGCCCGGCACATGTGTACGCCGAGGAGCCGGACGGCACCATCTCGGTCGAGTACGCGGCCTGCCTCGAGTGCGGCACCTGCCTCGCCGTCGCGGCCCCCGGATCGCTCACGTGGCACTACCCACAAGGCGGCTTCGGGGTCGCCTTCCGCGAAGGATAACCACCGCCGACACAGCCGGTCGACCACGCGTTGGTCGGGTCGGCCGGCTGCGTACTGCCCTGAGCAACCCCCACCCGGCCCGACGGAGCGCGTACGGGCCCGAAGCAGGAAAGTGAGAAGCAGACATGGAATTCCCGCAGTTCCTCAACGGTGTCAAGATCGTCGAACTGGCCACCTACGCCGCGGCTCCCGCCGCCACCCGCCTGTTGGCCGACTGGGGCGCGGACGTGATCAAGATCGAGGGCCCCGGTCCCGACCCCATGAGGGCGTTCAGCGCCAGCACCTGCGGCACACCCACGCCGGAGGAGAACCCCATCTACCAGTTCGAGAACGCCAACAAGCGTGGGATCGCGCTCAACCTGAAGAACCCGGAGGGCATGGCCGTCCTGCACCGGTTGCTCGAGGACGCCGACGTGTTCGTCACCAACACGCGCATCCAGTCGCTGTCCAGGCTGGGTCTGGATTACGAGACCCTGCACGCCCGGTACCCGCGCCTGATCTGGGGCCACGTCAGCGGCCTCGGGACCGAGGGCCCGGAGGCCCACAAGCCTGGCTTCGACATCACCGCCTTCTGGTCCCGGAGCGGCGCCCTGCTCGACGTGGCGCAGCCCGACAGCCCGCCGAACACGTCGCCGTACGGCGCCGGCGACCACACGCTCGCCCTCGGCTTCGCGGCGGGCATCATGGGCGCCCTGCTGAAGCAGCGGGCCACGGGTGAGGGCGATCGCGTCGCCATCTCCCTCATCGGCGCGGCCGCTTGGGCGTACGCCATGGTCATCGTGTCGACCCAGTACGTGGACGTCTGGCCGAAGTCCCGCCTCAAGCCGGGCCACCCGTTGAACGCGTCGTACCGCTGTGCGGACGGCGAGTGGTTCATGAGCACCGTCATCGAATACGAGCGCTACTTCGCCACGGTGTGCTCCATCATGGGCCTCGACCACCTGATCGACGACGAGCGTTACAGCACATTCGAGGGCGTCGTCGAGGGCGAGCACCGGACCGAGCTCGTCAAGCTCCTGGACGAGAAGTTCGCCCAGCACGATCGTCCGTACTGGCAGGAGCAGTTCGAGCGCAACGACGTGCCCTGTGAGGGGATCCGGCACTTCAAGGATGTCTCCCAGGATCCGCAGGCGTGGGCCAACGGCAACCTCGTCCAGTTCACCTTCGAGAACGGACACCAAGCCGCCATCCCCGCCTCGCCCGTCCAGTTCTCGGAGAAGGTTGCGCCTCCGTGCGCGCGCGCCCCGCACTTCGGCGAGCACAACGCCGAGGTCCTGAAGGGAGTCGGCTACACCGACGACCAGATTCGGGCGATGGCGGAATCCGGAGCGATCTTCTCGAGGTGACCGCCGCCCGTCCCCGCCCGCGCCGAACACCACGAGGCCCGGCGAGGGGAGGGCCACCGGTGCGCAACTCCCGGCGTCGGCGTCCGCCTGAGCGCCCCCACCGCAACACCCGAGCCAAGACAAGGACAACCACCATGGACAACGACGTCGTCCTGTTCGAGACGGTCGGCCCGATCGCCACCATCACGATCAATCGACCCGAGGTACTCAACGCCATCAACTACGCCGTGCTCGACGGGATCGACGCCGCCCTCGACAGGATCGAGTCGGACGCCGAGATCAAGGTCGTCATCATCCGCGGTGCGGGCGACCGGGCGTTCATCGCCGGCGCGGACATCGGGGTGTTGGCCACGTTCGACGCCTTCTCCAGCAAGGCCTACTGCGAGCGTGGCCAGGCCGTCACCAACCGCATCGAGGGTCTGGACCGGCCGGTCATCGCCGCCATCAACGGCTTCGCCCTCGGGGGCGGCTGCGAGGTCGCCATGGTGTGCGACATCCGCATCGCCACCCACAAGAGCAAGTTCGCACTGCCGGAGGTCACCCTCGGCGTGATCCCCGGCTTCGGCGGAACGCAGCGGCTCCCTCGCCTCGTCGGCACGGGGATCGCCAAACAGATGATCTTCACCGGAAAGACGATCGACGCCGCCCGTGCGCACCAGATCGGCCTCGTGAACGAGGTCGTCGCCGAGGAGGAACTCGACGCGACGGTCATGACGATGGCCGAGATGATCGCGCGCAACAGTGCGGTGGCGATCAGCTTCGCCAAGGCCACCGTGAACGCGGGCGTCGAGATGGAACTGCACCGCGCCATCGCGCACGAGGCGGTGCAGTTCGCCGTCAACTTCACCTCACCCGACAGCGCGGAGGGGATCGCTGCGTTCCTCGAGAAGCGCAGGCCCGCCTTCACGGGTCTCGGCGCGGCGAACTGAAGCCGCTAGGAGTCAGTCATCATGAACGCCCTGGGCCTCGTCGGCATCCTCGTCGGCCTCGCATTCCTCATCTTCGCGATCTACAAGGGTTACAGCCTCGTCATCGCGGCGCCGATCGCCACCATCATCGTCGCCCTCTTCAACGGCATGCCCTTCATCGAGAGCTTGTTCACGGCGGACAAGTCCTACACGGCGTACCTGGCCGCGTTCCTCAAGGGCAACCTGATGGTGTTCCTGTTCGGCGCGATCCTTGCGAAGTACATGGACAAGAGCGGTGCTGCCGTGGCCATCGCGGTCAAGCTCATGGAGGTGGTCGGCACCACCAGTCCCTACCGGGCGCTGGTGTCGCTGTTCGTCATCTCGGCGGCGCTCACGCTGGGCGGCATCAACATCTTCGTGGTCATCTTCATCCTGATCCCGCTGGCCAAGCCCATCTTCAAGAGGTACGACATCTCTTGGAAGCTGGTCGTCCCCCCGATCTTCGGCGGCGGGGCCACCTTCACCATGACGATGATTCCCGGGGCGCCCTCGCTGCACAACATCGTCCCGTCGAACGCGCTGGGGACCCCCCTGACCGCCGCGCCCCTGCTCGGAATCACCAGCACGGTGGCCGCCATCGCCTTCCTGCTGTGGTACATGGGGCACACATTGCGCAAGAGCCAGAAGAAGGGCGAGGTCTACGAGCTGGTCGATGAGGCGTCCGGCCAGCCGAGCGTCTTCGACCGCCCAAGGCCCTCCTTCCTCGTGAGCATCCTGCCCATCGCGACGCTGCTGGCCCTCATCCTGGGGCTCAGCTTCGTCAAGCAGATCATCATCTACGCCCTCATCGTGGCGATCCTGATGAGTGCCGTCCTCTTCCGCTCGTACGTCAACCAGAAAGAGACGATCAACCAGGGCACGGCCGACTCGCTGACCTCGGTGATGGCCACGGGCAGCACCATCGCGTTCGGCAGCTTCGCCGTCGCGGTCCCGGCGTTCTCGAGCATCTTCGACGCCATCGTCGGGATACCCGGGAACCCCTACCTGGGCCTGATGACCGGAACGATGGTCCTGGCGGCCATCACCGGCTCCTCCGTCGGGGCGGAAGGCATCGCGGTCACGGCCTTCGCGCCGACGTACGTGGACATGGGGCTCAACCCGGAGACCATCCACCGCGCGATCGCCATCTCGGGTGGAACGTCGCTTCTGCCGCACTGCGGGTTCCTCAACGTGTTCAACGGGCTGGCCGGTTTCACGCTGAAGGACACGTACGGGCGCTCGCTCATCGCGTTCCACATGCCCCACTACATCGGCATGGTGATCGTCCTCCTCATGACCTCGGTGGGCCTGGCCTGATCGGGAACGGATCGGTTCGTCCGGCCCGGGGCCCGTCCTCAGGTCGGACGAGCCGGGCGCCCCACGACACCCGTCGTCGGAGCGGGGGACGGAACCTCGACGGCCGTCCGGAAGACCAGACACTCCACAACAAGACACTCCACAAGGACAGGAGATCAGCCGTGAAGAAGATCGGCTTCGTGGGACTCGGCGTCATGGGATTGCCCATGGCGGTCAACCTGCAGAAGGCAGGGTTCGAGGTGATCGGTTTCGACGCGTTCCAGGGATCCCGCGACAGGGCCGGGGCAGCGGGCATCACCATCGTCGACACCATCCAGGAGGTGGGGGAGCAGGCCGACGACGCCATCATCTCGATGGTGCGCGACTACGCCCAGAACGTCGAGGTGATCCTCGGCGAGGGGGGTCTGCTGTCCGGGACCTCCACGGGCAAGACGATCATCGTGATGAGCACGCTCGACCCCGACACGATGAACGAGTTGGGCCGGAACGTCGAGGCGCAGGGTGACGTGCGGCTGATCGCGGCCGCGGTCAGCGGAGGTGCGTCGGGGGCCGAGGCTGGAACGCTGTCGATCATGTCGTCGGGTCCTCGGGAGATCGTGGACGCCTGTCGGCCCTACTTCGACGCGATGGGTTCGAACGTCTTCTACTACGGTGGCGAGCCCGGCAACAGCCAGGCGGCGAAGCTGATCAACAACCTCATCCTCGCCGTCAACATGAACGCCGTGGCGGAGGGGCTCAAGCTTGGGGCCGCCTACGGACTGCCCGAGTCGGAGCTGGTGAAGCTGTTCTCGGTCAGCACGGCCGACAGCTGGGTTGCCCGGAACTGGGGCATCGTGTCGGCGTGGACGGCAGAGACCGCCCTGTCGGTGCTGCTGAAGGATCTGGTGGCTGCGTACAACAAGGGGCTGAAGTACAACGTCGCCCTCCCGTTCAACGCCCTGTCGTCGTCGTTGCTGTTCGACTCCATGGGCGAGCAGCCACCCGCCGTCGGGCGCGCCTGACGGCGCCGACGGTGCGGGCCCAGGATCCAGGAGGCGAGTGAGATGGCGCGAGTGCTGGTGACCGGGTCGGCCCAGGGTCTGGGTCTGGCTGCTGCCCGATCGCTGCTCGACCAGGGACACGCCGTCCTGTTGCACGCCCGGGACAGCAGCCGGGCGGCCTCCCTGGGGGAGCTCACGGATCGCGCTGCGGGGGTCGTCCTGGCCGACCTTGCGCGGGCCGATGAGACTCGGTCGATGGCGGAGCGGGTGAATGAACTCGGCCCGGTCGACGCGGTCATCCACAACGCCGGCGTCTACCTGGACCCCCGACGTGTGGAGACCCCGGAGGGCCACAGCCGGGTGCTGGCGGTCAACGTCCTCGCCCCGTACCTGCTCACGTGCCTCATCCATCGCCCGGGGCGGCTGGTGTACGTCACCAGCGCGGCCCACCGGGCGGCCGAACCCACCCTGCAGGACGCCGATTGGGCCAGCCGGTCCTGGGACGGCGTCCAGGCCTACGCCGAGTCCAAGCTCCTGCTCACCACGTTGGCGATCGCGGTCGCCCGGCGCTGGCCCGGCGTCCTCAGCAACGCGGTGCACCCCGGGTGGGTCCCGACCCGCATGGGGGGACCCGAGGCGCCCCACGAGCTCAGCCTCGGCCACGTCACCCAGGCTTGGCTGGCCGTGAGCGACGACCCGGCGGCGGGCACCACGGGCGGGTACTGGTTCCACCAGCGGTTGGCCCGGCCCGCTCCGGCCACGCGCGACGCCGCTTTCCGGGAGCAGGTGCTGGCCGAGTTGGCGCGCCTGACCGGTCAGCCCTTCACGGCCTAGGAGCACCACGTCGAGGCGGTCATCGCCGTCGCGCCCCGGGGTCGTGGCCGACGAATCAGAACTCGCCGGCGGGGATGGCCGCCTGGTCGCCCTCGATGCCGGTGAGGATTCTGTCTGCGACAGTCCGCGGGTCCAGGCCGGGGGCGAACCGGGGCGCGGTGCCCGCGATCGGGCGGGTCGCCAGGCCGGTCTCGCTGTGGGGCGGCTGGGCGTCGCACAACAGCACCCCCTGACCAGTCCAGACGCCTGCCTCACCCGGCCGGCGGCCCTTCAGCCGCCGGCCGGAGGGCGCGCAGGACGAGCCGGGACGTAGCTCTACTGCCGTCCAGGATCGATTCATGCCGAGCATGAGCGTGGCCATGCGTGGTTCCTCTCCCGGGAACCGTGGATCCTGCGCACAGCGTGACTCCAGTGTGTCCCAAATCCGCGTTCCGGCCCCTCCAGACCCATCTGGAGCCACTCCGTGCGCAGCTTCGCCGCCCCAGGGCCGCGGCCGCCGACCTCAGGCAGGGTCGGTGGGGGGTGCTCCTACGATGGGCGGCATGGTGGCCGCGCTCCGTTGGGAGCACTCGGGATGGTGGCTGAGGTGACGCGCGAGCGGGACGCCGCGGGTCGCGCGCGTCAGGCACGGCCACGAGATGCCCTGGGGCGTCCCCTGCCTTACGGCAGCGTGGGTGTCGAGCCAGTGTCGGACGAACCTTTGCCGCCGCTGGAGTCGTTGGACTTGGCGCGGAGCCTGCTTGAGCAAGGCAGGCCCTTCGCCGCCCATGAGGTGCTCGAGGCGCGCTGGAAGGCTTGTCCGGTGGAGGAACGGGACCTGTGGCAAGGGCTCGCACAACTCTGTGTCGGCCTCACCCATGCGGCTCGCTGCAACACCATCGGCGCTGCCCGGCTGGTGGAGCGAGGCGCGAGCCGGCTCGAGGCCTACAGTGCCGGCGAGGGGCCCCTGTACGGGCTGGACCTGGCCGGCGTCGTTGAGTGCGCCCGCCGCCAGGCCGGGCGACCGCCGAGCTCACCGAAGCCGACCGCTACCTGACGTCAGCGCCCTCAGTCGAGCTTGCGGGCCCAAGCAAGGTACGTGGCGGGAAGCAACCCGACCGAGTTCACAAGCGTGAGCGCGATCGCCCACCCGGTCTTGGATCCCTTCACTTGGCTCTGGGGTCGGGTGGCCAGATCGGCGAGCGCCCAGGCCTTCATGCCTGCGTCCAGCACGACCAACTTCACGATGGCGGCGCGCGTCACGAGCGACAACTCGCTCCAGCGCTTCTTCTGTTTCGACATGGCCCTCACGTCCTCTCTCGTTGGCCAACGATAGTCGCGCTGCGCTCTGCAGTTCTGGCGGAACCGGTCAGGGGCCGGTGGGTGCCAAGGCGGGCGGGCGGGCGTCCGACCGGGGGGAGAACCTCGCCGCAGCTCATCCGGTGGCGGGCCGCTGTCCGTGCTGGCGCCTCAGGACAAGGACCAGGAGCGCCATGGCGAGGACCTGGCTGGCGGCGATGAGGACGAACAGGGCGCCGGGGGAGCCGTACAGCGCGCCGACGGCCGCGCCGCCGAGGAGGGCGGCGAGTCCCTGGATGGCGGCGAAGACGCCGTAGGCGGTGGCCCGCCGGGCCGCGGGGACGAGGTCGGCCACGAGGGCCTTGATCGTGGAATCCTGCAGCCCGGTGGCGAAGCCCCAGCAGGCCATCCCGGAGAGGGCCAGGCCGAGGTTCCCGCTGAGAGCCAGGGGCGGCACGACGGCGACCAGCGGGGGCAGCACGAGCAGGACCCGGGCGCCGACCCGGTCGTACAGCCAGCCGTTGGCCAGGGCCGCGAGGGCGGCGGCCACCATGGCGGCCGCGAACACGACCGGAATCAGCGGGAGGGCCACCATCCCGACCTGCGTGAGGTGGAAAGAGATGATGCCGTAGGAGACCAGTCCGCCGGTCGTCAGGCCCGCCGCGGCGGCGTAGACGAAGAACGCGCCGGGCAGGTCCTGCCCGAGTGCCTGCGTCCACCAGGGTGGGCCGGTGATCCCGGCGTCCGGCCGTTCGGCGGCGCAGTTCGGAGCGGGATCGTCGATCGACGGGTCGGGCACGCGGCGTCGCATCCAGAGCAGCAGGACCATGGTCAGAGCTCCCGGGACGGCCAGCGCGAGGAAGGCGGCCCACATCTGGGAGGTGGCGGCGAGCACGCCGGCCACCAGGAGGGGGCCGGAGAACGCGCCGACCAGGTCGAGCGCCTTGTGGACGCCGAAGCCGCGCCCCCGGCCCACGGCCCCGGCCGCGTGGGCCAGCAGCGCGGTCTTCGAGGGGCTCCGGGCCGCCTTGCCGACCCGTTCGACGATGATCAGGGTCGCGGCAATCACCAGGCCGGACGCCCCGGCGAACGGGGCCACCGCCAGCAGGGGGATGCAGACGGCCGTCATGCCATAGCCGACGATCGTCCAGGACCAGTGGTTGCCGGCCCGGTCCGCCAAGGGGCCGGCGATCACGCGCAGCACCAACGAGGCGCCCTCGGCGGCCCCCGTCACCAACCCGACGACCAGGGCCGATGCCCCGAGCGAGCCCAGCAGGGGCCCGAACAGGGACTTCCCGCCGTCGGCCACCATGTCGGCGGTGAGGCTCACCAGCCCCAGACCGATCACCATCCGCCACGCGGACAGCGGTGGGGTCGGGCCGCGCCGAGGTGCACGCATGGCGTCCACCCTAGGTCAGCGACACCCGCACGGAGTTCGCCGATTCCGGGGTGAGCGGGGGAGTCCCGTCCCTCTCCAACCGCACGACCAACTGCAGGTCGACGCCGGCGGAGCCGGCCTTGCGACCGATCCACGTCGTGGCGTCACTGAGATCGACGGCCGGCTGCCACCCGGAACGGGTGGCCAAGTCGCCCAACTGGACCAGGGTCGACTGAGGAGTGTCCCTCAGCAGGAACCAGTGATGAACGGCGGGGGGTCGCGGCTTGCCCAGGGGACCGACCGCTCCGCTCTCGTCCGACCGCTGCAGTTGAAGCCCCGCGAGGGTGCGATCCGCCATCGGATCCGCCAGCAACTCGCCTTGTGCGTCGCTGGTTCCCCACCAGGAAGCGTTGCGACCGAAGGTCCACGCACCGAATGCCGATGCCGCCAGGGCCAGCACCACGATCAGGACGATCGCAGCCCGGCCGGCGGACTTGTTCGGGCGCATAGAGCGAAACCCCCCTCTTCACGCGATAGCACGGCGCGCGGGTGCGCGCCGGCGTCCGATGATCTCAGGCCGGGACGTAACGCAACCGCAGGACGTCCCCGCCCATGCGGTCATGGGAGACCAGGCGCAGGGGCGGCCGGGGGCCGGCGAAGTAGGGCCGGCCGTGACCGAGGACGACGGGGTGCAGGTAGATGCGGTACTCGTCGATCAAGCCCAGGTCGGTGAGGGTGCGCGCCAGGACGGGGCCGGCCACCTCGATCTCCCCGGCACGCTCGGCCTTGATGGCGTGGAGGGCGCCCTCCAGGTCGCCGGCGATCAGGGTGGCGCGGGGGCCGACCGAGGTCAGCGAGCGGGAGACGACCCATTTCTGCTGGTCGCGCCACGCCGCCGCGTAGGCCTGCTCGTCGGGGCCCCAGTCGGGTTGATCCTCGTCCCAGTACCGCATCAGCTCGTACATCCGGCGTCCGTAGACGCAGCCGGCCTGCCCGCGCGCCTCTTCGACGAAGTGGCGGAAGAGCGTGGGGTCGGGCCCGAACCGGTCGTGGTCGACGTAGCCGTCGAGGGAATGGTTCATGCCGAACACGAGCGTGGCCATGCGTGGGTCCTTTCCGGGGGACGCCTCGCAGCGTCGCCGTGAACGCCCAGTATCCGGGGGGTCGGGGGCGGCGTCTACCGTGGATCCTGCGCACAGCGTGACTCCAGTTGCCCAAAAATCGGCGTTGCGGTGCCTTCGGACCCAACTGGAGTCACTCCGTGCGCAGCTTCGCCGCCCCAGTGGCCGCAGCCGGCCTCAGGTGACGACGCCGGCGTCACCCGGCCAGCGGCTCCTCGGCCGCCTGCCGGAACGCGTGCAGGACGGCGGGGGAAAGGTCGCTGTGGACGGTGCAGTTCGGGGCGAGGATCAGCCGGTCGTCCGTCAAGCGCCGCGCCCGCTGCACATCGGCGCGGGTGCGCGCCGGCGTCCAGTAGAGGCTGCCGATCTCGTCGATGCCGAACATGGGCACCAGGCCGAGGTCGTCCCGCACCTGGGCGGCGGTGATGCCCGAGGTGACGTCCGACCAACTGGCCACCTCGGCCGGGTGGTCGCGGACGAGGTCGAGGTCGATGCCGTCGCCGTGCAGGTGCAGAATGCGCACCCGGCCGGTGGCGGCGTCCAGCACCTCGCGGTCGTAGGGCGCGACCCAGTCGCGGAACTGCTCGGGGGTGATGCCGAACGATGTCCAGTCGGTGCTGGCCCCATTGACGGCCAGGAACACCCCGTCGACGTCGAGGTCGCCCAGGCGCCGCGCGTGGGCGGCCAGCACCTTCGCGACGCGGCCGATCGTCGCGTGGGCGAGCGCGGCGTCCGCCTTGAAGAAGTCGAGGACGGAGCCGCCGAGCGCCCGCACGAGCGTCTGGGTGGGCGAGAACACCGTGTCGATGAGGGCACGGTCCGGAGCGCCCTCCCGGATCAGCCGCAACGTCTCGGCCTGCTTGGCCAGGTTGCTCGGCACGGCGTCCGGGTCGGGCACGACGCCGTCGAGTTGGGCGGCGTCCGTGATCTCGACGAGCCCCTCGGGCAGGTCGAGCCGGAAGTCGTCCATGACCTTGAGGTAGTCCCAGTCGTACTCGGCCGCGAACCACAGGTGCACGTCCGCGGCCTGCCGTGGGCTGTAGAACGAGCTGCCGTAGTGGATCCAGGCGCCGACGGGCGGCCGATCGGTCGCCTCGCCGTGGGCGGCGGTCAGGAAGCGGGCGCGGGGTGTGGTCATCTGTCTTCTCCTGTCGTGGTGGTCTTGCCCAGGTAGGCCTCTTGGACGCGCGGGTCGCGCAGCAGATCGGACGCCGCACCGCTGAGCGCCAGCTCACCGGTCGCCAGCACATAGCCGCGGTGCGCGATGGACAGCGCGAGCTCGGCCTGCTGTTCGACCATGAGCACGGCGAGCCCGAGGTCGGCGTTGAGGGCCGCGATGGTCGCGAGCACCTCGTCGACGAGCCGGGGGGAGAGCCCCATGGTGGGCTCGTCCATGCAGAGGAGCCGCGGCCGACTCATCAGGGCCCGGGCGAACGCGAGCATCTGCTGCTCACCGCCCGAGAGGGTGCCGGCCTGTTGGTGGCGCCGCTCGTAGAGCCGCGGGAACCGGCCGTACTGGGCGGCCAGGTCGGCGGCGATGGCGCCGCGGTCGCGGCGGGTGTAGGCGCCGAGGTGCAGGTTCTCCTCGACCGTGAGGGGGCCGAAGACCCGGCGGGCCTCGGGCACCGACGCCATGCCGGCGGCGATGCGCTTCGCGGTGGGCCATCCGGTCACGTCGTGACCGTCGAACCGGACGCGTCCCGCCGTGGGCGTCACGAGCCCGAGGATGGTCTTCATCGTGGTCGACTTGCCCGAGGCGTTGCCGCCGAGCAGCGACACGATCTCGCCCTCGCCGACGTGCAGGTCGACGCCGGCCAGGGCGCGGGCCGCGCCGTACGACACGTCGACGCTCTCCAGCGCCAACAGCGGTTCAGCCATGAGGGGGCTCCTCCTCGCGGGGGTCGTAGCGGCGTCCGAGGTAGGCGTCGATCACCGCCGGGTCGTGCCGCACCTCGTCGGGGCGGCCGGCCGCGATGACCCGGCCCTCGTCCATGACGAGGACGCGGTCGGACACCGCCATGACCAGGTCGAGCTTGTGCTCGACCAGCAGGATCGACTGGCCGGACGCCTTGAGCGCCAGCAGTTGGTCGAGCACCTCGGCCGTCTCGGTCGGGTTCATGCCGGCCGTGGGCTCGTCGAGGACGAGCAGGGTCGGTCGCGCGACCAGGGCGCGGGCGATCTCGGTGCGCCGCCGGTTCGCGTAGCTGAGCGTGTACGCGGGGTGGGTCGTCCGGGGGCCGAGGCGTTCCCGGAAGCGGTCGACCTCGGCGGCCACGGCGTCCGACACCTGCCGCCGCTCGGCCTTCGTGCCGGGCAGCGGGATCAGGGCCGCGGTGAGTTCGCCGAGCAGGGCGAGCCAGCGCAGCACCGGCAGGCGCGCGAACCGGCGCAACGGGCGGGAGGCCCGCAGCCACGTGTGCGCGCCGACCTCGAGGTTCTCGGCCACCGTGAGGTTGCCGAACACGCGGCCGTTCTGGAAGGTGCGGAACACGCCGGCCTCGGCGACATCCTCCGGGTGCCGGGTGGCGATGCGTGCGCCATTGATGCGGATGCTGCCGGCGTCGGGCCGCAGGACGCCCGTCACCAGGTTGAGGGTCGTCGTCTTTCCCGACCCGTTCGGGCCGATGATGGCCACCGTCTGACCGGCCTCGACCGTCAGGTCGACGCCGGCGACGGCCTGGACGCCCGAGAACGAGCGGTGCAGGTCGTCGACCTGCAGGACGGGGGCGCTCACGACGCCCTCCGCACCCAGAGACCCCGCGGCCGGAGGCGGATCATGGCGATCATCACGACGCCATAAGCGAGGATGCGCCACTCGGACGCCACGCGCAGCACCTCGGGCAACCCCACCAGGAGGATCGACCCGACCACCGCGCCCACCGGCGAGTTCAGCCCGCCGAGCACGATGATCGTGAGCGCGAGGACGGACAACTGGAGGGTGAACACGGTCGGGTCGATGTAGTTGTACTGGTGCGCCATGAGGGCACCGCCGACCCCCGCGAAGAACGCCGCCACGAAGTAGGCGAGAGCCTTGTAGTCGCGGGTCCGGACGCCGAGGGACCGGGCGGCGACCTCATCGGCGCCGAGTGCCGCGATGACGGTGCCCAGGTGCGACGCCTGGATGCGCAGCGTCACGATCAGGGCGACCGCGAGCACCGCCAGGTCGAGCCAGTAGTGCTGCTGCGCGCTGAGCAGCGGCACCCCGAGGATGCTCGGCGAGGGGATCCCGGGGATGCCGTACGCCCCGCGGGTGAGCGGCTCCGCGTTGCGGATGATCGCCACCACGATGAAGCCGAGCGCCAGCGTGGCCAGCGAGACGTAGTGACCGCCCAGCCGCCAGATCGGCATGGTGAAGATCGTCGCTATCACGGCGGCGACGAGGCCGGACGCCCCGAGGGCCAGCAGGAACGGCCAGTTCAGTTCCAGGACCAAGAGGGCGGACGCGTACGCGCCGATGGCCACCGGGGCGGCCTGCCCGAGCGACACCTGGCCGGCGGAGCCGGCCAGCAGCGTGAGCGGGGCGGCGATGATCGCGTAGATCGCGACCTGCGTGCCGACGGCGGCGGCCACGGGGCCGCCGGCCAGCGGCACCGCGACCGCGGCCAGGACGGCGACGACCGTCCACTGCCACCAGGTGAGGCGGAGGGGGCGTCCGGCGCCGAGGAACGTGCCCGTCAGCGGCTCGCTCACCAACCCGTGGCGCCGGCCCAGCAGGCCGTGCGGCCGGACGACGAGCACGATCAGCAGCAGGCCGAAGACGAACAGGTCGCGGAACCCGTCGCCGAACTGCCACACCCCGAGCGCCTCGAGCAGGCCGATCAGGAAGCCGCCGAGAACGGCGCCCACGATCGAACCGAGCCCGCCGACCGCGGCGGCGATGAAGCCGACGATGCCGGTGAACGCTCCCGACATGGGCGAGATGACGGCCGCGTACATGCCGTAGAACACGCCCGCGGCCCCGCCGAGCCCGGACGCCAGCAGGAACGACCAGTTCTGCACCCGCGCGACCGGGACGCCCATCTGCTGGGCGGCGTCCGGGTCGGCGGCCGTCGCGCGGATCGCGCGTCCGGTGCGGCCGTAGGTGAGGTACGCCCACAGCCCGGCCATGGCCAGCACGGTGAAGGCGAGCATCACGAGGTCGGAGGTGCCGACCGACACGCCGGCGACCGCCAGGTTGTCGGTGGGCAGCGGCTCGGGAAAGGCGCGCGTCTGCGGGCCGAACACGACCTGGCTGCCGTTGTCGAGGATGAGGGACACCGCGAACGTCGCCAGCAGAGCGGCGATGGGCGGGGCCTTGATGAGGGGACGGACGGCCGCCAGGTTGATGACCCAGCCGACGAGTGCGCTCGTCGCGATGACGCCGCCCAACCCCAGCCACCAGGGCCAGCCGAGGACGCCGATGAACAACCACCCGAGCATGGCGCCGAGTCCGACGACCGAGCCCTGGGCGAAGTTCACCACCCCGGTGACCCCGAAGATGAGGGAGATGCCCACGGCAACGAGCGCATACACGTTGCCGTGGACGATCCCCGCGATGATCGTGTCGAGCATGGTCAGGCGCCCGCAGCCTTCACGAAGGCGCCGCCCTTGACCACGACCGGCTGGATCGGTACGTCGTTGGGGCGCCGGTTGGCGTCGAAGGTGAACTGGCCGAACTGCACCGAATCGAAGGGCTGCCCGGACGACAAGCCCCGGAAGACGCCCTCGCGGGTCGCGCCGCCGCGGGTGGCCGCCTGGGTGAGCACCCACACGGCGTCGTAGGCGTAGGCCGCGAACGTGCTCGGCTCGTGTGCGTACTTGGCCTTGAACTTGGCGTTGAAGGCGACGATCCGCGGGTCGGTGTTGCCGATCAGGAAGTTCTCGTTGATCTGGGTGCCCTCCGCCGCCGGCCCCGCCGCCTGCAGGAATTGCGGCGTCGTCTGCCCGCCGTAGAAGGGCCCGGTGTAGCCGATCTCCCGCACCTGACGGACGACCTTGGCCCCGTCCGGGGCGTAGCCGAGGTGCACGATGGCGTCCGGCTGCACGTCGCGCGACTTGATGAGGACGGGACGGAAATCGTCCCCGTCGGGCTGCAGGGGCGAACTGTAGGCGATCTCGAGGCCGATCTTGTCGGCCTCGGCCTTGAACGCGTCGAAGCTCGACTTGCCCCAGTCGCTCTGCAGATAGACGACGGCGACCTTGTTCGCCTTCTTCTTGATCGCCCGGGCGCTCTGCGTCTGGTAGAAGGCCTGGGTCAGCGAGGTCGACCACATCTTGTCGCCGCCGAGGGTGAACTTCTCGTTGCTGTTGGTGAAGCCGTACTGCACCAGTCCGGCCTGCTGGTAGGTGTTGGACGCCGCCATGGACGCCGGCGAGCTGAAGTCGCCCAGTTCGGCGATGATCGTCGGATCCGCAACGAACTTCTGGGCGATCGGCACCGACTGCTTGGGGTCGGACTGGGAATCCTCCCAGACCAACTCGATCTTCTTGCCGTTGACCCCGCCGGCGGCGTTGAGATCGGCGAGGGCCAGGGCGAAGCCCTCCTCCCAGTACTGGCCGAACTCGGCCTGGGGGCCGGTCTTCGGCCCCGAAACCCCGAAGCGGACGGTCTCGGCCGCCGCACTCGCGGACGGCCCGGCGGGCGTCGAGGAGCAGCCGGTCAGCAGCAGGGAGGCTGCGGCGGCGACGGCCAGGAATGTGGTGCGTGCGGACATGGTGGATGGCCCTTTCTGGGCAGGCAGAAATGCGCGGGAATGCGCTGAATGCGGGAGGTGCGCACCGAAAACGCGGCACCGAATGGCGCTGTCGCCGCGTCGGAGATGACCGGACGGATCAGGCGCGGCAGATCACCGAGAGATCGGTGTCAAAGGAGAGGCTGGCAGCAAGGCCGACCGGAAGACGCTGTGACTAGCGACAACAACGACACGCCGGGGCGCACATGCAGGCCACGCGGACGGTGCGCGTGGGGTGCAGGGCCGAGGTGGCGGTCGTGTTCATGGTTCTCCCGAATGAGATGGCGCCGAGGGGCGTCATATCGAAAAGATACGGAATGAATGCTGGGGTGGCAAATCGCTTTCATCATGCGAGATCCGGCCCGCGCGAACGCCTCAGGCCGGGACGCGGCTCAAGAGGAGCGAGGCCATGCGTGGGTCCTGTCCGGGGCGCCGCACCATCACCGTGGGGACGTGGGTCGATCGAGGAGCGCCCCCCCCGGGCCAGCCCGCCTCCGGCAGTGGGGGCCAGGGGTTCGCGTGCTCCGAAGGCATGTCAGTGGTAGGAGGGCGCCGGTGGGGCCTCGGGCAGGTCGAGGTAGGTCTCGTCCGCATAGCACCACCACCAGTTCTCGCCGGGTTCGAACGATCGGATGAGCGGATGCTCGGTCTGGTGCCAGTGGGCGGTGGCGTGGCGGTTGGGGGAGTTGTCGCAGCAGCCGACGTGACCGCAGGTCATGCAGATGCGCAGGTGGACCCAGCGACCGCCCGTGCGAAGACAGTCCTCGCAGCCGTTGGCGGACGGGGTGACTTCTTGTGCCTGGTCGAGATGGGTGCACGCGACTTCCATGGGGGACTCCCTCTCCGGTCTTGCGCAGGACCCTACACGGCGGCCCGCACCTCACGGCCCGGGCGAGCAGCCGTCCGATGGCCACATCCGCGCCGGACGTTCGATGCAGTCCGGCCGGCCGGGCGGTGTTCGTGTCGGTGGCCGGCGCCGACTCAGCTCGTCGGCTCGGACGCCGCGACGACCGACAGCAGGCCGCCCATCATGCCCAGGTTCTTCATGAACTGGATCAGGTTCGCCTTGCGCTGCTTGGGGTCGGTGTCGTTCCAGAACGCGTGGCCCGCGAGGGTGGTCGGGATCATGGAGCCCACCACGGCAGCGGCGCCCAGGCGCGGCAGGACGCCGGTGATCACGGAGAGCCCGCCGAGCACCATCGTGGCGCCGTTCGCCCGCACGGCCGGTTCGGCCCAGTCTTCGGGAAGCCCGAAGTCCGACGCCATCTTCACGCGCATGCCGGGCGTCTTCGCCGCGTCGAAGCCGAGCAGGACGAACGGGACGCCGATGGCGGCGCGGGCCACGAACGACAACACCTTCATGGGTTCACCTCTTTCGCGGAACGCCCGCACCCGTTGCAGGACGCCGTGAGCCTACTCGCGCCCGTTCGCCGGGGACAGGCGCCCCAGGCACGGAGTCGGCGAGGCGCGCCATCTCGGCCACGTCCGCGGCCGTCACCGCCGGCGGGGTCCAGGCGATCGACGCGGGCTCGCTGGCCCGCGCCCACGAACTGGAGGCCCTCGGCTTCCTGCAACTCACGCTCGCCGTCGGCGGGGCGATCAGCTGGACGGGCGGCTTCGCCACCATCGCCTGACGGCCGAGGCATCCCCCCGGGTGGGCTCGACACCACCCGGGGGGACCGGCGGCTTCCGGTCAGGCCGGCGCGGTGGGGGCGGCCACGTCGAACCGCAGCGTCCGCGCGGGGGGCGAGGTCAGCGGACGCCGTTGCCGCTGGATCCACAGGTGGGGCTCGCCGACGGCGTCCCGCACGAGCATCCAGCGCCGCTCGACCTCGAGGCCGCCCAGGGGGATCACCGACTCCAGCAACCGGCGGCGTCCGCCGGTGAGGACGGCCGCCCGGGCCTCGCCGACCGCCACCGCCGGGAAGCGCGACAGGTCGACGAGCCGACGCTGCACGAGTTCGCGGGCCTGCCCCGGTTCGGACATCGTGTACGGGATCCAGTGCGTCTCGGTGCCCACCCCCGGGACGTAGTCGTAGGCCTGGCCCGACGCCTGGTCGGACGGGCGCGGCGGGATCAGCGACACGCCGTCCGACGGCGCCCGGGGCGTCGTGGCCCGGCCGTCCAGGCGGCGCTCCACCGCCCACACGACGTTCGACTCGTCGTCCACCCCGAACTGGACCCGCTCCACGGCGTCCCCGGCGAGGGTGCGATCGACGGTCTGCACCAGGACGAGGTCGCCCGGTTCCAGGCCCCGCGTGTGGAACAGCCCCCACGGCACGGTGCTCCCCGGCGGCCAGGCCTCCGGCGTCGGGACGGCGTCCGCGGGGGGCTGGAGGCCGAGCGGACCGGTGGGCGGCCCGTCGGGCGGGCGTTCGGCCCGGTACACGTCGCCGAACGAGTCGGTGACCTCGAACCGGACGACGCGCACGATCCGACCCGTGGGCGTCGGCAGCGGGACGCCGAACCACTCGTCGCGGTGGGAGGAGTAGAGGGCGAGCATGATCTGGGTCGCCGTGTGGACGGCGTCCGGGGCCATCGCCGACAGGTCGGCCTGGGCGTCCTCGATCTCCCACACGCCGCGCCGCGGCATCCCGGGGTACTCCAGCCGGGCCGGGACGACCCTGCGGTCGATCCCGTCCGGGCCCGCGGGCGGCAGGTCGACGGGGACGTCGGCGTCCACCGAGAACCAGTCGAGGCGTCCGCCCCGGTGCCGCCGCACGTGGAGTCGCACCCCGTCCGCGGCGAAGGCGTCCGGCCGGTCGTAGACGAGTTCGTCGTCGACCCACGCCGACGGCGGGTCGGGCGGGATCTCGGGGAGCACCCCGGGCGCCACGTCGAACCCCGCCCTCCACAGTGCGAGCCCGTCCCACGCGGGCGCCACCAGGTCGTACGGGGGCGGCGCGTCCGCGATGACCCACCGCGGCTCGACCTCCAGGCCCAGGTGGGCCGCGAGGGCGGCCCCGAGCCGGAGGCGGCGTCCGATCGTCCACCAGTCGTCGACCTCCGACTCGACGAGCACCTCGGGGGGGACGACCTCCAGCGACTGCCCCGAGTCGACGTGGACGAGGACGCGCGCGCTCGTCACGGCCTCGACCTTCACGGGGGTGCTGGCGTTCTCGCCCTGGAATTCGCCCAGCTGCCACTGCCGGGTCAGGAACCAGAGGGGGTCATGGACGGTCCCGCGGGTCGCGTCCGCGGGGCCGGGGACCGGCAGCGGCTCCAGGCGGTCGGCGAAGAAGGTCGGCATGGTGGCTCCTGACCTAGCGGGCGTTGAGGTGGGCGTCGGGGGCGAGCACCGAGACGGGCTCGTCCTGAGCGATCCAGGTGGTGCGCAGCAGGCCGCCGATGTCGACGAGTTCCGGCATCCGGACGCCGCGGGCGACGACGAGTTCGCGCAACTCGGCGAGCATCACGGCCAGGTCGTCGTCGGTGAGCGGGTCGCCGGCGTTCGGGGGGACGGCGAGCAGGATCGCCTGGGGCGCGCGGGCGCCGGGGGCGTTGAACCCGAACGCGGCGTGCGTGGCGCGCTGGGGCAGCGGCACCGTCTCCGAGTACGAGTCGACGAGCCCGACGGCCACGGCGTCCTCGGCGAGGGCGTCGGGCGCCCCGAACGCGGCCACGAACGGGTCGAGCCGGTAGCCGAACGGCGTCCGGGTGTCCAGGTCGGCGGCGCCCGCGGCGATGTCAGCCCGGCGCCACGGGTCGGCGTGACTCGTCCAGACCTGCAGCGGCTCCGCCCCCCGGCCGCGAGCGTCCAGCTGGTGGGCCTCGAGCCGGGCCAGCGGCGTGCGCAGGGCGGCGACGACCGTCAGCCAGTCCTCCTCGATCGTGGACGCCGCGTCCGCGAGCGGCGCGTGGGCGTCCAGGACGTCGCGGGGCCAGGCGGTGAGGATCGGCAGGTTGCCCTGCGGTGCGACCAGGGACGACAGCGCCCGGGCCAGCCCCGCCACCCCGTCGGGCAGCCCCGCGCGCCGTAGCGCGCCGGCGTCCAGGGGGACGGCGTGGTCGACGGCGCTCGGCACGTCCGCCGGGGCGGGCGCGGTGGCCAGCCGGGCGTCCAGCGTCGTCGCCATCGTGTCGGCGAGCTCGGCCAGCGGGGTGGCGCCCGACGGCAGGGCGGCTCCGACGAGGGCCGCCGCCCAGGCGGCGCCGTCGGCCGGGGTCGTGTCGGGCGTCACCCCCCACAGGGTCGCCCGACCGATCGCGGCCCGCTGCTCGACCTCGGTCGCGCCCGCCGCGTCCCGCAGCTGGGCGATGGTCCCGACGAGATCGGCGTGGACCGCGGCGTACCGCGCCAGCAACTCGGCGTAGCCGGCAGGTGCGACCGTGTCGGCCCCGTCGACGGCCAGATCCTGCTCGGTGGCCGGGGAGCCCAGCAGCGCGGCCAGTCGGCCCACCCGCGCCACCTGGGCGGGGTCGGTCACCACGGCGTCCGGGGTCCCGGCGGCCAGCCGGACGAGACGCTCGGGCCCGTCGGGCGGGGCGTCCGGCGTGGGCCACCCCAACGTGGCGGCGTCGAACACGCCCACCAGGGCGCCCAGCCGATCCCGCACCGTCCAGACGGTGGGGGACGCCGCCGGGACGGGTTGCAGCGTGGCGCCGTCCGGGACGGCCCCGCCGAAGTACCGCCCCAGCACTTGCGCCCGGAGGTCGGGCTCGGCGAGCCCGGCCAGGTCGCGGGGCGCCAGGCCCAGTTCGGCAGGGGTCGTCGTGCCGTGCCGGACGTCGTCGACCACCACCTCCCAGGTGCGGTTGTCGTCCGCGACGACGTCGACGCCGAACTCCTCGTCACCCGCCCCGTCGGCGGGCGGACGCCCGCGGCCCGCCCCCCGCACCCCGGCGGCGGTCGCCGCGAGGAACCGCAGCTGATCGGGCGACAGCACGAGTGTGTCGACGGGCGTCAGCCCCAGGGCCTGCAGGGCGACCGACGTCGCGGTGCCGTCCTCCAACCTCACCGTCCACGTCCAGTCCGTCCCGAGTCGGTCCGCCAGGAACCCGGCCACCGATGGCTCGGCCAGGCGGGCGGCGCCGTCGTCGGGCGCCGCGCCGCGCAGGCGCACCACGGCGAGGACCGTGCTGCGGAGTTCGCGCCCGGGAGCCGGCGTCCGCGGGAACTCGGGCACCGCCGCGGCGGCCGAGCCCGACGCCCCCCGCAGGGCGGCGGACGCCTTGGCCGGCCGCCCGGATGACCCGTGCAGCAGCCCGTCGAGCAGGGCGAGGTCGCCCAGGGCGTCCAGGCCGGCGCGCACCTCACCCAACTCGCGCCGTTGGGCGTCCGACAGCGTCACTCCGACGACGGCGTCCGGGTCGGCCAGCAGCGCCGAGAGGGCCCACAGCCCCTGGCACGTCTGGCGGGGGTCGGGCCGCTCGGGGTACTGCGGGAATGTGCGCCGCAGCGCCGCCGCCGTCTCGTAGGGGGACGCCGCCGGTGCGGCCACGATGCGCTCCACCTCGCGGCCCACGATCTCGTAGGGGTGGTGCCCGTCACGGAGGTCGTCCACGTAGCCGTGGGCGAACCGGATCGCCGCCCCCGTGAGGGCCAGCCCGGAGGGGACCTCGCCGCGTTCGTTGAGCATTCCGGTGCGCAGGTTCTCCCGGAAGTCGTCGCGGACCAGCGTCGCGGCCAGAGTCTGCGCCTGCGACGGGGTGTGCAGCAGTCCGGACGCCGTGGGGCCGGGCACCCCGTCGAAGGGGCCGGTCACCCAGCCGTAGGCCCCGAGCCGTCGGGCCGTCGCCTCGTCGGCGGACGCCGCCCGCAGCCGCTTCCAGGCCACGGCCGTGATCCACGGGTCGACCCGCGTCGAGACCGTGTCCAGGACGGCGCCGAGCGCGCGCTCCAGCCGGGCGACGACGTCGGGCCTGACCGCGGACCGGCGGTACTCGGGGAAGCCGATGTCGCCGTTCGGCGACGCGAACCGGGTCCAGCCGTCCGGTTCGGTCGGCCAACTGCCGGGCTTGCGCCAGTCGTAGGTGGCGTCGTCCGGGTCGAGCAGCAGGGCCACCTGCAGGGCGGCGAGCGCGGGGCCGTCGCCGCCGAACCCCGGCCCCACCAGGTCGAGGACGTCGCGCCCCGCAGGGTCGGCGAGCCAGGCGTTGCGGGTCAGGCAGGCCTGGAGCAGCAGCCGGACGAGCAGCGAGTCGGGGACGACCCCGAGCGGACGCTCGCCGGGGGCGTCCCGCTGGACGTCGGTGTAGAGCTCGCGCGGGTCGAACAACTGCCCGAGCGTCAGTGGAGCGTTGCCGTGCGGGGGCACGAGCGTCCACCGGCGGGCGAGCGCGATCTCGATCAGGGCGGGCAGCGGCACCCGAGAGGTGAGGTCCCGCCACCCCCAGTAGGTCCAGTGGGACGGCCGGACGAGCGGCAGGCCGACGGCGTCCGCGCCGAAGGACACCTCGACGAAGGGGTCGGGCACCCGGTCCGGCAGGCCGAAGAGGCCCAACTGGGCGTCGCGGAGGTCCCACGGCCCCTCGACCCCGAGCCACGGCGCGACCCACGACCGGGCGGCGCTGCGCCGGGTGCCGAACTCGCGCGACGAACCGCCGCGGAACAGCAGATCGGCGTACCGGGCGACGTCGGCGCCGCGGGTGCTGCCCTCGGCCCGGGCCCGCGCGTGGAGCCGGCTCCGCAGGGTCGCGGCGCCGCCCACGAGGGTCGCCAGCCCGGCGGCCTCCAGGTCGGCCTCGTCCGCGGCCGGACGCCAGGCGTCCAGTCGGGTGAGGGGCAGCAGGGCGTACGGCTCGTCGCCGACCCGCAGCGTCGGCAGCGGCCCCTCGGGGTTGACGTTCTCCAGGGCCCACCGGGTGAGGGCGGCGACGGTCGGCGGGGTCAGCTTCCACTCGTCGTGGGCGAACGATCCCCACAGGACGGGCCACAGGGCGTGCAGCAACAGCGGGGCCAGGCCCGTCTCGGGCGGGATGACGGCCCGGGCCGCGGCCAGGGCGTCCACGTCGGCGGGATCGATCAACTCGCGGACGCTCGGCGGCACCTCGAGGTCGCAGAAGACGCCCTCCCGGCCGATCGGACGTGCCAGGCCGGGGCTGGGGCGTCCGGTCAGGAACCGGGCCAGGGTGTCGTCCAGGCCGGTCGTGGCGCCCGCGAGCCGGCGCAGCAGCGCCTGCCAGTGGGCCTCGAGGTCGGGGCTCCCGTCGGCGACGGGCGCGCCCTGGGCGTCGGCCGTGCTCGTCGCCGTGGGTCGGCCCTCGACGCTGTGGGTGGCCGCGCCGAGCACGACCTCGGCGAGGGTGCCCGCGTGGACGTGGTGGTCGAGCAGGACGTCGGGGGTCTCCTCGCCGAGGCCCCACACGGCGACGCCGCCGAGGGAGCCCGGGTCCAGCCCGTCGGGCAGGTCGAAGATGCCGCCGAGGCCGGCCTCGCAGGCCCGTCCCCAGTGGGCGACCCAATGATCGAAGAAGGGCTCGGGGGCGGACAGGTCGGGCAGGTCGAGGACGGGGGCGATCGTGGCGTCGGGGTCCTTCGGCAGGGAACCGACCTCCCGGAGCACCTCGGCCCCGTCGGCGTCGTAGGTCCAGACCCCCACGCGCAGCCGCGCGGGCAGCCCGCGCACCCGGGACGGGTGGTCGACGGTGTCGGCGGGCCGCAGGGCGACGGGGTGGCCGTCCACGTCCTGGCAGGGCACGGCCAGCGCGAGCCAGCACGCCCGGGCGCCGCCGACCGCCGAGGCGAGGCCGGCGAAGGCAGTCCGGTGGGCGTCCGTCCCGAACCAGTCGGCGGTGAGGGGGGCGGCCGTGCCGACGGCGGCGCGGAAGGCGGTGACCGCCCACAACTCCTCGTCGTCCACGTGGTCGGTGTGGCCGTCGACCGACACCGGCTGGGGGATCACCCGCAGCCGGAGCCGCCACGGAGTCGCGCCGGCGGGCGGCTCCCCGTCCGGCTCCGGCGGCAGGAAGGTCGTCTCCAACTGCAGGGGCAGCAGCACGCCGATCGTGTCGGTCATCGCGGGTCCAATCCCATGGCTTCGAGTTCCTGGCCGTCGAGGGCCACGCGGGTGTGCGGATCGAGCAGTTCCTCGGCCACCCGGGCGGCCGACCGGTTCGCGGGGGGCCGGCCGTTGCGGAACCGCTGCTCGGACGGGGGTTCGTCCAGGACGAGGAAGTAGGAGTCGAGGTTCTCGGGGGCGATGTCGAACAGGAAGAACACCTGGTCGGGGCCGATCGTCCCGGAGAAGACGGGCGGGATGTGGATCCGGGTGGCCGTCCACTGCTCGAAGGTCGTGCCGGCCGGCTGGGTGAGCTGGGGCGGCTCGGCCAGGGCGAGGTCGTTGAGTTCGGCGTCCCCGAACCGCTTCTGCAGGTAGACCAGGGTGCGCGGGTACCGCCGGAAGAGGGGGGTCGTGAACAGGACGACCAGCCGTTCGGCCGGGCCCGGGGCCGCGCCGGTCGGGGTGCGGTGGGTACCCAGCGCGGAGCCGTCCGGCCAGTCCTCGATCGGGGTCACGTCGGGCAGCCGGACGCCGAGACGCTCGTCGGTCGGGGCGAAGAACATCCGCAGCGGGGTGCCCCAGCGGTCCACCTGGAGCCCCCGCCAGCGCACCTCGGACAGGAACTGGCTGTTGAGACCGACGAGGAACGCGTCGATGAAGACGGGGTTCGTGCGGAGGGCGATGATCGAGTGGCGGGGCACGGACGCCGCCCCCGGCAGCAGCCAGTCGGGTTCGTACCGGCGCAGCAGCGTCCAGGTGGGAAAGTCCAGGCCGAGCGGGTAGCGGGGCGGGGTGAGGCGTCCGCGCAGCACGGGCGGCAACTGGGCGTCCAGACTCCGCCGGGCCGGCGCCGCGTCGGAGCGCGGATCGAGGGCCGTGGCGACGGCCTCGCCCAGGGCCGGCAGCGGGACGGGCCGCCGGTCGTGGGGGGCCGGGATCCGCAGCAGGGCCATCAGCCGGGCGCAGTCCGACTCGGGATGGACCAGCCGGCGGTCGTGACAGGCCGGCAGGAGGCAGCGGAGAACGGCGGTCTGGAGCGGCCCATAGATCAGGGCGGTGCCGTGGTCGGTGGTGATCGTGCGGGCCAGCAGGTCCTCCCAGGTGCCCGTGCCCGCGGCGTCGGCGGCCCACCGCCAGACCCGCTCCCCGCACGCGGCGGTCAACTCGCCGAGCAGGGCCTCGGCCCGGTCCCGCAGCCGGGGGAGTTCCTGCTGGCCGACGTCGCGCTCCCACTCCTCGAGCCGCCGCGGATCCTCCAGGCCGACGAAGGCGCCGACGCTGCGGGCGTGGCGTCCCCGGATGGCGCCCACCTGCCGGCGCAGCTTCGCCAGCGCCGTCCACAGCTCCTGGTAGAGCCGATCGCCGTCGGGGACGAGGGCGGCCCACAGCCGGGCCGCCGCCGGGTCGGGGGCGGCGTCCGGGGGGTCGTTCGCGGCCTGCAGCAGGTCGACGGCGGACGCCGTGGGCGTCCGGTCCAGGCGGGCGGAACGGGTGAGCAGCCGCTGGCCGGCCCCGGTGAGGAGGGCCCGGTCGAGGGCGCGGTCCGGGGTCGAGACCGCGTCGGCGACCGTCTGCACCCCGGCGTCCGCGGGCAGCCGGGTGGTCAGCGGGGCGAGGACGCGGAGGCGGGCCACGGGATCCGCCGGCAGCGCCCGGGCCCACAGCCCGCCGGAGGTGGCCAAGCCGGCCGCGGTGTGGGCGATGAGGCCGGCGGCGGCGGCGAGCGAGCCCGTCTGGGCGGTCGCGGCCGCCATGAGTTCGTCCTGGGCCTCGACCCCCGTCCACTGGCCGGTGCCGGCGTGGATCCGGACCCGGGCGTCGGAGCGCAGTTGCTCGACCCAGCCGGTGGCCGTCAACGGGTCGGGCACCCAGGGGCGTCCGTAGGCGGGCGGGCCGAGCAGGTCGGGGGCTCCGGAGGACGCGAGGACCGCGGCGGCGACGTCCCGGGCGAGGCCCGCCTGCCCGGGCGCCTCCTCCTGCTGGACGGCCTGGAGCGACTGCAGGGCGCCGCGCACCGCCAACGGCCCGATGGGGGCGTCCGCGGCCCGAAAGGTGAGGGACGCCTTGCCGAGGTCGCCGGCCGGCGGGATCCGCAGCTGGGCGGCGAGGGTCTCGAAATCGCCGCCCTCCCCGGTGCTGAAGGTCCACGAGGCCAGGGCGGGCAAGGGGCGTCCGCCGTTGTCGGCCACCCCGCCCTGCCACAGCAGGGTGCCGCGCGGGGTGAAGGTGGGCACGAGGACCGCCACGTAGGCGGTCAGCGGCAGCAGCGGGCGCAGGGACAGCAGCCGCGAGAACCGATCGGCCGCCGGACGCCCCAGGTCGCCGGCCGACTCGCTGTCGGGGGTCTGGACGTGGGCCCACTGGTGCGCGTCGGTGAGGTCGTAGGCGGCGAGCACCTCGGGCGACAGGGTGACCGTCGTGCCCGCGACCTTCACCTCGTCCGGGGTGCCGACGACCAGGGCCAGCCAGGGCGCCAGGTTGTCGCCCGCGGCCCGCCGGGGCGTGTAGCGCCACGGCAGGTCGGGGGCGTGGAAGTCGACGTGGGGGCACTTGGTCGTCTCCTCGTCGCGGACGCCCGGGGCGGGCGCCCGGTGCCGGATGGCCCGTTCGGTGAGGCGGGCGACGTCGGCGGCAGCCCGGAACACGAAGGCGATGTCCCCGCCGGCCGGTTCGGCGGGGACGGCCGAATCCGTCAGGGTCACCTGGAGCGTGCGGCCGAGGCGGCCGTCCCGTTCGGTCGACTCGTGGACGAGGCGCGGCCGGCGCCAACTGCTGAACCGGGCCATCACAGCACCCCTTCCAGGGAGACGGTCGGGGTGGAGACGGGCACGGCGAACGAGCCGGACGCCCGCGCCTCGAGGAACGCGTCGGCCGCGTGTTGGACGCCGCCGGCGGGCGTCGTCCAGCGCTCGGCCTTGAGCACGACGTCGGTGGGCCGGGCCGTGACCGCCGCGCCCCGGTCGCGTTCGAGGATCGACTGGACGAGACCGGCGTGGACGCCGCTCAGGGTCGCCGAGAAGCCGAGGGTGACCGAGAACCGGCGGGGGAGCCGCAGCAGGTTGAGGCCTGGCCGGCAGGGGGCCGTGGACGCCGACGTCGCGTGGGCCTGGGCCACGTCGAGGGTGAAGCCGGATCGTCCCCGGGAGAAGGTGGGGGCGGAGAGTGCCTCGCCGTCGGACACGGTGGTGTACGTGGCCACCGCGAACTCGTCCTCCTCCACGCCGATCGCGAGCGGGGCCGCGCCGGGCTGCGTGCAGGCCACCCGCAGTTGGCGCGGGGAACTCAACGGCACCCCTTCGGCCTTGTGGAGGACGCGGTCCAGGGGGACGCGGCGCTGCTCCCAGATGAGGCGTCCGACGGGGATGATCGCCGGCGGCGCCCCACCGAACACGACGTCCGGGTCGTCGCCGTCGCCCCGCAGGTTCTCGGGGACGCCGATCTCGCCGGCGAGGTGCCGGGCGAGGTTGGGGACGCCCGGCACGGACTCCGGCGGGCGCCGGTCGAGGGTGATGGTGACGTTCTTGCTGATCCGGACGATCACCTTGACGCTCGCCTCGGCCCGCAGCACCAGGGGGCCCGGGCCGCTGAGTTCGCCGCGCACCCGGATGCTGGCGAACTCCACCCCGGCGAAGGTGGCCTCCATGCCGGCGTCGACGCGGGCCGTGAACCGGAAGGGCCGGAACTGGATCAGGGCGTCGAACCCGAACCAGCCGTGCACCTTGATCGGGCCGATCCGGATGCCGGCCTCGGTGCGCGTGCCGAACTGGACGGTGTTGGAGGTGACCGCGTAGTACATCTCCTGGGTGAACCACACGATCCCGAGGTCGACGCCCGCCCCCGCCCGCGGGATCTGCGGCACGGCGAGCCCGCCGGGCGCGAACTGGGGATGGAACCCGCCCACGCTGAACAGGAAGTACGCGTTGGGGCCGAACCCGATCCGCAGGGCCAGGCCGCCGGTGATCCGCAGGATGCCGAGGATGTGCGAGTTGACCAGGGCGCCGTCGAAGAAGATGAGGGACGCCGCCGTGTCGACGCCGCCGACGAAGTCCATCCGGAGGTAGACCAGCGCGAAGTCCTCGGAGCCGACCACGAGCCGCGCCGACCCGGCGACGAAGATCGCGCGGGGTCCGGGGAGTTCGATGAACACGCCCACGTCCAGGGTGAACAGGTACAGCCAGTTGAGCTGCAGGGTGGGGCCGACGACGAAGCTGCCCGGCGCGTCGGGGAACAGGCTCCGCAGTTCGCCGAGGAGCCGGGGGGCGTCCCGGGTCGGGTCGTCGGCGAACAGGACGTCGCCCGCGGTGCCGCTGACGAGCTTCGCGCGCAGCCGGTCGGTGTCGGCGCGGCGATGGATCCCGACCAGGCCGCCGAACCCGGAGACGGCGAAACCGAACCCGATCTGGATCCCCGGGGGCGGCAGCCTGATGCCGATGAGCGCGACGAAGGACACCTGCCCGCCCGGCAGCTCCTTGTAGATCCCGAACGCGAACGCGCCGATGCCGAGGATCTTCAGGCTCAGCGCGCCCCCGTACTCGCCGGGGCCGAGCTTGCCCACGAACCCGCCGCCCTTGACCGGTCCGGCGTCCAGTGACAGCCCGATCCCCGTCGGTTCCAGCACCCCGGCGTTGCCGGACGCCCAGCGTCCGAGCCACACCCCGGCGCCGGTGAGGGTCGCCTTGAGCGGCCCGATCTCGGCGCGGGCGTCGAACCGGAACAGGGTGCGGAAGAACACGCCGGACGGCCCGATCGCCACCTCGATCCGGGTGAGCAGGTCGTCCAGCCACAGCCCCAGCCCGGGGCCGCCGAGGACGAAGCCGAGGTGAGTGGGGAGGTCGATCCCGAGGCCGTCCGTCCCGGCCCCCTGGACGCCGAGGCCCTGCAGGTAGGGCAGCGCGACGTCCGTGACGAAGGTGATCGAGCCGGGGAGGGCGAGGCCGCCCGCCAACGGTTTGAGCAGGTCGGTGCCCACCCCCAGCCGGACGCCGTCGAGACGCGTCACCAGGGCGAACAGCGGCACGGTGGCCGTCGGATCGGCCGGTCGGGCGGCCAGGGTGAGGCCCAGCCGGACGTCCCGGACCGCGACGAAGGTGCCGTCGCGGCGTCCGAGCAGGAAGGCGTCGTCGCCGGCGGGCCGGGCCTTGCCGAGGAAGAACCCGACCTGGGCGTCCGGGCGCACCGCGGGCGCGATGTCGAAGCCGGCGGCCGTGAGCAGGATCCGGGCGCTCACGGCGGCGTCCCCGCGGGCCTCGCCGGTGAGCACCCAGCCGCCCGGCAACGGCACGCGGGCGTTCCGGACGAGGGCGGCCCCGGCGTCCACGACCAGTTCGAGGCCGGCCAGGCCCGCGGCGTCCGGGTGCTCCACGGCCAGGCGATCCGCGGCCGCGGGGAACCCGGGCCCCGCCTTGAGCGCCGTCAGCCACTCGACGAGCGTGCCGGCCGCGAGGTGCGCGAGGAGGTCCGCGGTCAGCGGGACGGCGATCGGCGAGTTGACGAGGGCCACGAGATCGTCCAGCGACACCCCGTCGCCGGCCGGCAGGGCGAGGAAACCGGCGCCGCGGTACTCGCGGGCCACCAATTCGTGGGGCGACGCCAGCAGGAGCAGCAGCAACGCCTGGACCGCCTGGGCGTCCTTCACCGAGGGCACCCGGTTGAGCAGGCCGGCGATCGCCTGGGCGCCGGGGTCGCGGCTGAACGCGCGCACGGCGTCCCACTTGACCGTGAACGACCGGGGGGTGGCGTCCGGGTTCGAGGTGACGGCGATCACGTCCGCGAGGGCGAGCGTCTCGGCGATCCGCGGCAGGTGGATCTGCGCGACCCGGACGGCCAAGGTCTCCGCCGCCTCGCGATTGCCGGTGATCGAGCGCAGGGTGGCCAGCCAGCGCTCGAGCCCCGCACCCGAGGGTTCGAGGTCGAGTTCGGTGAGCCGCTGGAGGTCTGCGGCGAGGTCGGTGAGGATCGTCGGCAGCGGGGGTCGGCCGGGATCGGATCCGACCGCGGTCCGGATGAGCGCTGCGAGCGTGCTGAGAATGTCCATGCCGTCCCTGGTTCTCGACGCACCTGGCGGTGGGCGTGACGCACTGGCGGTGCCACGGCACCGCGCGAACCCGAAGGTCCTTGGCCTGGCCCGCCGCACGGGTCCCGGCTCATCGCACGAGTGAAGCGTGTGCGGTCCGCTTCGGCGGACCGGACGGGCACTCAAGCTAACCGCCGTCGCCTCCTCGGACCAGGGGTTCGGGTCCCCTTGCGCACCGTGCAGGGTGGCGTTTTGCGTTGAGGAGGCGAGGCTTTGCGTCGGGGGGCAGGGCCGGGCGGCGGCGTCCGGGCCGCTAGTCCTCGGTGATCCCGGTGGCGCCGAGGGCGAACACGGCGGTCCGGATCCGTTCCTTGGCGGCCGCGATCCGCGCGTCGGACGCGTACTCGTGGGCCCCCGGCCCGTTCACGTGCAGGACGCGCGCCCGGCCCGCCTGCTCGGCGAGCGTCACGAGCAGCGGCACGTAGGACGCCTCCGTGACCTCGAAGCGGGTGGCCCCGGCGGGCCGGTCGAAGCGGAACCGGGCGATGACCCCCTCGTTGGAGTAGGGCCGCCGCGACGGCATCTGGCCCACCAGGTTGCCGGTGCCGTAGACGACCCAGGTGCCGTTGATCGTCGTCCAGGGCTGCGGCGTGTGCGAATGGTGACCGTAGATCAGGTCGAAGACGCCGGACGCCGCGAGCGCCTTCGCCACCCGCTTCTGGTCGCTGTTGGGCTGGGTGGTGTACTCCTCGCCGGCGTGCACCGCGGCCACCACGATGTCGGCGCCGGCGGCCCGCGCCGCCCGGGCCCGCTCGATCATGTCGGACGGCTCGATGGTCTGCCACAGATACCCCGGCCCGGAGTCGTCCACGTTCTGCGCCCAACTGCCCGCCACGATCGCCAGCCGGACGCCGCCCTCGGTCGTCACGATGCGCGGCGTCCGGGCGTCTTCGGCGGACGCCGACGTGCCCGCCGGCACCACCCCCGCCTCGCGCAGCGCCCGCAGCGTCGTCCGCACCCCGGTGGCGCCCTTGTCGAGGCTGTGGTTGGACGCCGTCGTGCACGCGTCGAACCCGAGGTCCGCGATCGCCCGGGCGGTCTCGTAGGGGCTGCCGAACGTGGGGTAGCCCGTGACCTTGCGGCCGGGCTCGACCAGGGGGGTCTCCTGCTGGCAGACGGCCACGTCGGCGTCCTCGATGAACGGCTTGATGTCGGCGAACAGCGGCTCGAAGTCGTACTCGCCGGCGGCCCCGCTGTCGCGCGCGTCGGCGCGGACGCTCGCCAGCAGCGAGCCGTGCCACAGGATGTCGCCGGTCAGCGCCACCGTGACGGACGCCGCGGCCGCCGGAGCGGCGACGGCGGAGGCGGGATCGGCGGACCGCTCCGGCGCGACGGACCGCTCCGGGACGACGGACCGCTCCGGGACGACGGAGGCGGCCACCGGCCCGGCCGCAGCGGAGGCGTCCGGGGTGGCCGGCGACGGGGGGATGGCCGGCGACGGCGCCGCGCACGCCGACAGGGCCAGCGCGGCCAGGGCCACGGCGACTGCGCCGCGGGCGGCGGGGCGACCTTGAGCGATCATCGGGGTCCTGATCCGTCGTCGGTTTCGCCCATCCTGGCGGCTCGGCGCCCGGATCCGACGCATTTCGCACCGTGGACGCCGCCGGCGTGTCGCCGCGCCGGCCGAACGGTCGGCGTCCGGGCCTGCCCCGGGCGGGGACGCCTCAGGGCTTGGTCGGCACCGGCAGGCCCTGCGCCACGAAGTCCCGGACGTCGAGCATCGTTTGCTGGCTCACCGTGATGACGCCGCGATAGGGCCGGTCGAAATCCAGGATGACGAAGACGACGACCGCAACCACCGTCGACAGCACGAGCGACGCCACGAGCGAGCGCCCGCCGGTCAGGCCCGAGACGTAGCCGGTGACGGCCAGGGTCGCGAGGGCGACGACCAGGATCATCATCAGGACCGACTCGGGGACGTGGTTGCGCAGGGCGGCGTCCCGGCTCGCGGCGGAGTCGATCATCTCGTTCGCCGCCTGCAGGTAGAGGCCGGTCCGCACCGTCCGTTGGTCGTCCTGGGCCGCGGCCGCCCCGACGGCCCACAGTTGCCGCTGCAGGGTGGACTGCTGCTCGACCATCTCGGGTTCGGGGTCCCGGTAGCGCTGCGGGCCGGTCATCCTCAGGCGCAGGTCGACGTAGTCGCGGAACAGGCCGACCGTGCGGGGCTGGTCGGCCGCAGGCAGGAGCGACACCCGCAGGAAGGCGGTGCCGATCGCGTTCGCTTCGGTCACGACGCCGACCTTGCGGGTCTCGTACCGCGCCACGGACATCGAGACCGTGAAGGCGAGCAGCAACCCCAGAAGGGCGGCCAGCATCGCCTGCACGGCGGCGTAGTGCTCCTTGCGCCGGCCCACCCTGGACGCCCCCCGCCCCCCCAGCCGGAAGCCCACCTCCGACACGGCGAAGCAGGTGACGAAGAGGATGAGGGCGACCACCCAGGCCGCGACCGCGAACAGGAAGCTGGAGGACTCCATCCGTCCCTCCTCCGATCTCGAGGGCCGCGCGCGCCGCGGGGCCGGCGGCTGCGGCGTCCCCATGGTGACACGTGCCGAGCGTGCGGGCGAGGGCTTCCGTTGGCGCCCCACGAAGCAGGCGCGGTCCTAGAGTCGGAGCCATGAGGCGCACACGGACGGCACGGGCAGCGGGGTTCGCGATGCTGGTGGCCGTCGCGGTCGCCGGCTGCGGGGGAGACCGGCCGAAGACGGCCGAGCCGGCCGTCGTGCCGGCGGCGCCGTCGACCGCCCCTGTCGCCGCCCCGACGACCGCGAGCACCCCGACCACCCCGGCGACCACGACGTCCGCCACCCCGACCGCACCGGGGACCCAGAGCGCCACCTTCGTGGCCGTCGTCGACGGCGACACCGTGCAGACCAGCGAGGGGGTCGTCCGGCTCATCGGCATCGACACCCCGGAGAAGGGCGACTGCGGCCACGAGGCGGCGTCCACAGCCATCGGACGCCTCGTGTCGCCCGGCGACCCGGTCACCCTGGAACTGCCGGCGGGGGAGAACGAGCGCGACCAACACGACCGGCTGCTGCGCTACGTCGCCACCGCGGGCGGCGTCGACCTGGGCCTGATGCAACTCGAGGCCGGCAACGCCATCGCCCGGTACGACTCCACCGACGGCTACCCCCAGCACCCGAAGCAGGCCGCCTACCACGCCGCCCAGATCGCCGCAGCCGGCCCCAACGGATCGGTCAACACCCTCGCCTGCCAGGAGGCCGCCCGGACCAGCGCGGCGCCGACCCCGACGCCGACCGAGGCCACCGCCGAGGATCCCTGGTGGCGGCAGTACGCCTCGTGCGCCAAGCTCAAGAAGAACACCGCGGGCCACCCCACCGGGCCGTTCCGCCGCGACAATCCCAGCGAGGCGGCCATCTACCAATGGTTCGCCGAGGGCACCGGCTTCCGCGGCGACGGCGACAACGACGGGCTCGCCTGCGAGTGATGGGCCAGGTCGGCCAACAGGTCCGGCAACACCTCCTCTTCGTATGCCGCCGTGCCGTCCGGCATGCGCCACACCTCGGCGTCGGGCCGGAACGCGAGCAGGGCTCCCACGATGCTCCAGCCCGCGGCGTCCCCGTCGGCCCGGACGTGCAGCCGGGCCTCGCCGAGCCCGCGCAGCAGGGCCCAGGCGGCGGCGGAGGGGCGTCCGAAGGTGCACACCAGCGGCGGGCAGGCCGCGCCGAGGTGACCCGCGGCGGCCTCGACGACCGACGGGTTCTCGCAGACGAAGACGTCGCGCGGGGCGTCCAAGGAGAACCGGCCCGTCAGCGAGCGGAGCGTCAGCCACGTCGGCTCCCCGGGGACGGCCCGGCACCAGGCCACCGCGGAGGCGTCCCCGACGAGCGGGAGGTTGAGCGCGAGAACCAGCGAGGACACCGCGTCGCAGGTCACCCGACCGGACGCCCAGGCCGCCCGCCAGGCCTCGGCCGACCCCAACGGATCCGTCCAGGCCAGCACGTCCTCCGCCCCGGGATCGGCCGCGAACGCCTCCACGGCCGAGCGCAGCGCGAGCAGGCGGGCGGCGGCCCGTCCCGTGCGGCGCGAGCGGTCGAGTGCGTGCGCGTCCTGGAAGAGGCGCGCGGCCAGCACAGCCAGCCCCACGTCCCCGTCCGCGGGCAACGACGCGATCACCCGCCCCACGTCGCGGGCCAGCAGGTCGGCCCGGGATCCGCGGAGCAGCCGCGTCAGCACGTCGTCGACCGCGGGCGCCACCTCCGCGGGCACCGGGGCGGCCACCAGCGAACGCAGGGCGTCGAGCGCATCGTCGTGCTCGCGCATCGTGGCCTCCCGGCGTCGGCGCGCCTCGCCCGGGAGGTCGCGCAGCGGCCCCCCGGTGGCGACCAGGAGATCTTCCAGCGTGGTCCGGTGCTCCGCGAGACCCGCCCGCAGCGCTTTGACGCCGACGGGCCCGCCTCCCGCGGTCCACCCCGCCGGCAGCAACCGGCCCACCTCCTGACGCTCGGCCGGGGTCAGCGGGACGTCGACCACCGAGCGGACGCCGAGGCGTCCGCTCTCGAGGCGCCCGCGGGCGGCCTCCAGCACCCGTCGGGGACCGGGTCGGGCCGCCCACTCCAGCAGGAAGGACGCCGGCGCCCCGGTCACAGGAGGGCGTCCTGGTCGGCGGGGGCCGCGGCGGCTCCGGTCGGCAGGGTGACCGGCAGGTCGACGACGATCAGGTCGCGGCCGGCCCACAACTCCAGGGTGAGGTCGGCTCCCGGCAGGGGAGCGGGGGCCCGGACCACCTGGTAGAGGGCGGCCGCGGGCACCGTCCGCACGTTGACCAGCCGCGCCGGCCCCGCGAGCAGCACGTCCAGGTCGAAGCGGCGGAACAGGCCCATGATCATGGCCCGGTTGGCACTGTCGAGGCCGTCGAACGCCTCGTCCAACCACAGGGGACGCGGGGCGCCGTCCATGTCCTCGTACAGCGCGGCCAGCGTCGCCACCAGGGGCAGCATCAGGGTGACGGCCCTGGCCCCGCCGGACATCTCGGCGAAGCTCTGGCTGGTCAGCGGCGTCCAACGCCCTTGGGCGCCGATCCGCTTCTGCAGGTGGACGCCGAACCAGCGGCGGTAGTCCAGCGTGTCGGCGAGCCGGTCCCGCCAGTCGGGCTCACCGCTGCTCACCGCCAGCCGCTTGGCCTCCTCCACCCGCGCCCGCAGGTGCTCGCGGACCTGGCCGGCCACCTCGGGGTTGGCCAGCGACGAGCCGCGCAGCGCCTCCAGCATGAGCCGGTCCTGCTCGCCGGCGGGCTGCAGCAGGATGCGCAGCGAGGTGGACGAGGTGACCGTCGCGTGCTCGGCCAGCACCTGGTTGATCTGCGCGATCAGCGCGTCGGTGGCGCCCACCTGCCCACGCAGGTGCTCCAGGAACGTGGAACCGAGCAGTTCGTCCAGGGTCTCCTGGACCCGCCGGTTGTAGGCGGCGTCGAGGTCGGCGTGGATCTGGGCGAGTTTGGCGGACGCCTCGAGCGGCGGCAGCGCCCTCCCGGACGCGTCGACCTGGACCTCGACGCGGGGTAACCCCGCCTCGTCGTGGACGACCCGGAGCGACCGGCCACCCGTCTCCAGGTGCTGCCTGACCTCGTGGGCCGTCTGGGTGAGTTGCCCGGCCAGCCGAGACACCTGGGCTTGTTGCCGTTCGGCGTCCTCGGGCCACCCGGCCGGCGTCACGCGCCGGCGGGTCTCCGCGACCTGCTCCCGCACCCGATCGACCGTCCCGGAGAGCGCGTCGGGCAGGTCCAGTCCAGCCTCCGCCGGCAGCCCGTGGTCGACGACCACCCGGAACGAGGCGAACGCGGCGTCCCGCACCTCGGTGGCCTCGATCCGGCGTCGTTCGGCGCCGGCCCGGGTCGCCCGGGCCTCGCCCAGTGCCCCCTGGATCCGGAGAGACTGGGCGCCGAGCGCATCGTGGCGCGCGGCGTCCTGCCGGGCACTCGACCGGAGACGCTCCAACTCGTCGACGATCGCCTGATCGCCGGCGTCCAGTGTGGACTCGAGGGCACTGAGGGTGGCCCGGAGTTCGGCCAATTGTCCGGTGGTCTCGTCGAGGCGCCGCCGGCGCGCGTCCCGGTCGGTGACCCGGTCCGCCCGGCGGTCCAGGGCCGCCCGGTGTTCGGCGAGGGCCGCGGCCAGCGCGTCGCGAGCGCCCCCGAGGTCCCGGGAGCGCTGCCCGGCCTCCGCCACGGCGTCCACGGCCCCGTCCAACCCGGCGGCGTCGCCGGGAAGCTCGCGCTCGGCGCAGAACCCGAGCAGCGCGGCCCCGGCGTTGTCGGCGACCGTCCGGAGGTCCGCGGCGGACGTCTCCGCCGCCGACGCCTCCGCCGTGGCGCGGTCGGCGGCCCGGGCGCGTTCGTCGGCCCGCGCGAGGAGCGACCGCAGGGGCTCGTCGCCCGGGCAGCGCTCGAACGCTCCGGCGAGGTCCTGGAGGGCGCCGCGGGCCGCCGTCAGATCGGACGCCGCCGCGCGCGCGTCCGCCCAGGCCGCCTCGCGCAGCCGCGCCCAGTCCTCGATCGTGCGCCGACGCTGGGCGGCCCGGGCGGACTCTCCGATCCACTCCGCCTCGGGCTGGCGGGGCGCGGCCCGGCCGGCGGTGGCCCCGCCCCGCCAGCGCCCGTCCCGGGCCACGGCCGGCCCGGCTTCCGGCCAGGCCTCGCCGTCGGCCACGACCCGCACCCGGTCCAACAGGGCCGTGACCTGCGCGGTCAACACGGCCGGGCCGTCGCCGGGCCGGAGCAGCCCGCCCAGGGTCGGGGCGCCCGCCTCATGCCGCCGCGGCCCGGGCACCAGGACGGTGTCGTCGCCGTCCCGATCGGGCGCGTACACGCCGTCCGGCGTGACCCAGGCGTCGAGCAATCCCAGGGCGGCCAGCGCGGCCTCGACCCGCGCCAGGTCCCCGGCGGCGAGGTCGGGGCGCGGGTCGAGCAGCGACCAGAGCGGGGCCCCGGCGGCCGAGGCGTCCGGACGCCCCCGGCGCACCCACGCCCCGGGCGGGCCGAACACCGGGACGGGGGCGGCCTGGAGCGCCTCGATGCGGTCGGTGAGGTCGTCGGCCCGGGCCTGCGCCTCGGCGCGGCGCCGCTCCGCCTCCTGCTCCTGCCGGTCGAGCGCCCGGTGCCGCGGCCCGAACCAGTCCCCGCGGACCCGCTCGCGCACCGGGGTGCCGGACACCAGCCCGTGCTCGTCCACCTGGTGGGGCAGCGAGGCGATCCAGGCGTCGATCGCGGCGGTGGCGGGCGGTGGGACGAGGGTGGACGCCCAGTCGGCGAGCCGCCGGACGAGGGCCGCGCGCTCCGACGCGGCCTGCTCCCAGGCCGCGTCGGCGGACGCCTGCTCGGTCCGCGCGCGGTCGCGCTTGTCCGCGGCGAGGTCCTCGGCGCGGCTCGCCCGCCCGTCGGCGTCCTCGGCCGCGCGCAGCAGCCCGCGTGCCTGGGAGATCGCGGCCTTCCGCTCGTGCAGCCGCTGCCCGAACACCGGAAGGTCCACCTCCCCGGACCCCAAGGGGAGGCGCGCCGCGAGAGCGGCGTGCGTCAGGGCGTCCCGGGCCGCGTCCACGACGCGGGACGCCTCGGCGCTCCGCTCGGCGCGCGTCCGCACCTCGGCGTCCGCCTGCTGGACCAGTCCGTCGGCCCGGTCCACGTCGCCCGCCCGAGCGGCCCGCTGTTCGACGAGCCGCTCGGCGTCCCGTCGCCGGCGTTCCAGCGTGGCGAGCCGCTCGCGGGCGTCCTGGTACCGCGTCGAGCCCTGCAACTCCTCGGCCGCCGCCCGCGCGGCGTCCGCCGCCCGGCGGGCCCGCTCCTGCTCGCCGCCGACCCGCTCCGCCTCTTCCTCGAACTGCGCCACCTTCACGAGGGCGTCCCGCTCGTCCTTCGTCACCCGATCGAACTCGGTCCGGGCGCGCGCCGCCACGTCGGCGCGGCGGCGCAGTTCGGCACGCACCCAGGGCAGCCAGGCCCGGACCCGGAAGCGCTCCAGGTCCTCGCCCGCCGCCTTGGTCGCGGCGAGGTCGGCCCGGATCTGGTCGAGCTGCTCCCAACCGGCGGCCAGGGCGTCCACCTCGCGGCGGTCGAGTTCGGGCAGCGCCAGACGCAGTTGTTCCCGCACGAAACCGATCTCCAGTTGGGCGCCCAGCTTGGGGGTGCGCGTCACCCGGAGCATCTTGCCGGCCGCCTCCAGCCGGTCGACGGTGGAGCCGAGCAGGTGCTCGGCGACGTGCTGCTTGTAGGCGCCGGCGGTGGGGTGCGGGAGGAAACCGCGCACCGCCACCTCCTTCGGGTGCGCCACGAGCCGGTTGGGAGCGAGATCCAGGCCGGCCCGCACGCGCGGCCCGTCCGCGGTGCACCAGACGAGGGTGACCTGGGCGGACGCCGTCCTGGTCTCCGCGAACAGCAGGGTGGTGAGGAAGCGCGGCTCGCCATCGACGAGGCGACCGTACTCGACCCACACCCAGCCGCGGTTGGTGGAGGCGTCGGCGGAGCGCCGGTCGCCGTCGTTGCCGGTGGGTTCGACGTAGTAGCGGAACTTCTTGCCGGAGCGTCCGAGGGTGTCGATGTTGGCACTCGACGTGTCGGCCAGCCAGGGGATCAGCGTCGTGAGCGCCATCAGGGAGGACTTGCCCGTCTCGTTGCGGCCCATGAGCTGGACCCACCCCTGGGCGTACCAGTACTCGGCGGCCTCGAACTCCCACAGGTTCACCACGCCGGCGCGCAGCGGCTGCCAGCGATCGGTGCGGGTGGGCTCGGGCAGGCCACCGGCGCGGGCGGCGTCCAGCCAGGCGATGAGCGCGGGGTCGAGTCCGTCCGGGACGCCGGGGGTCGTCGGCTCGGTCATGGCTCCTCCTCGAACAGAGCGGACGCCGGCGGCGCCGGGGCGTCCGTGGCCAGGTCGGCGTTCCGGTAGCGCGCGGCGGTCGGCGGCAGCACCCAGTCGCCCGCCTCGGGGACCCAGAGCAGTCCCGCCTCCGCCAACTGCCGCGTGGCGGCCGCCCTGATCGCCGCCGGCCCCTCGCGCAACGCGGCCGTCAGGCGGGGGCCGTGCGTCTGGTGCAGGCCGGCCGCAAGCGCGTCGATGTCGGCGGACCGGCACCGGCGGCGTCCGGGGATCGCGTCGGGGTGGGACGCCGCGATCGCCTGATCCAGCAGGAGCAGCGCCACCCAGTCGGCGGCGGTCGCCTCGGGGAAGCCGACGAACAGAGCGGGGTTCAGCCCCTTGTCCGATGGGAGGACGAGGACGAGGGCGTCCGCCCGGACCTCGACGGTGCCGCCGGTCATCTCCTCGGCGTGGGCCACGAGCCGTCCGCGCTGCGAGGTGAGGTAGGCGCGGTCCGGATCGTCCAGTTCCTGGGGCAGGAGGGCCTGTGTCTCGACCAGTACCCGCAGCAGCCGCTGCCCGCGGGTCTCGGGCGTCGCCGCCTCGGGGGCGAGCGCGAGTTCCGCGTCCCGGGTGTCGACCAGCAGCACCAGGGCGTCGCGGTGGATGAGGTAGCCAGCGCCGATGCCGGCCCCATCGCGCTCCCAGTCGTCGAGCAGGTCGGCGCGTTGGGTGCGTTGTTCGAGGACGCCGTGGGTTCCGAGCAGCCGCACCGCCGCCAGCAGGGCCACGCGGTGGCCGCGTTGCGTCGGGTCGTAGGGGGTCAGCCCGTGCACCGCGCTGACCCGGCGGAGGGCGTCCGACAACGCCTCCAGCGTCACGGAGTCCTCCCGCTGGTCCTCCAGCGAGGCCGCGACCGCCAGGGCCCACACCAGGGGGCGGCGCTGCGGGGGCGAGCCCTGAGGCACCGCGGGCCGGGTGCCGAGCGGAGGACGCCGCAGACGGAGGCAGCGGTCGATGCGCGCGATCCGGTGGCCGAGCCGGGCGCACCACTGCTCGAGTTCGTGCTCGTGGCGGTTGACCAGGGTGTACAGGCCCGGATCGAGCCACGGTGCGACCACCGGGGTCGCCAGCAGCCCGTTGAAGGCGAACTGCCTCCCGGCCAGGTCGAAGGTGCGGAACGACAGCTCGGTCACGCGGTGAACTCCACGTGGGCGTCGTCGAGGACGAGGCGTCCGTCGGGGGTGTGCAGCACAGCGCGGCCCGGGGGGTCGACGGGCCGCAGGACGATCCGCCAGCGACCGTCGGGGCTGACGCCCTCGAGGGATCCGTCCGGGTGCCGGTGGTTCCGGGCCGCGGAGATCAGGACGAACAACAGGTCGGCCTGGGGTGCGTCCAGGGGGGCCCACTCGCTGAGCCGGGTGCCGGAGCGCACCACCAGGGCCGCCTCGGCCCGGGCCAGGTCGGCCCGTTCGCGGGCGGCCCGCCGGCGGGCCTCGGCGCGCGCGAGGGCGAGGTCCGGGATGCGGGCCGTGCGCCCGGTCAGCGAGCGGTGGCCCTGGGAGCGGAGCCGGCGCGACACGGCGGCCGGCGGCGCCTCCCAGATCGAGGTGTGCGTCGGCCGATCCACCGCGGGCGACTCGAGGCGCAGGTGCCGCGCGGTGAAGAGCCCCGTGGCGGACGCCCACAGCTCCCAGGCGTCCGCGGCCTCCGGGGCCGCCTCCACCGCCCGGGCGAGGCGCAGGAGTTCCGCCTTGCGCGACACCGTCCCGCCCACGGCCAGCAGGGTCCGGTGCGACCGCAGGACGGGCGCGACGGCGTCCCGCATCTGGCGGCGCAGCCGCTGCGCCTGGGGGAGAGGTCCGCTGAACCAGAGGTCCAGCACCCCGACGACACTCCTCAGTTCGTCGATCGCCTCGGCCACGGTGTGCTCCGGCGCGTCCGACTGGACGCGGACCAGCGCCAGCGCCCGCCACGTGTCGGCGTCCAGTGTGCGCAGCCCCGGCAGGGCGGCCGCGATCCGGCCGGTGTAGGCGTCGATGCCCGACCCCCACGCCTCGACGTAGGCGAGGATCGTCTCGAGCAGCCGCGTGACCTTGCCCTCGTCGGGGGCGCCACCGAGCGCCGCGGCCAGCTTCGACTGCCAGACGGACGCCGACGCGGCCATGCTCTCCAGGGTGGTCTGCACCTGCGAGTAGGCGGAGGACGCCGCGGGCACGTCGCCGAGGGCGACGGCCGTCAAGGTGGCCTCCAGTCGCTCGGCGAGGGTGCCGGGGGCCATCAGGGCGGCGGTGGAGCCGGCCCCGAGCCCGCTGTCGAGCCGCTCCGCCGTCCGCTGGAACTCGGCCCCGGCCTCGGTCAACTGGTAGCGGTACCGGTTGCGGAGGAAGTCGGCCTCCGTCTCGGCCTTCTCCTGCCAGGCCTCGCACGTCCCCCACGAGACGAGTTGGGCGAGGCGTTCCTCCAAGTTGAGGCCCGCCAGCAGGGCCTCCGCGTCGCCGGGCAGCCGCTCGCGCAGGACGGCGACGAACTCGTCGTGACCCACCCCGGTCAGCGACTGCGTCTGCCGCTCTGCCATGATGCCCACGATGAGGCGGTACTGAGAGGCGCGCGGGCTGGTCAGGAAGGACGCCGCCGGCAGGGTGCCGGGCAGGACCAGCAGTGACCAGGCGTCGAGGGTCTCGGGAGCCTGCGGGACCGGGTCCTCGCCCATGCCGCCTCCCTTCGCCGTCTCGGGATCACGGTAAAGGGTTTCCCGGCCTCTGCGGTGCGCTGCACGGACAGCGGGCGCGTCGGACGCGGGTTGCAGCACTTCAGTGATTGAACTATCTTCCTTGCTGACCGATCGGTAAGTAAGGAAGCACGTGGACGAGAAACAACGCAATCAGACGCTGGCGGTGCTGTTCGTCGGCGTCCTCATGGGCGCCCTCGACATCGCGATCATCGGGCCGGCGCTGCCCGCCATCCAGCAGGAGTTCGGCCTCGGCCCGCGGCAACTGCCCTGGCTGTTCAGCATCTACGTGTTGATGCAGTTGGTCAGCACCCCGCTGATGGCCAAGCTCTCCGACTTCTTCGGACGCCGCGCCATCTACGTGCTCGACGTCGCGATCTTCGCGGCCGGCTCGATCGTGGTGGCGGCGTCCCACGGCACCGGCGCCTGGGTCCTGCTGCTCGTGGGGCGGGCGATCCAGGGCTTCGGGGCCGGCGGCATCTTCCCGGTGGCGAGCGCCGTCATCGGCGACACCTTCCCGCCGGAGAAGCGCGGCGGCGCCCTGGGCCTGATCGGGGCCGTGTTCGGCATGGCCTTCCTGATCGGGCCGGTCATCGGGGGCGTCCTGCTCGGCTTCGGGTGGCAGTGGCTGTTCCTGATCAACCTGCCGCTGGCGCTCGGCGTCATCGTGGCGGGTTGGCGGCTGCTGCCCCACACGAAGGTGGCCAAGGCCGGCCGGTTCGACAGCCTCGGCATGGCGGTGCTGGCCGTCGCGCTCGCTACGTTCACCCTCGCGCTGAACCAGTTCGATCCGGCGCACGCGGCGTCCAGTGTGGGAAACCCGCTGGTGTGGGGGTCGCTGGCGTTGTCCGTCGTGGCGTGGGTGGCGCTGGTGCGCATCGAGCGGCGCGCCGAGAACCCGGTGTTCCCGGTGCGGCTGTTCGGCAACCGGCAACTGGCCCGCGCATTCGCGTTGACGGCGGGGGCGGGGCTGGGGGAGTCGAGCGTGGTGTTCCTGCCGCTGCTGGCCGTGCTGTCGCTCGGGGTGACGCCGTCGGTGGGCAGCTACCTGCTGCTACCGCTGGTGCTGGCGATGGCGGTGGGCTCGCCGCTGTCGGGCCGGCTGCTGGATCGGGTCGGGTCACGCACCGTGCTGCTCGCCGGCCTGACCATCCTGGCCGTGGGCATGATCGGTATCGGCCGGGCGGGCGCGTCGCTGGCGCTGTTCATCGTCTTCAGTTCGCTGATCGGCCTGGGGCTGTCGGCGCTGCTCGGGGCACCGATCCGGTACGTCACGCTCAACGAGACGACCGCCGAGGATCGCTCGTCCGCGCAGGGCATGGTCACCACGTTCACCTCGGTCGGCCAGTTGGTGTCGGCGGCGCTCGTGGGCTCGGTGGCGGCGTCCTTCGGGGACACCGCGCAGGGCTACGACACGGCGTTCCTGGGGATCGGCGTGGTGACCGCGGCGCTGCTGCTGGTGGCCCTGCAACTCAAATCGCGGACGGTCGAACAGGCGACCCGGGTGAGCTGAGCGGTCGTCAGCCCAGGTCCGCCGCGGAACTGAATGCCGGTTGCAGGCGGTCGAGGTCGGACGCCGCGAGGCCCGTCGAGCGCCCCACCACTCGCCAATCGGCCACGCGGGCCGTGACCTCGGCGACGATGCGATCCCCTTCGGCGGCGGTCACGCGAAATTCTCCGATGGCCTGCTTCAAGGCCCGCATCCGACCCCCACGGGTGGCGTCTCCCAGCACCGAGGTCTGGAAGTGCGTCGCTCCTGGATCAGGGTTCAGATCGAAGGCGGGCGCTAGTCGCCACCCGTTCCTTCCGCGGAGCAGACCCACGTTCCGTAGGTGGTCGTCTGTGTTGCTCACCAGAGTCCCGAACACCAGGCGACGCCACAGCTGTTTGAGGTCGGCTTCCGGCGATGCGCCGTGCGCTGCCAGGGCTTCGGCGACCTCCAGGTAGTCGTGCGGCTCACCGTCCCGGCCCCCGATCAGGGCCAGGGCACTCAGGTAGCCGAGTCGCCGGCGCCCCTCTCGGTCGAAGCGCTGCAGGACCAGCACGGAGGCATCTCCTATTCGAGTGAGCCGGTGCTTCGGCGTCGAGATGCCGACCCGCGATGCCAACTCGAGCAGGGTCGCCTCCCCGGCCATCACATCCCAGGCGTCGGCGCGATGGGGGAACTTCGCGATGTGGAGGGTGTCCCCCTCCCGAACCGAGGCCTTGGGTCGTGCCCCACCGAGGCTGCCGCTGCCTGCTTCGAGGAGCAGTTTGGTCGCCTCGATCCCGTCGTCGCCCCCGTCCACCGCCTCGGCGGCCCGCAGCAGGCGCGGCAGCGACACCATCTGGGGGATGACGGAATGCTCCGCGAGGTACGGTCCGGCGGGGGCACGGCTGAAGCGGAGCGCTCCTTGCCGGCTCTCGTCGCTCACTCCGAGCAGGAAGTCCAGGTCGGTGTAGGGGCGGCCAGCCCCCTGTCCGGCAGTTTGCCGGTGTCGCCCAAGCAGCAACCGCCCCCAGCGATCCGGGGCCGCATCCTGGAGTGCGCCGGGCAGCCCGGGGGTGTGCCCGACCGCTCGGTGGAGCGGCAGACCGGGATCCAGCGCATACGCGTCCGGCCGGCCGGCGTATGCGGGATCATAGGTGAACGTGCTCGTCAATGACCGGCCGGTCTGCACGAAGAGTGTGCCTGCCATCACCGTGGAGCCACCCAACTCGATGTGGACCAGGATGCGCTCGGTCATGATCGGATCCGCTTGGGAAGTGCCTGATCCGCGCGCGCACGCCCCAGATCGGTCTCGTAGGGATCGGTGGCGGTGATCACCCGATCCATCATGGCGAGCGCTCGCGTCACGTTGAGGAAGGCACCGAACGCGACCCCGGTGTCGCCGTGCTCGAGTCTGCTGAGCGTGCTGGTACTGATGCCGGCGCGCTCGGCCACGACCTTCGCCGGCAGGCCGAGCAGCCGCCGCCACGTGGCCAACTGCTCGCCGATGGTGGCCGCAGCGGCGCGGGTCGCGTAGGGGAGCGGATGGTTCGCCATGGCCTCAGGGTAGTCCTGAGGCTTCATATCAGCGATGCTAAAGGCGATGAGGCGTTGAATACGCGATGTTATTTGGGCGCGACGCCGGAAGGCAAAGAGGATCGCCGCCCCGGTGTTCGCTCCGCTTCCCGGGGTTCGCTCCCTCTGCATGGGGAGCGGATCGCGGGAACCGGAGCGGACCGGTGCTGCGGCGGGGCGCAGTGGGGCGCAGGGGCGTCCAGGTGCGACCCCGGGTAGCCTCGTGGCGTGCGCACAGCCATGGGAACTCCGCTGGACCTGACAGTCCCTCCGGTCCTGGTGGCCGCCTCGGCTGCTGCGGCCCAGTGGCTCCTCACCGGACGCCGCAGGCGCCGCACTCCGCTCGGCGGCTCGGTCACCGGACTGCTGGCCGCCGCCGGGCTCGCCGTCGGCGTCCGGGGGATCGCCGATTTCCGACGAGCACGGACGACCATCCACCCCCAGCATCCGGAGCGGGCGACGACCCTGGTGACCGACGGGATCTACGCGCGCACCCGCAACCCGATGTACGGGGCGATGGGCCTGGGGCTACTCGGTCTGGCCGCGCTGAGCGGACGGGCCATCGCCGTGCTGCCGGTGGCCGGCTACGTCGCCTGGCTGGACCGCTTCCAGGTGCAACCCGAGGAGCGCGCGCTCAGCGAACTCTTCGGCGCCGCCTACGCCGACTACCGCGACCGGGTGCGGCGCTGGGTCTGAGCGCACGTCCGGTTTGCCGAGCCACGTCCGGTTCGCCGAGGTTGCGCCCGTGTGCCGAGGTTGCTCCGGTTTGCCGACGTCCCGCCCTCGGCGAGAACGCGCCAGGTCGGCCAGAACGAGCAGGTCGGCCCTGTGGCCCGCCCGGGACGCCGCAGGCGCGGCCCCGTCCGGGTCAGAGCAGGACGACGCCCTTGCCGCCGACCACGCCCGCCTCCATGTCGCGGTGCGCCTGGACGATCTCGTCCAGCGCGTACACCCGCCCCAGGGGGATGGTCGCCCGACCGGCGGCCACGGCGTCCAGGAAACCCTGCAGGACCGGCGCCGGGAGGTCGCCGGCCTCACCGGAATAGGCGGTCAGGCGGACGCCGTTGGGCAGCCAGTCCATGGGGTAGAAGTCGGGGATCGTCCACTGGTCCGACAACATGCCGGTGAAGCAGACGGTGCCGCCGGAGCGGACGGCCCGCAGCGTGTCCTTCAGCACGTTGACGCCCACGAGCTCGACGGCCCCGTCGACCCCGCCGGGGATGAGGGCGCGGACCCGGTCGGCGATCGCCCCGTCGTCGAGCAGCACCTCATCGACCCCGAGCCGCTCGAGCGCCGCGCGCGCCTCGCTCCGGCGGGTGGTCGCCAGCACCGTCAGGCCCTGCAGCTTCGCCAGCACCGTGAGCGCCCGCCCGATCGAGGAGGTCCCGCCCCGGATCAGCACCGTGTCGCCGGCGGACGGCCGCACGCCGACCGTGAGCGAGCCGTAGGCGGTTTGGAGCATCTCCGGGACGGCCCCCAGTTGCTCCCAGGGGAGCGCGCTCTCGAAAGCGATCACCTGGCCGGCGGGCACGCACACGTACTCGGCGTAGCCCCCGTCGAACGCGCGGCCCATGCCACCCATCATGGTGACGACCTGGGTGCCGGGGGCGAACTCGCCGCCGGGGGCGGCGGCGACGATCCCGGACGCCTCGATGCCCGGCACCCGCGGGAACGATCCGCTGCTGGCCACGCCCTGCCGGAAGTGCAACTCCGAGCGGTTCAGCCCGAACGCCTGCACCCGGATGAGCACCTCACCCACCCGCGGCTCCGGCAGCGGCCAGGCGCGCACCTGGAGCACCTCCGGCGGCCCGGGCCGCTCGACGACCACCGCGCGCATCGTCACGTCCAGTAGCCCTGGTGGACGGCCGCGGCCTCGTCCTCGACGCCCGGGAAGGGGCCCAGCACCTCGATGTCCTTCTGTCCGGCGGCGAACACCTGCCGGCACGGCAGGGCGAACGTCGGGTTCTGCGCGTTCGAGCCGGTGAGCTCCAGCAGCCGTGCCTCGGTCATCGCGTAGACCACCCGGCCGATGTTGGCCCAATAGATCGCGCCCGAGCACATGGCACAGGGCTCGGCGGTGGTGTAGAGGGTGCACGTCCACAGGAACTCGGGGGAGTGGGCCTGGGAGGCGCGCGCGGCCAGGGTGGTCTCGGCGTGCCCGGTGCAGATCCGCTCGGTGACCTCGACGTTCTCCTGTTCCAACAGGACGTTGCCGTCGGCGTCCACCAGGAGCGCGCCGAACGGCGTGTTCCCGTGGGCCCGGGACGCGCGGGACACCTCGACGGCCCGCCGCAGGTAGTGCTCGTGGGTGAATCGACTCATGATGCCGCGAAGAGTACCGCCCGGTCCGCCGCTATCCAAGGTTATGGGAACAACCTGCGGTAACGTGCCACGATGAGCAACGATCCGCAGCGAACTGACCAACGGTTCCGGGCCGTCGGTTGGGAGACCCTGCCCTGGGTGCCGTCCTTCGACACCGCCGTGCTTTCCAGGCGCCAGCAGGCTGCGCTGCCCGCCACCTACCGCGCCGCGATCCCGGCTGCCATCGCCGGCGCCTCCTTCCAACTCGACGCCGCCCTGGCCGCGGACGCCGAGGACGCGGCCGCCGCCATCGTCCGGTTCGATGAGGAGGTGACCGCCCGGTTCGGTGGGGACGACATCGCCCCGCTGCGCTCAGTGCTGCTGCGTTCCGAGTCGGCGGCGTCCAGTCAGATCGAGAACGTGACCGTCGGGGCCCGGCAACTCGCGCTCGCCGAACTCGGCGCGGACGCCAGCCACAACGCCCGCATCGTCGCCCAGAACGTCGACGCGATGGCGGCGGCCGTCCGGCTCGCCGACCGACTGGACGCCGACGCGATCCTCGCCATGCACGAGGTGCTCCTGCGGGACCGGCCCGACCATGCCGGCCGGTGGCGCCACCAACAGGTGTGGATCGGGGCCGCCGGCGTGAGCCCAGCCGGCGCCGCGTTCGTCCCACCGCACCAGGACCGGGTACCGGACGGGATCCGTGACCTCGTGCTGTTCCTGGGCCGCGACGACCTGCCCGTTCTGGTCCATGCGGCGGTCGCCCACGCGCAGTTCGAGACGATCCACCCCTTCACGGACGGCAACGGCCGCACCGGCCGGGCCCTGGTGCACGCGCTCCTGCGGAACAAGGGCCTGACCCGTCGGGTGACCGTCCCGATCTCGGCCGGCCTGCTGACCGACACCGGCTCGTACTTCGCCGCGTTGACGGCCTACCGCCGCGGCGACCCGGCGCCGATCATCACCCAGGTGGCGGGTGCGTCCCGGCGCGCGGTCCTGCACGGCCAGTGGCTCATCGACCGACTGGCCGACCTGCGCGACGAGTGGAACCATCGCCTGGGCTCTCGGGCCGGATCCTCGGGTCGGCACCTGGCCGCGGTCCTGATCGCCCGGCCGGCCGTGAACGCCGCCCACGTCCGGTCCCGGCTGAACGTGTCCGACACCGCCGCGCGCCACGCCATCGCGCAGGCGGTCGAGGCAGGCATCCTCACCCCCACGACGGACAAGAGGCGCAACCGGGTGTGGATCGCCCGCGACGTCACCGACCTGCTCGACGAGTTCGCCGAACGGGCCGGACGCCGCGCGGGCTGACGGGGCGGTGGAGGCGGCTCACATCTCAGCGGCGCCCGCGGACTCGTGGCGCTGCTGCCAGGGCCACCGGCCCTCGATCTCCACCACCAGGGACCAGCCCAGGAACGTCCGGATCACCACCAACAGGCCCAGGGCGATGACGTTGTCCGTGGTCGGCTGCAGGGCCACCGTGTTCACCACGTCGGCCGCCACCAGAATCTCCAGGCCGAGCAGCAGGGTGCGGCCCATCCAGACCTTGAAGCGGTGGTAGGCCTCCGTGCGCCCCTCGGGCCGGACGACCCCCGCCCCGTAGCGGATCAGGCCGACGGCCAGCCCCGCCACGATCACCAGGACGGCCACCACCTCCATGGCCAGTACCGCGGTGTGCACCAGTTCCCGGACGCCGTCACCCATGACGCCATCGTGGCATCGGACGCCGCGCCCGTCTGCCGGGCGCGATCAGCAGGGGGAGCCGATCACCGGCACGCGGGGCCCGCAGGGCTCAGGCGGCGCCCAGGGCGCGATCGAACTCGCCCGACCGGGACGAGACGATCTCTTTGCCGAGCGGCATGAGCGAGATCGGCACCATCTTGAAGTCGGCGATGCCGAGCGGGATGCCGATGATCGTCACGCACAAAGCGATGCCCGAGACGATGTGCGCGAGCGCCAGCCACCAGCCCGCCAGCAGCACCCACACGACGTTGCCGAGGAAGGAGCCGACGCCCGCCGACGGCTTGGCGACGATCGTGCGGCCGAACGGCCACAACCCGTAGAGGCCGATGCGGAACGACGCGATGCCCCAGGGGATCGTGACGATCAGGACGCAGAGCACGACTCCCACCGCCATGTAGCCGAGGAAGAGCCAGAACCCGGCCAGAACCAGCCAGATGATGTTGAGCAGCGTCCGCACGGACCAAGTGTGGCAGGCAGCCCCAACCACCGGGACGCCGTGCGCCCGGCCGGGGGCGCGGCCCGCGGGCAGCCAGGGTCGGCACGCCACGCTGTGGCGGAGCAGAAGGGCCCCATACTGGCGGGCGATGACGAGGACGAGAGAGTGGGCGCGGGTCGCGCTGGCGATGTTCGCGGTGGGCTGGGGGGCGAACCAGTTCGCCCCGATGCTGCACGTGTACCGGCACCTCGACGGGTTGTCGCAGCAGACCGTCACCGCCATGTTCGGGGTCTACGTGGCCGGCCTGGTGCCGGCGCTGCTCCTGGCCGGCTGGTGGAGCCGCCACGTCGGCAAGCGCCCGTTCGTCCGGTTCGCCCTGGTCGCCGCGGTGGTCGCGAGCGCGCTCCTGGCTCTGGGCGTCCTGGGGGAGGGGTGGCTCTACGCCGGACGCCTCGTCGCCGGCCTGGCCGCGGGCGCGGTCATGGGCCCCGGCACCGCCTGGGTCACCGAACTGTCGGACGCCCCGGGTCGCGGCGCGCGGCGCGCCACGATCGCTCTGTCCGCCGGCTTCGGCCTGGGACCCCTGGTCGCCGGGCTGGCCGTCACCGTGCTGCCGGCGCCCAAGGTGACGCCCTACCTGATCCACGGCGCGCTCGGCGTCGCGGCGGCCGCGCTGGCCTGGACGGCCGCCGAGCCGGACGCGTCCGATCACCCGACGCCGGGCTGGCGCGAGGTGGCCGCCGCGGTGGGCTCACGCTGGTTCCTGGGGCGGCTGCTGCTCACGGCGCCCTGGGTGTTCGGCATGGCGTCGGTGTCGTTCGTCGTGCTGCCGACCACCGTGGACGGGCTCGCGGGCCTGGAGGCGCCGACCATCGGGGTCGTCGCGTTCCTGACGCTGGGGTCGGGGGTGCTGATTCAGCCCACGATCCGCCGCCTCGAGGAGCGGCACTCCTCGATGGTGCTGCCATTGGCCCTGGTGGGGGTGTCGGCGGCGATGGTCCTGGGGATCGTCCTCGCCCAGACCCGCATCCCGGCCCTGCTGCCCGTGGCCGCGGTGGTGTTCGGCCTCGCCTACGGCACCCTGCTGGTGGGCGGCCTGCGCACGGTCGCCACCCACGTGGACGCCGCCCTCCTCGCCCCGGTCAACGCCGTGTTCTACTGCCTGACCTACATCGGCTTCCTGGCCCCGTTCACGATCGCCGTGGTCGCCTCCGTCGTTCCCCTCACCTGGGCCCTCGGCATCGGCCTGGCGATCGCCGCCGCGAGCCTGCCGGTCGTGTGGGCGTCCGGACGCCCCGGCGCCGACCGAGTCGGCCGTCCGCCGGCCGTGACGACTTGTCGCCCACCTGGAGGGCGGCGAAGATGAGAGCCCGAGTCGGGAGGCAGCACCTCGCGAGAATCCGACGGGCGAAAGGCACGGCGTTGAGTTCTCTCTACTACCTGGCGGCGAGCGACGCGGACGCGCTGTCCACCCTCGGCGACCCGGGCCCGTCGCCCGCCGACGGCGTCCTCGCGCACGACATGATCACGGTGCCCCACCTGACGGCGTTGGCGGATCTCGGCGAAGGCAAGCCGGTCGCCATCGACCTCTCCGCGACGACCCCGCTCTGGCCCCCGATGCCGGACGACCCGGAGACCGACCTGTCGTGGATGGCGGAGCCGGTGATCGAACGCGTCGCCGACGCTCTGCGGGATCGCCTCGCCGCCCTGGATCCCGACCGCCTCGACGCGTGGGTGGCCTCGTGGTCCGCTGAGGTGGCCGGGGCCGTCGACCCGGACGCCTCCCCGCGTCTGGCCGCCGAGCTGATCGCGCTCGCGCGACGGGGGCGAGACCGACGCCTCGCGCTCTACAACCGCTACGAACTCTGAGTCGACGGCCACGGACGCCCCCGGCGGGGGTTCGCCCATTCGCTCCGGTTTCCTCCCTCGGCTCCGGTTGCAGGGGGAGCGAACACCCGAAAGGGGAGCGGACGCGCGCTACCGGACCAGGTAATACGTCACGTGGAGTCGGTACGGGCCGGGCGGCATGCCGGTCGGGTGACCCAGGACCCGTAACCGGTCCCCGATGATCGGCACGGCGCAATAGCCGTTGAGGTACGAGGGTGTGGAGTCGCCGAGGGTGCGCTCCTCGTAGTCGAACGATCCGCCGGGGAACACATGCATGAAGCGCACCGTCAGCTTGGCGCCCGAGGTGATCGGGGTGGTGGCGTAGTGGTCGACGAACACGTGCACCCACAACCGGACCTCGCTGTAGCCGGCGGTGTCGAAGGTCTCGTCGAAGGCCACGTCGTAGCCGGGGCCGAAGGGGGTGCCGAAAGCGCTCGGCGTTGCGTTGAGCAGTTCGACGTACCGCGTGGGGAGATCGGTCTTGGGGGGCATGTCACACGCCTTTCGTGCGGGGTTGGCACCGGCATACCACACGTCCACCCCCGGGAACAGGACGAGCGAACCCCCCGGCCGGGCATGGGACCCTTGCTTCCTAATACTATTAGGAATACCTTGTCCCCTAAAGAGGGCAGGGCATGGAAAATCAGACATCACCGGGCCAGCGGCGCCTCCGCCGCCACCAGGAGACCCGCGACCAGATCGTCGACCAGGCGGTCGACGTCCTGGCCACCCAGGGCGTCGCCGGCCTCTCGCTGGGCGAGCTGGCGCGGCGCCTCGGCGTCCGGACGCCGTCGCTCTACACCTACTTCGACTCCAAGGCCGCGCTGCTCGACGCACTGTTCCGACGCGGTTGGGTGGACGCCCACGCCGACCTGGCCGCTCACCTGGACCGCCTCGGGCCCCCCGCCTCGGACACGGACCCGGCGACCCGCGGGCTGGCCCTGACCCGGGTCTACCTGGATTGGCTCCTGGCCCATCCCGCCTTGAGCCAGCTCATGCTGTTCCGGCCCGTCCCGGAGTGGGAGCCCAGCCCCCACGCCTTCGCCGCGTCCCTCGCGTTCTTCCAGCTGCTCGTCGACGAGGTGCTGGCCTGGCATCGGCTCGGCCTGCTCCGGCCGGACGCCGACCCGGTCGAGCTCATCGAGAACCTCGCCACCGTCACCACGGGCGTCGCCGCCCGCCAGCTGAGCAACGAGCCCGGGGTCCCCTTCGCCGAGGGCCGCGCCTCACGGCACTTCGGGCCGCTGTTCGTCGCCGTCATCCGCTGCTACCTGCCACAGGAGGCTTCCCATGACCACCACGTTCCCCCGCGCGACTGACATCCGACTCGCGGACGCCGCCGAGGGCGGCCGCGTCGGTCGCGCCCAGCGCACCCGACTGCTGGCCGAGGTCGAGCGGCTCGCCGACGCCCAGTGGGGCGTCCGCACCGAGTGTCCCCGGTGGACCGTCTTCGACATGGTCGCCCACGTCGTCGCTGCGACCGAGAACACCGCGCGCCCCCTGGACATGGCGCTCGGCCTGGCCTTCGGCCCGCTGCGCCACCGCGGGGACGCGCCCCTGGACGCCATGAACGAGGTCGGTATCGACCGGCGCCGCTCCTGGGCGGTCGAGCGGCTGCTCGCCGACTTCCGCCGGGTCATCCCCGCGGCGGTCGCACCGCGGTGGTTCCGTCCGGTCCCGATCCGCGGGTTCGGCCTGCCGCCTTCCACGACGGGCGCCACCATGGCCGACGTCATTCTGGTGCGCGACGTCTGGCTGCACCGGCACGACATCGCCCGGGCGACGGGCGGGGTCCCGGACGCCGACGCGACGGACGCCCTCGTCGTCACCCAGGTCGTCCGCGACCTCGGCCGGTCGTGGACCGGCCCCGACCTCGTCCTGGAGTTGACCGGCCATGAGGGCGGCACCTGGACGCTCGGGCGCGAGCCCGGCCCCGTCGCCGTGCTCCCTACCGTTGAGTTTCTGCGCCACCTGTCCGGCCGGACGGTCGCGCGGGACCTGTTCGAGCCCGTCCCGGACCCCGTGCGTCCGGCCCTCGAGGCGGCCCGCGTCGCGTTCTGAGGGGACAGGAGCCGGCCTGCCGACGGGTGACCTGGGAGGCGGGGCCAAGCTCGGTCGGGAACCTGAGCGCCGAGGGTTCACCGTCGGGCTCACGCGGCCGGGGCGCCCCCGCCGAGCGGCGGTGGCCGACGACCCTGCGCGAGGCTCGCGCGCGCTTGCGCCAGCCGCCGCTCCCGCGTGTCGGGACGCCGAGCGCTCATCACCCAGTAGGCGAGGCGTTCACGGGCGCTCGGCGGCTGGCGCTGGAACTCGGCCCACACGGCCGGGTCTCGTTGGAGATCCGCCACAGCGTCGGCGTCCAGCGACCAGTGACCGTCGGCGTCCTGCCCGGGGAACGCGCGCCGCACCGCCCAGGCCGCCTCGCCGGCGGCGGTGACGCGGCCGGCGGCCCGCAGGTCGGCCAGGCGGGCGAGGTTGCGGGCGCTCCACAGCGAGTCCGGACGCCGCGGGGTCGCCCTGATCGCCCGGCCGTCGGGGACCCACTGGCTGATGCTGTCGATCCAGCCGAAGCAGAGGAGTTCGTCCACGAGGTCGGTCCAGCGTGGGCGCTCCGGGTCGAGGCGGCGCTGGCGCACGCCGAGCCATACCTCGGGGGCGGTCGCGTGGTGCGCGGTCAGCCAGCGCCGCAACTCGGCTGCGTCGCGCACGTACAGCACGTCGTGGGGCCGGGGCGTCGCCATGCCAGGAGCCTTGCTGACGCTCCGCCGGTTTGCCGAGGTTGCGCCGGTTTGCCGAGGTTGCGCCCTCGGCGAGAACGAGCACGGTCGGTCCTGTGGGGACCGTCAGCGTCGTCCGCCTTGGCCGCCCGTACGATGGGGACGGACGTGGCGCGAGTCGGTGGGAGGCGAGGATCCATGCTCCAGGTGACGGTGGCGCAGGTGGTGGTCGACGCGCAGCATCAGCCGGTGCTGTTGCTGAAGCCCCTCGCGGGGGACGCGAGGCCGCCCCGGCTGCTGCCGATCTGGATCGGCCCGCAGGAGGCCACCGCCATCGTGCTTGCCCTCGACGCCGAGGCCCCGCCGCGACCGCTGCCGTACGACCTCATGCACTCCCTGCTGACGACGCTCGGGGCCACGGTGCGCCAGGTCGCCGTCACCCGGCTCGACGGGGGCACCTTCTACGCCGAGATCACGCTCGATTCACCGGGGGGCCCCCGCGTGGTGGACGCCCGCCCGTCGGACTCGATCGCGCTCGCCGTCCGCGCCGGGGCGCCCATCTTCGTGGCCGAGGACGTGTTCGCGGTCGCCAGCATGGAGGTCGAGGACCGCACCGAAACCGAACCGGACGCCGACGCGGAGGTCGAGCGGTTCAGCGAGTTCCTGGACACCGTCGACCCCGACGACTTCCGCGGCTGACCCCGGGCCGGGGCCGCGCCCGCGGCGTCCGGGATCGGCCCCGAGCGCTACTTGATGACGACGCGCCGCTCGCCGCGGGCGATGTCCTTGAGCAGGTCCCGACGCGACAACGTGTAGGGCCCGCACTCGCAGCCCGCCGCCAACTCGTCGGACACGGTCGGATCGGCGCCCGGCTCGAGCAGGTCGAACCAGTCGAGGCCCAGCTGGGTGCCCTTGTGGCCGACGTCCTCGTAGTCCTTGCGGCCGTGCGCCTTGGAGTGCAACACGGCGTGGAAGACCAGCCCGGCTTCGGTGTCGTACACCGCGCCCACGTGGTGGGCGGAGTCGCATTGCACCTGCAACACGGCCCGTTGGCTGGGGCTGCCGCCCAGCTGCTCGAACGCCTCGCGCGCGATGCGCGCCCGCTCCTCGTGGATGGTCTTGCTCATGGCCCGACCCTACGCCCGCGACCGCGGCCCCACCAGGGATTGCGCCGGTCGCGCCGGGGTTGACGTGCGCGCCCCTCAGGCCGACCCGGCCGCGGCGGGGGCGTCCTCGGGACCCCGGACGGCGGCGACCGCCACGGCCCCGAGCAGCAGCCCCGCGCCCGCCCAGCCGAGGGGGGTGAGCCGCTCCCCGAACGCCACCACCGCGATGACCGTGGCGATCAGCGGCTCGAGCATCGAGAACAGCGCCCCCAGGGACGCCGAGGCCGATGGCAACCCGGTGAAGTAGAGCCCGTAGGGGGCGGCGGTGCACACGAGCCCCAGCACGAGCAGCCAGCCGCCCAACGGCAGGGACCAGGGCACGGGCGGCCCACCCAGGGCCACGGCCGTCGCCGCCAGCGCGGCGCCCCCGATCAGGAACGCGACCCCGGTCGCCGGCAGCAGGTCGCACCCCGGGATCGGGTCGGCGTTCACGAGGGTGATCAGGGCGAACGCGAGTCCCGCGCCGAGGGCCGGCGGCACCACGGCGAGCAGGCCGCCCCCACCCGGGACGCCGTCGCCGCCCGGGCCGATCAGCAACGCCAACCCGGCCAACGCGCACCCCAGGATCAGGCTGCCGATCCCGCTGAGCCACCGGCGCCGGACGGCCTCGATGACGGTCACGAACACCGGAGCCGACCCCAGCGCGACCAGCGCCGCCAGGCTCAGCGAACCGGCCGCGATCGCGGCGAAATAGCACGCCTGATAGGCGATCGTGAGCAGCGCCATGACCGCCACGTGCCGCCAGGCCCGGGCGCCTGTCACGAACGGACGCCGCAGCGCCAGTCCCGCGAGCAGCAGGCCGACCCCGCCGATCAGCGCCCGCCCCGCCGCGACCTGCACGGAGGACAGGGCGCCCACCTCGGCGAGGAGCCGTCCGGCCGCCCCCGCGCCGCCCCACAGCACGCCCGCGCCCGCCAGCAGGGCGACGCTGGAGCCGGGGGAGAGCCGATCGTGGGCCCGCGGCGTCCGGGGGGTGGTCGGCGGCGCGGGCGGCGCCGGCGGCGTCCGGGGGGTGGTCGGCGGCGTCACGCGCGTCACGGTACGGCACCGGCCGCCGCCCGGCGCCCCTGGCTAGGCTGCGGACATGAGGCAGTCACCGCTGGTCCTGATCGCCAACGCGACCGACCACACGATCTCGGCGTACGCCCTGCGCGACGACGTGTTGGAGCCGCTCGCCACGACCCCGCTGCCGGGCAGTTGTTCCACGTTCGCCGTCGACGCCGCCCGCGACCTGGTCTACGCCGGGGTCAAGGGCGACCCGCCGGCGGTGCTGACCCTGCGCCTGGACCGCACCAGCGGCGTCCTGACCGAGATCGCCCGCCGCGCCGCCCCGGCCGCCCCGACGTACCTGACCCTGACCCCCGACGGCGGACTGCTGCTCGGGGCGTCCTATTCGGGCCACTGGGGCGGGGTGTGGCCCGTCGCCGACGGCCGACTCGGCGCCCCCGCCGACCACGTGAGCTTCCCGCGGCTGCACTGCGTGACGGTCTCCGGCGACGCCCGGCACGCCTACTTCGTGTCGCTCGGCGACGACCTCGTCGCCCAGTACGACCTGGCCCCGGACGGCGGCCTGACCCCGCTCGACCCGCCGACCGTCGCCGCGCCGGCGGGCAGCGGTCCGCGCCACCTCATCCTGGACGCCGCCGGGCGCGCCGCCTACCTGATCACCGAGTTCTCCGGGGAGGTCGTCCAGTTGGCCCGCGACGCGGCCGGACGCCTCGCGCCCGTGCAGGCGGCGACCATCTTCGACCCGGACGCCGGCCTGCAGCGCTCCCGCCTGGGCGCCGACCCGCGGGCCGAGAACCTGATCTGGGGGGCGGACGTCCACCTGGCGGGCGGCGGCCGGTTCGTGCTGGCCTCCGAACGGACGGCCGGCACGATCGCCACCCTCGCCGTGGACGCCGACGGCGGGCTCGGCGCGCTGGTCGCCCTGCGCGCCACCGAGGCCCAGCCGCGCGGGTTCGCCGTCACCGCAGACGGCTCGCGGGTCGTCGTCGTGGGCGAACTGGCCACCGACGCCGCCCTGTATCGCGTCGAGGACGACGGCTCGCTCAGCGACCTGCACCACGTGGACGCGGGCCGCGGCGCCAACTGGGTGCGGGTGCTCGAACCGACCCGCCCGGCCGAGCGCACGGCCACGGCGTCCGGGGAACCCGCGGCCACCGAACCCGACCTGGCCCGCCCGGCGCTGCAGCAGGCCGGCGACGCCATCATCGTGGTGAACACCCGCGGCATCATCCGCGAGTGGAACGACACCTGCGTCGCCCTCTTCGGCTTCACCGCCGAGCAGGCCCTCGGCCAGGACGTCAAGCTGATCATCCCCGAACGCCTGCGGGACGCCCACGACCGCGGCTTCCTGGCCGCCATGGAGGCGGGGCACCTGCGCTCCGACGGGCGTCCGCGTCGCACGAAAGGGCTGACGGCCGACGGCGGAACGGTCTACGTGACGATGTCGTTCGCGGTCGTCAACGACGACGAGGACGCCGTCCGCCCCGCGATCGGCTCGGTCGCCGTCGCCCGCACCGACCCGGAGCGCCCCGCGCACTGACCGTCGACCCCGTCCAGGATCAGCCGGACGCCGAAGGCGAAGGACGCCGCCGTGGCCGTCGCGCCCCGGTCCGGGTCCGGCTTGCCGAAGCGCTCCCACTCCAGGCGGGCCTGCTCCTGGGCGACGTGCCCCAGGATGAAGTGCACCAACGTGGACGCCGCGGCCTCGGCGTCCGTCTCGGACAGCCCGGCCCCGCGCAGGACGCCGGCGGCCGGGCCGGCGGCGTCCAGGTCGGCCAGGCCCATCGCCCGCGCGGAGGCCACCAGGTCGGCGGAGTCGCGGTGCCGCAGCAGGGCGGCCCGCAGGTCGGACGCCCACGCCGCCAGCCCGGACCGCCAGGGCCCGACCGGAGCGGGGACCGCGGCCAGGACGCCGTCCGCCACCCGGGCCAGCAGCGTCTGCTTGTTGGGCACGTGGTGGTAGAGGGCCCCGGCGCGCACCCCGAGGGCGTCCCCGAGGCGCCGCATGGTCAGGTCGGCCAGGCCGTACTCGTCCAGGAGTTCGACCGCCGCGGCCACCACGTCCTGCCTCGTCAACGACACGGGGTCACCCTAGCCCTGGGTCACCCCGCGGGCCGGTGAGCCCCGGGCGGGCCGCCCTGGGACGGGCCGGGTGGTGGCCCGGTTCGCCGAGGTTGGTCCGGTTTGCCGAGGTCGCAACCTCGGCGAGAACGAGCAACCTCGGCGAGAACGAGCAAACTCGGCCTGGTCAGCGCCGCCCGGCCGTGTCCAACACTGTGGCTGCACACTCAATCGACGACAGGCACCGCGCGCACGCTCAGCAACCCCATGACCCGCACCTTGAGTGCGCAGCCACAGTGTCGATCGGCACCGGCAGGCCGAGCATCACCCCGGCCGACCCCGTCGGGACCGAGGACCGTCCGGTTCGCCGAGGTGGCGAAGCTGCGCACGGATTGCCGCCAGATGGCTCCGGAGGTGCCGGAACGCCGATTTGGCGTAACTGAAGTCAATCCGTGCGCACCTTGTTCCGTCGCCGCCCGCATCAGCCTGCCCACCGGCCCAGTCCGCGGCCGCCGACGACCGAGCAGCCACAGCGGGCCGCCCGGGTGAGCAGGTGGGCGCCGCCGACATCAACCCGAACGGCGCACAGGGCCGAACGGGCGAAGTCGGTGAGCAGAAGCTCCTTGATGCCACGCTTCACGTGCCGGCCGGAGGCAGGAGCTATCCCCTTGTCGGCAAGGTGTAAGGGACCGGGTCAGGCGTCGGGGCTGCTGCCCGCGGCGTCCGGGTCGTTGGCGTCCGGGTCGTCGGCGTCCGGGTCGTCGGGGTCGAGGGTCTTGAGGAACTCCTCGGCGGCCTCGCCGATCTCGTCGGCGCTGGGCAACTCCTCCTCGGCGGCCGCCAACTCGCGTTCGCGGGTGAACTCGTCGAACTGCCGCTCCAGCGTGGCGACGTGCTCGGCCAGTTCTTCGGAGTTGTCGACCTGGTGCCCGATCTGCCCGCGGACGACGCCCGCGGCGACGGCCAACTGGATGGTCGGGATCGACAACGCCGACACCTCGCGCAGGCCGTCGACGAGGGCGATCGCGGCGTCCGGGAAGTCGTGCTCGGCCAGGTAGTGCGGCACGTGCGCGGTCAGGCCGACGACGTCGTGGCCGCCTTCGCCGAGCCGCTGGGCCAGCATCGCGGGGAACGAGGCACTCATCAGCACGGTGCCGAACATGGGCTTGTTGCCCGGGATCAGTTCCGGCGCGGACGCCCACCGCGACAGCCGGACGGGCCGGGTGTGCGGCACCGGCATCGGCATCGACTGGACGAGCACGGTGAGCTGGACGTCGTGGCGGTCGACGATGCCGGCGATGGCGTCGGCCACCTTCTCCCAGCGCAGGCCCGGCTCGGGGCCGGTGAGCAGCAGGAAGCCGGTGCCGCGGGCGTCCTTCAGTTCGTGCAGCGTGGGCGCGGGCGTCTGGTAGCCGGTGAAGTGGTCGCTGCTGAAGACGATGGTGGGGCGCTGGTCCCGGTAGGCGATGACCTCGTCGGCGTCGAACGCGCCCAACCTGTGGCCCGCCAGCGAGTTCAGCAGGTGGTCGTCGAGGAGGCGCTGCGCGTGTCCGGCGTCCAGGAACGAGCCCAGCGTGACGACCAGGGTGCGCGCACGCACCGTGCGCGGGTCGACGTGGCTCTCGTAGTCGAACAGGTGGGTCGGGTCGAGCATCAGTCCTCCTCCCGTCGGCGGCCGACGGATCATCCGGTGCAACGCGGACGAGTCCGGCGGCATTCCCGCCGCCCGGTCAGCGGACGGTGAGGCGGGCCTGCGTGGTGGCGCCCGCGGCGTCCGTCAGGGTGTAGACGACCGTGCCGCCGAGGCGGGCGTCCAGGAACTGCAGGGCGATCCGGCCGCTGGTGCCGACCGCGATCCGTTCGGTGCCGAAGCAGCCGTCGGCGGGGCGTCCCGTCGCCGGGCCGGGAGCCGCCGACGCGGCCGGGGCGGCCGCGGCGGTCGGGGACGCCGCCGGGGCCTCGTAGGTGGCCCCGCAGTCGGGCGTCTGGGTGCCGGCGGCCGAGGTCACCTCCAGGACGACGTTGAGCGAGGTGTCGTTGACAAGGGCGGACGCCAGCGTGACCGTCCCCGCGGGGGTGGTCGCGGACGACTCGGCGGTCCACAGGCGGGTTTCGAGCGCGCCCAGCGTGGGCGTGGACCACTGCAGGATCCGCCCGTCGGGGGCGAAGCGCCAGTCGGTCCAGGTGACGGGTGTCCCCCCGCCGACGCCCAGCGTGACCTCGCCGAGGTGCCGGTCGACGTTCACCGCCCAGGTGCCCGGGCTGGGCTTGCGGCGGGCGGGGTCGGCGGCCGCGAAGTCCGACTGGAACCGCAGGTAGCGCGCCGCCGGGGACCCGGGAACGACGTACGCCTCGGCGGCGGCCAGGTCGTCGGCCAGCACCGCGTCGGCGAACAGTCCGACGGCCGTCCAGTCGCCCGTGACCGACCCGGTGCCGCGCGCCGTCGGCGTCGTGGGGCCAGGGGCCGCGACCCGCGAGCACGCGGGCAACGCCAGCAGCGCCGCGATCAGGCCGGCGGCGACGAACGCGCGACCCCGACGAGAACGGCGGACGCCGCACGGGCGGGCGGGCAGCGAAGGGGAGGTCACGGCCCCGATGTTACGGGGAAAAGCCGTCGCGGGCTTGGCTCGCCATGCTTCCCGGTGTCCGCAGCTCAGCGCCCAAGGCGTCCGGCGAGCCCCGCGGCGACCTCGAGAACCAGCAGGGCGGCGAGGCGCACGGTGCGCCCATCCGGGCTGTCGGCGGTGGCGTCGACCTCGGCGATGTCGAAGCCCCGGACGCGGGGGTCGGCGGCGAGAAGGCGGGTGATGCGACGCAGCTCGTGCGCCGCGATCCCGCCCGGCACCGACGCGGGACAGGCCGGCGCGACCGCCCGGTCGCACACGTCGACGTCGAGGTCGACATGGATCGGGCCGCCCAGCGCGCCTGCGATGCCGAGGGCTTCCTGCGCGATGTCGGCGAGGGGTCGGTGATGCAGTTCGTCGCGGTGGATCACCGTGATGCCCCAGTCCTTCGCGCGCTCGCGGTAGACGCGGGAGTTGGCGAAGTCGGCGATGCCGATCTGCACGATGCGGCGCGGATCGAGGCCGGCCTCGACCAGGCGGCGGACGGGCGAGCCGTTCGAGCGCCCGTCGCGGAGGTCGTGGTGGGCGTCGAGCGTGATGAGCCCGGCGGTGTCGAGCGACTCCCGCGCGAGGCCGAGGACGGCGGGGACCGTGAGTGCGTTGTCGCCGCCGAGGGCGACCACGATGCCGGCGCGGGCGGCGAGCGACGCGATCAGGGCTGCGGCCTGGGCCTCGCCTTCCTCGGTGTCGGGGTCGGGTGCGTCGCCGGCGTCCACGATGGCCAGGGCCGCGTCGAGCACGAGTTCGGCCTCCCCGCCGCGTGCGCCGGGAGCCCCGGCGTCGACGACGTGGCTGGAGTAGCGGCGCAGGGCCTCGCGGATCGCGGCGGGGGTCTCGTGCGCGTGCGTGGGGGACAGCGAAGTGCGGCTCGTCGGGACGCCGATCACCGCGAGGTCGATCGGCGCGCCCGGCTGCGGGGGAGCCCAGTTGCCGGTGCGGGGCCAGGCGGGGTCGTGCGCCAATTCCATGCTGCCCATGATGTGCTCCCTGCGAAGCGTGCGGCGCCCGCGGCGGCCAATCGTCTGGGATACCGGACGAAACCGCGGCCGACTCTGTCGACGAGCGCGCGGCGATCGGGTGGAATCGGGGCCGTGGACAAGACCGTGACTCTGGGTGAGGGATCCCTCACCATCGCCGATGTCGTCTCCGTCGCCCGGGACGGAGCCCCCGTCGCCCTGGGGGCCGCCGCGCTGGGGCGGGTGGCGGAAAGCCATCGCATCATCGTCGGCCTCGCGAGCGACACGCGGCCCCATTACGGGGTCTCGACCGGTTTCGGCGCGCTCGCGAAGGTGCAGATCCCCGTCGAGAAGCGGCAGCAGTTGCAGCGCAGCCTGATCCGCTCGCACGCGGCCGGCACCGGCCCCGAGGTCGAGCAGGACGTGGTGCGCGCCCTCATGCTGCTGCGGCTGAAGACGCTCGCCAGCGGGCGCACGGGCGTGCGACCGGAGGTCGTCGAGACCTACGCCGCGATCCTGAACGCCGGCCTCACTCCGGTCGTGCACGAGTACGGCTCCCTCGGCTGCTCGGGCGACCTGAGCCCGCTCGCGCACTGCGCCCTGACCTTGATGGGGGAGGGGTTCGTGCGCACCGAGGCCTCAGCGGATCCGGTGCCCGCCGCGCAGGCGCTCGCGGCGCACGGCCTCGAGCCCCTGGTGCTCGCCGAGAAGGAGGGACTCGCGCTCATCAACGGCACCGACGGCATGCTCGGCATGCTGTGCCTCGCGCTCCACGACCTCGCCGGCCTGCTCAAGACCGCCGACGTCGCCGCCGCGGCGAGCGTCGAAGCCCTGACCGGCTCCGATGCCGTCTTCGCCGCCGACCTGCAGGCGCTGCGGCCGCACCCGGGGCAGGCGGCCGCGGCGTCCAACATGGCACGGATCCTGGCCGGCTCCGGGCTCATCCAACGCCCGGTCGACGGCGAGTTCACGCGGGTGCAGGACGCCTACTCGCTGCGCTGCGCCCCGCAGGTGCACGGGGCCGCGCGCGACACCGCCGACCATGCGGGGCGTGTGGCCGACATCGAACTGCGCTCGGCCATCGACAACCCCGTCGTGACGCTGGACGGCCGGGTCGAGTCGAACGGCAACTTCCACGGGGCGCCCGTGGCCTACGTCCTCGACTTCCTGGCGATCGCCGTCGCCGATCTCGCCAGCATCTCGGAGCGCCGCACCGACCGCTTCCTCGACGTCGCCCGCAACCACGGGCTGCCCCCCTTCCTCGCCGCCGATCCCGGTCTCGACTCCGGGCTGATGATCGCCCAGTACACCGCCGCGGGCATCGTCTCCGACCTGAAGCGCCTCGCCGTCCCCGCGTCGGTCGACTCGATCCCGTCGTCGGCCATGCAGGAGGACCACGTGTCCATGGGGTGGCACGCGGGCCGGAAACTGCGCCGATCCCTCGACGGACTCGCCCACGTGCTCGGCATCGAGTTGCTCGCCTCGACCCGCGCCCTCGACTTCCGTCGGATGGCCGGTGAGGGCAGCCCCGCTGCCGCCACGGCCGCGGTCCACGCGCTGTTCCGCAGCGCGATCCCCGCCCCCGACACGGACGCCCTTCTCTCGCCCACCATCGCCTCGGCGCACGATTTCGTGGCGTCGGGCGCCGTCGTGGAGGCGGTGGAAGCTGCCCTGCACGCCCCGCTGAGCTGATCGCCCCGTGGAGGTGCCGCCCGCGGACCGCGCGCGGCTGGTGAGGGCGGCCCGGGAGGCGGCGGGGACGCGCTTCCGCGGCTCAGACGATGCGCTTGCCCCCGCGCCACACGGCGGACGTGAGGGGCAGGCCCGGCCGGTAGGCGAGGTGGGTGACCGAGGGGGCATCGAGCACCTGCAGATCGGCGCACCCGCCGGGTCGGATCGCGCCGACCGCGCCGTGCTCCTGGCCGAGCGGGGTCACCCAGCCGTCCTCGTGCAGGCCCAGCGCGATCGCGCCGCCGAGGGTCGCGGCCCGCACCGCCTCCTGGACGGTGAGCCCCATCTGCAGCACGGCGGTCGCCACGCAGAAGCCCATCGAGCTCGTGTACGAGGTGCCGGGGTTGCAGTTCGAGGCGATCGCGAGCACGGCACCCGCGTCGATGAGCCGGCGCGCGGGCGCGAGCGGCATGCGGGTCGAGAGGTCGCAGGCCGGCAGGACGGTCGCGACCGTGCCGCGGGAGCCGCCGGCCCAGGATCCGGCCAACGCCTCGACGTCCTCGTCGGACAGGAAGCCGAGGTGGTCGACCGAGAGGGAGCCGCGGGAGACCGCGAGGCGGGCCCCGGGGCCATGGCCGAGTTGATTGCCGTGGACGCGCGTGGCGAGCCCCTTGGCGCGCGCGGCGTCGAGGACGCGGGCCGAGGCGTCCTCGTCGAAGGCCCCGGTCTCACAGAACACGTCGACCGCGCTCACCCAGGGGGCGACGGCGTCCAGCATCGGGCCGGTGACGAGATCGAGGTACGACGCCGGATCCGCGCCCGCGGGAACCACATGCGCGCCGAGGAACGTGACGGCGTCCGCGTGCGTGGCGGCGATGCGCGCGCTGCGCACCTCGTCCTCGACGGTGAGCCCATACCCGGTCTTCGTCTCGATCGTGGTCGTGCCGCCGCGCCGCGCCTCGGCGACGAGCCGGGCGAGATTGGCCTCGAGTGCGGCGTCCGACGCGGCGCGCGTGGCCTCGACCGTGACGTTGATGCCCCCCGCGGCATACGCCTCGCCGGCCATGCGGGCCTCGAATTCGGCGGTGCGGTCGCCGGCGAACACCAGGTGGGTGTGGGAGTCGACCCAGCCCGGCAGCACCGCCCGGCCGTCGGCGTCGAACCGGTCGTCGGCCGCGGGAGCGTGGGCGGCGGCCCCGACCCAGGCGATCCGCGACCCCTCCACCACCACGGCCGCGTGGCCGAGCCGGCCGCCGAGCCCCTCTCCGAGGGAGGCGTCGTTGGTCGTCAACTCGCCGATGTTCGTGATGAGCAGAGAGGTCATGCCGAAGTCCTCAGTCGATGGACGCCCGGACTACCAGGCCTGGTCGGTGTTGCGGATCACGGGCTCCAGGGGGACGCGCACGCCACGCTCCCTCGCGACGTCCACCGCACGCTGGTAGCCCGCGTCGACGTGGCGGAGGACGCCCATGGCGGGGTCGTTGGTGAGCAGCCGCTGCAACTTCTCGGCCGCGAGCGCGGTGCCGTCGGCCACGGAGACCTGGCCCGCGTGGATCGACCGTCCGATGCCCACGCCGCCGCCGTGGTGGATCGACACCCAGGTCGCCCCCGAGGACGCCGCGACGAGCGCGTTGAGCAGCGGCCAGTCGGCGATCGCGTCCGAGCCGTCGGCCATGGCCTCGGTCTCGCGGTAGGGCGAGGCGACCGAACCCGAGTCGAGATGATCGCGGCCGATCACGATCGGAGCCGAGAGCTTGCCCTCGGCGACGAGCTCGTTGAAGCGCACGGCGGCCTTCGCCCGCTCCCCGTAGCCGAGCCAGCAGATGCGCGCCGGCAGGCCTTCGAACTCGACGCGCTCCTGGGCGGCGCGGATCCAGCGGTGGAGGTGCTCGTTCTCGGGGAAGAGTTCGAGGATCGCCTCGTCGGTGACGCGGATGTCCTCGGGGTCGCCCGAGAGCGCCGCCCAGCGGAACGGCCCGAGGCCCTCGCAGAACAGCGGGCGGATATAGGCGGGCACGAAGCCGGGGAAGTCGAAGGCGCGGTCGTAGCCGCCCTTGCGGGCCTCGTCGCGGATGGAGTTGCCGTAGTCGAACACCTCGGCGCCCGCATCCTGGAACTCGACCATGGCCCGGACGTGCGCCGCCATCGAGACGCGGGCGTCGTGGGTGAAGGTCTCCGGGTCGGCCTGGGCGCGCTCGTGCCACTCCTCGATCGAGTAGCCGAGCGGCAGGTAGCTGAGCGGATCGTGGGCGCTCGTCTGGTCCGTGACGATGTCGATCGTGATCTCGCCGGCCCGGTGGCGGCGCAGGATCTCGGGAAAGACCTCGGCGGCGTTGCCGACCAGTCCGACCGACCAGCCGCGCGACTCGTCCTTGGCCTGCTGCACCGTGGCGAGCGCCTCGTCGAGGTCGGTCACCACCTCGTCGAGGTAGCGCTTGCCGGCCCGGCGGCGCAGACGGGTCTCGTCGACGTCGACGATGAGGCAGGCGCCGTCGTTGAGGGTCACGGCCAGCGGCTGGGCGCCCCCCATGCCGCCGCAGCCGCCGGTCAACGTGATGGTGCCGGCGAGGGATCCTCCGAAGCGCTTGCGGCCGACCGCCGCGAATGTCTCGAAGGTGCCCTGCAGGATGCCCTGCGTGCCGATGTAGATCCACGAGCCGGCCGTCATCTGCCCGTACATGATGAGGCCCTCGGCCTCGAGCCTGCGAAACTCGGGCCAGGTCGCCCAGTCTCCGACGAGGTTGGAGTTCGCGATGAGCACCCGCGGGGCCCACGTGCTGGTGCGGAGCACGCCGACGGGCTTCCCCGACTGGACGAGCAGGGTCTCGTCGTCGGCGAGGTCGCGCAGGGTGTCGACGATGGCGTCGAAGGCCGCCCAGCTGCGGACGGCGCGGCCGGTGCCGCCGTAGACGACGAGGTCGTCGGGACGCTCCGCCACCTCGGGGTCGAGGTTGTTCATGAGCATGCGCAGGGGAGCCTCGGTCTGCCAGCTCTTGGCGCTGAGCATGGTGCCGCGGGGGCTCTTGACGGGGCGGGCGCCGGGGAGTGCCATGTCGAGGATCCTTTCGCGGGGAACACCGGTGCGTCGTGCTCGGGACAACCTGGATGCCACCCCATTGCATCGCGCGGCGGCTCGAGCGGCAACGGGCCAGGGGTGGCTCGTGTCCGGTATCCCAGGCCGAGGGGTCGCGCAGGCGTTGGGCGAGGAGCCCGCCCAGCTCAGCGGTTCCTAACGGACGACCGGGTACCCCGCGGCCTGCCAGGCGCCGATCCCGCCGCTCAGGTGCGCGGCCTGGGTGATCCCGACGGCCTGCATCTTGGCCAGGGCCGTCGCCGAGCGGTTGCCCGAGCGGCAGTAGACGGCGTACGTCGCATCCTTGGCCAACCCGGCGAGCTGGGCGTCGAAGTCGGCGGCCTGCACGTCGATGTTGCGGGCGTTCTGCAGGTGCCCCGCGGCGAACTCGGCCGGGGTGCGCACGTCCAGCACGATCACGCCCGGCTGCGCGACGAGGTCCGCGAACTCCTGCGCGGTGCGGTCCCGCTTGAGTTGCGGGGCGCCGGCGGCCGCGGGGGCGGTGGTGCCGCCCGGCGCGCTCGTGACGGCGGGGCTGCAGCCCGCGAGCAGCGCGGCCGCGAGAACGAGGGGAGCGAGTCGACTCAGTTTCACCACGCCAGCATACCCCACGGGGTATATTGAGGACGCCGCCCCGCCCGTCCGCCGTCGGTCGGGCGCCGGCCCCGAGCAGGAGGTCACGATGCCCCAGAACACCCCCGGACGCCCCACCCCCCGCCCGATCGCCGCCGGCGTGGTGCTGGCCACGACCGGCGCCCTGGTCGCCGCGGTGCTCGCCGGCCTGGCCAAGGGGCTGGCTTCGCTGAAGAAGTAGCGGCCGCTCGCGCGGACCGCCCACAGCCCCGCCCGCTCAGCCGAGCGCGGCGCGCACCTTCGCTGCAACGGTGCCGCCGTCGGCGCGACCGGCGGCCTCGGCGTTGACGGCCTTGATGACCTGCCCCAGCTGCTTCATCGTGGGCTGCTCGCCGAGGGCCGCCGCGGTGGCGGCGACGGCGGCCGCGACGAGGGCGTCCAGTTCGGCGTCCGTCAGCCGGGCCGGCAGGTAGGTCTGCAGCAGGTCGGCCTCGGCCAACTCCTTGGCCGCCAACTCGGGACGGTGGCCGGCCTCGTACGCCTCGGCGGAGTCCTTGCGCTTGTTGACCTCGCTGGTCAGCACCCGCAGTTCGTCGGCCTCGGTCAACTCGCGGGCGACCTTGCCGGCGACCTTCTCGTTCTTGAGGGCGGCGATGGCCATGCGCAGCGTGCCGACCCGGTCTTTCTCGCCGGCCTTCATCGCGGCCCTCATGTCGTCGGTGATGCGCGCCTCGAGCGGTCCCATGTGCCTCGTCCTCTCACCCGGACCGCCCCCGTGGCCGGCCCGCTCCCGCCTGTCGGTGGGGCGTCCTATTGTCGCATGCGTGACCGCACGCCTCTTCACCGCCCTCATCCCGCCCGCCGACGTCGTCGAGAGGCTGGAGGATTTCGTCGAGCCCCGTCGCGACGCCGACCCGCAACTGAGGTGGACGGCGGCGTCCTCGTGGCACGTGACCACCAGCTTTCTGGCCTCGGTGGCGGCCGACCGCCTCGACCGGCTGATCGAGAACCTGGCTGAGGCGGCCGCCCGGTCGACGCCGCTCACCGTCCGGCTGGGCGGCGCCGGGGCCTTCCCGAACCCGTACGAGGCCCGCCTGCTGCACCTGGCGGCGTCCGCGACGCCCGAGGGCGAACTCGACCGGCTCGCCGCGGGGTGCCGGCGCGCGGCGTCCCGGGCGGGGGTGCAGGCCGACGGGGCCCGGTTCGTGCCGCACCTGACGCTGGCGCGCCTGCGGCGTCCGGCCGAGGCGACCCGCTGGCTGCGCATCCTGGACGCCGCCCCGCCGCTGACGTTCACGGCGAACGCGCTGGCGCTCGTCGAGTCGCACCTGAACGACCCGGCCCACCGCTACGAGATCGTGGAATGGTTCGACCTCGGGGGCGTCCGGGGGGCGGGCTATTCTGCTGCCGACACCGAGGTTTAGGGAGATCAATGGGCCACCGACTGGAAACCCTCACCGTCCACGCCGGGCAGGTGCCGGACGCCACGGGCGCGCGCGCGTTGCCGATCCACCAGACCACGTCGTTCGTGTTCGAAGACACCGAGCACGCCGCCGACCTGTTCGCGCTGCGCAGGCCCGGCTACATCTACACGCGCATCATGAACCCGACGCAGAACGCGTTCGAAGAGCGCGTCAACGCCCTCGAGGGCGGGGTCGGGGCGCTGGCGACGGCGTCCGGGGCCGCGGCCATCACCTACGCGGTGCTGAACCTCGTCGAGGCGGGCGACAACATCGTGGCGACGTCGGCGCTGTACGGGGGCACGTTCGCGCTGTTCGCGCACACGCTGCCCCAGTACGGCATCGAGACCCGCTTCGTCGACCCCGACCGCCCCGACGACCTGGCGCGCCACGTCGACGACCGCACGAAGCTCGTCTTCGGCGAGACGATCAGCAACCCCAGCCTCAACGTGCTCGACCTCCAGGCCTGGGCGGACGCCGCACACGCGCTCGGCCTGCCGCTGCTGGTCGACAACACCGTGCCCACGCCCTTCCTGTGCCGGCCGTTCGAGTTCGGCGTCGACGTCGTGGTGCACGCCGCCACCAAGTACATGGGCGGCCACGGCACCAGCATGGGCGGCGTCATCGTCGACTCGGGCCGGTTCGACTGGGCCGCGCACGCCGAACGGTTCCCCAACCTCACCGGCCCCGATCACGCCTACCACGAGACGGTGTGGACGCAGGCCGCGGGGGCGGCCGCCTACATCGTGCGGGCGCGCACGGTGCTGCTGCGCAACACGGGCGCGGCCCTGGCGCCGCTCAACGCCTGGCTGCTGATGCAGGGCCTCGAGACGCTGCACCTGCGCATGGAACGGCACTGCAGCAACGCCCGACGCGTCGCCGAGTACCTCGCCGGCGACCCTCGGGTGGCGTGGGTGAACTACCCGGGGCTGCCCGACAACCGCTACCACGAACGAGCCACGCGCGTCCTCACGGGCGGCTTCGGGGGGCTGGTGTCGTTCGGCCTGAAGTCGGGGCGCGACGGCGGGGCGTCCTTCATCGACGCCCTCACGCTGTTCAGCCACCTGGCCAACATCGGGGACGCCAAGTCGCTCGCCATCCACTCCGCGACGACCACCCACTCGCAGCTGACCGCCGACGAACTGGTCGCGGCCGGCGTCTCGCCCGAGATGGTGCGGCTGTCGATCGGCATCGAGCACGTCGACGACCTGATCGCCGACCTCGACCAGGCGCTCGGGGCGCGCTAGGCGTGCGCCACGACCCAGGATCGGTGGGGTTCGTCGAGACCCGTCAGGTCCGGCTCTTCACCCCCGACGAGCCGCTCGCGCTGGCGTCCGGACGGGTGCTGGCCCCGGTCGACGTCGCCTACGAGACCTACGGGCGGCTCAACGCCGACCGGTCCAACGCGGTGATGATCTGCCACGCGCTCACCGGGGACGCCCATGCCGCCGGCTGGCACGCCGGCGAGAAGGGGCCGGGCTGGTGGGACAACCTCATCGGCCCCGGCAAGCCGCTCGACACCGACCGGCTCTACGTGATCTGCGCCAACCTGATCGGCGGCTGCCGGGGCAGCACCGGCCCCTCGTCGATCGACCCGGCGACCGGCAAGCCGTACGGGCTGGAGTTCCCGCTGCTCGCGATCGCGGACTTCGTGGAGGTGCACCGCGCCCTGCTGCGGCACCTCGGGATCGCGCGCCTGCTGGCCGCGGTGGGCGGGTCGATGGGCGGCATGCAGGCGCTGGAGTGGTCGCTGAGCCATCCCGACGAGATCGGGCACGCCGTGATCATCGCCGCGTCGTCGCGGCTCACCGCCCAGAACATCGCCTTCTCCGCGGTGGGGCGCCGCGCGATCATGGACGACCCGCACTTCCTCGGCGGCGACTACGACGCGGCCGGGGTGAGCCCCGACGTGGGCCTGTCCATCGCCCGCATGATGGCGCACATCACCTACCTGTCGGAGGACGCCTTCACCGAGAAGTTCGGGCGGTCGCCGCAGAACGGTCAGCGCTCGCCCGGCTTCGGCATCGACTTCGCCGTCGAGAGCTACCTCGACCACCAGGCGGAGGTGTTCCTGGAGCGGTTCGACGCCCTGTCCTACCTGTACCTGACCCGGGTCATGGACTACTTCGACCCGTTCGCCGACCACCCGCTGCCGCGCCTGAAGCGTCCGGTGCGCTACCTGGTGCTGTCGTTCGACACCGACTGGCGGTTCTCGACGGAGCACTCGCGGCGCATCGTCCGGCACCTGGAGGGCGCCCGCTACCCGGTGACGTTCCGCGAGATCACCTCGCCCTGGGGCCACGACTCGTTCCTGCTGGTGATCGACGCGTACCACGCCACGCTGCGGGCCTTCTTCGACCGCGCGTTGGAGGTGGGGTCATGACGGCGTCCCGGTGGACCAGCGGCCCGCTCCGCGCCGACCTGCGCCTGGTGGGGGAGCAGGTTCCCCCCGGCGCCCGCGTCCTCGACCTCGGGTGCGGATCGGGATCCCTGCTCGCCTGGCTGATGGCCGAGCGCGACTGCACCGGCACCGGCGTCGAGATCGACCCCGAGAAGGTGCTGCGGGCGATCCGGCGGGGCGTCCCCGTCATCGAGCTGGACGTCGACCGCCAACTCGCCGAATTCGGCGACGAGTCGTACGACGTGTGCGTCCTGTCGCGCACGATCCAGACGATCCAACGGCCGGAGCACGTGCTGCGCGAGATGTCCCGGATCGCCCACACGCTGGTGGTGTCCGTCCCGAACTTCGGCTGGTGGGGACACCGCCTGCGCCTGCTGCGCGGCCGCATGCCCATGTCGAAAGAACTGCCGCACAAGTGGTACGACACCCCGAACATCCGGCACACCACCCTGGTGGACCTGGAGAAGCTGTTCGAGGCGCTCGAGTTGCGCATCGTGCACCGGTTCACGTTCACCGAGACCGGACGCCGCCTGCACATGCAGGGCGCCCAGGCGAACCTCACCGCCGGGGCCGCCGTCTACGTGCTGCGTCCCGAGTAGGGCTCAGCCGGCCAGCGCGGCCAGGATCCGGTCGGCGGCGCCCCCGAGCCCGAGTTCGGCCGCGAGGGCGGCGAACCGGTCGGGGTCCCGGGGCGTCCGCGGACGGGTCAGGTCGACGTCCGGCAGGGCCACGTCCCGCTCGCAGGCCACCACGAGGGACGCCGCCCCGAGATAGTCCACGTTGGCCGCGATCGCCCGCTGCACGGCCGGGGACAGGGCGTCCAGGTGGGCGATGATGCCCTCCACCGAACCGAACCGGGCCAGCAACGAGGCAGCCGACTTCTCCCCGACGCCCTTCACGCCCAGCAATCCGTCCGAGGCGTCGCCCCGCAGGGTCGCGAAGTCGACGTACTGGGCGCCCAGGACCCCGTAGCGCTCGGCCAGCCAGACATCGGTCACGCGTTCGTGCCGGGCGACCCCGCGCGCCACGTACAGCACGCGGACGCCGCGGGCGTCGTCCACGAGTTGGAACAGGTCGCGATCGCCGGTCACCACGTCGACGGGCCCGGACGCCCGGGTCGCCAGCGTCGCCAGCACGTCGTCCGCCTCGAAGCCGTCCGCGCCGACGACGGGGAGCCCCAGGGCGTCCAGCACGTCGAGGATCAGCGGCACCTGGACGCTGAGGTCCTCGGGCAACTCCTCGACGTAGGCGGCCCGCGCCGACTGCGTCGACACCGGCGCCGTGCCCAGCCGGTGCGCCTTGTAGGACGGCACCAGGGCCACCCGCCAGGCGGGCCGCCAGTCGTTGTCCCAGCAGCAGGCCACCCGCTCCGGGCGGTAGTCGGCGATGAACCGGGCGAGGAAGTCGAGGAGCCCGCGGACGGCGTTGACCGGGCGTCCGTCCACGGCCCGGAACGTCGCCGGCACGCCGTAGAAAGCCCTGAAATACAGGGACGCCGTGTCAAATAGCAGCGAATTCTGCGCTTCCATGGCGGTCATCGTGGCACAGTTGGCGTATGGAAAGCACGGACCAGAAGATCTTGGGGCTCCTGGCACGCGACGGGCGGATGTCCTACACCGACATCGGGCGCGAGACCGGGCTGTCGACGTCGGCGGCCCAGCAGCGGGTGCGGCGCCTGGAGCAGCGGGGCGTCATCACCGGCTACCGCGCGATCGTCAACCCCGAGTTCCTGGGCAAGACGCTGACCGCGTTCGTCGAACTGCGGGCCATGGACCCCTCGCTCGACGAAGAGGTGCCCGCCCGCGTCGCCGATCTGCCCGACGTCGTCTCGTGCTTCTCGGTCGCCGGCGCGGCGTCCCACGTGCTGATGGTGCAGGTGGCGTCGCCGGGCGACTTGGAGGTCCTGCTCAGCCAGATCCGCCAGTCGGCCCACGTGTCGACGACGACGACGCTGGTCCTGTCGGTCCCGTTCCACGACCGGTCGCCCGTCTGACGCCCGCGCCCGACAGGCGTCCCCTCAGTCGGCCGGACGCCCCAGGCGGGCCAGCAGCAGCGCCTCGGCGACGGCGGCGCGTTCGAAGTCGCCGAGATCCACGGACTCGTCCAGGCCGTGCATCCGCGAGTCGGGGTCGACGATGCCCGTCAGCAGCACCGCCGCCTGCGGGAACCGCGCCATCAGGTCGCCCGCCAGCGGGATGGACCCGCCCATGCCGATGAACACCGGTTCCACGCCCCAGCTGTCCCGCAGCGCCCCGAGCGCCTCCTGGGCGAACCGGTTGTCGAAGTTGAGCAGCGCCCCCGCCGCACCGGTCGACTCCCCGAACGACACCCGCGCCCCGAACGGCGCGTGCTTCAGCAGGTGGGTCTTCAGGGCGTCCAGGGCGGACGCCGCGTCCTGCGTCGGCGGGATCCGCAGGCTCACCTTGGCCCGGGCGGCCGGCACCAGGGTGTTGGACGCCCCCTCGACGCCCGGGGCGTCCAGGCCGATGACGGTGACGGCGGGGAGGCCCCACAGGCGCTCGACGGCCGAGCCGCGGCCGATGAACGAGACGCCGTCCAGGAGGCCGGACTCGGCGCGGAGCCGGTCCTCGGGGTAGTCGAGGTCCGCGACCGGGGTGGGGGCGAGCCCCTCGACGGTGACCGCACCGTCGGCGTCCCACAGGGTGGCCAGCAGGCGGCAGAGGGTGGTGAGCGCGTCGGGCACCAGCCCGCCGTACTGCCCGGAGTGGACGGCATGGTCGAGCGTCCGCACCTCGACGACCGTGTCGACCAGGCCGCGCAGCGATGAGGTGAAGGCGGGGCGTCCGACCGCCCAGTTGCCGGAGTCGAGCAGCACGAAAGCGTCGGCGGCCAACTCGGGCCCGAACGTGTCGAGGAAGGCCCCCATGCTGGGGGAGCCGATCTCTTCCTCGCCCTCGACGAAGAGGGTGACGCCGACGTCGGGACGCCCCCCGAGGGCCCGCAGGGCGGCCAGGTGCACCGCGATCGCACCCTTGTCGTCGACGGCGCCGCGGCCGTAGAGGCGTCCGTCGCGTTCGACCAGGGCGTACGGGTCGGACGCCCACTGGTCGGCCACGCCGGTGGGCTGGACGTCGTGGTGGGCGTACAGGCAGACGGTCGGCGCCCCCGGCGGGGCGGGGTGGTGGGCGATCACGGCCGGACGCCCGCCCGCGGCGACGACCCGCACGTCGTCCCAGCCGAGGCCGCGGATCAGGTCGGCCACCGCCTCGGCGGACGCCTGCACGTCGGGGGCGTGCTCGGCCGCCATCGACACGGACGGGATCGCCACCAGGCGGGACAGGTCCGCCAGGGCGCGGGGGAGTTCGCGCGCCACGGCCGCACGCGTCGCTTCGACATCGCTCATGGGCCGAACCTAGCGTGTCGGCGCGGGTGGCTACCCTTCATCGGGTGAGCACCACGACCGCAGCGCGCCCCCCCGGCGCCCCCGCGCCGGCCCGGGCGGGGCGCGCGACCCCCGTCCCGTGGACGCTGCTGCTGCCGTTCGCCCTGGGCGGGGGCCTGCTGGCGTCGCTGGCCTACCCGACGACCGGGTGGTGGCCGGTGCTGTTCGTGGCCGTGGCGGTCCTGGCGCGGGTGATCGCCCTGGCGAGCCGCGCCGCCACCGCGGTGCTGCTGGGGCTGGCGTACGGGCTCGCCTTCAACCTCACCACCCTCAGTTGGCAGGCGATGGTGCAGGTGTCCTCCTACCTGGGGCTCGCCGTCCTCGAGGCCCTCTTCTTCGCCCTCCTGGGCGGGCTGCTGTTCGCCGTGCGCCACGTGCGGTGGGCCCCGGTGGCGTCCGCGGCGGTGTGGGTGGCGGTCGAGGCGCTCCAGGCGCGGTTCCCGTTCGGCGGCTTCGGCTGGACGAAGCTGGGCCACGCCATGATCGACACCCCCCTGGCCGGGTTCTTCCCCCTGCTGGGCAGCCCGTTCGCGACGTTCGCGGTGGCGCTGCTGGGTCACCTCGCCGCGTGGTCGCTGACCGGACGCCGCCCGGCCCGCCTGCTGGTCACGGCGGCGACGGCGGTGACCGTGTTCGCGGCCGGCGCGGCCGGCACGTGGCTGCCCGCAGCGCCGGCGTCCGGCACCCTCGACGTCGGCTGGGTGCAGGGCGGGGCGTCCGGCGAGGGGTTCTACGGCATCGGGGCCCCGGGTGAGACGGGCCGCAACCACGCGGCCCAGACCGCGCGCCTCATGGCCCGCGTCGACGCGGGCGAGGTGCCGCGTCCCGACTTCATCGTCTGGCCCGAGAACGGCACGGACGCCGACCCGCTCCTCGACCCGGCCGCGAACGCCGTCCTCGCGAACGCCGTGGCGGAGGCGGGCGTCCCGATCCTGGTCGGCACCCCCACGTCCGGCCCGGGCGCCGGCGAGCGGCAGACCACCGCCTTCTGGTGGACCAACGCCGGCGTCGAGGCCCGCTACGACAAGCGCAACCTGGTGCCGTTCGGCGAGTGGATCCCGCTGCGGGAGATCCTGCTGCCCCTGCTGCCGATCCTGTCGGTGGTCGGCGACCAGGCCATCCCGGGGGTCGGCCCGGGGGTGCTGCACGTCATCGGACCGGACGGCCGCCCCCTGGCCGTCGGCATCGCGCTCTGCTACGAGGTGGCGTTCTCGCAGACCATGCACGAGGCCGTCACGGCCGGCGCCGAGGTGATGATCGTGGGCTCCAACAACGCGATGTTCCAGGGCAGCCCCCAGATCGACCAGCAGTTCGCCATCACGCGCGTGCGGGCCGCCGAGGTGCGCCGGCAGATCCTCGTCGTCACCACCTCGGGCGTGACCGGCCTGATCGACGAGCACGGCCGGGTGACGATGCAGGCCCCCGACCGGGTGGGGGCTTCGGGCGTGGTCACCCTCGACCGGACGACCGCGCGCACCCCCCTGCTGCTCGGCGGCTGGGTCGCCGAGTACGTCCTCGCGGCCGCCGGGCTCGCGGCCGCGGCCCTCGCCGGGTTCGGTGCCGTCCGCCGGCGTGGGGGACAATGGGCGGGCGGCCCGGCCCGACAGCCCGACGCGACGCCGCACGACGACCACGATGAAGAGAGAGACGATGCCTGACCGCACCCCGCTCGACCGGGTCCTGGTGATCATCCCGACCTACAACGAGATCGAGAACCTCGACCTGATCACCGGACGCCTGCGCGCGGCCGTGCCGCACGTCGACCTCCTCATCACCGACGACAACTCACCCGACGGCACCGGCCGCCGCGCCGACGAGTTGGCGGCGGCCGACGACCACATCAAGGTGCTGCACCGGCAGGGCAAAGAGGGCCTGAGCGCCGCCTACCTGGCCAGCTTCCGGTGGGCGCTCGCCCATGACTACGACGTGATCGTCGAGTTCGACGCCGACGGCTCCCACCAGCCGGAAGAGCTCCCGCGCCTCCTCGCCGCCCTCGCCGACGCCGACATGGTCAAGGGCTCCCGCTGGGTGAAGGGCGGCCGGGTCGTGAACTGGCCCAAGTCCCGCGAGCTGCTGTCCCGCGGCGGCAGCCTCTACACCCGCCTCCTGCTCGGCCTCCCCGTCAAGGACGTGACCGGCGGCCTGAACCTGTTCCGGGCCGACACCCTGCGCGCCGTCATCGACGAGGTGGACGCCGCGGGCTACGGCATCCAGCGCGACCTGACCTGGCTGGCCCACCGCAAGGGGTTCCGCATCGTCGAGGTGCCCATCACCTTCGTCGAGCGCGAGCGGGGGCAGTCGAAGCTGGGCCGCGACGTCTTCGTCGAGGCCCTGCGGCGCACCACCCAACTCGGGCTCGCCCACCGCGGCGCCCAACTCCGCGCCGGGGCGACGGGCGCCGCCGACCTGGCGGTCGCCGCCGCGAAGACCGCCGCGCGCACCGTCTCCGACGTGACGAAGGGCAGGCACGAGCAGGCGTGAAGAAGTCCACGTGGGTGTGGCTCGGCGTGCTCGCCCTGGCGATCGCCGAGCTGACGTTGCTGTCCGCGGCGGGCCGCGCCATCGGCGTCCTGCCGTTGCTGCTGGTGCTGACGGTCGAGGCGATCGTCGGCGGGGTGCTGCTGCGGCGGGAGGGCGCGAAGGCGTGGGCGTCGGTGCGTTCGGCCCAGCAGGACCCCGAGAAGGTGGGGCAGACGCTCTCCGACGCCGGGCTGGTTCTGGTCGGGGCGCTGTTGCTGATGCTGCCGGGGTTCCTGTCGGACGCCCTCGGCCTGCTCTTCCTGCTGCCGCCGACGCGCCGGCTGGCCCGGCGCGGCCTCATGGGCGTGTTCCGGGCGTTGACGCGCCGCTACCGCGACCAGGCCGACCTGCTCACCGCCAAGACCGACCGGGGCCGCGTCGTCGAGGGCGAGGTCATCGGGCAGCGGCGTCCGGACGCCGGCGGCCCCGGCGCAGCCCCGGGGACCCCGCCGCCCGGCGGCCTCGTGATCCGCGGCGAGATCGAGGACTGACCCGCCCGGCGCTCAGCGGGCCGGGCTCACTGGTCCTTGCGCAACTCCTCCAGGCGTTCGGCCAGGATCTCTTCGAGTTCAGGGATCGAGCGCCGCTCGCGCAGCATGTCCCAGTGGGTGCGGACGTGCTTGAGTTCCTTCGCCGGGGGCAGGACGCCGTCGGCGCGCAGCGCGATCTTGCCGCACTTGGAGCACTCCCACTCGGTGGGCAGCTCCGCCTCTTCCGCGAAGGTGAGCGTGAAGTGGTGCCCGTTGGGGCAGTCGAACGAGAGCTGCAGCCGGGCGGCCAGCTCGACCCCGGCGCCGTCCGCGAGGCTCTTGTTGCCCAGCCCGTGGCCCCGCAGTGACTTGTCCGCCATCAGATTCCTCCGTCTTCTCCGTGCCGGTGCAACGCCCCGCGGACGCCGTTTGTTCCCTCAGCGACCCCAGAGTCCCCGCTCGGTCAGCACGTCCTTGAGGAGGGCCACCTCGTCGCTGACCAGGCCGTCGACCCCGAGGTCGATGAGGCGGTGCATCGCGGCGGGGTCGTTGACCGTCCATACGTGGACGACCCGGCCCGCCCGGTGCGCCGCCCGGATCAGGGCCCGCGACACCAGCCGAACCCCGGTCCGTTCCTCGTGCTCGGGGATCTGCAGCGCCTGGCCGCCGGGCGCGGCGACCCGGCGGACGCCGTAGCCGAACGCGTACCAGGCCACCCCGAGCGGGTCGACCGACGTGGCCACCAGGCCCCCGGCGAGCCGCCGGAACGCCCGCAGGCGCCGCGAGCTGAACGACCCGACGCACACCCGGTCCTGGGCGGCGTGCCGGGCCAGGGTGCGCGCCAGGGGGACGACCGCGGCGTCCGCCTTGATGTCGAGGTTGATCCGGGCGTCCGGGAAGGCGTCCAGCACCTCGTCGAGGGTGGGGATGGGTTCGCGGCCGCCGATCCGCGCCTGCCGCACAGCGGACCACGGCAGGGCGCCGACCGCACCCGCGGCGTCCGTCACCCGTTCGAGCCGTTCGTCGTGGAAGGCGATCAGGACGCCGTCGGCGGTGGCGTGCACGTCGGTCTCCAGGTGGGTGTACCCGAGGTCGACGGCCGAGGCGAACGCGGCCAGCGAGTTCTCGACGTCGGCGCCGGCCGCGGTGCCGCCGCGGTGGGCGAGGGCGCAGAATCCGGGGGGGAAGTACGGGTGGTCGGTGGCGCGCACGCCCCCCACGGTAGCCGCCGGCCCAGAAGGCCCCCACCCGGCCCCCGGCCGGTGCGGGAGCGGCCTCCCGGAGGGGGCACAATGGTGCGCCGTGACCAAGATCGTCTCCATCCAGTCCCACGTCGCGTACGGGCACGTCGGGAACAGCGCCGCCCAATTCCCGCTGATGCGGATGGGGTGTGAGGTGATCCCCGTGCTGACGGTGCACTTCGCCGCCAGCACGATCTACGGGCCGCCGCGCGGCCCGCTGCTGACGCCCGACCAGGTCGGCTCCGTGGTGGACGGCATGAACGACCTCGGGTTCCTGCACGACGTGGACGCCGTCCTGTCCGGGTTCCAGGGCGCGCCGGCGATGGGGGCCCGGATCCTCGAGTCGGTGCGCACCGTCCGCGCCAGCAGCCCGGACGCCCTCTACTGCTGCGACCCGGTGATGGGCGACGTCGGCCGGGGCTTCTTCGTGATGCCGGGCATCCCGGAGTTCATCCGCGACCAGGTCGTCGCCGAGGCCGACATCGTCACCCCGAACCACTTCGAGCTCGACTACCTGACCGGCCGCGAGACCCGCACGCTGGCCGACATCGTGGACGCCGCCCGCGCCCTGCGCGAGCGCGGCCCCGACGTGGTCGTGGTGACGTCGGCGGTCGCCACCGACGCGTCGCCCGACGAACTGCACATGCTGGCCGTCGACGGGCAGGGCGCCTGGCTGGTGACCACCCCCAAGCTCGACCGGCTGTTCACCGGCTCCGGCGACGTCACCTCCGCCGTCTACCTGCACCACCACCTGCGCTCCGGAGTGGCCGAGGCGCTCGGCCGCACCGCCGACATCGTCTACGGGCTGCTCGCCCGGACGGCCGAGCTGGGCACCCAGGAGCTGGCGCTGGTGGCCGCCCAGGACGAGTTCGTCCACCCCACCCACCACTTCGAGGTGCAGCGGCTCGCCTAGGGTGGTCCCGGGTCGCCGGCCGCGCCATGCGAGGATGACCCCATGGTCAGGGGGAATGCTGCACAGGCCGCGGCGCTGGTCGCTGTGGCCGCGGTGACGATGGCCGGCTGCTCGGCGCCGACCCCGTCAGCCCGTCAGGCAGTGACCGTCTGGCCCACCGCCACCACGCCCACGATCGGACAGTCGCCCCCGGCTCCGGCCGCCCCGCAGACCACCCAGGCCCGGCCCGCGCCCGTCGTCGCGGCGCCGATCACCGCCGACCAGATGCTCGACGCGCCGGTCCCGTCGTTGTGCGACCACCCGGCCGGACGCCTCGTCGGCGGCACGCTCCCCGCCGTCCAGCACGTCGAGATCAACGAGCAGGACGGCGCGTGGCGGACCGAGCAATTCGCGTCGTGGACGGCGCCCGACGGCTCACCCGTGGCGGCCCTGGCGTTCAACTGCAACCACGGCGGCGTCGGCTGGCCGGACCGCATCGTCTTCTACGGTCCGGGTCCCGTCGTGCTCGCGGCGGTCGACGTCTCCGACCTCACCCACGGCTCCCGCGAGCAGATCCGGCGGCTGCGGGTCGACGGCGACGGCGTCCGGGTCGAGGTGGCGGGCATTCGGGAACAGGGCGAATGCGAGGCGTGCGCCTCCGGCGACGCCGTCCTGCGTTACCGCTGGACCGGGACCGAAGCCCGGGGCAGCGTGGTGACGCGCTACTCCGCAGCCGAGGCCGCCAAGAAGGCCGTCGCGGCCGGCTATCGGGGCGACTCCGCCGAGATGGATCGGCTGTTCACGGGCAGCGCCCGCTCCCAGGCCCAGTACTTGAAGGTGCGCCCGGGCGAATCCTGGGTGTTCCAACACTGCCAGCCGTCGACCACCGCTCCCGGCGACTACGAGTGCGTGTTCGACCTGCAGGGCGGCGGCCGCACGTCCGGGGCGTTCCCCACCCTGACCAAGACCGGCTATGCCACCTGGCAGGTGACGCAGCTCCAGTTCGAGGGCGAGTGACGGAGAAGTGCGAGACGTGCGGGCAGCGCTGGCTTCCGTACCGCGGCGCGTAGCCGCTCCGCATCCTGGAGTTCGCTCCCCCTGTAACCGGAGCCGATGGAGGAAATCGGAGCGAATGGGCGATCCCCCGGCTTCCACGTGCGAATCGGGACCCGTACATGGGGCCAAGGTCGCACGTGGGGGCCGCCAGGGAACCCGAACCCGCGACGGCGTCAGCCGGCGAACCTTCCCTACCCGACGAACGTCTCGATGCGCGCCCCGAGTTCGTTGAGGCGGTTGGCGAGGTCTTCGTAGCCGCGGTTGATCACGTACACGTCGCGCAGCACGGTCGTGCCGGACGCCGCGAGCGCGGCCAGCAGCAGGCACACGGCGGGGCGCAGGGCCGGCGGGCAGAACATGTCCCGCGGACGCCAGCGCGTCGGCCCTTGCACCAGCAGCCGGTGCGGATCGAACAGTTGGGTGTTCGCGCCGAGCTTGCTCAGCTCCATCAGGTGAATCGCCCGGTTCTCGTACACCCAGTCGTGGATCAGCGTCTGCCCGTCGGCGACCGCGGCGATCACGGCGAAGAACGGCAGGTTGTCGATGTTGAGGCCCGGGAAGGGCAGCGGGTGGATCTTGTCGGACGCCGCGCGCAGGTGGCTGGGCCGCACCGTCACGTCCACCAGGCGCGTCTGGCCGTTCTCGGCGACGTACTCGGGCGACAGGGTGTAGTCGAGGCCCATCTCTTCGAGGATCGCCAACTCGATCTCGAGGAACTCGATCGGGGCCCGCTGGATCGTCAGCTCGGAGTTCGTGACGATCGCCGCGGTGATCAGGCTCATCGCCTCGATCGGGTCCTCCGACGGCACCACGGTGACGTCGGCGTTGATGCGCTCCTTGCCCACGACGCGCAGCGTCGTCGTGCCGATGCCCTCGATCGTCACGCCCAACTGCTGGAGGAAGAAGCAGAGGTCCTGGACCATGTAGTTCGGGGACGCGTTGCGGATGATCGTCTCGCCCGGGTGCAGGGCGGCCGCCATGAGGACGTTCTCGGTCACGGTGTCGCCGCGCTCGGTGAGGGTCACCTTGCGGGTGTTGCCGCCGGCGTCCTTGACCCGGGCCAGGTACCAGCCGTCGGTGGCCTCGACGCCGAGGCCGAAGTGGTGGAGGGCCTGCATGTGCGGGGTGACCGTGCGGGTGCCGAGGTTGCAGCCGCCGGCGTACGGCAGCTGGAACTCGGGCAGCACGTGCAGCAGGGGCCCGAGGAACATGATGATGCTGCGGGTGCGGCGGGCCGCCTCGATGTCCATCGAGGCCAGGTCGAGCCGCTCGGGGCGGACGAGTTCGAGTTCGGTCTTGTCCGCCGACCACGTGGCCCGGACGCCGATGCTCTCCAACACCTCGAGGATGCGGTTGACCTCTTCGATGAGGGCGATGCCCTTGAGCACCGTCCGCCCCTCGTTGAGCAGCGACGCGCACAGCAGGGCGACGGCCGCGTTCTTCGACGAGCGGACGACGATCGAACCCGACAGCGTCGTCGGGCCGGTGATGCGCAGGTTCACCGACGGCTGCCGCTGCGCCACCTCGGGATCGAGGAGGGCGTGGGCGTACCGGTTGAGCAACGCCAGGTCGGGGTTGCGTTCGCCGGTCTCGATCTGCTCGACCGCCCGCACCCCCACGTTCAGGGCCTGGGCGATCTGCGTCTTGGAGAGGCCGCGCTGGTTCCGCGTCAGGCGGAGCAGGTTGCCGAGGCTGCTGGAGGGTTCCGTCACGAAGGCCGAGTTTAGCCCACCGCAACAGACCGGCCGGGCGGCATACGGATGGCTAGAGTGACCGCCATGAGCTCTCACTTCGACGTCGTTGTCCTTGGAGCGGGTCCTGGCGGGTACGTGGCCGCGATCCGCGCGGCCCAGCTGGGGCTGCAGACCGCCATCATCGAGAAGGAGTACTGGGGCGGTGTGTGCCTCAACGTCGGGTGCATCCCCACCAAGGCTCTGATGCGCAACGCCGAGCTGGTGAACATCCTGCGGCACGACGCCGCCAAGTTCGGCATCTCCGGAGAGTTCAGCTTCGACTACGGCAAGGCCTTCTCCCGCAGCCGCGACGTGGCGACCAAGTCCGCCGCCGGCGTCCACTATCTGATGAAGAAGAACAAGATCACCGAGATCGACGGCTGGGGTACCTTCCGCGACGCGCGCACGCTCTCGGTGGCGGGCAACGACGGCTCCACGACCGACGTGACGTTCAACCACTGCATCATCGACACGGGCGCCGTCGTGAAGCTGCTGCCCGGCACGCAACTCTCGGCGAACGTCGTCAGCTACAAGGAGCAGATCCTCGCCGACGCCCTGCCGAAGTCGATCATCATCGGCGGCTCGGGCGCGATCGGCACCGAGTTCGCCTACCTGCTCAACAGCTACGGCGTCGACGTCACGATCGTCGAGTACCTCGACCGCATCGTCCCGCTCGAGGACGCCGACGTCTCCGCCGAGCTCGCCAAGGTCTACAAGAAGCTGGGCATCAAGGTGCTGACGAGCACCGCCGTGCGGGCCGTCGAGGACACGGGCAGCGGCGTCCGGGTGACGGTCGAGCCGGCCAAGGGCGGCCAGCAGCAGGTGCTCGAGGCCGACATGATGCTGCAGGCGATGGGCTTCGCGCCCCGCACCCAGGGCTACGGCCTGGAGAACACCGGGGTGGCGCTCACCGACCGCGGCGCGATCGCGATCGACGACTTCATGCGCACCAACGTGCCGGGCCTGTACGCCATCGGCGACTGCACCGCCAAGATGATGCTCGCGCACACCGCCGAGGCCATGGGCATCGTCGCCGCCGAGACGATCGCCGGGCACCCGACGATGCCGATCAACTACGACATGATCCCGCGGGCCACCTACTGCCAGCCGCAGATCGCGTCGCTCGGCTACTCCGAGGCGCAGGCCAAGGAGCGCGGCTACCAGGTCAAGACGGCCAAGTTCCCCTTCTCCGCCAACGGCAAGGCCCGCGGCATGGGCGAGAGCGTCGGCTTCGTCAAGGTCATCGCCGACGCCACGTACAACGAGATCCTCGGCGTCGCCATGATCGGCCCCGAGGTCACCGAGCTGCTGCCCGAGGTCGTGCTGGCTCAGCGGTGGGACCTGACCGCCGACGAGATCGGCCGGACGATCCACGCGCACCCGACGCTGTCCGAGGCCCTCAAGGAGGCCATGGAGGGCATCGCCGGCCACATGATCAACTTCTGATCGTCGAAGGCGGACGCCGACCGGCCCGGCCGGTCGGCGTCGCGCGTCCCGTGGGCACGGCGCGTCCTGTGGGAACGGTGACGCGGGGCACCACGAACCCCAACCGGCTGCGCCGCGTCGACCGCTACTGCACGGGGCCGCTGGCGTCCGTGCTCCGCTCCCCGGCGGGCCGGCCCGTGGTCGTCGACCTCGGGTACGGGGCCCGGCCGGTCACGACGGTCGAGTGGCACGAGCGGCTGCGCCGCGTCCGGCCGGACGTCCGGGTGGTGGGGCTGGAGATCGACCCCGCCCGGGTCGCGGGGGCCGCGCCGTGGGCGTCCGAGGATCGGGTGTTCCTGCGCGGCGGCTTCGAGGTGCCGATACCGGCGGGCTGGGACAATCCCGTCCTGATCAGGGCGTTCAACGTCCTGCGGCAGTACGACGAGGGCGACGTGCCGGACGCCTGGGCCCGGCTCTGCGCGCGGCTGGCGCCCGGCGGCGTCCTGGTCGAGGGCACCTGCGACGAACTCGGACGCCGCGCCTCCTGGGTCACCCTGGACGCCGCGGGTCCCCGCACCTTCACCCTGTCGGCGCGGCTGACGTCCCTGGACCGGCCCGGAGACATCGCCGACCGGCTGCCCAAGGCGCTCATCCACCGCAACGTGCCGGGGGAGCGGATCCACGACTGGCTGGCGGCCCTGGACCATGCCTGGGCCGTGGCGGCGCCGCTGTCGGCCCACGGCGTCCGGCAACGCTGGCTCGCCGCGGTCGACCGGGTGCGGGCCGACGGTTGGCGGGTGCTGCACGGGCCGGCGCGGTGGCGGCTCGGCGAGGTCACCGTGCCCTGGGCGGCGGTCGCCCCGCGTGCCCCGACGGGCCCGGGCGGGGGCGGCGGCTAAGGTGGCCCGCATGCGCACCCGGATCACGACAGCGTCTTTGCTGTGCGTCCTCGCCCTGATCGGCGGCTGCAGCGCGCAGCCGGCCCCCGGCCCGTCGGCCGCCCCGTCCGCGGGCGCGGCGAGCACGACCGCACCCGCGGCGTCCGCTTCGGCCGGCAGCACCGGCAAGGCGACGCCCAGCGCCGCCGTGACCGAGCCGGCCCCCGTCGGGCTTCCGCGCGGCGGCACCGAGATCTTCCCGCGCTACCGGCTGTTCGGCTACGTCGGCTACCCGGGCGACAACATCCTGGGCCGCCTCGGCGAGGGCAACATCGAAGACCGGATGGCCGAGATGATGACGCACGGTGCCGAGTACGCGGGCGGCCGGGAGATCATGCCGGTGATGGAGCTCATCGCGACGACGGTGCACGCCGTGCCGGGCAAGGACGGCACCTACCGCACGCGGGCGTCCGACGCCGTGATCGCCGACTGGCTGAACGTGGCCCGCCGCCACCAGGCGATCCTGCTGCTCGACATCCAGCCCGGCCGGGCCGACTTCATCGACGAGGTGCGGCACCTGGAGAAGTGGCTGAAGGAACCCGACGTGGGCGTGGCGCTCGACCCGGAGTGGGCGGTGGACGCCGGCCAGGTCCCCGGCAAGGTGTTCGGCAACTCGTCGGGCGCCGAGATGGACGAGGTGGCGGTCTACCTCTCCGAGTTGGTCACCACGTACAACCTGCCCGAGAAGGTGATGGTGTACCACGTGCTGCACCCACCGATCATGAAGAACGAGAGCGCCCTGCAGCGCCACCCGGGCGTGGTGCCGATCAAGTCCGCGGACGGCATCGGCTCGCCCGCCCAGAAGATCGACCAGTGGGGCAAGGTGGTCGCGGCGACGACCGCCGACGTGCACATGGGGTTCAAGCTGTTCTTCCGCGACGACCCCAAGCGGGGCGGACGCCTCATGACCAGTTCCGAGGTGCTGGCCCTGGTGCCCACCCCGGAATACATCATGTACGAGTAGGACATCAGGATGAGGGGCAGGGCCACCGGGCTCGGGGCGGCGCTGGTCGCCGGCGCACTGCTGGTGGGCGGCTGCGCCACCGAGCCGATCCAGAAGCCGGCCGTGGGCCCCGACATCGTGTGGGGCTCCGACGAGCAGCGGTCGGGCACCCGGTCGCCGCGGGCGACCCCGACGGCGTCCGTCGTCACCGCCGCCGTGCGGCGCACCGGCCCCGAACTGCCGCGGGGTGGGTACGAGATCTTCCCGCGGTACCGGCTGGTCGGCTACGCCGGGTACCCCGGCTCGGCGGCGCTCGGACGCCTCGGCATCGGCGACCTCGGCGAGCGCATGACCGAACTCGAGGCGGCCGCCACCACGTACGCCGCCGGCCGCGAGCCGCTGCCGGTGATGGAGTTGATCGCCGCCACCGCGCACAACAAGCCGCAAGCCGACAACAGCTACCGCACCCACGTCAGCGACGAGGTCATCGCGTCCTGGCTGGCGATGGCCCGCGAACGCAAGGCCCTGCTGCTGCTCAACATCCAGCCGGGCCGCGCCAAGTTCCTCGACGAGGTGAAGTACTTCGAGAAGTGGCTCAAGGAGCCGGACGTCGGGGTGGCCCTCGACCCCGAGTGGGCCGTCGGCCCCGACCAGGTGCCGGGCAAGCAGTTCGGCACGGTGCCCGGCAGCGAACTGAACGACTGCGCCGCCTACGTCGCCGGCATCGTGGCGGCGCACAACCTGCCCGAGAAGGTGTTCCTCTACCACCAACTGCACCCGCAGATCGTGACGGGGGAGCGGGCGCTCAAGGAGCACCCCGGCGTCGTGCTGATCAAGTCGGTCGACGGCATCGGGTCGAAGAACCTCAAGACCGCCACCTACAAGCAATTGGTGGCGCTCACGCCGGCCTACGTGAACCTCGGCTTCAAGCTCTTCTTCGAGGAGGACACCCGCAAGGGCGAGGCGTTGATGACCCCCGAGCAGGTGCTCGCCCTCGACCCGCAGCCGGTGTACGTGCTGTACGAGTGAGGGTCACGCGCGGGGCGTGAACAGCGGCAGCGTGCGCCGGGCCAGTCGGCGCGCCCGCTCCGCGGGATCCTCGGCCGCCACGGCGGCGCTGCGCTCATCGGCGGCCGCCGCCACGATCAGGTCGATCGCCCGGTCGATGTCGGACGCCGTGGTCCAGCGTCCGAGCGAGAGCCGCAGGGCGGCCAGCGCGCGGGCGGCGTCCGCACCCATCGCCGTCAGCACGGGCGACGGCGTCGTGGTGCCCGCGTGGCACGCCGACCCGGTGGACGCCGCGAGTCCCGGCGCGACGCCGAGCAGCGCGCGGGCGTCCACGCCGTCGAGCGAGACGTTGAGGGTGCCCGGCAGCCGCTCGGTCGGGTGCCCGTTCAGGCGGACCCGGCCGGGCAGGGCGGCCTCGAGTCCCGCGTGCAGCCGGTCGCGCAGCCCCGCGAGGCGGTCGGGTTCGCCGGCGGCCAGGTCGGCGGACGCCAGCGCGGCGGACTCGCCCAACGCGACCGCGTGCGGGACGTTCTCGGTGCCGGCGCGCAGGCCGTCCTCCTGGCCGCCGCCGCCCACGATCGGCTCCAGCAGGACGCCGGCGCGCGCCCACAGCGCCCCCACGCCCTTGGGGGCGTACATCTTGTGGCCGACGACCGTCAGCAGGTCGACGCCGAGGGCGTCCACGTCGACGGGGATCTTGCCGACGCTCTGGGCGGCGTCGGTGTGGAACAGTGCGTCCGGAAACTCGTGGACGATCCGGGCCAGGTCGGCGAGCGGCTGCAGCGTGCCCGTCTCGTTGTTGGCGTGCATGACCGAGACCAGCAGCGTCCGGTCGGTCATCGCCGCCCGCAACTCGGCGGGATCGACCCGGCCGTGCTCGTCGACGCCCAGCACCGTCACCTCGACGCCGTGCCAGCGGATCAGGTACTCGCACGCCGCCAGCACCGCCGGATGCTCGGTGCGCTGCGTGACGACGTGCGGCCGCTCGGTGCGCCAGCGGCCCGGCCCGGCCGCGATGTAGTAAAGCATGGCGCCGCGGATGGCCAGGGCGTCCGCCTCGGAGCCGCTGCCCGTCAGGACGAGCCGCCCGGACGCCCCGCCGATCAGGTCGGCGACCTGGCCGCGGGCCCGCTCCAGCGCGTCGTGGGCGGGCGCGCCGAACGCGTGCCCGCTCGACGGGTTGCCGAACACCGCGGCCAGCGCGGGACCCATCGCTGTGGCGACCCGCGGGTCGACCGGGGTGGTCGCGTTGTGGTCGAGGTAGACCGGCCCGCCGGGGGTGAAGGCGGGGTGCGGCGGGGGAACGGCGGGCATGGGCGTCCTTCGACTCGGGTGGGGGGCCGACTCTAGCCGGTCGGGCCGACAGCCCCTGGGGTCGGGGTGGCCGGCGTGGGCAGCACCTTGCCCGGGTTGAGCCGGTGCTCGGGGTCGGCGGCCTCGAACAGGCCGGCCATCAGGGCCACGCCCTCGGCGGAGAGATCTTCCGCCATCCAGGGCCGGTGCTCGGTGCCGACGCCGTGGTGGTGGGAGAGGGTGGCGCCGGCGTCCATGAACTCCTGCTGGACGGCCCGCTTGACGCGGTCGTACTGCGTCAGGTCGTCGCGGGTCTCGTCGAGGACGAACGCGAACGTGAAGTAGAGGCAGGCGCCCGCGTGGTAGCTGTGCGACAGATGGCACATCACGAAGCCCTTGCGGCCCAACTCGGCGAACGCCCGCTGGGCGGCCTGCTTCGTGCGCCGGTGCACCTCGGCCAGCTTGGCCCAGGGCGCCGCGGTCTCCGACACGTCGCCGACCGTGCGCCGGTCGAGCAGGAAGTCGCGGATGTACGGGGTGTCGAACTTCTTCTGGTCGTAGAGCGCCCCGGGGCCCGTGCCGAGCGTGATGCCGCCGTGCCGGGCCACGATCGCCTTGACGACGTCCTTCTCCCGGTCGTTGTGCTGCTTCGAGCCCTCGAAGCAGCAGTAGCTGATGCACATGGCGTTCGTGTCCCAGCCGCGCAGCCGCAGCAGGTCCCACAGCCGCTCCTGCCCGAAGGCCTTGGCCTTCTTCAGCGCGGTCGCCGGCGCCTTCAGCGTCGACAGCGAGAAGGCCGTCTCGTCGGCGTCCGAGATGCGAGTGAAGACCGGGTGCGCCTCCGAGCGGGCGACCTCGTGGAGGGCCAGCAGGCCGGCGTCCCAAGTGGGGAACATGTAGGCGACGACCTCGCGGCGCTCCGGCAGGCGGTGCACCTGGATCGTGACCTCGGTGATGATGCCGAGGCGTCCCTCGGAGCCGATGATCATCTCGCGCACCGAGGGTCCGGTCGAGGTCGACGGCAGGTCGCGCAGGACCACGACCCCGGACGGCCGCGCGAGCCGCAGCCCCTTCACGATGTCGGCGATGTCGCCGTACTTGTCGGACTGCATGCCCGACGAACGTGTCGCCACCCAGCCGCCCAGCGTCGAGTAGGTGAACGAGTCGGGCACGTGCCCCATCGTCAGCCCGCGGGCGCGGAGGTCGTCCTCCAGGTGGGGGCCCAGGATGCCCGCCTGGACGCGCGCCAGTCCCGAGTGCTCGTCGACGCCCAGCACCTGGTTCAGCCGGCCCAGGTCGACGGTGACGACGACGCGGGCCTCGTCGTCCTCGGCGTTCAGCGAGCCCGAGATCGACGTGCCGCCGCCGAACGGGATGATCACCAGATCGTGCTCGGACGCCAGCGCGAGCAGCCGCCGGCACTCGTCCTCGTCGCCCGGGTAGACGACGACGTCGGTGACGCGGGTGAAGTCGCCGGCGCGCGTCCGGATCAGGTCGCGGACGCTGCGCCCGGCCCAGTGCACGATGCGTGTCTCGTCGTCGACCAGCACGTGGTCGGCGCCCACGACGGCGCCCAGGGCGTCCAGGACGGTCTCGGACGCCCGGGTCGCCGGCACCGGCAGTTCACTGAGGGCCGGCGGGCGGACCACCGGCGCGGTCGCCAGGTCGAGGCCGATGTGCTCGCGGACGAACGGGGCGAACCCCGGCTTGTTGCCGTACTGGAAGTCCGGGACGCCGTCGTAGCCCCATCCCCACCACTTCTGATGCAACACGTCGGGCATGCGCGATTTCCTTTCGTCGAGGTGCGGTCGGTCGGGTTTGCGCGGTCAGCGCGACTCGCCGCGGCGGGCGGAACTGAGCAGGGCGGACAGCCGCCGCACCGCGGGGCGCGGGGCGTGCCGCAGGACGCCGTGGATCGCCTTCCAGCGCGCCTGCGGCACCGACACGACGCGCCCGCGCTCGATGTCCCGCAGGCAGTCGGCGACCAGGGCGTCGGCGTCCATCCAGAGCGGGCCGGGGATCGACGAGCCGCGGATGCCCGCGCGGGCGTGGAACTCGGTGCGGACGTAGCCGGGGCACAACACGCACACCCGGACGCCGCTGCCGGCCAGTTCGACGGCCAGCGATTCGGTGAGGGCCACCACGTAGGCCTTGATGGCCGAGTAGTGGCCCTGGGTGATGAACCCGGCGATCGAGGAGACGTTGACGATCGTGCCCCGGCCGCGCCGCCGCATCGCGCGGCCGGCGGCGCCCTGGAGCAGCACCACCGAGCGCATCATCACCTCGGCGGCCCGGTCGTGGCGTTCCATCGAGGGGTCGAGCAGGGTGGCGCCGACCGAGAAGCCGGCGTTGTTGACCAGGGTGTCGACCGGACGCTCGGCGTCCTCGAGGCGGGCGGCGACGCGGGCCGCGGCGTCCCGGTCGGCGAGGTCGGCGACGAGCACCTCGACGGCGACGCCGTGGGCGTCCGTCAGTTCGGCGGCGACGGCGTCCAGGCGGTCGGCGTCCCGGGCGACCAGCACGAGGTCGTCGCCGCGGGCGGCCAGGGCGCGCGCGAAGGCGAGCCCGATGCCGGACGTGCCGCCGGTGACGCAGGAGGTGGCCATGACCGTGGAACATACACTACGGTGCCGTAACCGAATGACCGTTCGGTAGCTGGAAGGCTGCCCTCACCCGCCGGAAGGGACCGCGCCCCGTGCCGACTCCACCGCCCACCCCGCGCCGCATCCTGCTGACGGGGGCCACCGGCTTCGTCGGCCAGGCCGTCCTGCTGGCCCTCCTCGAGAAGACCGACGACGTCGAGGTGCTCGCCGTCGTCCGCGCCAAGCAGGGCGAGGACGCCGCCGCGCGCCTCGCCGGCCTGCTCGACAAGCCCGCCTTCGCGGGGTTCGTGGCGACCCGGGGGAGCGCGGCGGCCCGCGCCGAGTTCGGACGCCGCGTCGCCGTCGTGCCGGGCGAGTTGTCCCGATTGGACGCCGATGGCGCGGCCGTCGCGCTGTTGCGCGCCGCCGGCCCGCTGAGCGCGGCGGTGCACTGCGCGTCCGCCGTGTCGTTCGACCTGGCCATCGACGAGGCGTTCGACACGAACGTCGGGGGAGCGCTCGGCCTGTACCGGGCGCTGGCCGCAGCCGGCCAGGATCCGCATGTGGTGCACGTGTCCACCGCCTACGTCGGCGGCTCGGCCCGCGGGTTGCGCACCGAGGGGCCGCTGACCCACCGGGTCGACTGGCGCGCCGAGCAGGCGTGGGCGGAGGCGTCCAGGCGGGACGCCGAACTGGCGTCCCGGTCGGCCGAGTCGCTGGCCCGGCACCTGCGCCGCGCGCAACTGGTCCACGGCAAGGAGGGCCCGAACGCCGTCGCGGCCGCCGCGGAGGGGGCGCGGGTCGCCGCCGTCCAGGAGCGCCTCGTCGACGCCGGACGCCTGCGCGCCCAGACGCTGGGCTGGACCGACGTGTACACGTTCACCAAGGCGATGGCCGAGCGGGTCGCCGAGGCGGAATGGGCGGGGGCCGGGCGGCGCCTGTCGGTCGTGCGGCCGTCCATCATCGAGAGTTCCCTGACCTGGCCCTACCCGGGCTGGATCGACGGCTACAAGGTGGCCGACCCGCTGATCATGGCGTACGCGCGCGGCCTGCTCCCCGAGATCCCCGCGCTGCCCGATTCGCTGCTCGACGTGATCCCGGTCGACCTGGTGGTGGGCGTGATCGTGGCGCTGGCGCTGGGGCTGTCCGAGCGGCGGGGCGCCGACGCCTACTACCAGGTCGTCTCGGGCACCTCGAACCCGCTGCCGTTCCACACGATGGTGGACGCCGTCCAGGGCTACTTCACCGCGCACCCGCTGACCGACGACAAGGGCCGGCCGATCCGGGTGAAGCGCTGGACGTACCGGCGGGGTCACCTGGTCGAACCCGTGATCGCCCTGCAGGAGACCGGCGTCCGGGCGGCCGAGGCCGCGGCCACGCTGGTGCCGCGGCGGTCGGCGCGCCGTTGGGCCGGCACGCTGCACAAGCAGCGGGCCGGGCTCACGACGCTGCGCAAGTTCGTCGACCTCTACCAGCACTACACCCGCACCGAGTTGGTCTTCGACGACGCGCACACCCGAGCGCTGCTGGGGGAGTTGGGCGCCGAGGCACCCCTGGCGATCGACGTGACCGCCGTCGACTGGCCGCGCTACTTCACCGACCGGCACCTGCCGGAACTCGTGAAGCTCACCGCCGACCACACGGCGCGCCGCGATGCCCGGCGGGCCGCGCGGACCAGGAGCGGCGACCTGGTGGTGGGGCCGGCGGGGCCTCAGGCTGGGGAGGCGGCTGAGTCGGCGGGGGCCGCGGCGGGGGAGGGCGCGCTGGCGGTGTTCGATCTCGACGGGACGGTGTCCTCGGCCACGGTCGTGACGCAGTTCCTGGCGCTGCAGCGCGCGCTGAGCGGCCCGGGACGGCAGGCCGCACACGCGGCGTCCATTCTGTGGCACTCGCCGGCCTACCTGCGCGCCGACCGGCGGGCGCGCGGCCAGTTCCTGCGGACGTTCGCGCGCCGCTACGCGGGCATCGGCGTCGACCGACTGCAGGACGCCGTGGCCGGCCGGTATGCCGTGTGGCTACGGGGGACGCTGCGCGCGGCCGCTCTGGAACGGATCGCCGCCCACCGGAAGGCCGGGCACCGCACGGTGCTGGTCACCGGCGTCCCGGCACCGTTCGTGGCGCCGCTCGCCGACCTGTTCGACGAGGTGGTGGCGACGCCGCTGGAGGCGTCCGGGGGAGTCCTGACCGGCTACCTGGGCGGGCCGCCGGTGGTCGACGAGGCCCGGGCGGCGTGGCTGCTGCGCTACGCGGCGGCTCACGGACTCGACCTCGCGGCGTCCCACGGCTACGGCGACAGCCAGGCCGACGTGACCTGGCTCGGGCTGCTGGGCCACCCGCACGCCGTCGACCCCGACCTCGGCCTGTACGCCGAGGCGAAGCGGAACGGGTGGCCGATCCTCGACTGGTGAAGCGGGCAGCGGCGTCCGGTCGCGAATCGACCCACCTCGCCCCTGCTCACCGGTGGCGGGCGCCCTCCAGATCCGGAGGCTCGCGAGGTTGCCTTGCCGGCGAGCCCTCTGTACGCTTTTCTGTACGGAAGGGAGGTGCAGATGAAGACCATGAGTTACACCGAGTCCCGCGCTCGGTATGCAGAAGTGCTGGACTCGGTGGTTGACGACCGCGAGGAGGTCGTGATCACCCGGGCCGGTCACGACCCTGTCGTCATCGTCTCCCTGGCCGATTTCGAGTCGCTCCGCGAGACCGCCTACCTGATGCGCTCCCCAGCCAACGCGCGGCGACTGCTCGACGCCATGGAACGGCTCGAGAGCGGCACCGGAGAGGCTCACGAACTGATCGACCCCGAGTGACCCGATGAAGCTGGTCTGGGACTGCAACGCCTGGGAGGACTATCTCTGGTGGCAGACCCAGAACCGCAGGACACTCAATCGGATCAACCTGCTGATCGAGGACATCGTTCGCAACGGCAACGAGGGCATCGGCAAGCCCGAACCGCTGATACACGACTTCGGCGGCTACTGGTTTCGACGCATCACCGACGAGCACCGTCTGGTCTACAAGACGACCGAGGGCGAAGTGCGCATCGCTGCGTGCCGCTACCGCTACGGCAAGTAGCACGCCCCAGGCTCACGCCGCGCCCGCTTCGACGTGGACGGGCACAACCGTCATTGGCGGCAGCAGCGGGTCAGGGTGGACGGGATGGTGTCTCACTGGGGGACCGGGGTCGACGGCGACAAGCCAGGCCGACGTGACCTGGCATCGCCCATCAGGGGGTGCGCATCACGTTGACGGGGTCGAGCCGAGTCGCGTAGAAGGCGGGCAGCAGGCTGGACAGACCCGCGGTCAGGGTCGCGAGGACGCCGACGGCGACGGCGAAGTCGGGCGGAGTCGCGATCCCGACCGCGACGAGGTTGGTCACGACCGCGGCGGTGCACCCCACGACGGCCCCGATCAACGCGGTGACCAGGGCTCGGCCGCTCACCAAGGCCGTCACGTCGGTGCGGGTGATGCCCAGGGTGCGGCGGCGTCCCAGATCGCGGCGGCGGATCAGGACGTCGGCCAGCGTGACCGCGGAGACGAAGAACCCGCCCACCCCCAGGATCAGCACCAGCAGCGACCGCCCGTTGCCGGCCAGCTGCTCCTCCAACTGCCGTGCCATCTCGGCGAGGCCGGTGGGGGACTCCAGGGCCACCCCGTCCTGCTCCACGGGCGCCAGCACCTCCAGGACGCTGCGCACGGTCACCCGCGCCGAGGTGACGCGATCGATCACGACCCGCAATTCGCGCCCCGCCGTAGCGGGTCCGCCGGCCACCACCGCACCCGCCGCCAGGTCATCGAACGGGGCTCGCGCCGCGAACGCGCCCACGATCGGAAACTGCGCCAGCCCGTCCGGGCTGGCCAGGTAGCCGACCGGCTCGGCGAGGTTCAACTCGTCCAGCATCGTGACCGACACCAGGGCCTCGCCCGGCTGCGGCGTCCGGCCCCGCACGACGTCCACCGCGTCGGCCGCCTCGCCGAGCACCGGCCAGGCCGGCACCCGGACGCCGCCGCGTCCGATGGCACCGTTCACCACGTCGAACGGCACACCCAGCGCATTCGCGCTCTCGACCGTGCTCAGCCCGCGGACGACAGCCAGGGTGCGCTGGTTCACGAACCCCTGCCCTCGTGTGTCGACGACGGACAGCCGCCTGGCTCCCGCCTGCTCCATGCGGGCGGCCACCTCGGCCGCTGCGGACGCCGACCGCCCCACCGTCACCAGCGCCGCGAAACACATCGCCGCCGCCACCGCCACGATCAGGGCCGACGACACCTTGGACGCCCACGCGGTCGCCCAGATCTCGCGCACCAGCGCCGACAGCCTCACAGCGCCACCACCTCGTCGACGTACCCGAGCACGAACGGGTCGTGGGTCGCGAGCACGACGGTGGCACCGCGCTGGTGCGCCGCATCCATCAACGCGCTCAGCACCAGCTCGGCGTTGTCCCGGTCGAGGTTGCCGGTCGGCTCGTCCGCCAGCACGACATCGGGTTCGTTCACCAGGGCCCGGCACAACGCCAGCCGTTGCGCCTGCCCGCCCGACACCTCACCCGGCCGGTGGGTGGCGCGATCCCACAGCCCGAAACGTTCCAGAAGCTCCCGAGCCCGCGGCACCAGCTCCGCTCGGGATCGGCCCGCGTACAGCCCGGGCTCGAGCACCGAGTCCAGCACCCGCCTGGCCGGGTCGAGTTCGGCGTCCTGGAACACGAACCCCACCCGCCGCGCCCGGATCGCCGCGCGCTGGGCGTCCGAGGCCCGGGAGACCTCCTCCCCGTCGAGCAGCACCTCGCCGACGGTGGGGCTGAGCAGGAGCCCCAGCACGTAGAGCAGCGTCGACTTGCCGCGTCCCGACGGGCCGGTCAGCGCGGTCACCGCGTCCGGGATGAAGTCGTGGGTGAGGCCGCCGAACAGTTCCTCGCCGCCGCGGTAGGCGAAGCGGAGGTCACGGATGCCCAGGGTCGGCACGGCGTGCCTACTTCGAGGGGGACGCCGACGGCGCCGGCCTGGGTGCGGCGCCGGCGGTGCCCGCACCGCCGGCCAGCACCTGCACCCGCTCGCCGACCGCGACGCCCTCGACGACCGCCACGCCGTCCTGAGAGCCCAGTACCGTCACGGTGCGCTCGGAGCGGGCGCCGGCGTCGTTCACGACGAGCACCCGTGTCGATCCGTCGGGCTGGGTGCGCAGCGCCGCCACCGGGACCGCCGGACCAGTGGCGGGCGCCACGACCGACACCTGCGCCAGGATCGACACGTCCGAACCCGGGGCCACCAAGCCGCAATCGGCGCCGCAGACCGGGCCGCCCGCCGGAGCGGTCAGCGGCAGCCGTACCTGCCCGTTCTCGTTGCGCTCGACTCCGGTCACAACTCCCGTCCACTGCTGGCCCTGGTACGTCATCGACGCCGACGCCCCCATCGGTATCAACCGCGCCTGCTGTTCCGACAGCACCAACGCGAACTCCGGTTCGCCGGCCGACCCGAACACCACCTGCTCGCCACCGTTCAACGGCACTCCGAGGCGCAGGACCGTCTCGTCCAGTAGCAGCCCGGCCGGCAACGTCGGCACTGCGACCAACTCACCCAGCGCCACCGTGCCGGTCCTTTCCAGGCCCAACTTTCCCTGCCACGCCTGCACCGCTGCGCGCGTGCGGCCGTCGAAGGCGGCGTCAGCCGTTCCGAGCAGCCCCAAGGCGACCAACGTGCCCTCCAACTGGCGGACGTCGGCGCCCGAGGCACCCTCCTGCAACGAACGGTAGAACGGCATCGTCCCCTGCACAGCACGCACCGGCACCGCGGCCACGCTGTACAACACATCGCCCACGTTCACCTCACCAGCTTGGCCCACCGACGTCACCACACCGCTCAGGGCGTTCGCGGCCAAAGCCGTCCTCGGCTGGGTCACCGTGACATTCAGATTCAAACTGCGACCCACCGACTGCTCCGACACGGTGACCACGACGTCATCTGCCGGCAACTCGGACGCGGTTGCCGCCGGGCGCAACGTCACCCGACCCGCCCAGAACCCTGAAGCCGCCGCCAACAGCAGCACCACCACCAGCGCCACGACCCGAGACCACCTGCCGGGCACCATCGACGCCATCCCACCCCCACCGTCCATTCAGTTCAGCAGAACACTTCCAGCACACTACAAGCGGGCCTCGCCCAGGGTTCACTCATCAAGACTCATCAAGGGGCGCCATAGAGAACGTCCGCCGGCGGTCGCCTTGGGCACCGGTCCGCCAAGTTGCTCTCATCGAGTCCCTGCTTGAGGGCCTCAATCGCCACGCTCGCAAACGGGTCCCAGTCCCCTTGACTCGAAATATAGGTTTCTAGAGTCGGGACGTCTCCGATGTCCGTCAGGCCCAGGCCGCGCAGACACGGCACCAGCACCTGGGTGGCATACTCGTATCTCACGATCAGTTGATCATGTGAAAGCGGAGCGCTGTAGACGGGGTCCTGCGGTCGCTCCCACGTGCACACATAGCGATCCAGTTCAAAGGCTGAAGCCTGTTGGGCGGGCACATCCAGCTTCATGCCGGTGAGTCCGATGAGCTCAACGTCCCACCCCTTTGAGCGGAGGCACTTGACCAACTCCGGCACAAACGTGTCCGCGGTCGTCAGTCTCTCCTGCCGAACTTCCGGAACAGTCAGTGCGAAGTCATGCCGCAACCTGTCTGCCTGTTGCTGCTGGGTTCGTTTGAGCACTTCCTCACGCTCTTCTGCGGGCATCGTCGCGCGAATAGTGAGGGACGGCCGCCATGGTGGCGAACCTGCGACCGTGGGGGTCGCAGACGGCTGTGACGAACAGCCCGCAATGAGGAGGCCTGCTACGACGCAGGGCAACACCCTCGAGACACGACCCGCTTGCGCCAGGCGGTTCGGTCCATGGAGATCCGGTGCATGCATGAATCATGACCCGATCGACGGGATCGTCCCACCATTCCAGTAGTCCAGCGAATACAGGGAGGTGACCTTGTATTGCGTAGCGAAGCCCAGAGTGTCCGTGTGGCGATCCGTGTCGTAGTAAAACCAACGACTGGTGCCCAAGTAGTTGTAGAGCGGCGCCGACATACTGAAGTTGCTCGCCTCGCCAATCACGTACGCATCCTCAGTTGTCGAGCATTTAATGCAGTTGATCGAGTACCAGCCACGCGTCTCGGCTGATGCCATCGGCGGCGGGCTGAACGCGATCAGCGAGATGGCCGCTATTAAAGCGAAGATGATTCTTGCCATGCGTCTGACAGTACGCTCGAGTCCGCGGCTGAGCAATGATCAGAACCTCTGGGCGGTCCTCGTCCGGGATCAGTCCTCACCAAGAGAGCGTGGCTGGGCGGCGATGTGGGCACTCACCGGCCCGGACTTCCACCGTCTTCTGATTGCCCGCGTCCGGATATCGCCGACTGGATGGATCAGCCAAGAACACGGAGAGAGGAGGCAATGGCTCGGCAACCAATCATCGGCCACCCTCCTGTGCGCACCCGGTGGCCCTGCCATGCACCCCCGGGAGCCCCGAAGCGCGCAGCGGCCTGGGCGTCCGCTGGGGGACGCCCCGGCCGAAGGCCACTACCGGCGCGATGTCACGGCTTCACCGCCCGAGCCCAGAAACGCAGGGCACCGCAGGCGTCGAAGAAGTCGTCCGCTTCCTCGGCCGTGAGCGGCAGGCACGCGTCGTCCACCTTGTCGGCCAACCCGACGGCCTCGAACAGCGCCAGGGCGGCGTCGTTGTGGCCGATGAACTTGAGGTGCGCGAAGGCGTCCGCCACGAAATCCTGCGCGGGCTTGACCGTCGCGAGCTCGGCGGCCCCAGCCGCGCCGGGCAGCAGCGCGACGGCATCGAACAGCACCGACGGCGCGGCGGCCACGGCATGATCGACGGGCAGGACGGAGCGCCCCACCTTGACCCCGCCGATCTTCGGCCCGATCAGCTCCACGACCGCGCCGCCCTTGACGAACGCGTCCTTGACGGCCTTGACGAGGGCGGCGTCCGAGTTGTCGGTGACCAGGATGCCGAGCTTGCGGCCCTTGAACGACTCGGGGCCCTTGTTGAGCAGCGACAGCGCCTCGGACGGCGGCAGGTCGGTGCGCGTCGGGACGGCGGCGGGGCTCGGGTCGGGCACCGGCATGCCGAGGCCGTCGGCCACGCGGCCGACCAGCACGTCGTCGACGTTCGCGAGGTTGGCGAGGATGCGCGTCCGGATCGCGGCGATCTCGCACTTGCCCAACTCGAACACGAAGGCGTCGACGATGTGGTCCTGCTCGACGGCTGTCTGCGAGGCCCAGAACTGGCGGGCCTGGCTGTAGTGGTCGGCGAACGACTCCGCGCGGATGCGCCGCTTGGCCCCCTCGACCGGGACTGCGGCCGAATGGAACCCCGCTTCCAGATCGGCGCGGGGGCCCCGATCATCGCCGGTGAACGAGTTCGGCTCGTAGTTGGCGCGGCCCTCCTGCAGGCCGTGCTGCATGTGGCCGTCGCGCTGGAAGTGAGCGACGGGGCAACGCGGGGCATTGACGGGCAGTTGGGTGAAGTTGGTTGACCCGAGGCGCTTCAGCTGGGTGTCGAGGTAGGAGAAGTTGCGGCCCTGCAGCAGGGGGTCATCCGAGAAGTCGACACCGGGCACCACGTTCGACGTGCAGAAGGCCACCTGCTCGGTCTCCGCGAACACGTTGGTGACGGTGCGGTTGAGGGTCAGGCGGGCGATGCGCCGAACCGGGAGGATCTCCTCGGGGATGAGCTTCGTGGCGTCCAGGACGTCGAAGTCGAAGCGGTCGGCGAAGTCGTCGTCGAACACCTGAATCCCCAGATCCCACTGCGGGTAGTCGCCGAGCGCGATGGCGCCGAACAGGTCGCGGCGGCGGTGGAAGTCGGGGTCGGCGCCGTTGATCTTGACGGCCTCGTTCCACAAGACGGACTGCAGGCCCTGGAGAGGCTTCCAGTGGAACTTGACGAAGGTCGACTTTCCCTCGGCGTTGACGAGGCGGAAGGTGTGGACCCCGAAGCCCTCCATGAACCGGAACGACCGGGGGATGGCACGGTCGGACATCTGCCACAGCAGCATGTGGGTGGTCTCGGGCATGAGGCCGGCGAAATCCCAGAAGGTGTCGTGGGCGGAGGCCGCCTGCGGCCAGCCGCGATCCTGCTCCTCCTTGACCGCGTGCACGAGGTCGGGGAACTTCATGGCGTCCTGGATGAAGAACACCGGGATGTTGTTGCCCACGATGTCCCAGTTGCCCTCGCTCGTGTAGAGCTTGACGGCGAAGCCGCGCACGTCGCGCGCCAGGTCGAAGCTGCCGAGGTTGCCGGCGACCGTCGAGAACCGCACGAACGCCTCGGTCTTGGTGCCCTTCTCCTGGAACAAGGCGGCACTGGTCAGCTCGGGGATGGCCTCCAACGTTTCGAGGACGCCGTGGGCGCCGTACCCGCGGGCATGCACGACCCGCTCGGGGATGCGCTCGTGGTCGAGGACGTCAGCGCCGCCCGGACCACCGTACCGTAGCC
>WBZS01000118.1_pt1 | contig 125872 bp, 108 predicted proteins | sample 5204201 | NCBI WGS metagenome assembly WBZS01 (sample SAMN12344357, study PRJNA552823) | activated sludge metagenome | biome: Activated sludge suspended growth; feature: Nitrification reactor; material: Wastewater; isolation source: activated sludge from nitrification reactor of wastewater... | reverse complement strand
GACCGTGACCTTCTTCGTCACCGAATCAGTCGCACCGTCGTTATCCGTCACCGTCAGCTTCACGCTGTACTCACCCGCCGCCGCATACGGATGCGACGCCGTCTTCCCAGTACCCGAAGCACCATCACCAAAGTCCCACGCATACCCCACGACCGAACCATCGGAATCCGTGCTGGACGAACCATCCACCGACACCTTCAAACCCGACACCGACGACGTGAACCCAGCAGTCGGCTTCACATTCGCCACCGGAGGAGCCGAGACCGTGACCTTCTTCGTCACCGAATCAGTCGCACCGTCGTTATCCGTCACCGTCAGCTTCACGCTGTACTCACCCGCCGCCGCATACGGATGCGACGCCGTCTTCCCAGTACCCGAAGCACCATCACCAAAGTCCCACGCATACCCCACGACCGAACCATCGGAATCCGTGCTGGACGAACCATCCACCGACACCTTCAAACCCGACACCGACGACGTGAACCCAGCAGTCGGCTTCACATTCGCCACCGGAGCGCTGCCTTGGGCAGTCACCGAATAGTTGTCGTAGCTGAACACGGTCTGCGGGCTGGTCGCGGTCGACGCGATCTGGGTCTTGATGCCGACTGATCCTGCGGCCTGCATCGCGCTGGTGCTGTCCGTTGCGGTCAGATTCCAGGTTGCCGGCTCAACACCGGTCGTCCAGACCTTGGCCGCGACCGCCGTCGGGTTGGTGCCGGTGACCGACAGCTTCAGATGCACGACCTGGCCGGCGACATACGCGCCGTTCAGCACGTAGCTGCCGGTGAGTGATGCCTCGTCCCGGAGGATGTAGAGCCGGAGCAGCCCGGACTCGACCCGCACCCGGGCCTGGTAGTCCGACCCACCGACCCGGCGGCCGATCAGGCTCACGCCCTGTGCTCCAGCGGCGAAGGCCTGATCGGTCGAGAAGGACACCTCGCTGACCGTGTCCACCGCACTCACCGAGTTCAGCAGCGCCCAGCGTGACTGAGCCGGCGCGAGCGCAACCGTGCCCTTGCCGTTCGCCACCGAGAATGCCGCCGAGCCGCCGCTCACCGTCCAGATGCCTCCCTTATCGGCCGTCCCCCAGCCGTTGCTGGCGGCGCGTTCGAAGGTGTCGGCCGCCACAGTGGTGGTGGTGGGCGAGGTGACGGTGACCGTGCTGGTCACGCTGCCCGTCGCGCCGTCATCGTCGGTCACGGTGAGGGTGACCTGGTATTCGCCGGCTTTGGCATAGGTGTGATTCACCGTCGCGCCAGTGCCGGAACCACCGTCGCCGAAGGTCCACGCGTAGGCAACCACGCTGCCGTCGGAGTCCGTCGAGCCGGAGCCGTCGAAACTGGCGGCCAGGTTGTTCACCGCGCTGGTGAACTTCGCAGTCGGTGCCACGTTCGCCGGCGTGGGCGCAGAGACGGTCACTGTCTGGATGAGGGTGCCGGTGGCGCCCTGGTTGTCGGTGACCGTCAGCTTCACCTGGTAGTCACCGGCCCGCGCATAGGTGTGCGTGGCCGTGGCTCCGGAGCCAGTCCTGCCGTCGCCGAAGACCCACGCGTAGCTCACGATGCTGCCGTCCGGGTCACTGGATCCCGATGCATCGAAGCTCGCCGTCAGATCGGCCGACTGGGCCGTGAACGAGGCTGTCGGCGCAATATTGGCCGGCTTCTGCACGGTCACCTTGATCGTCTTCGTCGCACTCGCGCCGGCGTCGTCGGTCACAGTGAGTGTCACGTCAAAGCTGCCCGCTCGGGCATAGCTGTGGCTGGCCGTCGCGCCCATGCCCGTGGCCCCGTCGCCGAATGCCCACGAGTAGCTGACGATCGTGCCATCCGGATCCGAACTGCCGGTCGCATCGACCGCCAGATTGAGCCCGTTCACCGTGGTGGTGAACTCGGGTCGCGGATCCTTGTTCGGCGCGGTGACGGTGACCGGCGACGTCGTGGACGCCGTCCCGCCCCTGTTGTCGGTAACCGTCAACGTGACCTGGAAGGTCCCGGCCGTCGTGTAGCTGTGCTTCATGGTCGACTTCGTGCCGGTCTGGGGAGCGGAGCCGTCACCGAAATCCCAGCGGTAGCTGACAATCGTGCCGTCCGCGTCCGTTGACGCCGAGGCATCCAAGTCGACCGCCAGGTTGCTGACCACCGCGCTGAAGCTCGCGTCGGGCAGTTGGTTCAGCGACCCGAACGCCCCGTACTCGTAATGTTCCTCGACCTGGGCACCCGACAACGGCTGCGAGTACACCGCAACGTCGTCGATAGACCCGGTGAAGTAGCCGGTGCCTCCCCAGCCCGAATCGCCGCCGACTCGCCAGTAGCCTGTGTAGTTCTGCGGGGTCGCGACCTGGTTTTGCGCTGCCAGCGTCCCGTCGATGTAGAGCTTCATGCCATCGGCTGACTGCTGAGCCACCACATGGTGCCAGCGGCCATCGTTGAGTGCACCGCTGCTGTCGAGCGTGACTTCCTGGCCCGTGTAGACACCGAAGTGCAGAATGCCGTCACCGGTCATGTAGACGTGCCGGTCGTAGCTGCTGCTGTTCCCCGTCCGGGCGTTGCCGAAGCCGACGATCTTGCCACCGCTGGTGGTTGTGGTGTTGAACCACGCCTCGACGGCGTAAGTGGTCGGGTTCACAAAGCTGGCATCGGACGAGACGAAGCCGTTGCCCTGCACGGCGATCGCCGAGTTGTTCACGCCGTTCAGCGCCCCGGGTCGTCCCAGTGAGACCGCGTTGCGGTAGGTGCCGGTATTGCCGTTGCTGCCGGCATCGGCAGCAACCGTGCCGGAGGTCTCACCCAGCCGCCAGTAGAGCGTGGGATCGAGGTTGTAGACCGACTTTCCGTAGCCATCTGCCGGTGCCGCTTGCAGCGCGCTGGCACGACCGGACGCCACCCAATGCGCATCCACGTCGCGGCGGGTCAGCGCACGATCGTAGACCGCGACATCGGAGATGTTCGCGTCGACATACGCGCTGCTGCCGGCACTGGGCCAGTTGCTGAGCGTATCTCCGCCCACGCGCCAGTAGCCCTGATAGGCCTGAGCCGAGGTCGTATCGGTGCGCGAACCAATCAGCCGGTCGTCGATGTAGAGCTTCATGCCGGTGCCGTCCATGGTGGCGACGACATGGTGCCATTGACCGTTGTTGAATCCAGCTGCGCTGGTGACGGTACGTGTCGCACCCGAATAGACACCGAAGGTGACCTGACCGGTGTTGCTCAAATAGACGTGTCGGTCGTAGCTGCCCGAGTTCCCGGTGGCGGCATTGCCGAATCCGATGATCTTGCCGCCGCGGGTGCTGGTGGTGTTGAACCAGGCCTCGACCGAGAACTGCTGCGGCCCGGCCACCGGACCCGTCGTCGTGGCGAAGGAGCCGGACGTCCCGGCGAAGTCCGTGGACTTGGTGGACTGCGTGAGATTCATGCCGGCTGCGGCGCGAGCAGCGTTGTTGACCGTGAGGTCATTTCCGTTGGCCCAGTCGAAACCGATCGTTCCCGAGTCTTCGCCCAGCGGCCAGTAGGAACTGGGGTTCCCGGCCAGCACGGTGTCGCCGTAGGCGGTGGCCTGGCTCACCGGAGTAGCGGTCACCGGCGTCCAATCCGTGACCGTGTTATTGCCCTTGGAATCGGTCACCCGGATCCGGTACTCGTAGGTCTGCCCCGGAGTGACGGTCTTGTCCGTGTACGACATCAGCGGGGTCGTCCAGAAGTTGGATTCCTTGTCCACGGTCGACAGCGGTGACGAACTGCCCTTGTCACGCCGCAGCACCTCATAGCGCAGGTTTGCGTCGTCGGGGTCGTAGTTGGCCGTCCAGGACAGCCGCACCTCGCCGAGGCGGTACGAGACCGTACCCAGTTTCCAAGCCCCACCTTGGACTTGCGGACCGATTTTGTTCGGCGCCACCGTCTTCACCGCGAAGCGCACCAGACCCTGCTGGTTCAGTCCCTGCACCCTGGTGAACTCACCGCCGTACACGACGTAGGTGTTGTTGGCCGCCACCGACCAGGCCGCCTGGCCCACTCCAGTGAAGGTGCCCGGGGTCCACTTCGGGAACCAGTTCTTGGTCGTCGGCGCCTGCAACCCGGCGAAGCTCCGGTAACCGAGCGGGTCAGGGGTGATGATCTGCCCAGTCGGCGCCTTGGAGAACGACAGCGAATGCTGGAATGTCCACGGGTTGGTTTGTGGGAATCCACCGATATTGCCGCAGTAATGGGGGTGACCGGCGATGAAGATCTCGTCGCCCATCGGCGCCACCGAATACGTGTCACCGTGGCAATCCTCGAGCCAGACCAGCTGTCCGGTGTCCCAGTCCACCCGGAAGGATCCTTCGAGACCATCTTCGTCGCCGCCGTAGTAGTCATACGCAGTGCCGTAGACACTGTCGGCATCAGAAGCCAGCGAATAGATGCTTGCGTTGTTACCGGCGTTGCGAGCGATGCTATTGGCGGCCCACGGGAGGCTGGCACCGGTGACCGCGTCGAGCGCGGCCATGCCACGCCCCGGATTGGTCGATCCGTTGGTACTGGTGAAGGAACCGGCGATGACAACCTTGGACCCGTCAGGCGACACCACTACTCCGCGGACGCCGTAGCCGCCGACGAGTTGCGCACTGAACGGCAGCAGCGCACCGGTCGAGGCGCTGACTGCGGCGATGCCCGTCCGGGTCGTGTTGTTCACCGTGCTGAACTCGCCGCCCAGGTAGACGACGTCACCCTTGACGGCGATGCTACGGACCGTGGCATTGACCACAGGCGCCCAGGTGGTGATCACCGCGCCGGTGGTCGGGTTGAGCGCCGCGACTCGGTACCTGGTCTGGCCGCCGATCGAGGTGAATGAGCCCGCCACATACAGCCGGGAGCCGTCGGGCGACATCGCGAAACCGAACACTTCACCGTTGGCGCCGGGATTCCAGCTGGTGTTGAGCGTGCCGTCGCTCAGCTTGTACGACAACAAATTGGTGCGGGCGGTGAGGTTCGTCCCTGCCGCGGCGCCGGCGGGCCGCGCATTGGTGAACTTGCCACCCACGTAGACCGTGTCGCCAGCCACCAGCTGCGTCCAGGCCACGCCGTCAATTTGCGTAGTGGGCAACGGATCGGCAGCCATTTTCGAACTGGCCAGCGTGCTTGAGGCTGTTGCCGCGGCCTGCGCGGACGGCGCGCCCGCGATAACCCCGACTGCGGTGAGTACAACTGCGCCCACGGTGGACAGTAGCCGAGTCCCGAAAGACGTCGCACGTGCCCGGACATCGTGCAGCGCCAGAACCGTCTGGTTGCTATGCATTATCCCTTTGCTTTCCCCCCAGCGCCGGAGATTCCCCCGCCGACGCTACGTTCGCCAAAGCCAGCGAAACGTATTTCGGACTTTAGCAGACTTGCCGACGCTCTCCTACCCCGAGGAAGGCGCGACACCCGATGGACTCGGGCGCTGATATTCCGGCTCGGCACCCCGCACGGACTCGACCCATCGACCGAGGCCCTTGTTCAGGGTGCGTAACCCGTTGCCATGGTGGAAGTTGTCGCGCCGGGCTATGCCGTACAACGCCTCCGCGCCCCCCTTGGCCACTCGCAGCAGGCCACCAAGAGCCAACTTGCCACGCAGCAGCAGCCGGCGCTGACCGGTCGGTACGTCGAGTAGGGCCAGGTACACCGCCGCGCTGCCCTGGTGTCGCGCGCGGCGCAGAACCCAGTCTCGGTTGCTGCGATCTTCGGGCACCAGATCGCGAACCACTGCATCGGCGGCATAGACGATGCGCCGGCCGGCTGCGGTGATCTGGCTGGTGAGCCGGGTGTCCTCCCCGCCGCGCATGCCGAGCCTCAGGTCGAAACCGAGACCCAACTCTCGCACCTGGGTGAGATCGAGCAGGAGGTTGCTCGTCGGAGCGGCAGCCACCAGGGTTCCCCTGGGGTACTCCTTGCGCACGAAGAACCGTCCCTCGACCACCCAGCGCTCTGGCTGGCCCTGGTAGTCCGGGCGCACGACGCCGGCTACCGCCGCCGGGGCGGCGAAGTCGATCCAGGCTGCCACCATCTGGCGCAGCCACCCCTGATCGGGCGTCTCATCGTCGTCTACGAACTGCAGCAAGTCGGCCCCGCCTGTCTCGTCGAGAACCCGCTGGCGCGCCGCCGCGATACCTGGTTGCGTTTCGATGACGTACCGCACCGGAATCTGTGCCGGCGCCGTCCGCGCCACCTGAGTCACCAACTCCTCGGCGCTACCGGCCGGATCGTTGTCGACGACCAGAACCGAGACGGTACACCGTGCCCATTCGGCCACCTCCGCCGCCTGGTCCACCAGCATGGGCAGCATCAGGCCGAATCTGTCCGGACGCCGGAACGTGCATACCCCGACCACTAAGACTTTGCCGGCCAGCCGCGCTGTATCGCTGGGCGCCGGGCCACTGTCCGTTGCACACATCGGGCCTATGATAATGACCCGCGCCCCTACCGGTAGTCCTGACTGGCGGACACTCGCGCGCATACCAACGCTGGACGGAGAACGCTAACCTCGCCCGTTGGCCTTGATACCGCGGTTTCAACTGGTATCGACAATAGAATCAAGACATGATCACCGACTCGTGCGCTGACTGTCGCTACACACCATCCGCCCCACCACGCGACCGGAGCCTGCTTGCGCCCCGCTTCGACGGCTCCGGGCAGATCATGAGTGCGAGCCGATAGTGGGGGCCCCACTTATTGAGCGCACCGCGTCGTGGTCGGAGGTCCGAGCAGCGCTGGCTGCCGCACAGAAGAGCAACAAGAACGTCGCCGCCTACTCCCGCTGGTTCAATCGGCCGTTCGGTCGAATCCTCGCGGCAACCACCTATCGATGGGGAATGAGCCCAAATCAGGTGACGTTGACCAGCGCACTGTTCACCTTTTCCGGCATCGTAATGTTGGCGCTCGCTCAACCCACGGCGTGGTTCGGCCTCGGGATCGCGGCCCTGCTCGTGGTTGGGTACGCCCTTGATTCAGCTGACGGCCAAGTGGCCAGGTTGTCCGGCGGCGGAAGCCCCGCCGGTGAATGGCTGGACCATGTGATCGACTCGTTCAAGACCGCCACCCTGCACTTGGCGATCGCGATCATGTGGTTCCGGAATCTTGACGACTGGCCGGTGGCCAGCACATTGATCCCGCTGGCCTTTGCGGCACAGCAGTCGGTCTGGTTCTTCACCATCATGCTTACCGAACAACTGGAGCGGTCCAGCGGCACAAAAGGGGCTCGCTCCAACCCTGCAGAGTCAGCCTCGCTGCGCAACTCCTTGCTGATAGCCCCCGCTGACTACGGACTGCTGTGCCTTCTATTCCTGCTGCTCGGCTGGTTTCCGGTCTGGCGCTGGATCTACGCGGCACTTCTGGTCTACAACCTGGCGCTACTGGCGGCGCAGCTTGTGCGCTGGTATCGGCGAATCGCATCGCTACCACCCGGTGATGGAATCCCGTCCGCTTCGAATCCCCGACGGAACCTCGGAAAGGATCACAGTGATGAAGATCAGTGACATCGCCAACTCTATGGCGAAAAGAGTGAAGGGATCGGACTATCAGGTCGACCCGAGGCTCGACGGGGGCTATTTGACTGGCGTGCTGGTGCAGCGCGGATTGATGGCCGCACGAGGGCGAATGCGCTTCCTGCGCCAAGGCGCGGCACCCTTCATCGGCAGCGGTGTGACCATTCGCGCCAAGAACTTGCTCACCTTCGGCAGCGGCCTGACCCTCGGGACGAACTCCTACATCGACGCCATTTCAGTGGACGGGGTGCGACTCGGCAGCAACGTTGCCCTGGGCCGCGGGTGCCGAATCGAATGCACCGGCAATCTGCAGAACCTTGGCAAGGGGATGCTGGTCGGTGATAATGTTGGCCTAGGAACCGATTCCTTCTATGGCGCGGCGGGCGGCATCGAGATAGGCTCAGATACGATCATCGGCAATCTGGTGAGCATGCACTCGGAGAACCACCGAGCGAACGACATATCTATTCCTATCCGATTGCAGGGGGTCACGCATCAGGGGATTCGAATCGGCTCGGACTGCTGGATCGGCGCAAAGGCCACCATCTTGGATGGAGTCGAACTCGGCGATGGATGCATCATCGCGGCTGGCGCGGTCGTCACTGCCGGAAAGTACCCCGCGAAGTCGATCCTCGGCGGAGTTCCGGCTCGGATTCTAAAGACCCGCGGGTCGTGAAACCTGATCCGCGTAGCCTGGCCCGGCGACCTGCCCTGGCAGGAGCAGCGGAGGCTTGCCGATTGAAGACCGAGAATAGGGAGCTGCATGAGGATGTCTCGCCCCCTGGAAAACGGCGGCAACCGGCTCGTCTCGGATGGTTCTCTGGCTGATCATGGATTTATGCCATTCTAACGGCGTTCAGTATCGCGTTGCTCGGCGCGCCTTATCCGCTGGCCCCGGCGAGTCGCCGCGGTCGGAGACGCGGCGTACTGAGCGCCGAGCTAACCTTTGTTAGGGAGGCGCTGATCAGAGCCCATCCATCGTCATCCCGGACTTGCTCCGGGATCTCTCCTGCCTGAGATCCCGGGTCGGAGCCCGGGAAGACGCGAATGATCAGTGTTTCCTTAAGGAATTCACTCCACACACTCCAGCACGAGATAGGTGAGCCCGATGAGCGACCGTCCCGATGACGACAACGACAATGGCCGCGCGCAGGCCGGAGATGGCGCCGCGCAGCCGACGCCCCGGCGTCCGCGCTGGCAACTCCCCACCATCGCGGTCATCGTCGTCCTCCTGATCGTGCTGGCCGGAGTCCTCTACGCCACCCGCCCTAACAATCCTGCGGCTGAGACCCCGCCGGGCTCGGCCTCGCCCGCGCCGGGATCGACAGGCACCGCAGCCGGCCCGGGCAAGTCAACTGGCCCTGACAAGTCAGCCAGCCCCAGCAAGACCGCGACCGCCCCGATTCCCGAGATGACCCCGACCGCGCCGAACGCCGAGGTGACCCAAGAGAACGACGTCCTGGTGTCGCTGGCCAAGGTCGAATCGGTCCAGGGCGAGGCACGGCTGCCCGGTGAAATCGCAGGACCGGCGATCCGGGTCACCGTGCGCGTCAAGAACGGCAGTTCCAAAGCCCTCGACGTAGGCAATGCGCGGGTGAGCGCGTACTACGGCAGCGACCAGACACCGGCTGGAGTGCTGACCGCTCCTGGCGGAAAGCAGTTCGAAGGCAAGATCGCACCGCGAGGTGAGGCGGACGGCGTCTACCTGTTCACCATCCCCACCGCTGACCGGGACAACGTTCGGATCACGGTCGACACCGCGGCGGGAGTGCCGGTAGCCGTATTCGCCGGGCGGATGGGCTAGTCGCCGGCCAGCGCTGACACCGCTTCCCGGACCTCAAGGTAGGCAGCGCGGTAGTCGTCCGGGGTGCCACCGAATGGATCGACGATGTCGTCGGTTCCTTCGGGAACAGGGTTGCGTCCACGCATCATCGGCACCTGCCCGATCAGCCAGCGCAACCGGTCATCCATCGCGGCCGGAGCATCATTCGACGGCAACTGCGTCGCCAGCCGAACGAACTCTTTCATGATGAAGGTCCGGCGCAACGCCGCGGGCACCAGCCGCAATACGGATTCTCGGTGAGTGCGATCGGCCACCAGGACGAGATCTGCGCGCCGCACCAAGTCCGGCGTCAGCTGGCGCGCCTCGAACCCATCGGCGGCGACGCCGTCCGCCTGGAGCAGGGCAGCCATCTGTTCCTGGATCGGGTGACCCACCACGGCATGCACACCAGCGCTGTCGACCTCAATGGCCGGCTCGGCCGCCGAATCGGCGAGTTCGCGCCGCAGCAGCCTCTCGGCTGCCGGCGACCTGCAGATGTTCCCGGTGCACACCGTCAGGATCCGGAATGGGTTTCCGGATGCGCTCATCATTGTTCGATCAGCAGTCGCAAATAGTCGCCATAACCGGACTTCTCGAGCGTGGCGGCACGCTGTGCCAAGCCCTCGTCGGAAAGGAAGCCTTGCCGCCAGGCGGCCTCCTCCGGGCAGCCGACCTGCAGTCCCTGCCGCGCCTGAATGGTGCGGACGAAGTTGCTGGCGTCGTTGAGCGAGTCGAAGGTTCCGGTGTCGAGCCACGCGGTCCCCCGCGGCAGGATCGACACCTGCAGCTTGCGCTGCTCCAGGTACACCCGGTTGACGTCGGTGATCTCGTACTCGCCCCGAGCTGACGGCGCGAGGTTCTGCGCGATCGGCACCACATCGGAGTCGTAGAAGTAGAGGCCGGGCACGGCATAGTGCGACTTCGGCTGCTGCGGCTTCTCCTCGATGGAGAGGGCCAAGCCGCTGTCATCGAGTTCAACCACGCCGTAGGCGGTGGGATTCGCCACCCAGTAGCCGAAGACCGCCGCGCCGTCGATGTCGTTGAAGCGCTTCAGCTGGGTACCCAGGCCCGGGCCGAAGAAGATGTTGTCACCCAGCACCAGGCAGCACGCGTCGCCGTCGAGGAAGTCGGCACCGATCGTGAAGGCCTGCGCCAGTCCCTTGGGCTCGGGTTGAACGGCGTAGCTGATCGAGATGCCGAACTGTGAGCCGTCGCCGAGCAGCCGCTGAAACGCCTCCTGCTCATGCGGGGTGTTGATCACCAGCACCTCGGAGATGCCGGCGAAGATCAGCGTCGACAGCGGGTAGTAGATCATCGGCTTGTCGTACACGGGCACCAGCTGCTTGCTGCTGCCGAGGGTGATCGGATGGAGCCGGGTGCCCGAGCCACCGGCGAGAATGATGCCGCGCATGCGTGGCATCATTCCACGAAGGGCCGCTGCGCGAAAATCTTCCTGGGCAGCCAATAGGATTACGCCCATGTCGTCGCTTCTCGTCACCGGCGGAGCCGGATTCATCGGCTGCAATTTCGTCCGGCACGTCCTGGATCACACCGACCACACGGTCACCGTCCTGGACGCACTCACCTATGCCGGCAATCGGGCCTCGCTCGAGGGTCTGCCCGAGCACCGCCTCCGCCTTGTGGTCGGCTCGGTGTGCGATGCCGCCCTGGTGAACGAACTGGTCGCCGCCCATGACACCACCGTGCATTTCGCCGCCGAATCACACAACGACAATTCGCTCAATGACCCGTCACCGTTCATTCAGACGAATCTCGTCGGCACCTACGAGCTGTTGCAGGCCGTGCGGCGGCACGAGAAGCGCTACCACCACATTTCGACCGATGAGGTGTACGGCGACCTGGAACTCGACGATCCGGCGAAGTTCACCGAGAACACGCCCTACAACCCGTCCAGCCCGTACAGCTCCAGCAAGGCCGGCTCCGACCTGCTGGTCCGGGCCTGGGTGCGCAGCTTCGGCGTGCAAGCCACCATCAGCAACTGCTCCAACAACTACGGCCCCTACCAGCACGTCGAGAAGTTCATCCCGCGACAGATCACCAACGTGATCGACGGCATCCGCCCGAAGCTCTACGGCGCCGGGCTGAACGTCCGCGACTGGATCCACGTCGACGACCACAACGCCGCCGTTCTCGACATCATCGACCGGGGCGCGATCGGCGAGACGTACCTGATCGGCGCCGATGGCGAGTTGAACAACAAGACGGTGATCGAGCTGATCCTGGAGCTCATGGGCCAGCCGTCGGACGCCTACGATCACGTCAACGATCGCCCAGGCCACGACCTGCGCTACGCGATCGACGCCACCCGGCTGCGCACCGAACTCGGCTGGACGCCCCGCTTCCCCGACTTCCGCTCCGGCATCGCCGACACGATCGACTGGTACCGCAGCAACGAGGCTTGGTGGCGTCCGATGAAGGCGGCGACCGAGGCCAAGTACGCCAAGACGGGTCAATGATGGCCGAGTTGTCCGTTCAGGAGACCGCGATCCCCGGGTTGCTGATCATCGAGTTGCCCCTGCACGGCGACGCCCGCGGCTGGTTCAAGGAGAACTGGCAGCGCGCCAAGATGGTCGGGTTGGGCCTGCCCGACTTCGCCCCGGTGCAGAACAACATGTCGTTCAACGCGACCGCAGGCAGCACCCGCGGCCTGCACGCCGAACCCTGGGACAAGCTGATCTCACTCGCCCACGGCCGGATCTTCGGCGCCTGGGTCGATCTGCGTCCCGGCGAGAGCTTCGGCGTCGTCGTGACCCACGAGATGGGCCCTGACAAGGCGGTCTTCGTGCCGCGTGGGGTGGCTAACGGCTACCAGGCGCTCGAGCCCGACACTGTGTACTCCTACCTGGTCAACGACCACTGGAGCCCTGAGGCCCGCTCCTCTTACACCTACCTGAACCTGGCCGACGAGACCGCCGCGATCGAATGGCCCATCCCGCTCACCGATGCGGAGATCTCGGCGGCGGACCTGGCCCACCCGCGACTCCACGACGTCACCCCGATGACACCCAAGCGAACCGTCGTGGTGGGTGCTTCGGGTCAGCTGGGGCGGGCACTGATGGCGTTGTGGCCGGACGCGGTGGCGCTGCAACGCCCCGACTTCGACATCTCCGATCCGGCGACCTTCGCAGGCGTGCCCTGGAGCCAGGTCGGCCTGATCGTCAACGCCTCCGCCTACACGGCGGTGGACGCCGCCGAGACGACGGACGGCCGCCGCGACGCATGGCAGGTCAATGTCATCGGCCTGGGACGGCTCGTCGATGTCGCGCGCAGCCATCGGATCCCGCTCGTGCATGTTTCCAGCGACTACGTGTTCGACGGCTCGGTCGAAGTCCATACCGAGGACGAGCCGCTCAGCCCGCTCGGCGTGTACGGGCAAACCAAGGCCGCGGGGGATGCCCTGGTGGCGACGCTCCCCCGGCACTGGATCGTCCGTGCCAGCTGGGTGATCGGCGACGGCAGCAACTTCGTCGGCACCATGGCGTCGCTGGCCGATCGCGGCATCAGCCCGAGCGTGGTCGCCGACCAGTTCGGACGGCTCACCTTCACCACCGATCTGGCGGCCGGCATCGCGCACCTGGTCGAGGTCGACGCACCATCCGGCGTGTACAACCTGACCAACGCCGGACCCACCATGACGTGGGCGGGCATCGCCAAGCGAGTCTTCGACCTGCGGGGGCGTTCGGCCGCCGACGTCACCGAAGTGACCACGGCCGAGTACTTCGCCGGAAAGACGATGGCCCCGCGTCCGGTGCACAGCACCCTGGACCTCAGCAAGCTGGCGGCCACGGGCTTCACGCCTGCCGACGCCGACCAGCGGCTGATGGAGTATCTGGGGAAGCACTGATCAAAGCGGTCGTGAGGAACGCTCGACCAGCGGCGTCAGTCGCGTCCGTAGATGTCGCGGGTATAGATCTTTTCGGCGACGTCCGCGAGTTCGGGGGATCGCCGGTTGCTGACGATGACGTCCGATCGCCGCTTGAACTCCTCCAGGTCTCGGACGACCTCGGAGTGGAAGAAATGCTCGTCGTGCAGCGTCGGCTCGTAGACGATGACCTCGACACCCTTTGCCTTGAGCCGCTTCATCACCCCTTGCACCGACGAGGAGCGGAAGTTGTCCGAACCGGCCTTCATGACCAGGCGATAGATCCCGACCACCGCCGGACGCCGATCCAGGATGTCGAATGCGATGAAATCCTTGCGCGTGGTATTTGCATCAACTACCGCCGCAATCAGGTTCTGCGGCACTTCCGCGTAGTTCGCCAGCAGTTGCTTGGTGTCCTTGGGCAAGCAGTAGCCACCGTAGCCGAAGGATGGATTGTTGTAATGCGTTCCGATCCGGGGGTCAAGGCCGACGCCTTCAATGATCTTCGCCGGGTCGAGTCCGTGCACGGCGGCGTAGGTGTCCAACTCATTGAAGTAGGCCACTCGCAACGCCAAGTAGGTGTTGGCGAACAGCTTGAGCGCCTCGGCTTCGGCGGACGCCATGGTGAGAACAGGCACATCTGTGGAAGCAGCACCATCGACCATCAAGTCGGCGAACCGCCTAGCCACCTCTGAGTCGTCACCGACCACCACGCGCGAGGGGTGACGGTTGTCGTAAAGCGCGCGGCCTTCGCGCAGGAACTCCGGGGAGAAGAAGATCGTGGCGTCGGGGTACTTCGCGCGCAGCGAATCGGTGAAGCCCACCGGAATCGTCGACTTGATCACCACGGCAACGGCTGGGTTCGCGGCGAGCGCCTCCGCCACGACGTGGGCGACCGAACTGGTGTCGAAGAGATTGGTCGCCGGATCGTAGTTCGTGGGGGTAGCAACCACCACGTAGTCGGCATCCGGGTAGGCGTCCGTGGGGTCCGTCGTCGCGGTCAGCCGCAGGCCCCCTTCGGCTAGGGCGCGTTCGATGTCTTCATCCTGGATGGGTGACTCGGCTCGGTTGATGGCCGCCACCCGCTCGGGGTCCAGTTCCAGCAGCACAACATCATGCCGATCTGCGTGCAGGAGTGCGTTGGATAGGCCAACGTAGCCCGCCCCCACAACGGCAATCTTCATATCCGTACCCTTCTGTCAGCGACGTTGCATTCTATGTCCAACTCACATCCAGGCCGTGGGCCGTACCGCGCGCGAGCCCTCATTGCCGAATGCCAGTTCGTCGCGCAGGCCAACTGCGCACGCCGCGCGGGCCGCGAAAACTGCGATCAGTGCGCGGCGAGGATCTGCCGGAGCGCCGTCGAGGACGTGTGGGCCGTATACGGGAAGTAGTGGACGACTGCGCCCACACTCGACATCTCCGCCTCCAGGCGATCACCTTTGGCTGTGCCGCGCCAGTCGTCGCCCTTGAACAGGACGTCGAAGTGCACTTTCTCCCAGGCCGCGAGCTTGCTGCTGGAAAAGTCGACAACGACCGCATCGACGATGTCCATGGCGGCCACGACCTCCATCCGCTCGGCGAGCGGAACGACGGGGTATTTACCCTTGGCCTGGAAGAGCGCCTCATCGGTGACCACACCGACGACCAGCCGTGTGCAGTTCTGTCGTGCCCGCTTGAGGATGTTCAGGTGGCCGATGTGGAACATGTCCCACGCTCCCGGAACGTAGCCGAGAACTCCGTCGGCGGTACGCATGACGTTGGTGCAGCCGATGCCATCCGCCGCCCTGCCGAGCGTGCGCGGCTGCAGCCAATGGTCGACCGGAAGCAAACCGAGGCCGACGTCCGTACGCCCGAAAATCACGTCGTGACTGGTTCGTTTGAGCGGATCGGCCGGGTCGAAAATCGCGGCGTCGTCGACCTCGCGGATTGACCCGACGATCTCCACGCGCTCAGCGGCAGGAATTACCGGCGCCCGCCCTGTGGCGCCGAATATCGCATCGTCGGAAAACACCCGCGCTTCGACTCGATCAACACCCTCGGCGGCCTGTTGGACGACGTCCAGATCTCTCACGTCAACCATGTCGAAGGCGGACAGCACATAGCCCGTTCTCACGTGAAAATTTCCCCCCGGAGATCGTAGCCAGCCCCCCGCTGGCCACGAGGTCATCCTTCCACGAAAGGGAGCCGGACTCAAACCTGTCCGGGCGAGAAAATGCATGCGCGACGTGCGCCGGGCAAGTTGCCAGCCTCGTAGTGGCTATGGAAGACTGGCGAACAGCAGGAACCGGGGGGTACCTGCTGCGGACTCGGGGGGAGTCCGGACTATCTCGGGGGGGATTCTTCGCCATGACTACTCTGGACGTGCGCGTTCAGGCTGCTCGTCAGCGCCTGAACGGCCACACCATGACCGCGCGACGGAGCGCGGCCCTTCGTCAGACCAGCGTCCTTGTTCTGGACGCCAGCATTCTTGCCGTGGCGACCATCGCCGCCTACTCCGTGCGGTGGATCTTCGACTTCCTCACCACGTCGACGGAGAACGCTAGCGTCGCTTGGGCCTACTACGTCATCCCGGTCACCTGGATGGCGCTGCTGGCCGTGTGCGGCGCGTACTCCTTGCACCATCTGCAGACCGGCATGATCCGAGTACCAGCGGGTGGCGCTTGGCTCGGGTCTGCTCGCCGGAGCAATCGGCGTGACCTGCTACCTGGCCGGCCACAACGGCGGTCAAGACTTCTTCGCCGCACTGTTCCTGATCGGTGTGCCGGCACTGCTGATCGGGCGCCTCGCTCGACGACGGTCGCTGAAGCACATGCGGACCAAAGGCCTCTTCCAGACCTCGGTGCTGGTCGCCGGATCGCCGTCGCACATCGACGAGGTGGCACGCGTCCTGCGGCGCGAGAAGTGGCTCGGCTACCAGGTGGTGGGCGGCGTCACGGCAGCCCCGATCGAGGAGACCGCGGCCGGCCTGCCGGTCCTGGGCCGCGTGTCCGACGTCGTCAACCTGGTCACCGATTCGTCTGTCGACACCGTGATCTTCGCCGAGGGTTCCTTCCCCGACAGCCAGCACTTCAAGCGGATGGCGTGGGAGCTGGAAGACCTCGACGTGCAGATGATCGTCGCTCCGGCGCTGACCGACATCAGCTCGCAGCGGCTCCGGTCTCGTCCGGTCGCCGGCCTGCCTCTGGTCTACGTCGAGCGGCCCCAGGCCGTCGAGGCAAGCCGCTGGAGCAAGCGCGCCTTCGACATCATCGGCTCGGGCCTACTGCTGCTGGTGGCGGCGCCGATCATCGCTGTGGTCGCCCTCGCGGTGAAGCTGGAGGACCGCGGTTCGGTCTTCTTCAAGCAGACCCGGGTCGGACGTCGCGGCGACGAGTTCCAGTGCCTCAAGATCCGCTCCATGGTGGTGGACGCCGAGGCTCGGAAGGCGGAGCTCGAGGCTCAGAACGAGGGCGCGGGCGTCCTGTTCAAGATGGCCAAGGATCCGCGGATCACCAAGGTCGGCCACGTCATCCGCCGGTTCTCGATCGATGAGCTGCCGCAGCTCTGGAACGTGTTCCGTGGCGATATGAGCCTGGTCGGCCCGCGTCCGGCACTGCCCGAGGAAGTCGCCCGGTACGACAAGGACACCGTGCGTCGGCTCGACGTGCTACCCGGACTCACCGGCCTGTGGCAGGTGTCCGGCCGCTCGAACCTCTCCTGGGACGAAACCGTCCGCCTGGACGTCTACTACGTCGACAACTGGTCGATCATGCAGGACCTGACGATCTTGATGAAGACGGCGCGCGCCGTGTTCGGATCCGACGGCGCCTACTGACCGACGTACTCACCCCCTCCACAGACGAGCCCATCCCCCCGGGCTCCCGGGCAGTGCGGGGCCTACGGGCCCCGCACTGCTCCTTTTTGTTTGGGCTCCTGAAGCTGAAGGAAACTCCGATCCAGCCATCGTCATCCGGATTTGATCCGGGATCTCTCCCGCCCGAGAGCCCGGGATGACGTAGTAGAGCAGCGGTTCCTGAAGGGGTCCCAACAACCGACGGGTTGGGGTCTCGACAGCGCTCATCCAGCGGCGGTCGCGTTAGTCTCGGGCCATGACCCATACCGAGATCAGCACTCCCCTGCCGGGCATTGAGGACGCCGCCGGCCGGAGCCGCATCTTCGACCATGGCGCGCACGTGACGGCGTGGCAACCGGTGGGCGAGCCCCGGCCCGTCCTATGGCTCAGTTCTGCCAGCGCATACGAAGCCGGCAAGGCGATCCGGGGCGGCATTCCGATCTGCTTCCCGTGGTTTGGACCGGGTCTGACCGGCACCATGAAGCCTGCGCACGGCTTCGTCCGGGCCGTCGCCTGGCGACGTGCCGAAGTCACCGAAGATGGGAACACGGTTCGCATCGACTACACCATCGATCCCGACATCACAGGTAGCCAGCCGGAGTTTTCGCACGACTACCGGGCACAACTGACCGCCGAGTTCACTCCGACGCAGCTCCGCGTCACCCTGTGGGCGGCCAACACCGGAGACGACCCATTCACTCTCGAGGAGGCGCTGCACACCTACCTCGCGGTGAGCGACGTCCGCGCGATCAGCATCGAGGGCCTGGACGGCGCCACCTACCTCGACAAGAACCTGCCCGATCCGGCCTTCGACCAGGTCCAGGAAGGGCCGTTGCAGCTCACCGGGCCTACCGACCGGGTCCATCTGCACAGCGGGCCGGTGACCGTCGTCGACCCGGGTTTTGGACGCCGGATCCGGCTCAGCAGCGAAGGGTCCGCCGATGTCGTGGTGTGGAACCCGTGGGAGGAGGCCGCCGCCGGCATGGCCGACATGGGCCGCGGCGAATGGACCGGGATGGTGTGCGTCGAGGCCGCCAATGTCTTCGCGGACGCGGTGACGCTGCGACCGGGTGAGGAGTGGACGATGACCCAACGGATCGAGGTACTTCCGCTGGAGAAGTGAGGCGGGTTTCGACAAGCTCAAGCGGCGCTGGCTAACGTGAGCGCCATGGACCTGCACGCCGCCTTGGCACGGGTCGGGGTGCGGGTGCCGGACATCCTGCTGCCCCGGCCTGGAGTCGATCTGAACACCTGGGCCGTCGTTGCCTGCGACCAGTTCACCAGCCAGCCCGAGTACTGGTGGGAGGCTGCCGAACTGGTGGCCGGCCGTCCGTCCACCCTGAACCTGATCTTCCCCGAGGTGTACCTCGCCGAGCCCGACCCGGACGCCCGGATCCGCTCAATCAACACCGCGATGGCCGAGTGTCTCGACAAGGGGTTCCTTGAGACCCACCCGGCCACCATGGTTCTCGTCCGGCGGTCGACGCAGCACGGCACCGTCCGGTGGGGGCTGATCGTGGCGCTCGATCTGGAGCAGTACTCGTGGGGTGAGCACGACCTGACGCTGATCCGTGCCACCGAGGGAACGATTCTGGACCGGCTGCCACCGCGGGTCGCGGTCCGCCGGGAAGCGCCGCTGGAACTCCCGCACATCATGGTGCTGATCGACGATCCCGACCGCGCGGTGATCGAACCCCTCGCCGCCGCGTCCGAACGACTCAGCCAGCTGTACGACACCGAACTGATGCTCGGCGGCGGACGCGTTACCGGCTGGGCGGTCGACTCCGCTGCCGATCTCGCCGACGTGGCGTCCGGGCTGGAACGCCTGCATCAGGCACTCGATCCGGCGAATCCGCTGCTGTTCGCGATGGGCGACGGCAACCACAGCTTCGCCACCGCCAAGAGCATCTGGAACGACCTGCGGACCACCCTGCCGCCCGACCAGTGGGCCGACCACCCGGCCCGATACTGCCTGGTCGAGCTGGAGAACATCCACGACCCGGGGCTGGAGTTCGAACCGATCCACCGCGTCCTGTTCCACACGTCCCGGGACTCGTTCGAGACGGCGCTCGCTTCGCAGTGCGCGAACTTCGAGCGCATTCCGGTGGGCACCGCGGACGAGGTGCTGACCGCGATCGAGGCGCCCGGCCCACAACTGTTCGGCTACATCGACGAGGGTGGGTACGCCGTCTACCGGCTGACCGAACCGCGCGCCAGCATCGCCGCCGGCACCCTGCAGCGGGTCATCGACACCTTGCTGCAGGGCGGGACGTCCGAGGTCGACTACATCCACGGCACCGACGTCACCGCCGAACTCGGCGCCCTACCCGGCAACATCGGACTCTTCCTCCCCCAGGTCGCCAAGGACTCGTTCTTCGGCTCGATCGTCGCCGACGGAGCCCTGCCCCGCAAGACGTTCTCCCTAGGCGAGGCGCAGGACAAGCGGTACTACCTGGAGGCCCGCCGGCTCAGCTGAGGAGCCACTACAGTTCGCTCCCGTCCTCCCGGATAAGTGCCTCGTAGTCGCGTCCGCCGTAGTAGATTCCGTGAATCTCGACGACGTTGTCAGTAACGAAGAACGCTATGAGGACGCGGCGCCGATATCCCATCGTTCGCATTCCCGGCGCAAGGTCATCGCGAGGTGTACCGCGGTTGGGGTACGTGCTGAGCCCATCGCAGCACTCGTGGATCGCCAGCACGAACTCCTCCGCCGCCTCAGGAGTGCTCTGGTCTGCTATCCAGCCGAAGATGCTTCCCAGATACCGCCGCGCACGAGGCGAGTAGATGACTCTGTACCTCACGACTTGTTCTCGGTGCCGCGCCTGCCACGTAGGCCCAGGAGGTAGCGGCGCACGTCCTCGGACTCGATCCCCCGCGAGGGATCGGCGCGCAGTTCGTCGTAGGAGGCCATCACCTCAGTGCGCAGCCACTCTTCAACTGCGGACTCGCGAGCGAAGAGGGCTCGCAAACCCTCGCGAACGACCTCACTCTCACTTGCGTATGAGCCGGAGGCAACGCGTTGCTTGACTGCATCTGCCATGGCGACGGGGAGGGTGATGCTCACCTGCTTGGTAGTACGCACAATCCAGCCTCACTTCCAGTGTGACTTAATCCTACTCGAGGGGGCGAGGCACTGCTCCCATTCCAACCGCCACATCGATACCCGAGAAGCTTCTATGCGTCCGGCAGTGTGATGCCGAAGGTTCGCGCGTAGAAGGCGAGCTCTGCTTCCAGCGCCGCCTGGATGGTCTCGGCTTTCCGGAAGCCGTGGCCCTCGCCGGCGAAGACGATCAGTTCGACGTCCAGACCCTTGGCGGCGACCGCAGCAGCCATGGTTTCGGCCTGGTTGAGCGGCACCACGGCGTCGTCCGCGCCTTGCAGGATCAGCATCGGGCAGTTCAGGGCATCGACGTGGTTGATCGGGGAGCGTTCGGCGTAGGTGGCTGCCGCCTCGGGCCAGGGACCGACGAGGCCGTCGAGGTAGCGCGCCTCGAACTTGTGCGTATCGGACGCCAGCGCAGCCAGATCACCGATGCCGTACCGACTGCATCCGGCCGCGAAGACATCGGACGTGGTCAGCGCCCTGAGCGTCGTGTAGCCGCCGGCGCTGCCGCCCCGGATCGCCATCCGGGTGCCGTCCACCCTGCCCTGGTTGGCCAGGGCGCGGGCGCCGGCGACACAGTCGGCGACATCGAGGACGCCCCACTCGCCGCGCAGCCGGTCCCGATAGTCGCGTCCGTAGCCGCTGCTGCCGCTGTAGTTGACGTCGAGGACGGCGAACCCGCGGGTGGTCCAGAACTGGACGGCCAGGCTGAAGCCCGCGGTCGAGAACGCGGTGGGACCGCCGTGGCTGATCACGATCAAGGGCGGTCGGTCTGCCCCCGCTGGTCGAGCTTGTCGAGGCCGATCCGCCGACGCAGGCTCCGCTGGTTGAGCTTGTCCACACCCTTCCGCAGCAGTCGCGGCAGACCGATCACCCGCTGGTTGAGCTTGTCGAAACCTCTCAGTCGGGGTCTCGACAAGCTCGACCAGCGAAGGGTTCATGGGTGGGTAGAACCAGCCGTGCACCTCGCCAGCGGGCCCGTCCCAGGTGACGGACTCGGCGACGCTCACCCACTCGGGGCCGAGAGTCCGCGGGGCTGCGGAGTCGACGATCCGCAACCCGGAATCGCTGAGTTCGATGATCGCGTCCGGGGCGTCGACGAACTGGACCAGGGCCGCAACCTTGTCGCCGGCGGCGTCCAGGCTGTCGCAGTCGACCACACCATCTGCCAGGGCACGGTAGCCGTCGGCGGTCAGCAACACCGGCGCGCTGCGACCGTCGATCCGCGGGCGCAGCACCACCTCGCCGGCACCGGTCAGCGCCACGGGACGGCGTCCGAACACCCAGAACGGTTCGACCAGATCGGCGCCCGCCTCGGTGAGTTGGGCGACGTGATCGGCGTACAGCTCCCAGAAGCCGGAACGGTCCGAGCAGAACAGCAGCTCCTGCCCGCGCCACAGCGGGTGCACCGCCGACTCCCCCGGCCCACCGGCCACGGTGCGGACCTCGTCCAGCACCGCTCCGGACGCTGAGACGTTCAGCCGGCCCGTCCGGATCAGGCAGGCGTCCCATGGCATGTCGGGGTGCCGCCACTCCATCCAGGCGAGCCGTCCGTCCTCACTCAACTCGGGACGGGCGTAGAAGTCGGCGCCCCGAGCGATCATGGTGCCGGGGCCTTCCGGGCCATCCAACCGGAGCACCACAAGGCTGTTCACCGGTTCGCCGGGCGCTGAGTGGTCCTCCCGGACGGCGATCACGACGCCCAGCTCGGGCACGACCCGCAGATCCGCGAAGCGCAGCTGCACCCCCTCGGGAGTCAGCGCGCGCCAGCCGTCGTCGCCCAATCGCAGCACCTGGCCGGACGGGTCCGAGCTGACCACGACCACGCCGTCACGGACATCCCAGGCTCCCCCGCCGTACTCATGCACGCGGGTCCGCACGTTCAGCCCGGGCGCCACTTCAGCCACCACGCCGTTCCGCTCACGCATCAGTGCGACCCGTCCCGCCTCGGCCGGACGGCCCTGTGTCCAATAGAGATCGGCACCGTCGTAGCGAGGTTCCCCGAGCCGGACGCCACTGGTCGCGAGATCGGCAGCCGAGATCGGAGACGGCCAAGAGCCGTGGGGCACGGTGGTCATTCCCCCACCGTAGGGTGCTCAACTCGCCGTTTGCGCTCACCCGAAGCCTCTATGAGCCTTCCGCTCTCGGGGGTGATGACGATCTCCCAGCCCGAATGATCGGTGCCGGGCTCAACGGTGTCGTAGTAGTCGATGACCTGCCGGCGTGCCTTGTCGAGAGTCCGGACCTGGGTGATCGGATCGCCGTCCCGGCGGAGCTCCCAGCCACCGAGCCAACGGTGAGCGGTGATGGTGATCATCGCGCCTCCTTCGATCCGTTCCCTCGTAGATGCTAGAACTCGCAACCCGAAATCGCCGCCGATATCTCACCTAACCAGACCTAGTTCGATCCGGATCGCGAGACGACGCCCTTCGAGTGGCGGACCTCTCGGAGAACCGGTCCCCGGCCGTCCGAATTACTACTATCGTCCGTAGTAGTACACGTCTGGAGAGGCACCGATGTCCCGCGTCCTGAACAAGAAGCTACGCAAGAAGATCACCACCGCCGCTGAGGCCGCCAAGCTGATCAAGCCTGGCAGCAACGTCGGGATGAGCGGATTCACCGGTGCCGGCTACCCCAAAGAGGTGCCGGGTGCGCTGGCGTCCGAGATCAAGGCGGCACACGAACGGGGTGAAGACTTCACCATCGGCCTGTTCACCGGCGCCTCCACTGCCCCCGAACTCGACGGCACGCTCGCCGAGGTCGACGGCATTCACTTCCGGACGCCGTATCAGTCCGACCCGATCATGCGCCGCAAGATCAACGACGGCACGTCGGAGTACGCCGACATCCACCTCTCTCACCTGGCGCCGATGATCTGGGCCGGGTCGGTGGGCAAGCTGCACACCGCGGTGGTCGAGGTGACCGCGATCAGGGAGGACGGCCTGCTGGTGCCGTCGTCGTCGGTGGGCAACAACAAGACCTTCCTCGAACGGGCCGATCAGATCATTCTCGAGGTGAACTCGTGGCAGTCGCCCGAACTGGAGGGCATGCACGACATCTACTACGGCGCGCGGCTGCCACCTGAGCGTCAGCCGGTGTTGCTCACCCACACCGGTGACCGGATCGGGCAGCGCACCTACCGCCTCGACCCCGACAAGGTGGTCGCCGTCATCGAAACGGACGCCCCCGATCGGAATACGCCGTTCAAGCCGGCCGACGAAGACTCGAAGAAGATGGCCGGCTTCTACCTGGAATTCCTCTCCCACGAGGTGAAGAAGGGACGCCTGCCACGCGATCTGCTGCCGCTGCAGTCCGGTGTCGGAAACGTCGCCAATGCGGTGCTCACCGGACTGCTCGAGGGCCCCTTCGATTACCTCACCTCCTACACCGAGGTGATTCAGGACGGCATGGTCGACCTGATCGATTCGGGCAAGATGACGGTCGCCTCGGCCACCGCCTTCTCACTGTCACCCGAGTACGCCGAGCGGATGAATGCCGAAGCGAGGCGTTATCGCGACAAGATCGTGCTGCGCCCGCAGGAGATTTCGAACCACCCGGAGATGATCCGCCGGCTGGGCATCATCGCCTGCAACGGCATGATCGAAGCCGACATCTACGGCAATGTGAATTCCACCCACATCATGGGTTCGCGGATGCAGAACGGTATCGGTGGTTCGGCGGACTTCACCCGCAATGCCTTCATCTCGGCCTTCGTCACCCCGTCGATCGCCAAGGGCGGCGCAATCTCGTGCATTGTGCCGATGGTCAGTCACCACGATCACACCGAGCATGACGTTCAGGTGCTGATCACCGAGCAGGGTCTGGCCGATCTGCGCGGGAAGTCCCCGAAGCAGCGGGCCCGGCTGATCATCGAGAAATGTGCCCACCCGATGTACCGGCCGGTGCTTCAGGAGTATTTCGAGCACGCCCAGAAGGTCTGCAACGGCATGCATACTCCGCACGATCTACGGCGGTCGCTCAGTTGGCACCAGCGTTTCCTGGAAACCGGGACGATGCGGCCCGAGTGAGGTTCTTGGCCCGGTGCCGGACACAGCGTGGTGTCCGGCACCGGGCCGTTGAGGCAGCGCTGATTTTCGTTGGTCGAGCTTGTCGAGACCGTGGGCTATCTGGCGTTGGCAAGGGGTTTCGACAGGCCCAACCAGCGGTAGTTGCGTTGAGCAGCGTTTCCTTAGACCCTCAGCTCGTCACTTTCCCATGCCGAGCTCGTCATTTTCCCAGGCCTGGCTCGTCACCTCCCCCGGTCCCTCCCGGCCGGCGGTCGCCCGCCCTACAGGCCGAGCAGCGCCCGGAGCTCGGCTACGTCGCGCACGACGGCGGTCGGCTCGATCGCGGTCAGTTCCGCCCTGCTGGCCGCACCCCAGGTGACCGCGATGCTGCGCATGCCGGCGGACTGGGCGGCCTGCATGTCGACCACGGCGTCGCCGACGTAGACGGCGTCCGCGGGGTTCGCACCTACCCGGCGCAGTGCGTACAGCAGCGGTTCCGGCGACGGCTTGTGTGCGCGGGTGTCGCCTTCGGTGGCGAGCAGGGGCAGCCGTCCGGCCAGTCCGACGCACGCCAGGCTCATCACGGCCGAGTCGTGATGCTTCGAGGTCACCACCCCGAATACCCGGTCAGCGGCGTGCAGCGCGTCGACCAACTCGCTCACCCCGACGAATGGCCGCACGTAGGCGTCGTGATTCGCCAGGTTCCATTCCCGGTAGTGAGCGGTCAGTTCGTCGGCTCGTCCGGGCGCGAGAGCGGAGAACGTCTCGCTCAGTGAGCGTCCGATCCACTCCTTGCACTGCTCGGGGCTCGGCTCCCAGCCCAGCAGCTCCGACACCGTGCGCCGGAAAGTCGCCACGATCAGCGGGACGGTGTCGGCGAGCGTGCCGTCCAGGTCGAACAGCACGGTGGACGGCGGCACGAAATTCACCGGTTCAGGGTAGTGGCCCGGCGCCGGGAAGCCGGCCAGCCAGGCCGCTGATGGAAGTTGGTCTCCCCACTCCGCTCCCCAGTTTGTGCCCGGAACCACCGCCTCTCCCGTTAGGGTGGGCGTCAGCGGACAACCTCTCTTGATGACGGGCGGGGTATCGGGGTGCCGAGCGCCACGTGGAGGCACCGGTTCGCGGCGACTTGAACACGGGCACCACAAGGAGAAGCGATGGCGGACACCCCCGCGAAGCCACGCGGACGCCGGCCAGGCGGCGCAGACACCCGCGGCGTCATCTGCCGAGCCGCACTCACCCTGTTCTCGAGCGTCGGCTATGACAAGGTGTCGCTTCGGGCGATCGCCCGCGAGGCCGATGTCGATCCGGCGTTGATTCATCACTACTTCGCGAGCAAGTCCGATCTGTTCGCCGAGACGGTGCTCGACCTGCCGTTGGACGCCGAGCACCTGGTCGCCGACGTGCTGGACGGTCCACGCGACCGGATCGGCCCGGCGGCCGTCGCCGCGTTCCTCGCCGCCTACGACGCACCGGACGGCGCGCGCGAGCGATTCACCGCGATGATTCGATCGGCGGTCGCGCAGGACGTGGCGCAGCGTCCGCTAACCGAGTTCATGTCGAAGGAGATCTTCGGTGCAATCGCCGAACGGCTGGGACACAGCGACTTCAAGCTGCGCGGACAGCTGGCGGTCAGCCTGGTGCTCGGCATGGCGTTGAGCCGGTATGTGCTGCCGCTGCCCACGCTGGCCGCCACCGAGGACCGGGTGATCATCGAGAGCCTCGGCCGGGCCATGCAGCAGCTCCTGGTCGAAGAGTGGTGAGGGAGCTCAGTGCGCCCGGGGGCTTGGGCCTCGGTAGTCTGGTCGGTGACTCAGGAGGACGATGAGCTGGCCAGCACCCACCGGGGAACCGGTGCAACCGTCCCGCGGTCCCGCGGGCGCGCCCGACGGCTACCCCGCTCAACCGCAGGCGCCCACCGGGGCGCCGACGCATGTCTCCGGCGGCTACCCGACTGCGCCCTACCCTCCGGCCGGACGCGCTCCCGACACCCACGCCGCTCCGCCAGAAGCTCCCATCACGGCTGCGCCGACGTCGGTGATGCCGTCGGGGCCCGGTACAGCAGTTACGCCCGAGTCGGCGGGCACACCCGGCGCAGCAGTCGAGGCGGCGCCGTCCGGACATATCGACACCTTGGCCCCGCTCACCCCGGAGACCACCGGACTCGCCCCACTCAACCCGAAGACCGGGCAGCCCATGCGTCCCTGGACCGTGTGGACCTCGTCCGCACTGTTGTTCGGCGGGGCCATCGTCGTCATCGTCGGCCTGCTGCTGGCGATGTGGGCGATGGCCTCCCCCTGGCAGCAGGTGAGCGATGAGGAGTGGACGAAGGTCGACCGGTTCAACGAGGCCACCTGGCTGACGGCGCAGTTCCCGTCCGAGCCGGCCAGCGGCATGCGAGTGTTGTTCGCCATCGTGTGCTGCCTCATCGCGGTGCTGGTCGCCGGCTTCGCGTCCGTGATCGGCTACTACGCGTTCGCCGGCTACCGGTGGACCCGGATCGGCAGCATGGTAGCCCTGGGGGTGTCGCTGCTCGCCCTGCTGGTCACGCCGATCGCGGCGGCATCGATCGGCCTGGTGGCCCTCGGTGCGGTGCCGCTGTGGCTGCCTGCCACCCGTCGCTTCTTCGCCCGCTGGCAGCTGATCCGGCACCCACAGATCGTCTATTCCGAGCCGATTGACCAGGTCTTCTACGGCCCGTTGCCCCGGTATCGGTAGCTGCCGCCGGTATCGGTAGTTGCCGCACGTCCCACCTAGCCCGCGAGGAGACGCCATGAACGAGCCGTCCAGCCAGACCGGTGAACGCGGGTTGACCGGGTATCGGTCGCTGTCACACGTCCACCTCTCCTACGAGGAGACGCCATGAACGAGCCGTCCAGCCATACCAGCGAACGCGGATCCGGCTCGCCCACCTATCTCGCCGGCTTGTTGCTGCGCGGACGGCGGGTGGTGGTGGTCGGCGGCGGCAAGGTTGCCCATCGCCGCATCCCCAAGCTGCTGGCCGCCGGGGCCCGGGTCGAGTTGATCTCCCCCAAGGTGGACCCGGCACTGCGACCCCTCGCCGAATCAGGCGCGCTGGTGTGGCAGGCGCGGGAGTTCACGGCCTCCGACCTGGACGGTGCCTGGTACGTGCTGGCGGCCACCGATTCGCCTGAGGTAAACGCCGCGGTCACGGCGGTTGCCGAGCAGCGGCACACCTTCTGCGTACGCGCCGACCGAGCCGACGCCGGGTCGGCCTGGACACCGGCGACCGGCGAGACGTCCGGAGTGACGGTGGCGGTGATCACCAGCCACAACCCCCTGCGCGCCCGCCGGATCCGCGACCGCCTGGTCGAGGTCGTCGCCGACGAAGGCCTGTAGCCGCCGTCCCGGGCGACCCGCTCCGGGCCCGCGTCACCCCTAGCCACCCCCACTAGGCCCTCCCTAATCAGTTCAGCCCTCCCGTCGACGGGAGGGCTGAACTGATTAGGGAGGGCCCAGTGGGGTTTCCCGGGGTTGCGGAAGGCTCAGGCGACGGTGACGGGCTCCGGCTTGCGGGTGATCCGCAGGTGCCATTCGCCGGGCTCTTCGACCAGGTACTGGACGTCGATCCTGGCCCGCTCGGCGAGTTGGCCGAGCAGCGGCAGCGGATTGTGCGGGGCGACCAGGACCAGCGCCTGGCCGGGCGCGATCGCGTCGAAGGCGCCGAACACCGCGGCGTGACGGATCGCGTGCGGGACCGGACGGACGTCGAACACCGGCGCCTCGGCATCATGTCCGCCGCAACCGCAGCCGCCGGCGGTCTTGATCTCGATCGGGTTGGTCATGGGTTCCTCCTGGTGAGTGGTTTCTGGATTTCTGACAGGTTGTTGGCTTAGGCGCTGCTCGTTGGCAGCCGGGTGGGGTTGGTTTCGACAAGCTCAACCAACGGGCAGGCGTACTTGCGATGGGTTTCGACAAGCTCAACCAACCGGCACGGGTGCGTGCGGTGGGTTTGGACAGGCTCAACCAGCGGGCGGGGCCGATGCTCTCAATCGACGAGGTGCGGGACATGCTCACCCACCGTCCCGTGCGGTGACGTGGACGAAACCGTGGGCGCCGCGCTCGGCGTCCGACATGATGTGGCTGACCAGCGCGTAGTTGCCGGGCTCAGGAAAGACGGTTTCGACGAAGCCGCCCTGGGCAGGTTGCAGGCCGAGCGCCTGCGCGCCGCCGCCGCGGTCGCCGAAGGCGTCCCGGCCGCGTTTGAGCAGGTAGCTGCCCTCGCTGAACACGGTGTCGAACTGGGTGCCGACGATGTGGAAGCTGCTGGGCCGGTTGGGTCCGACGTCCAGCACCCAGAACCGGACCCGCTCCCCCACCCGGACGGCGAGTCGGTGCTGGTCGTAGCCGTTGGCGACGCCGTTGAACGTCACATAGTCGGGGTTGCGCGCACCGACCGCGTCGGCGTCCACCTCGGTCGCGGCCTCCGGTGTGGTCGCCCGATCGGCCAGGTACGCCTCGGACTGCACCAACACATACGAGCGGTCGACCTTCGGCAGTCCCTCGGGTTCGATCACCACCGCACCGGCCATGCCGGCGGCGATGTGGGCACTCATCGGATGCGTCGAGCAGTGGTACATCCAGATACCAGCCTTGGTCGCGGTGAACCGGTAGGTCAGCCGCTCGCCGGGTTCGATGGTGCGCATCGGACGGTCCGGAGCCAGCGAGCCGGCGTGGAAGTCGATCGAGTGGCCCATCGATCCGTCGTTGACCAAGGTGATGTCGAAGACGTCGCCCACCCGGCCGTGCAGGGTGGGTCCGACGGGTCTGCCGTTGTAGGTCCAGCGCCGCTGCCAGATGCCGGGCGCGACCTGCAGCGGCACCTCCTGCACGGTGAGCGTCAACCGATGCACCCGCTCACCGGTCAGCGGCGGCAGCACCGGATCGACCACCTGATCGGGCGCCAAACTCGCCTCGGGCACCGGGCTCGCCGGGCCGTGCTGATGCCCCGGAACAGACGCCGACGGCTGTGCGCCCGGTTGGGCGCCGCCCTCGACGATGACATCGAAGACCATGCCCATCTGGCGGTGTCCGGCAACCGTGCAATAGCCCTGCACGCTGGCGCCGATCACCCCGGCGTCCAGTTCGGTGCGCTTGCCGGGACCGATCCGGGCACTGCGGGCGGCGCCGATGACCACGTCATGCGTGGTGGCGTCGGTGTTGACCAGGTCGAGTACCAGAGCGTCACCAGCCTGCACGGTGACGCTGGACGGGGTGAACTTCATGTCGCCCATCGAGACCTCGATCCGCACGACCTTGCCGGTCGGTTGCACGGCAACGGACGCCGTCGACGCCGGTCCCGCGGCCCCGGCCGCGCCCGGATCGACACCGACTCCCACGACGACCGCCGTGGCCAAGGCGGTCAGTCCGGCGATCAGCTGGCCCGCGGTAAAGATGCTGGGCCGCTCGGGTTCCGGACGCCGCGCGCCCGGCGTCCGTTCGGCACCCGACGCGGTTGCCGCGGCCAACTCACGCCGCGCGGCGATGCTCGCCTTCAGCCCCAGGATCATCAGCGGCAAGAAGGCGGCGGCCGCCCCCAATGCGAGCAGCGATCCGGTCACCCTCACCCAGCTCGGGCTGGGCAGCAGCCACAGCAGCAGCCCGCCGTTGATCGCGATCAGCCGGAACGATCCGGCCCGGTTGAACCAGCGCTGCCCCGCCCGGACGACGCTCGGCCCGCCGCCCAGCACGGACGGCAACAAGTACGACAGCGCGCCCGACAGCACCTGGACGGCGAACCCGGCGCCCAACACAGCAGCCGGCCAGATGAAGCCCTCGCGGACCGCCGTCCAGTCGGGCGCGGTGGCCAGCAGCCAGCCGGCCCAGGCCAGTCCGATCACCAACCAGACCAGGGCGGCAGCCACCGACGCCGAGGCGAACTCGCGCGGCGGCCGGGTCCGGGCCGGACGCCACAGGCCGCGTCCCCACAGCCCGAGCGCGACGAGATAGAGCAGCACACCCAGGGCGGCCAGCCAACTCAGCCCGGCCAACGCACCCCCGACCGCGACCGCGATAGCGGCACCGAAGACCGGCAGCGCCTGCTGCGTCCAGCGCTCGGCAACCTGGTCCATCCGGGTGCGCAGCATGGTCGGCCACAGGGTGAGCAGGGTGCCGGTCAGGGTCAGCCCGACCCAGCCCAGCACGTTCGCCATCGCATGCGCGACCAGCAGCCGTCCGTGCCAGGGGTCCTCCCAACCCAGCGCCAGCATCACCCCGAAAGTGACGCCGACAAGCATTGCTGCCGCCGCCCCCAGGTAATAGCGGACGGTCACCCGGAACCGGGCCGGCAACGCCCGGCGCAACATGCCCCACAGCACCAGTCCGTGCCAGCCGACCGCGGCGGCGACCAGGATGCCGCCAACAAGGGTGAGCGGCCACCAGGTGGTCGGGACGCCGATCAGCACCGCGGCCGCGCCGAGCGTGAGCAGACCGAGCCGCCGGTTGTGTCGCGCCGCTTCGACCTCGGACGCCGGCGAACGCAGCAACGTCTGGGCGAAGTGGAAGCTCCACACCACGATGGCGTGGGTGAGGGCGCCGAGCAGCACCAGGTGCAGCATCAGCCAGTTGGCGTCCGGCAGCCAGCGGTGCGCGACGGCGACCACGACCGCCGCCGCCAGCCAGCCGATCAGCGGCAGATCCCGCAACCGGGAGCGCCGGCGTCCGACCGGGCGTCCGGTGGTCGCGCCATGGCCCCCCGAACCACTGCGCTGACCACCAGCCCCGGCCGGACGCCGGTGTCCCTTCCCCCCGTCCGGCGACGGCCCTTCACCGCCGGACAGCCCTGGTTCCCCGGAACCGACCGGAGTCGGCTCCTCGGGGTCGGCTCCGTTCGGGCTGCTCATCGCCGCACCGCCAGCGTGATCGCGGTGGCCATGAACACCAGCAGGGCGACCACCGTCACCACGCCGCCGCTCTGCCAGCCGGCGTCCCAGCCGAACAACGCACCGGCGAAGCGCAGCACCAGGCCGGCATGCAGCAGTCCGAGCGGCAGCCACAGCACAGGGCGGTAGGGCAACGCGCGGCCCAGCACCGCGGGCAGGATCACCGGCGCGTGCGCCATCACCATCGACATCGCGAAGCCGAGGAAGACGCCGTGCACCACCACGTCGTAGCTGCCCCGATCCGACGACAGCCCCGACCAGGTGAGCACGGCACCGGCCAGGGCAAGATTCAGGTAGCCGGCGAGCAGCGCCACCGCCAGGTAGCGGCGCTGTCCGGAGAGGCGCAGTTGTCGCCGCACCACGTCGTGCACCAGCAGCCACACCGCGGTGGCCAGTAACGCGGCACCCACCAACCGCGGACCCGCCGACGGCCACGCCAGCGCCGTCAGCGTCGCCAGGGTCAGGGCGCCGGCCAGCCCAAGCAGTTCGGAATCGGCACGTGGGCCCATCGCCAGGTGTGCGAGTTCGGCCCGTTCGGCAGCGATGGTGAGCACCACGAACCCGGCCAGCGAGGGCAACGCCACCGTGACGTCCAGCAGGGTGGCGACGACCGCCCCGCCGAGCGCCAGCACCGCCGAGAGCACCTGAACCCCGACCAGCGGACGCGGCGCCCGCCGCCACAGCGCGAGGTAGACCGCCACGAACAACACGCCGGCCTCGATCAGCAGCAACTGCCCCAGCAGCATCGGCGCCGGGCTGAGCAGCGCGAGTCCGCCGGCCCCGTACAGGGCAGGGGCCAGGTAGCCCCACGTCCGTCCCAGCGATTGCGCCCGCTCGAGCGAGATCAGGGTGCCGAGAAAGCCGAGCACCATGACTAGCCCGTGCACGTCCCCGGCCCGGTCGGAGTTGACCGGCGCCCAGACCGCGAGCCGGACCAGGCCCGCGTTCAGCCCGCTGATCAGGCAGACCCCGCCGAGCACCATCAGCAGCAGCCGGCCGCGGGCGCTGCTACGGCGTCCGGACGGCGCGGCGACTGCCCGCGGACGGGGCGGAGCGGTGTGGGACACAGATCCTCGCATTTTCTCCATGTTTATATGGAAAAACTAGCATTAGGATGCCGCCATGAGCACATCGGCGCCGATCAGCCCCGACGGGCGGGACGCGTCCGCGCGGCTGGGTGGACGGGTGCCGCACACCTCGTCGTCGGACCCTGAGGACGGCGGCCATCCGCGATCGACCGGGAGCATGCCCGCCGAGCTTCCCCGCGCCATCGAGCCGCGCTCGAAACAAGCTCCGTCCGCTAAAGCCCCGGACTCCCCGGGCACGACCGAACCGCACGGTGGAGTGCCGGCGCTGGGCCCGCAGCCGGCTCGCACCGATCGTCCGCGCGAGGCGGCGTTGCGGGTGCTGCGTAGCCTTGCGGCCGCCGAGGAAGCAGTCACCATCACGGCGCTGACCGCGAAACTGGGCGGCCACCCCAATAGCGTCCGGATGCACCTGGAACACCTGGTCAGCGAGGGTTTCGCGGTCGAAGAGCCGGCACCGACCGGGGGCCGCGGACGTCCACCGCGGGCCTACCGGGCCACCATCGCCGGCCTCCAGATCGCCGGCCAGGACGACGCTTGGGATGGCCACTCGGCGCTCGTCGCCGCGCTCGCCGAGCAGTTCGCCGCCGGCCCCGAACTGGCCACCGCCGCCCGAGAACTCGGCACCCGCTGGGGTCGCCGGTTGCGCCACGCGGACGCCGGCCTGCTCGCCACGCTCGCGGCGCAGGGGTTCACGCCGCGAATCAGTGAGGACGGCATCGAGCTGCGCACCTGTCCCCTGCTGGCGACCGCGCGCCAGCTTCCCCAGGTGGTCTGCAGCATCCACCAGGGCCTGATCGACGAACTGTCGGACGACCCCCTGCGGCTCGTGCCGTTCGCCCGTCCCGGGGCGTGCGTGCTGTACCCCGAACCCCTCGCCTGACTCGGGCGTCCGCCGCCCCACGCGCGACTGCTCGCTGATCGAGCTTGTCGAGACCTGAACCCACGCTGGTAAGGGATTTCGATGGGTTCGACCAGCGCTGGCCACGTTGAGCAGGGCGTCCGCGTCCGAGCACTGGCGGACGGCGACCGCAGCAGTTGGCCGAACTCCGCGAAACCGGTCGAGGCGCAGTTGTGTGGCCCGGTCATGATGGAAGCGATTGATTCGCGGCGCCTGGGGCGCGGGAGGGGTTACCGGTTGTGGACACCATTGTCGTAGGCATCATCGCCATCGCCATCGGAGCGCTGTTGTGCTTCCGGGGGTATGTCACGATGCGCCTGGTCATCAGCCTGTTCGGCGCATTCGCCGGCTTCCTGCTGGGCGCAGGCCTCGTCGGAGGCGTCGCGACCGGTGCCGGGGTTGCCCTGACTTGGCTGGCCGGCACCGTGGGCGCGGTGATCTTCGGCCTGCTGGCCTACTTCTCCTACCACTTGGCGATCATCATCGGGATGGCCGGGATCGGCTTCACCCTCGGCACCAGCGTGATGACCGCCTTCGGCGTCCAGTCCGGGTTCGCCACCCTGGCGGTCGGCATCATCGCCGGGGTCCTGCTCGCGATCCTGGCCTCCAGCACCAACCTGCCCGCCGTGCTGCTGGTCGTGCTCACCGCGCTCGCCGGCGCGAGCGTCATCACCTCGGGGGTGGCGGTGCTGATGGGCGCGCTCGCGGTGGATCGGCTGACCGGCTCCGGGCCGGTCGAGTTGGCCGGCGGGATCGGCTGGACGGTGCTCTACATCGCGCTCGCCGTCCTCGGGCTGGTCGCTCAACTCCGGGCGATCTCCGGCCGCCACCGCTCGATGCGTCAGCAGTGGGGCGACAGCTCACGTCTGGTCGCTCCGCCCGCCACGCGGTAGACGCACGCCGATCGACCCGACCGCCGCTGGTTGAGCTTGTCGAAACCCTTGCCGGCGGACGCACGCCCAGGTCTCGACAAGCTCGACCAACGAAAATCAGCGCTTCCTTCCCAGAATCCACCGATTCCCGTTGGCCGAATTGGTCGAATGATGAATCTGTCAATGATGACCTGACAGGGCGTTTCGACGCCTGAGCCGGCAACGTTCGCGCCGGTCAGAACTTGCATCGGCAGATCAGGACCGGGCAATGATGCGTAATCCGCACGGCCGCGTTCGGGACACGCGATGATGGCTTCCAGAAATGGGGGGATGTACGTCCAGAAGGGGGAGATGAGCATGCAGAAGCAGATCGGCATCGTCGATGATCATCCCGCGGTGGTGATCGGGGTGACGAGCGTGATCAACGCACATCCCAAGCTCATCGTCAGCGGTGCCGGCGCGTCGGTTGCCGAAGTGATGCGCCAGAGCACGCACTACGACCTTGTTCTGCTCGATCTCACCCTGACCGACGGCTCCACTCCCACGGTGAACGTCCGGACGCTCACGGCGAAGGGCATTCCGGTGCTGGTGTACACCAGTGGCGACCAGCCGCAGCTGATCCGTGAGGCGGTGCGGGCCGGCGCGATGGGCATGGTGCGCAAGTCGGAGCTTCCGCAGCGGATCATCGCTGCCATCATTGACGCGCTCCGCGGTCAGGTGGTCGCCACACCGGACTGGGCGGCGGCAATCGACGCCGACGACGCGTTCGTCTCAGCCTCACTCACCGATCGGGAGAGCGAGGTGCTCGGTCTCTACGCCTCCGGAGAGACGGCCGAGCGGGTCGCCAGGCAGCTATTCATCTCCAGGGAGACGGTACTCGACCACATCCGCCGGATTCGAGCCAAGTACGCCGCGATCGATCGTCCGGCGCCCAGCAAGCTCGACCTCTACCTCCGCGCCGTCGAGGACGGCCTGCTACCGCGCAGCCCCTAGCCCCGAGTCCCTAGGCCCTGCCTAATCAGTTCTGCCCTCCCGTCGACGGGAGGGCAGAACTGATTAGGCAGGGCTTTAGTCGGGTGGGCACCCCGGGGGACGCGTGTGGTCACGCCAACTCGCGGAGGAGCTCGCCGTTGGAGTCGAACTCGTAGCGCCGCGCCCAGTCCTCGCCTTCGAGCAGCAACGACACCGCTCCGCCTCGCGAGCGCGGCAGGAACCGAGCCGTCGCCCGGACGACGCCGTCCGTGGCCAGGAGTTCGATCAGCCGTCCGGCGAGTGCCTCGGGGAGACGCGCCGCCGACGGGTCTTCGTTGCCGATCACTCGGACGGTCACGCCGCGGGCCCGGGCGTCCGCGATTCCCTGCAGCAGGCCGGGGTGATCCGGCAGGTCGCGCTTGAGCAGGTTGCGCACCTCCTCGTCTGCCGCGATCAGGTCGGCCCGGAAGCTGCCGGTGACCGGTTCGCCGGCCGCGATCCGGTGCAACAGCGGTTCGACGCGTTCGGGGATCTCGGCGAGCGCCCGCATCTCGTCGGCTCGGGCGCCGCGGGCCGCATCCGTTTCGGTGACAGCGGACAGCTGCCGCACCGTCATTCGGACGCGGCTGCGCGCGATGGAGCGGCTGACCAGGAAGAGCACCCAGAAGCCGATCAAGGTGACCACCGGTTGCCCGAGATACTCCGCCATGGCGATCGGGGTGAGCCTGGCCCGCACCCCCCACAGCGCCAGTCCACCCAGAATCGCCACTGCCGACAGCGTTGCGACGACGGTATGCCCGCGCAACAGCAGCAGCGACACCCCCAGGTTCAGGTACCCCAGCGCGTACAGGCTCCCCCGGTCCGACGCATCGGCGTGACTCAGTGCCAACAGCAACGCAGCTGCGGCAAGGGTGGCTCCCGCCATCAGGGCGGCCTGCCACCGCGCCAGACGCCCGGGCGTCCGGACTGTGACCAGGACGAAGTCGAGCGCGATCACGGCTGCGACGACCCAGAGCTCGAAGCTCCAGGCCTGGATCAGCGGAAGGGCGGAGCCGACCTGCGCGGCGATCAGCAGCATGAGCAGGCCGAAGAGCAGCGTCGGCCGGGCCAGCGGGTGGGAGAGCCCGGCATCTACCCGCGCGGTCGTGTCCACTCCAACACCACCGTCGTCCCGCCCGTGCCGGTTTCGAACACCACCCGGCCGCCGTCCAACTCTTCGATGCGCCTGACGATACTCTCGCGGACGCCGAAACGTCCGGCCGGGACGCGTTCGAGATCGAATCCTCCACCGGAGTCGGTGACCCACACCTGAACCGCACCGTCCTCCACCCGCACGGTCGCGAGGCCGGCGCCGGTATGCCGGACGGCGTTGCGCGCCGCCTCCGTCGCCGCCAGACCCAGCGCGCCGGCGGCCACCGACGGCACCGTCCCCGCCCCGGCGCTGGAATGCAGCACCACGTCCGGGACTGCGGCCGCGATCAGGTCCAGAATCAACCGCTCGGCGTCCTCGGCGCGCAGTTCGACGGCGTCCGGAGGGAGATCAGGGAGTTGCCTGCGACGGGCCAACGCCTGCAGCCCCGCGCCGGCGCTGCGGCGCACCAAGTCCGGGGGTTCCCCGTCGAAGTGAAGCGCGGCGGCGAACGTAGCGAGGACCTCGTCGTGCACGGTGCGTGCAAAATCGGCGAAGTCGGCCGATTGCGTGCGGGCACTGTCCTGCTCGACCTGCAGCCGTGCCGCCACCTCCTGGGCCCGGCTCAGCCGGTCCATCTGGTGACGCAGCACCAGGGCGAGCATCACAAAGATGACGTTCGACGCATGGACCAGGCCGGCGGCGAGCAGGGACGGCGGGATTGCGCCGAGGAAGATCAGCGAGGACAGCGGCGGCGCCGCCGCGAGCAGCGCTGTGGCGACGAGAACGTACGGCAAGCGCAGGGCGAGAGCCAGGACGGCCAGCACCGGGGCATCCAGCAGCCAGATCGACACATTCGTGGGGCCGGGTGCCGCACCGTTCCACGCAGCCTGGCCGAAGAGCAACGCCAGGAACAGAATCACCGGCTGCGTCAGCCACACCGCACGCAGCACCGTCGGCGACAACCTGGACCACCCGAGGGCGGTCACCAGGTGCAGCACGGGAACCACGGCGGCCAGGGCGAGCCACCAGGCGTCGAACTCAGGCGCATGCACGCTGAGCACCAAGGAGTTGAGCACCAGGATGCACAGGCCGCACAGCGTGATGCCGAAACCGATCCTTCTGTCGACCTCGGCCCAGGTGGTGGTGACCATGGCGTCAGCCGCCTGGAATGACCGACGCAGCGCTGCGAGCGCAGGTCGTCCGGGTCATGGCCGGATTCTAGTGCTCTCGATCCGACTATGTTCGGGATATTCGGAGAAACTCGACCAGAGCACCTTTGGCCCTCGACCCGCCTATTGATACCGCCTGCGCAAAACCCCGGCAGAGAACCCTGACCCGGCGGATGTAGCCGCCGTCCGAGTGAACCCCCACAAATAGGGGTTGCCCCGGCGTCCCATTCACCCTGGCTCTCGCGTTCTGGCTAGTCACAGCGTCGTCGATGGCTCCTCCGAAGGTTCTCCACTTTCCCGGTCGGCCGCTTTCGGACAGCTAAGCTTTGCTGCACCAGCGCGGGGGCTGCGGAACCTGTCGTTGGCACGCATTCCCCGGTGTGCCGGGTCCTCCGTCGAAAGGAACGTCCGATGGTCAGGTTCTTTATTCAGGTAGCCGTCAATCTCGTGACCGCCACGGTCGCCCTCGTCGTGGCCGGACTCATCCTGGACGGTGTCACCGTCTCGACCGGTGGGCTGACCACCGCGGTGATCGTGTTTGTCATCGCGAATGCCCTGTTCACGCCGTTCATCTTCAAGATGGCACGCAAGTACGCCCCGGCGGCCCTCGGCGGGATCGGGCTGCTGAGCACACTGGTCGCTTTGCTCGTGGCCACCGCGATGGGCACCGGCCTGGTCATCACAGGCTTCATGGCCTGGGTGCTCGCCACGTTGCTGGTCTGGGTCATCACCGCCCTCGGCGGCTGGTTGCTGCTGGCGTGGTGGACCAAGAACCGGGTCAAGGCCCGGCGGGAGAATGCCGGCGAATAGCACACCGGCTCTGACCACGCCAGCTGATTGCCGCCGACGCTGAGGCAGTGGTTCAATCCCCCATGAATCGACTCACGAGCATCTTCGGCCGGGCTGCCGCCTGGGTGCGTGCGCGCACCCAGGCAACCGAGCCGGTCCCGCCCAGCCAACTCCCCGACGTCGCCGCGGTCATCGCCCGGCTGCGCGAGTTGCAGGGCCAGTTCCCCCCGGACGACGGGGTGGGTGCGTTCAACCGGATGTACCTGCAGGTGACCGAGCTTGTCGGCGAGCGGATCGAGGACGGCTTCTTCGCTGATCCGGTCTTCCTCGAACGTCTCGACGTCGTCTTCGCTGGGCTCTATCTCGACGCGGTGGACGGACGGCCGGCGGACCAGGCCGACTCTTGTTGGCAGCCGCTGCTGGAATGCCGCGGCAACCATCTCGCCTCCATTCAGTTCGCCGTCGCCGGGATGAACGCGCACATCAACCACGATCTGGCGGTGGCGCTGGTGCGCACCTGCCGTCAGCTTGGCCTGAGTCCGAGCAGCCCGGGGGTCAAGGCGGACTACGACAAGGTCACCCAGTTGCTCGCCGAGGTTCACGAGCAGGTGCGCCAGTCCTTCCTCGCCGGGGTGGCCTTGCGTGTCGACCAGGAGGTCGCGCCGGTGCTCACCCTCGTCGGCGCCTGGAGCATCGGCCGCGCCCGGGACGCCGCATGGGTCAGCGCGGGGGTGCTGTGGGAACTGGGCCGCGACCCCGGCCTCGCCGAGGAGTTCCGGCGCAATCTCTCCCGCTCGGTGGGCCTCGCCTCCCGCACCCTGCTCACCCCGGTGGCCGTCCCGACCCCGGCCTGACCGATGTGCAGCTCCGATTAGAGGGTTTCAGCGGAGCCGAGTCGCCGCGTCCGGTTGCTCGGGAAGCTGTGGACCGTCCCGACTCCCGGCGTAAGCGATCTGCTCGGGGAGCGCTGGTTTTCGTTGGTCGAGCTTGTCGAGACCTTGGGGACCTGGTGCTGGCAAAGGGTTTCGACAAGCTCAACCAGCGGTGGTTGCGTCAATCAGCGCTTCCCTCACCGACTCGAGGTTTAGATGGAGCCCATTCACCACGTCCGGGACACCAGGGGTACTTCTGGAGCGGGCGACGGGAATCGAACCCGCATTCTCAGCTTGGGAAGCTGATGTTCTGCCATTGAACTACGCCCGCACGATCGCGCAGATCGGCCCGGTCAGTCTAGCCGGAACCGCTCGCCGATCGCACAATCGGCGAAGCTCGCCCGCGACCGGTGACTGGTGACTAGTGACTGGTGACTGGTGACCAAGGGTGGTTTCCGGTCAGTCACTTCCGGGAACCGTCCCGGTGACCAGGGGAACCGTCCCAGGGTGACCGGGAGAACCGTTCCCGGGTGACCGAAGGAACCTTCGCCGCGGTTCGGCGGGGCGAGCGTGTGGAACGTCGTCAGGGAGACCCCGGCAACAACCCTGGACGACGCCCGGCTGCGGCGCGTCCCGGGATGGCGCGACTAGCGTCGGAGTCATGAGCAATCCGGAGTCGAATTTCACCCGCTATCCCGAGCCGGACGACGTCGGGCCGGTCGTGGGCGGGGACCGAGCAGTATCGGAAGGTGACCGCAGCAAAGTGATCACCCTGCTGGAGTCGGCCTACGCGGAGGGCCGGATCACCAGCGATGAGCATGCCGTGCGGATGCAGGCCGCGTCAGCCGCCGAGACCTTCGACGACCTCGTCCCGTTGACCCGTGACCTGGTCGCTTTCGACCAGTCCGCCACGCCGGCGCCGGCATGGTCGTCGGCCCCCAGCCAGGGCGGCGGTGAGCCGGAGCTGATCGTCACCCTGTTCGGCGGCACCGAACGCGGGGGCCGCTGGCGGCCGCGCCGCAACCTCAGCGTGCTGAACCTGTTCGGCGGCACCGAGATCGATCTGCGGGAGGCGGTCTTCACCGACAACACCTGCGAGATCAACGTGTTCTGCCTGTTCGGTGGCATCGAGGTGGTGGTGCCCGAGGGCACCGACCTGGAGAACCGGACGCTGGCGGTCTTCGGCGGCGCGTCCACCAAGGTCACCGGACCGCCCGCTCCGGGTGCCCCGAAGGTCGTCGTCCGCGGTTTCGTCGGATTCGGCGGGGTCGAGGCCACCGCCAAGCGGCTGAAGAAGAAGTACTGACTGATCCTGGGCTCTGCTGGCGTCAGGGGTCTCGACAAGCTCGACCAACTGTGTCAGCGCCCTCCGGCTCAGGGCAGGTCGACAGCACTAATGAGCACCGCCGGCAGGGGTCTGGACAAGCCCGGCAAGGATCCGGCGGGCTCGACGGGCGGGACTCTCTAGGCTGAAGCGCATGGACGACGCCCTGTTCGCCCCGCCCGCACACGATTGGCGGCGGATCTCGCCTGCCTACACGACCGTGCTGCGGGTGCGGATGCTGGTGGCGACGGTTGTCGCGACCGCAGTGGCCGCCGTCCCGGTGTGGCTGCTCACCGACCGGCGCTGGACCTCCGCGGTGATCGCTGCCGGTCTGGCCTGGACGCTGTGGCAGTGGTTCCGGCTGGGCCGCTGGGTACGGGCGTGGGGTTACGTGGAGCGCGATGAGGATCTGTACCTGACCCACGGGTTGTGGTTCCGGGAGCTCACCGTCATTCCCTACGGCCGGATGCAGGCCGTCAAGGTGGAGAGTGGCCCACTGACCAGATCCCTCGGTCTGGCCAGCGTCGAACTCGTGACGGCCAGCCTGCAGTCGGGGGCCAAGATCCCCGGCCTGCCCCGCGCCGACGCCGAGCAGTTGCGCGATCGGCTGATCGCGATCGGCATCGGCGATCAGGACGGCCTGTGAGCGTCCCAAGCCGGTTCTCCGGGTCGCCGGGGCCTCGTCCGACGAGCCACTGGCCGGGGCCTGAGGGCATTCGGGAAAGATTCGGCACCGTTAGCGGTGCCCAATCTTTCCCTCTTCCGACGACGTCCGGCAGCCCGGGCGAAAAGCTGGTGGAAAAGCCGCATCCGTTGACCCCGCTGGTGCGCGCCTGGGTGCTGGTGGTGGCTGCGGCGTGGGCCGTCGGCCGTGAGCTGCTGAACGGCGGCGACGGGTTCCGGCTGCCGCCGCTGACCTGGGTGAGCGTGGCCGGCGCGGTGATTGTGGTCGCCCTGATCGGCTTCGCCTACCTCGATTGGCGGGCCACCTCGTTCATCGTCGACCACGACGAGTTGCGGATCGAAACCGGTGTGTTCACCAAGACGTCGCAACGCATCCGGTTCGATCGCATCCAGTCCGTCGACATCACCGAACCGTTCGCCGCGCGACTGCTCGGGTTGGCCGAGATCTCCATCGACGTCGGCGCCGAGGGCGGCCACAAACTGCGCTACCTGTCCCGCTCCCGAGCGGCGGCCGTGCGCGACTATCTGCTGGAGCGGGCCCATGGGATCCGTCCGGTTCAGCTCACTCAGCATGTCCGGACCGGGGCTTTCACCGATCACGGGGCGACCGATGAGGTGCTGGTGCGGGTCCCGCCGCAGCGCCTGGTGCTGGGCGCGCTGCTGTCCCATGAGCTGCTTTTCGTGCTACTCCCGCTGCTGCTGATCGGCGTCGCGCTCGGCCTCGACCAACGCGCCCGGCTAGCGATCGCACTCAACCCGTGGCTGCTGCTCGGCGTTCTGCTGCCGGCGCTCGGCGGCCTGTGGAGTTTCCTGCTGCGGCGGGTCATCGGGCAGTGGAACTACGCCTTCCTGCGCAGCGGGCCAGGGTTGAAGATCACCCGCGGGCTGACCAGCCTGACCAGCCAGTCGGTGCCTCGACACCGCATCCAGTCGTTGCGCATCGCGCAGCCGCTGTGGTGGCGCCGGCTCGGCCTGTACCGGGTGGACATGGCGGTGCTGGGCAACCACGGCCTGGCCCACGACGAGGACCAGGCCGGCACCACCAGCATCCTGCTGCCGGTCGGCACCCGCGCCGAGGTCGAACTGGTGCTGGCCACGATCTGGCCCGGCCTGCGGCTCGACGACATCGACGTCCGACCCTCGCCGGAGCGGGCCCGCTGGCTGCAACCGATCAGCCACCGCTGGGTGGGCTGGGGTTACGACGAGTCCGTGCTGCTCACCCGAGCCGGCTGGCTCACCCAGGTGCAGATGATCGTGCCGCACGCCCGCGTCCAGTCGCTCGCCATCGAGCAGGGCCCGCTGCGTCACCGGCTCGGCCTGGCCACGGTCGGCGTCCACACCACGCAGATCCTGGCCACCAGCGCGGCGCGGAACATCTCGTCCGAACTGGCGCGCACGCTGCTGCTGGAGGAGACCGCCCGGGCCCGGACGGCGCGCCTGGGCACCCTGCTGGAGAAGCCGCCCACCAGCTGAGGCGAGGCTCCCTCGGACGCGAATGCGGTCGGACGCGAATGCGGTCGGCCTGCTCACCATCGGTCGAGCCTGCCGAGACCTTGCGGCAACGGGTTTCGACAAGCTCAACCCGCGTGGTTGCGTTGGTCAGCGTTTCTCCCCACTGGAAACAAGCGCGTCCCGACAACAGGTTTCGACGGGCTCGACCACCGAAAGCGGCCTTGATCGGCGTCCCCTTCCGCCCTGCCCAGAGATTCCGCAACGAGGTGGAAGTCCTCTGTCCGCCGTTCGAGGAACACACTCGACAGCCCTCCATGCCGAACCCCTAAGGTTCCGTCATGACCTCGAATTACGCACTCGGAATCGATATCGGCGGCTCGGGCATCAAGGGCGCGCTGGTGGACCTGACGGCTGGTGACTTCGCGACGGAGCGGTTGCGGATCGAGACGCCGGCCGAATCGACACCGGCCAATGTGGCCTTCGTCGTCGGCGAGATCGTGAGCAATTTCGCCGATCAGCTCGGCGATGGCCCGATCGGCGTCACCATCCCGGCAATCGTGCAGCACGGCGTCACCCTTTCGGCGGCCAACATCCATGAGTCGTGGGTGAACTGCCCCGCCGAGCGGATCTTCGCCGACGTGCTGGGACGCGACATCGTGCTGGTCAACGACGCCGACGCCGCCGGTGTCGCCGAGGTCGGATTCGGTGCCGCCAAGGGGCACCCGGGCCTAGTGATCGTCACCACCCTGGGCACCGGCATCGGCTCGGCCATCATCCACCGCGGCGTGCTGGTACCCAACTCCGAACTCGGACATCTGGAGATCGACGGCCACGACGCCGAGAAGCGGGCCGCGTCGAGCGCCCGTGAGCGCGAGGGCCTGACGTGGAGCGAGTACGTCCCCCGGCTGCAGCGCTACTACGAAACGGTGGAGTTCCTGTTCTCGCCCGATCTGTTGGTGGTCGGCGGCGGCATCAGCAAGAAGGCCGACAAGTTCCTGCCCCGGTTGAACCTGCGGACGCCGATCGTCCCCGCCCAGCTGCAGAACCGGGCCGGCATCGTGGGCGCCGCCTGGCTGGCGGCGACGTCCGGGTAGGGCCCTCGCGAACGCTGATCAATCGTCCCCGCTGGTTGAGCGTGCCGAACCCTTGCCGGCGAGCGCACGCCAAGGTCTCGACAAGCTCGGCCAACGAAAACCAGCGCTTCCCCCACGAAATACATTCCGGCATTGCGCAATTCTGCGCATGGCCGGACGTCCGACCGGCAGGGCACCATGAACCAAGGCCGCCCCCGGCTCGGATCGAGGTTCCACCATGGCCGACAACGACGACATCGCCCAGCGTCCGCCCGACCCATTCATCGTCGCGCGCATCACTGACCCGCAAGCCGGGCCTCCGCCGACGCTCACGCTGGTCGGCCTGCTCGGCGACAGCGACCGTCCGGGACGCCGCCGGCTGTACCTGAGTACCCGGCTCGACTATTGGGTGGAGGTGCGGGCCGAGGATGTCCTCGCCGTCGACGATGTCGGCCCCGATCAGCCACCGTTCCAGGGCTTGGACGCGACCAGGCTCACCGTCGTCCGGGACGCGCAACTCGACTACGTCCGGATGGCGACGGCAGGCGCCGACGACCCGTTCGCCGTCCAGCCGCTCACGGCGCAGGGGCAACCACGGATTCCGCTGGCGGACACCTGGGAGGCCGAATGTCCCGGTCCGTCCTGGGGTGACTGTCCGACCGAGATCGGCTGTCCGACCGCGAACGACTGCGCGAGCGGCTGGACGGTGTGCAAGCCGCGCACCTGTCGGGAGACCCAGGGCGCGACCTGCCGGACCTGCGAGACCTGCGGCCGCACCTGCGGGTGCGCGACGCTCGACGGCGACGCCTGTCCCACCCTCCCAACGGGTTGTGCGGCAACCTGCGGGCTGACCTGCGTCGGTACCTGCCTCAACACCTGCGCCGCGACCTGCCTCAACACCTGCGCCGCGACCTGCCAGGCGACAGTCTGTGGTGCGACGTGTGGATCCACCTGCTTCAACACGTGCTTCAACACCTGTGGACCCACCTGCTTCAACACCTGCGGGCCCACCTGCGGGGCCACCTGCGCGGCGACGGTGTGCGCCGCGACCTGCAGCCCGACCTGTCTGACGGTCTGCCAGTTCACCCGCGATCCCACCCGCTGCGAAACCGTTGGCCTCTGCCCGACGGTGCTGCAGACCCACTGCAACACCTGTCGCTGCTGAAGCCAGTACCGGAGGAAGGGAGTTCCCATGGCGTCGTCCGACGAGATCCAGCACCGCCCGGCCGACCCCTTCGTCCGCGACCGGATCACCGGCGACCGGCCCGGCCGAGGTTTGGTCACGCTGTCCGGGTTGCTGGGCGACAGCGACCGGACCGGTTGCCGCCGCCTCTACCTGACCACCCAGCTGGACTACTTCGTCGAATTCCGCACCGACGACGTGGTGGTTGTCGACGACGTCGCACCGAGCGAGGCGCCCTTCCCCGGGTTGGACGCCACTCGGGTCACGCTGACCGGCGAGGCCACCTTGGACTGGGTGCGGCGATCCGCAGCTGGAGCCGACCCGTTCGCGCTGGAAGCATCGGACGAGATCATGCTGCCTCCGTTCGTGGAGACTTGGGAGGCTCGCTGCATCGGCGTGACGGTGCACTTCGGCCAGTCCGACTTCAACGCCTGCGGAGGTGGTGACGGTGGCCGGGGCGACGGCGGAACGTTTCCGGCGCACTAGCGGCAGTCACCCACCTGGCCGAGTGGCTGGCCGGTCACGTCACCCTCGGCGAGAATGGTCCCGGTTGGGAGACCGTGGTGCCGCTGGCGCCGACACCGCAGGGACTGGCCGAGTTGCCGGTGCACGGTGTCGGCCGGGACGCCTGGTGTTACGGCACCCCGGGTGCCGCCCGGGCGCTGTTCCTGGCCGGCCGGACGCTCGATCGTTCCGATCTGCGCAATCTGGCGATCGAGGCGATGGCGGCGGTGTACCGGCGTCCGATCGAGCAGCGCGGCATCGACTCCCCCACCTTCTGCCACGGGGTGGCGGGCCTGCTGCAGATCACCCTGCGCTTCCACCACGACACCGGCCTGCCGCTGTTCGCCGAGGCGGCGTCCGCCTTGACGCAGCAGATTCTGGACGCCATGGAGCCCGACCGCCCGATGGGCATCGCCAACCTGGAACCCGGCAACAACAAGGTCGATCAGCCCGGCGTCCTGGACGGGGCCGCCGGGGTCAGCCTGGCGCTGCTCAGTGCCGCGAGCGAAGTGGAGCCGACATGGGACCGGATGTTCGCGCTGTCCTGAACGGCACTGCGCTCTATCAGGTCGCGCCGTGGGTGATGGTCCGGACGCCGCTGCTACCGGTCGAGCGGCTGCCGTGGGTGCGTGAGCCGTCCCTGGCGCTGGCGGATCCGGCCGTCGTGCGGGCTCTGGCGATCGGCAGCCCGACCCTGCTGGAGAAGGCGCTGCGCACCGACCCCGACCCCAAGGAAGCGGCCCGGACCCGCACCAGCCTGGCCCGCTACCTGATCCGGATGAGCACCCGGCCCACCCCGTACGGGGGCTTCGCCGCGGTGTCGCTGGCCGACTGGGCGTCCGAAACCGATCTGCAACTGACCACCGACCGCACCCGGACGCGGCCCGACATGGGTTGGCTGCGTGGACTGCTCAGCGCCGCCGAACGCCATCCGGAGGTCCGGGCGCGGCTGTGCTGGCGGGCCGATCCGCTGATCACCGAAGTGGGCGACCGGTTGCAGGCCCAGGCCGGCGGCTCGGTCAGGGCCACCGACCCGGCCCGGCTGGCAGTGTCGGCCGCCGCGTCCTGGATCTCTCATAACGAGCTGGTCGAACGGGTGTGCGCGGGTTCTGGGGGTAGCACCGACCAGGTCACCGGGCTGATCGACCAGCTGATCCAGGCCGGCCTGCTGCAGGGCGATCTGGTGCCTGCGCTGACCGGGGACGCGGCGACCTCCGGAGCCGACGCCGAGGCGCTGATCGTCCGCGCCGACCCGTCGCTGACCGAGGCCGCGTCCGACCTGGCCGCGGCGATCGCCGCCGCAGACCACGGGACCGGCGTCCCACCCAACCTCACGCCCGCCGACGCGTTCGCCCTGGTCAGGACGCGGGCCCGCGCCCTGAACGATCATCCGGAGACCTTTCAGACCGATCTGGTCCGCGGGCTCGGCGGACGCGGGTTGTCGTCCGAGGTCGGGCTGGAGTGCGCGCGCGCCGTCGAGGTGCTGCTGCGGATCGGGCCGGGACCCTCGATCTCCGGCGACCTGGCTGGTTACGGGCGGCGCTTCCTCGCCCGCTGGGGGCCGGGCCGGGAGATCCCGCTTGCCGAGGTGTTCGACCCGGTCCGCGGGCTCGGACCGCTGCCCCACACCCATGGCGCGACGTCCGGGATCGACCCGGCCGTGCAGGCCCGGCGCTCCGAGGCACTGACCAACCTGGCCCTGGAAGCGCTGCGGGACGAGCGACGCAGCATCACCCTCGACCCGGACGTGATCGCCACGCTGAGCGGCTGGCCGGCGGGTGCCGGCGGACGGTCGTTGACCCCCGGTCACGCCACCGACGCCCCGCTCTCGCTCGACGTCTCGGCCTTCCTGCTGGCAGCGGACGCCGCCGCGGTGGATGCCGGCGCATTCACCCTGGTGATCGGGCCCAACCTGGGCGCCGGCTCCGCAGGTCGTTGGCTGGGCCGGTTCGCCGACCTGTTCGGCCCGGACGCCGACCGCTACTACGACTGGCTGGGCCGAGCCGAGACCACCGCCGAACCGGACGCCGTCCCGGCCGAGGTGGTCTACCTGCCGGCCACCCCGCGCTCGACCAATGTGGTGCTCCGGCCGACGCTCGCCCGGCACGAGATCGTGGTCAGCGGACGCGGCAGCGCGGAACATCAGCTGACCCCAGCCGACCTGCTGGTCGGTCACGACGGCAGCCGGCTCTATCTGCGTTCGGCCAGTCTCGGCGTCCGGCTCCGGCCCACCGCGCGGCACATGCTGAACCATCACGGGGCTCCGCCGGTGTGCCAGTTTCTGGACGCCGTCGGCCAGCACCTGCCCGCGGAGTTCTCCGGTTTCGACTGGGGTGCGGCGCAGTCGCTGCCGGTGCTGCCCCGCGTCCAGGTGGGCCGGACCGTGCTGACCCCGGCCCGCTGGCTGCTGAACGTGCCCGGCCGGACGCCGGCCGACGGCGCCGATCAGGCGGCGGTGGCGTCCGCGCTCGAGGTGGCACGGCAGCGCTGGGGCTTGCCCGACCGGGTCTACGTCACGGTCGCCGACAACCGGCTGCTGCTGGATCTCGGCCAGGCCGACGACCGCGAGCAGCTGCGGCGCGAACTGAAGAACTCCGGGGGTATGTTGCGGCTCGACGAGGCGCTGCCCGATGCCGGCGACGCCTGGCTGCCCGGCCCCGGCGGCCGTTACCTGACTGAGTTGGTCATCTCGCTGGTGCGCCGGCCCTCGGAGGACCGCGTGCGCCCGCCGTCCGACCCCCTGGTGTCCCGGCCGTCCGACGATCCGGCCCTGACGCCGCCGGTACCCGGACAGAGCGTGGAACCCGCCCGCGCCGCGCGACCGTCCGTTCGGCCGGTCGACATCCGCGAGCGGGTCCGGCTGCCCGGCGGGGACTGGTTGTTCGCCAAGTTCTACGCCCCGTACGAGCAGCTGACGCCGCTGCTGACCGTGCACTTGGCCGACCTCATCGAGATGGCCGCCAACTCCGGGCTGGCCAGGCGCTGGTTCTTCCTGCGCTACAGCGACCCCGAACCGCATCTGCGGATCCGCTGGCAGGGCGAGCCGGACCTGTTGGTGCGGCACCTGCTGCCCCAGGTCAGCGAGTTCGCCGGGCAACTGCTGGACGCCGGCCGGATCTCCCGGCTCGCCCTGGACAGCTATGACCGCGAACTCGAACGCTACGGCGGCCCGCACGGGCTCGAGCTGTGTGAGGACGTGTTCCACGCCGACAGCGTGGCCGTCCGGCGGCTGCTCAGCCTGCCCGGTCAGCCGCTCACCGACCTGCTGGTCGCATCGACCGCAGAGCTGCTGGCCGGCCTCGGCCTGGACCGGGCCCAGCGGGTGGCCTGCTACGAGCGGCAGGTGGCGCTGGTCGATGATCCGCAGATCGGCCGCAATGCCGGTGCCGACTACCGGGAGAACAAGACCCGGCTGAGCGCCTTGCTGAGCGACGACGCGGCCGAGGTGCCGGCGTCCGAGGCATTGCGCGGGCTACGGTCAGACGTCACACCGCTCGGTGCCGCCCTCGCCGAAGCGGAGCGGTCCGGCAACCTGGACGGCACCGTGGCCGACATCCTGCCGAGCCTGGTGCACATGCACCACAACCGGATGGTCGGCCCCGGGCAGCCCTCCGAGCCGCATCTGCTCGAGCTGCTGCTGCGCACCGAGCGCGGGCTGCTGCTGTGGAAGCGCTGATCAAGCCCACCCATCGTCATCCCGGACTAGATCCGGGATCTCTCCCCGCCGGAGAGCCCGGGATGACGTGAATGATCAGCGCTTCTCTAAACCGACTGAGCCCCTTGTCAGGATCACACCAATCGCGGTTCGACCAGTTCCGCCGGCGCATTCCAGCGCTTCCCGGAGCGGTCACCTGCTCGAAACAGCTGTGATACATCAGGTCGGTTCACTGTGCCGATGGACCTCAACACGATCACGCGGTACCGGCGGCCGCGTTCCCGTGACGAGCTGGTCCTGGCGCCGGACGAGGCGCTGCTCGCCGGGGGGACCTGGCTGTTCTCCGAGCCCCAGCCCGCGACGTCCGGACTGGTCGACCTGACCGCGCTGGCCTGGCCGGCCCTGGAAGTCGGCGAGCACGGTCTGCGGATCGCCGCCACCTGCACCATCGCCGATCTGGTCGCCTTGCCGAAGCAGCCCGGCTGGGCCGCCCAGCCACTCTTCCGGGCCTGCGCCGACGCCCTGCTGATGTCGTTCAAGATCTGGGGGCTGGCGACCGTGGGCGGCAACATCTGCCGCTCGTTCGCCGCCGGATCGATGGTGACCCTGGCCGCGACCCTGGATGCCGAGGCGGAGATCTGGTGCCCGGACGGCACCGACCGCCGCGCGCCGGTGGCCGGCCTGATCACCGGCAACGGCACCAACACCCTCGCCCACGGCGAGGTGTTGCGGGCCATCGAGATTCCGCACCGCACCCTGACCTCCCGCACCGCACTGCGCAAGATCGCCCTGGCCAAGCTGGGTCGTTCCGGCGCGGTACTGACCGGACGGCTGGACTCCGACGGTGCCGCGCTGTTCGTGATCACCGCCGCCACACTGCGGCCGGTGCTGCTGCGCTACCCCGAACTTCCGGACGCCGCCACGTTGCGGGCCGCGGTCGCCGCCGCCCCCGGCTACTACACCGACCCGCTCGGCGCCGCCGACTGGCGCCGGCAGGTCAGCCAGGTGCTGGCCGACGAGGTGCGCACCGAACTGGCGGCCACCGTGGCGAAGCCGGTCGCCCGATGACCGCCGAGGACACCATCCCGATCGCCGCCCACCGGGCCGGCGACGAAATTCACTGCTCGGTCGACGGCGCCGCGCTGGACGGCGTCCCCGCCCCCGGCCAGTGCCTGCGCACCTTCCTGCGCGAACACGGGCACCTGGGCATGAAGAAGGGCTGCGACGCCGGCGACTGCGGCGCCTGCTCGGTGCTGCTGGACGGACACCCGGTGCACTCCTGTCTGGTGCCGGCCGTCCGCGTCGACGGTGCCGAAGTGACCACGGTTTCCGGCCTGGGCACGCCTGAGGACCTGCACCCGATGCAGCGGTCGTTCTGCGACAACTTCGGCTTCCAGTGCGGCTTCTGCACCGCCGGCATGATCGTGACCGCCTCCACCCTGACCGCGGACGACGTCGACGACCTGCCCCGGTTGATGAAGGGCAACCTCTGCCGCTGCACCGGTTACCGGTCGATCAGGCAGTCGATCCGGGCCGGGTTGACCGGGGCGCTGACGATCACCGACCAGCCTGGGCCGGGCGAGGCGGCGGTGGGCCGCTCGGTTCCACCGCCGGCCGGACGCCGAGTGGTGACCGGCACCGAACCGTACACGTTCGACGTGGTGATGCCGGGCGCGCTGCACCTGCGGCTGCTCAGCTCACCGCATCCGCATGCCCGGATCGTCGCCATCGACACCACCGCCGCCGAGGCGCTGCCGGGCGTCGAACTGGTGCTCACCCATCGCAACGTTCCCGGCGTCCGGTACTCGACGGCGCGGCACGAGCATCGCGTCGACGATCCGGACGACACCCGGATGCTCGACGACGTCGTCCGGTTCCAGGGGCAGCGGGTCGCCGCGGTGGTGGCGACCACGGCCGCGATCGCCGAGCAGGCGTGCCGGTTGATCGAGGTCGAGTACCAGGTGCTGCCGGCCGTGTTCGATCCGGAGTCGGCCCGGTCGCCCGGCGCCCCGCTGATCCATCCCGACCGGACGCCGGACGACCGCGTCGACGAGGCCCACCGGAATGTCATCGTCGGCCTGCACGAGGGTCACGGCGGTGACGTGGACGCGGCGCTGGCGGCGTCCGACGTCACGGTCAGCGGGGTCTGGCAGACCCAGCGGGTCAGCCACGCTCAGCTGGAGACGCACGGCACCATCGGCTGGCTCGATGAGATCGGACGGCTGACCCTGCGCACCTCCACCCAGGTGCCGTTCCTGGTCCGCGACGAGCTCAGCCTGCTGCTGGAGCTGCCCCGCGAGCGGGTCCGGGTGTTCACCGGACGGGTCGGCGGAGGTTTCGGCGGCAAGCAGGAGGTGTTCACCGAGGACCTGGTCGGGCTCGCCGTGCTGCGCACCGGACGTCCGGTGCAGTTCGAGCTGAGCCGCGCCGACGAGTTCTGCCGCACCTCGGTGCGGCATCCGATGCGGGTCGGGGTCAGCCTCGGGGCGTCCGCGGAGGGGCGGCTGACCGCGCTGAAGCTTGACCTGCTCTCGGACACCGGCGCCTACGGCAACCACTCCCGCGGGGTGATGTTCCACGCCTGCGCCGAGTCGATCTCGCTGTACAACGTGCCGGTGAAGCGGGTGGACGCCGAGGTCGTCTACACCAACAACGTGCCCTCGGGCGCCTTCCGCGGCTACGGCCTGGGGCAGGTGATCTTCGGCGTCGAATCGGCTCTGGACGAGTTGGCCATTGCACTCGACATGGACCCGTTCGAGCTGCGCCGGATCAACATGGTCCGCGACGGTGATCCGCTGCTCACCGCGCACGCCGAACCGGAGGCCGATCTGGTCTACGGCAGCTACGGCCTCGACCAATGCCTCGATCTCGCAGAAGCGGCCTTGACCAGGGGGAACGGGGCTGCAGCACCGCCCGGACCGAGCTGGCGCACCGGCGAAGGGATGGCGGTCGCAATGATCGCCACCATGGCGCCGTTCGGGCACATCTCGCGGACCACGGTTACCCTTCACGCCGACGGCCGCTACCACCTGGGCGTGGGCACCTCCGAGTTCGGCAACGGCACCACCACGGTGCACACCCAGATCGTGGCGACCGCGCTGCACACCGGCGTGGACCGGATCGTCGTCCACCAGTCCGACACCGATGCCGCCCCCTACGACACCGGCGCGTTCGCCTCAGCCGGCACCACGGTCGCCGGCAAGGCGCTGTACGCAGCCGCGCTCAGCCTGAGGACGACGCTGCTGACCGCCGCCCACACGCTCACCGGGGCGCCGGGGTCCGAACTGACCTTGGACGCGGACGGGGTGGTCGCCGGTGAGCGCCGGCTCAGCTTCGCGGACCTGATCGCGGCGGTGGACGACGAGCATCGGGTCGGCGACACCCTGGTGGCCAACGGCGCGGAGCTCGGCGATGTCCGCTCGCTGGCCTGGAACGTGCACGCCTTCCGGGTCGCGGTGGACGTCGACACCGGCGAGGTGCGCATTCTGCAGTCCGTCCAGGCCGCGGACGCCGGCACGGTGATGAACCCCGAGCAGTGCCGCGGCCAGGTCGAGGGCGGCGTGGCTCAGGCGATCGGCTCGGCATTGCTGGAGGAGGTGCTGGTGGCCGACGGTGTCGTGCTCAATCCGGCCTTCCGCACCTACCGGGTGCCGCAGCTGGCCGACATCGGCGACACCGAGGTGTACTTCGCCCAGACCAGCGACGATCTCGGACCGTTCGGCGCCAAGTCGATGAGCGAATCCCCGTACAACCCGGTCGCCGCCGCCCTGGGCAACGCGATCCGCCGGGCGATCGGCGTCCGGCCCTACGAGACACCGTTCAGCAAGGACCGGGTCTGGCGGCTGGCCGCCGGCTGAAATCCACCACCGGTGAGGCGGGGACGGCGCATTCTCGGTGCCAACCGGCACGCCCACCGCTGGTTGAGCTTGTCGACAACCCTTGCCGTCAGCATGTCGTCCAAGGTCTCGACAAGCTCGACCAACGAAAATCAGCGCCTCCCCGGGTCCCGACAAGCCCAACGAGGACTACTCAGACCCGCTCGGCCAGATCCCTGGACGCTGCAGCGACACGCTGGGCGACGACCGGCTCGTCGACGGTCAGCAGGGTGTCGTCGGCCACCACCGGACGGCCGTGCACCAACAGCAGGGCCAGCGGCGGTTGAGCGGCCAGAGTGAGCGCGGCGACCGGATCGATCAGTCCGGCATGATCGACGGTGTCGACCTGCCAGAGTGCGACGTCGGCCAGCTTGCCCACCTCGAGCGAGCCGAGCTCGCGTTCGCGACCGAGCACCCTGGCACCGCCCATGGTGGCCATCCACAAGGCCTTTCGCCCCGGCATCCGATCGGCGCCGGCCCGCAGCCGGTTCATCAGCACGGCGGCGCGGATCTCCTCCCCCAGCTTGCCCGACTCGTTGGACGCCGCCCCGTCGACCCCCAGCCCGACCGCCACACCGGCGTCCAGCAGTTCCGGCACCGGCGCGATGCCGGACCCCAGCCTCGCGTTCGAGGTCGGGCAGTGCGCCACCCCGGTGCCGGTGGCGGCGAAGCGGGCGATCGCCTCGGCGTCCAGGTGGACGCAGTGCGCCATCCAGACGTCCGGGCCGAGCCAGCCCACCGACTCCAGGTACTGGGTGGGGGTGAGGCCGAACCGCTCGCGCGTGTAGGTGTCCTCGTCGAGCGTCTCGGAACCGTGGGTGTGCAGCCGGACGCCGAGCTCGCGGGCCAGCACCGCGGATTGGCGCAGCAGGTCGGCTGTCACCGAGAAAGGCGAGCAGGGGGCCAGCGCCACCTGAACCATCGCCTCCCGCGACGGGTCGTGATACGCCGCCACCGCCTCGGCGCTCGCGCGCAACGCGTCCTGCGTGGTCTCGACCGCGAAGTCGGGCGGCAGCCCGCCGTCGGAGGCCCCCAGATCCATCGACCCGCGGGTGGCGTGCACCCGTACGCCAATCTCCCGAGCCGCCGCCACGATGCCGCCGACGATGTCGCCGGAGCCCCGCGGAAACACGTAGTGGTGATCGCCGACCAGGGTGCAGCCCGACCGGGCCAGCACCGCCATGGCGCCCAGCGACGCCACCCGGGTGAGGTCGGCATCGATCCGTGCCCAGACCGGGTACAGCGTGGTGAGCCAGTCGAAGAGGATCGCATCCTGGGCATATCCCCTGGTCAGCCACTGGTAGAGGTGGTTGTGGGTGTTGATCAGGCCGGGTGTCAGCAGCCGTCCCCGCCCGTCCACCCGGGTGAGTTCGACCGGTTCGCCAGAGGTCGATCCGTCCGGCGCGCGCCCATCCAGTGCCCAGGTCGGCGGCGTCCCGCCGCCCACCGCGACGATCTCCGAACCGTCGATCACCAGATGGCCGTCGGCGTGCTCGGTGCCTGCCGCGTCGACCGTGGCGATGTGGGCGCCGGCGACGACCGTGCGGGCGATCATGCCGGCGCCACCACGGTGTGAATCGGGCCGGAACCCGCGGCCAGCGGCGCGGCCGGCGCACCGGTGCGGGCCGCGATCACCTCGGCCATGATCGACACCGCGGTCTCCATCGGGGTCGCGGCGCCCAGATCCAGGCCGATCGGGGAATGCAGCCGGGCCAACGCCTGATCGGACACACCCGCCTCACGAAGCAGTCCCAGCCGGCGCAGATGGGTGCGGCGCGAGCCCATCGCACCGACGTAGCCGGCCGGGCCGTCCAAGGCCGCGGTGAGCAGCGGCACGTCGAACCGCTCCTCGTGGGTCAGCACCGCGATGACGGTTCGGCCGTCGACCTCGGTGGAGGCCAGGTATCGGGCCGGCCAGTCGACGACCACCTCGTCGGCGTCGGGGAACCGGTCCGCGGTGGCGAACAGCGCGCGGGCGTCGGACACCGTCACCCGGTACCCGAGCTGGCCGCCCAGCCGGCTCAGCGCGCCCGCCACGTCAACCGCGCCGAAGATCAGCAACCGGGGACGCGCCCGGTTGACCAGCACCACGACCTCGAGGTCGTCGGAGAACTCCAGCACGCTGCAGCAGCCGTCCAGCAGCCGCTCGGCGAGTTCGTTCCGCACGACACCCAGAACCTCCTCGGGCAGGCTGGCGTCGCCGCCGGCGAGTGTCACGGTGCGGCCGAGCAACGCGGCCGGCCCCCGCGACACCATGGCCAGCGCGGCGTCGGCGCCCGCGCCGGCAGCCCTCAGCTCGGCGATCTGCTCACCGTGGGACGCGTCCAGTCGATGTCCCAGCACCCGAAGCTGGCCGCCGCAGGAGAGCCCGGTCGAGAACGCCCACTCGTCGAAGCCGAGATGCTCGGTCACCGGCTCGCCCGTGGCCAGCACCTGCAACGCCAACGCGTGGGCGGCGGCCTCCGCGCAACCTCCTGAGATCGCCCCCAGCACCAGTTGACCGGACGCGGTGTCGGCCACTGCCATCGAGGCACCGACCGGACGCGGCGCCGAACCGAGCACCCTGGTCACCGTCACCACCGCGACGGGCTCGCCCGCATCCAGGTGTCGCAACAGGTCGTTGGCAAGCTCAAACATCCGGCTTCTCTCCCTTCCCCGGCGCCGTCCGAGGGTTGCCCCCATGACTATCCACGCCGTGTTCCGGTTCGATGAAGGCGCAGTTACTTTCGGGCGAAGCGGAGCCTCGGACGCGCAAACCGGGCTGAAGATGTTCCCGGCGCCCGCCCGGGTCGCCCTTAGCGACGGGAATCGCAATGGCTACCACCACCGTCTCGCAGACCACACCCAAGCCCGGCGTGCACCCGGTTGACGAGGTTCTGCCGGCTCCCCAGTTGGCGGCGTACGGCTTCCAGCACGTGCTCGCCTTCTACGCCGGTGCGGTTCTCGTCCCGATTCTGGTGTCCAACGCGCTCGGCCTGACCAGCGAGCAGTTGATCCACCTGATCAACGCCGACCTGTTCACCTGCGGTATCGCGTCTCTCCTGCAGGCGGTCGGCTTCGGCCGCGGCGCCTGGCGGGTCGGCATCCGGCTGCCGTTGCTGCAGGGTGTCACCTTCACCGCGGTGTCTCCGATGATCGCGATCGGGCTCGCCGTGATCGGCACCGGGGGCACCCCGGTCGACGGCCTGCTGACCATCTACGGGGCGGTCATCGTGGCCGGCCTGTTCACCTTCTTCGTGGCGCCGTTCTTCGCCCGGCTGCTGAAGTACTTCCCGCCGGTCGTGACGGGGTCGATCATTCTGATCATCGGCATCGCCCTGGTGCCGGTCGCGGCCGGCGACATCACCTTCGGGGCCATCGGCGGCCTCAACGGGGTCGTGATCGACCAGGCCGGCGCGTTCACGCCCGTGGACATGTTCGACTACTCGCTGCGCAATCCCGAGCTGCTGCTGAAGAACCTCGCCTACGCCGGCGGGACGCTGGCGCTGATCCTGGCCGTGCAGCGGTTCACCCGCGGCTTCCTGCAGACCGTCGCGGTACTGCTCGGCCTGGTCGCCGGCACTTTGGTGGCGTTCCTGATGGGCGACGCCCACTTCGACGACGTGGCCACCTCGGCGATGTTCGGCATCACCACACCGTTCTACTTCGGCGTCCCGCAGTTCTCGATCACCGCGATCCTGTCGATGATCATCGTGATGCTGATCACCATGGTCGAGACCACCGGTGACGCCTACGCCACCGGCGAGATCGTCGGCAAGCGGGTCCGGCCCAGCGACATCGCGGCAGCGATCCGGGCGGACGGCCTGGCCACCACCCTGGGCGGCGTGTTGAACTCGTTCCCGTACACGGCGTTCGCCGAGAATGTCGGTCTGGTCCGGCTGACCCAGGTGAAGTCACGCTGGGTGGTTGCAGCGGCCGGCGTGATCATGATCATCCTCGGCCTGCTGCCGAAGGCGGCCGCGATCGTCGCCGGCATCCCCCACCCAGTGCTCGGCGGCGCCGCGCTGGCGCTGTTCGCGGCGGTCGCCGTCGCCGGCATCCAGACCTTGCAGAAGGTCGATTTCACCGACCACCGCAACAGCATCGTGGTCGGCACCACGATCGGTGCCGCCGGCCTGATCACCGGCTACGGTGCGATTGCCGGCGCCTTCCCCGGCTGGGCACAGATCTTCTTCGGCTCCGGCATCACCCTCGGTGCCATCGTCGCCATCGGGCTGAATCTGCTGTTCTTCCACACCGGCGGGCACGGCCAGGCGGTCGCGGGGCGTCCGGGCGAGGGCCTGGTCACCATCGACCAGGTCAACGCGATGACCCCGGAACAGTTCGGTGCGACCTTCGGCGACCTCGTCCAGGGCGCACCGTGGGTGGTCGAGCTGGCCTATCGGGCCCGTCCGTTCGCCGACGCCTACGCGCTACGCGGGGCCTTCCAGGACGCCTTGCTCGGGGCGTCCGGCGACGAGCAGCTGACGCTGCTGCAGTCGTTCCCCGACCTGGGTTCCTCAGCGGACACGGCCCACATCCGCTACGCCGCCGATCACGACACCAAGGGCCTACCGGCCCTGGTCGGCGAAGATCTGGACGACCTGACCGAGCTGACCAACGCCTATAAGGAGAAGTTCGGATTCCCGCTGGTGGTCAGCGCCGCCGATGTGGACCGCTACGAAAAGGTGATCGCGCACGGCTGGACCCGGCTGGCCAACTCGGTCGCGGCCGAGAAGGCGGCCGGGCTGATCGAGGTCGCCAAGATCGTCAACCACCGGTTCGATGAGAAGGTCGCCGACGCCAACCCGATCGCGGCCGCCAAGGTGCGGATCGCGGCCGAGTACGGACACTGATGTCGTCGGCCCCGCCCGTCGTCGGGGCGTCCACGACCGGGACACGTAGGGAACCGGCGGCGCTGAGCGGGTGGTTGCTCGGTCCGTCGGGGGTCGTGCATCGCGGCCACGTGCTGCACATCGCCGGGGACGGCGATGTCGCCGCCGCCGACCGCCAGCTGGTGTCGGTGCCGGACGGCGCCCTGGCGGTGGATGCCTCCGGGCGGATCGCCTGGCTGGGCCGCTACGCCGACCTGCCGTCCGGCTACGACTCCTGGCAGGTCGTCGGGGACGGCTCGGCGCTGTTACTGCCCGGGTTCGTCGACACCCACCTGCATTACCCGCAGACGTTCACCACTGACGCCTACGGCGGCGGCCAGCTGCTGGAATGGCTGGAGCACTGCGTGTTCCCGGCCGAGGCCCGGCTCGCCGACGAGGAGCATGCCGTCCGCATCGCCCGCAGCTTCACCCGGCGGCGGATCCAGGTCGGCACCACGGCGGCGATGGTCTTCGGCTCGGCCTTCCCCGGCGCCCAGGACGCCCTGTTCGAGGCCACCCGGGAGGCGGGCCTGCGGCTCGTCTCGGGCCGCGGCATCCAGACCGTCGGATCGGCCAGCGCGGGACCGCTGCTGACCGGTGAGGACGAGGCGATCGCCCTGGTCGCCGCCGAGATCGACCGCTGGCACTGTGCCGACACCGGCGACCCGGCGACGGCACTGCTGCAGGCGGCGGTGGTGCCCCGGTTCTCGCTGTCGGTGACGCCGCGGACGCTGGCGGCGCTCGGCGAGCTGTACGCCGGCGTCCGTGACCGCGGGGTGTACCTGCACACTCACCTGAACGAGAACAACCGGCCCGGCGACGGCGAGATCGCAGCCGTCCGCACCCAGTACGGCGTGGCCAGCTACCTGGACACCTACGACGGACTGTTCCTGCCCGGTTCGAAACGTGGCGGCGAATCGTTGCTGGGACGGCGCACGATCATGGCGCACGCCGTGCACTGCACGGACGACGAACTGGCCCGGCTGGCGGCGTCCGGCAGTTCGATCGCACACTGCCCCACCTCGCAGCAGTTCCTCGGCTCGGGCACCATGCCGTGGCGCCGGACGGTTAAGCGCGGCGTCACCGTCGCGCTCGGGTCGGACGTCGGCGCCGGCGACGAATGGCTGATCCCGCGAGTCGCGAACGACGCCTACAAGGTCCACCTGTCCGAGCCGGGAGCCGACTCGGTGGCGCTGAGCCCGCCGCAGTTGCTCTACCTGTGCACGCTGGCCGGCGCCCAGGCCCTCGACCAACAGGACCGGTTCGGAAACTTCGACCTGGGCAAGGAAGCCGACTTCGTCACCATCGAACCGGACCGGGACGAACACCTCGCCCTGGCACTGGACGGCGCCGGCCACGATCCCGATCCGCACCGGGCGCTGTACCAGGTGCTGTTCACCCTGCTGATGGGGCTGCGCGAGGCGGCGATCACGGCGGTCCATGTGGCCGGCCGTCGCGTCCGGACACCGGAGCGTGACCGGTGAGCACCCGGCGGGCAGCTCCGGCTCCGGACCCGGTGGTCGGCATCGTGCTGGCCGCCGGCGCCGGGACCCGCGCCGGCGGGCCGAAGGCGCTGCGCCGGACCCCGGCCGGCGTGCCGTGGCTGCGGGTCGCCGTGAGGCGGCTGCTGGACGGCGGCTGTAGCGACGTGATCGCGGTGCTCGGCGCCTCGTCCGCCATGGCCGCCGAGTTGGTGCCGTCCGAGGCCACCACGGTGGTCTGCGATCGGTGGGGCGAGGGGCTGTCGGGGTCACTGCGCGCCGGCCTCCGCGCGGCCGAGCGGCTTCAACCCGTGCCGGTTGCGGCCGCGATCATCCCGGTGGACATACCGGACGGCAACGCCGCCACGCTGCGCCGGCTGCTGACCCTGGTCAACTCGGATTGCCTGGCCAGGGCCACCTTCGCCGGGCGACCGGGACACCCGGTGCTGATCGGGCGCGCCCATTGGCGTCCACTGGCCGACACCCTCAGCGGCGACTCCGGTGGTGCCGAGTACCTCCGCGCACACGACGCGGTCACAGTCGAATGCGGCGACCTGGAGTCAGGCGATGACATCGACGACTGACCTGTATTGATCAGTGTTTCCCCCGCGGGCTACATCCGGTCGGGTGCCGCAATTCCGAGCAGGTACAGACCCTTGGCGAGCACCGTCCGGGTGGCGGCGCAAATCGCCAGCCGAGACGTCCGCACCTCGCCCTCGCTCTTCAGCACCGGGCACTGCTCGTAGAAGCTGCTCAACGCGGTGGCGGTGTCGAACAGATAGGTGCACAGCTTGTGCGGCTGCAGGCTGACCGCCACCTCGGCGACCACCTCACCGAACCGGGACAGCGCGAGCGCCAGCGCCTGTTCGGCGGGCTCGTCCAGCACGGTGACGCCGTCGGAGGCCCAACCTTCCGCCTCCGCCTTGCGGAGGATGCCACTGACCCGAGCGTGCGCGTACTGCAGATAAGGGCCGGTGTTGCCGGTGGTGGCGACCATCCGATCCGCATCGAAGACGTAGTCCTTGTGCAGCGAGGTGGACAGGTCGGCATACTTCACCGCCGCCATCGCGATCTCCGGGGCTGCGACGTCCTCGGCCAGGTCGAGCAGAGTGTCCAGGGTGACCGTCTTGCCGTCGCGGGTCTTGAACATTTTGCCGTCCGGGCCGAGCACCGAGCCGAACCCGACGTGCTCCAACACACCACCCTCGGGCACCCAGCCGGCCATCCGCGACACGGCGAAGACCTGCGCGAAGTGGTGCGCCTGCGGCGAACCGACGACGTAGATGCAGCGGTCGGCGTCCAGGGTGCCGAAGCGGTATCGGACGGCGGCCAGGTCGGTGGCGGAATAGCCGTAGCCGCCGTCCGATTTGCGGACGATCAGCGGCGCCTCGTCGCCGGGCACGAAGACGACCAGAGCACCGTTGTCGACGACGGCGAGTCCGGACGCCTCCAGGTCGGCGGCAACGCCGGCCAGCAGGTCGTTGTACAGCGATTCGCCGGCGAGATCATCGTCGGTGAGCAGCACCCCGAGTCGGCGGTAGGCGGCGTTGAAGCCGGCCTTGGAGACCTCGATCAGCGACCGCCAGATCGCCCGGGTCTGCTCGTCGCCGGACTGCAGCGCGACCACCCGGCGGCGGGCGGCGTCGGCAAAGGACTCGTCGGAGCGGAAGTGCTCCTGGGCACGCCGGTACAGCGCCACGGAGGAGTCGAGGTCGAGGGTGTCGGCGTCGATGCCCTCGAACAGGATCTGCTCGACCAGCATGCCGAACTGGGTGCCCCAGTCGCCGATGTGGTTCTGGGCGATGACGGTGTGGCCCTGGGCGCGCAGCACCCGGGCGAAGCAGTCGCCGATAATCGTGGAGCGCAGGTTGCCGACATGCATCGGCTTGGCCACGTTGGGCGCCGAGTAGTCGATCACCACCCGCTGCGGCTGGCCGGCCTGGTCGATCACACCGTCCGGGTCGTGCAGAATGCCGGTCACCACCCCGGCCAGCACGTCGGAGCGCAGCCGGATGTTGATGAACCCCGGGCCGGCGACCTCGAGCGGCTCGCACAGGTCGGCGACGTCCGCCTCGGCGACGATCCGCTGCGCGATCTCCCGCGGCGGACGTCCTTCGGCCTTGGCCAGCCGCAGCGCCACATTCGACTGGAAGTGCCCGAACTGCGGCTTGGTCGCCGGACGGAGCTCCGGATCCACCCCGGTGACGGCCTGGAAACGTTCGGTCAGCAACACGGGCAGGGAAAGCACGTGCCCATCTTCCCGCCGCCGGGCCGGGCTTGTCGAAACGGGGTCCTTAGCTCGGGTGGCAGAACTACCCCTGTTGCCGGTGCGGCGGCCTTGGCAGGATCGGACGAACACCACCCAGGAGGAAGCCATGCTGACCTCGCACCTGTTCGCCGGAGACCCACTACTGGAGCGCATCGCCGACGGGAGCCCCGAGCGCATCTCGCGGTTCCAGAACGCCACCCATCCGGCCGTCGCGAAAGTGCAGCAGGCACTGCTGCTCTGGGATCCGGCGGCACTGCCGATCCGTGGCGTCGACGGCATCTACGGCTCCGAGACCGGCCAGACCGTCCAGCGGTTCAAGGTCGAGGAACTCCAGGTGCCAGTCGCCCAGGTGGTCCCTGATGTCGGGCCGCAGACCGTGCGCCGGCTCGATGAGATCGCAGCAGCGTCGGAGCGGCCACCCACGCCCGCTCAGCCCGAGGCCTTCGTTCGCCAGGATGTCTACACCCTGCAACCCGAGGGGGCGCCGACCCACCCGGTGATCGCCGCCTACGCAGTGGCCGTCCGCGAGTTGAAACGCAACAGCGGACCGCAGCATCGGCTATGGAGCCACCACACCCAGGTGCACGGCATGTTCCCGGACCCGAACGACGGCCTGCGCAATCAGTGTCAGCACTTCTGCTGGTACTTCCTGCCGTGGCACCGGATGTACCTGCACGCCTTCGAGGCGATCTGCCGCTCGATCATCGTCGAATCCGACGAGGTGGACGACGACACCAAGGCCGGCTGGGCCCTGCCGTACTGGGACTACGACCGTGCCGACGCCCGGTCGCTGCCGCCGGCGTTCCGTACTCCGACCCTGGACGGCCGACCTAACCCGCTGTTCGATGCCGCCCGTGATCTCGGGATCAACTCGCCGGTGCGGTTCCGGGGCGAGGTGACACCGCGTTTGGCCCGCCTGCAGCCGGCCCAGACGACCGCCGCCGGATGGTTCTTCAGCACGCCCTACTCGAGCCCGGTCGATCCTGCCTTCGCCGGCACCGAGACCGGCTTCAACCATGCCGGGGCTCCCAACGCCATCCCCGGGCCCCTGGAGATCACCCCGCACGGCTCGGTACACGTCTTCGTCGGCGGGCCGACCGGCAAGATGAGTGACTTCAATCAGGCGGCGGGCGACCCGATCTTCTGGCTGCATCACGCCAACCTGGACCGGCTGTGGGAGGTGTGGCGCGGAAACACCGGCGTCGGCCTCGACCCAACCGGCAGCCGTTTCGTCGACCGCAGCTTCGAGTTCCTGGACGCCACCGGCCAGCGCACCGAGCCGACCTGCGGCAGCGTGCTGAACCTGGCCAACCTCGGGTACAGCTACGCCGACGTCTCGATTCCCGCTTCGGCGGGCGCAGGAGGACAGATGCCCCGTCCCGACCGCGGCCCGGAACGTCCGCGCGATCGCCGTCCGCCGCAACGGGTCGGGGCGGCCGAGACACCGGTGCGACTCACCGAAGGCACCACGGAGGTCAGCTTCCCCACCGACGCCCCCACCACCCGGGCGGCCCAGCGGTTCCTGGTGTCGGTCGAACACATCCGCGCCGACCGCCTGCCCAGCGCCGAGTGGGGCGTGTTCCTGCAGCCGACGTCCGGGGCGCCCGAACTGGTTGGCACGCTGCCGCTGTTCGGACTACGCGAATCACAACAGCCGGACTCCGACCACGAACTCAGCTACCAGTTCGACATCACCGCGCTGGTGCAGCGGCTGGACGCCGAGGACCGTTGGGACGCCGCGCAGTTCCGGGCCACATTGGCTCCGGTGAATCCGATCCCCGAGGACGCCCCACCCGAACCCGAGGTGGTGATCGGCACCATCGCGCTGCTGATCCAATGAAGGAGGCACCGATGAATGCCGGCTTGCACCGGCTGAGGAGGACGGAACTCGTTGCCACAGGGGTCTCGACAAGCTCGACCAGCGACGATCGGCGTCTCCTGAACGTCCCGCCGCACGGGTCCCCGCGGAGCACCTCACCGCCGGTGGAGCCTTTCGAGATCCAACCGTCACCGGGCAGACACACCCAGCCATCGCCGGCCGAGCTCGTCGAGACCCAGCCCTCTGCCGAACCGTCACCGACCACGCCCACCCGGCCATCGTTGGTCGAGCTTGTCGAGACCCCCTCCTGGCGTCAGCAGCTCCACGACCGACTGAACCGACACCCCGAGTGGCTGGCGCTGGTTCTGGCCGGCGCTGCGTGGCTCGGCCTCGCGCTGACCCTCGGCTGGCTCGGGCCAGCCGGCTGGGCGTTGCCGTCCGGTCACCATCACGGCCCGGACGTCGCAACGGTCCCGCACGTCCACTCCGTCGACGCTCAGCTGCTGACCTGGCTGCTGATGGTGGTCGCGATGATGCTGCCGACCGCCATCCCGCACCTGCGCTATCTCGGCTTCAACACGCGTCGCTCTCGCCGGCAGCGCAGCCTCGCCCTGTTCGCCCTCGGCTATCTCGCGGTGTGGCTCGCTCCGGGCCTGCTGCTCGCGGTGGCACCGCTCCCGGTGTCGGCGTCCGTGCTGGCGGTCCTGGTACTGACGGCCGGCGCATGGGAGCTGACCCCGATCAAACGACGAGCGCTGCGCGGCTGTTGCCGCACCACGCCGGTCGGCTTCGCGGGGCCGTCCGCCGACGCCGCCGCCGTCGAGTACGGACTGAGCCATGGCGCCACCTGCCTGCTGGTCAGCGGACCGGCGATGGCTGTGCTGATGCTCGCCGGGCATCCGTGGTGCGCGACCGTGGCATTGGCGGTGGTCATGGCGGCGCAGAAGCTGCTCAGCCGTCCGGACCGATGGCGAGCCGTCGTGGCACTCGGCTGGCTGGCATCCGGCCTGGCGATCGCCGGTATGGCGGTGCTGGACGCGGCGTAGGCTCTGCTTCGAGGTTCCGCGGCTGTCGAACTGGGCGTCCCAGCTTCGCGCCCGTCGAACCGTTCCGAGCCCACACCGGATCGAGGAGCAACGTGAGCGTCCCCACCATCACCCTCAACGACGGCAACCAGATTCCCCAGTTCGGCCTCGGCGTCTTCCTGATGCCACCGGAGCAGACCAAGGAACATGTCGCCTTCGCCCTGGCCAACGGTTACCGGCACATCGACACGGCCGCCATCTACGGCAACGAGCGCGAGGTCGGCGCCGCGATCGCCGAATCCGGCATTCCGCGCGAGGAGATCTTCGTCACCACCAAGCTGTGGAACAACCGCCAGACGGACGCGCCGGCGGCACTTGCCGAGTCGCTGGAGAAGCTCGGCCTCGACCAGGTCGACCTGTACCTGATCCACTGGCCGACGCCGCAGTTCGACACCTACCTGGAGGCCTGGCACAGCATGGAGCAGCTGCTGGCGCAGGGACTGACCCGCTCCATCGGAGTGTCGAACTTCCACCAGCAGCACCTGAAGCGGCTGCTGGACGCCAGCGACATCGTGCCGGCGGTGAACCAGATCGAGGTGCACCCGAGCCTGGCGCAGTTCGAGCTGGTCGACTTCAATAGTCAGCTGGGCATCGTGACCGAGGCGTGGAGCCCGCTCGGACGCCGCGCCGACCTGAGCAACGAGGTGATCGTCGGTATCGCCGACCGACTCGGCCGGACGCCGGCCCAGATCATTCTGCGCTGGCACATCCAGCGCGGCATCGTCGTCTTCCCCAAGGCCTCCAGCCCGGAGCGGTTGCGCGAGAACGCCGACATCTTCGACTTCGAACTGTCCGCCGACGATATGGCCGCGATCGATGCCGTGGACTCCGGCAACCGCGTCGGCTCCAACCCGGAGACGATGAACCGTCGCTGAACTCATCCGCGTTGGTCGGGCCCGGAGCGGACCGAGTTCGTCCGCTGATCGAGCCTGTCGAGATCAAGGGTGTCCCGCGCGAGAAAGGGGTCTCGACAAAGCTCGACCGACGGCGGGCGGATCAGGGGCGCAGTGCCCGGTCGAGCGAGTCGTCGTGGGATTCCAGGACGGGCTGGCGCCGGCTGAGCAGGTCCCAGACCATCTTGAGGTTGGCGCCGAGTTCGCGCAGCGTGCCGTAGGACCACATCTCCTGGCTGCTCCGGACGGTGTCGTCGCCGACGCCCCAGGCGTCCAGACCGGTCGCCCGGCAGATCGTCAGCGCCCGCGGCAGGTGGTAGGTCTGGCTCACCAGGATCACGTTGGTCGCCCCGAACACCCGCTTGGCCCGCACGCACGAGTCGTAGGTGTCGAATCCGGCGTAGTCACCGGCGATCCGGTCGGCCGGCACCCCGTGGGCGATCAGGTAGTTGCGCATTCCGCCGGTCTCGTCGTAATGCGGGGTGCCGTCCCCGGACACCAGGATCGCGTCGATCTTGCCGGCGGCGAACAGCTCGCGGGCCACGTCCAGGCGGGCGCGCAGATACCTCGACGGCCGTCCGTCGGCGTAGACCTCGGCACCGAGCACCAGCGCCACCGGCTGCGCGGGCACGTCGTCGACACTCTTCATCCGGCCGGCGCTGACCGTTCGGACGCACCAGGCCGGCACCACGATCAGCGCCGCACCGAGCAGCGCGCCGAGCGCCGTGAATCGGACGAGACCCCGTCCCAGCGCACCTCCGGATCGCCCAACCCCGGTCGACCGATCTGCGCCGTAGCGAGCGGCGCCAGATGGGGGCAACGGCGAGGCGGGTGCGCGAAGGCGTACCGGGTCATACGGCGAGCGTGCCCGGCGCAGCCGGTGCGCCCATCTGGTGCCGCGCAGTAGGCGCAGATCGGTGGAGCTGGGCTCAGCCATGTCCGCGATGCTACGCAGCTCGTCCGACGCCGGTGCATAGAATCGCCGGGATGACCACTTCACCGGCCCGCGTCGTCTCCGCGGCCATCGACGACCGCCCGCTGGACCTCCACGCGCTCGCCGCGCTGGTCTCCGACGACCGGGCCGGCGCCACCGTCACCTTCACCGGGGTCGTCCGCAACCACGATCACGGACGCGCCGTCGACGGCATCGAGTACGTAGGGCATCCCAGTGCGGGCGACGTCCTCGCCACCATCGCCGCCGAACTCACCGACCGCGCCGGTGTCCATTCCATCGTGGTGGCGCATCGCGTCGGCACCCTGATGGTCGGCGACCTGGCTCTGGTCGCCGCGGTCTCGGCGTCGCACCGCGCCCAAGCGTTCGACACCTGCTCGGAACTGGTCGAACAGGTCAAAGCACGGCTGCCGATCTGGAAACGACAGCTGTTCTCCGACGGCACCGCCGAATGGTCAAACTGTCCCTGAAGGGAAACGTCCCACCGCTGGTTGAGCTACGTCGAAACCCCTGTGCCCGCCCAGATCAGAAGAGCTCGACCACCGGTGGTCGGGACTGCGCTCCCATGTGCAACCCGTCATCGTCAACCGTCTACGCTGACCCGATGCAGCGCCGATTCGCTATCATCCTGGGCGGGGGGCGCTCGGCCCGGATGGGCCGGGACAAGCGGTCGTTGCGGCTCGGCGGGCGTTCTCTGCTGGCGCTCGCGGTGGACGCGTGCGCGGCCCGCGACCTGATCGTCGCCGTCACCCCCGACCTGCCGGACGACGTGCCGGCCGAGCGGGTGGTGCGCACGTTGGAGGACCCGCCGTTCGGTGGCCCGGTGGCCGGGATCGCCGCCGGCGTCGCCGCACTACCGCCGGCCCACCCCGACGACGAGGTGCTGCTGTTGGCCTGCGACCTTCCGCACGTGGCTGAGATCGTCGCCGTCCTGGACGCCGCGTCGCTGATCGCGCCCGCGGAAACCCCTACCGAAACCGAGGTCTCGACAAGCTCGACCAACGAGGCCGGCCTGGCCCGGGTCTCGACAAGCTCGACCAACGAGGCCGAGTCGGCCGGCGGGGGTTCGTCACCCGCCGACAAGCCTGAGAGTCGCGAGCGGCACGACTGTGTCTGCCTGGTGGATGCCGAGGACTACCCGCAATATTTGGCCGCCCGCTACCGGCGGACGGCACTGGAGGCGCGTCTCGTCGAGGTGGGTGAGACGCGCGCGCTCTCGGTGCGCCGGCTGATGCGGGGGCTGCGAATGCGCGGCATTCTCGCGCCCGAGATTGCGACGGATGTCGACACCCCCGACGAGGCGTCCGCAGCCGGAATCAGCTGAGTGCTGCGCCCGGAGCGCCCGGGATAGCTGCGACGTACTACGCAATTCTCCCCGTGTTGAGTATCCCTGAAGCGGTTAACACTGGCAGGTGGGCCACGCCCCTGGAGGAGGTTCACCGTGACCGGACCGAACGCACTGCCAGGAAAGAATCTGACGCGCAAGGCAAAGACTGCACCCCTGGACGCCGCAGCAGAAGCACTGAAGAAGCGACCACCGGCCGAGCCGGAACAGCCCGCTGCGGCCGATCCCGGGCGCCTCCGACGAATACCGCGGGACGAGATCGGGCAGCTGATCACCCGTCCGGTGCTCGATTCCCGCATTCCGATCGACCAGATCCCCCCGATCTGGCGGATCCCCGACCGGTTCCCCGATCTGGGCGGACAGGCCGTCCCGCCACCCCAGCAGATCGAGCCCGAGCGCAGCTTCGAGGTGATCCGGTCGGCCGACCTGGTGGCGTTGACGGTCAGCACCGCCGGCTTCGACCTGGACGCCGGCGTGCTCACCGCCCGCGACCCGGGGCCGGGCCTGCTGATCTTCACGCTGCCCTACCAGCACCTCGGCGAACAGGCCACCTACGAAGGCAGCGCCGGCGAAGACATCCGCAAGCCGAACGAAGCCCATCCCGACCAGCCACCGGTCAAGGTCACCGACGCCGCCGACGCCGACCCCGTCGATCAGGGACGGCCTGTCGGCGGGTTCCCGGCGCGGGCCAGCCGGGTGGTCGTCGAGGTGCCGTCCGGCGTTACCGTCGAGGTCAGCACCGCCGCCTTCCTGGACGCGCTGGAGACCTATCCGATGGCCGTCCATCCCCTGGCCACGCCGGGCGAGCCCTACGCCGGCGGGACCAGCTTCACCCTCTTCGACCCCGGCAAGCTGAAGGTGCTGGTCGAGGGCGGCCTGCTGAACGCCGCGGCCGCCCCTGCCGCGGCCGCCGAGGAGATCCACCCGGCCAACACGGTCGCCGGAGTCGCCCAACTGGCCCGGACGCTGGCGCAGGTCCGCGCGGCCCTCGGCGCCCCGGATCCGCGCATCCCGGTCAAGGACCTGGTCGCCGACTGGCGCCTCCCGATCGAGCGCATACCTCCGATCTTCCGCAACCCGGAGAAGCTGAGCCGTCCGGCCGGCCTCGGTGAGACCGCCATCGAGGCGCCCTACCGACTGGTCATCTCGCCGTCCGTCGAGAGCGGCTGGACGCACGCCGACCAGCCCGTCCCGGACGCCTCCGGCACCGCGATCGAGCTGTGGCACACCCGGCTCGGTCATCGCGCGAACGACAAGGTGGACGAGGTTCCGCAGCCGCTCCGGGCGATCTGGGCCCGCGACCGGGAGCGGTTCCCCAACTGGGCCACCACCGAGTTCGACCATGACAACCAGCCGCTGCGGATGTCGCTGGATTCCAAGGACCGGCACATGCTGGTCCGGCAGTCCAGTGAGACCTGGGCGCGCAACCGGCGCAAGATCACCGACCCGACCCCGTTCGAGGCCACCCGGCTCTACCTGTCCAGCCTCGGCGCCTGGCTCGACCTGCACGGCCAGTGGCATACGCTGCCCTGGTCGCAGCAGAACCCCGGCCTGGCCTCCATCCTGTCCTGGGACCACGAGGCACCGATGGGACGCGACCAGTACGTCCGGGTCGCCTACCCCGGTTACCTGTTCCCGTTCGGCCACCGGGCCACCATGGTCAAGGTCACCGAACGCAAGATCAAGAACAAGACCAACCCGCAGGCGGCGCTCTACCAGCGCAAATTCCTGATCATCGGCGAACCGGTGAAGTACTACTCGGCGCTCGACATGCCGTTCAAGCAGATCGGGATCACCCCGACGATCACGCCCACTCTGCTGCCCGACCCGGGCCCCGCGCAGGACTGGTTCTTCCTGGTCCAGGTCGGCAACCAGCCGTTCCAGTTCGTGTTGCACTGCGTGGACCGCGACGACCGCGAAGTGAAGCTGCCGGCCCAGCTGATCTGGGTCGCCGAGCACTACCACGCACCGTGGGCGCACGGGAATCCGAAGGACGCCTACGCGGCCACCCCCGAGATCAACGGGCTCGGCCAGAGCATCTCGTTCGTGCCCTCCGAACCGGGCGGCAAGGACACCTCCGTCCCGACCGTCGGCCTCACCTTCACCGGCGCGCCGCAGGTCGGCACCTCGGTGCCGTCGTTCGTAAAGGGCCGCTCCACCATCCCGGCCGTCGAGCGGATGAACCCGACCGGACCGCAGGAGTTCAACTACGCGGACGCCTGGCTGCAGCACGGCTTCGGTGCCGGCAACCCGGGCCAGCTGTGGGCGGCGCTGAACACGCCGACCACCCTGGGTTTCGGCAAGGGCGGCGCCTCCAGCGGCGGCGCCGGCGGCTTCATCGCGCCGTCGCTGCCGATCGAGGGACTCTCCCGCAGCGCCGGCCCGGTCGGGGATCTGGCCACCACGGCATCCGGCGGTTTCGACCCGAAGGTGTTCCTCCAGAACGCGTTGCCGAAGCTGTTCGGCTTCGTCTCGCTGATCGACATCCTGGACGCCGTCGGCGTCGACCTCGACGATGCACCGGCGCTGGTCACCGAGTCGCTGGCCAAGGTCGAAGCGCTGATGGCAGACCTCAACGACCTGAAGAAGACCGTCACCGACGCAGCCGCCCAGGCCCAGGCCGCGCTCACCCAGGCCCAGGACACGGCCAACGACCTGATCAAACAGGGCCGCAACGGGCTCGCGGATGAAGTGCTCGCCAAGGCCAAGGACGCCGCCACCAGCGCCCAGGACCTGGTCAACCCGGTGCTCACCGCCGCGGACGGCGTCCTGCAGGCGATCATCGACGCCCCCGGCGACCTGACCAATGCACCCGGCAAGCTGGCCGCCGCGCTGACCAACCTGGCCAACGCCCTGACCGCGGTCGAAGCCGCCGCCGCGAAACTCACCCCGCTGGCCAAGAACCGGCTGCTGGCGCTCACCGCGGCGTTGCGCACCGCCGCGTCCGACGTGGGCATGGTGCAGTCGGTGATCGACTTCGTCCAGGGCATCGCCACCGCCGTCACCGACGCCCGGTTCTCGTTCAAGTGGCAGCCCAAGCTCCAGTCCTGGCCGAAGGACACCCCCATCCTGACCCTGCCTGAACGCGGCCTCACCCTCGCCGTGGAGGGCCAGGCCGGCGCGAATCCGAAGGCCGAGGTGCTGGCCGAGTTGCGCGGCTTCGGGCTGATCCTGCCGCCCGGCCTGCCGATGATGAAGCTGCCCTTCGATCACCTGTCGTTCAAGGCGGGCAGCAGCGGCAAGGTCGAGGTCGACGCGGCCGTCGGCAACATCGAGTTCGTCGGCATCCTGAGTTTTGTCGAACGGATCAAACAGCTGATCCCGCTCGACGGCTTCTCCGACCCGCCCTACGTCAACGTCGCACCGGACGGCGTGGTGGCCGGCTTCAGCCTGGAGCTGCCGAACCTGGCGATCGGCGTGTTCAGCCTGTCGAATATGTCGCTGTCCGCCGACGTCCGGGTGCCGTTCCTGGGCGACATCGTGTCGGTCGGTTTCGGCTTCTGCACCCGGGAGCGTCCGTTCAACCTGGCGGTGCTGTGCCTGGGCGGCGGCGGCTGGTTCGGCATCCGGCTCTCGCCACGCGGCCTCGAAGTGCTCGAACTCGGCCTGGAGGCGGGCGCCTACCTGTCGGTGAACCTGGGGGTGGCGTCCGGGTCGGTGTCGATCGCGCTCGGCATCTACCTGCGGATGGAAGCCCAGAAGGGCTCCCTGACCGCCTACTTCCGGCTGCGCGGCGAGGTGGACGTGCTGGGCCTGATCAGCGCCTCCATCGAGCTGTATCTGTCCCTCACCTACGACTTCCCCAGCGGCAAGCTGATCGGCAAGGCCGTGATCACCGTCAAGGTGAAGGTGTTCTGCTTCTCGGCGTCGGTCCAAGTGTCGTGCGAACGCAAATTCGCCGGCAGCAACGGCGACCCGAGTTTCGCCGAGGTGATGGGCGTCCAGCCCGACTTCACCTCACCCCTGTGGGACGACTATTGCCTGGCCTTCGCTGAGGAGCCCGATCATGCGTGAACAGTTCACCGTCGTCGCACTGCCCTATTCGTGCGATCCGGACGCCGATTTCCACGTCTCGCTGTTCGTCTCCCCGGACATCGAAGTCGACAATCCGGGTGACACCCTTGCCGTCACCGAGCTTTTCCAACACTGGACGAAGGCGCTTGCCGAGGCCCGGTTCGTCCTCGAGGACCAGGACGGCGAGCTGCCCTGCGAGCCGCTGCTGGGAGCGATCGAGGACGGACTGTGGGAGGAGGTCTTCCCGGCCGACACGCCGGTGACGACCTTCAAAGCCCCGCAATGGTCACATCGTCCGTGGCGCACCTTCCATCCGGGTGCGACCACCGGCGTCGCCCGCATGGTGAACCTGATGGCCACCATGGTGAACGGGGTCGAGCCGCCGACGGTGCAGCAGTTGCCCTGGTTCGGGCCGGACGTGTTCGGCCCGCTCGGCGGCGGTGACGCCGGGAGGCAGCGGTACAACCCGCTCGACCTGGTGGATCGCTACGAGGAGGGTCTGACCAAGTCACTGGACGCCGCGACCCGCGAGGGCGTCCCGCTGGCCGAGTTCCGCAGCCACCGCGAGTACTTCGCCAACGGTTCGCTGCCGGACGGCTTCCCCGGCGGGACGGCGATGGCGAACGCCATGGTCGAACTGCACCGGGCTCGACGCTTCTACTCCCACCCCGAGGAGGAGACCGAGTACCGCGACCGTCCCGAGCCGGACAACCCCGGTCCGCCCGGGCCTGACAAGCAGATTCCCGATTTCCATGCCCGGGTGTCGCTGGTCAACGATCACGGACCGCTGCAACGCAAGCTGGGCCTGGTGGTCGACGTCAAGTCCGACCCGGAGCGGCTGGCCCGCAGCCAGTGGCTGCTCGGCCGCATCCTGATCCCGCAGGGTGAGGACGCCACCAAGGTGGTCCGGGTCGCCACCCGCAGCATCGGCCGGGCGCTGGTCACCCGCGCCGAGGACGAGTCGCAGTGGATCAACGGACGCCTCCCGGTCGGCAACACCGATTCGTTCGACCTGCTCGACCTCGACCCGGACGGCGCCGCGCTGAAGACCGAGCAGTACCTGTCCACCTATCTGCGCAACGTCGCCGCGGCGCTGCAGGGCGCGCCGGTCAACGCCGCTCCCCCCGCTTTGCGCACCACCGGGTTCACCGTGGCCCGGAAGAACAACGGTGCAGCCACCGCGGGGGCGATGGACCGGCAGGGCTCGGTGCTTGACACGGTGCGCGACCAGCCGCCGAACCAGCCCGCGCAGGATGCGCCGCTGATGACCACCGAGGACGTGATGCAGGGCGTCCGGGTCGAGGTGCACGACGACGTCACCGGGCTGTGGCGCTCGCTGCACCAGGTGAAGGTGAGCGCCGACGTGGTCGGCGGCCGGAGCCTGGCGTTCGAGGATGTGGCCTTCCTGCAGGAGTCGGCGCCGACGCATGCCGGCAAGGAGACTTCACCGATCCACGTCCACGAGGCGGTGTTCGGCTGGGACGGCTGGAGCCTGTCCGCGCCGCGTCCGGCCTTGCCGGTGGTGCATTCCGACGGCGAGGAGAAGGTGGTCACCGATCCGCAGCCGCCGGACGACCCGTCCACCCCGGTGATCATCGAACGAGCGGCAGCGCCCGGCACCCTGCCTCGGCTGCGGTTCGGTCGCCGGTACAGCTTCCGGGCGTGGGGGGTCGACCTGGCCTGCAACTCGCGTCCGCACCAGGTCGGGGCGCCGCCGGCGCCCGGTCCGAACGAACCGGACCCGAACGAGCCCGGTCCGGAGCAGGGTGGCGCGCCCGCTGCGGAGGCCGCGCCGGCCGTCGGGGTCGGCGGGGACCTGAGTGGTTTGCGCGCGTTCCGCACCGGGTCGCTGAGCCGGCTGCGCGCCCGTCCGATCGAGGGCGAAGAGGTGGCCGGACCGATCGACGCCGGGCAGGGTGGCGCCGGTTTGCAGCTGGCCGAGGTGCTGCCGCAGATCGTCGGACGGCTGCAGGAGGTGCGCGGCGAGCGAGCCGAGGCCCCGGTGGCGACCGCGCTGGCGCAGGTGCGCGGCGCCTTGGCCGCCGGCCTGGCCGACGACGACGTGGCGCCGGCTGCGACGGCGGTGCTGAACCCGGCGGTGGTCCGGTCCGGGCTGGCGCTGGACCGCGACCTGCTGGCCGGTCCGATCGCCGCCCTGGAGGCGTCCGCGGTCTCGGCGGAGCTGCCGTTCGTACGTTGGCAGCCGGTGCCACCGCCGGCGGTGGTGCCGCGCCGGCTGTACTCCGAGGGCGAGTCGAACGGCGTGCTGGTGGTGCGCTCCTGGGTCAGCCAGGATCCGGCCACCCTCGCCGTCAGCACCGGCACACCGCAGGAATACGCCGCCGCCACCCCGGGCCGCTGGGCGACCTGCGAGCGGCATCTGGTGCCGCCCAAGACCAGTCAGCTCGAGGCCGAGCAGCACGGCGCCTTCGACGCCGCGATCGGCTCGGCCGACCCCGGCGTCCGGAACCTGTGGCTGCACGCGGCGATCCGCGAGTCGGGCACCCTGTTCGACCAGGAACTGCCGCGGCTGGACGACCCGTCGGTCCGTGACCCGCAGGACGGCGTGGCGTTGGTGCATGGTCCGGGCGCGTCGGCCGCGGAGTTGAAGTCGCTGCCGCTGGCTCCCGGGGAGGCGCCCGCGTCCGGACAGTACGTCGTCCACGACACCGACCTGGTGCACACCCCGTACCTGCCGGACCTGCTGGCCCGCGGCCTCGGCTTCGTCTTCCCGGACGCCGGCAAGGAGTTCACCATCGTGCCGCCGTTCGGCGTCGAGGGCTTCACCGCCCGCTACCCGGGCGCGCTGGCTACGGCGGATGCGCCGTCCGCCTGGCCGGGGGTCGACGGCTACCGGCTGGTGCTGGACGGCGCCGACGAGCTGACCGGACGGGTCGATCCGCACCTGATCACCCTGTCGCTGCCGCGCGGCACCGCGCTGCGCACCCGGGTGTCCTCAACCCTGACCCCCGACGATCTGGCCGTGCTGGGCCCCTGGCTGCAACTGCCGGACGCCGTGCGACAGCTGCCCGGGGTGGCGGACGCGGCCGCGAAGGGCTGGCTGTGGGCGCTCACGCCGTCCACCGCGGTGACCTTGGTGCACGCGGTGCCGCGTCCGGTCCGGGCACCCGAACCGATCGTCTTCCAGCTCTACCGGCCAGCCGACGCCACCAACGTGATGCTGCTCGGCGGAATCGAGCTGGACGGCCCGAGCACCGATTCGCTGATCGTGGACGCCCGCTGGGACGAGGTCCTCGACGACCTGTCCGACGAGCAGTGGAAGACGCTGCCGAACCAGCGGCAGGTGGCGGCGACGACCGCGATCGAGCCGTGGGAGGACATCGCCATCCTGGCCGGCGGGCATCCGGACCAGACCTACGACGACCAGGTGGTCGGGCATGTCCGCTCGCACCGCGCCGTCCACGAGTTCGGCGATACCCGGCATCGGCTGGTGCGGTACCGGTTCCGGGCCACCACCCGGTTCCGGGAGTACTTCGCGCCCGACGAGTTGGCGCCGCTGCCGCCGGCGGAGGATCCGGCGCTGCCGGTGGACGACGGCCGCTCGACTGTCAGCGCCGAGGTGGAGTTGCATGTGCCGAACACGTCGTTGCCGGCGCCGCCGCTGGTGCATTCGGTGATTCCGCTGTTCCGCTGGGAGGAGGGCACCGAACCGGCCCAGCCGATGGCTCGCCGCCGGGTGCGGCGCAGCGGCGTCCGGGTGTATCTGGAGCGGCCCTGGTTCACCACCGGTGCCGACGAGCAGCTGGGGGTGGTGCTGGCGACCGGGCAGACGCGGCCGACGACGACCTTCACCAGCCAGTGGGGTGGGGACCCGTTCTGGATCGGCAGCAACGTCGCCGACCGGGAAGCCGTTCAGGTGACCGATCTGCTCAGCGCGCTCGGGTTGGACGACTACGACTCGGTGGCGGGGCCGTCCGGGAAGCCGGAGCGCTACCCGTCGGCCGACGATCCGAACGTCACGGTGATGGTGATCCCGTACCGGCCGCAGTACAGCCTGGAGCGGCACAAGTGGTTCGTCGACATCGGCTTCCCGGCCCGGTTCTGGCCGTTCGTGCAGCTGTCGCTGGTGCGCTACCAGCCGTACAGCGTCCCCGGACGGCACATCTCGAAGCCGGTGCGCTGCGACTTCGTCCAGATCCCGCCCGAGCGGACGGCGTCGGTCAGCCGGACGGCCGAGGGCCGCATCCGGGTGCTGGTGTCGGGTCCGGCGGGCCTGCACGATCTGCCCGACGCCGGAGGCTTCCGTCCGGCCGGAATCTCGCTCGTCGGCCGGGCCACCGACCTGGCACTGGCGGTCGGCGTCAACCGGGTGCTGCGGGCCAAGCTGCAACACCGCGACGCCGGCCAGACCTCCGACCTGGCCTGGGAGACCATCGACCAGACCGACCTGGTGGTGCGCGGCTACGCCGGCTCGCTGGCCAACCTGGTCTGGACGGGCGAACTCGACGTCCCCGAGACCCTGCCGTTCACCCGACCCACCACCCCGGGCACACACCGCGTCCGAATCGAGGAATGGGAGACCCTGGTCGGTGACCCCGAGAACCTCGGCGACCCCAACAGCCTGTTCACAAGGGAAAACCGCCTGATCTACGCCGACGAGTTCGAACTGGGCGACGCCTGACCGAACCTTGTGCCGGCCTTGAGGTTGCTTTTACAAACCGTTGAGGACGGTGCGGCAAAGTTCTTCTCAGGTCGGGGGGCCAGCCGCCACACTGCAGCTACCGAGACCGCGTTCGGGGGGACGCGGACCGGTGGGGGGAAACTGCTCACAGCGGTGAAGACGGATCGAGCCGGGTCAGGACGCAGGAGGAACGTCCAGGACCCGGCTCTCCGCGCGTCCGGGCCATTGGTCGCTGGAGCACGCCGAGACGCGCACCCCGAGGACGGTTCCGCAAACCATGTGCTGATTTCGTTGGTCGAGCTTGTCGAGACCTCGGACGACCTGGTGCTGGCAAGCGGGTTTCGACAAGCTCAACCAGCGGAGGTCGCGTTGATCAGCGCTTCGGTAGGGAAACGCCGATAAGCCCATCCATCGTCATCCCGGACTTGATCCGGGATCTCTCCCCGCCTGAGATCCCGGGTCGGAGCCCGGGATGACGGGACTGATCAGACATCTGGCGGTGCCGTCCACTCCCTCGGACCCGTCCGGGATGGGAGCCGCGCCGCTCGAACCCGCACCAAGCATCCGGGTTCGACGGCCGTTCGACAGTCCTGGGAGTTCCGCAGCCGATCTTGGGCGCTCCTTGAGGTTGCTTTTACAAACCGTTGAGGACGGTGCGGCAAAGTTCTTCTCAGGTCGGGGGGCCAGCCGCCACACAGCAGCTACCGAGACCGCGTTCGGGGGGACGCGGACCGGTGGGGGGAAACTGCTCACAGCGGTGAAGACGGATCGAGCCGGGTCAGGACGCAGGAGGAGCGTCCAGGACCCGGCTCTCCGCACGTCCGAGGTCAGGCCCGGGTGCGCATGCCCGTCTCGAGCCGTGCCACGTGCATGGTGAGGTACACCACCTCGTCGGTCGTGACCGGATGCTGCAGCCGCAACTCCAGCACCGCCTTGATCCGCAACGCCAACTGATAGGCCCGGCTGTTGCTGTCCGAGACCACGACAGCGACCGCAGGCGCACCACCGGAGAGTTGTTTGCCGGCCCGGGCGCGGGCGAAGAAGTACCGCAGGTGGGTGGCGAAACGGGCGGCGTCGATCGAATCGGAGTCGAACTCGTCGCCGTAGGCCTGCGCGACGATGTCGAAGATCTGCCGGATCAGCCGCGACTGCAGGAAGGTCTGCTCCATGCTCGGGCTGCCGGTCACGGCGTGGAACAGGTGCATCGCCAGCGCGATGGCTTCACCCTGTGGCAGCGGCGTCTCGATCTGGCGGTTCAGCTTCGTCAGCAGGTGCTCGGCCACCTCGAGCTCTTCGGGATGCAGGTGCGCCACTTCGGCCCGCAGCGGGTACTCCATCACCTCGCCGCGCTGCACCCGCTCGATCGCCTGGTGAATGTGGTCGGCCACCGCGACGATCGCCAACGGCGGCAGCACCGCGTTCAAGTCACGCAATGCCTCGGTGAACAGCCGCTCGACCAGGGCCAGCCGCTCCAGCGGAATATCGGCGATCACCTTCGCCACCGAGTCGGGGTTGTCGGCCGGCACGAAGCGGCGGGCGATCAACGCCTGGTCGATGGGGTCACCGGGCCGGGCCTGATACCCCACGCCCCGCCCGGTGATCACCACCTCGCGTCCGAGTTCGTCGCGGGTGAGCACGACGTTGTTGTTGAACACCCGCAGTACCTTCATCGCGCTCACCCCTTCCGAATCCTCGTATCGAACCTGGTCAGACCAGGGTTGCGCCGTTGCTGGCGATCATGTCGCGGTACCAACCGAACGACTTCTTGCGGTAGCGAGCCAGCGTTCCGGCACCGTCGTCGTTGCGGTCCACGTAGATGAACCCGTACCGCTTCGACAGCTGCGCCGTGGACGCGCTGACCACGTCGATCGGACCCCACCAGGTGTAGCCCATCACATCGACGCCGTCCGCGATCGCCTCACGCACCTGCACCAGGTGATCGTTCAGGTAGGCGATCCGGTAGTCGTCCTCGACGGTCGGGACGCCGTCCACCTCGACCAGCTCGTCCTTGGCACCCAACCCGTTCTCCACGATGAACAGCGGCTTGCCCCAGCGGTCCCAGAACTGGTTCAGCACGATCCGCAGACCGACGGGGTCGATCTGCCAGCCCCACTCGGACGCCGGCAGCTTCGGGTTCTTGACCCCACCCATGATGTTGCCCTGGCCGACCTCGCCGCCGGACGCCGCCTCACAGATACTCATGTAATAGCTGAACGAGACGAAATCGACGGTATTGGTCAGCATCTCGCGATCGGCATCGGTGATGTCGAGCTCGATACCCTTGTCCCGCAGCGTGCGCAGGAAATACCCCGGGTAAGCCCCGCGCACATGGACGTCGCTGAACGCCAGGTTGCCATGGTCGGCCTGCATCACCTTCAGCACATCGGCCGGGTCCGGCGTCAACGGGTAGATCGGCATGGCCAGGATCATGCAGCCGACCTGGACCTCCGGGTTGATCTCGCGGGCGATCTTCGTCGCCGACGCCGACGCCACCAGTTCGTGGTGAATCGCCTGGTAGAGGTCGGCTTCGCTGAGCTGCTCCTTCGGCGTCCAGATGCCGCCCGACAGCAGCGGCGCGTGCAGCACCGAGTTGATCTCATTGAAGGTCAGCCAGTACTTCACCCGGTGGCCGTACCGCTCGAACAGGACGCGGGCGTAGCGCTCGTAGAACCCGATCAACCGGCGATCGACCCAGCCGTTGTAGGTCTTGGCCAGGTGCAGCGGCGTCTCGTAGTGGCTGATCGTCACCAACGGCTCGATGCCGTACTTCTCCAACTCGTCGAGCAGAGCGTCGTAGAAGGCCAGGCCCTCCTCGTTCGGGGTCTGCTCGTCGCCGTTGGGGAAGATCCGGCTCCAGGCGATCGAGAACCGGTACACCTTGAAGCCCATCTCGGCGAACAGCGCGATGTCTTCGGCGTAGCGGTGGTAGTGATCGATGCCGACCAGCTTGAGGTTGTCCGCGGTGGGCTCCTCGGTGGGCGGGCCCTTGACGCCCTGCGGCATCACGTCCTGAATGGACAGCCCCTTGCCGCCGGCGTCATAGCCGCCCTCCAGCTGGTTGGCGGCAGTGGCGCCGCCCCAGAGGAAGCCCTCGGGAAAGGTGGTGCTCATGACTTGATTCTCTCCTGTGTGTCGTGGGTGGTGGGCGGTCAGACCGTGACGATCAGGGCGGCGTCATCGTGGGTGACGGTGCCCGCCGAAGCCGGGGCGACTTCCTTCTGGGTGGCGGTGTTGGTGATGATCACCACGGTGGTCGTCGAGTAGCCGGCCTCGGTGATCTTGGCCAGATCGACCTCGACCAGCACATCGCCGGCGTTGACGTGGTCACCCTGGGCGACCTTGGGGTCGAAACCCTCACCCTTCATGTTGACCGTGTCGATGCCGACGTGGACGAGTACCTCGACGCCCTCCTCGGTCCGGATGCCGTACGCGTGACCGGAGCCCATGGTGACGATGATGGTGCCGCTGACCGGTGCGTACACGGTGCCGGACGTCGGCTCGACGCCGATGCCGGCGCCCATCGCGCCACTGGCGAAGACCGGATCGGGGACGTCGCCGATCGCGACCAGGGTGCCGTCCATCGGTGAGCGGACGACGACCTCGGTGCCGCTGGCAGCCGTCGACGCGGACGCCGGGGCGGCCTCGGCCGGAACCTCGACAGCCTCAGAGGCGACCTCGGCCGGAACCGGATCCTTGACGCCCCAGAACAGGGTGCCGAAGAAGCCGATCCCCACCGCCAATGCGAGGCTGATGAAGAACAGCGGCAGGTTCGGCGTGGAGAGGTAGGCGGGCAGGGCGATCAGCGACGGGAACACGAAAGCGGTGGTGCCGGCACCGGCCATGCCCGCGAAGATGCCGCCGATAGCGCCACCGGCGATGCCGAAGTAGAACGGCAGCTTGCGGGGCAGGTTGATGCCGTAGATGCCCGGCTCGGTGATGCCGGAGAGGAAGCCCGAGAACGCGGACGGCCCGGCGAGTTCCTTGGTGTCGTGGTCCTTGGTCCGGATCCAGACGGCCAAGGTGGCGGCGGCCTGAGCCAGCACCGCACCGGCCAGCGGGCCGGCGAGGATCGCATAGCCGGTGGAGAGCTGCTGGACCAGGATCGGCACGAAGCCCCAGTGCAGGCCGAAGATGACGAAGACCTGCCACAGGCCGCCCATCAGGGCACCGCCCAGCCAGGGGGCGACGACGAACAGCCAGGTGATCCCGTCCGCAATGCCGTTGGCGAGCAGGGTGGTGGCCGGGCCGATGGTCAGCAGGATCAGCGGCACCATGATCAGCATGCAGAGCAGCGGCGTGGTGAAGTTACGGATCGAACCGGGCAGTGTCCGGATCAGGAACCGCTCCAGGTAGCCCTGCAGCCAGACGCCGACGATGATCGGGATCACCGAGCTGGTGTAGCTCATGATCACCAGCGGGATGCCGAAGAAGGTCAGCGGGCCCTCGGCGGCGGTGAGTCCGACGATGGACGGGTAGACCAGGGCGCCGGCGATCGCCATCGAGGTGAACTGGTTGGTCTTGAACCGCTTGGCCGCGGTGATCGCCAGCAGCATCGGCAGGAAGTGGATCAGGGCGTCCGAGGCCGCGTTGAGCACGACATACTCGGTGCTCTCGGTGTCCAGCCACTTGAAGGTGGCGAACATGCTGACGAACGCCTTGAACAGGCCGGCGCCGGCCAGCGGCCACAGGATCGGGTGGAACAGGCTGCTGACCATGTCGATGAACCGGTTGAGGATGCTCTTGTCGGAGTTGTCCTCGACCTCTTCGCCCGCGCCGCTGCCTTCGAGGCGCTCGGCGATGCGTGCATGCACGAAGGGCACGTCGTTGCCGATCACGATCTGGTACTGGCCGCCGGCCTGCACCACGGTCAACACGCCCTTCAGCGCCTTCACCGTGTCGGTGGCGGCCTTGTCCTCATCGCGCAACTCCAGCCGAAGCCGAGTCGCGCAATGCCGGGCCGTCTTGATATTTCCCAGACCTCCAACGGCGTCGACGATGTCGTCGCCCAAGGTCGCAAAGTCCACTGCCATGCAATCCTCCTTGATCGAATCAGGGCAGCAAAAAGGCCTGAGGCACGCTTGCGCCTCAGGCCTTGCGTCCATCGCGGACTAACAACCCTGATGAAGAACGGATCTTCCCCTCGACGGTATCCCAGCCCGCGTGTACGGGGCAAACCGGACGCCATGCGCGGACGGCGTCCGGTCCGGATCTCCGTCGCACCCCACCCCGCGCTCGCCGAACTATTTGGGGCTCGCTGAATTTGGCGAGCCCCAAATAGTTCGGCGAGCGTTCGATGGGGAGACGGGTCAGGTCAGCGCGTACTTCAGCGGCTCCCCGGCCAGCCAGCGGGCGATGTCGGCGGCACCGAGCTCGGCGGCCAGCTGGGCCGATTCCCGGCTGGCGCCGGCCAGATGCGGAGTGACGAGCAGCCGCGGCGTGCGCAACAGCCGATGGCCCTTCGGCAGCGGTTCGGACGGCAGCACGTCCGCGGCCGCGGCGTACAGCCGGCCCGAGTCGAGGGCGTCGGCGAGCGCGTCGTAATCGAGGATCGGCGGACGAGCGCAGTTCACCACGATCGCCCCTTCGGGCAGCAGCGCCAGCTGGTCGCGTCCGATCATGCCGCGGGTCTCGTCGTTCAGCCGCGGATGCAGGGTCAGGATGGTGGAGCGTCGCAGCAGTTCGTCCAGGTCGTCGAGCTTCTCCGCGTCCGGCATGTCGGCGGCGGCCACGTACGGGTCGTAGGCGAGCACGTGGGCACCCATCGCGTGCAGCGTCCGGGCCACCCGCGAGCCGATCGCGCCGTAACCGATCAGGCCGACGGTCGAGCCGCGCACCTCGGGGGCGACGTTCTCGTAGGCGTAGTAGTCGCCGCGCCAGGCGCCCGCGACCAGCTCGTTGTGCCGGTCGACCAGCTGCCGCACCGAGGCCAGGATCATCGCCACGCTGTGCTCGGCGGTCGCCGTGGCGTTGCGGCCGGGGGCGTTCGACACCGTCACACCGTGCTTGCGGGCCGCGTCCAGGTTGATGTTGACCGGGCCACCCCGTCCGACGGTGATCAGCTTCAGCGTCGGTGCGGCCGCGGCGATCACCTTCTCGGTGAACGGCGAGGCATGCACCAAGGCGATCTCGCAGCCCTGCAGGGCCCGAATCAGCGCGTCCTCGTCGCCCTCAGCCTCGTGTACCTCGCCGATGTCAGCGAACGGCTCGACCGGCCAATTGCCCTTGATGACTGTGGTTTCGGCGTCCGGGACATGCCTGGCCAACGCCTCCAGCAGGATCTCCGGCAGGATGAACCGATCCCCGGCCACCAACACCTTCACCACGTCGTGCCTCCTCGCATCTGTTCGCGCGGCCTCTCCGCACCTGTCGCCCAGTCTGGCCGGTCCGCTCCTCGCGCGGTACCGGTTTCCCACGCCTGACGCAGATCGCTCTTCAGCCCGCGAGATGAGATCCCGGCGTTCAGATGAGATCCCGGCGTTCGCCGGGATGACGAAACACACCGTCATCCCGGGCTTCATCCGGGATCTCAGCCCCACTCACTCCAGCCAGTCGCCGAGATCCCAGCCGCGGCGGAAGCGGGCGGTCAGGTATTCGCCCACCACCGCGCTGCCGAGGTCGGCAAGGTCGGGTGAGACCACGCGTCCGCCGGAGCGCCGGGCCAGTTGGCCGAGGAACCGCTCCAGTCCCGGGTCGTCGCCGAGCCGGAAGAAGATCGGGGCGGCACCCAGCCGGGACGCCTTGTCCAGTTCGGCCACCGTCAGGGCGATGGTTTCCGGTGCGGACGGCCAATCGAACCAGGCGTCTCCGCCGCCGGTGAGGTGTGCGGTCGGCTCGCCGTCGGTGACGATCAGCAGCACCGGCTGCATGGACGGGTGCTGCCGGAAGAACCGGTTGGCCAGCAGCAGTCCATGGTGCAGGTTGGTGCCCTGCTCGCGCACCGGCGGCAGCGCGGTGAGGTCGGCGATCTCCCGGGACTGGGCCCAGCGCCCGAAGCTGATCAGCTCCAGCCGATCACCCCGGAACCGGCTGCTGACCAGGTGATGCAGCGCCAGCGCCGTCCGCTTCATCGGCACCCAGCGACCCTCGGCGGCCATCGAGAACGAGGTGTCCACCAGCAGCGCCACCGCGGACGAGGTGCGCGCCTCGGTCTCCACCACCTCGACGTCGTCCAGCTGGATGCGGACGCGCGGCCGGCCGGCTGCGGTGCGATCGGCGTCCGCCGGGACGACGGGGTGAGCCGGGGTGAGGTGAGACGGCTCCGGGGCGCCGTGCGGCGCTGCCGGGGACGTCGGCGCTCGCGCCTCGTCATCCCGGGCTCGACCCGGGATCTCGGCCGCGGGTGCAGACCCGGGGTCGCGGGTCGCCGCGTTCAGCATCGTCCGGGTGACGTCCCAGGGCTCGGAGTCGCCGAACTGCCACGGCCGGGACGCCCCGGTCGGCTCCCCCGCGGCCCCGGCCAACCGGGTGTCGCGGTTGCCGTGGCGTCCGGAAAGCTGTTTGGCCGCGTCGGCCAGCAGAGCCTTGCCCAGCCGGCGCATCGCCTGCGGGGACAACCTCAGGTCACCGGACGCGTCCCGGCGCAGGAAACCGCCCTCACGCAGCGCCTTGTCGAGTTCGGCCAGGGTGCGCGCGTTGACCGCCGCCTCGTTGCCCAGCTGCCGGGCCAGCGCGTCCAGATCGAGGTCGTCGAGCCGGGCGCCGCCGTAGTTCTGGCCGAGCTGCTCGGCCAGCGAGTCGAGCTCGGCGAGGTCCTGCAGCACGCCGGTGCCGTCGCCCAGGCCCATCCCCTCCTCACCGGTGAACTGCTCGCCACCCGACCAGTTCTCGCCCGGCCGCAGCGCCTGCAGCGACGAATCGAGCCGGTCGAGTTGCGCCATCAACCCGGGCGAGCCGAACGCCTGCGCGGAGAGTCGCATCAGCTCTTCGCGCTGCTCGGCGCTCATCGAACGCAACAGCCTCTGGGCGGCGGCCGCCCGCTGGGCGAGCGCGTCGATCAACTCGTCGACGTTGCGCGGATTCTCCGGGAAGAAGTCGCCGTGCTTGGCCATGAAGTCATCGAAGTCCTCGGGGGTGTCCTCCCCTCGGCGATGCTTGTCGAGCAGGTCGTTGAGGTCGGTGAGCATCTCGTTGATCGCCGCCCGATCGGAATCGGTAGCGTTCTCCAGCGCCTGTTTCATGCCGGCGAAACGCTGGTCGAGCAGTTCGCGTCCGAGCAGGTCCTTGATCTTCTCGTAGTCCTGCCTGGCTTCGGTGGACGCCCAGTTGTAGTCGGTGAGCTCGTTCACCGCGGCGGCGGTGGAGGGCGACAGGTTGTCCAGCCGCAACTCGCGGAAGGCGCGGTCGTCGTCGTCCATCATGGCGTCGCGGAGCAGCTGCTTCCGCTCAGCGTCGACCGCGGAGTCGAGCAGTTCCTTGACCTGCTGCAGGGTGCCGTCCATCCGGTACCGGCTGAGCAGGTCACGGCGCCGGGCGTTCACCCGGCGGGCCAGGTCGTCCAGCCCCTCGCGACCGGCGCTGCCGCGACGCAGGTATTCGCGCAGCGCACGCTCGGGGCTGTAACCGGCCATCACGTCGTCGCCGATCGCCGCCAGCGCCTCGCTCAGGTCGACCGGCGACGCCAACGGATCCGGCCCGCCGGCGTAGCGGCCGTAACGCGAGGCGCGGTTGCGAGGCATGATCGTCCTAGCCGTAGATGGTTTCCGAGCCGTCGGAGTCTTTGGCGATTCGGCGGGCCAGGTACAGCCCTTCCAACGCCAGCTCGATCGCGCTGGCCCGGCGTCCGGGGTTGTCGGCGGCGAACCGGTCGGCGATCTCGTCGTAGACTCCGTCCGCCGCGGGCAGGCCGTCCAGGAACTCAGCCGCCGTCACCTGTTCGCCGGTGATGATGGTGGTCTGCCCGTCGAGCGCCTCGACCAGCGGTCCGAGGTCGATGCCGCGGAAATGGGCCCGGGCGGCCTCGGCGGTGGCGGTGCGCAGCAGGTGGCTGAGGATCGCGTCCTCGCGGCCTTCCTCGCCGGCCTCGAACTCGATCTTGCCGCCGAGCACGTCGACGGCGGTCTCCAGGTCGACCAGCCGGGCCACCGGATCGCTCTCGCCGCGGACCACCGCGCGGTGCAGCGCGGCAGCGGCGACTGTCTCGGCACCCGCGATCGCGAACCGGGCGGAGACCCCGGAGCGCTGGTTGATCGCCGGCGACTCGCGCAGCGCCCGGGTGTAGCGGGCCAGGATCTCCAGCAGCACCTCCGGGATCTCGGCGACCAACTGGGCCTCCTGCCGAATCACCGCCACCTCGTCGGCCAGTTCCAGCGGGTAGTGGGTGCGAATCTCGGCCCCGAAGCGGTCCTTGAGCGGGGTGATGATCCGGCCGCGGTTGGTGTAGTCCTCAGGGTTCGCCGAGGCCATCACCAGCACGTCGAGCGGCAGGCGGAGCACGTAGCCGCGGATCTGGATGTCCCGCTCCTCCATCACGTTCAGCATTGACACCTGAATGCGTTCGGCCAGATCGGGCAGCTCGTTGATCGCCACGATGCCGCGGTGGCTACGGGGAATGAGCCCGAAGTGGATGGTCTCGGGGTCGCCGAGCCGGCGTCCCTCCGCCACCCGGATCGGGTCGACGTCGCCGATCAGGTCGGCCACCGAAGTGTCCGGGGTGGCCAGCTTCTCCGAGTACCGCTCCGAACGGTGCCGCCAGGCCACCGGCAGGTCGTCGCCGAGTTCGGACGCCCGGCGCCGCGATTCGGCGGTGATCGGCTCGTAGGGGTGCTCGCCCAGTTCGGCGCCGGCGATCACCGGCGTCCACTCGTCGAGCAAGCCCTCCAGGGTGCGCAGCAGCCGGGTCTTGCCCTGCCCGCGCTCCCCCAGCAACACCACGTCGTGTCCGGCGATCAGCGCCCGCTCCAGCTGCGGTAGCACCGTCCGGTCGAAGCCGTGCAGGCCCGGCCAGGGGTTCTCCCCGGCCGCCAGCGCGGCCAGCAGGTTGTCGCGGATCTCCTGGCGCAGGCCCTTCTGCACGTGCCCGCTGGCACGCAGTTCGGCGACGGTTGCGATGGTGGGGCGTTCGGTCACATCCTCACGCTAACCCCCGGCGCAAGATCCACCAGGGCGGTCCCGCGGCCGGCATCGGCCTGAGGGGCGACAGACCACTAGTCAGGTCAGCAATTCGGCCGGGCATCCGATTCGCTGATACGTGCTGAGCGCACGGCGGTCCAGGGTGACCAGGGTTCCTCCGGCGAGTCGCACCGTTTCTGCGATGGCGGCGTCGTAGATCGCCCCTCCCGAGATGCCGAGCGCGGGGAGGCGTTGGGTCGCCAGCTGATGGAGTTGGTGCGCGTCAAGGAGCGCAACGTCGTCACTGAACGTCCGCCGCAGGTACTCGGCGACCACCTCGACGGTGGCCCGGTGAGGTGCTGGGAGCCGAGTGAGGACACTGAGGGTCTCGAGAAGTGTGTGTCCAACGACCTGGGCTCCTGCGGCAACCTCGCGGCGGGCAGCCGGATGGGATTCGTGCCACGAGGCGAAGGCGGCAATGACGACGCCCGAGTCCAGGAATCTCATCGACGCAGTCGCTCAAGGGTGGCTCGGACCGTTTGCGCGGTCAGCGGCGGGACGGCCTCGTCGGGCACGGCAACCGGAACACCGTCGCGGGTCTCCAGATGCATGCCGATGCCGGTGGGGTCGATGCTGATCCGTCCATCGACCAGCGCCACATCGACGCTCTGCCCCGGAACGAGTTCCAGTGCATCCCGGACATCCTTCGGGATCACGATCCGGCCACCCGCATCAATGGTTGTCCGCATGGGTCAACGCTACCATTCAGGCGGATCGCTGAAGGAAGCGCTGATCAAGCATGTCCCAGCTGCGGCGCACTCGGCCTCGCTCGGAACAGCATGGACCAGCGCTTCCGTGGTTGGATCCTTCTTCAGTAGCGCGAGTACGCTCGTCGCGTGCCGTCGCCCAAGACCTTCCGGGTGCTGCTGGTGCGCCACGGACAGACACCGACGACCGGGCAGATACTGCCGGGGCGTACTCCCGGGCTGCATCTCTCCGATCGTGGCCGGGAGCAGGCTGAGTCCGCGGCCCGCCGGCTGGCCGATGCCGGGCTCGCCGCGATCTACAGCTCACCGCTGGAGCGCGCCCGGGAGACTGCCGAACCCTCCGAGCGAAGCACCGGACTGGCCGCCGTGATCGAACCCGCACTGCTGGAGTGCGACTTCGGCGAATGGACCGGCAAGCAACTCACCGCACTCGCCAAGCTTCGCGACTGGCGCACCGTGCAGCAGGCGCCGTCCACCTTCCGCTTTCCGGGCGGCGAGAGCTTCGTCGAACTGCAGACCCGGATGATCACGCTGATGGAGCGGCTGCGGGCCACCCACCACGGGCAGACGGTCGCCTGCTTCTCGCACGCCGATCCGATCAAGGCGCTGATCACCCATGCCGTCGGCACGCACCTCGACCACTTCCAGCGGATCGACGTCGGCACCGGATCGATATCGGTGATCGACTGGCCCCCTAAGGGTGCCCCCGTCGTCCGCAGCGTGAATTCGACCGACGGGCCGCTGACTCAGTGAACGCTGCCCAGCAGGAGGCGCTGCTCAACGAAGGCACCATCAACCTGGTCGGCCGGGTCGTAGACAGCAGCAACGCCACCTTCGTCGTCGAAGTCACCCGCGATGACGACTACACCTGGGCGATCTACAAACCCGAATCAGGTGAACAGCCGCTCTGGGATTTCGAACCCGGCCTGTACAAGCGGGAACGCGCTGCCTACCTGTTGGACGCCGCACTCGGCTGGGGCCTGGTGCCGCCGACCGTGATCCGCACCGACGCGCCACTCGGGGTCGGCTCGCTGCAGTGGTTCATCGAGGGTGATCCGGCGATGCACTACTTCCGGTTGGTCCGCGAGTCACCCGAAGCCCACGAGCGGTTGCGTCGGCTGGCCGTCTTCGACATCGTCAGCAACAACACCGACCGCAAGGGCGGGCATGTGTTGACCGACGAGGACGGCGGCATCTGGGCGATCGATCACGGATTATGCTTCGCCGCCAACTACAAGCTGCGCACGGTGATCTGGGACTTCGCCGGCGAACCCATCGACCCGGACGTTCTGGCTGACCTCGCCCCTCTCGCGGACGCCGTCCCCGATGAGATCGCCGAACTTCTCGACGAACGCGAGGTGCGGGCGCTGCGGCGCCGCGCTCAGCGAGTGCTCGACGCAGGCATCCTGCCGATCGATGAGACCGGTCACGCCTGGCCGTGGCCGCTCATCTAGTGCCCTGATCAACGCGACCATCGCTGGTTGAGCTTGTCGAAACCCCTTGCCGACACCAGGCCATCCAAGGTCTCAACAAGCTCGACCAACGAAAATCAGTGCTTCCCAGCCTCGGTCGGACTCACGCTGACACCAAGGGTTTCGGCAGGCTCAAACCAGCGACATGGCGCACTGACCGGCGTTCCTCAGACTTGAGCACCGCAGATGATTGGCGGTGGGGGTTCGCGCTCCGCCGAGGCAGCCGAACCGGACGACGCACCGTCCGCCCCGGCATGTCCAGCGTCAAACCCGACGCCCCACCGCCGTTTGGGGGTCTTTCAGGATATCACATTCTTGCTTACCAGACCAGAGTCGGGGAGGTGAACTAGAGTCATCCGCCGGCGAAGGGCGGCAGGACGTCGACTTGGGCGCCCGGTGCGACGAACTCGGCGCGGGAGCGGGCTGCCTGGCCGTCGATCAGCACGGTGGAGACGGCGAGCACCTTGGCCAGCCGCTCCCGGTCGGAGCCCAGTTGCTCCACCAGGTCGGCCACCGTCACCTCGAACTCGGCGTCCACGGTCTCCTCGCTCACGCCCGCGGCGTCTGCCGCACCCGCGAAGTACCGAATCTTCACAATCCTCAACCTCCGATGGCGCTCATGGTACGGGCGGGTGGCAGGAACCCGGGTTCGCCGATTCCGTGCGCGGCCGCCTTACGGCCCTGCGCACCGGCCCAGATGGCGGCGAGTTCGGCGTCCGAGGCGCCGTCGCGCAGCGGCGTCCGAAGGTCGGTCTCGGTGCGGGAGAACAGGCAGGTGCGCATCTGGCCGTCGGCGGTGATCCGGGTGCGGTCGCAGGCGCCGCAGAAGGGTGCGGTCACCGAGGGAATGACTCCGATCCGGCCACCCGGTTGCGCATCGTCCGCCAGCACTTCCCACAGCTCGGCGGGCGCGGCCCCCCGCGGCTCGGTGGCCGGACGCAGCGTGAAACGCTCTCGGAGCCGTCCCAGGATCTCTTCCTGGGTGACCATCTGCGACCGGTCCCATTCGTGCTGCGGCCCGAGCGGCATCTGTTCGATGAATCGCAGCTGGTAGCCGCGCTCCAGACAGAACTGGGCGAGCGGGACGACGTCAACCTCGTTGACGTCGCGCATGATCACGCTGTTGACCTTGACCGGCAGCAGCCCGGCGGCCTCGGACGCCGCCAACCCGTCCAGGACGGCGTCCAGCCGATCGCGCCGGGCGAGTGCGGCGTAGCGTTTCCGGTCGAGCGAGTCCAGTGACACGTTGACCCGGTCCAAACCGGCGTCGGCAAGGGCAGTTACTCGTTTGTCCAAGCCGATGCCGTTGGTGGTCAGGGACAGTTCGGGGGCACTGCCGGCACAGGTGCGCAGCGTTTTGGCCGCTGCCACCAGCAGTTCCAGCGAGCGTCGCAGCAGCGGCTCGCCGCCGGTGAAGCGGATCTTGGTGATGCCGAGCGATTCGACCGCGATCGCCATCAGGCGGCCCAGTTCGGCGTCGGTCAGCACCTCCTCGCCGGGCAGCCAGGGCAGGCCCTCGGCGGGCATGCAGTAGGTGCAGCGCAGATTGCACCGGTCGGTCAGCGACACACGCAGGTCGGTGGCGACTCGCCCGTGCGCGTCCGACAGCACCAGCGGCGTGCGCACCCGGACAGTCATCCCCACAGGGTACGCGAGCCGCCCGGGGTCCCTGCCAAACAGTCTGCGGCGTCCGGTGGGGAGTGCCATGATGGAAGGCGATGACCACGTCCGCAGTGCCCGGCCAAGCCTCGGATCGGCTCGGACCGACCCGGCGGCGGGTACTCGCGCATCTTCAGAGCCAGCCCGACCCGGTCTCGACGGAGGTGCTGGCCGCGGATCTCGCCCTGCATCCGAACACCGTGCGGTTCCATCTCGACGCGCTGCTTCAGGCGGGTCTGGTGCGTCGCGTGGTGGAGCATCGGGGCGTCCAGGGCCGGCCACGCGTGCTGTTCACCGCCGCGCCGACGGTGCCGCCGGTCACCGACCAGCCGTACCGCTCGCTGGTGCGGGCGATGCTCGGCTACGTGAAGGATCACGATTCCGCCGATGACTCGATCGCCGAGCAGGTCGGCGAGTCCTGGGGGGTTACCCTGGCCGCCGGCGAGCCTGAACCCGTAGGCACCGAGGCACTGGTGGCCACCGTGAACTCGCTGGGACTCAGTTCGCGTATCGCCGAGGTGGACGGCGAGCGCCACCTCGAGATCGTCCGCTGTCCGTTCCGGGATCTCACCATCGGCGGCGATTCCACCGTCTGCCGGATCCACCTCGGCATGATGCGCGGCTATCTCGCCTCCACCGGCTCGGACGAAACCGTGGCCGAACTGCGGCCCTGGGTCGGACCGGAACTCTGCCTGGCGCGGCTCGCCCCGGTCACGAAGCCCACCACCGAGCCGGTGGCGACGACCCCGTAGCTCCGCGGCTGGCTGAGGTCACGTCCTCGCTCGGAACAGCATGGATCAGTGCGTCCCTAGTAGCGCTGATCAAAGCCCATCCATCGTGATCCCAGACTTGATCCGGGATCTCTCCCCGCCGGAGATCCCGGGTCGGAGCCCGGGATGACGTGAATGATCAGTGCTTCCCGTAGGCGCAGATCAACACAACCACCGCTGGTTGAGCCTGTCGAAACCCCTTGTCAGCACCAGGTCCTCTACGGTCTCGACAAGCTCGACCAACGAAATCAGCGCTTCCTAGATCCCGATGTCCTCCAGCAGGTCGGTGACCAGGGCGGCGATCGGTGAGCGTTCCGAGCGGGTCAGGGTGACATGGGCGAACAACGGGTGGCCCTTGAGCTTCTCCACGACGGCGACGACGCCGTCGTGGCGTCCGACCCGCAGATTGTCGCGCTGCGCGACATCGTGGGTGAGCACGACCCGGGAGTTCTGGCCGATCCGGGAGAGCACGGTCAGCAGCACGTTGCGTTCCAGCGACTGCGCCTCGTCGACGATCACGAACGCGTCATGCAGCGAGCGGCCGCGAATGTGGGTCAGCGGCAGCACCTCGAGCAGGTCGCGGGCAATCACCTCGTCGATGACATTGCGGTTGGTGACCGATCCGAGCGTGTCGAACACCGCCTGTGCCCACGGCGCCATCTTCTCGCCCTCGGCACCGGGCAGGTAGCCGAGTTCCTGGCCGCCCACCGCGTACAAGGGCCGGAACACGATCACCTTGGAATGCAGCTGGCGTTCCAGGACTGCCTCCAGCCCGGCGCACAGCGCGAGCGCCGATTTGCCGGTGCCGGCCTTGCCGCCGAGGGAGACGATGCCCACCGCCGGGTCGAGCAGCAGGTCGAGCGCCACTCGCTGCTCGGCGGAGCGTCCGTGAATGCCGAAGCAGTCCCGCTCGCCGCGGACCAGCTTCACCGTGCCGTCCGGCAGCACCCGGCCCAGCGCGGACGCCCCGGCGGTGTGCAGCACCACGCCGCTGTGACAGGGCAGGTCGACGGCCTCGGGGACGAGCGCTGTGCCGCCGGCGTAGAGCGCGTCGACGCTGGCGCGCTCCACCTCGACCTCGGCCATGCCCGTCCAGCCGGTGTCGACGGGCTGTTCGTGCAGGTACTCCTGCGCCGCCAGACCGACCGCGGACGCCTTCACCCGTAGTGGGACATCCTTACTGACCAGAACGACGTCGCGGCCCTCGCCGGAGTAGTTGAGCGCCACAGCCAGGATGCGCGAGTCGTTGTCGCCCTGCCGGAAGCCGTGCGGCAGGACGGTCTGATCGGAATGGTTGAGCTCCACGTGCAGCGTGCCGCCGTCGTCGTTGATCTGCAGGGGCAGGTCGAGCCGTCCGTTCGCCAGCCGCAACTCGTCCAGGTAGCGCAGTGCCGTCCGGGCGAAATAGCCGAGCTCGGGGTGATTCCGCTTCGCCTCCAACTCGGTCACCACCACGATCGGCACGATCACCTCGTGCTCGTGGAAGTTGCGCAGGGCATGCGGGTCGCTGAGCAGCACCGAGGTATCGATCACGTAGGTCCGCACCGAGAGATCGGCGGCGGTGGCGGCGACGCTGCGGGAACTGCTGACTGTTCGAGGCACGAGCGGTCCTGTCCTGAGGCCGACGCTGCACCCCCGCCGGCTCACGTGGTTGTGTCAGCCGGGAAGGTCGGGCCCTGGTGCCGGCCCGCGGGTTCGACCTGTTCGGGTCAAACGACGCATCGTTTCCTCCTGGACGGCCATTGGGGTGACCGCACTTGCACTGTAAGCCAGCCCGTCCGCCGATCCGGGGACGCGACGCCCACCGTGTCGTTGATGTCACCTGACCGTCACCCGAAGGGGTGCCCGCGGACACCGCGGCGCAACTTCCCCGGGGGGGCCATCACGTCCGCCCGATCCACGCGGCCACGTCCGTCAGATCTGCGCAGCCACAGCCACCCGATCCACGTGACCACGCCACGTCAATCCACGCGGCCACGCCCGCCCGATCCACGCAGCCACGCCCGCCCGATTCACGCAGCCACGCCCGCCCGATCTCACCATCGGTGATGACTCTCACCTTCGGTAGCCGCTTTCGTGCTATTTCACGAAAGTGGCCACCCAACCGATCACCGGCGCCCGATGGTGAGATCGGCTGGCCAATCACCGGGGCGGGTGCGACGCCAGTCACCTGGCACCGAGGCACCCCCACGGGCCAAACCACTCGTACAGCGCAAACCCGGACGGCGCACACCGCCCGCAGCACAACGCTCGGTGACGGCTCTCGCCTCCGGTGTCCACCGACGCCCGATGGTGAGATCGGCTGGCCAATCACCGGGGCGGATACAACGGCAGTCACCTGGCACCGAGGCACCCCCACGGCCAACCACTCATACGACGCAATGCGGAGGGCGCACCCTGGAACAGCGCGGCGGGACGGCACACGCTGCCCGCAGCGCAAGCCGGACGGCGCACTCTGCCCACAGCGCAACGCGGACGGCGCACTCTGCGCACGCACAGCAGTCGGGATCGGACACCTCTGTTCGTGCCCGATCCCGATCCTTGTGTGCGCCTGATCCGGGGGCCGGTCAGCACGCGCGGCGGTCCATAGACTGCGACCCATGACGCTCCCGAACCGGTTGAGAATGCCCACCACACCGCTCGCGCCCGCCACGTCTCAGGTGTGCGGCGAGCACTACCGGATCACCGTGCTGAGCGATGCCCTCTTCCGGCTCGAATACTCCCCCGACGGCCGGTTCGAGGATCGCGCCACCCAGATGGTGATCAACCGTGTCTTCGAGCCGGTCGACTTCACCGTCAACCGCACCAAGCACGGCATTGAGATCGTCACCGCGACAGTGCAGCTCAGCTACGACGAGCAGCCGTTCAGCCCGGGCGGGCTGTACGCGCATATTGCCGGCGGCACCGGCCATCGCCGCACCTGGCGCTACGGCGAGCGCCAGCAACTCTGGGGCGGCGGTGACGCGAACCTCGGCGGCACCGCCCGTACCCTGGACGAGGTCGACGGGCCCACCGATCTGGAGGACGGTGTGCTCAGTTACCTCGGTTCGGCGGTGCTGGACGACTCGACCACGATGGCGCTGGACGCCGACGGATGGGTCGCTCCCGGGGCGTCCGGCAGCACCGACATCTATCTGTTCGCGCATGGAGAGGCCTACCAGCAGGCCCTGGACGACTTCCATCGACTCACCGGACCACAACCGCTGCTGCCCCGCTGGGCGCTGGGCAACTGGTGGAGCCGTTATCACCCCTACACCGCTGAGGAGTACCAGGCGCTGATCAGCCGGTTCAGTGCTGAGCGCATCCCGTTCAGCGTGGCGGTGCTCGACATGGACTGGCATCTGGTCGATATCCCGCCCGAGTACGGCACCGGCTGGACCGGGTACACCTGGAACCGCGAGCTGATCCCCGACCCCGAGGGGCTGCTGTCCTGGTTGCATGAGCGCAGCCTGAAGGTGGCCCTGAACGTGCATCCCGCCGATGGCGTCCGGGCGTTCGAGGAGGCCTATCCGCGGATGGCCTCTGCGATGGGCGTCGACCCGGCGTCCGAGCAGCCGGTCGACTTCGACATCGCCGACCAGCGGTTCCTGGTCAACTACTTCGAGCAGGTGCACCACCCGTTGGAGGACGAGGGCGTCGACTTCTGGTGGCTGGATTGGCAGCAGGGCACACATTCGTCACTGGCCGGGCTGGATCCGCTGTGGCTGCTGAACCACTTCCACTACCTGGACAGTGCGCGGCGGGGTGCTCGTCCGATCACGTTCTCGCGCTACGCGGGGCCGGGCTCGCACCGCTACCCGGTGGGTTTCTCCGGCGACACCATCAACTCGTGGGACAGCCTGGAGTTCCAGCCACGGTTCACCGCGACGGCGGCCAACATCGGCTTCGGCTGGTGGAGCCACGACATCGGCGGCCACATGTTCGGCTACCGCGACAATGAGCTGGTCACCCGCTGGTTCCAGCTGGGCACCTTCTCACCGATCAACCGGCTGCACTCGACCTTGAGCCGCTTCATGGGCAAGGAGCCGTGGAACTATCCGGCCGAGCACGCCGCCGTGATGGCCGATTTCCTGCGGTTGCGGCACCGGCTGCTGCCCTACCTGTACACGATGAACGAGCGGGCGCACCGCACCAACCGGGCGGTGTGCCGTCCGCTGTATCACGTCGACAAGCAGGGCGACATCTATGTGCAGGGCGCCTACGGCTCGCGCAACACGTTCCTGTTCGGTTCGAAGCTTCTGGTGGCACCGATCACGTCACCCGCCGACCACGTGACCAGCCTGGCTGCGGTGACCACCTGGCTACCCAAGGGTCCGTGGGTCGACTTCTTCACCGGCCTGCGCTACTCGGGCGGACGGACGGTACACCTGCACCGGCCGCTGTCCGGCTATCCGGTGCTGGCCCGGCCGGGCGCGATCGTGCCGCTGACCGCACCCGACGACTACGGCGTGGGCAATCCGGACGCGTTCGAGGTGCATGTCATCGCGGGCGCGATCGGCTCGTTCACCCTCTACGAGGACGACGACGCGGCGGCACCACGGGCAGTCCGGACGCCGCTGGAGTGGGACGACGCCGCCTGCCGGTTGACCATCGCACCAGCCACCGGCGAACTGGACGTGGTGCCGACCCGGCGCCGCTGGACGGTGATCCTGCACGGCATCAGCGACGCCGAGAGTGTGGACGGAGGGGTGTCCACCCCAGGCGCGGGCAGGCTGGCCATCGATCTCGGCGAGGTGAGCACCGCCGACGGCGCCACCGTGACCCTGACGAACCCGATACGGGGCGGCGGCCCGTCCATCACCGAGCGGCTGTTCGACGTCCTGAACGCCGCGCAATGCGATTACGCCGTCAAGGAGCGGGCCTGGGCCATGGTCAGCCACCCCGGCGACACACTGGACGTCGTGCGCCGGCTGGCCGGCATCGACCTCCCCGACCCCCTCCGGTCCGCCCTCCACGAGATCCTGCTCTCCGACGGCTGACGCGCAAACCGTCCACCGCTGGTTGAGCTTGTCGAAACCCCACGTCGCACGAGCCGGGTCTCGACAAGCTCGACCAGCGGGACACCGTCAGCGGCCGAAGCGGCGCTCGCGCTGGGCGTACGAGCGGAGCGCGCGGATGAAGTCGACCTTGCGGAAGTCGGGCCAGAGGGCCTCGTGGAAGTAGAACTCGCTGTGCGCGGACTGCCAGATCAGGAAGCCGGAGAGTCGCTGCTCACCGGAGGTGCGAATGACCAGATCGGGGTCGGGCTGCCCGGCGGTGTACAGGTGCGAGGCGATCTGGTCGATCTCCAGAGTGCGGGACAACTCCTCCAGGCTGGTGCCCTTCGCGGCCTCGGCGGCGAGCAGCGAGCGGAAGGCGTCCCGCAGTTCATGGCGTCCGCCGTAGGAGACGGCGATGTTCACGTGCATGCCGTTGCGTCCCTCGGTGCTGGCGGACGCCTGGCGCAGCCGTTCCGCCATCGTCGGCGGCAGCAGATTGAGGTCACCGACGACCTGGACCCGCCACGGGCCGTCGGCCGCGAGGTCGACCACCAGGTCCTCGATCACCTGCAGCAGCGGTCCGAACTCGTGGTCGCCGGACCGATCGAGGTTCTCGGTCGACAACACCCACACCGTGACCGTCGGAATGCCTACCTCTTCGCACCAGCCGACGAACTCCTTCAGCTTGTCGGCACCCGCGTCGTAGCCGACGACCACGGGCTCATCGGGGGCGTTGCGGCGGGCCCAGCGGCGATTGCCGTCCGCCATCACCGCGATGTGCCGGGGCAGCCGGTCGGGCGTGAGCTCAGCGAGCAACCGCTGCTCATAGGTGCGGTAGAGCAAACCGGTCGGATCGAGCGCCGAGAGCACTCGGGCGACGCGAGTGGCCAACTCCATGACCGTCAGGATACCGGCGTGACGACGACGCGCGCGGTAGTTCCTGGTGCCGCCCCGACGGAAGTCTTTCCGAAGTCTCCCTGTACCAGGGCGGCGCCCGGCGGCGTTCTCCTCTCAGTCGCCGCGCGACCCGGTTCGGCTTCCTCGTCAGGCGTGCCAGGCACTCACCCTGACCCACCTTCCTGGAGAACTCCCGCCCAACAGCACTAGCCCAGCGTCACCATGGCGATAGCGACGAAATGGCAGATCGCGGCAACCACCGTGCAGGCATGGAAGATCTCGTGATAGCCGAAGTACCGCGGGGACGGGTCGGGACGCTTGAGCGCATAGACCACCGCGCCGCCGCTGTAGACGAACCCGCCGAGTGCGATCAGCACGAACGCGGGCAGGGACGCGTTGGCCCAGAACTCGCCGATCCAGCCGAGCGCGGCCCAGCCCATCAGCAGATAGAGCAAGGTGTGCAGCCAGCGCGGCGACGAGATCCAGACCAGGTTGAAGAACACCCCGGCGAGCGCGGTGAGCCAGACGAACCAGAGCAGCGCGTTCCGGCTCGGCGGGCTGAGCAGCCCCAGGGCGAGTGGCGTGTACGACGCCGCGATGAAGATGAAGATGTTCGCATGGTCGAGGCGGCGCAGCATGAGCTGGGTCCGCTCCCCCCAATGACCGCGATGGTAGAGGGCGCTGACACCGAAGAGTTCGACGGCGCCGACCAACCACACCGCCGCACCGATGCGGCCGGACTGGGTGGGGGCGAAAACGATCAGGACGATGCCGGCGAGCAGCGCGATCGGCGTCATGATCAGGTGCAGCCAGCCGCGCAGCAGCGGCTTGGGGATGGGAACCTCAGCCTGTTTCAGCGGCTGGTCGTGGGTCGTGGACACGTACCTACGGTAGCGTAAGTTACGGACGCGTAGCAAAGGATCGTTAGTTTCGCTGGCCGAGCCTGCCGAACCCCCGCGCGCGTCGAGACCCGAGCCGGACAACCCCCGGCCCGGCGGCGTGGAGGTTTCGACAAGCTCGACCGGCGGTGGCCGCGTCCAGCACCAACGACAAACGGCGTCCGCGCCACCCGGATGGGGGCACGGACGCCGTCGAAAGCGGAGACGCTCAGCGATTCCCGGGCAGGGCCTTCAGCAGATCCTGCACGTCCGCGTCCGGGATCGTGGTGGCGGAGGCCGGCTCGGTGATGTCGGCCTGATCACTGATGTCGACCACCAGGTTCAGCTTGAACTGCGCGGCCTGCAGGCGGCGCAGCGTGTCGCCGCCGGAGCCCTCACTCGGCTTCACCCAGGTGCGCAGCACATCGGCGAGGTCGATCGACGCCTTGGTCAGCTTGCCCGACTCGATGGTCAGCGTGGTGTCGAGGTTGGCACCGTCCTGCAGGTCGGCAATGGCCTTGTCGGCGTCCTCGGTGGTGAACTTGTCGTTGGGGTCGATGTCCGCAAGACCCTTGATCAGGCCCTTGGCGTCGGTGACCACGGTGTAGGTGGTGTCGTTCACCTTCGTCACCGTCGAGTTGGCGGTCACCACGTTGAGGTACTTGGCGGGGTCGACGGTCTGGGGCGCCTGGGCCTGCTGGGTGGCCTTCGCCGCCAACTCGTTCATGGTGGCGCCGTCGACCTGCATCCACTTGCCGTCGATCAGATCGTTCACCCACGGCTTGCTGGCCCCGATTCCGGCCGCCATCATCCGCACCTGCGCGCCGGTGAACAGCCCGGTCTGCTGGCCGATGCCGTCCACGTCGACCCGCAGGAAGCCCTTGTCGTTGACCTTGACGACCTCGAGGGACTTGTCGCCGACCGCCACGGTGGTGGCGAAATCGACCTTGTCCAGGGACGTCGCCTGCTGCAGGGTACCTTCGAGCGCCCGCGTCGCGGAGGTGATGCTCACCATCGGGATCACCTTGAACGCGGCGTTCAACTGAGCCAGGCGAGTCGGATCGGCGTTCTCTTCCAGCGCCTTCGCCACGGTGTCGAGGTCCTCGGGCGTGGTGTCGAGGCGAACCGTGGTGGTGGACGCCTGGCGTTCGCTCAGGGCTTTGATCGCCTGGTCGACCGTCGGCTTGGGATCGGACGTCGAGCAACCGGCGAGCGCGACCGCCGCGGCTAGGCCGGATGCCACGAGAACAGGGGTGATTCTGCGCATGAGAATGTGAGTACCTTCCAACTGATCACGCCCGGATCGGTCACGGGCTCCGGTCAGTCTCTCATCCGCGGGCTCATTCCGCCGTCACCCGAACGGATGACTGGCGCGCGGGCGCCGTGCCGGACGATCACACCCGCTTCCACAACGCGGCCCGCAACTGGCGCACGTCGGTGGCCGGCGCGAAACAGACCGTTCCACGGCACACATACGCGGTGGTTTCGCCACCCCGCTCCTCCCGGTCGTCGAAGTGGTGAGCGAAGCCGGCGGTCCCGGCCGCGCCGGCAATCAGGGCCGTGCCGGACGGCGCCATCCGGGCGGCGGCGCGGACGAGTTCATCCGCCACGCTGGGACCGGATGTCACCACCGCGGCAACCGCGGGAGCGAGTCGCTTCGCGGACTGGTCGGCAATCAACGCGTCGGCGAACGCCCAGCCGGCGAATCGGGGAGCCGCCTGCAGGACACCGCGCAGCGTCACCGCCGCCCGGTCGGCGCGGGTGGCGAAATCGGGACGGTCGGCCAGCAGGCTCACCAGACGGAGGGCGGTGACCAGGCAGGCCGTCCCGGACGGCGTCGGGTTGTCGGCGGTGTCACGCGCCCGCGCGAACGGCGCGACCCCAGTGCCGGACGCGGGCGCGTCGTAGAAGCCGCCGTCCTCGGCATCGAAGCGCTCCAGCGCCGCGTCCAGCAGGGTCTCCGCCCGTTCCAGCCAGGACGCCTCACCGAGTGCGCCGGCCAGCCGGGCGTAGCCGAGCGCCAGCGCCCCGTAGTCGTCGGCCATCCCGGACGCGTCGCCGGGCACGCCGTCCAGGCTGGTGCGCCGTAGCTCACCGTCGACCACCTGTCGCCAGGACGCCTCGGCGGCCCGCTCGGCGAGTTTCAACCAATCCGGCTCACCGAACACCAGCGCGGCATTGACCAGTGAGTCGATCGCGAATCCGTTCCAGGCGGCGACCAGCTTGTCGTCGCGGGCCGGCGCGAACCGTCCGGACCGCACGTCGCGCAGCCGGGCGAGGACGGCGTCCAGCCGGTTCCAGTCGTGGGTGCCGCGCAGTTGGAGGGTGGAGAGTCCGTGCTCAAAGGTGCCGTGCTCGGTGACGTGGAACACCTCGCAGGCCCAGTCGGCGTCCGCCTCACCGAGCGCGTCAGTGAGCAGCTCCGGCGACCACACGTAGTAAATGCCCTCATGCACCATGCCGCGGATGTCGCACGAGTCGGCGTCCAGGCTGGCCGCGAAACCACCGCCGTCGAGTTGCAGGTCGTCGGCGAGGAAACCGATGATGCCCCGCGCCGCCCGCTCGAAAAGCAGTCGCAGGCCGCCGTCGTGGTCGGCGGTGCGGCACCAGGCCCGGGTGTAGCTGCCGAGCAGCAGCGCGTTGTCGTAGAGCATCTTCTCGAAGTGCGGCACCACCCAGCCCGCGTCGACGCTGTAGCGGTGGAAGCCGCCGCCGACCTGATCGTGGATGCCGCCCCGCAGCATCGCTTCCAGACTGCGCTGAGCAAGGTCGAGCGAGGCCGGCTCGCCGGTCACCAGCAGAGCGTCGATCAGGCCGGGTGCCGGGAACTTGGGAGCGCGTCCGAAGCCGCCGTTCACCGGGTCGAAGTCGGCCGATACGGCCTCGTGGAGCCCCGCCAGGTCGAGTTCCTCGGACGCCGGCAGCACCCCGAACTCGTCGCTGAGCTGGGCCACGATGGAGTCCGCGCCGGTCAGCACCTCGGCCCGCCGCGACGCCCATGCGTCCGCCAGCGCGGTGATCAGCTGGGTGAACGACGGCAAACCGTGGGCCGGCTGCGGCGGATAGTAGGTGCCGGCGAAGAACGGCTTGCCGTCCGGGGTGAGGAAGACCGTCATCGGCCAGCCGCCCTGTCCGGTCAGCGCCTGGGTGGCCTTCATGAAGACGGCGTCGACGTCCGGACGCTCCTCGCGGTCCACCTTGATCGCCACGAAATGCTCGTTCACCAGGGCCGCCACCGCGGCGTCCTCGAACGACTCGTGCGCCATCACATGGCACCAGTGGCAGGCGGCGTAGCCCACGCTCAGCAGGATCGGGAGGTCGCGCCGACGCGCCTCGTCGAACGCCTCGGTCGTCCACGGCCACCAGTCGATCGGGTTGTTCGCATGCTGGAGCAGGTACGGGCTGGACGCCTCGGCGAGCCGGTTGGCCATCGTGCGAACTCCTGATCGGTCGTGCGCGCCGGATGACACGCGGAGCATTCTCTCGGGGACTCGCAACCCCGTACTCAGCCTAGGAGTACCGACCGCGCAGACCCAGAAGAGGAGGCCACCGCCTGCTGCTCGATGATGTCGGTTCGGCCATATCCGGAGTCTCCCATCCGGCACCGACAAGACCGGGGGCAGGTGTGCGCCCATGCCAGCACGGACTCCCAGGAGATCTCCAGCCCAAATGGCGGATCGCGGCCGCGGTCAGCGCAAACTGATCGGTTGCTGTAAAGTAACCGTTGCCCATGAGTAACCAAGCCCATGTTGCGCTCGACGCACTCGGCGATCCGACTCGGCGTCGGATCGTCGAGGTGCTGCGCGAGGGTCCGCAGGCCGTCGGGGCCCTCGCCGAGGTGCTGCCGGTGGGCCGGCCAGCGGTGAGCAAGCATCTGAAGGTGCTCGAGGGTGCCGGGCTGGTCGAACACCGGTCGGTCGGCACCCGCAACCTCTACACGCTCGCCCCCGACGGACTGGACGTTGTCCAACGCTGGCTGGTGGCGCAATGGGACACCGCGCTCGGTGCGTTCGCCGAGCACGTCGAAAGGAATCGACGATGAGCCTCCCTCCACTCCGCCGCCAGGTGCTCGTCGCCTGCGATCAGACCACGGCGTACCGGCTGTTCCTGGGCGAGATCGGCTCCTGGTGGCCGCTCGCCACCCATGGCTGCTTCGGCGCGGGCGGCAGTCTCGCGCTCACCGACGGGCGGATCGTCGAGACCGGGCCGGCGGGCGAGATCGCGATCTGGGGAACCATCCTGACCGAGGACGAGCCGCGCACCGTCAGCTTCACCTGGCACCCCGGCCGGGACGCCGACGCGGCCACCCGGGTCACGGTGACCTTCACCCTGACCGGCGACCCGGACACCACGCTGGTGACCCTGGAGCACACCGGCTGGGAGGCCTATGACGATCCGGATGCCGCCCGCGGCGAGTACGCCGGCGGCTGGGTGAGCGTGCTGGGTAGCTACGCCGGCGTCCGGACGCCCCGCGCCGACGGCGCGGAACTGTGGTTCGTCCTCGAGCACACCGCAGGTCCGGCCACCCCGCCCGACGGCGTCTTCGCCTCAGTGGATTTCCCGAAGCATTTGCGCTTCCTCGGCGAACTGCTCGCCGACGGCCTGCTGGTCGCCGGGGGACCGTTGCCCGACACCCCCGGTGCCGGCATGACCATTGTCCGGACGAGCTCGGTGGGCGCCGCCCGCAGCCTGGTGTCGGCCGCGCAGACCCGGGACGGCAGTGTCACGTGCGGACTGCTGGAGGTTCGCGTCCGGCCTTGGCGGGTGGCGATGACCGGCGACGCGCTATTTCTCGGCGGGGCTTTCCGGTGACTGGGCCGCACCCCGGTGCGGAACGCGGATCTTGCCGATCTCGTGTCGCATGCTGAGGTACAGCAGGAACATCACCGCGCCGATGACGATCACCATCACCATCGGGAACCAGTCGGCGTCCGCTAGATCGAATAGGACCATGTGTCGAGCGTAATCGGAGTCCGGGTGTCAATGCCCGCGAACAGGTCGTCCTCGGGCAGGTTGATCGGCACCATCGACTTGACCAGCTGGAAGTCCTCGGTGGGCCAGCCGGCCTGCTGGATGGCGAGCGGCACCGCGAACCAGGGGCCGTCGGGGTCGATCTGGCTGGCGTGCGCCCGCAGCGCATGGTCGCGCAGCGGGAAGTAATCGCTGCAGGGCACGAACGTGGTCAGCCGGTCCTCGACCTCATCACGCTCCCAATTGCTCAGCCACTCCGCGTACGGGCTCTCCAAGCCGTGCGCGTGCATCAACTCGTCGAGCTTGGCGAACCGGGCCCGGTGGAAGCCCATGTGGTAATAGACCTTGAGCACCTGCCAGGCTGACCCGTGCTCGGGCCAGGCCTCCGGATCGGCCGCCGCCTCGACAGCCGCCATCGAGATCTTGTGGCACATGATGTGGTCGGGGTGCGGGTAGCCGCCGTTCTCGTCGTAGGTGGTGAGCACGTGCGGACGGAACGCGCGGATCACCTTCACCAGCGCGCCGGCAGCAGCATCGACATCTTCCAGGGCGAAGCACCCCTCGGGCAGCGGCGGCAGCGGATCACCCTCGGGCAGGCCGGAGTCCACGAAACCCAGCCAGGTCTGCTCGATGCCGAGGATGGTCTTGGCCCGCGCCATCTCCTCGTTCCGCAGGGTCGAGATCCGCGCCCAGTTCTCGGGGGTATCCATCCGCGGGTTGAGGATCGAGCCGCGCTCGCCGCCGGTGCAGGTGGCGACCAGCACCTCGACGCCCTGCGCCACGTACTTGGCGGTGGTCGCTGCCCCCTTGGACGACTCGTCGTCGGGATGAGCATGGACGTGCAGCAGCCGCAGCGGCTCGCCGGCGGCGTCCACCCGGATCGCACTGGTGCTGGACATGGGCGCCATTGTGCCGAGCGCAACAGACGGACGCCGCCCGATCCACTCGGCGGACGGGCAGAATGGCCCAGTGACGATCACCGCAGCAGACCGTGAACGGATCCGTCGGCGGTACCCGCCCAAGCGCCTCTCGGCGGCCGCGGTGGCCGTGGTCGGGATGGTCACCCTGGCCCTGATCGGCTACGTGATCTGGGTGGCGTCCCACCGGGCGAACCCGCCGGTGACCGGACGGATCGATGCCTTCACCGTAGTGTCCGACAACGAGTTCCGGGCCACGCTGGCGGTCGACCGTCCCGATCCGGCTCAGGCGGCAAAGTGCTTCCTGGTGGTGCAGGCGGTCAGCTACGACCGGGTCGGCGAACGCTGGGTCGAAATCCCGCCGGGGACGGAGCGGGTCACCCAGGTCGAGGTCAGCCTGCGCACGTTCAAGCGCGGCACGGCGGTCACGGTCGACAGCTGCGGTCCGGCTTAGTTCGTTGGTCGAGCTTGTCGAGACCTTGGTGCACGCTCGCTTGCAAGGGGTTTCGACAAGCTCAACCAGCGGGGGCCGGGTTGATCGGCGCCCCCAGGGATGCCGGAAAGAAGGTCTTCCGGGAAGTTGGTAGGCTCGCTCGATGGCTGACGAGCAGATTGACACGGTCTGGCTGACCCAGGAGGCGTCCGACGCCGCGACAGCGGAACTCGAACATCTCAAGGGCGCCGGCCGCGCGGCAGTGACCGCCAAGATCGCGCGCGCCCGCGATGAAGGGGACCTGAGCGAGAACGCGGGGTACCACGCGGCTCGGGACGAGCAGGGACAACAAGAGCTGCGGATCCGGCAGCTGGAGTCGATGCTGCGCCACGCCCAGGTGGGCGAGGCTCCCGCGGGTGCCGCCGACGAGGTCTCCCCGGGTTGCAAGGTGACCATCTACTACGACGACGACACCGACGACACCGACACCTTCCTGTTGGGCTCGCGCGAGTTGATGGCGCTGGCCGGCAACACCGATGTCGAGGTGTTCTCGCCACAGTCCCCGCTGGGCTCGGCGATCATCGGCAAGAAGATCGGCGAAACCGCCAGCTACTCGGCCCCCAACGGCAAGCCGATCGACGTCACCATCCTCGAGGTCGAGCCCTACGTGGGCTGACCGGTTCCTCCACCCGACTCTCGACGGGGACGGTCCTCCGGAGCTACGCCCGGAACCGTCCCCGTCGCACGTCCGGGGACGGTTCCATGAACCACCCCGATGGTCAGGGCAGCCGAGAGAGTAGTGCTGCGGCCTTGTCCGGAGGCAGGCTGCCCGCGGCGACCTGAGCGAGCACCTGTTCGCGGGTATCGGACGCCGTCGCACCGGCAGCGTCCGGCTCGCCGGCCAGGCCGAGCTTGACCAGCAGGTCGGTGAACCGGGAGCGCGCGGTCGGGTACGAGACCCCGAGGTGCTTCTCGACCTCCCGCAGATTGCCGCGCGAGCCGAGAAACACGGTGAGCAACTCCAACTCCTTGGCGTCCAGGGAGCAGAAAGCGCAGCGGGCGAAGTGACCGGACAGTTCCGTGCCGCAGCCCGGGCAGCCGAGCCGGCTGGTGATGAGTTCATCGCCACATACCGGGCAGTCGGTCGGCGGACGCAGGCCGCTCACCGCAGGTCGGCCTTGATCGTGGCCCAGCCCATCACGACGCCCACGTCGAGCCGGGCGGCACCGTTGCCGAGCACCACCTCGTCGACATTGTCGTTGTCGGCGCCGGCCCAGCTGACCTTGCCGAGCTGGACGTCGGTGCGCACCGCCACATTCGACCGCTCGCCCAGTTCGATGTCGAGCGAGCCGGATTCGCAGCGAATCTGCGACCGACCGGACGCCAGATCGCCGCGAATGCTCGCCGACCCTGCCTGGACCAGGACGTCATTAGCCTCGGCCACCCGGTCGAGAGTGGCTCCCCCGGCCGTGACCCGCACCTTGCCGAGGAATGGGACGCCCTCGGTGGTCAGCATGCCGGCGGTCACCTCGGCGTCCACAGCGATGGTCGGGTTCACCCTGACCAGCAGTTCCTTGCCGAGCCCGAGCGCGCGCAAGTCGTCGAAGCTGCGCGGCGGACGCAGGATGAAGCCGTCCAGGCTCGGTCCCTGATCACCGTCGCTGGTCACTTCGAGCACCGAACCGCTGCGGCGCAGCACATGCGGGCCGTCCACCGACGCTGTTGCCACGCTGCCATCGGCGACGATGCGGACGCGGCGGGCCACCGCTCGCACGCTGATTCGGTCGACCCCCTTCGCTCCGCTGGCCCGGCGTTGCGTGGGCGGCACGTCCTGCTCGACGAACGGCGGCTGGCTGAACACTCCGGCGGAGTGCTGGGGAGGGTCGGCCGCGACCTCGTCCGCCACCTCTGCGTCGGACGGCTCGGCCGTCTGCTCGGCTTGCGCGGCGGCAGCCTTCAGCGCATCAATGCGCCGTGCAGCCTCGGACGCGTCGATCCGGCCTGCGGCCAGCTCTTCCAGAATCTCAGTCAGGTCAGGTTCGGTTGCCATGCAGCAAATATAAACCCAACTTTCTACTCTCGAAAGAGTAGGCGCCTCAGGACTTACCCTTATCTTCGACCGCTCCCACCGGCATGCCCCTCAGATGACGAATGAAGGCAACCCCGAACGCCATCACCGGGATCACCACCAGCGCACCAACGATGCCGCCGATGGTCGCACCGACCGCGATCCCGATCAGCACAGCGAGCGGATGCAGGGAAGCAGCCCGCCCCAGCAGCAGCGGCTGCAGCAGGTGCGACTCCAGCCACATCACCGCGATGGTGCCGCCGAGCATGATCAACGCCGCCACCCAGCCGTGGGTGATCAGCGCCAGCGAGGTGGCCACCGTCCCGGCGATCACGGCGCCGACCACCGGCACGAAGCAGACCACGAAGGTCAGTGCGAACAGCGCCAGGGCCATCGGCACCCCGATGATTGCCGCGATGATCGCGACACCGGCCGCGTCCACCGCCGAGACGATCACCTGGGCACGCATGTAGCTGACCAGGGACGCCCAGCCACGGTTCGCGGCGGCGTCCGTCGACTCCCGGTAGCGGGTGGGCAGGATGCCGACGAAACCCTTCCACAGTTGCTGCCCTTCGGCGAGGAAGAAGAAGGTCGCGATCATCGCGATCGCGATGCCCGCGAAGAAGTGGCCGACCGAGGCACCGACCTTCGCCGCGTAGCCGGCGAGCAGGGCCCGTGAATCGGAGATCCAGGCGGTCACCGAGGTCATCCAACCGTTGATCTGGGCCTGGTCGATGTGCAGCGGATCACCGGCCAGCCATTGCATGAAGGCGTTGAAACCGGCAACGGTCTGGTCGACCAGTTCCGGCGCCTGCCGCGCGGCGGTGACCCCGATGCCCCAGCCGATGACCACCATCACCAGCACCATCACCAGCAGTCCGCCCGCCGCGGCCAGCAGCGGCGGCCACCGCCACTGCTTGAGCCGATGCGCCAGCGGGGCCAGCAGCGCGGTCAGCAGGAAGGCGATCGCCAAGGGCACCGTGACGCCGGAGAACTCCGACAGCAGCCAGCCGATTCCCCAGACCAGCGCGGCGAGGACCAACGCACGCCAAGCCCAGCCGGCCGCCGTCCGGACGCCTTGCGGAATGACGTCCTCGAGGGGCTCTTCGGATGATGATTCGACAACCACGACCTGTGGTTCGGCGACTCGCACCGGCACCGCCGAGCGGCGTCGCGGGCGACGGAAAAGACTGATTGCCACGCACCCGTCCTTTCGTGGGGTACTCGCCAGCTTAGAGGTACCGCAGCACCGTCCCAGCGCGACCGCGCTCGGACCTTGCCTCGGCCGCGGGGCCTCCTACTGTGGAGGAACCACGGTCCGTGCGCCCGCCGGGCCGGGCGGAAGGGGGCGCCATGAGCGCCAACCGACGACAGCGGACGCGGTCGCGAGCCGCGGGCATCGGGGTTCTCGCGATGCTGGCTGCGCTCGCGGTCGGACATCTCGCGGCTGGCCTGTTCGCGCCGGCGGCCTCGCCGGCGCTGGCGGTCGGCAGCCGGCTGATCGACCTGGCACCCACGTCGGTCAAGGACTGGGCGGTGAGCACCCTGGGCACCGCGGACAAGCCGGTACTCGTGACGGGCGTGGTGCTGGTCACGGTGGGCATCGGCGCGGTGACCGCTGTCCTGGCGACCCGGCATCGCTGGCTGATCCTGGTGGTGCCGGCGGTTCTCGCGGTGGTCGGCGCTCTCGCGGCGTCGGCGTCCGGCGCATCGAGCGCGGTGCCGTCGGTGGTGGCCGGGATCGTAAGCGGAACAGTGCTGGCGTGGCTGCTCCCCCGGCCGACGATCGCGGAGGCTCCCGGCCAACCGGACGGCTCGCCACGGGCGATGCCTCGTCGTGCGCTGCTGATCGGCGCCGGCGTGGTCGGCGGTTCCAGCGCCGTCGCCGTGGTCACCGGACAGTGGTTCGCCGATCGGGCCAGGATCGTCACCGATGTTCGGCTGCCGCCGGCTGCGCCCCCACTGCGGCCGCTGCCCGCCGGGCTCGACGTGCCGGGGTTGTCGCCGTGGGTGACCCCAGCGTCCGACTTCTACCGGGTGGACATCAACCTGCTGGTTCCCGGTGTGGACGTCGCCAGCTGGCGGCTCGACGTCGACGGGCTGGTTGACCGGCCGTTCAGCCTGAGCTGGGCGGAACTGACAGCGCTGCCGGTGGTCGAGCGGGACATCACGCTCAACTGCGTCAGTAACGACGTGGGCGGGCCCTACATCGGGGGTGCCCGCTGGCTGGGCGTCCGGACCCGGGACCTGCTGGAGCGGGCGGGCGTCCGGCCGGAGGCCGATCAGGTGCTGAGCAGATCGGTGGACGGCTTCACCGTCAGCACGCCGGTGCAGGCGCTGCTCGACGACCGGGACGCCCTGGTGGCGATCGGCCTCAACGGACGTCCGCTGCCGGCCGAGCACGGATTCCCGGCTCGGCTGATCACGCCCGGGCTGTACGGCTATGTGGGCGCGACCAAATGGCTCACCGGGATGACGCTCACCACCTACGCCCACCAGGCCGCCTACTGGACGGCCCGGGGCTGGGCCGAGCGCGGACCGGTGAAGCCGTCCAGCCGGATCGAGGTGCCGCATCATCTCTCCGAGCTGCCGCTGTCCGAGCTGCCGGGCGGAAAGCTGACGGTGGCGGGGACGGCCTGGGCCCAGCAGATCGGTGTCGCCCGGGTGCAAGTGCGCATCGACCAGGGCGCATGGCAGGACGCCACACTCGGCCCGGACGCCGGTATCGACTACTGGCGGCAGTGGCGGTTCACCTGGGCGGCGACCCCCGGACGGCACACGCTGGAGAGCCGGCTGATCGACGATCATGGCGCCCCGCAGTCGGAGCAGGTCGCCCCGCCCTTCCCCGACGGCGCCAGCGGGCTGCACCGAATCAGCGTCACCATCGGTTAACCGCTCGGTTCAGCCCGGCGACGAGTGTCCGTTAGGTTGGCTCGGTGAAATGGACCCTGCGGACGCCGCTGCCACGCACCGTGGTGATGCTCGCGGTCGCAGCCTTCTTCGTCGCCGTCGGGTTCGGGGTGATGATCCCCGTGCTGCCGATCTTCGCGGCTTCGTTCGGGGTGACGAACTTCCTGATCGGCCTGGTGGTGTCGGCTTTCGCGGGCATGCGGCTGGCGATCAGCCCGTTCTGCCGGCGCATCTCGGACCGGATCGGGCACCGCCGGACCATCGGGATCGGGATGTGGATCGTCGGGGCGTCCTCGGCGCTGTGCGGGCTGGCCGGCAGTTATGGCGAGCTGCTGCTGTGGCGGGCCGTGGGCGGACTCGGTTCGGCGATGTTCACCATCTCGGCGACCGCCCTGTTGCTGGCCAGCGTCGGCCCGGAGCTGCGCGGCCGGGCGAGCGGGTTGTACCAGGGCGGCTTCCTGCTCGGCGGCATGACCGGCCCCGCCATCGGCGGCCTGCTGGCCGGGGTGTCGCTCACCGCCCCGTTCTACTTCTACGCCGGCACCTTGGTGATAGCGGGCACGATCGCCTTCACTCAGTTGCACGACCCGCCGGGCATGGCCGAAGCCGCCTCCGTCGCCCCGACCCGGTCGCTGGGCGAAGTGATCGCCGACAGCCGGTTCCGGGCGGCTTGCCTGATGAGCTTCGGACAGGGCTGGCAGAGCTTCGGCGTGCGTTCGGCACTGGTTCCGATCCTGGTGGTGTCGACTCTCGGGGCCGAGCCGTCCTGGGCGGGCATCGCCTTCGCCATCGCAGCCGTGGCCCAGACCGCCGCCCTGCCGGCCGCCGGACGCGCCACCGACTTGATCGGACGCCGTCCGGTGATGATCGTGGGCGGGTTGCTCTCCGCAGCCTCGACCTTGGCCACCCCGTTCGCCCCCAACCTGCAGGTGCTGATCGTGCTGCTCTGCATTTACGGCGTGGGCTCGGCGGCACTCGGCACGGCGCCGACCGCGGCACTGGGCGATGCCGCCAAGGACGCCGGCAGCCAGCCGATCGCGATCTACTCGATGGTGGGCGATATCGGTGCGATCGTCGGACCGCTCGCCGCCGGCGTGCTGGCCGACAGCTGGGGCATGGGGGTCGCCTTCGGCGCCGGAACCGCGATTCTGCTGACCGGCGTGGTCGCGGCCGCGCTGATCCCCGCCCAACTCGACAGGAGGAACAGTGAACCCGAAACCGTTGGCTGAGCTGGTCACCCCCGATTGGGCGTCGGCTCTGAAGCCGGTCGCGCCCCGGGTGGCGTCGATGGGTGACTTCCTGCGCGCCGAAATCGCGGCCGGACGCGGCTACTTCCCGAGCGGGCCGAACGTGCTACGCGCGTTCAGCCGTCCGCTGGCGGAGGTCCGGGTGCTGATCGTCGGGCAGGACCCGTACCCCACCCCCGGCCATGCCGTCGGACTGTCGTTCTCGGTGGCTCCGGACGTCCGGCCGTTGCCGCGTTCCCTGGCGAACATCTACGCCGAACTGTCCACCGACCTGGGCATCCCGCCGGCCGTCCACGGCGACCTCAGCAGCTGGTTCGACCAGGGCGTGCTGCTGCTCAACCGGGTGCTGACGGTCCGTCCGGGCGCCCCCGGATCGCACCGTGGCAAGGGCTGGGAGGAGGTCACCCAGTGCGCGATCGAGGCACTGGTCGCCCGCGGCGGACCCTTGGTGGCGATCCTGTGGGGCCGGGACGCCCAGAACCTCCAGCCCATGCTCGGCACGGTCCCGGTGATCGCCTCGCCGCACCCCTCACCCCTCTCCGCCCGTTCCGGGTTCTTCGGATCGCGTCCGTTCAGCCGGGCGAACGCCGCCCTGGTCGCCCAGAGCGCCGAACCGATCAACTGGCAGCTACCCGCCCTGAACTGAGCCCGGTCAACGGACCACTGATCAACGCAACCCACCGCCGGTCGAACTACGTCGAAACTGCTCACCAGCGAGCGCGGAACGAAAGGAACCGTCCCTTCGTACCAGTGCGTGGCGAGTCGCAGGACGGGCGACCGGTGTGACATCGTGACGGAGGACCCCACCCCTGGAGCTTCCGATGCCTCGCACCCCCCGCGGCATGAGTGCCGCCACCCTCATTTCGACCAGCCTCATCCTGAGCAGCCTCGGGCTGCTCGTGTCGCCGAACGCCGCGCACGCCACGCCCACGTTGCCGTCCGCGTCGAACGACTCGGCGATGGTCGCCAAGGTCAGCGCCGTCCTGGACGACTCCCGCGTCACAAGCGCCACCGTCGGGGTCGTCGTCGCAGACACGGCCAGCGGCAGCGAGCTGTTCACCAAAGCAGCCAACACCCCGCTGAAACCGGCGTCGAACATGAAGCTGCTCACTGCCGCGGCAGCACTGGACCTGCTCGGCCCGGACACGAGGTTCAGCACCCAGGTGTACGCGCCCGCCAAGCCGGACGCCGCCGGCACCCTGAGCCGTCTGTACCTGCGCGGCAACGGCGACCCGACGCTGGGCGAATCGGATCTGCGGTCGTTGGCCCAGCAGGTCAAGGACTCCGGCGTCCGCCGAGTCACCGGCGCAGTGATCGGCGACGGTGGATTCTTCGACGACGACAAGTACAACGATCATTGGGGCACCGGCGACTACAACGCTTCCTACGCCGCCCAGATCGCCGGACTCACGTTCGCGCCATCGCCGTCGTTGCAGGTCGCCACCATCGGCATCACCTCTCGGCCGGGAACTCGCGCCGGTGCGAAGGCCGTGCTGGGCGTCGTTCCCGCGCTCGCCGGCGGCTACGTGAAGCTGGTCAACAAGACCACGACCGGCAAGGCGGGCAGCGGCTCCACGATCAGCGTGCGACGCACCGACCTGACCAACACGATCACCGTCTCGGGACGCATCGCCGTGAATCGTGCCGCCACCACGTCAGTCGCCACGGTGCGCGATCCGGCGCGGTACGCCACCCACGTGTTCACCCGGATGCTGCGCTCGATCGGGGTGCAGGTGGACGGTGCGGCCAGCACCGGCGCGCTGCCGACGACGAGGGTGCGGTTGGCGTCCGACACCTCGGTGCCGCTGAGCAAAATCGTCCGGCTGCTGATGAAGCCGTCCAACAACGGCATCACCGAACACCTGATCAAAACCCTCGGGCGTACCGGCGATCAGCCGGGGACCTGGGCGGCGGGCTCGGCGCGCGTGCTGACCTGGTTGAAGACGACCCAGAGTGTGCCATCGACGGTGCGGATCGTGGACGGCTCGGGCCTCGCGCGCGCCAACCGGCTGACAGCACGCGTCATCGTCCGCGTGCTGCAGTACGCCCGTTCCCGTCCGTGGTTCGGGACCTTCCGCAGAGCGCTGCCGCTGGCCGGCAATCCTGATCCGGCGATCGGCGGTACTCTCACCGCCCGGATGGTCGGCACCGCCGCACAGAACAATCTGCGCGCCAAGACCGGCACGCTCAGCGGGGTGACGGCGCTCAGCGGCTACGTGACCGACCGGACCGGGCGGAGCTACACCTTCTCGATGCTCGGCAGCTATCCGGCGAGATCGCCGCGAGCCGTGTTCGATAAGGTCGGTGCGACGCTGGCCGGCTGGTCCGGCTGAGGGAGTGCTGAGCGCTCCCTCAAGGAATGCCGGCCGGGCCCAGACGGTTGCATCTGCCAGGAGGCCAAGCATGCTGTTCACCAAACCAACCATGGTCGATCCGCGCGTTGCCCTGCCCGGACGCGACACCCCGGTCCTGCGGCAGCCGTTCTTCCACCGGGTCTTCGGGCACCGGATCGACCGGGTGCCCGAGGGCGCCGAGGTCGCCGTCCTGGCACTCGGCTGCTATTGGGGTGCCGAGAAGCTGTTCTGGAACACGCCGGGCGTACTCAACACCGCCTCCGGCTATGCCGGCGGCTACACCCCCAATCCCACCTACGAGGAGGCCTGCTCCGGCCGCACCGGGCACGCCGAAACGGTCCGGGTGGTCTACGACCCGGCCACGCTGAGCTACGAGGACATCCTGCGGATCTTCTTCGAGAACCACGACCCGACCCAGGGATTCCGTCAAGGCAACGACCGTGGCACCCAGTACCGCTCGGCGATCTTCCCGCAGAACGAGGATCAGGCCCGTCGCGCCGCGGCCGTCCGGGACGCCTTCGCACCCGAGTTCGCCGCCGCCGGATATGGCCCGATCACCACCGAGATCACCCCGACGGACACCTTCTACTACGCAGAGGCCGTACACCAGCAGTACCTGGACGCCAATCCGAACGGCTACTGCCCGGTACACGCCACCGGAGTCACCTGCAACCCGGGCAGCCGCGCCGGCTGAACCCGCGCGCCGTCCCTGCGCTTGCCGGGACCTCCGACGACACTGCGCTGGCGAGGGGTTTCGGCAGGCGCCAGCTGCAGAAGCGGGGCGGCCCGGCCGGCGGCTCGTGCGGCATTTCCCACCACAGGGAAACCACTGCCGGCACGGTCGCGGCACTATCCTGACCGGCATGATCGACGCCGAGCTTGCGGACCGTCTGCGATCGGCGGGGCTGCTGTGGCGACCCGACAGCGGCGACCGCTTCACGATTCCCGGCGGCGAGTTGGCCGACGAGGTTTTCGTGATCGCCGAGATGGTGATCCAGATCCAGGACGTCCCGGGCGGTTCGAGCATCTTCAAGTTCAACGGCACCACCGAATGGGCGCTCGACTCGATCGATCAGACCCGGGTGCTCTGGTTGCCGCGCGAGGATCAGCTCCGCGACGCCCTCAGCGATCGGTTCACGGAACTGACCACCGTCCCCGGTGGTTTCGCGGTGACCCTCACCGACGGCAGCCGACATCTCGACATCGACGCCGAGCGGGCCTACGCCCGGGCCGTCCTGCATCTGCTGGGTGAGCAGTGAGCGTCGTCATCCCGCACCGTTTCCGCGGGCCCACCACCTCCGGCAACGGCGGCTACAGCGCCGGGGCGGTCGCGGCCACGCTCGGCCGCCCGCTGGGGCCGGCCGAGGTCACCCTGCAGCTGCCGCCGCCGTTGGACCTCGATCTGCCCACCGCGATGGACGGCGATGCCGTCCGGGTGGAGTCGAACGCCGGCACTGTCGCCCTCGGCCGTCCTGCCCCGCTCGAACTGGAGGTTCCGGCGCCGGTCGGCTTTGCCGAGGCCGAGCGGGCCAGCCGCGACTGCCCGTGGCTGCTGAACGATCCCTATCCACAGTGCTTCGTCTGCGGCACCGACCGTCCCGACGGCCTGCGCATCTTTCCCGGCCCGGTCGCCGGACGCCGCGTCGCCGCCGCGCCCTGGGTGCCGGACGCCACGGTCGCCACCGACGACGGGACGGTGCTGCCCGCGGTGGTGTGGGCGAGCGTGGACTGCCCGTCCCTGTTCGGCTATGGCTGCTTTGCCGAGTGGCCGGCGCTGATGCTGCTCGGCCGGTTCACCGCGCAGGTGTACCGGCTGCCGCAGGTGGGTGAGCCGTGCGTGACTACGGGTTGGGCGCTCGGCCAGGAGGGCCGCAAGTACGACACCGCCGCCGCCCTGCACACCGCCGACGGCGAGCTGCTGGCCGCCAGCCGAGCGCTCTGGATCACCCTGAAACCCACCACCCCACCGCGACTAGGGTGACCGCATGACTTCGGACGCCACCCGTACCCGCCTGGCCTGGCAGCAGCAGGACGTGATCGATCGGTTCCTTGACGAGGCCAAGGTGTGGGCCGTGGTGGGGCTGTCCGGCGACCCGGACAAGACCGCGTACCGCATCGCCCGGCTGTTGCAGCGCAACGGCAAGAGGATCGTGCCGATCCACCCATCAGCACCGACCGTGCTCGGCCAGCAGGGATACTCGACGCTTGCTGAGGTGCCGTTTCCGGTCGATGTGGTGGACGTCTTCCGCCGCTCCGAGGCGGCCGGCCAATTCGTCGACGAGGCAATCGCGATCGGTGCCGGCGGCGCCTGGCTCCAGCTCGGCGTGATCGACCACGACGCGTTCGGACGCGCCCAGGCCGCCGGCCTGCCGATCGTGATGGACACCTGCCCGGCGATCGAGTGGGGCAGGCGCGCCTAGGGAACCGCTGATCAAAGCCCCGCCATCGTCATCCCGGACTTTGATCCGGGACCTCTCCCGCCGAGAAGCCCGGGATGACATGAATGATCAGCGTTACCACCGCTGGTTGAGCTACGTCGAAACCCCTTGCCAGCACCATATCGTCCAAGGTCTCGACAAGCTCGACCAACGGAAGGCAGCGGTTCCCCAGCGATAACGCTGAACGCCGCCCGCGCCGCGAACGGGGCCGAGCTGCGGCGTAGGGTGGGCCACATGTGCCGCAACATCCGCCCGCTGAACAACTTCGAGCCTCCGGCCACCGCCGACGAAGTGCATGCCGCCGCACTGCAGTTCGTCCGCAAGGTGGCGGGGACGACCAAGCCGTCCAAGGCCAATGAGCCGTACTTCAACGAAGCTGTCGACGAGATCGCCCACATCACCCGGCATCTGTTGGAGCATCTCAGCACCTCTGCCCCACCGAAGAATCGTGAGGTCGAGGCCGCCAAGGCCCGCGCGCGCTCGGCGGCTCGCTTCGCGAGCTGAGCCGCGTCGGATCCGAACCGGCAAGCGCCAGCGGGCGGACCGGATCACCGGTCCGCCCGCCGCTGCGTTGGAGATGTCCTGATCGCAGAAGCGCCTGCATCCATGGTTTGGTCGAGCACGTCCACGCCTTGTGAGCGCGATGCCGCCCGAGGTCTCGACAAGCTCGACCAACGGTGCTCAGCGCTTCCCGGCGAGCTTCAGCTCGCGGCGGCGATCCGCTCGAGAGCGCTCTCCCAGTGCTGTGTGATGGCGTCCACGTCCCAGCCGCCCGGGATGTGCTCGTGGCGGATCTCGACCACGGTCGAATCCTCGGACTGCTGCACGAGGTGCAGATCCACCAGGGACTTCGGCGCATCGGGTTCGGCATGCCAGCTGAAACGAATCTGTTCCAGCGGATGGTAGCTGCGCACCACGCCGTAGGTGCCGTTGTTGGAACGCCAACTGTCGCCCTTATCGCCCAGGGAACCGCCCTCGCCCAACAGGGCTTCGGCGCCCGGACTCGTCACCAGCAGGCGCCAGACTTCCTTCACCGGTTGGGACACCGACCGCTGCACGACGACGGTGGTGTCCTGGGACTCCTCGAGCGAGTCGCTCGCACTCTGATCTGACATTGAAACCTCGATCCGATCGGTCCGAACCCGGTCAACTGTGACCGGTACGCACACCATACCCCCGCCCTCAGACGGTTTCCGGCGTGTCGATCGACACGTCCGGCGATGATCAGTCCGACCCGGCAACGGCACCTGTCGGACCCCGCAGCCGAGGGCTCGCCCGGTAGGGCGAAACGGTCGGTTCGCCGGCCAGCCAGAACCGCCACGGGCGCGTCGCCGCGACCGAGACGCCCACCCGTGGACCGGTCGCGATCGGCCCGACCTCACCGATCCGCGGCAGCAGCTCCAGTTCGGGCTGACCGAGTCGCCGTCCGGAATCGTCCAGAGTGAGAGCCAGCGCCTGGCCCAGGCAGCCCGGCCCGCGCGCCAGCCTCACGTCCGGGACGCCGGGGCGCCGGGTGCGGGCGACGTCCAACCCGTCGACCACCTCGCCGGCGCGCAACAGGACCGCCGAACCGCTGCCGGCAGGTCCACAGACCACGTTGGCGCAGATGTGGATGCCGTAGGAGCGGTAGCAGTACAGCGTGCCCGGCGCCTCGAAGAGGTGCCGGGTATGCGGACGCCAGCCGCGATAGGCGTGTGCCGCTGGATCGGCGGCTCCCTGGTAAGCCTCGACCTCGGTGATCCGCACCGTCACCTGACCGACCCGCAGCCGCATCCCGAGCAGATCGGGAGCGGCCGACAACGAGTCGCGGGTCAGGTCCATGGGGCCAGTCTGCCGGTCGGGACGGTAGTCTCGCCTGGTGCGCACCCGAGCCCTGGCCGCGGCGGTCGCCGCGCTCGGTGTGCTCGGTGGCTGCACCCAGCCCGCTCCGCCGCCAACGCCGACCGCCAGTTCGACTGTCCAGCTCGACCTGACCGCGCCCGGCCAGGCGCGCTCCATGATCCGGCGGCTCATCGCGAAGGCCGGGACGCAGCGGCTGATCCAGGTGGAGATCACCAAGGGGTGGGCGGCTATCACGGTGGTCAAGGACGACCAGGCCGAAGCCTGGGCGTGGCGCGACAACACCATCAAGCAGGTCGATACCGACGTTGCGTACGTGCAACAGACCGTGTTCTCGATCGACGACTTCAACATCAACGACGTCGGCGCCCTGTTCCGGGCCTCGGCCGGCATTTCTGGTTCGGAGAGTGACCAGGAGCTACAGATCGTCGACTCCTCTGCCGGCAAGGTGTTCATGAGCGTGTCCACCGTTCCGGAGTCGCGGACGGTGTTCTTCTATCCCGACGGCAGCCTGTTGCCCACCCTCGATTTCAACACCGAAGGCGGCATCCAGCACGGCCTCGCCGATGTCATCGGCACCCGAACCACCGCGATCGCGGTCGGCGTCCAGTCGACCCTCGGCGCCTGGGTCGACTTCCCGGGTAGCGTCACAACCACGATCCGCCGGCTGCGCACGTCCACCGTGCCGGTGACCATCAACGAGCGGTCGCAAAAGCCGGATCTGCCGCCGTTCAACGTGACCCGAGTGAAGGCCGCGGCAATCTGGCGGGTGCTGGCGGAGGCCCGCACGAAGGGCAACTTCGATGCCGGAACCCGCTGGCAGGTGACGATCGACGATCGCGCCCGGACCGGCGTCCCCCGGATGTACTTCACCATCGGCACCACCTCGACGACCGCCGACCTGGACGGCCACGAGATCACCCCCTGAGCCGCCTCCCAACCGACCTAGGCCCTGCCTAATCAGTTCAGGCCTCCCGTCGACGGGAGGCCTGAACTGATTAGGGAGGGCCTAGGGACGGCGGGGAGTCGGTTTGGCCAGCCCAGATGGCTCGGTCATCATGGGCAGATGCAGATCGTCGGTGTGGTCGTGGCCGGGGGGGCGAGCGTGTTCGCCCGCCCGCTCGTGCACGGCGCCGATCCGCACCGGCTCGCCTGGGAACTCGGGTACCGGATCGTGCGGCCGCTGTCGGCCACCGGCGCGGGCGATGACCTGACGCTGACCGTGCAGGTGTCCGCGCACGGACGGAGGGTTGCCGAGCGGGGGCCGCAGCGACGCCGGGCACTCGACTCCGGACTGGCCGCGCATGAGATCGGCGAACCCATCGTGCGGCAGCGGCTCGCCGCGTACGCGATCGTGCTGAGCGCCCGCGGCCTGCTGGCCACCGAGTTCTCCGAACGGACGGCGGTGCCGCACTCCTGGGGGTTGCCCGGCGGCGGCATCGACCCGGGCGAGAATCCCAGCCAGACCGTGATCCGGGAAGCTGTTGAGGAGACCGCCCAGCAGATTGAGATCGCTCAACTGCTGGACGTCCAGACCGACCACTGGATCGGACGCTCCCCCAGCGGCGTGGTGGAAGACTTCCACGCCGTCCGGATCATCTACGCCGCGACCTGCCCGGACCCCACCGATCCGGTCGTTCAGGACGTCGGCGGCACCACGGCGTCCGCGCGCTGGGTGCCGCTGCAGCAGTGGCACCGGCTGCACTGGGCGGCCGGCTCGCGGGCGCTGCTCGAGCGGCATCTGAGCACCCTCGCCGGACGGCTCGGCTACCGCCGGCGCAGCGCCGGCTGAGTCAGCCAAACCAGGCTCGGCGCTCGCTCCACCATCGTGCGCTCGCTGTATTCGGCGAGCTTGAATAGTTCGGTGAGCCCTGAATAGTCCGGTGAGCCCTGAATAGTTCGGTGAACACAGGGGGAAATCGGATGCCACGACCGCAACGAGGCCCCTATCGCCTGCGACGCGGACCTGAAGTTCGGCGAGCGCAGGCAGGAATCGGACACCCAACGCCACAACGCCGCCGGACGAACCGGCGGCGTTGTGGGAGAGCGTTGTGGGAGGTCAGGTTCAGTTGGACCGGAAGTACGACAGCAGCCGCAGCATCTCGATGTAGAGCCAGACCATCGTGACGGTGAGGCCGAATGCGGCCCGCCACGACTCGGACGCCGGAGCACCCATGGCGATGCCCTGCTCGATGTAGTCGAAGTCGAGGATCAGGTTGAACACGGCCAGGCCGACACCGATCGCGGAGATCAGCAGCAGGAAGGCCAGGTTGCCGCCCGAGAACAGGAAGCCCATCCCGAACATCGACAGCACGAAGTTGACCATCAGCAGGCCTGCGTAGGCCAGGGTGCCGATCATCACCATCTTGCGGAACTTGTTGGTGACCTTGATCCGGAAGAACTTGTAGGCGCCCAATGTCGCTGCGGCGGTCACCAGGGTGGCCATGATGGCGGCGGGGACGATGCCGTTCCACGCGTACTCGTAGACCTTGCTGATCGCACCGATGAAGATGCCTTCAATGGCCGCGTAGGCGAGCACAGCACCCGGGTTGATCACCCGGCGGGCCGCCACGACCATAACGGTGATGAATCCGACGATCGCGCTGACGATCACCGCCGGGAACAGGAACCGCTCCGGCATGAACATGAAGGTGAGCGCCGCGGTCGCGATGAGTGCGCCCATGGTGATCGCCGACTTGGTGATCACGTCGTCGATGGTCATCGTGCCCTGGACGCCGGGGACCGGATCCTGCGGGTAGGGCTGGCCCGGATAGGGCTGCCCCGGCTGCTGGTAGCCGAACTGGCCCTGCTGCGGCTGACCGTACTGCTGGTACTGGGTCGGCTGCTGCTGCGGGGTGAAAGCATCCGGCCTCGAGAGAACGGGGTTGGAGCTACGCATGTGGGTTTCTTTCTCCTCGTGGATGTGCGTCCATAGTAGGCAACGCATCGATCCCAGGGATGCTTCCCTTCCCGGGGAAACCCCTGATCGTGCTGGGAACGGCCGCAGTGGACCAACGAACCCGTCTTTCCCGGTGGGCCGAAACGGCCGCGGTGGCTCCGCAAAGAACCACCTCTCCGTGCCGACGGAGGCAGACCGGCCAAGCGCCCGGAGGGTTCGCGCTGCCGATCGATTTCGGGCCACGTAGCGGCGCCGGATGCGGACGCGGCGTTATCCTCACGCTGTGAATCGCGAATCCCCGCACCCAGGGAGTCGGCCCACCACGGAGCTGCCGGATGGCTGATCAGCAGGCCTGGTGGAGGCTCAGCAAGGACGACGTCCGGTCCCGGGTCGCCGACGTCAACGACGGTGTCCTCGGAGTCGCCGGCCTGGCAGAGGGTTTGTCCCTCGTCCTCGACACCGAGCGACTGCCGCTGATCATCCTGCTCGCCTCGATCGCCGGTGCGGTGTCGCTCGGTGCGGCCAAGTACGCCGAAACGGCTGCGGAACGCGAGGTGCAGCAGGACGTCATCCGCGCCGAGCAGCATCTGCTCGAGTTGAGCCATGCCGAGGAGCTGGACGAACTCGCGCAGCACTACCGGGACAAGGGCGTCAGCGAGGAGACGGCGCGCAAGGTGGCCGAGGAACTGGACGCCGCGGACGCTCTGACCGCGCAACTTGAGACGGAGTACGGAATCCGTGACATCCTCACCCCCGCCGAGCCCTTCAAGGAGGGCATCGGTTCGGCGGTCGCCTTCCTCCTCGGTGCGCTGGTGACGGTGCTGATCGCGGCGAACGTGCCGACCGCCTGGGTTGAGGAGTTCGTGCTGGTCGGTGTCGCCATCTCGCTCACGGTCACGGCCATCGTCCTGTCCCGGCTGAGCGGCACCCGCGTCTGGTCGACGATCCTCCGCTCGCTGGGTATCGGAGTCGCCGCACTGGGCACCAGCATCGTCATCGGCTCGCTGCTGAGCTGACGAAGACCAATCGTCGGGCGCGGTCGAAACCCCTTGTCGGCACGATGGAGTCAAGGCAGCCCAACCAATGCTGTTCGAGCCAAGACATGCCCAGCCGGATGATCTGGGTCGCCAGCTCGTCTGGGCGTATCGGGTCACACGGTAGGGGCGAGTGTGCAGATTGCCCGCCGGGTGCGCTGCAGCCGGCGCCCGATCGATCAGCGTTCCCACGGGCTCGCCCAACGAAGGTCAGCGCGTCAGGAGGGAACTCCACCCGGTTTGGGTGAACCATCCTGGTGATTCGGCGTTTGCCGGGACTACGCTCCGCCAATGACTTGGTCGCCGTTGCCCTCCCAGCAAGAACTCATTCAGACCGGACGCGAGCTTCGCAAGCGCGTACCGCGGCGTTCGCTCGCCACTCTGGGTGATCGTCCCCGTGACCCGCTGGGCATTCTCGATGCACAGAACAGCACCCGGGTGCAGAGCCTGATCCCGCTGCGGACCGAGCGAATGTCGGCGAGCGCTTTCGCCTTCTACCGCGGCACCGCCGCCCTGATGGCCGCCGACCTGGCCGATGATCCGCACACCGGGCTGCTGGTCGCCGCCTGCGGTGATGCGCACGTCTCCAACTTCGGCTTCTACGCGTCGCGCACCCGCAACCTGATGTTCGATCTGAACGACTTCGACGAGTCCGCCTGGGCTCCGTGGGAGTGGGACCTGAAGCGGCTCGTCGCCAGCGTGGTGATCGGCGCACGGCACTCCGGCCGCTCCGACGAGGTCACCGACCGTGCCACCGTTGGCGCGGTGATGGCGTATCGGCACGTGCTGAACGAGGCCATGGCGCTGTCCCCGACCCAGCGCTTCTTCACCCACTTCGACGCAGAGGCCGGGATGGACCGGTTGAAGGGCGACTCGAAGCGGGTGCTGCAAGCGGCGATCCGATCGGCCCAGAAGCGCACCGGCGAGCGTGCCGTGCGTCGTCTGACCACCAAGGACGCCGACGGCCGGATGCGCTTCATCGAGCGCCCGCCGACGATGACCCGGATGGATCCGGAGGCCGAGCGTGACCTGCATGTCTACGTCGAACGCTGGCATGAGACCGCCGCACAGGACGTCCGGCTGCTGGTCCAGCACTACGACGTGGCCGACGTCGCTCGCCGCGTGGTCGGTGTCGGCAGCGTCGGCACCCGCTGTTCGCTGGTGCTGATGCAGGACCAGGACGACCACGCGCTCATCCTGCAGTCCAAGGAGGCGAATGTGAGCGTGCTGGAGCAGTACGGACGGATCACGCAACCCGAGCGGCTCACCGCGGCGATCGCCAGTCACGGCGAAGGCGCCCGCGTGGTCGCGATGCAACGCATCCTGCAGTCGGTCTCCGACCCCTTCCTCGGCTATCTGCGCGGCGCTCAGGCCGACCTGTACGTGCGCCAGTTCAACGACATGAAGGGCGGCATCGAGGTCGACCAGATCGAGGACCGGCCGTTCATCCAGTATGCCCAGGCCTGTGCCGCCACCCTGGCCCGGGCCCACAGCCAGTCCCCCGGGGCCGCCGCGATCGTCGGCTACCTGGGTTCGGGGAAGGTAGCGGCTGAGGCGATCACCGCGTGGAGTCATGCCTACGCAGACTTGTCGGCGAAGGACTTCGAGGCATTCCTGGCAGCGAACCAGCCCGCGGATCCGAGCTGAGCCTGGGGAGTTGATCCAGTGCGGGCGTCCACTGGTTGAGCGTGCCGAAACCCGTTGCCAGCGAGGTCTCGACACGCTCGATCGACGATGGTCTGGTGCTGTCGTGCCCCCGGCGGGGTTCGAACCCGCACTGGGGCGGGTTTAAGCCGCCTGCCTCTGCCGATTGGGCTACGGGGGCACGCGCCCGATCGTAGTGCGTGACGCCGCCGCCCGGCACTCTCGGGGCGCTATCGCTCCAGCAGACCCAAGGCGATGCCGTCCAGGATGTCGGACTCGCTGACGGTGAGGTCGACGCCGACCCGGCGTCCGACCCGGTCGGCGATCAGCGCACCGGCACAGATCACGTCGGCACGTTTCGGGTGCATGGACGGCAGTTCGCGCACCTGCGCGACGCTGGAGCTGAGCAGCTGGTGAGTCAGTGCGGACAGGTCGTCCCGGCGCAGGGTCGAGGCATGCACCTTCGTCCGGTCGTATTCGGGCAGCCGCTGAGCGAGGGCGGACAGTGAGGTCGCGGTGCCGCCGACCCCGATCCAGGTGGCGACGTCGGCGAACGGGACGCCGGAGCCGTCCAGCAGCGAGTCGATGTAGTCGGACGCCCCGGCGATCTGATCGCTGGTGGGCGGGTCGCCGGCCAGGAACCGCTCGCGCACCCGGACGCTGCCGATGTCGAGAGACAGCCCGTGCTCGATGCGGGGCGACGCTCCCCCGCCGCCGACGACCAGCTCGGTGGAGCCTCCACCGATGTCCATCACCAGGGCCGGGGTGGCGACGTCCGGCAGCGCGGTCAGCGCCCCGCGGAACGACAGTGCCGCCTCCTCGTCACCGCTGATGATCTCGGCATCCACCCCGAGCCGTTCGCGGGCGCCGGCGAAGAACTCGTCCCGGTTGGACGCGTCCCGCGCGGCCGAGGTCGCCACCAGCCGGACGCGCTCGGCACCCAGCTCGGCGATCACGTCCGCATACTCGGCGAAGGCCGCCAGGGTTCGTTCCAGCGCATCGGGATGGAAGCGTCCGGTGGCGTCCACCCCCTGCCCCAGCCGGGTGAGGATCAGCCGCCGATCCAGGTCGGCCAGCCCGCCGCCGCTCGACGGTTCGGCCACCAGCAGCCGCACCGAGTTGGTCCCGCAATCGATCGCCGCTACCTTCATCGCTTCCCCAAACACTCGCCGAACGGAAATTCTCGCAGCAGCTCGACGGCTTCGTCGCCGAGTGGATTCACTCCCGGGCCGGCGGCCAGGGCATGAGCTACCAGGACGTGCAGGCACTTCACCCGGGTCGGCATACCGCCAGCGCTGACCCGGTCGATCTCAGGCACGTCGCCCAAGGCGGCACGATCAGCCAAATACGCCTCGTGAGCCGCGCCATAGCGGGCCGCCAGCGCGGCGTCCTCGGCCAGTCGCTGGGTCATCTCGGCCATCACCCCGCGGGCTTCCAACGTCGAACACCCGGCCACCGCCTTCGGGCAGGTCAGGTAGTAGGTGGTCGGGAACGGGGTCCCATCGGGCAGGCGTGGGGTGGTGACCACGACACCGGGACTGCCGTCCGCACATCGCCAGGCGACCCGGACCAGCCCCCGCGGTGCCCGGCCCAGTTGTTCCTCGATCGCCGCGACATCGGCGGGATCGATCGTGGACACGGGCATGCCCGCCATTCTGCCCGCTGGGCTGCGGACTGTCGAAGTCCGGGACGGACCTGGTGACGCCAGGGGGACGAGTGGACCGAAAGAACTGCCTCCGGGTACCCGGAGGGTCTCGACAAGCTCCGGCCGCCGGTGGGACCGACCAGTGGTCAGCGGCCGACGCGGCGGGTGGGGTTGTCCGCGGTCTCTACCGATCCCCAGAGCCGGTCGAACCACATCTCCGGATGCTCGCCGGGCGGCAACTCGTTGGTCGAATCGAGGACGACTCCAGTGCCGAGGGGCTTGCCGTCCGGGCCGATCACCCGGTAGCCGGTCTCGCCGGGCAGCAGCCAGCCCAATCGCTCGCGGGCCTGTGCCTTGATGTAGGCCGGATCGTCCCAGCGCCGCAGCTCGTCCTCCAGCTGGGCGATCCGTGCGGTGCGCTCCTGGATCTGCTGCGTGGCCGCGGCCAGGTCGCGCTGCTGGTTGAGGTAGATCCGCAATGAGTTGGCGTACGAGAGCGCGAGCACGGCCACCACGGTGAGCACCGCCAACGCTCGGCCGGTCAGACCGAGCCGGTTGGGAGCTCTGGGCCGACGTCGCGGCGTCTTCTCCGCGTCGGCTGTCGTCGCAGCCGATTCGGCGCGGGGGCCCGAACGCGACCGGGCCTCGGACGTGCGCGAGCCGGTCCGGGTGCGCGTGGAGCGCCCCGGACCGGCTGGCGATGTACGTGCTGGCCGCCGTTCGCGGGCCATCAGACCTGACCTCTCATCAGGTCAAGCGTACGGTCAGTTGGTGCTGAACCTCGGGAAGGCGGCCGCACCGGCGTAGCGTGCCGCGTCTTCCAGGTCCTCCTCGATGCGGAGCAGCTGGTTGTACTTGGCGACCCGCTCGGTCCGCGCCGGGGCACCCGACTTGATCTGGCCACAGCCCAGGGCGACGGCCAGGTCGGCGATCGTGGTGTCCTCGGTCTCGCCGGAACGGTGGCTCATCATCGTGGAGTACTTGGCGTGGTGCGCCATGGTGACCGCGTCGATGGTCTCGGTGAGCGAACCGATCTGGTTCACCTTGACCAGCAGCGCGTTCGCGGTGTTGGAGTCGATGCCGCGCTTGAGCCGCTCGACGTTGGTGACGAACAGGTCGTCGCCGACCAGCTGCACCTTGTCGCCCAACTCGTCGGTCATCGCCTTCCAGCCGTCCCAGTCCTCCTCGTTCAGCGGATCCTCGATGGAGACCAGCGGGTAGTTCGCGACCAGGTCGGCGTAGTACGCCACCATCTCGGCCGACGACTTGGAGTGACCCTCGAAGGCGTAGGTGCCGTCTTCGTTGTAGAACTCGGACGCGGCCACGTCGAGCGCCAGCGCGACGTCCTTGCCGGGCTCGAAGCCGGCGTTGCCGATCGCCTCGACGATCAGGTCGAGCGCGGCCCGGTTGCTCTCCAGGTTGGGGGCGAAGCCGCCCTCGTCACCCAGGCCGGTGGCCAGGCCACGGCCCTTCAGCACGGCCTTCAGGGCGTGGTAAACGCCGGCGCCCATCTCGAGCGCCTCAGCGAAGGTCTCGGCGCCGATCGGGGCGATCATAAACTCCTGGATGTCGACGTTGGAGTCGGCGTGCGACCCACCGTTGAGGATGTTCATCATCGGCACCGGCAGCAGGTTCGCGGTCGGGCCACCCAGGTACTTGTAGAGCGGCAGGCTGGCGGACTCGGCGGCGGCGTGCGCTACGGCCAGCGACACACCGAGGATCGCGTTGGCGCCGAGCTTGGACTTGTTCGGGGTGCCGTCGAGCTCGATCATCGCCTGATCGATGGCCCGCTGGGAGTCGGCCTCGAACACGTTGGTGATCTCGGCGGAGAGCTGCTGCTGGACGTTCTCCACGGCCTTCAGCACGCCTTTGCCGCCGTAGCGGCCCTTGTCGCCGTCACGTAGTTCGGCGGCCTCGAAGGCGCCGGTGGAGGCGCCGGAGGGGACCGCGGCGCGTCCCTGGGAGCCGTCGTCGAGGATGACCTCAACCTCGATGGTGGGGTTGCCGCGCGAATCGAGAATTTCGCGGGCGTCGACGAATTCGATGCTTGCCACGATGCAGTGCC
>WBZS01000156.1_pt1 | contig 126209 bp, 126 predicted proteins | sample 5204201 | NCBI WGS metagenome assembly WBZS01 (sample SAMN12344357, study PRJNA552823) | activated sludge metagenome | biome: Activated sludge suspended growth; feature: Nitrification reactor; material: Wastewater; isolation source: activated sludge from nitrification reactor of wastewater... | reverse complement strand
GCGGGTGATCGGCTGGAAATAGGCGATGCACATCAGAACCAGCATTTCGGACTGCGTCAGGTCCTTCGCCGCATCGCCGCCGCTGCCACGGGCCGCGCGGATGGCATCGGCATAGGACGGCCGGGTCAGATGCCTCCAACCGCCGGCGACAGCCACAAGGTCGTAGGGCCTGCCACGCAGTTCCTCGCGGATATCGTCTATGAGAAGGTCGATGCTGCAATCCTTGCCGACGATGCGGGCCAGCGTCTCGCGGCCAACCGGCTCGCTGGCGGCGAAGATCACCGCCTCGACCCGGTTCATCCATTCGCGCCATCGTGCCTCCGGCGGCAGGTGATCGAGCTCGCGGTCAAGCAGGCCGCCCTCCCCTGCCCTTTCCTTTCCCTTGCGTGCCGTTTGCGCCATCGTCCTCAAAGCCCGTACAGGCGAAAGGTCGGCCGGCCCGTCAGTTCGCGCACCGCGCCGAACTCGACCAGACGCTCGAACAGGCGGCGGCTGGAGCGGTCGCTGGTGGTGCGGCCCGGCTGCGCCGTCAGGGCATCTTCCGAAAGCAGGTGCAGGACCGCCGCATCGGCGTCCTTGCCGCGCAGTTTCGGCGCCACCGCCAGAAGGCGCTCGGCGCGGCGGGCGAGATCACTGTAGAGGTCGAATGCCGCGATTGCCGCCCGGCCACAGGCGCGGGCACATGCTTCCCGCCATGCCAGCGGATCGGCATGCGGGCCGGAGGCGAGGCGAAAATCCTCGCGCTTCAGATGCGCCGCCAGAAGCGGCACCGGCCGTGGCCAGTTGAGGCGGCGGGCGAGCACGGCGTCGGCCAGCCACAGCGCCAGCGCTCGGCTGTCGGGCCGCAGCTTCAGGCTGGTCGCCATGGTGGACGCCGCCGCCGCGACCGGATTGTGCCGCCCGATGCCTGCGGCAAGCGCCGTATCCATCGCCTCCCGCGCCGGCGCATCGATGGCAATGGCCAAAAGCTCCCCCGGAACGACAGGCCAGTCGGCGTTCAGCGACGACGGGCCGCGCGAGGAACCCGCCGCCAATGCCCGCCACGCCTGTAGCAGCCTGCCGGCGGGGCCGGGATCGTCACCAGGCCGCGTCAGGTAGAGATGATCGCGCAACGCCGCCGCGTCCTCCGCCCGTCCTTGCATCCGCGCGACGACCTCGGCGGACGCAAGCGCCATCCGCTGGCGCCAGAGCTGCGTCAGCGGATGGTCGTGACGCGCAATCGGGTGGATCGCGGCGAGGGCGGCGCCGGCACAGAACAGCGCCTCTTCCAGACCTTCGCCACGCCCGCCGGCCCGCGCCCAGTCGGGCGGCGGCGCAAATGCCGTCGGTGGATCGGGCAGGAATCGCGGTCGGGAAGCCATACGGAACCCTACACCGCAACGGCGTTTGATGCCACATCTATCGGCAAAACCGCCGCGCCTGTGAACCGCATATAATGATTGATAATCTTGCTCCGGCTGCCTTCAAAAGCAAAATGCGGCGGTCGATTCAGGAGGATACAATAGCACATTTCCGGAAAAGCGGCGTCAGCCTCGTGCGGATTCGTTCCAGCACCGAGGCACCGGCGAGATCCGGCGCGAAGGACCGGCCGGTAATCGTCTCGAACGCCTCGGCATAGACCGCCGCGGTGCGCACGATCAGGTCCTGCGGGATTTCGGGGATCGGATCCTTGTAGGGATCGCAGCGCTCGGCCACCCATGAACGGACAAAATCCTTGTCGAAGCTCTCCGGCCGCTCGCCGGCTTCGAAACGCGACCGATAGCTCGCCTGCCGCCAGTAGCGGCTGCTGTCGGGCGTGTGGATCTCGTCAGCCAGCACGATTGCCCCGTCCGGCGTGACGCCGAACTCGTACTTGGTGTCGGCCAGGATCAGGCCACGCTCCTGCGCCATCTTCTGCCCGCGCGCAAACAATGCCAGCGCCGTCGCGCTCAGTTCGTCCCATTGCGCTTCGGTCAGCAGCTTGCGTTCGAGGATTTCGGCCGGCGTCAGCGGCTCGTCGTGACCACCGTCGAACGCCTTGCTGGTCGGCGCGGCCAGCCGCTCGTTGTCGCGCAGTCCGTCGGGCAGCGTCATACCGTACATGCTGCGCTGGCCCTTTTTGTACAGCGTCAGGATCGAGGTTCCCGTCGTTCCCGCCAGATAGCCGCGCACGACGATCTCGACCAGCAGGATGTCGAGCCGCCGGCAGATCAGGACGTTCGGGTCGGGATAGTCGAGGACATGGTTGGCGCAGATGTTGGCGGTCTTCTCGAACCAGAAACGGGCCGTCTGCGTCAGCACCTCGCCCTTGAACGGAACCGCGCACAGGATACGGTCGAACGCGCTCAGCCGGTCGCTGGCGACGATGACGCGGCGGCCGTCAGGCAGATCGTAATTGTCGCGCACCTTGCCGCGATAATGGTTCGGAAGCTCGGGGAGCGCGACCTCGTTCAGGACGCGCGAGGAAAAAGCGGAAAAATCGACGGATGGCATGTTCTGGTCCCGAGGTGGCAGGAAAGAGGACATTAGCGTGACCCGTAATGGATGTCAGCGAAACTGTCCGGCAATCGCCTGGACCGGCTGTCGAACTCCCCAATGCCGTGGAAGCAGCGCTTACAAAGAATTCTCGCACTCACCTACCCGACCCTCTTTTCCATTCCGGTTCCGTTTGCCTTGAGGGCGGCCATGAGCATTGGCCCGACGGAGAATTGCCCTGCCTTTGCCTTGTCGGTGAGCGCGCGCAGATATCCGCCGGCGGAGCTGATGTGCTGGGCGCGTTGCAGGATGCAGGCAACAACGATGGCGGCGGTTTCCGGCCCCATGACATGGCAGGCTTCCTCGTAGGCCGAGGGTGAGACGCCGAGATAGCCCCTCACCTGTGCCGCCGTCGCCATCAGGTCGCGCCAACTGCCGATGCCGTCCAGTGCATAGTCGGTAATGTCGGGACAGGCTTTCAGCACAAGCCCCAGCGGATAGCTTTTTGGCGGTATGGTGCGGGGGGCTGCCTTCGTTTCCAGCCGTGGCTCGCCCTCGCCCCTGGCTTTCTCGAAAGCAGGTTCAAGTTCAAAAATATCATTTGGGTTTGAATCAGATTGTTGCCGCTCATTTTGAGACTCATTGCCACTCGGATTCTGAATGTTCATCAGCATTTCCAATGCGCTATCCACTTCGTCGCGGATCGCGTCGAATTCAGTCGCGAACGGCTCCAGCTCCACGATCGTCGCCTTGCGCGGAAGACGCTCCACAACCATCCTGAAGCGGCGCCACAACGCCTCCCAGGCGCCGGCGGCCCCCTCCTCCATCGCCGTCTCGATCAGCTTGCCGATATCGCGCCGCTGCAGCGTGATGCGCTCGCGCATCAGCCTCAGCGCCCGGTTGTCCGCCCGTACCCGCTCGGCCGCCACGCTAAACTCGTCGGCGCGCGCCAGCAGCGGCGCCAGCGAAAAGCCGAAGGCGTCCTCCAGTTCCCCTCCCCTGCCCTTGCGGGCGTAACGCTTGCCGTTGGGGCTGTCCCGGCGCAGGATGATGCCGGCCTCCAGCAGCGCCGCCAGATGCCGCCGCAGCGTCGCGTCTGCCATGCCGTGCGCCCGGAGCGCCAGTTGCCGATTTGACGGGAAGACGATCAGGCCGTTCTCTTCGGAGAGTTCATCATCCGGATAGAACGACAACAGCCCCGCCAGCACCGCCAGCGCCCTGTCCCCTAGCCCGACGATCGCCTTGCCTTCGCACAGGTCCCGATAGACCTGCCATTTGTCGACGGCCTTGCCGTCTTCTATTTCCGCCGCCTCGAACCGCGCTGCCAGCAGCGCGAGCGACATCGGCCGGCTCCCGAAGGGAGTCGTTCCAAATTCCCTCTCCATTTCCTTCACCTTTCAATCAGGCAAAAGAAATCCGCTCGCCGAATCGACGCCAAGACTCTTGACAGTGATTCGCAGAAATGTGATTCTCAGCTTGCTAAAGGTTGAGAAGGGCTTCCGCGACGGTGACGTTCGGGGGCCTTTTTCTTTTGCGGTTTCAGTTCTCCTATTTCGACTGTCTGTAGGTCTGAAAGAGACTGTCCAGATTGCCGGCAATCCACTCGCCGAACGGGGTCGCTTCGGCCTTTGAAATCTTTAGCGTATAATCCTTGGGACCCCGCTTAGCGGTTACGCTTACTGATTTGTCACTGGGGGCCCAAGATGTGGTTCCTGGCTTCGAGATCGCTTTCCGGACAACCTCTTTGCCCTTATGGAGGGCATTGAACAGGCTGTTGAAGCGTTCATCTGAATCTGCGGACAGGAAGCTCTCAGTGCTGATAAATTCCTCCGCTGCTGCCGCATTGCGGGGATTGTCAATCAACTTCCGAAGCTCAAGCCATCGATCACGCCCAATCCCTTTGGCTGCCCCGATGCTCTCGATTACTCCCGGGGGAATGGACTTCGGTATGGTCATCATTTTCGAGAACGTCTGATAATCTATGGAAAGCGCAGACTGGATCGTTTCCCGCTCAAATCCACGCTCAGCAAGCTGATGGGCAAAAACAACCTTCTCGATAAAAGATAAGTTCGCCCGAGCAGAGTTCTCTTGCCCTTGGGCAACGACGTGCTCGAGATCCTGAAGCGTCTTTACGACAGCGCGGACTTTCCGACCCAGTTCAATTGCTGCACGTAAGCGACGATGCCCGAACACTACCATGTAGCGGTCTTCAGCCGTAGGATGCGGGCGAACGAGGATCGGAGAGTCCTGTCCGCGTATCCGGATTGCCTCCACGAGCTCGGAATACTGCTCATCGTCAACCGTCATCCGGTCCGAGACGAAGGACACGTCAACGACAGCTGGATCAAGTTCGATGATCGCCTCGCCGTCTGTCAGCAAGGCTGCTTGTTTTGTTAGTTCATTGATCGACGACGAGATAGATTTTGCCGCTCCAAATTTGGGCATGGCAGCCAAACGATCCTCAGTCACGACATCCGATTCGTCGTGCTCGGCGAGAATTCGATTGAAAATGTTCTTTCTAGCCATCGTTGCGCCTACGGTATCCCATCACTGAAATCACAGAGGAAAACCTTGGTTTAGACTGCCGTCTATCTTCGGCCTCCTGCCCCAAGCTGCGTGGATGAGGTTTCGGATCTCCGAATTCACAGCCTCCATGGACTCGATCGCACGATCGTAAGTCGATCTGGTCATACTGGAGCGCTCAACCTCATAGAGGGTCTGCTTTGTCAAACCTGCGTCGGAGATCGCAGTGGATTTCAGCATCGGATTTTGGAGCATCTGCGACGCAAGGATCGATTGCATGAACCCGACCATCTGAGCTTGCGGGATGTCGGTTGGCTCGTAGCGAGTCACCAGGTACCGGAACCAATCTAAATCTACCTCACCCCCTGCACGGTTCACAGTTTTCAGTAGGTCGCCCAACATCAGCAGAAATTGCGACATCGACATCAAGTCGAGCATCTGCGGGTGAACGGTAATAAGGACTGAGGTGGCGGCCGCTAGCGCCGTAAGCGTCAAATAGCCTAGTTGAGGAGGGCAATCGATTACGACGACATCGTAATCACTGTCGACCGGTTCCAAGGCGTTTTCAATGCGGTTCCAGAAAGTCTTTCCATCCAGCGAAGCCTTACTTTGCATCGCGAGTGGGGTGTCGTACTCGTACTCCTGCAACTCAAGGGAGGCCGGAATCAAATCGAGATCCGGGAAGTTCGTCTTTCTGATTACGCTCGAAACAGGCTTGCGTTCGTCGTCATACCGGATCGCCTCATAGATCGAGGGATACCGATCGAGCTCAGGCTGGACTCCATGAAGAGCCGAAAGAGAGGCTTGGGGATCAAGATCAACCGCAAGCACACGGTGACCTGTGAGCGCAAGATGTTGACCGAGGTGTGCTGCCGTTGTCGTTTTTCCGGAACCGCCCTTAAAATTGACGACCGCGATTACCTGCAACTTGTCGCCCGGTCTGCGATGGGGAACATAGTTTTTACTCTCAGCACGTCCGTGGCGATCCAGCCAGTGGCGAAGCTGCAAGAGTTGCTCGGCGGAATACGTTCTCCGTCCCCCAGCATGGACCGTCGGCGGCACCGCCTTTCCTTCTAAATGCAGCTTTTTCAGATTGCTGGTGGAGACTCCAAGAAAATATGCTGCCTCTCCAAGGGAAAAGTCGCGTAGCGTTTTCGTGGCGTTTGGAGGAAACGTCTCCAGCCGAAGGAGATTCAGCTTGCGGCTAATTTCGCGGCCTTGGGCTGAAATGGTGTCGTCAAATCGCTGCTTGTCGACCGCAGTGACGGGAGCATTCATCTCGTCGAGACCTCAAATGACGGCATTTCGCACAAAAACGCCAGATTGCCGTCATTATGCCTGATTCTATTCCGCTCACAAGAAATTTAAGGTTAACGGAACATTAACGAGAATCTTGACTTAGCGCTGGACTCCGGGCCGTGACGACCACAGCTCAGCGCCGACACCGTGGGCTGAATGAGAGATTGCACTCTGACAGGGAGAAGGATCAAGCAGACGCGGAACAAGCGTACCTCGCAAGCTAGCGGTAGTGGGCCGCTTTGTGCAAGGCGTTCCTCACGGCACGAATGCCATTGCACCCAGCAGTCGCGGATATAGACGGCAGTCTAATTTCAACTTTTAGGCAATGATTTCAACGGGAATGGATCTGGTGTTCTGATCACGGCGGTAGCAGCTTTAGTATGCCTGATCCAGGTTTCTGAACTGATGCCGTCGTTTGAGATGCGGGTATAGCTGATGAGCCGCCATTTTTCCGCGCGCGCTTTCATGGCGTGGGCCTGGCAGCCGGGCGATCACTGAGGAGGGCGAGGAGCGCCGGGTTGATATAGAGGTTCTCCCGACCCGACTTCATTTCCTGAAGGAGGCCACTCTCGACGAGCGCCTTGAGATAGACAGACGCGGCTTGCCGCTTGGCAATGCCCGCTTCCACCAGGTCGCCGATGCGACAGTAAGGGTGGACGAAAATCACCTCGGCCAATTCCCTCGAGTAAATCTTGGGTAGTTCACACCGCATCTGCTCAGCCGTCTGATCGAGGAGATCGCGGATGGCGCGAATGCGCGCGGTCGACCAGTCCGCGGTCTCGCGCACCGCTTCCAACATGTAGAGTATCCAAGCCTCCCAGGCCGAGTGTGTCGTGACGCCCAGGAGGCGGTCATAGTACGCTTGTTTGTTGCCGATGATGTAGCGGCTAAGGTACAGCACCGGGATGTCGAGCAGGTCCTGGTCAACGAGGTAGAGCAGGTTGAGAATCCGACCTGTGCGGCCGTTGCCGTCGGTGAACGGATGTATGGCCTCGAACTGGTAGTGCATCACGGCCAGGCGGATCAAAGGGTCAATGTCTTCGGCCTCGTGGATGTAGCGTTCCCAGTTGGCCAGCTTGTCGCGGAGCGTCTTTTCTCCCTCTGGCGGCGTATAGATGACGGCCCCCGTTGCCTCGTTCATCAAAGCGGTGCCGGGTGTGGAACGAATGTCCAACTCGATGCCTTGATCGTGCGGCACACCGCAATCGCAGTGGAGGTCGAGACTGGACGGGTCTTGAGCGACTGAAATCCCTCGCTGAGCGCCGTGCGGTACCGCAGGGCTTCCTTCGTCGCCGGATCGGCCTGATTGCTCGCCTCATTGGCAAATTGAAAAAGCCTGTCTGTGGTGGTCACGATATTTTCGATCTCGGAACTTGCTTGGGCTTCGAGCAGCGGAATCGAGTTGATCAGCACGGACTGGTTTGGAATGAGCTGGCCTGATACGCGCAGTTCGGCGAGTGCTGCTCGTGCAGCGATGCAGGCCTTGAGGATCGCCTTGGTTTCGACATCCTTGTGCGGGGGAAGGGGAGGAAGGTCGTTATACGGACGACCCGGGCTGAAAGGCATGTCGATCAATTCTCTTTTTCTCGACACGTCTCCGGGATATGTCGCCGGCATCGACACATAAAGAATTCATGTCGCTATAATTCGATTCTATCGACATACCGACGCTCTAGCAAGGCGTCCGTTCAATCGCAGCGGGTCAGAGCAGTTGATCGCTCGACCGCATTGCTCACAGTCCTCCCATTCGACGAAACTGACGGAGCAGGGCAGGGGATGAGGCTTCTTAAAGGCCCGACGCCTTCGTCAGATTCACCCGGAATCTGTCGCGACGGCGCTGATACTTGCGGGTCATCTCGGCCGAGGTATGACCGAGCTGCTTTTGCACGTAGCGTTCGTCGACCTCGGCCGAGGAGGCAAGGCCGGCGCGCAGCGAGTGGCCGGCGAACAGCTTTGCGCGTTCGCTTTCGCTGAGATCGCCACGCACACCGGCGGCCAGCGCCGTGCGTTTCACAAGGCGGGCAACCTCCTGGTCGTTGAGGCGCTCGGCGCCGACCGCTTTGCCCTGGCCGGTCACGCGGCGGAACAGTGGCCCGTGGCCGATGCGGGCAAATTTCAACCAGGTCTCGAGCGCCACGACCGGGCAGGTGGCGTCGGACGAGCCGCGGCCGACCTCGACCTCGCGCCAACCGGTTTTTCCCCGCAGCGTTACCAGTATGCCCTTGTCGAGGATCTCGATCCAGCCGCGGCCGTCTTCGGTCTGGTCGCGGCCGACATCGAGACCGACGATCTCGGAACGGCGCAGACCGCCTGCGAAGCCGATCAGCAGCATGGCGCGGTCACGCAGGCCGCGCAGGGATCCGCGGTCGAGGGTCTCCAGCATGGCAATGAGGTTTTCAGGCACAACCGCCTCCTTCTGGCGCGGCGGGGCGGCATGCCTGTTGCGAATGCCGGCCATGACGGTAGCGATGGCGCGGTCTTTGCGGTCGAGCGGCTGGCCACGCTGCGCATAGTTCCACGTCAGGGAGGACAGCCGGCGCTCGATCGTCGACACGGAGTTGGCCTTCTTGTCGCCGGTCACGGTACCCGAGGCGCAAGCCGTGATGTAGAGCCCCACGGTCTGAGGGTCGGGCGGGAGCGTCGCAAACCCCTGGCGGCGACACCAACTGGAAAAGTGCTTCCAGTCGGAGGCATAGGCGCGCCGCGTGTTACTCGAACTCGCCGCCTCGACATAGTCGCGAGCGCGGCCCGCCAGTTGCTCGAGATGTGCCGGCAGACGCGGGTCCGCAACGGTCGGGGCAGGGGAGGGGGCCGTTCCGGACCGTTTCCTTCGCCATCCGGCGCCTTGCCCATTTCCATCACCACATCAATGATGTCGGGCAGGTCGTCCTCGGCCTGATTTTCAGCTTTGTTCATCATCGCAAGAATCTAGCGCGATTTGGCCTGAGAAGGCGAGGGTCCACGACGGTCTGATGCGGCACAGTGAAGTCTCGATCGCGTACGTATTTAAGACACATACATTGACAATTTGGCCTCTCGGCCTACATTGCGATCCGTGATGAATGACGGTGGTTGGCATGCCTCGGACGGCTGTAGAAGCAAATGAACGGATGAACCTGCGGGTTGCGGCGCGGCAGAAGGCGACGCTGATGCGGGCGGCTGCTCTCGCATATACGGATTTGACGGAGTTCGTTACCCGTGCGGCCCTGCGCGAAGCCGAAGCGGTGATCGAGAACGCCGAGAGGATAGAGGTTTCGGAACAGGATTTCCTGCGCATTCTGGAGCTTCTGGACAATCCGCCGCCGCCGAACGAGAAATTGCGCGCCGCAATTGCCGGTTTGCCGCGCGACCGATGAGCCTTCCGGCTTGGCACGAAAAGCCGATTGCGAAAGACCACGACCGCACCGGCTTCGATTGCGGCGATACGGACATGAACCTGTTTCTGGCCCGCTATGCACGCCAGAGCCACGAGCAGAATGCCACCAAGACCTATTGCGCGATCGAGACGGCTCAGCCTAGGCGGATCCTCGGCTTCTATTCGATCGCGCCCTCGGCCGTGGGCCATTCCGCCGTTCCGCCGCGGATGACGAAAGGCCTGGCGCGTCACGACGTCTCCGGTTTTCTGCTGACGCGGATTGCCACCGACAGGTCGGTGTCGGGGCAGGGGCTCGGCGGCCAGTTGCTGGTCGCCGCGGCCAGGCGCTGCCTGCGGCTGGTGGCGGAAGGTGGCGGCATCCTCTTGATCATCGACGCCAAGAGCGAGCGCGCGGCCGATTGGTACGCATCCTTTGGCGCCGAGCGCCTTCAGGGCCAATCCTCGGGCGGGTCGTCCCGGCTTGTGATCCATCTGGCGACGTTCGCGGCGGATTTGCGGGCTGTCGGCCACCTTTGATCCGACACTGCGCGCACGACCGCGAAGTCGCGCCTATTCCGGTTCGGCCGGCCGGGCGCGGGTGTCCGAGATTTCGACCGGAAGGCCGAATGGCGTGGAATTTGGCATTCTGCGCGACGAGGCGGCTCATCAACCGTGTCGCTGGAAGCGCGCCGGGCCAACCATGATTTCCTCTCGCGACCGATCGCCAAGCAGGCGCTGCTGGTGGTCGTGCCGGAATACGATCGCGTCGCGCCCGTTCTCGCCAAGCCGGTGTGCGCCGGTCTGTTTTCGCTAGCGCAGGGCTCGTTGTTGCAGAATTACGACCTTGCCGTGGGCATCGGGAGATTGTCCGTTGATCCGGTCGGCTACGCGGCGGCCGCCAGGGGAGGGGACCTTCTTGTCATTGCCGTTGCCGTAAGGTTCAGCGGTATCGCCCCATCTCCATAACGATGTCGGGTAGGTCGTCGCCGGGATCCACGCCTGCGTTGTGTTCTGTCGCCAAAGCTACAGTTTCCCACCCAGACGCAAGCCAGCCTCGAAGGAGGCGAGCGGCAGGAACAGGGACAATGGCCGATCGTCGAGGCTCAAAGCGCCATAGCTGTGGTACCACTGAGCTACCCGCTCGTTCTTGGCATCGATGAACATCAGCGTTCCGCCGACTTCGGCCGCGGCGCGAATGCAGCGCAAGCCCGCCGCCATCAGCAGCTGGCCGCCCAATCCCTTGCCCTGATGGCCACGTGCCACGGCAAGACGTGCCAGACGGAACCCACCGACCGCGTAGCGGCCAAGCCCCTTACGGAAGTTTTCCGGGACCCGTTCGAATTCGGCTTCGGCCGGACTCACTGTATAGAAGCCGAGGATCGTCGCATCGCTCTTCGCGACGGCCAGAAACGTCTTCGAGGCGCCGCGCTCATGGTTCTTTCGGGCATGGTTGCGCAAAAAGCCGTTCATCGCGCCGTCGCCGCAGTCGAAATTTTCCCGATCATGATGGCAGCTGATCGGTTCCTCGCGCCAGTCGGGAATATTCATAGATCGGCGGGCAGCGCTCTGGCTGCGCCGATCATCTTTTCATTGGCGGGAGGGGGATTTTCCAGGGCTTCCAGGACCTTGAGTGTATCACGCTCGGACAGCACGATGCGGTCGTTGCGCTCGATGATGTCGCGCGACGCTTCGAGTACGGTGCGCAGCACGAAATCCGTGATGCCGGCGGCGCCGGCAATCTCTGTGGCACGCAGTATCATGGCCTTGTCGGCCGGTTTGATGCGAAACGACATGCGTTGGCTGTCGCTGACGGCGGCGCGAGGCATCTTTTCTGTCCTTCAGGAGCGTTCAGGATGCCGTTAGTGTATGTTTGGGCGCTTTCCGTGTCAAGTTGTACAGTTTCATGCCGTACATCCACAGAATGATGGATAATGCAATTTTATCTAATGGAACCTGGCGCGCCTTATCCATATACACGTGAAATTCCATCTGAGGTCACACTTCCACTCTTTCTTCCGCAGACGGAAGCCCACATCGGTGTTATATTTGCGGTTGCGATCGCGCTGCTTGTTTCGGTCGTATTGAACCGAACAACATTTGGGCTTTCGATAGAAACAGTTGGACACAACCCCGACGCTGCAGCCTATGCGGGGATTAGTATACGCCGCACAGCAATCATTGCTTTCCTCGTAGGGGGCTCTATGGCTGGGCTGGCTGGAACGTTCGAAGTCATCGGTGTGAAATACAGGCTCTTTGATCATTTCAGTCCGGGCTATGGATTTCAGGGAGTAATTGTCGCATTTTTGGCGAATCTCGATCCTCGGCTGGCGATACTGGCTGCGCTTTTCCTTGCCGTACTTCAGGCTGGTGCAGGATCTATGCAGCGCGCTGTTGGTGTGGACACGATGATGGTCGGAGCTCTTCAAGGCCTCGTAGTTCTATTTGTGGCCGTCGGATTGAGCATAAGATACCGAGCGACCTTTGCCATTCAGACTCAACCGGTCAGTACAGCGTCCACGTCAGCGACAGAGAGAGAACAGTGATGTTTAGCTTTCTTTTAGATCCGAACCAGCTGGTTGAGTTGCTGAATTCTGGCATTAGTCTCTCTGTACCTCTGATATTTGCCGCACTTGGGGGGGTGATCTGCGAGCGCGCTGGCGTCTTCAACATCGCGCTGGAAGGGCAAATGCTGCTCGGAGCGTTGGCCGCCGCCGTGGGTGCTAGTTTGGTGGGGACTGCTGTAGGCGGACTATTTGCAGCAATATTAGTTGGTGCTCTTGCAGGATTGATACTATCGATGCTTAGCGTGAGTTTGCGAGGCAATCAAATCGTAATAGGCCTGGCAATCACTTTATTCGCTTCAGGCTTCACATCTTTCATGTCTCGCGTGATCTTTCCGGAGGGTGGGAACAGCTTAAAGTTGCCTGGATTTCGGCCAATCGCCATACCTTATCTATCTGAGATTCCCGTAGTTGGTCGTATTTTGTTTAATCAAGACGGACTTTTTTATTTAATGGTCATGTTGGTCGGACTTACGATGATCGTTATGTATGTAACTTCGCTGGGTTTAAATTTAAGAGCGATTGGCGAGAATCCCGGCGCCGCAGACGCAGCAGGGGTTTCTGTTGTCGGTTTGCGTTACGGCGCAGTAATTTGTGGTTCATCTATAGCTGCTCTTGGTGGTTCTTATATCGTATTGTCGCAAGTTTTCTTATTCTCTGACAATATTACCGCAGGAAAAGGCTTTATTGCCCTTGGAGCAATCGTTCTCGGGCGATGGAATCCATTCTTTGCAATGATGGCTTGTTTACTATTTGGTATTTTTGATGCGTTGCAGCTGCATATGCAGGCTAGCGAGCCGGAAGTCCCGTCACAGTTGTTTGCGGCTATGCCTTATCTAATATCGATCTTCGCTTTCGTTGGTCTGATCGGGATCGTCCATCCACCGGCTGCAGGTGGCAAGCACTACGATCGCGAAGTTCGATAGCCGCAACTTGCCAGTAGGAATGTGAAGCAGTCTTCATTATAATTGGATGGTATAGCATGACCCGCATTATTGTTTCCGCGAAATGGATAGTTACGGGCATTCAGGACCGACACACGCCGCACATTATTTCCGATGGCGCTGTCTTGGTGCATGATGGAATTATTGAAGCAATTGGTATGCTAAACGATATGAAGCAGCTGGCCCCTCAGGTGCCTGTTTCAGAGTTTCCACATCATGTGATGCTGCCCGGCTTCGTCAATAGTCATCACCATGTTGGCCTCACACCGTTGCAGGTTGGCACGCCGGACCTTGCCCTTGAGTTATGGATTGCCTATCGAAGCTTTGAGCGTCGCGTCGATTTCTATCTGGATACGTTGTATTCGGCTTTTGAAATGCTAGCTTCTGGCATTACAACCGTAGCGCACATTAATGGCTGGATCCCGGGAAGTTACGACGAGATATACCGTGGTAGTACTCGTGTGCTTGAGGCATATCGCAAAATAGGTATGCGGGCGTCATTTTCAGTTATGGCACGCGATCAAAACAGGCTGGTTTATGAATCCGACGACGCTTTCTGCGCTCGCCTACCTAATGACTTGGGCGCCCGACTTGCCGAGCGGCTGAGACGGCAGTCTACTCCGATTTCTGAATCACTTGATTTGTTTGATCAACTCCATAGCGACAATCGCGGACAATGCCTTACCCGCATACAACTCGCTCCTGCTAACTTACATTGGTGTAGCGATGAAGCGTTGTTGGCATTGGAAGAGAAATCAAGGTCTGCTAATGTACCAATGCATATGCATCTTCTCGAAACGTCATACCAGAAGGAATATGGACGGCGACGTTCTAATGGGAAGACGGCAGTTCGTCATCTTCACGATCTTGGAATACTGAGTTCTCGGCTAACGCTTGGCCATGGCGTTTGGCTGAACGAGGAAGATATTGAAATTGCCGCACAGACTGGCGTTTGCATTTGTCATAATTGTTCTTCGAATTTTCGACTTCGATCAGGGATCGCCCCACTCAACAGTTTTGAAGCACGTGGTATCACCACGGCGATCGGAATCGATGAGGCGGGGATCAATGATGACCGCGACATGATTCAAGAAATGCGTATGGTCCTTAAGACTCACCGCACGCCAGGTATGAATGAAGACGATGTACCCACCGTTCCCCAAGTGGTGCGTATGGCCACGGAAGGCGGAGCTAAAACCACAGCTTTTGGAGATCAAATTGGAAGGCTCGAACAGTCCCGCTTTTTTGATGCGCTCCTAGTTGATTGGAACGAAGCAACGTTCCCATTCCAAGACACAGCCATTCCCCCACTCGACGCAATAATTCATAGAGCTAAGGTCAGTGCGGTCAAAGCGGTATATGTAAATGGGGAGATCGTCTATCAGGACGGAAAGTTTACGAAGATTGATCGCGACGAAGTGATGCGCGAGATCGCCGAACAAATGGCACACGAACTAACCCCAGAAGAGCGCGTTCAGAAGGAATTGGTCACGGCGTCGATACCTTACGTACGCAGATTTTATGAGGGCTATCGAGAGGATTCGAGCTATGAGGCATTCTCTCCTTACAATGCAAAGAGCTGAGGCTGGCGCGATGTGATGAGGATCATCTCGGTCCGCTCGAGCACCCCTCGGACGCGCAGTGTAGGGCGAGCCACCTCACCAGCAGAGGCGGACATACGGTCTTGCCCAACTCACATATACTCAATCAGATTGAAGTCAGCCTAGGTTCAATCCGAGTAGTTGATTTCACTTTACGCATAATCATCGTAGTTCGGAAACTCGCTATCTCATGCTCCTGATGCATTAACCGGTCCAACAAGAATTCTTGATAACTTTGAATATCTATCGTCAATATTTTGATATAATAATCCCAATCCCCGGCTGTCAAAAAACACTCTAATACCTCCGGCATATCGGAAATTCGCTTTTCAAATTTCTCGAAGTATTCTCGCGTCTGCTGCTTAAGCCGTATTTCAACAATTGCCTCGAAATTCAATCCCATCCTGGCGGGACTGAGAAGGGCAACATATCTAGCTACAATCCCACTCTGCTCAAGCGCCCTGACACGCCGTAAACAAGGTGCTGAAGACAAACCAACTCTATCGGCCAAATCGAGATTCGTGATCCGTCCATCGTCCTGAAGGACTGTGAGTATTTTCCTATCTATCCGATCTAGATTCACCGCCAACCCACAATCATCAGCCACTCACCAAAAACGAGCAATGAATGGACTACACCGGACGCATTTCGGAGTCAATTCGCAAACAAATTGCTAGGCGCCGCAGCTACCTTAGACAGATACGGACGACCCAATGAATAGCATCGAACTGAGCTTAACGCTGGAATTATTGATAACTAAGGCGAACACGCAGACCATGGAGTTTTTTTCGCTATGAGCGTTCCACCTTTTTCCGCCGACTGGGAGCGTACTACGCTCGCCGATAGCTTGAAGCGCATGCCACGGCGACAGGAGGAGTTTACAACACTGTCCGGTCTGCCGATAGCTGACTTGTACACCCCCGACGACGTAAAGAACATAAACCCCATTTCTGACATCGGTCTTCCAGGTCAATATCCATTTACTCGCGGCGTCCACGCGACCATGCATCGGGCGAGGCCATGGACAATTAGACAAGTGGCAGGATTCGGAACAGCCGAAGACACCAATGGTCGATATAAATATTTGTTGGATCACGGCGAAACTGGTCTATCGACTGATTTCGATCTACCAACACTTCTAGGTCGTGACTCTGATCACCCGGTTGCAATTCCAGAGATTGGACGTATTGGCGTTGCGATCGACACTCTTGAGGATGTCCGCCTTCTGATGGACGGCATTCCGCTCGATCAAGTCTCGACTTCGTACACCATCAACGCCTCTGCATTTGTACTCATCGGCATGTATGAAGCCGTGGCAAAAGGCCAAAATGTTCCTGATAATTTAATAACCGGAACATGTCAGAATGACATTCTGAAGGAATATACGGCACAGAACGAGTATATCTACCCTCCCCGTGAAGCAGTACGGTTGGTCGTGGACACGATGGAATATGCGGCGAAAACTATGCCGCGTTATAATCCCGTGAGTGTGTCCGGCTATCATCCTCGCGAAGCTGGAGCGAACGCCGTCCAAGAATTGGCTTTTACACTCGGTGCGGGCCACTGCTATGTCACTGAAGCCATAAAACGAGGCATCCCTGTTGATCAGGTGGCTCCGCGCATTTCATTTTTCTGGGACATACACAACGATTTCTTTGAAGAGATTTGCAAGCTGCGTGCAGCACGAAGGCTCTGGGCTAGGATGATGCGCGATTGGGTTGGCGCGAAGGATCCACGCTCTTGGATGATGCGCGCTCACTCCCAAACAGCTGGTGTTAGTCTAACTGCGCAGCAGCCCGATAACAACATCGCACGCACCGCCATTCAGGCTCTTGCAGCTGTTCTAGGGGGGACGCAGTCCCTGCATACAAATTCGAAGGATGAGGCCTACCAAATCCCATCTGAGGGCGCTATCAAGATTGCAGTCCGTACTCAACAGATACTGGCGTTAGAAAATCGCGTTGCCGATATCGTTGACCCACTTGCTGGGTCTTACTATGTTGAGAACCTGACTAATCGACTAGAAGAAGAGTCGGAGTCGTTGCTTCGTCAGGTGCTTGACCGCGGTGGCATGATCGAGTCGATCGAGGACGGCTTCATTCAGCGTCAAATTGCGGATTCTTCCGCCGCCTATCAGAAGGCCTTGGAGGAGAAGCGCGAATTCATCGTTGGCGTAAATGTCAATGTGGACCCTGAAGAGGAATTGCCTTTCGAGCCGTTTGAACTCGATCCAGGCCTTGGCGAGCGGCAGATCAAGAGGACGCGCTCTATTCGTAGTCTGCGAAATGCAGCGGAACATTCGGCAGCTTTGAAAGAGGTAAGACATGCTGCTGTTAATAACATTAACACGATGCCGGCGGTTACGAGGGCTATTCGCGCAAGTGCTACAGTCGGCGAGATTTGCGATGTAATGCGCGATGTGTTCGGCGAGTACAACGCTCCGCTGGTTTACTGATCAACAAAGGACATTGATATGAAATCGCCGATTCGCGTTGTTGTCGCTAAACCAGGTCTTGATGGCCATGATCGAGGGGCGAAAATCATTGCCCGGGCCTTTCGTGACGCAGGTTTCGAGGTCATTTACACGGGTATTTTCCAGACAACTGAAATGATTACGAGAACCGTTCTTGAGGAAGATGCGGACGTGCTCGGGCTAAGCATTCTTTCGGGATCACATCTGCATTTCGCCGAAGAGATTTGCAAAGCTCTAAAGGAACAGGCCGCAAAGGAAGTTCTTGTACTGATGGGCGGAATTTTGCCCCCCCGCGATATACAGACCGTGAAGAATTTCGGTGTTGCGGAGGTATTCGGCCCAGGCACTCCAACGACCAGGATTATTGACTACGTCAAGGAATGGAGAGGAATTAAGTGACGAAGCCATCCGGTGGAAGCATGAATCGTCTTGACGGACTCTTGGCGCGGGCGGCAGCGTCTAATCCAGATCGTCCTGCAGTCATCTTTGGGGACGTCTCCTGGACGTATGCGCAACTATTGAATAGGGCGCAGCGGCTCGCCAGCGCTCTTGCTGCAATGGGTGTTGGCTATGGAGACCGCGTAGCGTTTTGGGCGAGCAATCGTTCTGAATTCCTTGAAGCTCTGTTCGGCGTTCCTATTTTGGGTGCTATTGCCGTTCCTCTCGATCACTGGTGGAGCGGTTCCGATGCAATGTCAGCACTCGCTCAGGTGCGGCCAAAGGTATTGATAATAGGCAAGATTCAAGCCGTTCATCTTGAGTCAAAGGCAGAGGAACTGCAGGCAATCGGGCTAGCGCACGTTGTGGGGTTGGATGAGCCGTTTGACTCTTTCTCAACCGTTTATGAGCATCTATTGGCGAACGCGGCTCCGCTGCAGTGTTCTGACAATGTTTCCGCAGATGATCCCGCGTTGATTTTATTTACATCAGGATCGACTGGTCGATCTAAAGGAGCCGTTCATAGTCATAGAGGCCTCTATGCTACCGCAATGACCATGAGTATTGAGCTTGGGTTACGTGATGGCGAACGAACATTACACTGCCTACCGCTCTTTTCTTCTTGCCTCGAGCATCTCATACCATTGACTTTGATGCGATCCACCCACGTGATTTTGCCGAATTTCGACGGGCCTGCGACGTGGAGCGCGATAGAGCACCATAAAATAACCCATTTGGATGCGGTTCCAACGACTCTTCGTCGCTTACTCGACGATGCTCCGAACGACATTCCTCAGTCTCTTCGACTTATCACTTACGCTTCAGAGCCAATGCCAAGTCCGCTGATTAAGGCCTTGATCAGAAAGGCTCCAGAAGTCCAATTTGTTCAGTTTTATGGTATGATAGAACATTTATGCCTAACAGTGCTAGGTGCGTTGGAACAAATAAGTAATATTGGTTCTGTGGGACGTCCGATGATCACGTCTGAAATACGGATTGTCACCGAAGACGGTCTAACGGCAACTCCAGGTGAAACAGGCGAGATCTTGGCGCGAACACCAACTCAATTTGACGGGTACTGGGAGGATTCGGTTGCCACTGCGCAGGTCGTTCAGGACGGTTGGATGCGCACAGGTGACCTGGGGCATTTCAACGAAGATGGTGTCCTTATTTTATCAGGTCGGTTGAAAGAGGTCATTAAATCTGGTGGGTTGACTGTCATCCCCAGCCAGGTGGAGGCTGTACTGCTAACTCATGATGCCGTCCGCGAGGCTGCGGTCGTGGGGATTCCTGATGAACGGTGGGGGGAAGCCGTTCATGCATTCGTGGTGCTCCACTCGGACAAGACAGTATCGGAACCGGATGTGATTTCATTCTGCCGAGAAAGGCTGTCCGGCTATAAAACACCCAAAGCGATCCATTTTGTTAGCGACCTTCCACGAACGGGTATCGGAAAGGTGTCTCGCCGATCCGTGAGAGAACGGTTTCTTCAGACACAGACAACGAGGTAGGATCTATGTCCGAAAGTCTAATACGTTTACGAATGGCCACGGCAGACGGGCACTACGCGGGCGGTCTAGTTGATGGCGCTAGGGTGCTAGGTCTGTTCGGCGATGCAGTTACCGAAGCACTCATACTTCATGATGGCGACGAAGGCCTCATGCGGGTGATGAACGCTGAGTTCTTAGTTGCCGTTCGCGCTGGTGATTACGTGGAGGTGAGATGTAAGATGACGCGCGAAGGAAACACATCGCGTACCTTCGAGTGTACAGCGCATAAGGTTATAGAATTGCTCGACGCAAATAATTCCGCTGCGGATCGTCTGTCGGAACCGCAGCTGGTTGCTAAGGCCACCGCTGTAGCAGTTGTTCCTCTAGATAAACAGCGGCGCAGGTGATGTCGACAATTTTGGATCTTCTAGCTCGTGCGCAGCAGGGTCAGCGCTCCGCAATTGCGCGATTGCTGACAATCGTTGAGAACGAAGAGGCCGACGCACCGGAGGTCGTCCGTGCAACTCACGCAAACACGGGGAACGCAAAGCTCATTGGAATTACCGGGCCTCCGGGGGCAGGGAAAAGCTCGTTGGTTTCGGTTCTCCTTGCAGCTTTTCGTGCGAAATATGAGCGTGTTGCAGTTGTTGCTGTCGACCCATCCAGCCCTTTCACAGGTGGCGCCATCCTTGGCGACCGTATTCGTATGCGGGAACGTTTTCTTGATGAGGGCGTATTCATCCGTAGCATGGCAAATCGAGGGAATTCAGGCGGCCTTGCTCGGGCATCAAGGCGGGTTGTCAACGTCCTCGACGCGCTAGGGTTTGACATTATCTTGGTTGAAACCGTAGGCGTCGGCCAAGAGGAAGTCGAAGTCGTTCGCGTTGTTGATACCGTTTGCCTTGTCACGATACCTGGTGCTGGAGATGATATTCAGGCAATCAAATCAGGCATCATGGAAATTGCAGATGTTTTGGTCGTTAATAAGGCCGACCGACCGGGGGCTGACCGAGCTGTCAAAGATTTTGCGCAGATGCTGACCCTTGGTACTCCACGTTTGGAATGGAAGGTTCCAATCGTGAAAACCTCCACAACAGAGGTATCAGGTATTGACGATTTAGTCTCTGCAATCGAGCGACATCACGTTTGGGCGACCGAGAGTGGTGATGCTAAACGTAGGAACCGCGAAGCGATCCAAAACGAGGTTTCGGCGCTGTTGCGCGAACAGGTGCTTCGGCAACTGGCAGCAAAAATTGGCAACGGACGATTGGAAAATGCGGTCAGTCGCGTTGCTGCACGCGAGCTAGACCCCTATGCCGCAGTGACCTTGTTACTGGAGAATGAGTCGATTGATCTCGAGGTGGCGAAAACCACTTTCGGCCGTTAGATATGAGAAAACAGCAGGTAGTAGTGCGACATGCAACATATCGGTCGCGTGAGGTTGTTAGGGCTTTACGGAAGGCGTTACGGCGCCACGATCCTGATGCTGCGGAACAACTCCTTTCGCACAGCGTTGCGCTTGGTCACGAGCGTTTAGGATTGAGGCGATACTTAGCGGCACGGTACCTTGGCGCCTCGGACCTCCAACAATATAAGTCTTTTTTTCTTTCGTCAGCCCGGGAATTTTCGCCTGGTGATCTGCTAACAGCTGCTCAAACAGTCGCCAAAGAACTTCATGTCGAAAGGCTTGTTACAGACAAGTTCAGAGACTTTTGTGCCGCATATAATTTACCGTCTTTCTCTTCCGGTGAACATAATTCTTTACTGTCGAGTAATGTGGGCTACCGAAGTTCAGACGCGTGTTTAATCGGCGACGTCCGGCTCGGTCTCAGTCCGTGGTTAGCACCCTTTTCGACGATTCGTGGAGACGACACGTCAATTCAGGTGGGCGATGATTTCCGTGTTGGGGAGCACTCAACGGTACTTTCTTCAGGGGGGCAGCAGTGCGCTACTATTGGCGATCGTGTTACTGTTGGCACAAATGTTATTCTTCGTGGGAGCACGGTCGGGGCTGGATGTGTAGTGGGGGACGGGACAATTGTTCTTGATGGAGCAATTGTTGACGATAATGTCTTGATCGAGCCTAACTCGCTTGTGGGTCCTCATTCGCACCTTATTTCAGGATTAGTTTACGCAGGCAGCCCAGCCCGCGCCGTTCGGTCTATTGGACGGCCGGAGCTTGAGGCCCGAAGATTGCTACTTTCGAATTCTATATTCGCATCGTTATTCGACGAACAGCTTACAATGCATCCGAATAAGGCAAATGCTCCTCCGAGCACCTTTATCGCCACGACAGCGCGAGTTGCTGGCCGCGTTACGATTGGTACAAATTCAACTATATTCCCTGGATGTATGCTTCACAGTACTGATGGAGACATATCAATCGGAGAAAATTGCATCATATTGGATAACGCCGTCCTCGACGCTGGTGATGTCTCGATTTCGATAGGAGATAATTGTCTGATTGAGCAGAATGCTCATCTTAAATGCTGTCAGATTGGAACTCATACGTTGATCGGCATTGGGAGCAGCGTCTCCGACGGCACAATCATAGGCAATGATGTCGTTTTGACCCCAGGGTCAACTACAATGGTCGGGCAGCATCTTGAAAGCAATTGGATATGGGGTGGTCGTCCTGCAAGGCCCATATCAAAGACTGGGGATGCGTCTCGTGAAGAGATATCGCGTGCGCTACAGGAACATCGATCGGATGCGATGCAATATACACATGGCAAAAGCAGCAAAGGAGGACCTGAATGGGACACCGACTTTCCAGGATCGTCACCAAGACCGGAGATCGTGGGCAAACCAGCCTTGGTTCAGGCGTTAGAGTAGATAAAGATGCGCCTGCTATCGAGGCCTTGGGGACTATCGATGAGCTTAATAGCTGGATAGGTGTTTTGATCACACTGGCCAATTCTCCGGAGGTCCGAGAGACCTTTGAATTGGTGCAGCATGATCTTTTTGACCTTGGAGCCCAAGTGAGTGTACCTGGGACGCCGTTGCTCTCTTCGGAACATCTCTTGCGTATCGAATCGGCTTTTGCCCAAATGAATACGAAGCTTGGGATGCTAAAGGAGTTCATTCTGCCAGGCGGAGAGCGTTCGTCCGCCTTTGCGCATGTGGCGCGCACTGTATGCAGACGAGCAGAAAGACGCCTCTTTACCTTGTGTGAAGTAACATCATCACCTGCAGAGGATGCAAATCATGATGTGCCTCCTCAGGCTTATGGATTGGCGTATCTAAACAGGTTGTCTGATTTGCTTTTTGTGGCATCCCGAATCGAAAATAAGTTCGCTGATCGTCCTGACATTTTGTGGCAGAAGGGCAAAAGCCTATCCTGATTTAAACACCTATCTTCTACTACATGAACTATTTTCGATGCGAATTTTATCGTCCTATTGCCATGCTCGCCTTTCTCACCCTCAAATCTCCGTTGGAAGCCCTATCAGTGAAAATCTACCAAAATGTCACCTACCGTAATTCTAATACTCGTCGTCAGCGTCAAATAGGTTAAAGATAAAGAGATGAGCCCCAACATTCGGACAATTGGGATTATCGGCGCGGGTCAAATGGGTGGTGGTATCGCCCATGTTTCAGCTTTGGCCGGTTACAAAGTTTCGATCTATGATGTCCTGTCTGAGCGGATTGAAGAACGCATCAGCGCTATCGGCGCCAATATGACCCGCCAAGTTTCCTCCGGCAAGCTCGATGAGAAGATACGGGATGACGCGTTGTCGCGCATATCATCTGCTTCTACAATGGCCGATCTTGGCTCCGCTGATCTGGTAATTGAGGCAGCGACCGAAGACGAGTCGATTAAGCGTAAGATTTTCGCACAGATCTGCCCGCATCTCAACCCAGACACGATACTTGCAACCAATACTTCGTCGATCTCGATCACCCGCCTTGCCACACAGACCGACCGACCCGAGCGTTTTATCGGCATACATTTCATGAATCCCGTCCCGGTAATGAAGCTAGTGGAACTAGTACGCGGTATTGCCACCGACGAGCGGACTTTCGAGAAGGCCAAAGCCTTCGTGAAGCAGCTTGACAAGTCGATTACCGTCTCCGAGGACTTTCCGGCTTTTATCGTTAACCGCATTCTCTTGCCGATGATTAACGAGGCGATCTACACGCTCTATGAGGGCGTCGGCAGCGTCGAGGCGATTGATACAGCCATGAAACTAGGGGCCAACCACCCAATGGGACCGTTGCAGCTTGCTGACTTTATCGGTCTCGACACCTGCCTTTCCATCATGCAAGTCCTGCATGATGGATTATCGGACTCGAAATATCGTCCTTGTCCGCTCTTAGTTAAATATGTCGAGGCCGGCTGGCTCGGCCGCAAGGCTGGTCGCGGCTTCTACGACTATCGTGGTGATCATCCGGTGCCTACGCGTTGATAATATGCTTCGGATCTTACCTATTCATGAGATGGATTAGAAATCCGCCATGAAATCTGGGTAAATTCTGGTTCAGCATGCTTCTAACGGAGAACGAAATGGCCGCATCCAATTCTATCGTCGTCGCCAGCGCCGCGCGCACCGCGGTCGGTTCGTTCAACGGGTCCTTCGCGTCGACCCCCGCGCATGAGCTGGGCGCCGCCGTCATTCGCGAATTGCTGGTGCGGGCCGGCGTCGAGGCCGGCGAGGTCGACGAGGTGATCCTCGGCCAGGTGCTGACTGCGGCCCAGGGCCAGAACCCGGCCCGCCAGGCGGCGATCCATGCCGGCCTGTCGAAGGGTTCGTCGGCCTGGGGGCTTAACCAAGTCTGCGGCTCGGGCCTGCGCGCCATCGCGCTTGGCATGCAGCAGATCGCCACCGGAGACGCGAAGATCATCGTGGCCGGCGGCCAGGAGTCGATGTCGCTGTCGCCGCATGCGCAACATCTGCGCGCCGGCGTCAAGATGGGCGACTTCAAGATGATCGACACGATGATCAAGGATGGGCTGTGGGACGCCTTCAACGGCTACCACATGGGCAACACCGCCGAGAACGTCGCCAAGCAGTTCCAGATCACCCGTGACGACCAAGACCAGTTCGCGCTCGCCTCGCAGAACAAGGCGGAAGCCGCCCAGAAGGCCGGCCGGTTCAAGGACGAGATCGTCGCCTTCACCGTGAAGGGCCGCAAGGGCGACACCGTGGTCGATCAGGACGAATACATCCGCCACGGCGCCACCATCGACGCCATGCAGAAGCTGAAGCCCGCCTTCGACAAGGAGGGCACCGTCACCGCCGGCAACGCTTCCGGCATCAACGACGGCGCAGCCGGCGCGCTGTTGATGACCGAGGCGGAAGCCTCCCGGCGCGGCATCACGCCGATTGCCCGCATCGCCTCGTGGGCGACCGCCGGCGTCGATCCGGCGATCATGGGCACGGGGCCGATCCCGGCCTCGCGCCGGGCGCTGGAGAAGGCCGGCTGGTCGGTCGGCGACCTCGATCTCGTCGAGGCCAACGAGGCCTTCGCGGCGCAGGCCTGCGCGGTCAACAAGGACATGGGCTGGAACCCCGACATCGTCAACGTCAACGGCGGGGCGATCGCCATTGGCCACCCGATCGGTGCTTCGGGCGCCCGCATCTTCAACACGCTGGTCCACGAGATGAAGCGCCGCGGCGCGAAGAAGGGCCTCGCCACGTTGTGCATCGGCGGCGGTATGGGCGTGGCGATGTGCGTGGAAGGATTGAACTGAGGCGGTAGGGCAGTGGGGGAACAAAGCAGCAGGAAAAAAGCCGATATCGGCAGCCCAACCGTCTTGTTCCCTTATTGTTTTGCTGCCCTGTTGCCAATTTCTCAGAGAAGACTTTCATCTAAGAGTCCTCTCTGATTGGGTGTAAGCGGCAAGGACATCCCACGTAGCGGCAGCCGCGGGGATTTGGGAATCATCGGCTTTGGGAATTGGAGCTGATGATGGAACTTTCTGTAAGCACGCCTATGCCTGATGATAGAAACTATCAGGTGATCGATCATCGTACGCATACGCCGAGGACCGCAGGAGAGATGCTGGCTCGCGCGAGCGGTGCCGGAGCCATGATGGAGTTTTATGAAGGTCAGGCGGCTTGCTGATCGACGATCGTGTCGGTTCGGCGCAGACGCTCCCATTCCCAAGGCAGCAGTTCGTGCAGACGCGAAGAGGGAAGATCTGCAATGCGGGCCAGGACGTCGGCGAGCCATGCTTTCGGATCGACGTCGTTGAGGCGTGCCGTGGTGATAAGAGTAAGCATAACGGCGGCGCGATCGGCGCCGCGCTGTGAGCCGGCGAAGGTCCAGTTTCGCCTTCCCAGGGCGATGCCCCGCAGCGCTCTTTCGGCCGCGTTGTTGCTGAGGCAGATCCTGCCATCATCGAGGAAGCGGGCGAAGTCATCCCAGCGCCGGAGCATGTAGTTGATCGGCTTCAGCACCTCGGCGGAGCGTGAGAGGGTTTCGCGTTCGTGGAACAACCAGGCGTGCATGTCGTCGAGAAGCGGTTTGCTCTTGTCCTGGCGCACAGCCCGCCGCTCGTCGGCGCCGCAGCCGTTGATGGCACGCTCGATCTCGAACAACGCGTCGAGACGCCTGACCGCCTCCAGCGCGATCGGCGAGACCGGTTTGGCTTTCTTGCCGTCTCGGGCCTTTTTCTCGATGTCGGCCAGTTCGAAGAACCCTCGCCGCGCATGGGCGTAGCAAAAGGCCGGCGTGATCGGCCGCTCTTTCTGCTGCGGGTCGAACAACGGCTCGAAGCCACTGTAACAGTCGCACTGCAGGATGCCGGCGAAGGAGGCCAAATGCTTCTGGGGACGCTCGCCGCGCCGGTCACTCGAGGCGTAATGGACCGCTGCCGGCGGCGCAGGCCCGGCAAAGGGACGATCATCGCGTACATAGGTCCATATGGACATCTCTAAAAACCCCAATTTCTGGGAAAAGATGATCGGCAACCCATTGAATCTATTATCATGGAAAGCCGACGATGTGGGTATTTAGAGATGTCCATATGCGTCCGGTCGTGCACTTGCTCTTCGCCAGGATCGGAACTGTCGTATCGTCGCCATGAAGGCGCTCGGCCGCGAACACATGGCTCTCGATCAACTGGAAGAGCGGCATGACGGCGAAGGTCCCGTGCCCGACCTGATCGGCCAGCGTTGACAGCGGCAGATCGATCCCCTCGGCCTTGAAGCGCGTGCTCTGGCGGTTGAGTGGGGCGTGCATGCCGAACTTGTCGAACAGGATCGTCGCCAGCAGTTGCGGACCGATGAAGCCACGCGGCGTGGCATGGAACGGCGCCGGCGCCTGGCTGACCTTCCCGCAATCGCGACAGGTGAACTTCTCGCGCACCGTCTCGATCACCTTGAAGCGGCGCGGGATCTCCTCCAGCGTCTCGGTCACGTCCTCACCCAGCTTCGACAGCCGCGATCCGCCGCAACAGGCGCAGACGATGGGAGCATCGATGACGACCCGCTCGCGCTCGATGTCCTGCGGCCAGGGTTTGCGCACCGGCCGCTTGCGCGCGAAGGCGCGCACGCTGTCGGTTTTCGTCGCCGCGGCCGCCGCAGCAAGATCGTCCTCGCTCGCCGTGGTCACCAGATCTTCGAGCTGAAGTTCCATCTGCTCGATCAACCGCGCCGTGCGTTCGGAACGCTGGCCGTATTTCTCGCGCTTCAGCTTGTCGATCATGAGCTGCAGATGCGCGATCAGCGCCTCGGTGTCCGACAGTTTCGCCTGCGCACTGGCGGCCACCGCCTCGGCCTGCATCCGCGCTTCGCGTTCGGCCCGCAGCGCCACCAGGGCACTCGCGAGATCCGAAGGAAGATCGTCCGGCTTCACCATCACGAAGCCAGTGAATCAGATTTAGCCTGCGATTTCAAAATCTAAATGCTAGCCAACCCGCGTCGGCCGCCATGTTTTCTGCGGGTGGCGCCAATCGATCCCGGACAATAGATAGCCGAGCTGCGCCGTCGAGATCGTTACCGCACCGTCGGCCGGGCTCGGCCAGATAAATCGACCCCGCTCCAGTCGCTTCGTGAACAGGCAGGCGCCTTGGCCATCATGCCAGATCACTTTCAAAAGATCGCCTCTGCGACCGCGAAAGCAGAACAGATGTCCGCTCAGCGGATCCCGACGAAGCACTTCTTGCACCTGCAGCGACAGGCCGGGAAAGCCGCGTCGCATATCTGTGTAGCCTGTCGCAAGCCACACGCGCACGCCGCTGGGAACCGGGATCATCGCAGGCTCTCCAGTCCTCGGATGATCCGCAGCAGCGCTGCAACCTCTACGTCCGGCTCGACGATTATCCGCCGCCCGTTCCCGCTCACAATCTCGAGCCGACTTTTTCCATTGGTGTTGCGGGAAGTCGAATGCCTCGCGTCAATATCGGCCGCAGGCACGACACGCGCTTCGACCAAGCCTGCATCGGCGCCGTTCCAGATGCCGAATGCACCTTCACGAGCCGCCCGGCGCCAGGCGAACAATTGCGCCGGGAAAAGGCCGTGACGCCGAGCGACCGCGGATACCGCATCGCCCGACACGAAGCTCTCCTCGACAATCTGACGCTTCGCCTCCGGGCTGAATCGACGACGCCGGCCCGTGTCAACGATCTCCAGAAGCTTGAAATCATTCTTGGTCGTAGTGGTGTTCATACGACCTGTAATCATTCCTGGCCCCCACCTTCACAAGGCGGCCCTCCTCGGAGGCGTACGCTTCAGGTGTCGCTCGGGATGATCACCCGAGCGGTCGCGCGAGGCGTAGAACAGGGCTGCCGGTGGTGACGCCCCACCGAAGGGACGATCTGAACCGAACGGAAAAAGAGTGGAGGATACCGCCTCGTGAATGGGCGATGGCCAAGGCCCAGTTCCCGTCATCTTCGGCGAGCGCTTCATGCGGGCAATGGCCGGATAAATGTCAACCAGCCCGCCCTGACACGAAATCCCTGATAGTCCCAAGCCGGCCAGGGATTCCGAACAATCACCGGAGCCTCCGGCAAACCCGGGGCGGTTCACATGCTTGCAGGCAACTGCTACACCCTCAGTGTCATGAAGAAGTCCAGTTACGCCACCAACCGTGCTTACTACGATATCGTGCGAGACGCGATCGCCGACAATATCGTCAAGGGAAATCTCCCATCAGGTACTCGCCTCCGTATCTCCACCGTTGCCGATCGTCTCGGTGTTAGTCGACCTCCAGTTCGGCGAGCATTGGAACTCTTGGCTGCCGAGGGGATCGTCAAGCCGCTTAGCTCTCAAGGTTTCGTAGTTGGAAGCTCTCCAGCACACGAAGGCGTGGAGCGTTCTAACCTCCATCTGCTACCCTTAGATCTACCTCCTGAACTCAGCACCAACCTTGGACAGGCTAGCTGGGAACGCATTTTCGAAACGGTCGAAAATGACATCATGAATTGTATTCCATTTGGCACTTTCCAGATCTCCGAGACGTCGATAGGCAATCATTTCGACGTCAGTCGCACGGTAGTACGCGAAGTGCTTTCACGATTAAATGTGCGTGGCCTCATCGAAAAAGACCGCAGTCTCCATTGGATTGCAGGACCGTTTAGTGCGCGAATGTTAGATGAAGCGCACGAAATGCGGCGGCTATTAGAACCCGGTGCACTGGCTGCGGCAGTGCGACTGGTTGAAACCGAAGTCGTTGTGAGCTGTCGTCGAGCAATTGAGACTGCGTCGCATACGCCAAACTCACTATCAATCGCAACCGTCGACCGCATTGAAAGAGACCTTCATATCGAATGCCTTGCGCCTCTACGAAATAAGCTGTTGGCTCAGACGGTGAGGTTGTCGCAGATTTCGTTGGTAATTAATCGGCTCTTTGGGACCTATATAGGTTTGCATGACGTAAGCGATCATTTGCGAGAGCATGCTCTTGTGCTCGACCACATGCTGCTAGGAGATGCTGAGGGCGCATCCTCAGCCATGCTCTACCATCTCGACATGGATCACGTTCGCAGCCGGGATCGCCTCAAGGTACTGTCAGTCTTCGACGCAGCTGAAATCTCACCCTATTTGATTCGGATCCATTGAGGGTTTTACCTTGTCGCAACGTCTGAAGCTTCGAGTGATTGGTTTAAGCGAAGTGCTGCCCAAGCGTGTGCTCGAACAGGCCGCAGCCGATTTGCCGTTCGACCTTGAATTTGTGTTGATCGACGGCGTCCGGGGGTTACAGCGTGTCGTGACGAGGCCAGAGTCATTTGATATTTATCACCAATGGCACACTATAGATCTAATCTGGACGGCCCGTGCCGTGCAGACAATTGATCTTCGTAAGATAAAACACGGTAACCAAATTCGAGGTCAAGCACAGTCGCGGCAAGGTGATTCACGGGCGATTGGCTCTGTTTATAACAAACTCTTCGTCCAGCCGTCAGGACGATTAGGTGCAGCACCTACCAACGAAGTTGCCATGTTGCCACTGCTGCACGGTGTTGATGCCTTCGGCTACCTACCATCGGCGCTATCCGAATGGCCTGAAGGGACGCCCAATAGCTGGGGCTGGCTACTTGATCCTCGTCTACATGGTCGAGTAGCCATGATGAGCGATCCGGTACTCGGAATGATTGAGGCTTCGTTAGCGGCCGAGGCTGCTGAGAAAATGAAATTTGGCGATATTTCCAACCTTACAATCGAGGAAATTGATGCGGTTTCCGATCTTCTACTTCACAAGAAAAAAATCGGTCACTTCAAAACAATCTGGAAAAATTATAGGGAAGCTGCACGTTGTATGCAGCGCGGCGTGGTACTCCAGTCAATGTTTTCGCCGTCATTGGCGTTATTGCGTAGCGAGGGTATTCCGGTCCGCTGTGCTGTCCCTGAAGAAGGTTATCGAGGCTGGCATGTGGATTTGTGCATTTCCTCCGCCACCGAAGGAGAGCAATTGGACGCTGCCTATGCCTATTTGAACTGGTGGATGAACGGCAAGGGGGGAGCAATCGTCGCTCGACAGGGATACTACTTTGTCTTGCCAAATCTCGTTCGCGCACATCTGAGCGAATCGGAATGGGACTACTGGTATTCAGGGAGGCCGACTGAAACAGAGCTTCTCAATTCTGGAGGGAGGCCCTCTATTCGACCCGGAGAAATTCGTGAGGGGGGGTCATACTTCGAACGCATGTCCCGCGTCCGTGTTTGGAACACGTTCATGGATGAACACACTTATGTGGTAAGACGTTGGCGAGAATTCCTGGAAGGATAGGAGCCGGCTCACAAGGAGGCCGGCTCCGAAATTACCTAATGGCTGGCGCGCATCGCCTTTGTAGCGGCGACATCCAAAGTACCTTCTCTTATTACAACACCATATTCGCTGGCAGCTACCTCAGGTGAGATTAGCCCGTCCTGAACATCAAACCACACCGATTGCGGCTCACGTTGAAAAGGATTTCCATAGCCACCGCCACTCGGTCCGAAGGAGATAAGGTGGTCACCCTCCTTGGCTTTATGATAAGGCACCTTCGAGACGAGGTTCTCCTCCTCTCCATTTTTTCTGACGAGTTTAAGCGATGCTGTATAGCCGTCCGAGCCACCGTCATAGCCCCAAGGCCTATACTTATGCCCTTCGCCCTCCACTGAAAAACTACCATCCGCGAGAAATGTGAATTCGCGCACCGTTCCAATTCCACCACGCATGCGGCCCGCTGCCATTGCGTCGTTACGCAACTCATAGCGGTCAACGCGCAGTGGAAGATGAGATTCGATATCCTCGATCGGATTGTTTCGCGTATTGGCGTAGAGCGTATCGACCGCATCCAAGCCGTCGGATGCATATCTCCCACCGTAGCTACCCTCGAGAATTTCCATATGCACCCAGTGATCTCCCTCATTGAGACCCGAGAACGCAACGATACGCAAATTTCCGATCCCCGCTGAAACCTGCTGCGGCACGGCCTGAGCGAGCGCCATCATCAGCGTTGAGGCAAGTTGATTCCCCGGACAGAAACGGGCAATCACAGGAGCAGGGAAAATTGGATTTGCGATCGTACCTATTGGCGCCACAATGGTAATTGGCCGCGTTAACCCTTCGTTCTGCGGAATGCTGCCATAGACCACGCTGTCGAGCAGGATCGAACGGAGTGTGAGCCACACGGCGCAGTCGACGGTGCCTTCAAGCGGCATATTGATCGGTCTATCAGGCAACTGCGGAGATGTTCCCGTTAAATCAACGGTGAGGCTATCCCCATGCACCTTCAGAGTAACGGCAATCGGAAGATCACGACGCGCTGGATCTGGATCGTCGATATAGCCATCAATGTACGTGAGAGCTGAATACTCTCCGTCCGGGAGGGCCGATATTGCTTCACGCATCAATCTCTCGGAATAATCGAAGAGATCCTCGACCGCGTCCATCACAATTTTCAAACCATATTGCTTGACGAGTGCGAGATAACGTTCGGCGCCAATCTGAGCTGTGCGCACTTGCGCTTCCATGTCACCAACAACAAGTGAAGACGCACGGATGTTGTCTCGAAGAATGCTCCAGACAGCCTCATTACGCTGGCCTGCTTCTATAACTTTGATGGCTTTAAATTGCAGCCCCTCTGCGTAGGTGTCCACGGCATCAACAATACCCGTACTGCCTGGAGTCTGGGCACCAATATCTAAGTGATGGGCTGTCGTGACGGAAAACCCGATTAACTGCGCATCAAGGAACACCGGTACAGCAAACCCAACATCCGGACCATGACTAGCCCCGCCGTACGGGTCATTGTGCATGATAACATCACCCGGTCGAATCGACTCGCCGCGTGCATTCATCGTCCTGAGTATCCCGCGTACATAGCCAGGAATTGGGCCAGATTGCAACGGCGTACTCATCTTGCATTCGCAGAGTTGGCGACCCGTTGCATCAGTTAACGCAGTCCCAAAATCCTCACTTTCACGAATGATACTCGAATAGCTCATACGCATGAGCTTATGGCCCATCTCAATGGCGATGTTTTCCAACGCTCCCTGAATTACAGCACCGGTGACAGGATCGACACGAGTGCCTACCGTAGGTTGGGATTTGACTTTCTGCTGGCTCATTTGACCTCTCCGAGGCTGATTAGAATGCTGCCGGACTTATCCACAATGGCGGTTGTGGCCGGGGGCATGACAGTGGTGGAGTCTTTCTGAAGAATTATAGCGGGGCCGTGGAAAACTTCGCCCACAGGCAATGAGGTGCGCCGATATACCGGCGTATCGAAAGCTTCCAATTTTCCATCTACTCGAAACACGCTGCGGCTAGTACGCACCAGTGCTTTGTCCAGCGTGCCTCCCTCAGGTGGGTGCAGCTTTTCGATCTTTGGCATCACCCCAATACCAGAGACTCGAAGATTTACGATCTCTATCGGGCTTTCACGGAAGGCATGACCATATTCGGCTGCATGGGCTTTATGGAACCGTTCGAACGTCTCCGCGAGCCCTTCCTGTGTAACTACACCGGCTGGGAAAGCTGTTTTTAATTCATACCCTTGACCAACATAGCGAAGATCACCAACCCGCTCAAAACGGACGTTCGTTTCCGTTAGTTTGTCTGCTTTGAACTGTGAGCCAAGCTCCTCTTCCATCTCCGAGAAGTCGGAATTTAATCTATCGAAATCGATGGCCGTTGAAACCTGAAACTGCGTACGCGTGACATCGTATTTGAGATCTGTCGTCAAGAGGCCCATTGCCGACGTGATGCCTGGGAACGGTGGTATGATTACCTCTGGAATACCTAGCATCCGTGCCACCTCAACCCCATGTAACGGCCCGGCGCCACCCATAGCAACAAGCGCGAAGGTACGCGGATCGATGCCTTTCTGCACCGTCCGTGAACGGATTGCGTTAGCCATATTGGAGTTGATGATTGTAAGGATCCCTTCGGCCGCCTCCTCGACCGGCAAGCTCAGTTCACTTGCGAGCCGACTGATGACCGTCGACGATGCCTGTTCGTCCAGGGTCATACCGCCACCGAGGAAATCCTGCGCCGCAAGACGCCCAAGAACAAGATTTGCGTCCGTAACAGTGGGCTCAGTCCCACCACGTCCATAAGCGGCAGGACCAGGGACAGCGCCAGCAGACTGTGGACCAACACGGAACGCACCGCCTCTATCAACATAAGCGATGGAGCCGCCGCCAGCTCCAATCGTGTGGATATCGATCATCGGCGTCAGCAATGGGAACCCGGCGATCGAAGTCGATCGCGCGTCAGTCTCCGCAAACGCGCCATCAACAATAATACCAATGTCTGCGCTTGTCCCACCGATATCGAAAGTGATCAATCTATGCCTATTGGTTACGTCGCCAATCCATTTGCCACCGAGCACTCCGGCAGCAAGACCAGAAAGCAACGTCAACGTGGGCTTTTCCGTAACCATTTTCGGTGTAGCGACACCACCGTTGGAGGTCATAATGCGCAAATCGCCCTGAATACCGCTTTCACGTAGCGCGCTGTCCAAGTGCGCAATATACCGATCCACCTTCGGTCCTATGAAGGCGGCAAGTGATGCTGTTGTGAAACGCTCAAATTCACGAAATTGCTGGGAAATGAAAGCGGACGTCGTCACAAACGCATCCGGCATAACTTCTTCGACAATTGCTTTCGCAGCCAACTCGTGCGCTGGATTAAGGTAGGAAAAAAGGAAGCAAATCGCCACCGATTCAACACCTTCCGCTTTCAATTCCTCAGCTGCCTTGCGAACAGCGTCATGGTCGAGCGGCACGAGTTCAGCCCCAGTAGGCGGCACGAGACGACCGGCTACCGTTTTGCGATAAGCGCGCCGGACCAGCGATCTCTGCTGCCAAGGCAATTCCTGTTGGATTGAGTAATGTTCGACACGTTGATGGCGACCGATATGAAGAATGTCTCGAAAGCCTTCATTGGTGATCATACCTGCTTTGACGCCCTTGTTTTCCAATACGGCATTGGTCGCAGTTGTTGTACCGTGGAAAACATAATTGATTTGCGCCGGATCGACGCTATTCGCCGAACATAGCTCCCGTATCCCCGTCATGACGCCGCGCGAAGGGTCATCGGGCGTAGTTGAAACTTTGTGGATTGCTATGTCTCCTTTGGCCATGTCGCAGTAGACCAAATCTGTAAATGTACCACCGACATCCACACCAATCGTTTTCATGCTGTCCTCCAAGCTGTTCCTTCAGTCGTACAATGGATTCACAATTCATGTTTGTAAATCCTAAATCTGAGGCATCGCAGCGACATTTGCGGGTTACCGACACCCCGCTGACGATCTCCAAATCGGTTTCACACCGGCACCTAAAATGAAAAAGCACGGAATCTGAAACGCGATACGATACGCGTTTGGGCTTGACGTCTGCCTCAAGACATGATGTAATTATGAATAGCGTATACCGATGTCACCGTTTTAGCTCGGGAGGAGAGTTGGTAATGGTTGCACGAATTCGAAGATTGTCATTTTTTTTGGGCGCGACGGCGCTGGCTGGTTTCTTGATGACGGGCGGTTCTTTTGCGCAAAGCCCGCAGACAGTGAAAAAGGCGGATCTCGAGAAATATACCTCAGTTCCGCAGTTCACGCCGGCAGGACAGCCATTCGATGCTAAAGCGTGTATGGCTGGAAAATCAATAATCTCCATTCCGTCGTCTAGCTCAATCCCATTTCTGGCAACGATCAACGCCACCATGGGGCATATCGCTAGCGACATCGGCTTTAAATTCCAAACATGGGAAAATCAGGGGCAGCCAACCCAGTGGTCGCAGGGGCTCGAATTTGCCATCACCAACAAGTTCAGCCTTATTGATTTGCTGGCCGGCACTGATCCGCGCGTTCTAGGCCCTCAGGTTAGTGCGGCGCGCGATGCTGGTGCGATTGTTACGGCTTCGCATGTGACGGGCTTTGAGCAGGATGTTCCAGGTGGAGTTACCGCAGCCATCCCAATAGACTACAAAGAGGCGGGACGGCTACTCGCAGAGTGGACAATTACGAAGACCGGCGGCAACACTAACGCTATCGTGCTAGTTTCAAACGAGGTTATGTCCACAGACTCGATGATGGCTGGAATCAAGGAGGTCTTTTCAAATTGTCCTGATTGCAAGTATTCCGTTGTCAACGTACCAATCCCGGATTGGTCTACTAAAGTTCAGCCTAACGTACAGTCGGCTGTCGTTGCTGATCCCTCAATTAATTATATCATTCCAATCTATGACAGCATGTCACAATTCGTCGTACCGGCGTTGACAATCACCGGATCAACTGATCGCGTTAAAATCGCCACATTCAATGGTACGCCCTTCGTTCTTGATATGATCCGTAACGGGCAAGTGGAAATGGATATAGGCGAAAATCTAGATTGGATCGCTTACGGCTTGCTTGATGCACAGATGCGCCTGCTATGCGGTCTCGAACCGATCAAGGACCCGAAAATCCCGCTGATGATTTTCGATAGCAAGAATGTGGAGTCGGCCGGAGTGCCCGCGGAGTCTTCCAAGGGCTATGGGGATGCTTATTTGGCAGGCTACAAAAGCCTATGGAAACTCTGACCCCTAAGGCCGGTATCTTCTCCCCAGCGCCGCCTGTACGCGGCGCGGAAAGCGCGTTGCGCGTAGAGAATCTTTCAAAGCATTTTAGCGGATTTCAGGCGCTTTCCGGAGTCGCAATCGATATTAAGCGGGGCGAGGTACATGGCCTACTTGGACAGAACGGCTCCGGAAAATCTACCTTCATTAAGATACTGGGTGGATATCATGTACCTGATCCTGGTGCGAGTTTGTTCGTTGGAGGATTGCGCGCCGAGTTCACGCCAGGCACTTTCCGTAAGCTTGGTATAGCCTTCGTACATCAACACCTTGGCCTTGTGCCATCAATGACTGTACTTGAAAATTTGCTAGTGGTAGAACATGCGATCGAACCTCGTTGGTTCATAAATTGGCATCTGCAAGAAAAGCGTGCAATTTCGCTCTTTCAACGCTTCGGACTGGAGATTGATCCGTCCACGCCGGTTAAGCGGCTAAATCCGGCAGAGCAAGCACTATTTGCCATTGTTCGGGCTTTTGATCAACTCGAACATACCCCAGCAACGGCCGCAAAATTACTCATCCTTGACGAGCCAACGCCATTTTTGCCAGCGCAGGATGTGCAAAAGCTTTTTGCACTTGTGCGTGCCATTGTAGCAGAAGGCGCGAGCGTATTGTTCGTCTCTCACGACATCGACGAAGTCTGTGAAATAACTGACAGAATTACTGTTCTCCGAGACGGCCAGATCGCTGGATCTCTGATCACTAACGAATGCAAAAAGTCCGATATTGTCAAACTCATCGTTGGCCAAGATGTTAACCTTTCCGCTCGGCCTCACGGGCTTGAGCGCAGACAGGAAATGTTGACCGTAAATGGGCTCAATGGTCGAGTACTCAAAGATTTTTCGATGTTTGCGCGAAAAGGCGAGGTGGTTGGTCTAACTGGGCTTATTGGCTCTGGTTATGACGACATTGTCAATCTTTGCTTCGGTGCCATACAGGCCCACGCTGGCACGCTGACACTTAACGGAACGATCCATGACCTCACGACGATGACACCGCACAAATCCGTGCAAGCGGGCATTGTGCTTATCCCTAGCGAAAGGCACGCGTCCGGAATCGTCCAAAGTCTGGACGTTACCGACAATGTGACACTGCCAATACTTGATCGATTTGGTGGCGGATGGGCACTATCGCGCAATATGATGCGATCACGTGCGAAGGTACTGAACGAATCGTTCGACGTGCGTCCCCGTGATCCAGACACTCTCATGAGTTCTATGTCAGGCGGGAATCAGCAGAAGGTTGTGCTCTCTAAGTGGTTTCAGATCCAACCTAAGTTGGTATTTCTCGACGAGCCGACGCAGGGCGTGGATATTGGCGCTCGGGCGCAGGTATTTGATGAAATTCGTAAGATGGCCAGTAGAGGGACGGTAATTATTTGCGCAAGTTCCGACCACGAACAGCTAGCGGCAATTTGTGACAGAGTTCTGGTTTTATCTCATGGTCTCCTAGTCGTATCTCTTGAGGGAGACGATATCTCTAAAGGCGCGATTTCGGAAGCTTGTTATATTAATGAGGAAGCGTCTATGAAGGTGGCTCTAACATGACGGATGCCGTACCCACCGATACTGCCAGGTACCGGCAACGTTGGATCGACCGCTGTGAGCGGTACGGCCTGATAGTCGTTTGGCTTGTTGTGATCGCTGTCTTCGGAATAGCTCAACCAGCTACCTTCCTGAGTTGGGCAAACTTCTCAACCATCTTTGGTTCACAGGCCGTTCTGGTCGTAATGACGCTCGGGTTGATTGTTCCATTAACGGCGGGTGACTACGATCTTTCCATTGCGGGAAATCTAACGCTTAGTTCAATGACAATTGCTGTGTTGAATGTCCATGCTGGTTGGCCGATCTTGGCAGCGGTGACAGCTGCGTTGCTGATTGGGCTTTTAATTGGCCTAGTTAATGCATTCGTCGTTTTATATTTTCGGATTAATTCATTGATCGTAACGCTCGGTATGGGTACGTTTGTCCATGGAATCACGTTATGGCTCTCCAATTCGAACACAATTAGTGGAATTGACTTCACTCTTACCAAGGCAATAATTGTTACACGCTTATTTGGTATTCCGTTGGCATTTTACTATGCGCTGCTAGTGGCGATGATTATATGGTATGTATTTTCATTTACTGCGGCTGGTCAGAGGTTGCTCTTTGTAGGAAGAGGTCGTGATGTAGCAAGATTGTCGGGTATACGTGTCACCCAGGTGCGCGCCATCACCTTCTTGGTTTCTGGTTTCCTCGGCAGCTTGAGCGGTGTTCTTTCAGTCGGTTCATTGGGGGGGGCCGACCCCAACTCCGGCCTGAGCTACCTACTTCCAGCCTTTGCTGCCGCTTTTCTCGGAGCAACGACCATTGTACCAGGGAGATTCAATCCCATCGGCTCAGTCATTGCCGTATATTTTCTTGTGACTGGTATTACTGGACTGTCGATTCTAGGCGTTAGCACCTTCGTGCAAGATTTGTTCTACGGGGGGGCACTTATTGCAGCCATATGTGTGTCACAGTTAGTGCGTGGAAGACAGGAAATGACATAAGGCGAACGCCGCAGCGCTTATCGTTAAGGTCCGTAGTGGATTGATACCATCATTTGGGCATGAGTTCATTTCCATATTATTTGCTAGTAAAATACATCATCAGGAGACATCGATAACAGGGATTTACTCATAATAATTAGTTCGCATGCCGATAAAATCGCAACCGAACCAAATGACAACGGCAGAATTATGCCGAATGATCTTTTGAGTTCAATTACTGGAGTACTCTTTCATGACGAATATCGTCATTGATCCAACACTTGTTGAATCCATGATCATGGAGATGGGCGCGATAGGAGCCCACAGTGGCACTGGCGTCTGGCGTACGGTCTATTCGCCTGAATGGGTTGCAGCAAACGACCTCTATGCAAAATGGGGGGGTGAGGCAGGCCTAGAAGTCAGTCGCGACGCTGTCGGCAATGTATGGGCAAAACTTGCGGGGAGTCGTTCTGGTAAGTCAATCGCTTCTGGCTCACATATTGACACGCAAAAGCCAGGCGGACGTTACGACGGTACACTCGGTGCACTAAGTGCGTTGATTGCACTTAAGGTGCTTAAGGCCCAATTTGGTCAACCGAAGCAGACCCTCGAGGCGGTTTCGCTTTGCGAAGAGGAGGGAAGCCGGTTTTCTGCCGCCAATTTTTGGGGTTCACGAGCCATAACAGGAGCCATCTCTGCAACAGACCCTGAGACAACTTTGGGCTTCGACGGTGAGACGATAGCAGATGCGATGCGGGCAATTGGACTTAACCCAGCGGCTATACCCAGCGCTCGGCGCGATGATATCGAAAGCTTCGTTGAGTTGCATATCGAACAGGGACCAATTCTCGAGCACGCGGGATTCGCGGTTGGGATTGTCGATGCAATTACCGGTCTCCGCCACTACCACGTAACCCTTTCAGGCGAACAGAACCATGCCGGTGCCTTTCCAATGGACTTACGTCATGATCCGATGGCTGGCTTCGCAGAAATCGCAAGTGGTGTCATTAATAATGCACACCGTATGGGGCGCCCCGCAGTAACAACAGTTGGACGCTGTGAAGTGACACCTAACGGGCCAGCGGTAGTACCCGGATTGGTGCGGTTTACAATCGATGCACGCCATCCCGATCCCACAAAACGCTTGGAACTCTATAGTCAACATGAGAGTCTAATGCGAGAGGTGGCGGGTCGACGTGGCCTGTCGATTACTTGGGAACCACATATGGAGAAGGAGCCGTGCCTCAGCGACCCCTCACTTCTGACCGCCTTGCGAGAAGCTGCCGCAGAGCAAAGGATTCCAACGATTACCATGGCAAGTGGTGCTGGTCATGACACCCAGCAAATGGCTCGCATTGCTAAAACGGCCATGATTTTCGTGCGTAGCAAGGATGGACGTAGCCACACGCCGGAGGAATTCTCTTCGATACCTGATATCGTTGACGGCATAAGGTTGTTGGCTGCTAGCCTGCACCGTCTCGCTTACTAAGAGCCGTTTCGAAAGGGGTTGAGGGGCCGGGGGTCAGATGTTTCCAAGGAGTTGCGAGCTTCTTGGAGATTGTCATGTGGACCCCGACTGGCCTACCCCCATAGGGTGGTCCGGTTTCAGTCTTAATGCATAATCGGCTTGATCCGAACCCATTCTTTGGATTGCCGGAAGTTGGATTTGCCGCCCATCTCGAGCGGGTGGAGCAGGTTATCGAGCCGGAGGTGCCCGAGGATTGCGAAGGTCTGGACCGGCTCCTGATCGGCGAGGACGTCAGAACGTCTGGACGTGACGCCGGCGAAGTTCCGGGTGATCGTCACCCGCCGCCCCAAATATGCCTATCGAGACCGTGACGGCGTGTCCCAAGCGCTGGCGCCGTCCCACATCATCGCGAGCACAGCCTGACCGGACCATATAGCGGATCGCGTTCAAGACCTCGCGAAGGTTGATCCATCGCTTGCGGCCTGTCGATGCAGGGCCTGGCAGAAACGGCCAGATCGCCGACCATTCCTCATCGGTCAGATCACTCGGATATTGTTTCGTCGTCTTCTCAATGGCAGCCATCCGGCCTCGGCTCTCATCGGTCCACATCCCGACCGTGAATCATGCCAAAGCCATTACCGCAACAGTTTCCAAACAGTCTCTAAGGCTCACTCATGACGGGAGACTGCGCAGCATAGGCGCCATTGAGCACGGTCGGTGAAGAACGTAAAGGCATGGAAACCTCTCTTTCGGGCGTTCTTGACACTATTGGCGCATTGGTGGAAGGTGCCGTTGTCGAGGTTCTTCGTCTGGCTCTGGCTAGGCGAAGCTAAGAGGGAAGCCGGTGGAATACCGGTGCTGCCCCCGCAACTGTAAGTGGCGAGCCGAGCTCACCTGATGTCACTGAGGCGCATGCCTCGGGAAGACGAGCGAAGGTCCAGACCCACGAGCCAGGAGACCTGCCCCGGCAAATGTCGTCCACGGGCGGGGTGTCTCGGTGGGGTACGGCAATGGCGGGATGCGACCGTCTTTGCACGTGGCCACTGCTGCCCAGCCCCTTCATCGGGGTATGAAAATGTCAGCTTCTTTTGTTCCTGCCACCACCCGAGGCGCGCCAAGAATGGGCCGTCCTCGAAGGTTGAAATTCGCGCTCGAGGCCTTCTGGTCAGGCAAATCTTCCGCCAGAAGCCTGCTCGATACGGCGAAAGCGATTCGGCGTTCCAGCTGGATCGAACAGCGTAACCGTGGCGTAAGCACGATTCCCTCCAACGATTTTTCACTCTATGATCATGTGCTCGATACCGCCGTCATGGTCGGAGCCATACCGGAACGATATGGCTGGCCGGGCGGAGAGGTTTCGCTCGACACTTATTTCGCCATGGCCAAGGGCAGCAGAAGCAGCTGGCATACAGGCTACGGCTCGAATGGCGCCCACACCAAAGAAACAGAGCAAGGCGTTGCGGCGCTGGAAATGGCAAAATGGTTCGACACCGGTTACCACTACATGGTGCCGGAACTCAGCGAGGATCAGGCTTTCTCACTGACATCGACCAAACCGGTCGAACATTTTCACGAAGCGATGGCGCTTGGTATCCGTACCCGCCCCGTCGTTCTCGGGCCAGTCACCTTCCTCAAGCTTGCCAAACCCGCCGGCTACGCATTCAACCGGATGGCATTGCTGCCGAAACTGTTGCCGGTCTACACCGAGTTACTGAAGCAACTCCGAAACGCCGGCGTGGACTGGGCCCAGATTTACGAGCCTTGCCTTGCGCTCGATCTAGACCCTACAGAGCAGGGGGCCATCGAACTCGCCTATGGCCGGATGGCTTCGGACGTTCCGGGCATCAAGATCATGCTGTCCACCTATTTCGGCGAGGTAGGAGACAATCTCGACCTCGCGCTGGCACAACCTATCGAAGAATCCGCAATAGTCATAAAATTTTTCAAAAATAGCGGGTGATAATCTTGAAAAATTATCAGCGCCTCAGATTAAAATAAAACCGAGACGCATCGCCGGTATCCTTGTCACGGATATCGAAATAATATGGATCCTTGCGCAGCGTTCTCGGCATGAACTGGGTTGTTGTGCAAACGTTCCCAATACGGCGAATTCCGCCATCGAGCATCAGGCGGCCTTGTCCGTCGACCTGCTGGTAGTAGTTGCCCGCCATGCGTTCGTTGCGATTGTAGGACATGGAGCAAGCGACCTGAACCGGCTTTGCACAAACCGCGGTGCCGCGCATATTGCCACCATGACCACTGTCGTCATTGATGGTGGTCGCAGTCGTACCGGCCGGACAATCCTCATATTGGGCATAGCCCGGCTTGTTGGTTCCGGCCTCAGGGCAGGATGGCCAATAGCCAGGATGGACCTTGCGGATCGACAGCAGTTTCAAAACTGGCGGCACGCAATAGGAGACCCCTTGCCATGACGGGTTCTGCGAGGCGACACACAGAAGGATCTTGCAACCGAACGGAGCATCCTCGGCGTGAGCGCTGTTGGCTGAAACGCCGATGACGATGCCGGCAAAAGCGGGCAACAGATATCGAAAAGGCCTCATGGTTCTCTCCTTGTCGCATCAATTCTGTGATGCCCAAACACCGCCGATCTTGATGAAGCGCAGCACCTTGGGCAGGGCGAGGGCGTGCTTGTCCGTGATTGTGAGCGAGCAGACGACGCCGGGAGTTGTCGCGTCCTTCTGGCACTGATCGATGGCGGCCTTTTTCACGCCGCCGAAAAATATGAGTTTGCGGATAGCGGCGAGCGCTTCGTTGTCCGACGGAACTTCGAGCCTGGCAGCCGTGTCGTACGCGTTGACCTTCTTGTGAAGTGTGGCGATCTGGGCCTTGAGGTCCGCAAATTTGACCGCATGGATCGCGCTTGTGCAGGCGTAGCCACCGGCAGCGCCGACGATCAACGACACAAATCCCGTGAGGCTCAAACGGAATGCCTGGTTCATCCGAAGACGCCCATCCTCAATAGTCAGTGATGCCAAGCTGGCGCAAGATCTTGCCGGGGTCGGTCTCGCAATCGTCCTTCCAATCCGGATGTTTGGCGCACGCATAAGCATATTGGCTGAGGTCGGCGCTCGACAGATCGGCGAGCTCGTTGCCCTTGTCCATCCACTTCTGGACGTCGTCGGGCGTACACCCCATTCCGCCGGCACCGCACTGATCCGGATCGATGCCGTTGTTCTGAGACGGCTGTTGTGAAGTCTGCGACATCGCTGGTGAGACGAATGTCGCGCCGTTAGCGACGATCAGCACCGTGAAGAGCAGCTTTTTCATCTTAACCTCGTGGAGAATTGTCAAGAGGAGCGGGGGGAGGGAGGGGGAGGCCCGAATCCAGCGATTCCGTAGATGTCGAGCCAGCTACCGGAAGGGCCGGCTTGTCAGGCTTGTGGTTCCATGGTGGGGGCAACTTCGGATCGGACCAGATGCCGAAATCCAGGCCTCGAGCGCGACGCTCTATGTCGAAATACGCGGAAACCTGTGGCTCGCCGGGAAAATTGAACGCGTACCCAATGCCTTCGGCGATCGCCGTGGCGGCGAGATTAGTATCTTCGACAAAGCAATGGGCCAGGATGGTGCCGTTCACATCGGTCGTCACGGACGCACAGTTCACGTCGTGCTTCAGGGTTCGCAGGATCAGCCAGGCGCGGGCCACCTGGCCGACGGGCCACTCGGTGCCGTCAGTGCTGGCAACCTGATCGAGACGAGGTGCAAGATAGCCAGCGAAACGCACGATCTTTCGGGGCTTGATGAACTCTATGGTCGATCCGTCGAGCACCTGCACGCGCCCGTAGATCTGCTTTGGCAGCGTCCCGCCACTCGTGGTCTGCGCCTGTGCCGGCCATACCGTAGAAAGCAGGACGACTGCCGCGATGCTGCTGACGGATTTCATCGCTCACCGGTCGCGCTGTTCGAGGATTGCTGTTTGCTCTGCCCGACGAGTATCGAAACAGGATGCGGAAGATCGGAATAGGCCCAGAGTCCCGCCCGCGCTTCACGGGCGCCTTGCTCGACAAGCCGATAGCCCGGGATAGCAGGCTGACCAGACGGGCCGACCGCGGCAAAGCCCCATCCCTGGGCGATCATGTAGGTGGCGAGATCGTAGCCCGTTTTGCCGGTCGTCGTCTGGCAGACGACAAGCAGGTTGTTGGCGTCAAGCTCCCGGATGGTCGTGCAAACGGGTTTGCTGTCCCGGACGATGGCCTGCGTCATGATCAGGTTCAACTCGCCACAGTCACGCTTCACACCCGGTGCGATCGTCACCGACGTACCACGCAAACAGGCCTGCAAGCCGTAGAGCCGGTAGCGCTTGCCGTCGGCGGTCCAACTATCGGCGGTTTCAAATTGAGCAGTGGCAGGAAAAGGTATGAATTTGCTGGCGTTCTCATCATCCAATGAAGTCGGATTGCCGGTGCCTGGCATCTGTGCCTGTACAAGAAGCGTCGCCGGTCGCGCCGGCGTCCGAAGATTTGGCGTCACCGTAGCAGTGGCGTAGACGACAGAACTGGCGATGATGGCAACAAGCATGATTGTCGAGAGCCGCATCAATTCGTCTGGTTTTGCCGATACCGTTCGCCATAGGGGTGCTGGAACGATGTGTTCGACCAAATACCGACATGAGCCTTTGCCGCCGTCGCTTCGGCGACAGCGTATTCAGGAAACAGCGCCGTTCCGTTCGGCGTTCGAGCTGCGAAGGCCAGCCCACGGCGAATAAGGTATTCGGACATCGGCTGCGCGCGGCCGTCGGCGTCCATGAAGAAGCATTCGGCGAAGCGGACGGAGGGATTTCCGGTATTTGAACCTAAGAAATGGCAGGGAAACGCTCCACCTGCGGAGCCTGCGGCCGTTTGCAGCGCGGCATTGAGACCGGCGAGCGACAGCATGGTGCATGTCGCCCGCATGCCGCCCAATTGGAGTTGCTGCGTAGACTGACAACCCTGGGCGCCGGCCAGCTTGATAATGGTGTTTTCGGCATCGACAAACGCATTGCCGGTCAATGCGGCCTCGGGAATGATAGTCTCGAGTTTCAGGTCGATCGTCAGACTGGCCGAATCCAATGCCCGCTGCGGTCCGGGGACCAGATCGCGCCCCCTTGCATAGGCATTCTGGTAGTATTCGACAATCTTCGCCGCCCCAGGTGCCGTATCCTGTTGGGCGGCGGCGGGCGCTACCGAAGCCGCCAGGGCAGCGATAGAAAACAGCGGAATTGCGTGCATTTTCAGTTCGGCCTTCAACAGACGACCCAGAAATGCTATACTTGGAATTATACGATAGTGCAATCCTCTCAGCAATCCGAGACTGAATTTTCGAGGCAAGCACGGTCAAATTGTACGGACGATGCCGATGATGAGGGCGATTAAAAAAGCGGTGCAGGCGTTCTGGATGCTGGCCGGCCTTGTCATGCTCTTCGTCTGGTTTGCCTTTGGTAGTTGGCTTCTTCTGTGGATCGGGTCGTCCATGTTTGGGGCGACATGGGCCCCTGCGATCGGCTCCTGGGGCTATGATTTTTATCTCCAGCACTTCTGGGTGAAATTGCTTTCCATCCTGGCATTCCTGACCCTGATCGGTGCGATTTGCGGCGAGACGCCGAGGCGTCGTCTCGGGCCGGATGTGAACTATGAGGCTGAGCGCAAAAAGGAAGAAGAGAGACAAATCCAGATTGAGCAGTCTCTGATTTCGTTGCGCAATCAAGCGACCTGTCATCGCTAGATAGGACTGAGCTAGCTGTTGTCTGCAAGCCAGAACTCGAGCGGTGCCGCTTCAGCGGTTACCGCCCAGAGGGTGAACGTCAGCCTGCAGGCTCCACGGCAGTATGGTCTTGCCGATTGGATCGTCGACGCGTGGTGTCAATCAGCATCAGCGGCGCGGCGACCGCGAAGCCAATGGAGGCGAACGCCTCCTAAGCGGCATTTGCTTCGCCCTGTCTCCGGGGTCCTTCGTCCCACGCGCCGAGGCGCCCAGGCGATGAGGCACGAAATTCATTACGGATCGTCATAAGGGATACGCCGACCATAGCCGAAAGGCGCCTGTAACCTGGTAGAGCATGCCTGGCTCCAGCACTGCCAAGGAAGGCGCCCCATACCGCCCCTCCTTTCCGGCCTTATTCCAGAGGTTCCAGCGCGGCCCGCAAGCCGGTGCTGTGCCAGATGTGCCATTGGATTTGCTGCGAATGAATTTATACGATAGTGATATTTTTGAGATAATAAGCGCCGTCCTCTATAATAAGCGCCGTCCTCTGCTGATAGGCGGCGGTGCCCGTACTTCGCAGGTGCTGGCCGGCCACAAAAGTCAGACGGACGGGGCGAATGAGGAAGTTCTCGCCAGGTGACGTGCCGGCAGCATGTGAACGAATGCGACGCTGTGATCATGGTGAAGTAATCGTCCGGTGTTCGAGACGAGGATACCGACCACCATGTCGGTAAAGGTAGCAGGGACGGCATTGGGTGTCTGGCCGCGCGAACTTGAAGCCAACTGAGGAAACGGGGTCGATCATGACCGAGGTGTGGTCGACGGACTGGTATCTCGTCCCGTTGCAATATGACTGTCTGCATTGTGGGGCACAGACTGGTGGTCATGGGCTGGTACTCGGTCCGAGCACGCAGGTATCAGAGGGCATTGCGGCCGGGAATTGGGGAATCGAGCGACTGGATGCTTATGGCGTTGTTCGTGGATGGAGACGTCGCGAGCGGCAGGTATGCGATTTCATCACAAACATGAGCGAAGCGAGGTTGCGCTTCAGCGAGGATGAGTTGCTGCTCATCTGCGAGCACTGTGGCGGAGAGAACGGGCTGGACGTCGGGGTGCCGGTCGCAATGGAGAATTTCGTGCAGTGGGGATCGCTGCGCGCGCTGCGCAACGAGCGGAGAATGATCGTCGCCAGAGCGGCGGACATAGCCAGGTTTCACGATGGGACCGTCATTGATTCCGACGGAGGAGTCGGTCCGTCGTTCGCTGTGGTAGCCCGCGGAACTTGCCACAACGATATTCGCGGGCAGGGACATATCGAAATCCTTCTGGATCTGTCAGCCGGGCATTTTGCCTGGTCGACGATGTTCGAGAACCACGGCACAAAAAATGCATGGTCGGCGCTCTCGGCGGTTTCGGGCAGGCAAATCGCGGCGATGGTGGACCAGTTGGCGCAGGCAGAGATCAGTCTGACCTCTCTGAGCTGCGTCGACGATTCCGGGCCCGTTTGTCTGTTCGCATTCCAGCAGATCGTCGATGGACTGGCGGAGGGCGGCTACGCCTGGGCCGAACGGGAGGGTTGAATGAGGGTTCCGGTCGTAGCGGCAATGGCGATGGGTATGGTTGTGGCGGGATGCGCATCGCCCGTTGCGCCCTTGAGTTATTCTGTTCCACATCCGTGGTCCGGGCTGAAGCTGACGCAATGCAGGGCTTACGGGACATTTTCGGAATGCCAGTTGGTGCAAACGGCAGCATTGCACTACCGGGCATATCGGCTCGGCCCGGTTCAGCAGCAGAATCGCCGATTCCAGACACTGAGCGACGATTATCAATATCAAATTACCAGTTGCTACGCGATTGAGCGCGTCAACGGACCCTTGCCCAACTACCTCTGCCGGATTGTGGGGTACCGGACCGGAGCAGAGGCCGGATCGGTGTTCGTCAAAGGCGGCACTGCGGTCAATCTGGCCAAATATCTCGGTGACCAGGAGCAGTTGCACTATCAACGGAAGCGGGACCCTTGGGAGCGGAAGGGCTCCTGAACACAGCTCCAGTACGAGATATCCCGCTGAAGCACGATCAGAAAATTATACGGTAGTGATATTTTTTGCTTGACCAGAACGGTATGGATTATACTACAGTGTAATCCACATTCGAAACGTTCAGGGTCAAAAAATGCGGTTTTTGACGGGGAGCGTGGCGCGCACTTCCAGCGCCTACGGCCTGAAAGCTGTCGCGCTGATGTGCGCGATGATGCCGCTCCACGCGTCCGGCGAGGAGATGGAGGCTCGGCTTTCGGAAACGGTGACCCCACTGACCGATCGTGCGTTTCTCGCCCGTGCCGGCGGTGCGAACACAGCGCATAGAGAAGCAACGAAAGCTGTCCCTGTGGCGGCTCACATGAAAGCCGTTCGCGCAAGCGTCAATGTTTTTGCTTATCAGGCCGGCCCCCTCGATGGCGATCCACCTCGCGATCTGACGGCTGAAAGCAGTGCGGATGATGCCGATCTGGTGCCATCGCCTGAGATCGACAAGGCTGGCGCAAAGGTGCGGTTGGACCTGCTCGCAGGCATGCCAGTCGACGTGGCGCGATTGATCGTCCAGGCGGCGCGCGAAGAGGGCGTCGACCCCAATCTGATGCTCTCGATCGCCCGAGCCGAGAACGGCGCATTTGATCCCACAGCGGTCAGTGGGGCAGGGGCGATCGGGATCATGCAGATGTTGCCTGCAACCGGGGCTGCCTATGGCGCCGACGATCTGACGGATCCCGCCCAGAATGTGCGGGCATCGGCAAAATTCCTGAAAGCGCTGGTCGATAAATACGCCAATCCGATGCTGGTCGCGGCAGCCTATAACGCCGGCGAGCCGAAGGTTGATGTTCGCACCTCGCTGCCGCTGATCCGCGAAACGGCCGACTACGTGACCCGCGTGGTAGGCCTTTACACCCACGCATATGCGCCCGGCGACATCCAGGCCGTTGGTCGGATGCGCAAAGACTCCCGGTCGAACGGAATGCGGAATGTGGCGGCAGCCCGGGGCTCCAGTCCCGTACGATCGTCGATGCTGGTGTTTTCCACAATCGGCCCCGGCCCCGAAGGGGCGGATGTGGCCGAGCAGATACAGCCCTCGGACGGGCCGGTGAAGGTGAGAAAGGAAGGCAGCTTATGAGCAGCGTGAGGATATTTTGCGGCGGGCTGAAAGACGCCGCGCGGGCGGGATGGAATTCACCTCGCGGCAAGCGCGTGATCGTCCATTCAACTATGGCAACGGTGAGCGCTGGCATATTGGTCGTGTCAGCGATCGAACCGGCGGCCGCGCAAAACCTGCAGGCGCTTCAGAACGCAGCCGATCGCATCGTCCAGTTCTTTACCGGACCGTTTGGTCGCAGCATCGGCGCCATCGCTTTTATCGGCATGTTTATGGCCGCGGCATTTGGCTACTGGAGTTGGGGCGCCCTCCTGAGAGTTGGCGGTTCACTGGCCGGCATGTTCGCTGCGGCCGAGCTTGTCGATTTCCTGGCGGGCGGCGCGGCAGGGTAGGGCGCCTTCGTCATCATGGCAAACAGGGACGAAGAAGAGATCGTGGACACCTATCCGGTCATCCTGGCAATGACCCGGCCGCCGACGGTGATGGGTATCCCCTATACCTTCTTTCTGGCTGAGTGCTTCACCTCTCTCATGATGTTCCTGGCGCTCGGTTCCATTCTCTGGTTCCCGGCCGCCTTCATCGTCCAGCATTCGATTTTGTACGTAGTGAGCACGAAGATCGATCTGTGGTTCTTCGACATCCTGCAAAAGCACAGTGGATGCGGGGTCAATCCGCTCGGAAGGCGGATCGGCGGCCGGATCAGGACATACGGAAAATGACGACGGTTGCCGGTGCATTGCGGTCGAGCCTTGGTCGGGGATGGGACATCTTCGCCGACAAGGGGATATCGACGCATGTGCCGTATTTCGCGCCGATCGAGAACGGAATCATCCGGCTCAAGAACGAGTGCCTGGTCACGACGGTGCGTCTCAACGGGTTTTCGTTCGAGACGGCCGATATCGACTATGTCAATCTGCTGCAGCGCCAGCGCAACACTGCTTTCCGGGCGATTTCCAATCTCGCCAGCTTCGCGCTGTACACGCATGTCGTCCGACACAAGGTGAAGCCGTCGCTGCCCGGCGCTTTTGTCGATCCCTTCATGGCCCGTATGGACGAGGTCTATCAGGCGAACATCTCGAAGAACGAGATGTTCGTGAACGACACCTACGTCTCCCTCGTAGTCCGCCCGGTGTTCAGGAAGGGCACGTTGCTGAGCCGCATTCTCGGCGCCGGCGGCTCGATAGTGGCGCGGGAACAGTTGCGCCACATGCGCGATAAGCTGCTCGAGGCGACGCGGGCGCTGGAAAAGAGCCTCGATCCATACGGGCCGCAGGTCCTGCGCGATGTCAAGCGCGTCGAGGTAACGATGCCGGATGGCAGGCGAATCTATCGCGACGTCAGCGACGATATGACCCTGGATTCGGATGCCCGGGTCGTGTGGTTCTCGGAGCAATGCGAGTTTTTCTACACGCTGCTCAATGCCGGCAAGGTTCGGCCGATGCTTCTGAGCAACATGCCGATCGACGAGATGGTGCCGTCGCGGCGGACCACGTTTGGCAATCGTACGATCCATCTGGAAGGGGATACGCGCGGCGAGGATCGCTATGCCGCAATGATCTCGCTGAAGGAATACCCGCCGGAGACCGGCGCCGGCATGCTCGACTATGTGCTCAAACAGCCCTTCGAGATGGTGGTCACCCAATCGCTGTCGTTCGTCGACGATCAGGCAGCCCGCTACAAGATCGATCGGCTGGACCGGCAATTGTCGAAATCCGATGAAGGCGGCTCCTCGATCCAGAGCGATCTCGATTTCGCGCGCGATCAGCTCGCGCGTAAAAATGTGGCGTTCGCCGAACATCATCTGACCGTGATGCCGATCGCCAGGAGCATGGATGCGCTCGACGAGGCGGTGGCCGTGATCGGTTCGGAGTTCGGTGCCCTGGGCGCCAGCTATGTGCGCGAGGACCTCAATTGCGAACCGTGCTATTGGGCGCAGTTGCCCGGCAACCAGGCCTATATCGCCAGACGGGCGACGATCTCGACATTGAACTTCGCCGGTCTGTCGTCGTTCCATGCTTACCCCTATGGCAAGCCCGACGGCAACCAGTGGGGTCCGGCGATCACAATTTTCGAGACGACGTCCGGGACGCCGTTCTTCTTCAATTTCCATCAGGGCGATGTCGGCCATACGACCGTGTTCGGCCCAACCGGCTCCGGCAAGACCGTACTGATGTCGTTCCTGATCAATCAGGCTTACCGGGTCAATCCGGACCTGAAGGCGGTGATCTTCGACAAGGATCGCGGGTTGGACATCATGGTGCGCGCCGCCGGCGGCACGTACATGACGCTGGAGCCGGGTGAGCCATCGGGCTGGAATCCCCTGATGATGGAGAACACGGAAGAAAACCGTGTGTTTCTCTATCGGCTGATCAGCTTCATGCTGAAGCCGAGCCGCGAGGGTGAGTCGCTGACCCCGCAGGAGGAGCAGATCATCCGCTCCGCGATCAAGCAGATCATGTCCTCGGGCGATGTGAAGTTCAGGCGCATGTCAGCGCTGCGCTCGCTTCTCGCTGGATCCCAGAGGACCGAAACGGGTCTGATGGCCCGGCTCGATAAGTGGGTCGAGGACGGGCAGTACGCCTGGCTGTTCGATAATGCCGAGGACCGTCTGGATATTTCCAGGCCGATGGTCGGCTTTGACATGACCTCGATACTGGAGGACCCCCAAGCCAGGACGGCCGCGCTTCTCTACATGTTTCATCGCCTCGACAAGATCTACGACGGCAAGACGCCGGTGATCAATCTGATGGACGAGGCCTGGAAGCTCCTCGATGACGAGGAGTTCAAGCGCTCGATGAAGGACTATTTCAAGACCATCCGCAAGCGCAACGGAATGATCATCTTCGGCACGCAGTCACCCGATGATGTGGTGCGGTCAAGCGTTTCACGCACCATCATCGAGCAGACTTCGACCAACATCTTCTTTCCATTTCCCAAGGCCGACGAAGAGAGCCTCAAGAAACCGTTCGGCTTGTCGGATGCCGAATTCACCTGGGTCAAGGAAGGCGACCCGGCTGAGCGCTTCGTCCTCATCAAGCACGCCCGCGATAGCGTCGTCGCCCGTGTCGACATGAGCCACATGATGGATTTCGTGAAGGTGCTGTCCGGACGTGAGGACACGGTGCGCCAGGTCGAGATGTTGCGCGAGGAATACGGCGAGGGCCCGCGCGACTGGCTCGACAAATTCTGCGACTGGAAGGGCTGAGGCGATGCTGCGACCCATGCTGTGCAAGATGATCGTGGCGGCATTGCTTGCAGGGGCGACGCTGTCGTCGTCGTTCGCTCAGGTTCCAGTCATCGACCACACTCGGGAAAAAATCCAGCAGACGACCCAGCAATGGTACGACAATTACCAGAAGAACCAGCAGACCACGCGCGGCAATTCAGGCGATACGACGAATAGCTATGCGCCGGGGCAGGGCGCTGGCGCGATGGACTGCTTGTCCTTTGGCGGCGGCGCCGGTTGGGGTGACCAGGTTGGTCCGAACAATCCGCGCAATGCAACCCAGGAGCAGATCCGCCAAATGGTGGCGGATGAAGCCCGGCGCCAGGGGGTCGACCCGAATTTCGCTATGGCGATCGCGGAGCAGGAATCGCGTTTCCGACAGAGTGCGCTCTCGGCTGTCGGCGCTCGCGGCGTGATGCAGTTAATGCCGGCAACCGCGGCAAAGCTCGGCGTCAATCCCTACGACCTGCGAGGCAATATCCGAGGCGGGGTAGCTTATCTGAAACAGATCATGGGCATGTATCCCGGCCGGCTCGATCTGGTCGCGGCCGGCTACAACGCGGGACCCTACAGACAATCCCTGCAGAACGGCAACATCCCGGCAATCAGCGAAACCCGGAACTACGTCAACAAGGTCAGCCAGTATTATAACCGCAACAAGCGGCAATATGGCGATCAAAGGCCCATGGGATCGCCGGTCCCGCAAATGGTTTCCGCACCGGCAGGCTGTGGCGAGGCCATCAAGGAGGCGGTCGACCGCAACACGGAAGCGCAACTACAGCGGGCCCAGACATGGAACGCTTTCGCCGGTAAGGCGCTCGAAGCGAACCAGTTGAAACAGCAGACGATGCTAGGGCAGATGAAAGAGGCATCGGCCTTTCTGCGGGGATCGGGCAGCGGCCAGAACGGCAATTTCGGTGACGGCTCGGGTGAGATCAGGGTTGCCGAAATCGCTTGCCCGGCATCGGTGGTGAACACGGGGTCGACGCGTTGCTATGCGGTGCCACCGCAGTCGTCCACGTCCGACATCCAACGGCTGCTTCAATATCTGCAGGAGCAGGCGCGAACGCAGGGGCTCAACGCCACCTTCGCAGCGATGGACGACGATGTGGTCGGATTGGTCGCGGTCGTCGACAGCCGACGGGACCAGTGAGTGAATGGAACGGTAACGAAGCGGAAGGACGTGAACCGATGAAGACGATCATCCTTGGAAGTGCTGGCGCACTGCTGTTGTCGACGGCGGCCTTTGCGCAGGTACCGGTGACGGATGGCGCCAATACGGCGATCAACGACAAGATCAAGGCGCTGACGTCTCAGATCCAGTCGGACACGACCATCATCAAGGACAACACCACGAAAACGTTGCAGGCGATCACCGGCGACAGAACGCAGGATGCCGGGCAGTTCTCGTCGCTGGCAACCGGCGGAGGTTTCACGATGAGCCAGGCCCCGGATTTCGGGGCGATTCTGCAGGGAAACCAGGCTTCGTTCGGCGGGATCGGGGGGCAATTCCAGAATCTGGCGGCTCAGGTGATCAATGGCCTGAACCTCGTCAAGATGGTGAAGGACGCGGTGACCGGCGGCGAACTCACCGGTGCAAACCAGGCTTACAATCAGGGCGTTCAGACGCTCACCGCCTTGACGGCGATGACCGACGCCATGAACGCCGCATCGAAGGAGCGCACGAACGCATTCACCAATGCCGCTGGCGAGGTTGGCAAAGCCCAGGACATGAAGGGCGCGCTGGAGCAGAACACGCAGATGGTATTGCAGGGGAACCAGACCGCCAACGAAGCGGTCGGCGCCTTGAACAACGCAGTCGTGCTGGAATCGCAGCGGTACAAGGCAGCGCTTGCCGAGCAATCGCAGTTTCTGAAGACCTTCGCCGCCGGCGGAGCCCGGAGACGAAGCGGCCAACCGCAGGACGGGCGATCCGTCCGGGAGCAGCTCGAACAGTTCGAAGCTCAATCGCAGTGAGGCGGCTCCTTTCCATCCCCTTGCTGGCCGGCCTTATAGCCTTTGGCGGCTGCGCTGGAGGTAAGGAGCGTCTGGCCAGGTGCTCGGCGGATGAAAATCCCGTTGGCGAACTGGCATATGGCCAGGATCCGGGTCCGAACAATGCCGGCACGATCATTGTGCAGCAGATGACCGACGAATGCGGCCCGATGCGGCCGGTGAACCAGTTCTGATCGGAGGCGTAGCCAGATGGATCCGCGCGACGGGCTCACCAACTTCTATGGAACCGCGCTCACCTATTTCGACAAGATCAACCAGGACACGATCGAACGCGCCTGGGGGCTGTTTTCCGACAACCAGGGACTGGTCACTTCGCTGCTCGCCCTGTTCCTGATCATCTATTTCCTATGGGGGGCATTGGGCCGAACCCGTATCAGTTTCCAGGACATGGCGATCACCGGCTGCAAGGTTGCGCTTGCCTATGCCTTCGTCATGTCCTGGTCGGTATTCCATGAGGAAGTCGGCCGGCTGATCCTTGAAACACCGGAACAGCTGGGTGCTGCACTGTCATCGCGCATGGCGGGGATCGCGGGCGGGGCCAATATGGCGGAACAGGTCCGCGAGGTCGCCGAGAAAGTCTATGAATTCGCCTCCGCGATCGCGACCGCGCAGGCCGGTGGATGGATCGGTTCGATCGTCGGCGCGCTGCTCGATCTGTTCATTGTGGGCGGCGGGTTGATCCCCATGCTTCTGGTGCTGACCGGCGTGACGCTGTTCGCAAAAATGACAGTCGCCGTGATGCTGGCCGTCGGCCCAATCGCCATTCTCTGCAATTTCTTCGGTATCTCCAGATTCGTCTTCGAAGGCTGGATCAAAGGGATCGCGTTCGGTATTTTCACGCTCCTGTTTTCCTACATCATTGCCGGCTTCTGCTTCGGCTTTGTCCGCTCCTATCTGGATTCCATCCAGATCGCGACGGCAACGCAAGACGAGTCCTTCGGAGTAGCGGCAGGGCTGGTGCTCTATATGCTGGTCGTAGCCGCGTTCGTGGTTCGGGTACCGTCGTTGGCTCTTTCATTCGCATATGGAGCAGCCTTCTTTGGTCTTCCCGCTGCCGGCAGCGTAGGCGAAGGGCTGTCGCGCGCTCGTAATAGCGGATCGAGAGCCGCCAATCTCGCGACGAGTCTCAATCCGTCAGGCGTTTCGGGAACTGCGGTGCGCGGCACAATGGCGATGGCCGGCGATATGGGTCGCGGAACCCGTGCCATGGGGCGGATGCTTGCCAGCCGAATGCGTGGGCGCTCCGGATAAGAACCCGGGTTTAGCCTGGAGGCGCTACTTTCGGCTTTTCTTCTACGATAGTGTAATTTATGATTATCCTATCGTATAATTATAGGCGCACTGTTCGCGGCGATTCCCGGGATTTTTACGGAGACGAATTCGGGTGGCGTTGTTCAAGAAGAGGGCATCAGACGAGCCCGAGGGGAAAGTTCCAGGTCCCGGAGAAATCTACCAGCAGCATTTGACGTGGGGGGCGCGGCAGAGATCGCTCCTGTCATTGCTTGCCTTCGTGCTCGGCGTGGCCGCCATTGCGGGATGGGCCGTCGCCGGCATCGCCGTGTGGTCGTCGGCTCAACTGTTTCCCCTGAAATCGACAGAGGTCGTGCCGCTGATCGTCGACAAGGCGACGGGCTACATGGAGACGGTAACGACCCTCGACAAGGATAAGTCCGTCTCCGAGCTTCAGGCGGTGAGGGCAGCCTTCATCGGGAATTACGTGATCAAGCGCGAGACCTACGATCCGCGCTATCTCGCCGACACGTTCGACATGATTCAGTTGTGGTCCGACCCCAACGGGCCGGCATTCCGCGAATATGAAGAGCAGATGAATCCGGGCAATCCGCGGTCGCCCGTCAAGAGGATCGGCGCGGAGGGCGATGTCCGGGTCAACCTGTTGTCGGTCAATCCCTTGAACAACGAGACGATGAACGTTCGTTTCGAGACGGAAGAGCGTCGCCAGGGCGGCATGGCCAAGGTCGATCGATGGTCGGCGACGGTCCGATATCGGCAGGGCAACCTGGAGATGAGCCAACGGGTGCGGATGATCAATCCGCTTGGCTTTCTGGTTACGGATTACACCAGGGTTCCGGAAATGATGCCGAGCGGGCTGCCGCAATGAGGCAGCTGGGACTTGCGATACTGTTGATTGCGTCGAGCGTGACGTTGGCAAATGCGGAATTGGTGGCGCAACCTGGACGGTACGATCCCCGCATTCGCACTGTGCCCTATTCCTCGGAACAGGTTTTCGAGGTCACGGGCACCTACGGCATGGTCACGATGATTCTGTTCGGCAAGGACGAGGAAATCACCCAGGTCGTCGCCGGCGATACCGTTTCCTGGCAGATCCTGACGTCGGCCGACCGGCGTTCGCTCACGCTGAAACCGATGGAAAAGGATGCGGCGACCAACATGTCGGTGGTCACGACGAAACGTACCTATTCGTTCGAGCTTCTGGTCAACGATTCGAAAAGCCAGCGAGGTCAGACCTACAAGCTACGATTCACCTACCCCGAAGACGCAGGCATGAAGGGCATGGCCGAGTTATGGAGGCAGGCGCAAGAAGCGCAGAAAAACCCCAATATCAAGAATATCCGTCGCGACAAGGTCAACTACGACTACGGCTTCAAGGGCGATCCCGGCGCAAAACCGGTGTGGGTGTTCGACGACGGTATCAAGACCTTCATGAAATTCTCGGGCGACACTCCGGCGATTTTCATCGTCGACCGAAAACGGCGCGAGTCGTTGGTCAACTATCGCCGGGAGCAGGACTACATCGTGGTCGATGCCGTGTCGCGTCAATGGACACTGCGCTTCGGCACGGAGACAGAAACCTGCCTGTTCAATCTACGCACGGGACCGGCCGACGAGCCGCCGCCGATCGAGGGCGTGGTCGGGCCGAGACCGTTGGGAAGGGGAGGGGCATATTCCTCCAGTCTCCCAGACGGAAGCATGAGGTAGGCCGATGTCTGACCCACAATATAGCCATGGTATCGAGAACGAGGCGGTGATCGGCGGCGCTGTTCGGCGGCGCGGAATAGGCATCGGTCGACCATTGGCGTTGTTGGCGGGACTCTTCGGCGTAGGCATTGTGCTTTATCTGGCTTTCTCGACCCCTCCTGAAAAGGTCGCAACAAAGCAATCGGAACCCGAAACTTTTGCGCCAGTGAGAGCACCGGAGACCCCTGGCTTCAACACTCCACCGCGCCCGCCATCGATCCCGACCGTGGTCGTGCCAGAGGCACCGCCACCTCCACCCCCGCCGCCACCGGCAGAACAGGTCGAACTGCCCCCCATGCCGGAGCAGCCGGTCGATTGTTCGAACGGAAACAATCCAGACGATCCAAAATGCATTGAACTCGAGCGCAAGCGGAAGTTGCTCGAGCGGGTCAAGGCGAACGCGGTGGTCTATGACCAGTCAGGTTCCCAGCCCGGCGCGGATATGGCATCGGCGACTTTGCAGCCGGGCGGCGATGGACAAGGCATGATCGGCCCGAATGGCGGTGACAGCTTTTCCGGACAGGATGGCGGGGGAGGGCCCGGTAGCGGCGGAACGGGCGGGGACGCCAACAGGTCTTTTCTGGCATCGATGGGAAACCAGAACGTCACGGTTTCACGGGCGGTCAAAAACAACCGCACCGACGCCTGGATCGCCCAGGGCACCATGATCAGGGGCACGCTGGAAACGGCCATCAATTCTGACCTCGCAGGCATGGCAAAGGCAAGTGTGCGCGACGATGTGTACTCCTTCGACGGTCGTCGCATCCTGATCCCGGCCGGGTCGAGCCTGATCGGCGACTACAAGGCCGATATCCAGCAGGGCCAAGAACGCGTGTTCATCGTCTGGACACGCATGATCCGCGGCGATGGGGTTTCTGTCCAACTCGGTTCGTTCGGAACGGACCGGCTTGGCCGGTCCGGCATAACCGGGAAGGTGGACCGGAAATACTGGGAGCGCTTTGGCCCGCCGGCGCTGCTGACGATGATCGGCGGCACCGCGCAATATGTGGCCACTCTGGGCAACCCGAACCGCAACAACGACATTACCGTCGTCAATCCCGATGGCACGGTGACGCGGATACCGCAAAACAGCACTGAATCGCCCGAAGAACAGGCGCGTGGCATCGCGGCCCAGACGATTGCTGCCGGCATTCAGCAGATGGCTGCGGAAGCCTTCGGCAATAGCAAGGATATTCGGCCGACGATCCATATCGACCAGGGGGCGGACATCAACGTGTTCGTGACCCGCGACCTGGATTTCTCGGACCTGTACGCTGACCCGGTCGTCGAGGAATTCGAGCGTCTGAAACGGGCAAGGCGAGGGGGCAGATAGCGATGGATTCTGCCAACGATATACTCCCGCACACGCCGGCCGACAGCAAGTCGGTGACACGGCTCAAGAAAGTCGATGCCACAACCAGCCGGCGGGATATCGACCTTCACTGGCTCGGCGAAGCGCTGAAGCCGATCCGGACATATCTCGACGATCCGGAGATAGTCGAAATCTCCTGCCAGAAACCAGGAGAGCTGTGGCTGGAGAAAGGCGGCAGCCTGGTGATGCAGAAAATCGAGGAACCAGCGCTCACCGAGCAGGCGGTCGAAAACATGGCGGTACGATCCGCCGCTCTGACGGCCCAAGTGATCAATCGGGAAAACCCGCTCCTGTCGGCCGTCCTGACCGGCGGCGAACGGGTCCAGTTCGTGCTTCATCCGACTTCGGCGACGGGCCACGCGTTTTCGATCCGAAGGCAGCTCATCCGACGGCTGTCACTTCAGGATTACGAGAAGCGGGGCGCCTTCGACCATGTGAAAGTGACCGGAGACGACGATATGGACGAGGTCGACCGGGAATTATCAGCCTTTCTGCGCACCAGGCAGGTCCGAAAATTCCTGGAGCTTGCGGCATCCGAGCATCGTTCCATGCTGGTGTCGGGCGGCACGTCGTCGGGCAAGACGACGTTCCTCAATACGATGCTCACGTCCATTCCCATGCATGAGCGGTTCGTGCTGATGGAGGATACGCGCGAGCTGGAGCCGCGGCAGGAAAACGTGGTGTCGCTTCTGGTCTCAAAAGGCGATCAGGGCGAGGCGAAGGTCTCGATGGCCGATTTGCTGGCGACGGCGCTGCGCCTTCGCCCGGACCGGATTTTCATGGGCGAGTTGCGCGGTCCGGAGGCCTTCGACTTCCTGAACGCGATCAACACCGGCCATCCCGGCTCCATGACCACGATCCACGCAAATTCCCCACATCAGGCGTTCAATCGACTGTCGACATTGATCGTCAACGCCGGCGTCCGCATGGAGCGGGACGACATCCTCAAATACATTCGCTCGATCATCCCGATCGTGGTGCAGCTTCGCAAGGGCGACGAAACCGTCAGCCGGGGGGTGAGCGAGATCTATTTTCGGGACGAGGTCAACGAAGATGGCGAAAAGGTCCACAGTCAGGTCTTTTGACGATACCGGTCATTCCTCAGGTAACGAGGCTGCGGATGAGGCGCAGATGCACGCCGCGACGGCGGCGAAACCGGCCAACACCAGACCGGTCAAATTCTCCAATGACAGCGGATTGCTGCAGGACCCCTTCGAGATCGATCCGGCGGCATTGCGGGCCGCAGTCAATGAAACCCCGCTGCCGAGGCAGATAACCGCGCTGCAGCGATTTTCGTTTCTGACCTTCCCGGTCGTGATCGCGATCGCGGTATTGATGTGGCTCGCGACGTTCATCTCCATCTACGAACTATACTCGACGTCGTTCGGCCAGCCGTCTATCATCGATTATCTCAGCCGCGCGCCGTTCATCGATGCGGTGAGACAGACGATTGCGATCGTATTCACCCGTAACACGGTCGGCCTGTCGTTGCTCGCCTTCCTGATCGTCTTTCCGCTCATCTTTGTCTGGTTGACCTGGTGGATGTTGAAGGGCGGCCGCTCGCTGTCGCGTCTGATCCTCTATCTCCTGCATGTCCGGTCGATCTTCAGCCTGTTGGCGACCTCCGGGCTGGTGTTCGCCGCCTGCTGGGCGAGTGTGGTCATCTATGGCGTGGTCTTCTACCTGATCGCCACCAAGGGCCTGACGCTGGAAGCCGTGGCAAATTACTATGGCAACGCGCTGACCGCCATGTATCAGGCGCCCTTCGGCGGCACCAATACCGCCGGCCAGTTCATCCGGCCCGCCAAGCTGACGGTCCTCGCCAGCCTAGGCGGACTGGCGGCGGCGGGGCTGCTGATCGGGTTCCCGATCGCCAAGGCGGTGATGCGTCGAGAACACCAGGTGTTCGGTCACTCCCGATTGGCGACCTTGCGGGACGCGGCCGACTATCGCCTGCGCGAAAAGAACGGCATCGTGCTCGGATACAAGCAGGGGATGCTGCTGCGCTCGGACAGCGACCAGCATGTCATGGTGATCGGCTCGCCGGGGCAGGGGAAGTCGCGCAGCTTCGTCATGCCGACAATGATGAACTACGGCGGCTCGATGTTCATCCTCGACATGAGCGGAGAGCTTTACGAAAAAACCTCCGGCTACATGAGGAAGAAGGGCTACGAGGTCTACCTCATGGCGCCGGGCCGGCACGGAACGCACTGCTTCAACCCGCTCGACGTGATCAGCAAGGATCCGCACCAGCGCATCACCGATTTGCAGAAGCTGGCGCAGATGCTGATGCCTGAACGACTGCGTTCGGACTCGAACGATTTTTGGGAGGAAAGCGCCAGGATCCTGCTGGTCGCGATGCTGGGTTTCGTGATCGAGTGCCCGGACACGCGCAAATCGCTGAGCGAGCTCTACCGCATCCTTAATTCCATGTCGGACGAACGCACGGCGATCGCGCAGCTCCTGTCACGCTATGGCGATCACCTGTCCGACCAGACGCGCATGCAGCTGACGAAGTTCATCGGCCGACACGAGAAGCTGGGAGAGGGGATCGCCGCCGAGATCGGCGCCAAGTTTAATTTCCTGCAGAACGAGCTGATCGAGGCGATGACGTCGGTGACCACGATCCCGATCACCGAAATCCGCAAGCGCCGGATGGTCATCTACCTGCAGGCCGACTGGAACGTCATCCAGATGTATGAGCGGCTGATTTCGATCTTCGTGCAGCAGATGGCCGACAATCTGGTGCAGCTTGGTCCGCTGCGCAACGGCGAATACGAGGTCCTGATGATGCTCGACGAGTTCGGCAATGGTGGCCGGCTCGACACGGTGCTGACGCTGGCGCCGCTGATCCGCAAGAACGGGGTGCGGTTCGTATTCATTCTGCAGGACGGCGCGCAGCTGGAGCGGCTTTACCAGCGTCCGGGCCAGAAGATCCTGATGGGGACGTCGACGATCAAGCTCTACATGAACTTCCAGAACGTCGAGGACGCCCAGGCCGTATCCCAAATTGCAGGCGTCGACACCAGGCTGATCGCGCAGCCGTCATATTCATATCGCCATGGCCGGCGCGACCGCGGAGGATCGATGATGCCGATGCGGGTGGAACTGTTGCCGGTCCACGCGCTGATGCAGATGAAGCCGGAAGAGGCGATCCTGCAGGTGACCGGCATGCCGATCATGCGCATCTTGAAACTCGATTCCGGCGGCGAGCGGCAGTTCCGGGCGATGGACAAATATCTGGAAATCCGCAAGCCGCAGATCCAACCAAGGGCCTGGACGCTCGATGACGAGGAGAAGTACGAGGCGGAGCCTTCGGCGTTCGAAGGCGTGATGACCCGTCAGATGCTCTATCCAGACGCTCGTGTCGTGCATCGGCGGGTAGCGGCGTTGAGGGCCGGGGGCCTCTACAGGACGGCATTGGAAAAGCCATCTCGGCCACGCCCGGTCGATTTCCTGTGGCAGGATATCGGCGGCGAGCGCCATATCTTCTTCTCATCGCTTGATGAGCTGACAATCCGGCTGAACCTCGATGCCACACGCGTTCCGGGCGTGACACCGGGGGAGGGGCCAACCCAATCGGAGGAGGGGGCGAACGGTACGGGAGCGAAGGATCAGCGACGCACCGGAAACGGACAAAACCGGGCCGAGAAGAAATCGGATATTGATCGGAGAGGTGCGAAGGCCGGGCGGACCGAAATTCCGGACCCGGACACGGGTGAACTCATGCCAGAAAATCCCGACGAAGACGACGATCTCGAAGTGAATGTCGAGGTCCTGCTGAGGGATAGCTACGTGCCACCGTCACATCATGATCGGTTGGATTCATCCCGCCAAAAAGATGTTTCGCAGCGCGAGACCAATGTCGAGCGCTCTACGGTCCTGAAGCGGCAAGAGGTGAGCAGCCAGTTCGGAAAGTTGAACGCGGTGCTGCATGCAATGCTCGACGAGAGCGCCAAGGCGGTCGAAGATGTCGATGCGATCGCCCTGAACGATGGTCTGGAATCCATGTGGCGGGCAACGATCGACCGGATGGAAAGCGACGAGACCAAAAAGCTTGTTCGCCGCCATGCCGCATTGGTCATGGACCCTGTCGGAGAAGGATAGGGAGGGGCACGAGGAGTTTGAAGGTTGCCCAATCCAGATTTCTACAGATCCAATGAATTTTCAGATCCGTCATCCGCAGAGTCGGATAGCATATCAATGGCGTTCTTGACCCTGTGGCTAGCGAAGGCGTGATCGGCAAACCAAAGCTCAATCTCCGCTGGATCGAGACTGTCGACCATTGCCGGAGTCGGCACTTTGCAGCCCGAAGCGCGAATGACTTTAACGTTGTGTTGGTATCGTCGGATGCGCTCCTCCAAGGAGAGCTCTGAGCCGTGTTTGAGCAACTTCTCCTTGGGCCATCTCGCCATCGTCACGCTCCGCCGCACCCCAGGGAACCTTTACACTGAACCCTAACTTGCTTATATGTTCTCCACAAGGAGAATAATTATGTCCACAGCCAATCGGGAATATACGCCGGCGGAAGCCGCAGCGCTCAGTGGAATTGCTGTCAAATCGGTTCATAACGCCATCGACAAAAGGATCATTCAGAAATCCGGGGCCGGGGCGAGTGGACGTGCGCTTACGGACGATGACCTGCTACGTCTCAAGCTGTGGTACGGCGTCGGTTCAATCCTCTCGGCCGAACGCAGAAAACGCCTGTTTGAATCAATCGCAAGGGACCCGGCCGCGGGCACGGTTCGCGCCGACGATTATCTGATCGTCGACGTCGCGCGGGCCAGAGAGCAACTCGCCGCTCGTGCGGACGCCCTGCGCGAGGCCGATGGAATGATTCATAGCGTCAAAGGCTTGATGGGTGGTGAGCCGGTATTCAAGGATACCCGGATACCGGTTCGCGCCATCGCCACAATGCGTAATCAGGGCGCCAGCGTCGAGGAACTGCTCGAGGGCTATCCGTCGCTTTCAGCACGCATGATCGAGCTTGCAGAAATCTGGACAGCCGCTCATCCTGCCCGCGGCCGCCCCAAAACCTTGTCAGAACAAGGTTTCCTGGCGAAGTCGACAAGGACGCTTCCCTTGAAGGCTGGATCCAACCCTAAATCGGCTGGCACCATTTCGTGAAATTTCTGATCGACGAGTGCCTGCACACAACGCTCGTGGCCGTGGCGCAAACCCACGGTCACGAGTGTTTTCATGTAAACTGGCTTGGACTGAGCGGAGAAACCGACTGGAACCTGATGCCCCGGATCATCCAGGAAAGTTTCACCTTCGTCACGAACAATGCCCGGGACTTTCGTAAGCTGTACGCCCGAGAGGAAGTCCACGCAGGTCTCATCCTTATCGTTCCACAGGTGCTTCCCGCCCTCCAGCGGGAATTGTTTGAGGTAGCACTCGACAACCTTCCGACCGACTGTGATCTCCTCAACGAGATTATCGAGGTGACAATCGACGATGGGGCAGCAAGGATTACGCGCTACACGCTTCCTGATATAAATACATAAGCAATATCAATCACTTGGTTCCATAAGATAGATTCTGCGACTTTACATCGTCCACAGGACGGACAAAGGCGCTGCCTGCAACTTTTCGCCAAACGGCGTTACTCGGTCGTGGTCATGCAGGACAAGGCCGCGCACGAACCGGTCGCCGACTGCTTCCTGCAATTGGCGCAGTCCCCTAAAATCCTGCGGGCGCACCGTTGCCGAGGCTTTCACCTCAATGCCAATGATCCGGCCGCGTCGATCCTCTATCACGACGTCGACCTCGTCCTGGTCCTTCGTGCGGTAATGCGAGAGCGACACGCGGCGCTCCGACCATGAGACAAGCTTCAGCAGTTCCGCGACGACAAAGCTTTCCAGCACGGCGCCGAACCGGGACCGGTTCTCCCGCAAAGCCTGTTCCTCATCTTCCCGTAGGGCGGCAAGAAGACCGCTGTCGAGGAAATGCAGTTTCGGGGTCTTGATCAGGCGGCTCAGCCGGTTGCTCGACCAGGGCGCCAGTGTCCTGACTAGGAACAGGCGCTCGAGGATTGCGACATACTTTTGTGCGGTCACGCTCGACAGCCCAAGAGCCGCTCCAAAGCTCGTATGGTTGATCAGTTGCCCGGCATGTTCCGCCAGAACCTGTAGCAGTCGCGGCAGCCGGTCCAGCTGATCGATGCTGGCAATGTCACGCACGTCCCGATCCAGGATTTGTGCCACGTAGTCCTCAAGCCATGCGGTACGGCGAGCCGGCACCCTCCGGCGCAATGCCTCCGGATAACCACCCCGCAGGACGAGCGCGATCAGTTCATCGCCGAGCGGGGAATTTTCCGCCGCCACAGGCTCCTCGCCGGTGAACAGACGATCCAGCAGCCGACCGGGCGTGGAAAAGATTTCCGACTGGGCGAACGGCAACAGCGAAATCGTCGCCATTCGACCGGCAAGTGAATCTGCGACCATCGGCATCGTGGCGAGATTGGCAGAACCGGTCAGCAGGAACCTGCCTGGCTCGTCATTGCGATCAACACTCTCCTTGATCGCCAGCATCAATTCCGGCACACGCTGAACCTCGTCGATCACGGCGCGGTCGAGGCCTCGTATGAAACCAACCGGATCGGTGCGAGCGGCGCTCAATGCCCCGGCGTCATCAAGGGTGACATAGGGCCGGTCGGGGCCGGAGAATTGCCTTGCCAGCGTCGTCTTGCCTGCCTGGCGCGGACCGACGATCAGGACGACCCGCGTATCGGCAAGCGCCGTCTCCACCAGCGGTTGGGCTTTGCGGTCGATGAGCTGATGTGACGATATCGGACTGGTCATGCGACTATATTTAACGCATAACCCGTCCAATTTAAAGTGATTTATCGTCTGATTTAATTTCTCCTACAAGAGGGTTCCGATACGGGCGAACGCGTTTTACGCCCGTGTCGCTTTGCACGTTAGCTATGCAAAATCGCCGCTTGGCAAATCGAACACCAAAACCTACATATCCGCCGTCGGCCATCTCCTCCTCCCAGATACGATGCCGACATCGAAGGTGGTACACCTCCTCCCGTGCTGCCTTCCCCGATCAGCCCGCCGGACCTCCTCCCCCGGCGGGCTTTTCTTTTCATCGAGCAAGCAGTTCCAATCGGCTATTGTTTGCTGCAACGGCTTTACACCGCTATGCACGGCTCTCGCACAGCCGGTCGTGCATAAATCTTTCTAGGTTGACTGGTGGTATGCTTGCGCGCCCGCCACATCAGATAAGATTACGGCGGCTTGCGTCACAAAGCGCGCCGTCAGCCGGTTTCGGACAACGATCGGGGCGAGTCTCTCCGACTATTCATGCCATCCAGATTGGCATTTTCGGCCTAGCAAGCGGGAGCCGGGTATCAGACCTTTTCGAGCGAACTCGCCTTGGACGAGCTCCAGCGCATCTAACGCCGGCATTTGTGAATAATGATAATCGTCGGTCTCCGGTGCCATGTCCTCGATGGCGAACAGCGTGCCATCGGCGGAAATAAAGCCAACGGAAAGTGGTGTGGGCGTGTTGTGCATCCAAAACACTCGCTGTTCCGCCGATGGCCAGGAGAAGAGCATCCCAGGACCGACGTCATCACGAAACATGAGCCCCTGGGCCATCTGTGTCGGCGTCCTTGCGACGGGTACATCAGCAAGGGTAACGCCACCAGAAAAATGGAGTGTGCAGCGTTCTGTTGGGTTGGCGGACGGGTCGCTGGCGTTCGCAAGAACCGACAAGGCAAAGCCAGCAAGCGTCAGGCTTGGCAATGCACTCAGGATCACGGTCCTTAGCACGGTCATGACAGCGATGTCGGTTCCACCAGACAACGATGATCGGGCCAGATCGATCGGCTTGTCACCAGAAGCATATTCCCCAGATCTACCGGCTACGATCGCCGCGATCGCGATCTTTCGGCGGGGTCAGGATGACGCGGGATGGGATCTGCCGCTCGGTCTGTTTTTCCTGCTCGCGTTCTTTGCCTCGATCGCGGCCGCGCTCGTTGCGATCATCAGCAACCGCCCTGCCCTGATTGGCCTGGGCGATCCGCGAAACGTCGGCGCTGCGATTGGTCGAGGTGCGATCGATCTCGCCCTTCTCAAGCACGGCGTCACGGCCGGCGGCAGATTTGGTTGACGTTGCGGCCGAGGCCTTATCGTTGTTCCGCTCCTTGCCCTTGGCGACGCGGGAGTCGAGTTGCAGCTTGACGACCTTGTCGATCACCCGCGTTGCGGATTCGAAGATCGCGCGTTCGGCGGGATTGGTGATTGCCTTTGCGACGGCTGCCGCCGAGGTGGCAATCGCATCCATCGCGGACTTTGCCTGATTGGGCGTGATGGGGGTGTTGCGCAGCATATGGATTTCTCCTTTCTCGTGCGAAGGCGGTTCACCGTGCGACACGGCATCTTCCAGTCGGCGATATTCGCGCCGTAGTCCGATCGTCAGGTCTTTGGTCAGTTCGCGCACGGTGCTCGGCTGCGACCGGTCCTTTCCGATTGCGTCCAGCATGTCGATGACGCGGCCGAGAGCATCCTTGGATGTGTTGAAGCGGTCGACTCCAGCTTGCAATGTCGGCGCTATCGGTGTGTCACGGATCTTGTTCATGACCTTGGTCATGACGTTGGGCGGCGTGTAGGCGCCCATGCGGCGGAACATTTCCCACTCCCAGCGTTTGACGGGAGGCGGACCGGCGCGATCCAACCGCTTCTGGTGATCGATGGTCAGGCCGCGGTTGCGAGCCTTGTCGGCAAACCGCTCGCGCCATTCGCTAAAATCGCGAATGTTGGGGTTGAGGCGGGTCTTGCCGGGGCCCTTCAGGCTGACGATGGCGTGGATATGAGGGTGCTTGGCCATCTCATGGCGATTGTGGGCAGCGTAGGCGTAGCGATGCCCATGAAACTGGCTGCCGAGGAATTCGCCGGCAGCGTCGATGAACTTATCCCGATCGACATTTGCCGGACCGGACAGAAGCAGGTGCATGAAGTCGCGGGGTTGGCGGCTCTGGAGAAGAACACCGACGGTGCGGCCTTCGCGCGTGAGTTCCTTGTGATCGGCTGTCGTGACCGAGCGGCGTTCGCCGGTCCGCTTATAGATCGGCGTCTTGTTGGCGCGCTCGACCAGGTGGGCATGGGTCGACAGTGTGACTGCATTGTCCTGGCGCTGCATGGCATGAAGGGTGGCATTGAGCCCTTTGGGACCGGACGCGAACTTTGCGGGATAGCGCGATAGTGGCGCGGTCCCCTGCCCTTGAAGGTGGACGCTGACACGATCGTCGATCGCCCGAACCGTTTCGATCGAAGCAGGAACATGATCGTCGGTCGAGCGATCTGCGCGGTCGGCCTTTTCATGAGCCAAGACGACAGCAAGCTGAAGCCGCGTTTGGCCTTTCACGCCCGGGCCGATGCTGAAGGCATAGGTCCGTTGTGTGTCACCGTCCCGGAAAATGCCGTCGCGGGCCAGATCGTCCAGAGCCGTGACAACGGTTTCGCGGTCGGTACTGGGCAGTTCGTAGCTGAGGAGGAGAACATCCTTGGTACCCTCGCGCGTCCCGAAATCGCGTTCCCATTGCGACAGGGCATCCTTGATGCTGACGACTTCGCGACCGTCCTGATCGACTGCACGTTCTTCCTTGGCCTGGTATTCGAGAACGTTTCGCGCCGATCCGGCGCCGGCGCCGTAGGACAGCACCTTGACGACGACGGCGTTGTGCCCCGTCGCTCGGCTGAGTGCCGTGCTGGCGGCATGAGGTCCAAGGCGGGATCCGGAGCTATACGGACTGCGAGGATTGGAAGCGCCTCTCCTGCCAGCACCGCCTCCGCGGCCGCTCCCTCCTCCACCGCCCCCGCCACGCCGATCGTCCTCGATCAGCTCGTGGTAAAACGGCAGCCGACGCTCAGAGCGGGAGGGATTGCTGCGTGGGTTTCTCATCGTGGGCGGCGATCAGGTCTTTCACTATCGTATAATTTCGCACAAAAGCGGCGTCACGGATAGAGTCGATCTCACGTGCCATCTCGTCGAGCTTTTCAAGGATCCGGGTCGAGGATTGATCCGCGGCGGCATTCCCTTCGCGCATGAGATCGCGGTGGACACGGGCGATGTCCCTGATCATCAGATAGAGGTGTTCGAGCTTCTGGTCGTGCGTCTCAAGTATGGCGGCTGTCTGGGTGAGATCGCGTGTGACGATAAGGCGTGCAATCAGACCGGGGCTACTTTCGACGCGCTGTGCAACAGCCGCCAGTTCGTCCAAAAGATGGGATGGCAGTCGAAACACGACCGGGACACTGGCCATGGGTCATCCCTTGTCGCGATCGAGACCGGCCATGACGTATTCCTCGATCAGCGTCGTGTAGCGCATGTTCCGCGACCGCGCGAGGATGAACAGCCGCGTGACTACATCATTGTGAAGCTGCAGGTTGATGCGCGCATAATCCGGAGACTTCGATTTGTTTCGTGTTCGCGGTGCAGTGGGCGTTGAAGGCGGCTTCGGTCCCGAGCGCGATACCGGTGTCCGCGGCTGTTCCGTGCCTTCGTCCTTAGTGTCGATGGATTTCCGTGTGTCCGCCTTCGGGGTCAGCTGGGCAAGCGAAACCGATGGCGGCGTGAACGCGACCGGCGCGTCGTCGGGCCCTTCCAGAGATTTTTCCCTGGCGATCCGTGCGATGCCGGCGCCGACCTCGACGCGTTCCTTGTGGCCGTCGTCCATGATTATGCTTCGATGAGCGAGATGAATTCGTTGTTCAGGCTTTTGATCTGATCGATCGCATCAAGCACGCTCTCGCGGGCGCGCTTTTTGGCTGACGGGGTTGCCTCGGAATTCGCGTCGATAGCGCGCAGCTTGGTATAGAGTGTGCCAAAGCCAGCGACAACGTCGCTGAAATGGTTGGTCTTGCGAATGATCGTCTCGAAGAGCGAAACGCCACCGTTCGAAAGAATCCTGGTCACTTCGGGAATGGCGCGGTTGCTTCTGAGCGCAATGTGGTCGACATGGTTCCAGATCGCCGCATGCGGGGTGACCGGCATCTGGCGTGCGTCAGCGATCTCGTGGAGCAACCGGGATATGTTGACGGCCTGGGTTGCGCTGGTCGGCTCGAGGATTACCGGGATCACTACGGCATCCACACGCTGGAAAACCTCAACGACCCGGTCGTGTGCATAGCCGCTGACGTCGTAAATGTGGATGTCGGCAAGCGGAGCCGCTTCAAGACAGGTTTGAAGGTTTTCCCCCGGCAAAACAGCAATCACATCAAGGTTGTCCGCATCGCCGATGAGGTTGCGTGCCTTTGACGTCATGTACCAGCGATAGGACGATTGCTGGCGATCGCAGTCGACGATGAGCGTCCTGCTGCCCTGGCTGCCGAATTCGGCGCCGAGGTTGATGCTCAATGCCGTTTTGCCGGCACCGCCCTTGAAAGTGGTGATGGCGATGGAGACAGCCGGCGGCTTCGGTGCGATGGTCATCGGAGAATGAACCCACTGCTTTTTCAGGTCCTGCCGACGCGATGAAAGAGTGCAAGCGTCAGCAAATAATTACACGATAGTATAATCCTAAAAGCACTCATGCCAGCAAACGGGCCATCGCGCAAGACCGTAGTCCGTGAAGATGCAAACGCCGCAATCGCGCAATGACATGTTGCGACGATCGCACAATCACGCATTCAGCGACGTGCAGAATCGCGTATTTGCGGAATGGCACAACAGCGGATTGCCGTAATGACGTATTTACCCATTGCGGTAATCGCACATTCACCTGTTCGCGGATTGGCATAATCACGCATTCGCGGAATCCAGCGTCACCGCTCGCGCCGTTCTGGTGTCGATGTCCGGCAAATCAGCACCCACAGGCGAGCGTAGCGAGGAAGCGCCCACCGGGCGCAACGGCTATCTGTTTACAGATAGCCTATCCTGCCATTTTTGCTTGTAGGCTGGTTGGCCGGCGCCGTCGTCAATCATCGGGCCGTGCGATTGCTTGCAAATCGCACGGCCCGATGATTGACCGATGTCCGACGCAGCCTTCGACCGCAACGCGGGCGAAGGCCAGGAGAGACAGCGACTCACGGCGCTGGCCAACCAGCCTACAAGCAAAAAGTCCGAAGCGAACGCCGAGAATGCGCGGCAGCGAGCGGCCAGCCGCGCAGCGTCTGGCCGCTCGCGCTAGCGTGCATCGAGGCGGGAGCGCACCGCCAGGGCCGGAGCGCTGGCGTCAGTTGCGGAGGCAAACTGACGCCAAGCGAACGCCCGGCTGCATTGGCGAAGTCGCGGCAGCGTCCGCTTACCGGCCCGAAAGGCCGGCTGCGAAGCAGACCGAAAGGAGAGAGGGGTTTGGGAGGAGAGGCGGCGAGCCTCTTCCCCCAAGGCAGGCCGCCCGTTCGATGCGGAGCTGCCTGCCCTGCGCCATGGCCGCAATAGTTCATGCCGTGGCAGAGCAAGGCGAAGCCGCTGCCCGCGGGGCACTCGGTATCGCCATGTACGGGAGCGTCAACGCGCCTCCGCACCATTATGAGCGTCAGGGTCAGAACGGAACCCTGTCCCAGTCGGGATCATTGCGCAGCTCGGTGAGCATTGCGTCGCGCTTGGCGATGGCCTCGGCAAGCGCGCATTCGATCCAGCGACGCTCTTCGGGATAAACGGCGTTGCGGAGTTCGCGCAATTCTTCGATGTGCTGATCAATGGACATTGTCGTCTCCTTTTCTCGATGACGACATGGATTCATCGTTGATCGACGAGTGGGTCAGGGACCGCGAAGCGGCCGCCGGAGGCGGGGAGCGGGGGAGCCGATTTGCGAACTGCCGCAGGCAGCGGCCGAAGGCCGGCAAATTGGGGGGACCGCTCATCCTTGACGCGTGAGGAGAGGCGATACACTGGGCGTTATTGAGAGAGAGACCCACGCGCGCGACCAGCGCGCGTGTCCATTCCGACCGGCAGGTCGGATCAGACAGAACGACTGGGCGAACTGTGAAGGCTGGTCGGGCGCATGCCCGCAGCACATCGCTCGGCCGCAGAGGATACTTCGGGGCGGTCGATGCCGCCCCGATTGTTTCCGGCGTCAGGCGATGGCGGCGGGATGGTCGCTGTTGTCCTGCAACCATGCCTCCTCGGCTTCAGCTTCCGAGTAATAGACCCGGTCGACGCCGAACCGCGCGCCACTGACGTCCTCGATCTCGGCGATGACGCTGGAGAGGCCGCAGAGCTTCTCGGCCGCGAGCGGCACCGCAATCGGCACGTCGGTATCGCGATGGTGCCAGCTTCTGGTGTGGAAGTTGTAGTATTCGTGGGTGAACTCATCGACGACATAGCCGTCCAGCAGATCGATCGTTTCGGCGAGCCACCGGTCGTGGTAGGCAACCTGGTAATCGTAGAGATCGAGCCGGGCGTCGTCTTGATCCAGCGTTCCGCGTGCCATAACGGCGTTGCTTTCGGCTTTTCGGATTTTGCGCTGGTCCTCGATCATCGCGGCGAGGGTGCTCGCCAGCTTGTCATGGACGCTGCGTGCGAGATCGCTCTCGCAGGCCAAGCGGTTGGCCAGTACATTGACGCGCAGGCCGGAGAGCTGCGCGATAAGCATGAGAGTATCATGTGCCATGTCATGGTCTCCTTCATCTTGATGACGGAGTTCTCCAGACGGGCAAGTCGAGCATCGGGTCAGGGATCGCGCAGCGACCGCCGGAGGCGGCAAGCGGAGGACCCGATTTTCTGACGATGCCCTTTCGGCGTCGGCTGAAAATTGGAGGAGCCGCGCAGTCCTTGAGGCGATGGGAGTGGCCAGTATACTGGGATGTCAGAGAGATAGACCCGCGTTCCCGCGAGGGAACGCGACCTCATCCGGCGGCCAGCCGGCGGGGAGTGCGAGGGGTTTCCCCTTGCGATGGGGCGGCCGGTCGATCCGGCCGTTCCATCCTGCGAGATGCGGGCGTAACCCGCATGGGCGGAGACCGCCTGCGGGCTCCGGGAGCGCAGCGACTAGCACGCGGTCGCCGAAGGCGGCTCGCCCGAAAGCCGCATATGCCGGGTTACCGGTTCATCAGCAATATGAATCATTGGGGGCCGACCGATTCATAAATGTCGTTGGACGTCATCGCGCTGACCGAACGATTCTCTCACCATGCTCGCACAACCCTACCAGCTCTATATCGAACGCACGAATCCAGAGAAGAACATGGAGCGCTTCTATGCGCTTTCGATTGAGACGACGCTGTTCGGTACGCCGTGCCTGACACGACGGTGGGGCCGGATCGGAGCGACCGGTCAGACAAAGGTGTATATCTTCGAAAGGGAGTCAGACGCGGTCGTGCTGTTCCTCGAACTGCTACGTGACAAGCGTAGTCGGGGATACAGACCGAGGCGGGCTGATGGCGCAGCGGCACGGTTCTGAGGGGAAAACCCGCTATGTGCGGCAATGGCCATCTGGCAAACGAAAGCGGGCGTGGCCGCCGATGGCAGCCACACCCGCTTGTTGCATGGTTTCGACGTCAGGAATGCAAGGTGACGGTCGTTTGCGACTGGAACTGGGCGTGCCAGCGTCCGGCATGATCGGGCACTTCCCATGCGACGCCCGAAACCTGTTTGACCATGGGATGTTCGATGATGATGGCGACATAGGGGGTGCCAGACCTTGAGGCGGTCTGGCTCCAGCCATATCCGAGATTGGCGATCCCGGCACCGTCAATCCGGTAATCGGGTGCGTAGTCGTCGGTGCGTTCGATGCGGCTCAGCGTCAGCGGCAGCATCGATGCCAGTTGCAGGTCGAGGTCGTGGTCGAGGCACCCGCCAAGCAGCATGTCTATCAGGTGAACGGTCATCGTGGTGCTCCTGGATTGCGGCATGAGAAGGCCGGCCCCTCTCGGGGCCGGCCGGGACCCGGATTACTCCGGGTCGTTCCAGAGGATGACCTTCTTGTTTTCCTCGCCGCCGGGGGCGGGAGCGAGGTTGCCGTAGACCACGCCGATCTCGGGGGCTTCGAGCTTGATCGAGAGGGTTTCCCTGCCGGAGCGCTGTGAGATGCGGTTCCAACCGGCGCCGATCTCGAAGCCCGTGCGCTTGTTGACGATGCGGTAGTCGGGAGCGCCTTCGCTGGACTTGTTGGCGTTCGGCAGAACGACGATCGGGGCGTTGACGCGGAGGGTGGCGAAGACGCCTTCCATCGAGCCGTCGGCCTTTTCGGTGAGCTGTGCGATCGTGGTGGCCATTGTAGTTCTCCTGTGCTGCATCGGGACCAATTCCCGATGGCGCCAAAGAAGAGGTCAGACTGCCGCGGTCATCTCGGTGCCAATTCTGAAAAATTCTATTTTCCAAAAATCGGCGGGCACGAAGTGTCCGCCAGAAAACAACAAAAATCGAATTTTTCTGAATTTGCCCCGAGTGAACCCCTAACGGGGGTTGACCGCATTAGGCAGGCGGGCATCTACAAAGGCGACATGAAACGGGGATTGGCCTCGCTGCAGCAAGGGAAAGCAGCACCGGCCGCCATCGCCCGGTTTCAACAGAACTGCCGGTTGATCGCCGGCGTTTTTCGCGCCCTCCTGATCAATGCCGGAGCCTTCCGCTGCCGGACAGCAGCCTGCGTTGGTCGATCCCGCTCGCCACACCGTCACCTCCAGCATCGCGGTTTCGGTGTTTGCGGCGGATGCACGCACTCATCTTCCACTGCGGCAGACAACGATCTCGTTCGGGATTGCGACACCATTTCGGTGACGGTCTCGGGCACCCTCGTTTCGGCCTCGGCGCCGCGGCGGCAAGGCGTGGATCAATCACGGGGCCATGCCAGTACGAATGGTCAGGTCCGCCGTCGTGGCGAGCGGCCTGCCATGGAGACGAAATCGCTGATTGACCATGCGGGCTGCAAAATAGACAGACCGCCCTGCTTATCGCAGAGGCGCCGTTGACGGGCTGTGAGATGCAACGATCTGTCTTTGTACGTGACTGGCAGCAATTGCCATGCCGTGGCATGAAGGCACGCGGCGAGCCTTCGGGCAAGTTCGCGGGCGGGCGCTCTCAGGCAATGCGGCATTCGCCGCGCCCGCCTAATTATTCCCGAACTCTCAGGAGCGCTTGCGGCATTTACTGCAATGCCGTTCGCTCATCGACAGTCATTCGGGCTTCGATAGACTGAAGAACATCAGGGCCGGAGCCGTTGAGCATCGCCTTCCAATCGGCCGGGTTTCGCACGGTTCCGGTCACGGCACGCGAAACGTCGTAGACAACGCAGGGCGAGCCCTTGATCGCGAGACGCAACACATTGAGTGCGGTGCCCGGCGACACGCCGTCCCAGATCATCAACCCAAAATCCGCGCGCCGGGCCATTTCCCGGTCCTTTCCCGCGTGGGCTTCAAATCCGCGCGCCTCGCCCGATGGCGGGATGTGGTAGGTCGCCCAATCGCCAAGATTGTTGCGCGGTTCGTTGCCGGAATGGAATACGCCGACGTGGTCGTAGCAATAGCCCGCAAGCAGGCCTTGGGCTTCTGCATCGGCGCCTGGCGCATCACCGACAAGAACGCCGTGCTCCGCAGAAACGATTGCGGCGATCCGCTCGATCACAGGTGGCGGCAATTCGTCTATATCGCGCGATCCGCCGATGAATATCATCGCCATTGTGGCTCTCCTTTTCTCCAGTAGCTCTCGCCCTCTCCTGCCACCCCTCTCCCTCCAGCGGCTCCATGGCGCCTACGACGGAATGGCATCGAGGTCTGCATCCGACCAACGACCAGTAATTGGTGCTTGGTGACGGGTTACGGGCCGGCGCGGTTCTGAAAGGCTGACGGCGCCGCCAAGGCAGCGCGAAACAATGATCCTCGACGATCGGCGTTCGCGCTACCGCTTGTTCTTGAACCGCAGGCCGCGAGGATCGAGCATATCGGGCCCGAGCAGTGCCTCGAACGTCTGGATTTCCGAGGGAGCAATGTCCATGCGGTGGCGGACAGTCGCGTACCCGAACAGAAAGAGGAAAAGCCACGTGCCGATCGCGGCTGTCTCGATCAGGATGGAGGGGATGAAACTGGTGAGGGCAACGAAGTAGAAGACGTTCGTCGGAATCCCGAACAGCATGTCTTGCGGATTGAAGATTTGGGTTATGACGGCAACTCCCGCCGTTGTTGGGTTCTGGTGCGAGGATATGGCCGCCGTGCGCAAACCGCAAACTCGGGAGTCTAACGGCCACGTTCACGGTCGTTGGACCTGGGCGGCGTGAGAACCGTGCGGGCGGGGCTGGTACGGGTTCTGGCGGTTCCGCGCTCCGCATCGGACTGGCTTTCCGATCTGTCTGGCGCAGAGCGGGCCAATTCGACCGTCCTCAATTTCGACAAGGGTTCAAGTGCATGGGTAACGACTGTGCCGATGCGCATATTGGCGACGGGGCGTTCGGAAAAATTCTTATCCAAGACAGCCTGCACGGTGCGCTCGTTACCGATCAACACCGTATTGTAGGAGACGTCGAGCACCTGGCCGGTAACCTTTTCACCCTGCTTCGGGAAGCTGATCGCCGGTTTGTTCATGAAGCGCAGCACATGGGCGGTCTGCGAGGTGATCCGGCCGAGTTCGGGATGGTTGCGATCTTTCCCAATCTGGTGAGCGGTGAGGATTGTCCGGATCAGGTCTTTCGGCTGGCCGATGGTCGCCCTGGCGAGCGCATCGCGGGTTTCGGCGGCGCGCTCCCAGAGCGTGTCGTGATCGAGTTCGAACCCGCGATCCTTCGAGAACTGGCGGACAAGGGCACCGACCGTGCGCGTATTGCCTTCGCGAAAAGCATGGACCTTCCAGATCACCGTCATGTGGCTGGCGAAGCGCGATGCGGAGGTGAGCTTGTCCTTGTCGTCCCACCGGAACCGGGACAGCGCAGCCATCTCGCGGCCGAGATCGGCATCGATGGTCTCGTGATCGCCATACTGGACCGACCTGCCGCCGAGAGCGACCTCCGGCTTGTCCAACTCGTAGACGCGAGGTTGCCCGGCCCATGCGTAGAACTGACCGAAGACGCGTCGGTGTATTTCGAGAAAATGGCGGGCGTCGTAGTTGCCGCGCACGGGGTCTTTAGCAAGATCGATCAGGGCTGCATTGGTGATGGTGCGCTCGAGGCGCTGGTGCGCGACAGGATCGGAGATCCCGGGGCGATTACGAAGAACGTCGGTACCGGGATAACAATACGGATCGTCGCCGCTCATGCGGCGGCGGTCTTCAGACTGCTGCTATAGCGGTTTGCATAGTTGACGACGTCATCGATCGTGATGATCTTGCGCTGCAACGCCATGGACAGAAACTCGTCCATCGGCGTGAGTTCATTTTCGGATCCGCGCATGATGGCGCGGCTGGAGCGCGTGTCCTCGTCCGACATCGCCTCGATGTGGCGCGTGAAGACGTCCACATTGCCGGTCGACAGAAACGCGTTCATGACCGCTTCGACATGCGCGCCGGTTTCGACGATTGCAGGAATGCTGGCCATGTCCGAAGTCCTCCTGTGGCCATGAATATAGGGATTTCGGGGCAGTTTTTCCAGTGAAGACAGCCGATGCGCGTTCATGGCGGGAATCCTTTCGAACATGAAGCCAGAGAAGAAGAAGGCGCTCACGCGCCTTCCTCCCCGAAGCGCCAGACCGGGATGCCGAAGCGGCGGGCCTTGTCGGCGAGATTGTCGGTGATGCCGGAGCCCGGGAAAATGATCAGCCCGCTCGGCATCACGGAGAGCAGTTCATCATTGCGGCGGAACGGAGCCGCCTTGGCGTGCTTGTTCCAGTTGGGCCGGAAGCGGATCTGCGTGACGTGGCGCGCTTCCGCCCAGCAGCTTGCGATGCGCTCGGCGCCTCTGGGGGAGTCGCCGTGCAGCAGGACCATGTCGGGAAACTTCACCTGCGCCCGGTCGAGCGCGTCCCAGACGGCCTCATGGTCGTTGTAGTCGATGCCGCCGCCGAAGGCGATTTTGGTGCCGGCCGGGATCATCACCTCGGTCTCGGCTCGGCGGCGAGCGGAAAGGAAGTCGCGGCTGTCGATCATCGCTGCGGTCATGTTGGCGTGGCTGACCTTCGAGCCGGTGCGGGGCCGCCATGCCGATCCGGTCTGGGCCTCGAACAGGTCCACCGCGTAGTCGCGCATGAACTCGAAAGCGTTGCGACGCTCGAGGAGCGTGATGCCTTCGGCGACGTGGCGCTCCAGCTCGACGCTTTTCACTTCGCTGCCATCCTGCTCCGACTGCCCGCGCCTCTGAGCGTCCTCGTTGCGCTGAAGCTCGCGCTGGATGCGTTCGCCGGCGCGGTGGAAGAGATTGACCGTCGACCAGAGCAGGTCTTCGAGATCTGGTTCCAGCCGCGTGTCGCCGAGCATTTCGAACAGCGCATCGAACATCGCGGTCAGCGCCGACTGGACCGCAGGCTCTTCCGGCAGCGGCCGGGGATCGGGCTCGTCCTGCAAGGGGCGGTGGCCGTAGAGCTGCATCTCGTAGATGAAGCGGTCCGTGGGGGATGACTCGTGGTGCGGCTCGAAGGCGTCGTCGGGGGGAAGCGATAGGTTCATGTCGGTCTCCGTCCTGTTTGGGCCGCGCCTCTCGCGGCCTGACGGCGATCCCTCCCAGGAGGCGGGTGGGCCGGAACCGCGGCGCCCCTGCGCCGCGGCCCAGCGAAGCGCCGGGCGGCGGAAGGAAGGTTTCTTGGCCCGCGAGGAATGCCGGACGCGCAGCGGCCGGCAGGGGAAGAAACCTGACTGACCCGCTGAAGGCCTGCCCGCCGACTGGTATGGATCGCCTCCCGGCAGGCCCGCGGGCGCGCGCCCACCGGATGGAAGCCGCCAGCAACCGCGCCCCCCTTCGCCGGCGCAGCCACACCCCGAACCAGCCCCCCCTCGCCGCCGGATCACGCAGGCAGGAACGCCGTCGCGTCTTGCGGGGCGAGTTACTCCCTGAGACGTGCCGTAAGCCGTGCCGGTCCCAACCGGCGCGGGTCCTCGTTGACGGCGCCGGTTCGGGCGCAAGCACCAGCGGCAGGATCCCGAGTGCCTGCGCGACGGCTCAACGCTTGGATACCGTGCCGGCCAGCGGCATCCGCATCGGCAGCAATGTAGAGACGCTGGCTGCCGGTCGGCGGTCGGAAGGCTGCGAGGTGATTGGCGGTGAGCGCCGCGACCGCCGGCATGGCTGGCATCACCTCGGTCAGCGACAGCATGCTTTCGAGGCCCTCGCCGGCAACCATGATCGGGACGGGGCTACCGACCGGGAAACGGAAGTGCACGGCATTGCCGAGCAGGCCGCCCAGCGCGCGGCGCGGGTCTTCGACCTTGGCCTTGCCCGCGCCCGACGGATCGAGCCAGGTGCGATGGACGCCGGTGACCGTGCCGGCGGCATCGGTGACGGCGGCGATCAGAGCCGGATAGCTGGTCGTGCGGCCGGTGCCGAGATCCCGATTGTGGCAGCGGGGATGGAGCCGCGGGGCCGGCTTGCCGGATGCTTTGGTCGAGCCTCAGCGTTTCGGGGCTGCCCGCATCAAGCAGGTGGCCTTCTACAAAGAGAAAATGAAGAGGAACGGGCCAGATGCGTCGTGAAGGACCGAGGCCATCGCAAGCGGGCGGTTCGCCGCATAACCTGGCGGTTCGCCGGATGGTGCTTTCGCCACGGTTCAGGCCGGCGTCGCGGTCACCGCCACGCCGCGAGGAGAGCCCGGCTTTCGGCTGGAGCGTCCGAACCGGACCAATTCGGCCGAACAGGTCAATGCGGGTGGATCTAGTGGGTCGCGTCGCCCAATGCGAGCCGGATGTCCTGGATGGAGCGCATGAGGACCGATGGATTGTCGCGCGCGGCGATGAAGCCCCAGCTTTGCCAGTAGCGTTCCGCCCCGGCGTCGATCGCCCTGACGACAACGGCGCGGCCGGCGACAATGTCGGCGCCGGCAAGACAGCGCCGGAACGCATCCTTGACCAGGGCGCTGCCGATGCCCTGCCCGGCATGGCGCCGGTCGACGGCAAGCTGTCCGATCAGCAGGCAGGGGATCGGGTCGGGCGGGCGTCCCGTCCTGATGGCGCGCGGCGCGCTGTTCGGCTGGATCACACTCGGCGCCAGCCCGTAGTAGCCGACAACGGAGCCAGCGTCGTGAACGACCAGGACGCGGGTGAATCCGCGTGCCTGGTTCGTCCGGGCGAACCCCTCAAGCCATGCGTTGAGGGCGGGTTTGCCACAGTCGAACTCGGCGAACCTGTGGCGATCGTCGAGCAGCTCGACGCCAGACAGCGCCACTTGGTCAGCGGTCCCAGGGCGCTGTGCGGCGCAACCGTTCGGTCGCCTTCGGCGGCAGGGCGGCGGCGGGTGCCGAGATCGCTTGCATGAAGGTGTCGTAAGCTTCCGGCGAGACGCGGATGACGGTTTCATTGAGGATCGCGGCTTGCGCCTCGTTCAAGGCGGCGCGGCGCATGAACTCGGTGCGCGACAGGCCGAGCAGATCGGCACCGCGGTCGATGATCGTCAGATCGTCGTCACGGAACCGCATCGAAACGGGCGTTTCCTTTCTCGTGACCGTGGTCGCCATGGTGCGCTCCTGTGCTGCGCATGTATATACGACCCTGTAACGCTCTCCGCAATACTCCGAGCGGCGACATATTCCGGGCGGCGGTCACCGGCACGACAGGCACCCGATCGCACACCGCCGCGCCCTTGCCAAGCGCCCCTCGCCGTCGGATCAGGCAGGCAGGAGCGCCGTCGCATCCTCCGGTGCGAGCTGATCTCTGAGATGTGCCACCAGCCGCGCCGGTCCGAGCCGGCGCAGATCCTCGTTGAAGTCGCCGAGTTCGGGGGCTAGCACCAGCGGCAGGATCCCGAGCGCCTGCGCCCGGCGGCTCAAGGCACGGATACCGTGTCGGCCAGCAGCATCCGTGTCGGCCGCGATATAGAGGCGCCGGCACCCGGCGGGCAGGCGGAAAGCCGCGAGGTGATTGGCGGTCAGCGCCGAGACCGCCGGCATGGCTGGCATCACCTCGGTCAGCGACAGCATGCTTTCGAGGCCTTCGCCGGCAACCATGATCGGGACAGGGCTACCGACCGGGAAACGGAAACGCACGGCATTGCCGAGCAGGCCGCCCAGCGCGCGGCGCGGATCCTCGACTTTCGCCTTGCCGTCGCCCATCGGGTCGAGCCAGGTGCGATGAACGCCGGTGACCGTACCGGCGGCATCGGTGACGGTCGCGATCAGGGCCGGATAGCTGATCGTGCGGCCGGTCCGCAGATCCCGATAGTAGCAGGTTGGGTGGAATCGCAGGGCCGGATGCCGGGTAGCCTGCGCGATGCCCCGCTGTCCGAGATAGCGCTCGGCCATCGTGCCCGCAAGCGGCTGCGTCATCCGCAACAGCCGTCTGGCGCGCTCCGCGGCGGGTCTGTCGCCAGCCGGATAATTCGAGGCACCCTCGCCCGCGTCGGATGCTGGCTCCGGGTGCGGCTCGTTCAGGAAACGCCGTGCCTCGTCGGCAACGTCCCGGAAGTCAACCAGGCCGCAGGTTTCGCGGACCAGATCCAGCAGATCGCCGAACTGATCCGTCGCTGAATCCGCCCATCTCCCTTTTCTAGGGCCACTCAGATGGACATAGAGGGAGCGGCCCTTGCTGTTGGCGACATCGCCGACGATCCAGTATTTGCCGGCGACGCGGCCGGCGGACAGATAATGTCGGCAGACCGCCTCCGCATGCTCTGCGAGGCGATCCGCCAGTTCCGAAGCGGACTGCATAACTTCGGACTTCTCAATGCCGGCTCTCGACGCCGAGCAGCCGATGGCGTTGGGTCAGCTTCTTCAGGATTGCCGGTCCTTCCTCGGTTACCGGCACGAAGAAGCGGAGCTTCCAGCTGATCATCTCGGAAAACAGCCCGATCGACCTCAGCCAATCGCGCATGCCGTCGATGAAGCCTATCAGTTCGACCCGGTTGTCGTTCATGACCCGGACACGGCGCAGCGTCATATCGCCGGCGAGGCTGATGATGGACGTTCCATCGAGGACAGACGCCCAAGCCTGTTCGGGACTGATGACGTCCGTCTGGTCGATGCGGAAGTTGTTGCACAGTCGAGTCAGGCCGGCCGCCGAGACCATGCGCCCGATGATGCTCTCGCCGGCGTCGGTCTGCAGCCTATAGACGCGGCAATAGTCCTGCGGCAGCAATTTCCAGATCGGCAAGAGCAGACCCGAAACGATGTGCATCGTCGAGGTCGCGAACTCGGGGATCGTGGCGATTTCGGCATCCCAGGCTTCGGCGAAAACGCGTTCGTCAGCCTCTTCCCAGTTCGTTTCCTCAAGCTGCTTCACCTCGAAGCGGATCTCGTCCATCGGGCGAAGAAGAGAAACGCGTGGGACGACGGTGCCGTCTTCATGCATGATCGATCGGGTCGCGACCATCAACGCGGCGCGACCGGATTTTATGTTGACCATCAGCTTCGAGCGGGGATCGCGCGCGGCAACAGCCTCGATGTCCGCCAGTGTCATTGGTCGGTTCCGGTCCCTGCGCTCGATCGTCAGCAGATGCGTCTGTGCTCCGGTGACCGGATGAGTATAGATGAGCCTGCGGTTCTTGACCGTCATGCTGTCCGCAGACAGGGTCTCCAGTCCCTTGTCGTAGATGCCGGCTGCGATCGCCCCTTCGATTCGAGCAGCCAGAAGCTGCTCAAAGGCCTCGAACAGAAGGTTCTGCATCCGAATCGTGAGCGCCAGCATACGATTGAGGAACGTGTGGATCGGTGGCAGTTCATCTTTCAGGCCGCCTTCGTCCGAGACCAGCGACAAGCCGGTGATGCTTTCGAACGTATCGAGCGAACAGCCCTCGATCTTGCCAGCGTAGAGAACACCGTAGAATTGACGCAGCGCATCCCGAGCATATTGGGACTCCAGATTGTCTTCGGATCGGAACATGTTCTGACCGCCCGTCTGACGCTGGCCGCGTGTGATGGCGCCAAGCGTGTCGAGGCGCCGGGCGATGGTCGACAGGAACCGGCGCTCCGCCTTGACGTTGGTCGCCAGCATGCGGAAACGTGGCGGCTGCGCCTGATTGGTTCGGTGACTGCGGCCGAGTCCCTGGATCGCCACATCCGCGCGCCAGCCGGCTTCCAGCAAATTGTGCAGGCGCGGGCGCTGGTTTTTGCAGGCGAGATCGGCATGGTAGGAGCGGCCGGTGCCGCCGGCTTCCGAGAAGATGAGAATCTGTTTGTCCCCGTCCATGAAAGCGCGGGTCTCGTCGAGATTGGCGCTGGCGGGCCGGCTTTCGACGGCAAAGCGGGCGATGGCGCCGCCGTCGTTGCGGCGCACGATCCGGCGCGATCGGCCGGTGATCTCCGCGATCTGGCCCGTCCCGAACGTCTGGACGATCTGGTCGAGCGCGGTCGGGATCGCCGGCAGGCTGCCCAGCCGCTCCATAAGGTCGTCACGCCGGCGCTCGGCCTCGCGGCAGATGATGGGGTTACCGTCGGCATCGTAGACCGGTCGTGAAGAGAGATTGCCTTCTTCGTCCGAGAACTCCTCGAAGAGCTGCGTCGGGAAGGAGTGCATCAGGTAGTTGGCGACAAGCTCGCGCGGCGTGACGTCGACCTGGATATCGTTCCATTCCTCCGTCGGGATCTCGGCCAGCCGGCGCTCGGTGATCGCTTCGCCGGTCGAGACGATCTGGATGACGGCGGCGTGGCCGTCTTCCAGGTCCTTTCGCGTCGCCGCGATCAGTGTCGGGGTCTTCATGCTGGTGAGCGTGTGGTTGAAGAACCGCTGTTTCGAGCTTTCGAACGCCGAGCGCGCCGCCGCCTTGGCGTTTTTGTTGAGTGTGCCGCTCGCGCCGGTGATGCCTGCCGTCTCCATCGCGGCATCCAGATGGGAGTGGATCACCTGGAAGGCTTCTGCATAGGAGTCGTAGATGCGGACCTGTTCCTCGGTCAGTTCATGTTCGAGGATGTCATATTCAACGCCTTCGAAGGACAGGGAACGCGAAGCATAGAGGCCCATGGCCTTCAGATCGCGTGCCAGCACTTCCATCGTGGCAACGCCGCCGGCCTCGATTGCGGCGACGAATTCCGAACGGGTGGTGAACGGAAAATCGCCGCTGCCCCAGAGACCGAGACGTTCGGCATAGGCGAGCGACTCGACCTCCGAAGCGCCGGTCGCCGAGACGTACACCACCCGGGCGTCCGGCAGGGCGCGCTGCAGGCGAAGACCCGCCCTGCCCTGCTGCGAAGCCGCCTTCTCGCCGCGATCAGATTTTCCGGGAGCGGCATTCGCCATGGCATGGCCTTCGTCGAAGATGATGACGCCATCGAAGATGCGCGATTCGTCATGGATGCCATCGTCATCTTGCCCCTGACAGAGCCAGTCCACGATCTGCTGGACACGGGAGCGCTTGCCCTCGCGCTCCTCGGTCCGCAGCGTGGCGAAGGTGGTGAACAGGATGCCTTCGGCGAGATGGATTGGCCTGCCCTGCCGAAAGCGGGATAGTGGCGTGATGAGGAGCTTTTCCTGTCCGAGCGCACTCCAGTCGCGCTGTGCGTCCTCGATCAGCTTGTCGGATTTCGAAATCCAGACATGGCGCCGCCGGCCCTTCAGCCAGTTATCCAAAATGATGCCGGCGGCCTGTCGACCCTTGCCCGCTCCGGTCCCGTCACCGAGAAACCAGCCACGACGATAGCGGACGGCACCTTCGCAGTCCGGATCGACCGCTGTCAGATTGTCGAAAGAGGCATCGACCTTCCAGTGGCCGGCAAGATGGCCGGAATGCGCCTCACCGGCATAGACGACGCTTTCGAGCTGAGCGTCAGAAAGATCGCCGCTGGTGATGACGTGCTTCGGCAGATGCGGCCGATAGGTTGGCTTAGGCGGTGCGACCGAGGCCATCGCGATCGACTCGACCAGCTTGTCCGGGTGCGGCCGGGCGTCGGGAATATGGATGGACTGGAGCTGGTACGGTTCGTAGATGCCGTCGGCAACCTGGTCGTTCGCTGCGGGAGCAGCGTCGCGCACCTCATAGGCTAGCTCGGCAACATCATCGTTGCCGATACCGAGCGCAACGGGACCTGGTCGCTGTTGCACTGGGTAGCGCTGGCCGGCTGGTCGCGCGACAGCGGCTGGCCGCATCGCGCCGGCAGCCTTGCGTGCCGCCATTTTGGCCGCGACGTCGCGCAGGATGCCGTTCGACAGGGCGCCGATCGAGTTCGGCGCCGACAATGGCGAGCGGGGTGGCACGCTCATCACCCAGTCGAGCAGCGTGTGCAGGTCGGGGGCAATGCCCTCCGAAGCGACCAGTTGTTTTGCATCGGCAGCGGGCACCTTGTCGATGACGGTCAGCCGGGTTTCCGCGGTCGTGCCATGGCGGGCATAGATTGAACCCGCGATGCCCGCGCTGAACAGCAGCGTCCCCTGTTCCTGCAAACGGACAAAGCTGTTGCGCCATTTCGGATTGTCCGGAGAAAGGCTGTTACCGGTGATCGTCACCAGCCGGCCGCCGGGCGCCAGGCGCGCAAATGCCGACTGGACGTGCCGCCAGGCGGCGTCGCTGACGATGCCCTCGACGTTCACGCCGGCCGAAAATGGAGGGTTCATCATCACGACCGTCGGCCGGACGGCGCGGTCGAGGTAGTCGTCGATATGGGCCGCATCGTGCCGGGTGACTGCAACACCCTCGAAGAGATGCTTCAGCACCGCACTGCGGACGGGCGCATATTCGTTGAGGCTGAGACGCGCACGAGCAAGTTCCGCCCAGATCGCCATCAACCCGGTGCCGGCGGAAGGTTCCAGCACGGTGTCGACGGCCATGAGACGGGCGGAGAAAGCAGCGATCCATGCGAGCGGCATCGGCGTCGAAAACTGCTGCAGCGACTGGCTCTCCTGCGAGCGTCGCGTGTGGGTCGGTACCAGACCCGCAACCTTGATGAGCATATCGAGCGCTGCATGAGGAAGATTCTGGCCGGCGAAGATGGCCCTGCCGAATTTGCGCAAGAACAGGACCTGCGCGGCTTCGGTTGCCTCATAAGCATCCTTCCAGGACCAGAAGCCTTCGGCATCGGATCCGCCACAGGCATTCGTCATGCTCGTGCGCAAATCGGCGGCGCCGATGGCCTGACCGCGTTCGAGAAGCGGTAGAAGATCTTGAGCGGCACGGCAGATCTGATGCGCACGGTCGGGCGATAGAAGAGGCGTTGCGGCCGCGATGGTCGTCGGCGAAGATGCGATGTTCATGAGGAAGCCTGTCGAGAGCCGGGAAAGGAGCGGCCGCCCGGACGCTCTCCAACCCCGGCAGGCCAACCTCTTCCCGGCCCTTCTCTCCTCTTCTGGCGACGTGGTTGCAGAGCCGGCGCGGTTCCAGGGATGCGCTCTGCCTTGAATTCAGGGGGCAACTTCGACGGACAGGGACGACGGCTTTACTGAATCAGGCGACGCAGATATTGAATAATGGCGTAAAAGCGAAACAAGCGCGCGGAAAGATCAGACCGCCGTCCGTCCGACATTGGATTTTTGAGAAGACAGCCCGAACAATATTGGACGATCGCGACCGATATGGAACCAGCTGTTGAGGCGCATCGTTCCAGTCCACTTCCACCCGAATCCATTCCGACCAAGGAAGGAATTATGAAACCACAGACGCGACCCGTGATTGTCGAGGTCAAACGCAAGCGTGGAATACAGGATAGGGCCCGCTCCATCTGGGGCGGCATCGATCTGTCCAGAGCGGCGGCAGAGGTGAAGGCCGAAGCAGGTGAGCAGCATACTGTGCATCCTGTTGACTCCAGCACGTCGGCCTCGGATGCTACGCAAGAGAATGAACCGAACGGGGAACAAGACATGGCCGATCCTCAGGAAGCAGAGTCCGCTGAGCTCGATGTTGAGACTTCAGCAGTCGCGGAAACACCCAAATCGAAACCGCGAACGCCTCGGGTGAAAAAAGCAAAAGCCGAGCGCAAGCCGCGAGTTGCCAGGTCGGCATCGAAGGCCATTGCTTCCGAATCCGAGGCAGCGCCGGTTCGTGGCAAGCGCAAGACCTATTCGAAGGCCGAGCGTGCCGAGAAGGTTGCGCAGATCAGGAAGCTGATCGCCAGCGGCGCCAGCGTGAAGAGCGCGGTGGCTGAAGCAGCGGTATCGGAACAGACCTACTATCAGTGGCTGAAGACGGCGGCGCCGGTTGCGGAAAACGATGACCTGAAGGATCTGGTCGCGCTCGAGGAAGAAAACAGGGTGCTGAAGAGGCGGTTGGCGGAGCATCTGCGCAAGGAGAACGCCGAGCTCAAGCGCAAGCTCGGTATCGAATAGCTTCACCGCGTCACCATCGAAGCCCCACCTCAACTGGAGTCGCTGCTGCCGGCGACCTTCGGCGATTGCAGTCATGGTGGGCGCGTTCGAGGGGCGCTCGAAAAGCTCGGGGATCGCTACCGCTTGCCCATCCTGGAGCGCACACGCGCGGCCCAACCTTTCCGGTCCTTGTGATGGGCAAGGAACTCATGCGCCCATTGGAAGACGTTGGCGGTGTCTTGCTCGACTGTGTCGAGTGCATTGCGGTAGTCGGGATGGTTGGCGCCCTTGCAACTGTTCTTCATGAAGATCAGGGCGCCGGCGCACATCGCCCGAGCTTCCGTCCCGTCACCCGGAATAGTCTTGTGGCAAGGCAAGGGCGGCCCGTCGAATTGAATCTGCTGCGTGAAATCCTCAGGTTCGTATCCACCCAACCAGCCAGCCGGGTGGATACGACGCCACGGGCATTCGTTGCAGGGTTTTTTAAGCGTGGCTCTCATTGTCCCTGCTCCGGGCGCATCCGATCGAGCTTTACGGCCAGAGCATCGAGGCCAGTCTGCCATTCGGGCTTGTTGCGCATGGTGCTCGTCAGACAGGCGGTGCGAAGATTGGTGATCTCGGCATCGGTGAGCTGTTCGCGGACATTTCGCGCAATTTCTTCGAGTGCAGCCGCCAGCCCTGTCGCCTTGATGATGTCGGCGAGAAGGATGCGTTCGCCCGTTCTGAGGTCACGGATCATCGTCCGTCCTCCATAAGCGAGGCATGGACGATGCACGACAAGCCGAAGAGCGCTGCCAGCTTTGCGGCGACGGCGAGCGCCCGCGCCGCGTCTTCGATGACGGTGATGGGCTCGCATATGCCGTCGGGTTCTGCGAGCCGACCATAGATCGTGAAGAAATCTGACCGGCTGACGGGCTGGAGCCCGACGATCGAGGTCTCGTTCAGATCTTCGGAATCGTTGCGGCTACCGGCCAGTTCGAGATGAACAAACCGCGACCATTCGGGCGCGGCGTGATCGGTGCAACAGTTGAAGAGGCGTGCAGAGGTCATCGCTGGTTAATCCTCAGAGTGTTGTTGAAAGGATCGGGGCCGCCGAACGAACGGGAAAGGTCACTGGTAGAGCCGTGCGATCAGCCTGTGCGGCCGAACAGGCTGATCGGTCGCGGAACCGACCCGCTGATAAGTTCCGCATCGGCCTGTCGGGCAGAGGCCGTATTTGCCAGCGGCATCGACCGCGAGGTCGCGTGCGGCATGAACGCCATAGGCGAAAACGGTATGCCCCGACGGTCGCCTGCAGGGCGATCCGACCGGCGCATGACAGTCCGGGCAGACAATTTCGAATGCCGGATCGCGTGGCCACCAGCGGTCACATCCGGGCTTCTGGCAATACATCGCACGGGCCATGGTCGTGGCCTCCTTAGGCCAGACGACCGCGGAAGTTTTCAGGATCATTCAGTCGTGGCATCGGAACCCTCCTCGTGGTCTGGCCGTCCAAGCTGGGCCGGGTCGGCATATTCGAAACCGGTGCCATCGTGCGGCTGCGGATCCCCGTCAGGGCCCGCGTAGTGCCAGTCAATCAATGGCGAGGATGGCGAAAACTCGCGCAGCACCTCGCGCAAAGTTTCGGAAACGCAATCGCAGGCTTCTGCCTCGCCGTCGGCATCGACAAGGATTTCTATGGTTGCTTTGAAATAGGCCATGGCATTGTTCACCTTCTGAATGCGACGAACACGGCGCGGCGGCCGGGTTTGTCGAGGAATCCTGTGCAGGGGAGGATGGGGCTTTAACGGGGGGCGGCGGCCGGCTGGAGCGACGGCGCGAGTTCATCGGGCAAAACAGGTGGAAGCCCTTTCACCGTGACTTTTCCGCCCACGATCCTGATCACGAAGGTCCTGTCTTTCGGCAACCGCCAGGCGATCTCGTGGACGATGGCGCGCCTGATGGCGTTCAGATTGCACGCCTCGGCCGACTGGAGCAGCGTGATGCTCAGATCCTCTGCTTCGTCGGCGAACCACCGCTGCTGTTGCTCGTAGGAGCCGGCTTCTGCATCGTCCGACGGACAAAAGAGCGCGTCCGTCAAGAATGCGGTGAGTTCCTGCCGCGTGATCCGGGATTGATGGACAACGCGAATGTCCATCTCATCGAGCGGCTCATATTCGATACCGGTAACGATGAGATCGGTATCAAGGGCCCAGGATCTGGTGCTCTCGCTGCTGGCGATTTCCAGGTTGATCTCGAGCCGATCCGGTTGCCCCGACCGTGCGAACATATCGGGCAGTTCGACTTTTTCAACTTCGTCGCCGATGGCCATCGTGTAGGTTTTGACCGTCATTGTCGCCAACCGATCGTACCAGCTATAGCCTGCAAAGGCGTGGTTCGGTTCGAACATTGGTGGGCTTTCAGGCAATCGCGCCAAGGCGCGCGCCACGTTCTGTTCCTCAAGGGGGCCGCTCCCCGAATAAAGCAGCGCTCCAGATGGCACTGCCGCCGGGCTTTTACCGGTGTTGCGGTAGGAGTCCGCAACCGCCGGCACGAAACGCATCAACAGGGACGCGGCTTCCGGCAATCGGATGTCAAGGAGTGCAGCACGGCGATAGTTCTCGAAGGACAGGCTGTGAGGCCCGTTCTCGGCAACCAAGCGAAAAAAGACGCGGTTGATCTCCTCAACGAGAGCGTCGAACATCTCATCCTGCACGACTTCCTTGCGGGCAGGCAGCACCAGTTTGAGGCGTGCGCAATCGATGACGTCGATCCGCGCATGGTAGGAGCGATGCCATGACTGGCCCAGCATCGGCAGCGCTATCCTGAGCGTCACGCCGTGGAAATTGGCGTTGTTGCGATCGTCGTAGCTGAAGTCGCTGGCGAAAATCCCGATCCGCACGCCCATCCATTCCTCGACATGGTCCGCGCGCTCCAGAAAATCGGACGATTCCATTTCCTCGGCATTGAGAATAACTGGGACCGGGAAATAGCGGGCGGCATGGCGAACGGCAGCGACCAGATTGTCCGACTTTGCTTCCGGAAAAACGACGGTCATGCCCGCGTGATCCCGCTCGGCAGGTGCGACATCGATCGGGCGTCTGCCATGAAAGGCGTCCGGCGTCGCCGTGATCGACCAGGACGTTGGCGCGTCTTTATGCCGGGACACAATGACGGCGCCACGGTTGGCGAGCGAAAAGAAGCCCATGCCGGCGGCGTCTTCGGATCGAACAAGGGTTTCTGACCATTCGCTGTGCCCTAGCGAGAACAACGCCCGTGGGTCGGCCAAACCGTTCCCGTTGTCGGCGATCCGGATCGCTTTTCCGATACCAGGATCATCGATCTGATCGATGAATATCTTCGTGGCTCCTGCCCTTCGTGCGTTTTGCAGGAGTTCATTCAGGATATCGTCGAGCGAGGCGTTGAACAGGCGGCCGACCTTTTCGATGGTCTCCGCGGCGACCTGTGCGCGGAATGAAAAAACAGACGTCATTGCCAATCTCCAGAACAGGAAAAGCCCGGCGCGATGGCCGGGCGACGAAAAGGAAAAAGGGGGAGGGTCAGGCCGCGCTTTCGAGCAGCTTGCGGGCCTTGCCCTCGAGTTCGAGGCGCGTGTCCTGATGGGATTTGCCACGGGCGAGAGCGGTGATACCCTGGACAAAGTCGAACACGCTTTCAGGTGGACGGCCCTCCTCGTGGAGCACCGTGTCGATGATTTTACCGGTCTCGGCCTTGGAGAAGCCGCGCTTGCGCAGGAAGCTGTCGCGGTCTTCGTCGTTGCGGGCGACAACCCGCTCGCGCGCGGCACGAATGCCGGCTATGAATGGTGCGGGTGACGAATTCGCAAAATTCGTCAAGGCCGGGGCGGCCTCATGGGCGAAGCGCCGGGCGGCGAGTTTCGAGTGCCGGATGGTGATTTCCTCGAAATTTTCGACGCCCCAGAGATTGCGATTCATGCAGACCGCACGCAGGTAAAAGCTTGCAATTCCAAGCGTTTTCGACCCGACTTCGCTGTTCCAGCAATAGAACCCACGGAAGTACAGGTCGGGCTCGCCATTCGGCAGGCGGCCGGCCTCAATCGGATGGGTATCGTCGACGAGGAACAGGAAGACGTCCCTGTCCGATGCGTAGAGCGTGGTCGTATCCTTCGTGATATCGACGAAGGGATTGTGGGTCATGCTCGACCAGTCGAGGACGCCGGGAACCTTCCACATCGTGTCGCCGGTACCATTGCCGGCGATGCTCATCACCGCGGCGACGAGTTCCCGATCCCAGATGCGGCCATACTCCGGGCCGGTAACCGCCCGCAGCTCAAGGCGGCCATCGTCCATCTCAAGTGTTTTGACCAGTTCGGCGGAATGGTTGAGGAGACCATGTTGGAGATTGATCGCGGCGAGCGGCGCGGGCAGCTGGCGCATATAGCTCGCCGGCGCGCCGACCAGACTGCAAAGCTGCCCATAGCTCCAGTGGGTTGGCGCCAGCGCCTGACGATCGCCCGGCATGACCAAGGACAGCCGCTCGGCGTTGTCGCGGGTCGCTTCCACGCGAATTTCCGCGCTTTCGACGGTTCGAACCCGGGCGCGCTCGGTCCGGGAGCTGACGGCGCGGTGGAGATCGGAGAGGGAAAGGTAGCGCTCATCGTCGGGACGGGCGAACCATTCGGACGAAACGCGTCCGATATTTTGGCCGCGCGAAATGTCGACCTTGAAACCGGACGATACGGGACGTGGGTTTGAAACCATGGTGTTCATGTCAAAAATCTCCTGAAACGAAAGGGCCCGGCGCGATGGCCGGGCTGTCGGGGAAAGGCGGTGGTTGCGAATGGAGACTGTTCGGTCCCTATGGACCTGCGGCGCCGTGAGGGACCAACAAACGCCGGCGTTCTCGATCAGTCGATGGCCTGATAGATCTCGGAGGCTTCCGGGTGTCCGTCGTGCACCCCGCTATTGGTGGCGATGGCAAGAATGTCGTCGGGCAGATCGCCGCCGGCCTGACCGTAAACCTGCTGATAGACGCGCAATGCGGCTAGGATCGTGTCTCGTTCCTCGGCAGAGATCCTGTGGGTCGTGTACTGGGTCATATCCGTATGCTCCTGTTGGCTGTGGTGTCGGTGGCCGATCGATCCGCCTCGATCAGCTTTCGGAAACGAGGATGGTGAAGGCCGTGCCATCGTCCAGCTGCAGCTCGATCAGATGGGAGGCGCCGTCCGTGCTGGTACTGATCGTGTCGATATTGGCGCTGGTGCCGTAGTCGAAATGCCGGGCAAGAGACACAAACTCGCCCTCGGGGTCGATGACGATTTGCTGAACCAGGCCATGCGTCTGTTCGAGGATGCGTCGCAAAGTCCAGCTCTTGCCGGCGCCGGACGTCCCCTGGACAAGGAGACGGCCGTCGAGGATCTTTTCGAGATCGAGCCGGATCATGCCGCCAAGATCGGAAAGCCCGAGATCGATGGCGGTGGCAGCCTCCCCGGTTGACTGCGGCTTTTCGGCCGGTCTGGTGTGACCGAGCTCGGCGGCGAAGGCTTTCGCCAGTTCCTGCTCGATCGGCGCCATGCGGGAAAGGTCATGGTCGGTAACGGTCGCGCCGAAGGTCATGGCCGGTCCTCCACACGCCCCGCGGCGGCGTAACGCCGACGCGATCCTTGAATTTCCGTCGGAGCGTATTTGCTCCTATGCAGGGACAGTCGGTCGTCGATGGCGATGGGCTCCGCCGCAACCACACCGGTGATCGCGTGTACGGCGGCCGCGAGCGCGGGAATATCGTCGAGCAGATGAAGCCCGACGAAGTGGTTCGGGCCGCTGGTATAGTCCTTGCGCCCCTTGCAGGTGCGGATCAGGATGCCGTGACCGGACGACAGGCCGAACTGGCCGACCTGAAGATAGAAGCGGTCATGGTGCAGGGTGATTTCACCGCTGACAGCAATGCCTGCCTTGTTCGACCGGATTTCATAGGTGCCGTTGCCAAGGCGGAGTTCCGCGGTGAGTTTCTTCAGCCTGGACCGGGCTGTCGAATGAAACCGTCGTTTTTGCTCGTCATCGTATGAGCAGGATTTTGTCCATTGAAACATCTTTTCGCTCCTTGAAAAGGACGACGACCCGGACTTCTCGCGAAGCCGGGCCGTTCACTGGTGAATGGTGAGTGGTGTTGTGGGCGCCGTCGTGTTTTGTCCTGGCGAGGCTGCCCGTCAGGCCGCCCTGCCCTCGACTACGTCCGCGCTGACTTCGTCGGCGGTGACTTCTTCGAAGCTGGAACGGCTGTGGCCCTCTTTGACGAGCCAGAGCTGGGCCGCGTCCCGGCTATCGGCCAGATGTAGAAGCTCGACATTGTCGCCGACGTTCTGGAGGACACGAAACTGTCCGATTTTCGGGCGATCGAGCACCTTGAACGTCAGATCGCTGTTGATGTCGTAGATGCGCATGATCGTCACGATGACAATGCCGTCTTTGCCGAAATCACCCTCATGCAGGGTGAACGAAGGCGGGCTGGTATAGGTTGGTCGCTCGCGTGCAGGCTCCTTGCGTATGAGACGGCCGACGCCATTGCGGGATTTCCACGCCGCCAGCTTCTTGGTGAAGCGAGCTGGCGGTTTGGGCTGGTTGTCGCTGTAGGCCACCAACGAGCCGAGCGGCGCGTCGAAAATAAGGGAAGCTGTCATGGATTCTTGTTCCTGAAACAAAAATGGCCCGGCGCAGGGCCGGGCCACGGGTTGGGTCGGAGGGGTCGACTACTCGGCGGCGTCGAGATGACGATGCTCTTCGAACCCGACATCCTCAGGTACCGGATGCTCATCTCCGGCACCGTCGGCGAGGAAAGCAGGCAGTTCGACGCTCGCATCGCCGGCAGGATCGCCATCGGCATCGCCGAGGTCCTGCTCGGCGATCTCCTCTACGGGAACATCGTCCACGGCGGACCTGAGCTGCTCGGGAAGCCATCCGCTGCCTTCGAGGAGACGGGCGGCTTCCCGGGCCATGTCGGCCTTCCGGAGATGTTCGATCAGCCTGGCCGCATCATCGCCTCTGGCTTCACGCACAGCCTGCAGAATGTGGGCCTTGGTGACCCGGCCGAGGTAGTTGTCAACCGTCGGTGTCCATCCGGCCTCGACGAGGTCGAAGCCGATCGAACGGGCAAGCTCGTCGGCATGAGCGATCTCGTCTCTCCGGCGCTGGAACTGCTGGACAACGACATTGAGCGAGAGCGAGACGCTATGCGCGAACAGCGCTTGCCGGCTGGCGTCGTCCATCGTCATCAGGAAATTCCAGACATCGCGTGGGCTCTGCGGCAGGTCTTGCCCCCACGCCTCGTTCCGCTGCTCGATCTCCTTCGCCCATGCAGTGTCGCCCAGCCCGTAGGTTTGGCCGAAGGTGGCGCATTGCAGGCTGATCTCGAGGCATGAGTCCTTGCTGTAGCGGTAGAACACCTGCAGCACGAGCGCATGCAAGGCGGCGATATAGGCGACGGCCGGATCATTGGCGAGCGCGTTGCGCAGGGCAACGGTGCGGGCCGCCGTCAGATCCTCGATGAGCCGGTCGGGAAGCGGCCGGAGCTTGTCGTCCTCTTCCTCCTGCTCGACGGCGAGGTTCTTGCCGTTCACCGTCACGCCACCGGTATCGGATGGGGCATCTTCTTCATCGAACTCATCGTCTTCGACCTGATCGTCTTCCGCCTCGTCGACGGCGGGTTCATCCTCGGGCTTGACGAACCCACGTTCGATCTTCAACTCGCCGTCGGCGCCGAGCGAAATGAAGACACCGCCACGCGCGATCTCTTGCCGATCGAAAACGTAGGGACGGTCGTTGATCGCGTCGAGCTGGTTGCCGAGTTCGGTAAGCCGGTTCTCCGTGTCTTCGGAATATTCTTCCGCTTCCGCATATTCTGCGTCGAGCTTGTCATATTCCGCCTTCACCGCATCGTGGCGTGCGAGGTCCTCTTCCGACAACTCGGTCTGCTTGCCGTAGAAGCGGCGCAGCCCGGAAATGTGGCCATAGGAGAAGTCGATCGCCGCATCGACCCACTTCCAGCCCTCTTCGGCCTTCAGCGCAGCGGCGTCGATCTTCAGCTTTTCGAAGACGAGCTGCTCAAGAAGTGCGGGATCTTCGAACCAGCCGCCCTGATCCTGTTCGAACAGATCCCGCATGACCGTGCCGCCGGCGGCCTCATATGCCTCGGCGCCGACATAGATTGCACGCCGATCGGTGGCACGGACCGCGGTTTCCGTGAGAAGTCTCCGGATATAGTACCCTTCCTTGTTATAGGATCGGGACAGCGCATCCCAGACCTGCTCCTGGCGGGCATGATCGTCGCAGACCGCGAACGCCTCGAGCTGGTCGAGTTTGATCTCGTCCTGTTCGTAGAGATCGAGAAGCTTTGGCGAAACGACCGCCAGCTTCAGGCGTTGTTTGACGACGAGAGGCGTCACGAAGAAGCGGGCCGCGATCTCCGTGCTGCTGAGCCCCTGATCGCTCAGGGTCTTGAAGGCCTTGAACTGGTCGAGCGGGTGAAGATTCTCGCGCTGGGTGTTTTCCGCGAGGGAATCCTCCTCGGCCGACGTCGTCTCCGCACGATTGACGATGCACGGTGTCGACGCAGTCTTGACCATGCGCTTCTGCTTGACCAGCAGTTCGAGCGCCGTGTAGCGGCGGCCGCCGGCAGGCGCGTCGAAACGGCCGGTTTCATTGCCGTCCGCATCACGGATGGGACGGACGTTGAGGCTCTGCAGCAGACCGCGATGAGCAATATCGTCGGCAAGCTGTTCGATGGTGACGCCGTTCTTGATACGGCGCACATTCTTCTGCGACAGGTCGATCTTGTCGAACGGGATGTTCTCCGCCTGGTTGAGAGTGATCTTGTGAATGGCCTTTGCCATATCGTTTCTCCGTGGCCGGCCGGCCGGAGCCTCTCTCCAACCGCAAAACCAGCCACGAAAATCCCCTCCCCCCTCCTCCTCCCGTTTCGCGCCGCCGCCGCAGGCATCGGCGCATGGTCGTTTGGACAGCGGGGACGACACATCCTAATCCCCATTCTCGACGTCGACGCGGCCGGATTTTTGGAGCGTATCGAGCATCCGGGAATGATCCATCAGCACATTGATCAGGGCTTTCCGGTTGTCCGGCTGCGACCGTCAGGTACGGCAAGCTCGACATGATGCAGAAGCGGCACGAGACGCGGCTCAGACCGAACCTACGGTAAGCCGGATGAGGATCGATGCCCCAATCGCCGAGCGCCGAGAAGACATCGGCCGTCGACCAGTCCAGGATCGGCCGCCAGGTCCGTATGCCGGTGGACCGGCCCCAATCGGCAATTGTCGCACGAGCCCGCTGGCAGCTTTCGGCACGGCGAACGCCAGTCACGCTGACGATGGGCAGTCCTTTGAATCGACGCTTCAGCTTGGACTGGATCTGGCTGGTTTTTTGACCCGAGGTGCAGAAGCGCATGCGCGGCGTGCTCCAGCACGGTACGAGCGTCACGGTGCCGAGATTTTCGTAGCGCGCGACATTGGATTGCCATCGGGTTTCCCATTGCTCCATCAGGCCGCCTTGTTTGCGCCGCACGATGACAATCTCGGCTCCGAGACGGGCAGCCAGTCGTTCGCAGACCGGTCGGGAATCCTTCTATTCGACGAACCCGAGATCGGCATGGATCAAGATGCGTGGGCCGACGTGGCCGATATCGTCGAGATGAGCAAACGTTGCCATCGCCGCGGCCTGGCTGTCCTTGCCGCCCGAGACACCAACCGCCACGGCCGCGCCTCGCTCGATCAGGTCTGTAATCGCCGGCGAGATGGAGATGGGACTTCGTGAACGGCCGGTACTGTGCGCGGGAAACCGGAGGGGCCTTGCAACCGGCGCAGATGCAGAGCCGGCATTGCGTGCTGGCGGATGGGAGGGATCATGTAGACTAGGCATCGTTGGGCTCCCGGGCGAGCGGCGGGACTCTCTCCAGCCTCCAGACTCGCCGAAGCCCGATCGCCTTCCTCTCCTCTGCGCGGGCTCAAGGGCTCTTCGCCCGGCTAGCATAAACCGGGCCAAACCCGTGTGTGCTTGTTCCCTGGCATATGGGTTGATTACCTACCCATGTTGAAACTCGCCAACTCTGACGCAATATTGCGTCATAATATTTGGCCCCTGAAACGGAGGTAAGCGCCATGGGCCTTGCCCAATATGCCGACGGCGGGCTGTTTTCGCCGCGCAAGATCGCCGACGCCCTGCGCACGACGAGCGAGGAGATCGCGCGCACGGCCGGGCTCGGAAAGGATGCGATCCAGCGCAAGGACCGGGTGCGGTCCGATAAAACCCAGCGCCGGCTCCGCGAGATCACGGAGATCATCAACAAGGTCGAGCCGCGTTTCGGATCGGCGCTGATGGCCTATGCCTGGTATCGCTCGGAGCCCTTGCAGGGATTCTCCGGCATGACAGCAATGCAGCTCGTCCGCGACGGGCGAGCGGACGACGTGCTCGACTATGTCGATGCGGTCGACGCCGGCATCCACGCCTGACCCGCCGGTGCGCTATCGAGGATTTCTCTACCGGGCATTGAACCCGATCTATGCCCGCGAACCAATGTCGGGGCGCGGCTCCGAGCTTTACGGCGGCCGATTCAACAGAAAGGGCACGCCGGCGCTTTATCTGTCGCTGTCGGTGATGACGGCACTGCGCGAAGCCAATCAGGCCGGCAGCCTGCAACCGACGACGCTGGTTTCCTACGATGCGGATATCGAGAGAGTGTTCGACGCCCGCGACGAGGCGGCTCTGCGGGCTGAAGGGATGGATCTGCTGTTACTCGCCGATCCGACCTGGCGCGACCAGATGAAGGCGGGCGGAAAGGCAAACACACAGATCTTCGTCCAGACACTGGCTGCAGCGGGGTTTCACGGGCTGATGGTCAGGAGCTTCGCGCCCGGCGGGACCGGGAACGACATCACCCTCGTGCTCTGGGAATGGAGCGATACGGTGCCATGCCGCCTGACCCTGATCGATGAAGAGATGCGCCTGTCGCGATGACGGTTGCATCGCATGTGTAGCGGTTCGCTATCGCTCGTCGAGCATGGCCAGCGCGACCAGCATGAGGACGATTGCCGGCCCTGTCTTGACGAGGGCGCCCAGCGGTTCAAGCCACATCGACGGCGTGATGACGGCCGCGGTCGCCATGTAGAATAGGGACAGCGCGATGCCCGCCATCAGTCCTATACGGCAGGTTTGACGCCACGCAATCGCGACGCCGACCAGAATGTCGGCAATGCTGATGACTGCGGTGATCACTTCCGCCAGCGGCCGCGCCATGCCGTTTCCGGTGAGAATGGCGACCGCCGCATCGAACGACGGCAACAGCGCGATCAGGCCGGAGACGATCCAGAACAGCGCGAGCCCGCCGATGGCTAGCGGCTTGAGCAGATAGAGCCGGGCGAACCATTTTTCTTGGATCGTCGCCGGCACGCGCTTCAGAATATCCGTCAGGGACGCGGGCTCGATGCCCGTCGCCGCGATCCATGCGCCGGGGTTTCAGGCAACCCCACGGCGCATCTCGACAAGCGCCGTCGTCCGGACGGGAGGGGACCACCCCAGCCGGGAAACCAGATCGCCCAACCGGGCTCCCGCCGTCATCGTCCATGACGGAAGCCGCAACCGCCATGCCGGTCCGCCGAGATGCTGCCGAAACGCCGCGATCACGCCGCCGACGGACGGGGTTTCCCGGCCCATCACGTCCCAGATCTCGGCCCACCGGCGATCGCCGTTTTGCCAGCGTTTGCCGATATGGGCGATGGTACCGGTGATATCGACCGCACCCGTCGTAGCGAACGGCCGCCGCGATTCCTTTTCCGACAGTTCGAAGGGCAAGGCAGCCAGCGCGCGGATCAGCGCGCTGCCGCCATAGGCGGCGGGCGCGACGACAAACCCGGGGCGCAGGATGACATAGGGCACGGCGCCGTCGGCGATAATCTTCTCGGCCCGGCGCTTGGTTGCGCTGAACGCCGTCCGGTCGTCGCTGTCGTCGCCGGGAATGGAAAGGTGGACCAGCAGGCGCGGCGCGGAGGCGACCGCCAGCGCTTCCACGAGACGCGACGCGAAACCGGCATGGACGTCCTCGGCGCTGCCGCGCCGGAAACTATCCTGCAATGTACCGATGCAGTTGACCACGATTTCCGCCCCATGCGCGTCGAACAGGCCGGAGAGCGCTTCGGCGGTCAGGCTCATGACCGGACATTCGACGGTCCTGCCCGCGAAAATCACCTGCTGCCCCGGCGTGAAGCTGCGCGCGATCGCGACGACAGGAAAGCCCGCCCGCATCAGGTCCGTTGCAACGGCCTGCCCGATAAGACCGGAAGCGCCGAGCACGGCCATGCAGGGAAGCTGTCCCGTCATTTCAAAACCCCGGTTTTGCGATCATCAGCCACAGGATCGCCAGCACCGAGCCGAAGCCGGGAAAGCCGAACACGAACCATATGCGAAACAGCCGGTGATAGCGGGGCGGCAGCGGCGCTCCGGCAGCGGCCGCTTCCAGCGCGAGGTCGCGTATGCGCGCCTGAATCCACACCACGGGAAGCCAGAAAACGTCGGCAACGAGATAGAGCGCCAGCGCCACCGACAGCCATCCTTCGGCGAGCGGGATGTCCGATTGCCGCGCCAGCATCCAGCCGGTGACCGGCTGGATGACGACCGCCGTGGCCGTGAAGGTCATGTCCGCCGCACGACGACGGCGGCGGTCCGGCCGACGAACCGCGCGTCTCCCGTGCGATGCGCCGCCAGCATGAAGAAAGCGATGCCGGTGCCCGTGCCGAGAATGACGATCGCGCCCAGCACATGCAGGAATTTGACGAGTTCGTAGGACAACGGCACAGTCCGCTACGGCATCTGATCATCGGATCGTAGCGGGCCGCAGTGTCGATTGGGTAAAGCCTGTCGAGTATTTACTATCCTGCTTTATCCCCGACGTGGAGTACGCTCCTTGGCCCGTTGCATCCCGGGAATTTGTTTCCGAGGGACTTACATCGAATGGAGGTTCGAGTCATAACGCCCCGGGTCGGGAAAGGTTGATTTAAATGCCGCGTCATCGGAATGACGGAAAGCTCAAGGTAGATGTCGCATCAGATTGGGATGACAATGAGAGGCTGCACAAGCGATTAAGCAAGGCTCTTATCCGCATCCGCGATATGAATGGCCTGCTGAGCAAGGACATGGCTGAACGCCTTAAAGTAACCGAAGCTTATATGTCTCAGGTTCTCAATTGCAAACGGGACGTTCGCCTGTCGATGTTGAATCGAATGGCCAAAGAGTTCGGAATTGAAGCGTCTGAACTTCTGGAAGACAAATGGGACAAGATATAACCGCTGCAGCGATCTTAAAGCCCTGATGTATGAGGGTGTCGTGCCACAGCGCAGTCGTCACGAGGCCAATCTAATATTATTCAACAGAAACCGCTTCAGGCTCAAACCGGCCAATAAGATATAAGGCGGTATGGCAAGCGAATAGTGGCCGCAGTTCAATTCCAGAATATCTGGCCTGCCTCCAGCCTCCTTCAGCTTCTGCATAAAATGCGCTGACAGCTGCGGCAACACCACCTTGTCTCTTCTGGCCAACACGACGTGTAGAGCAAGCTCCGGCCGCGCCAGGCGATGAGCGTGGTTCTCGAGGTTAAGCGGCCCCCAGGCCCGCCGGAGATCGGCCAGATCAATTTCAGGCTCAAGGCTATCGCGTATCGCGCGTGTTGCACGACCCGTCCAGACCATATCGGCCAGGCTTCCGCCCGTCAGAAACAACGAAGCCTTTGACACCGCCGGATCATACGCCGCGATCAATCCGGCAACCCATGAGCCCAGGCTCATACCGAGCACCGAAATCTCCCCATAACCCTCGTGCTTCAACCAGTGAATGAGCTTTCGACCGTCCAGGACGGCCTGTCTTACGGACTGGATCGTTCGGCCAATATTGGCACTGAGCATATAATCAGCATGGAGGGAACCGGGACGGCTGCGCTCGAAGTGATAGGGCAAGGCTATCTCGACAACCGTGGTGCCCCGCTTCGCGAAAAAGTTGGCAATCCGGCGGTTACGGGCGCCCGCATTCCAGTGATGAAAAATCACCAATGCCTGACCGAAGGACCCGCTGTCAGTGATTTTTGCCCAAACGACATTGTTTTCTTCAACATCGGTGGAGATGTCCGACGGAAATTTGAGCCATTCGCCATGTCTTTCAAAATCTGGATCGTTGCCCCCCGGTTCATCGAAAAAAGCCGGATCAGCCACAGCCTGGTCTGCCAGGACACAAAATTCCTCGATCGCTTTTACCGTCCTTGCACCTGGAAAGGCACGCTCCGCATCAAGGACGAAGCCGGTCGTCTTCTTCCCGTCCTCACCGCGATGGACCCTTTGTTCATCCCAACGATCAAGCCAGCTATGATACACCGTGATCGCTTCCCAATTCGCCCTCTCGCCCCCGGCCAAACCCTGGATCGATCAGCCCATATAGCGCGAGCAGCAATCCAATGCCCAGAAGGATGGAAAAGCCGGAAAAGGCGTCTATCAGCAGATAGCTGGCAACGAGTAGCGCTACGACCGCGGCCATCGCCCATAGGGAGACCAGATGTTGTCGTCCGACACTTAAACGGGCCACACCATATACAAAAACAACACAGGCAGAGATAGCGACAAGAAGGCTGCTGTAGTGTGTCGGCATTCGATAGCTGAATGGGCTTCTTGCATCGGCGTGCTCATACAGGGCTGAAGACAGATCGCGCATCAACCAGGTTGCAATATCCTTTCCATCAGATGCCAGATAAGAGCTTTGAAGCTTCATGACCATGGCCATGAGAACGCCCAAAACAGTACACCGGAAAACCCATCGCATTATCCTGAAGCCGAGTTCATCCAGATCGCGTTGGAAATCCACTCCTGCCTGCCCCTTTGAGGCCTCGCCGATTTTCCAAAGGTCACGGACAACCGCATAAAGCAGAATGAGACCTGCAAAGAACAGATAGAAGCACAGGCTCATATAGAGATAGGCTAGTCCTGTGAACACGATTGCTACCGATACCGGTATGATCTCGGGCCTGACAATAGCAATCGAGCCCCAATCCGTTGCGTAGTTTCCACCGCCCTTGACCAACGGGATCAAACACACGCCAATCCATTGGACAAGTCCGGCGAACAACACGCAGATCAGAAACACCGCCCAAAATGAAGAGGATACGTCTTCTATAACGCGCTCCCAGCCATAGAGGCTTTCGTTCAGATCGCCGATTTTTATAAGCTTTGATCGTTCTTCATATTTCCACGCAATTGTGGCCTCAGACACAAAAGTCAAAAACAGGGGCAAAAACACCATGAACACGAGTGTCCAGTTCGCGGCCCAGAGAAAGCCGACTTGCTTTTCGATGCCATCCGCTCGGGTGTATTTGACGTTGTGAATACCGATGACGAACGACAGAAACCCAAGAGCTGAGATGCCCGCGAACACGGAAGCCGGCAGGTTCAAGGGAGACCCGCAGCTAAATAGTGCCACCGATCGGGTCGCCAGGCGATAGCGCCGTTTAGGCTCATCGTTCCTTACGTCCAGCACCTCTGTCGGAGACCCTGGAATTTCAACGATAAGCCGTGCTGATTCCGCCAGCGGTATATCGCCTGGCTTTCCGGCTTTCTTCAGTTCTCGTCTTTTAGCCGTTAACCGCGACTGCGCCGCGCTCAACTCCATTTGCCATTCGCTCGTCGCGACCGGATCATCACAGCCGAACACCCGCGCAAGCCAGCGGATATTGGTCGTGCTGATTCCCTTGTCGTTGTCCTGAAACCAAAGCTGTACCGTTCGCAGGTCGACCCCAATCCGGTTGGAATCAATCTGTGAAATCGCGTCGGCAAGCGACTCGGGCGTCCAGGGACCAGATGGGAACCCATCTTCACCTAACGCCCGTCCTGCACCTGCCGCCGCCAATCGCTTGAACAATTCCTTGAAGTCGGTCCCATCCAGCGGCGGAGGGAGAAATATTTTGCCGTTTTTTATCAAACGCTTAAAGGCTATGGCTTCGTTTCACTTCACTAATATTCGTATCGTATCGTGCGCTTGTCTCTAATCAACTTTTTTATCGACTCGATTTTGGTCGGCACAGGGCGTCGGGGGCCTTGAGAAGCAATGACTGAAAGGCACTGCCATGCGGCTCGAACCTGTTTGCGCTAATTCGAAGAACGATGCAGGTGAGAGTATATGTGCGCTCATTTCCATACATCGCCGTACAACGCTTGAGTTGGTCTATTTCACCCGCGATTGTGACGAAAATCGCAGAACCGACAGCTTTTCGGTTACGCGTCTGGAACGCCTTTCAGAAGAGGAGCAAATCGCTTTGACCGCGGTTGCGGAGGCGAGTGTCTCGTCCGCCAGTGATCGTCGGAACAAGGCGCTGTATCTGGCAGAGTTGCTCGAAGCCGATCCCGAATGCATGAAGCCTGAGGACCTCGTGGCAGCGCTTCGCTCGCTGGCATGACCGTCACTGTGATGGTCATTCCTATGTGTTGACGAAACGAGTACGTCGGGATGTGGCGTGGTCCAAAACCCATCGCTGGAGATCCGTACCAAGGGCCGAAGCGTTCGCCGGGCTCAGATCGTCGGGCGTGATTTCATACAGCGGTCCGATCTCCTGCATGCGCGGCAGCGTTTTGGCCTTGGCTGCGAGGTACTGTTCGGTATCCATCCCCATAGCTTCGATGACGAGATAAACAGGCGGATGATTGCCGAAGGCTGTTTCGAGGACAAAATCGGGGCGGCAGAGACCTTTCGGCGTCGAGACAGCAAAAAGCGGCTTTTTGATCGTGATCCGAAGATCGGGAGCGGCTTTGTAGAGGGATATCTGCAGCCATATAAGCAGGTCGGTGACGTTGCGCTCGAAGCCTGACTCGACGGGAAAGAGCGTGTCACCATTGAAGACGGGCTGCGCGAAGGCTTGGACGGCACGCAGATCTCCGTCGTCATCGTCACCGAAATCGACATTGGCGATAGCAAGATATGGACCGCGTCGAGCCGGATCTCCGCGTAGGGGCTGACGCACGCGGGATAGAAGCCGGATCGGTTCCGAAATTGCCGCAGGCCGGATGAGTTTGTCCGTCACGCTGGGTGAAAACAGGATCATGAAGCCGGTACGGCGCTGGTTGGGAGCCCAATCACCCTGCGATTTGCGTAACAGGCGCTGAAACCTGGAATCCTTGTCCCGATAGTCACCGGCCCAGCTGGTCGACAACGCACTGAAACGCCAGGTACGTGTGACCCGCCATTTGGCGCCGGCGTTATGGAGCGCGGCAAGCTGGTCCCTCAGGCGATACGGAGAAGGTTGCCCCTGAAGCGGTTCAAGAACGTTGATACCTGCCGCATCCATCAGGCGCCAAAGCACGAGCGCGAGTCTTGAAGGCTGATCGTTTCTCTCCCGATCATGGTCTGGAGCGCACTGGTCAGGGTTAGCAAGCCGTGTTGGAATGGGCGGCAGGGCGTCGATATAGCCAGTTTCGCGATAGCGCACCGGCCGCAGATTGAAGGCGCGATCATGTGAAGATGGCTCGAAGTCGCGGTCGACGTGGAACGGGCAAGTGTCGGCATGGTTAGGCCGGTCAACGCGTGCATACGGATCGCCATCGGCAGGCGTGAGACGGCGCAATGTGAACGTGCGCTCCTGCTGTTGCGGCGCGAGCAGAGGCTGGAAATCTCCTGGCGTGCAATCGCACTCGATCCATCCGTCCCTGGTTTTAGCCCGACGAATGACCGAGAGCGCTACCGCATCCTGCTCGGCAGACGATGAATGGCCGTACCAGGCTCTCAGTGCTTCCGCTTCACCGGACGCAATCCGATCGACCTGGTAGGCCGGATTTCCGCGGAGAACGATGCGCACGACCGTTCAATCCGTCTGGCATGAGGATATCCGGAGCGCAGGCAATGCTCGCAGACTCCGCAGGCCAACGCGGCGGCTGGGTCGCACCATTTCGACGGTTCTCCGGAACTGAGGGGCATCAGTCGCCCGAACAACGGTCGATGAGTCAGCCAGTGTAACGGTGTTTTCACGAAAATCCGTTGCAATGGCCAGACTCGAGCGCAACGTCGCGTTTGGATCGACCATATCGTGCATCAACCCTTCCTTTCAGAAATGACACTCTCGTATAACTTTTCATCCGTCCAGCATAAGTGTGCACCTACGATTTCACGTACATATCCTGTTCGACGGAACTCCGTCGGTTGTGGGCTGAGCAGACTCCGGACGATCATCAAATTCGACCGGTCCGATTGAAACTGGCGCCTGCCTGTACTCGACGTCGCGAGAATGCATCGGTTAGAAGCTTGTCGCGCACCGCGAGACTCCTTCCGAGATTGATAGAGATTGGGGCGTACGATGAAGCGATGGGCATATGAGGGCGCCAATACTTATTTGCATTGGCATCAAGAACTCTATATGTAGCTGTTTCCTCCCAAAACGACTGGAAGAATTGATGTCCGAGACGAACAACCACGAAATCGTCGAACTGACCGCCGACCTCGTGTCGGCCTATATTTCCAACAACCCCGTTCCGGCTTCGGAATTAACGACCCTGATCGCTCAGATCCACCAGTCATTGGTTGGTCTATCTGGGGGGCCTGCCATTCCAGTCGAGGAAGCGCAGAAGCCTGCGGTAAACCCGAAGCGTTCGGTCCACGACGACTACATCGTCTGTCTCGAGGACGGAAAGAGGTTCAAATCGCTGAAGCGGCATCTGTCGACCCATTATAATCTGACGCCTGAGGCGTATCGCGAAAAGTGGAACCTTCCGCGGGACTATCCCATGGTCGCTCCGGGCTACGCCGCAGCGCGCTCCGCGCTCGCGAAAGAGATGGGTCTCGGCCGCAAGCCGAAAGAAGCCACGGCGGAAGAAGCTCCGACCCCGAAGAAGCGAGCATCACGGAAGACAGCTGCCGTCTGATTATCTGGATGGCATTTCCGAAACCAGGACACCGTAAGGTCTATCATGGTTTCGAGGACAAACGACGACCAGCGGCTCCACAATGTGGAGCCGCTGGTCGTCCAAGAGTGCCGTGTAAAGCCTTCTATATTCAAAACGCTTTCTTCGCGGATTCAGTCCGCGGGCTGCACCCGAACGTTGTCGATGAGGCGGATTTCGCCGAGCCATGCCGCCGCCAGCAGGCGCGCCGGCCTGTCGAACGTATGCATCGGCACGAGGTCGTCTTCGGCCCGCAATTCGAGATATTCGATACTCGCAAACCCGGCCGCGACGATCCGCGCAGATGCCTTGGCCAGTGTCTCATCGACCGGCGCGCCGCCGGCAATGCGATCAGCCGCCTCGAACAGGGCTGCGGCAAGCTTCGGCGCGGTCATCCGCTCGGCGTCGGTCAGCCGGGCGTTGCGAGAGGACATCGCCAGCCCGTTCGGCTCGCGCACCGTAGCGCACGGACGGATTTCCACCGGAATGTCCAGATCCTGTGCCATACGGCGCACGACATGAAGCTGCTGGAAATCCTTCTCGCCGAAAAAGGCGAGATCGGCTCCGGTTTGCAGGAAAAGCTTCGCCACCACCGTCGCCACACCGTCGAAATGCCCCGGCCGGAACGCGCCGCAAAGACCCTCGCCGACGCCGCTCACCGACACCGTCGTGGCAAAGCCGTCCGGATACATCTGGTCGCCGTCGGGCACATAAAGGACATGCGCGCCCAGCGGCGCGAGCTTGGCGGCGTCCGAAATTTCCGTGCGCGGATAGGCGGCGAGATCGGCGGCGCTGTTGAACTGACGCGGATTGACGAACAGCGTGACGATCACCCGGTCGGCCTCAGCCAGCGCGGCGCGGACGAGGCTGAGATGGCCCTCGTGCAGCGCGCCCATCGTCGGCACCACGGCGACGCGCGCGCCTGCGCGCCGCCATTCTCCAACCGTCGCGCGCAGTTCCGCGACGGTCCGCACGATCGTCAGGCTCATGCCGCGTCTCCGCCTCCGGACTTGCGGGAGCCGGTATCCCTGGCCGAATCCTCGAAGACGTGGCCGGCGGCGGGAAAACTGCGCTCGCGCACCTCGCGGGCATAGGCCGCGATGGCCGTCTCGGCCTCGTCGGCGAGCGCCGCGTAGCGCTTGACGAATTTCGGCTTGAAGGCCCCGAACAGGCCGAGCATGTCGTCGACGACGAGAATCTGGCCGTCGCAGGCGGGCGAGGCTCCGATGCCAATGGTCGGAATGGCGACCTCGGCCGTGATCCGGCGGGCGAGAGGCTCCGGCATCTTTTCCAACACCACCGAGAACGCCCCGGCATCGGCGACCGCCGCCGCGTCGCGCTGGATCCTGTCGGCGTCGGCTCCGCGTCCCTGGACGCGATAGCCGCCGAAGCCGTTCACCGCCTGCGGCGTCAGGCCGACATGGCCCATGACCGGCACCCCGCGCGCCACCAGAAAGCGCACCGTCTCGGCCATGCTCTCGCCGCCCTCCAGCTTCACCGCCGCGCAGCCGGTTTCGGCCATCAATTTGGCGGCGTTGCGGAAGGCCTGCTCCGGGCTTTCCTCATAGGCGCCGAAGGGCATGTCCACCACCATCAGCGCCCGCTCCAGCCCGCGCCGGACGGCCCTGCCGTGCATGATCATCATGTCGAGCGTGACGCCGAGCGTGGAAGGCAGGCCGTGCAGCACCATGCCGACGCTGTCGCCGACCAGGACGATGTCGCAGTGCCCGTCGACGAGCTTGGCGATGGGCGTGGTGTAGGCGGTCAGGCAGACGAGCGGCGTGTGACCCTTGCGCGCGCGAATGTCGCGCGGCGTGATTGCCCTCGTACTATCGCTGCTTGCGCTCAAAGCCATATTCCCCTGCGTCATCAGTCGTCGGAGCCGTTTTGCATATTTTTGTGCAGTTGCGAAGAGCTGAGTTCTGGATGCGCCGGCAACGGCCCTGGCTGGCCGATGGTCGCCCGTGCCGGAGCTGGCATCGGGCAAGGGCTTACGACACTTGAAAGCGGCGCCGGATTTGGCCATCTGTCGTCCGCCATCGACGCTACTCGTACAGATCAGGTAAAAATTACAATGACGACAGACGCTAAGGAAACCGAAATCAGATCGTTCGAGGCGGACGTGTCACGGCTGCTGCACATGATGGTGCATTCGGTCTATTCGGATCGCGATGTCTTCCTGCGTGAGCTGATCTCCAATGCCGCTGACGCCTGCGAGAAGCTGCGCTACGAGGCGATTGGCAAGCCCGAACTGCTCGGCGACGATCCGAAGCCTGGGATCACCATTTCCGCCGACCCGGATCGGAAACGGCTGACCGTCGAGGACAACGGCATCGGCATGAGCCGCGACGAACTGGTCGAGGCGCTCGGCACCATCGCCCGGTCCGGCACCCGCGCCTTCATGGAGCGTGTGGAAGCCGCGAAGTCAGGCGAAGGCGCGGAACTGATCGGTCAGTTCGGCGTCGGCTTCTATTCCGCCTTCATGGTTGCCGACAATGTCGATGTCATCACCCGCAAGGCCGGAAGCGACGAGGCTTGGCGGTGGTCGTCGGACGGCAAGGGTTCTTATGAGATCGCACCGGCCGCGCTCGAGGATGCGCCTGGCCGCGGCACGCGTGTCGTGCTGCATCTGATGGAAGACGCGGCCAGTTACACGCAACCCTATCAGTTGGAACGCCTGATCAAGGAACAGTCCGGCCATGTGCCGGTTCCGGTGGCGCTGATCGAGAAGCCAGAGGCCGAGCGCCGTGAGGTCGCCGACGGCACCGCGCTGTGGGTGAAAGCGAAGGGCGACATCAAGCCGGAAGACTATACCGAGTTCTATCGCGGCGTGTCCGGCCAGTACGACGAGCCGGCCGCGACCGTCCATTTCCGCGCCGAGGGCCGGCACGAATACAACACGCTCGCCTTCATCCCCGGCTCGCGGCCGTTCGACCTGTTTGATCAGGACCGAAAAGGCCGCCTGAAGCTCTATGTGCGGCGGGTCTTCATCACCGATGAAGCCGACCTGCTGCCGCGCTATCTCCGCTTCGTGCGCGGTCTGGTGGATTCCGCCGACCTGCCGCTCAATCTCTCGCGCGAGATGATCCAGGAAAGCCCACTGCTGGCGGCGATCCGCAAGGGCGTCACTAATCGAATCCTTGGCGATCTGGCGAAACTGGCCGAGAACGATGCCGAGGCCTATGCGAAGGTCTGGGAGAATTTCGGCGTCGTCCTGAAGGAAGGCCTCTATGAGGACTGGGAGCGCCGCGAACAGCTGCTGAAACTCGCGCGTTTCCGCTCGACCGCCTCGGGCGAGAACTGGCGAGGCCTCGCCGACTATATTGCAGCCATGAAGGACGGCCAGAAGGCGATCTATTTCATGACGGGCGATGACAGGGCTCGCCTGGAATCCTCGCCGCATCTGGAAGGTTTTACGGCGCGCGGCGTCGAAGTGCTGTTGCTAACCGATCCCGTGGACAGTTTCTGGGTGACGATGGCGCCGGAATTCGACGGCAAGCCGTTCAAGTCCGTCACGCAGGGTGGCGCCGACCTATCCGAAATCGTGCTTCCGGACGGCGCGGCAAAGCCCGCCGCCGAAACGTCGGCCGAGGTCGCGACCTTCATCGCCTTCGTCAAATCCACGCTGGGCGAGGCGGTTTCCGACGTCAGGGCCTCCGATCGCCTGACGGAAAGCGCTGTCTGTCTGGTTGCTCCCAATGGCGGCCCCGATCGGCAGATCGAGCGACTGCTGAGCGCCGCAGGCCGCCTCGACACCGCCGCCAAGCCGATCCTTGAGATCAATCCACATCACGAGCGTATCCTCATCCTTGCAAAGCCCGGCAATGACGATCTCGCTTTCCGCCAGGATTTGGTTCACATGCTTTACGACGAGGCACGCGTGCTCGATGGCGACAAGCCGGTCGACGCCAAGGCGTTCTCGCAGCGTATGTCGCGGCTGATCGAACGCGTTGTGCCCCAAAGCTGAGATGCACGTATCGGAAGAACGGTGGCGGCTGTGGATTGGCTGCCTCCGATAGATGCACCATCCGTGCGCGGTCATCGGCAATACGATAGTCTTCTGGGAAACCTACTGCGAAATCTGACAAACATCCTCGCATGGCATTTCGATTTGTTCACACGGCTGACCTGCATCTCGACTCGCCGTTGCGGTCGTTGGCGATGCGCAACGGCGACCTCGCCGAACTGATTGGAGACGCGACACGCCAAGCGCTGATTGCAATCGTTGATCTCTGCATCGACGAACAGGTCAACGCACTGATCATCGGGGGCGATCTCTATGACGGCGATCAGACCTCGATGAAGACCGCCCGGTTTTTGGCCAGCCAGATGCAGCGGCTGCATGAAGCCGGCATCGCGACCTTTATCATTCGTGGCAACCATGACGCGTTGTCGCGGATCACGCAGGAACTGATCCTGCCGCCATCGGTGACGGTATTCGGTGGTCGCTCCCACGCCGTCGATATCAGCCATGGCGATCTTGCACTTTCCGTTCACGGCCTGAGCTTCGCAAAACCCCAGGCTCCCGAAAGCCTTCTCGAGAAATTTCACCGCCCTACCCCGGACGCCGTCAATATCGGTATCATGCATACCAGCCTGGCAGGAGCGGCGGGCCACGACCTCTATGCCCCCTGCAAAGCTTCGGAACTTCATGCCTGGGGCTTCGACTACTGGGCCTTGGGGCATATCCATGTGCGTACCCAGCACGCCGGTGACCGAACGGTCATCATGCCTGGAATGCCGCAGGGCCGGGACATCAACGAAGCTGGCGAGAAATCCATCACCCTCATCACCGTCAATGACGACCGCAGCCTCACGATCGAGGAGCGACCCACCAGCATTGCCCAGTTTGAACGAATTCCGGTCGATCTCTCATCTGCTGCAACCTGGCGCGAAGCGGCCGACCTCATCGAGGACGCTATGGGCGTCACGCGAGACCGGACACGTTCGGCCCATCTTGTCGGCCGCCTCCGGCTGACAGGTGCGACGCCTCTGTCATGGCAGTTGCGCCGCGATCGCGATCTCCTGTTGGCGGAAACCGAACAGCGTGCGGAGGGGATCGGCAAGACCTGGATCGAGAAGATCGAGATCGCGACCACGGCGCCGATCAGCACATCGACAGGAAACCCCAGTGCCGACCCGGTTCTCGAACTCGGCGAACTGGTGCGCAACGACATTATTCATCAGCATGGTGTTCGCGAGGCGATCCGCGATCTCGTGAAGGAATTGCGCGATGATCTGCCGCCGGAGGCTCGCGGTTTCAGCGGCGACAATGAGGCCGCATTCGAAGCCCTGGTCGATCAACTGCTTTCGGAAGGCAGCGAGGACATGCTGGCCCGGTTGAAACCGGAAGCGGCGGAGATCGGCTGATGCGGCTGCGCCGGCTCGATCTCACCCGCTACGGCAAGTTCACCGACTACTCGATCGACTTCGGGGAGCAGGTCGCCGGCACGCCGGACCTGCATATCGTCTACGGTCTGAACGAGGCTGGCAAATCCACGTCGCTGGCAGCCTATCTCGACCTGCTGTTCGGTATCGAAGAGCGCACGAAATACGGCTTCCTGCATCAGGGCAAGGCGATGGAGATCGGCGCCTGCCTCGAATTTGACGGGCAGGCGCACGAATTCAAGCGCGTCAAGCAGCGCAGCAATTCCCTGCTGAATGAGAATGGCCAGCCCGTCAACGAGGCGATCCTGGGCGCCCCGCTCGCCGGACTGACGCGCGATGCCTATCGCATGATGTTCTCACTCGACGACCAGACGCTGGAGGATGGCGGCAACGCCATCCTCGAAAGCAAGGGCGATCTGGGAGAATTGCTGTTTTCCGCGAGCGCCGGCCTCGCCGGCATCAGTTCCATCCTCGAAGCAGCGAATGCTGAAGCCGACAGCATATTCCGCAAGCGGGCAAGCTCGACGAAAATCGCCGGCCTCAAACGCCGGATCGCGGACCTTAAATCACAGCGCGATGAGATCGACGTCCAGGCCTCGGCCTACCGAACGCTGACGACGGCGCTCGAACAGGCTGAGGCAGCTTACGACACCGTCATGAAGGAGATCGGCGCGGCGAAGGCGCGGCAGGATGAGATCGTACGTCTCCTGCGTGCTCATCCTCTGGCGGCCGAGTATCGGCGGAAGCAGGAGGAACTCTCAGAATTCAACGATCTGCCGCAGCCCCCGTCGGAGTGGGCATCCGCGCTTCCCGACCTCATTGTCGAAGAGACACGGCTTCAAACCCGGTTGGCGGGCATCGGGCAGCGCGAGGCAAAGATCCGGGAGGAACTCGAAAGTCTCGTGGTCGAAGACCGCTTGCTCGATATGTCGGATCGCCTTGATCAACTGGCAGACGCAGCCGCCCGTTATGCCACCGCACAAGAAGACCTGCCGAAAAGAAGGGACGCGCTATCTGGATCGAACCGCAAGATCGATCTCATCCTTGCCTCGCTCGGCCAGACGGGCATCGAAGATCCAAAGTCGCTGCTCATATCGGCTGCAACAATCGGAACGTTGCGTGATCTGATCAGCGAAAAGTCCGGCATCGATGTCGGCCGGCAGTCAGCCGAAAACGAGCATGGCGCGGCCCGGCAAGCCCTGGAAACGGAACAGCGTGCCCGCCAAGCGCTCAGCGATCAGTCTGCCCGGATCGATGCCGGCAAGGTCGCACAGCTTCAATCCGCTCTGAGCCGGTTGCGTGACGGCAATCGCGTTGCCGAGCTCCGCCTTGCCGAACGATCCGTGCCGGCCAAACGCCAGGAGTTTGAGGATGCCGTCGTCGGGCTTCATCCATGGGTCGGTGACGGTGACGCCCTTCGGCGCGTGTTGCCACCCTCTGCCGAACGCGTCGAAATCTGGAAATCCGCTTCTAACGACCTGGAGAAGCGCTGCATGCGGATCATTGAGCGGGAACGGGAGCTTTCGAAAAAACAGGAAGAAGATGCAGCAAGGCTGACCGCCCTCCGTGATGCGACCAACATCCTGGATGATGAGGAGGCGAAGGCCGCCCTGCTCGAACGCGATGAAGCCTGGGCACGGCATCTGTCAGCGCTCGATCGCGCGACAGCGGATCGTTTTGAGGCCCAGATGCGAAAAACGGATGCAGCTGCGGCGACGCGTCTGAACAGCGCCAGGGAACTCGAAGAGCTTCGCTCCCTGACAGCAGAACTGTCGGTGGCTGGGGCGAGCGTCAATCACCAGCGCCAATTGCTACGGGAGACCGACGCGGAACTGCAGGCATTGCGCCGCGAGATCAGATCTGAAACACCGACCGAGATCGAACTTTCTGACGCCGCGCCCATGGGATCCTGGCTGACAAGGATCAGCCAATGGACGAACACCCGCACCTCGGCTCTGGCCGCGTGGGACGATCTGCGCCGTGCCGGGAGCGACGCAGAGGAAGCCCGGACGGCACTCGCGGCGGAGCAGGCTTTGCTCGCAACGACCCTGAACAATGTCGGGATCGATGTCGGGGGTCTGGATCTGGCGGCGCTGATGCGGACTGCGGACAATCTGCTCTCGGACCATGTCACGATGCAGACCAAACGAGCGGAGTTCGACAAACGCATTGGTGACCTCGAAACTGCCGCCGCTCGAAGGAAGGCAACCCTCGATGAAGCCGTTGCTGCATCCGAGGCGTGGCAGCATGGCTGGGAGGTCGCCCTCGCCGCCACCTGGTTCGCTGAACGCAAAGGTAGTGTGGGCGCCGTGCGGGAACTTCTCGACGCGATCGCCGGACTTCCCGAAGCTTTGCGAGAGAGGGATGATCTGCACCATCGCATAGACTCCATGGAGACCGACCGGAAGGCCTTTATCGAAACAGTCGCCCATCTGCATCGCGCTCTGGGAGACACGTTAGACGACAGCAATCCGCTGGAAGCGGCGAAGGCTCTGATCGGACGGCATGAGCAGGCCAGACAGGTGGAAGCGAAGCGGCAGGAACGGGACGAGGCGCTTGCCGGGCTTGCCGCCGAGCGCGAGCGACTGGATGGCGAGATCGCGATCCATGCCGCTCGCAAAAAGGAAATGACCGATTTCTTCAATGTCGATGCGCTCACCGATGTCCGGCAAAAGCTCGATCGCTGCCGGGAGAGAAACGATCTCATCGAGCAACAGAGCAAGCTTGAACGGCAAATCATTGAGGAGATGCAGGCGCCATCGCTGGATGCCGCCACAGCCAGCCTTGCCGATATCGACCTGGGAGAATTGCAGCGGGATCAGGCCGAGCTCGCAACGCGTCTTGAAGACCTCGACGGCCACGCGAAGGAGCTGTTCGCCGACAAGGCGCGAGCTACTGACCGTCTAACCGCCATTGGAGGCGATGATGCGGCCGCCCGACTGGAGTCCGACCGGCGCACACTGCTTCTTGAAATCGAGGATCTCGCGCTGCGCTATCTTCGCCTGAGAAGTGGCAGCCTGGTCGCCGAACACGGCATTCGCGCCTATCGAGACAAACACCGCAGCGCCATGATGAATCGGGCGTCCGAAGCGTTCCGGTTGATCACACACGACGAATATACCGGCCTTGCCACGCGGCCCGATAAGGATCGCGAGACGCTGATCGGCCTTTCACGGCATGGCGGCTCGCGGCTGGCCGTTGAGATGTCGAAGGGGACGCAGTTCCAGCTGTATCTCGCTCTACGCCTCGCCGGCTATGAGGAATTTGCAACCGTCCGCCCTTCGGTCCCTTTTATCGCCGACGACATTATGGAAACCTTCGACGAACCGCGATCGGAGGAGGTGTTCCGGCTGTTGGGGCAAATGGCTCAGGTCGGGCAGGTGATCTACCTGACTCACCACCGGCATCTTTGCGAGATCGCCGCGCAGGTTGTGCCAACGGTGAAAGTTTATGAGATTGCTTAGGGCGCACACCCTTCCTACCAGTAGCATACACCTGAATCGTGAGGCTTGATATTGTGGATGCGATCAGAGTGTTCGCGCGATATACAAGAAGAATAAAAATCGCGGTTTGGGGGGAAGACAATGGCTGGGGAGCCGATCGATGACGTTCTGGAATGGTCAAACAAGCTCTCGCCATGGAAGCAGGACGCTTTAAGGCGCCTCGCCACCAGCAACGACCTGACGAAGGCCGATGACAGTGAATTGCTGGCAATGGTCAAATCAGCGGCCGGGGTCAAGCTTTCTGCCGCGGCGCCGAATCCGGTCCCGTTCACCAAGGCCCATTTCGGAGGGGGAAAGCACCAGCCGATCATCCTGAAGGGTATCGCTAATGTCCAGAACGTGAACCGGCTGACGGCAAATGCGTCACTGACCTTTTGCCCGAAGGCTCTGACAATCCTGTATGGCCGAAACGGAAGCGGTAAGAGCGGCTTTGTGCGAATCCTGCGAACCGCCTGCCGAACCCGCGTCGAAAATCCGGCGAAGCTGAAGGTTTTGGCCGACGTCTATGGGGGTGTGGTCGGCCCACAGACAGCCGAGATCGTAATCGACGCTGGAGCCGGCGACACCACAATCCACTGGTCACCGGGAGCAACGGCAGCGCCGCAACTCATGCAAGTTGCCGTCTTCGATACCGCGTCTGCGCAACTCTATGTCGATGGCGGAAACCAGATACGCTTTCTGCCATTTGGGCTCGCTCTACCTCATCGCCTCAATTCCGTTTGTCTCGGCTTAAAAGAGAAATTGGAGAGTGAACGCGCTACGGAAGTCGGCGACAAGGTCGGCCTGACGACGATCGCATTCTCCCCCCAGCGCGAGACCACAGCCCAGCAATTCGATAAGGCCTTGAGCAAATCCACGACCGACGCCCAGATCGATGCGGCCGCGGCATTCAGCGAAGGCGATCAACAACGCCTCGACGAGATCATGGCCGCCTTGTCTGCCGGCGTAGCGGCCGCCGCCGACGTAAACGCGCTTTCGAAATGGGTAGATTCCCTTGTGGTGGAGTGCGAGGTCGTCGGAACTGCGTTCATGGACGCTGCTTTGGAGGGGCTTGCAAACCTTCGCGCAGCTTCGGTTGCGGCGCGTCAGGCGGCCACAATTGCCGCGGGCGAATTGTTCACCGACGAGCCACTCCCGGGTGTCGGCAGTGACACCTGGCGGGCACTCTGGGCCGCGGCAAGAGATTACTCCGTGAGGGAAGCCTACGCGGGACAAACCTTTCCCGTGTTGGTGGCCGATGACGGCACGGCGGCTTGTGTGTTGTGCCAGCAGCCACTGCTGGCGGATGGTGCAAGTCGGATGCAGCGCTTTCAAAAGTTCATGGACGACACGCTTGATGCCGCTGCGATGACGGCGGAGCAGGCAGTCTCGGAGGCGCTGGCGAAAATAGATGAACTGACCTGCCTTCGTGCGGCGGACTTTGTGGACCGCCTCGAGCAGGTACGAAAACGTGATGCAGCATTGGCCCACACACTCTCGACCTTTCAGGCATCGGCCGTGAAGCGCCGCAGCATCGCGCTCGCTCGGCTGCGCGGCGAGAAGACTGATGCGGTTCCCCCGATCGCTGTCCCTGCCGAGGAGGTGAAGGCGTTCGCACTCAAGCTGAAAACCGATAGGGAAGGACTGGCGCAGGCCGGCAACACCGAAGAGCGCGCCAAGCTCACCTCAGAAAAGGAAAATCTCGAAGACCGCAAGACGCTGGCCGCGAACAAGGCGAAACTCGTTACCCGGCGCGATTTGCTCGTCATCGACGACGCATATGCGAAAGCTCTTGCCGACGTTCAGACGAGAGGAATCACGCAGCGCGCCAACGAGCTGTTGGACACGCATCTAACGACTGCGGTGGTCACCCGTTTCGACAGCGAGCGTGCGCGTTTCGATATCACACATCTGAATGTCGGGCTGGCGCGCAAGAGCGGCCAGACGAAGGCGGAATTCGAGGTTGATCCCAAAACGAAGCTGGCGAAGGTGACTTCGGACATTCTGAGCGAGGGCGAACAGCGTGCCCTGGCTTTGGCTGGATTTTTGACCGAGGTCGCCCTGACCGACGGCTCAGGGCCAATCGTGATCGATGATCCGGTGTCCTCCCTCGATCGCGACAGAAGTTCCAAAGTGGCTGAGCGGATCGCCGAGGAGGCAACGAAGCGACAGGTCATTGTGTTTACTCACGACATCATTTTCTTCAACGAACTATGTCGGACTGCGGACGCGGTGGGCATCGAGCCTGTCACCGTTGCCCTTTTCAGCGACAAAGCCGCAGCCGGCAAGGTGGATGACGCCGGTATGGTCTGGAAGGGGCTGAATGTCGCCAAGCGAATTGGGAGGATAAAGAACGACGCAGCGCCGCTGGCCAAGATTCATGCTGCGAGCCCCGCTGACTACGAGATACAGGTAAAGAACCTATATGGCCGGCTGCGCGACACCTATGAACGCGTCGTGGAGGAGGTAATCTTCCGCGACATTGTCCGGCGCGGCGTAGACGTTGTCCAAACCCAGTTGCTTCGTTACGTCCGTTTGTCAGACGGATTGGCCATCCGCTTCCATGAGGGCATGACCCGGGCAAACACCCACAGTCACGACAATCCAGCTGCCGATACGGTCGCAGTCCCGGCTCCGCACGAATTCACCGCACATATAGTGGAGCTTGAATCCTTGATCGCCGATCTGAAGGCGGAGAGTGACGCAGCGGAAGCGGCGCGACCGCAGATGAAACCCAAGAAGTGACTTCGCGCGAGGCAAGGACGCGTTCGAGCTCGCCGACGAGCGTAAGTACCAGAACGTGGAGATGGTAGATGATGTCAGCCCTTGAATTCGAAACAGGAAAGGATGGCGGTATCTTCAGGTACGGTCCTGATCATCGCGAAGCCGAAACGGCGCTCGATGAATTGATGGACGAACGCGACAGCGGGCGCCTTTCCGTCGCACGGTACACGGGCGCTTTGAAATCATTGGTCGAGAAATATCCCACCTTTATCGATGCTTATTCCCATCTCGGCTTCGCACTCTTCGATCAGGGAAATTGGAAGCTGGCGCTCGATACCTGCCGGCAGGGATACTCCATCGGGGAATCCGCCATCCCGCCTGAATTCGACGGGATGATCGAATGGGGCTGGCTGGAGAACCGACCGTTTCTGCGTGCGGCACAAGGGATCGTGCTCAGCTACAAGAAGCTTGGTCATCGTCGCGAAGCCGTCGCTTTGATGGAACAACTTCTCCGTTGGAATCCGAACGACAATCAAGGGTTTCGGTTTGTGATCGGCTCGGATTATCTCCGTTCAGGCAACAACACCAAAGCCACCCGCATCATGAAGAAGGAGGCGGATCACTATCCGCCCTACCACTATGAACTTGCGCTCGTTGATTTCATTGCCGGACGTAACGTTCCTGCTGCAACCCGCTTGCGGCGTGCCTTTGTCGCCAACTCATATATCGCAGAGATACTGTGCGGAATGGCGAACCCTCTGCCGCTTGCGATATGGCATGGCTCGAATCTTGCCGAACCGCAGACCGCGCTCGCCTATGTCGAACATTGTAACGATCTTTGGCACAGTACCCCGGACGCGATCCCGTTTCTCCGGTGGCTGCATACCCATCCGAAAGTCCTCGCAGAGCGAGCCCGCGCCCACAATATTAAAGAACATCTCCTGTGGGAACACGATATCCAGAAGCGTCAGAAGCTGATCGACCAGGAAGAGCGGCTTATGGCCGATATAGATGATACGCTTTCTAAGGAAATCGTGGTCAAACGTCACGATCGATATAACCGGCCGATTGAACCTTGGCTTTATCCTGTCACGCGATCAGGAGTCCAGTGAGGCCCAAGACAGAAGTATGTTCTGGATTAGGTCAGTCTCCCTCGGCGTCGGCCCTGAATTTCTTGGTTCTTAGTGAGCCAAGCCAAACGGAGGATACCGCAGAGATTTCTTGGGCTGGCGTGAAGCTATCATGTGCCTTTACTATGACTTGTAGTGATTGTACCGCTGAATATGACATCGAGCGTCGCGGAGTGTGTTTGATCTCACTATTGCCGTTTCCGGTGCGTCCTTCGCTTATTCGGTGCTGAGATCGACTTCCCAGTCTCATGTCTGGTCTGCTTCGCACGTAATTGGTTCGCGACATCGTCGATCTCGCGTACGACCGTTTCTACATCTGCGGCAGGTAAGAAATGACCCGCGATCCAACGATCGATGTAATCCTGCACCGCAGCCATGCAGCCGCGCTTAAGGAACGCGAGCACTACGGACCAATCTCCTGTCCTAAATCGAATGATCCGTTCCAGGAGGAGGCTCGTCGCCTGCATACAGCGCACATCGAAGCGATCGGACTCACGCCAAAGTTGGTTCAAAAATTCGGTCGTCACGGCTATATGTGATCGAAGGTCCGCGTTCCGCGTGCCGATGAAATTCGCTACCGTCTTAAAATTGTCCCACCCTTGGTCTTCTTCCGAGCGAAGGACCGCGAGCATGGTTGCGGCATTGAGAGCGAGATGCCCGTGACGCCGCCAGGCCAGTTTCACCACGAGATCGACATAGCGGCGACCGTCGATCAGACCTTTCTCATGGGCAAATGAGAAGATCGTCTGCAGCCACAGGCCGTTCGTGGCGCAGGCGGCCCTGGCGAACTGGCGATAATACATGTCCTCGGAAATGAGGAGATGGTCGCCCCCGGCCAGGTTGGCGGTATCGAGAACATGGCTTCCGAACGACTGGGTGATGAGGGAGGCAATCTCGCTTGGATGGTCAGGAGCCACGACGGGGCGAACATCGCAGGCCGCCTCGATCCGTGCGAGCTGCTCGACAATGTAATCGCGCCGTGCGGCAATGTCCTGCGCCGTATGCTCCTGCCGGATGTACTGACCATTGTGCCAGGTCATTGTCATCGACCGCTCAGCAGTCGTTTCCTGCTCGTCCCGAAGGCTCCTGATCTCATCGATGACGGTTTGCGGGACGATCAGCTTGCCGAAAACCGACTGGAGCACATCGAAGGCATCCATGGTGGCGATCGTCCAGGCCGCATAAGCGTCGAGTACTGCCCCTGAATGGCGATTCGTGTCGAGGAGACTACGGGCTGCAGCCCGCTCCGGTTCGTTGCCCAAGCAGGCACGGATGTCGAAATCGAGAAAACGGATATATTCGACAAAGCGGATCGTATCCCGATCGCCTTTCGAGACTACGAAGCTGATCGGGCAATTGTGCTTCAGATAGAGATCGGCACGGTTGCGATTGCGCTCTGCCACGCGCCTGACCTGTTCGAGGGCAGGCTGGATATCTCCCTCCTGCATCGTGATCGAGTAGAAGCCCTTAGCGTCCGGAAACCGGTTCTCGAAATTCTCCATGACGTCGTGAAGTGCATGGAGGTATTTGTGCTTGATCTCGGCGACGCACCACCGCCGGGTTCCGCCGAGTGCAACCGGCATCTCGAATTCTTCGCCAAGTTGACGACCGAATGCAGCAACTGCCATTGGATGGGTTGGGCTTACGATGTCATCCGCGGGACGATCCGTCCCCTCCTCAATGAGGAAAGCATGATGCTCATGCCTGTCGCTCTCGAGTCGGATCCAGGTGTCGGTGGCGACGGTCTTCGCGGGCGGTATTAGACCCTCGTCGGGATCCATCATGATCAGCTCGAAATAGCGTAGGACGGCCTTCTGATCGTTGCGAGCGAGTTGCAGGACGCCATAGGCATATTCAATCGCCCTAGGTCCCTGGCCGGATTTCCGCATAACCCGCGCGAGGAACATCTTCTGGGCCGGCGTGCCCTTGACCGTCACCAGATCGATGTCCTCCACGATCGTCTTGACCTCCTCGCTGCGATCGAGGCGATGCAAGACGGAAAACAGGGAGATGTAGTTGTCGAGGTCGGGTTCGGCTGCGACGGCCTTTCGCAGAGCGGCTTCAGCTTCTGGCAGCGCGCCGCGATTGAAGTGCAGCAGGCCTTCGGCATGCAGGTAATAGGGAAGCTCCCGAATTGCTTCGGGCAATCGGGCGAAGAAGGAAAGCGCGCGCTGGCGGATCGGGCTATCGTTGACGAACGCCCGCGCCAGCGTCCGAAGTTCGCTGCTGTCGTGGTCTTCCGCTACCCTGCCATCCAGAAGGTCGACGACGATCGCCGCGTCGCCACGGCGGTTGGCATGGTGCGCCACCATTGACCGGTCTGCTGCGTGACTGTCGTCGTCGATCTGTTTGAGCGCCGCCTCGAAAGCGGTGTCGGCAATATCCTCCATCTCTTCCCGGCGCGCGAAGTCGGCAACGACGATACCAGCACGCGGATCGACCGCTGCATCTTCGGCAACAATCGCGATCTGCCGACGGCGTTCGTCCGGATCGTTGACGCCGATCTTGATTGCAGCCAGCCTTGCGGTGGCCGCGATGATCGGCTCCTCGGTCAAGGGAATCAGCGACGCACTGTTCTCGAATAACGCGACGACCTCTGGCCAGTCGGCCCGCGCGGCGTGGTAGCGGAACTTCATCACGACGCTGTCGGCGGTTGCCGGGAGCCTCGGAAGAAGCTCCGTTGCGAAGGCTTCATCCTCCACTTCGATGGCGACCATGGCAGCACGCAGGAAAAGCTCCGCGTCGTCCGGCGCAAGAGAGAGACCCTGGCGAGCAATGTCGAGCGCTCTGGGAAACTCTTCGAGGGCAGCCAGCCCCACTACGACGTTGCCGCAGAGCGCGGCATCTTCCGGACGCAAGGGACCATCGGTAAAGCGCTCACGATTCCATTGCGACGCCAGCGTCGTGGTCGCCCCCTCCAATCGCCGCCGCTCCGCTCCTGTCAGAAGGTGCATCCGCTGGAAGCGCTGGCCGGTGATGATTTCATCGAGATCGGCCTCAGCCGCGAACTGCACGGCATGGGTTTCGGACGGATGCCTGGCGAGCGCTTCGCGGGCCGGCGCCCACCATTCCCCCAATTCGCCTCGGTGCCTGACAAAATCGACCCAGCCGATCTGCACGGCCGCAGTTTCGCGCAATCCGTCCGGAACGAGCCCGAGCGGATCGGTCACCGTCAGGTCGAAACGGGCGGCCTGGACGAGATAGCCGGCGAGCCATTCGTTCGAGGGGTCGGCCGCGAGCCCGGATTTCCCGAAAGCCAGCAGCTTTTGCCAATCGCCCTTGAGGAGGAGGCCGAAGGCCTTGTTGGCGATCGCCTTAGGCTCACTTGGAGCGTGCTCGTAAGAGGCGAGCAGCATAGCAGCAGCGTCAGTGTCCTTGCCGAGCGCCAGCAGGCAATGGCCGATATTCGCCTTGATGCGAAACAAGATACGACCTGAGGCAGTGCCGTCGACGCGCGCAAGCAGCCGCTCCAGAAGCGGCATCGCGGTCAGCGTCCTGCCGCTGTTGTGAAGGTCGCGATATTCATCGATTTCAGCGTCGAGATGGGCCTCGACGGCGTTTGCTATGACGGTGCTATCGCCAGGGGACGTAGCCAGTCGCGTGGCAAGCATCGCTTCCACGCGCATCATCCCGGCCGTTACCGTGGCGATCTCTGCCCGTGTATCGTCCTGTCCGGCAGAAATGGATTTGGCCTCTGCGAGAATTTCCTCGCTGAAGAGCGTGTAGGTCGGATCGAAGGCCTTGCGCGCTGCCGCATCTTCACTGATCCGCTCCTCAAGCGTGTTCCATCCCCACACGAACACGCGCATCGGCGTACCGGCCGCGGCGAGCTCCCGCGTGATCTCACGCACCAGTTCCTGCATCGCGACATCATCGGGCGCCGTCGTAATGAGATAATATTCCTTGAGCGGTGGCTTAAAGGTCCGCGCTTTCGTGACCTCGTCGCGCACTTCCGTTTCCGAAAGCGCATGGCCCTCGCTCTTCAGCTTGCACTGGATGCCAACGTGCCAGTCGGCGTTTCCGTCACGCAGGCCGAAAAGGTCGACGCCATTCTGGCGCTGGCCTCGTCGACCATTTCGCTGGACGGAGGGGTCGTTAAGCAGGCCGCGCCACAATACCACGGACGCTCGCTCGAACGCTTGCTCGTCGGCAGGTTTCGGGATCTGGGTAGCAGAAAGTAGCGACATCGGCGGTAATCAGAAGAGGAGGCTGGTGTCGTCGGGCGATTGCGCCAGCACCGCTGGCAGACAGCTGCAATACTCTATCCAGGCCCAAGTCTCGACGCTGATCCAGCTGGCAACCTGCAAGAGCGACGCATAGTCCGGTACGCTCAGCGCGCGAATGACAGGTATTGTCACTTCGTTCTCAGCAAAATACTGCTCAAACCTGTTGATGCCTTTGAACTGATCATTAAGAACAGCGCCTGGGGCACGGACATGCGGCTCCCACCGGAGCCAGAGCGATTCCAAATTTCCCACCTCCCCCCCAATTGCAGTCCCTATTCCGTTGAAACATTCGTCGCGGCCTCATCATCCGCGCAGCTCGAGCGCGCGCAACCAGTAATCGACCTGGCCGAAGGCATCCCGCTGCCACTGCTCCGGCGTCCTGTCACCGATGGCCGGCGTTCCCTCGACGAACTGGCGAACCCACACCGGTCCGATCATGTCCTCGGCAGAGAATTTCTCGGCAATTCCCAGATAGCCCTCGCGCGCCTCCTTTATCTCAAGCAGAGGGCGGCAGAACTCCGCCAGTGCCTCGGGCCCGCCTTCGTAGTTGCGAATGCAGTAGTAGACGTCATAAGCGTCCTTGCGCTTCTTCCGCCGTAGAAGCGCCTGTCCCTTCATGGCAAGCCGGGCAGGAATAGAGGCGACGGCGATCTCGACGCGGTTGCGGCCGCCGCCGGGCATCACGCCTTCAACTGCCGTCAGTTGGTGGAAGCGGATTGCGAGCTCGGCGCCAGATGCACGCTGGACCGCGAACTCCGACAGGATCGGCGGGATGTTCTTCTCGATCTCAGCATCGCGTGGCATCAAAAAGTCGACGATCACCTCGATAGGCGGGCCGCCATCCGCAGCCTCGACCGTACGCACAAGCTGAAAGCGTTTGTGGTCTGCGCTTTGTGCGTATCCGTTTTTCATCAAGGCATCGACGAGCCGAACATACTCGCCATCGCCGAGCGCTTCCGCATTGAGCGTCAAATCCACGTCGATCGTGCCGACATGCCGCATGTCGTCGGCCTGAAGGAGCAGCCAAGGAACCGCGCCGCCGACAACGGCAAATTTGCCCTCGAAGCTGCCAAGGACCTGGCCAATCTCGAGGAGCGCGGATTTGACCGCTTCGGTGACGCGATCGGTATAGTCGGCAGCAGATTGCGGGTCAGGCGCTAATGCCATTTCAGCAGCTTCTCTCTCAGATAATCGGCGGCCTCTCGTCCTCGATCGTCGAGCTGCGAAAGGTCTAGATAGGTCAGAACCGGTGACGACACGGGTGGGCCGCCGGGAATCTCCACGCGCTCCTTCAGGATGGCGGGATCATTGGGTTCGATAATCTCGACATTGGCGCCGCTTTTGGTTGGCTTTAGTTTCAGCATTTCGATCAGCTCCGGCACCACGGAGGTATCGGCGTAGAGTGTCGTGGTATTGCCACGCATGTAGGGCGCAAGCCACTGCGCGGCCGAAAGCCCGCCAAGCATGGCATGCCCTTCGGTTTGCGGCCTCCGCAATGCCTCACGCAGCGTGTCTTCCCACTGCCGCCCATGGAAAATGCTGTACCAGGATGTTCGCTTGCCCCGAACCGGCTCATAGGAATCACGCCATGCGTCGAGCAGCGCGTCGGGCGCAGTCAGGTGCAGACCCTCCTCACCGACGGTCCCCCATTCACGATCGCGCACGGCCGAACGGACGTTACTGACATGGCCAAGGCTGACGTCCGATGCCTCCGCAAGCTCGGTCACCTTCCAGGTCCGCGCCGGATCGCGCAGAAGCGTGCGCAGAACTCGGCCAGCCTTTGGCGAAAACACGGCGCGATAGTTGCGGGCGGCCGGCTTCGGGCGCTCTGCCGTCTCCCGTTCAATAAAGACGCCGTCGAACGCAATGCGGCAGTTGCCGGCGAGGTCGAGCCACCCCATTCCTGCCTCCGCGCAAATTTCGCGCGATTCGGGCGAAAGCCACGAGGCAGCAACGAGCGGAACCATGTTTTCGTTAAGGGCTTTGTTTTCGCTCCTGACCATGTAGAGGGAGAGCGTATCGATCGCCTGTCTTACCTGTCGCGGGTACGCCGGATCCTTCACTTCGCAGACCAACGTGACCTCGTGATTGTGGATACGAACTTGGGCCAGCACATCGGGGCGAGGCGCTGACACGGAGCCGTTCGCCTGCAACTCTGCCTCTGCTGTGATCGAGCGGATTTCGAGCGAAGGAATCCGTTCCAGTTGCTGGCGCAACGCGCCCGCAAGCTGGAGTTCAATCTCTTTCATTCGTTCGTAGGCTTTCATCTCCTAGTGAAATAGATATTTCTGCTGAAATTATCAAGTGCATTTCATCGGAGTGTATGCCTTCACTGAGCAGTGAAAAAGTCGATGTTATTGAAATAGGAGGCCTACCGTTCCTAGGCTCGTCATTTCAAAGGGTACAGGATCGACGCTTTGCACGGCACGGCGTCACAAATCATGTTGTGATCTCCGCGCTACATTGGTCTGCTGAGTCCCTTGGTGTCTCAGGTTCTTCGCAGATAAATGCTTTCCAACAAGCTCTCCCTATCAGCCTGAGTCCAACTCCGGGCGACGGAAATTGCCGCATAGCCTCATGCGCGATTATGTCGAAACACTCGCGACCGGCAGAGGCTTTGCCCCGGCGAAACAAAAGTCGCCTTCTCCGCATATGAGACACAATCGCAAGACGGGTTCGCCCTATTCCCGCTTGAGCCGCCGACATAGTTCATCGAGCTGCTCCAGGGACCGATAGGCGACCCGAAGTTCGCCACCTTTATCTTTCTGGACGATCGTCACTTTCATACCGATCGCATCCGACAGTAGCTTTTCCAGCGCCAGCGTATCGGTGTCCTTTTCGGCTGAAGACGAGGGCTTGGCTTCACGCCGTCCCACTGCCGGCATCTGCGCCAGCGCTTCCGCCTGCCGTACCGAGAGCCCTTCCGCAACGATGCGCCCGGCAAGTCCCGTTGGATCCTCTGCGGTCACGAGCGTACGGGCGTGACCAGCCGATAGAGCTCCGCTGATCAACATGTCGCGGATACCTTCCGGCAGCTTCAACAGCCGCAACGTGTTGGCCACGTGGCTGCGGCTTTTTCCGATCACCTGGCCGAGATCGGCCTGGCTATAGCCATGCTCGTCGATCAGCTGCTGGTATCCCTGCGCCTCCTCGAGCGGATTGAGATCGGCACGCTGGACGTTTTCGATAATCGCCAGTTCCAGCGCCGTTCGGTCGTCGACGTCCCGAACGATGACCGGAATTTCGATCAGCTCCGCTCTCTGCGCAGCACGCCAGCGGCGTTCGCCGGCGATGATCTCGTACCGCCCCGATTGCGATGGCGATGGGCGCACGACAACGGGCTGCACGATGCCGTGCTCCCGGATCGACTGTGCCAGATCGGTCAACTCCGCCTCGGCAAAGCTGCGCCGCGGATTCCTCGGGTTCTGCGAGATGAACTCGATCGGCACTTTGCCGTCCGCCGCCGCTCGCGTTTCGGTTGAGGACGTTTGTCGGTCAGCTTCTCCGATCAGGGCAGCGAGCCCGCGCCCGAGTTTCCGTCTGGGAGGTTATTCGCTCATCTGTCCAATCGTCCCTTTGTTGGATCGTCGAAGCTACCTGCAGGCCATCCAGCCGTAAAACCGGAAGCGGATGGTACCAGTTTATCGCATTCCATCGATCATGCTGTCTGCATCCAGGTCTTCGGCTTCATCACCGTCGTTGCCAGCCAGGCCAGCTGGAATATCGCCCGCCAGCAGTTTTTCCTTTGACAGCAGGCCGGCGTCTTCCAGCGCCTCGAAGTCGGGCAGGTCGCGTAACGTGTCGAGGCCGAACTCGAGCAGGAATTCCTTCGTCGTGACATAGGTGTAGGGCGCGCCAAGGGTGGGGCTGCGCGGGCCCGAGGCGATCAGGCCGGCGCCGCGCAGATGGCCGATCAGGTCGCGGCTGATTTCCTTGCCGAAGAAGGACGACAGTTCGGCGCGGGTGATCGGCTGGAAATAGGCGATGCACATCAGAACCAGCATTTCGGACTGCGTCAGGTCCTTCGCCGCATCGCCGCCGCTGCCACGGGCCGCGCGGATGGCATCGGCATAGGACGGCCGGGTGTTTGTTGCGAC